>JAESFT010000018.1_pt1 | contig 611115 bp, 513 predicted proteins | sample 9269451 | NCBI WGS metagenome assembly JAESFT01 (sample SAMN14502557, study PRJNA617106) | algae metagenome | isolation source: Scytonema hyalinum WJT4-NPBG1 and co-occurring heterotrophs from well... | place: USA: Mojave Desert, Joshua Tree National Park, California | collected 2006-05-25
GAGCGTTGGTCGAGCGTTGGTCGAGCGTTGGTCGAGCGTTGGTCGAGCGTTGGTCGAGCGTTGGTCGAGCGTTGGTCGAGCGTTGGTCGAGCGTTGGTCGAGCGTTGGTCGAGCGTTGGTCGAGCGTTGGTCGAGCGTCGGGCGAGCGTCGGGCCCCGGGCGATCGCCGCGCGCCGTGCGGGGTAGGCGAGGGCCGTGGGCGATGGCCGGAGTATCCCTCGCCCGTCCCGGCCGCGCTAGCTTTCGGAGGCCCCGTCCCGCGGGCCCCGTTTCCCTCCGTCGTGCAGGACCTTCCGTTGAGCCTCGCTCCCGTCTCCATCTCGGGCCGCGCGTCCGCGTCTGCGCCCGCCCCCGTCTCGGGGCCCTTCGGCAGCCGCCGTCCGTCCGTCACCGCGCGCGTGCGCGGCGTGGGCGTCGGCGCCTCGCAGCCGGTGGTCGTGCAGTCGATGACCAACACCGACACCGCCGACGCGGCCGCGACCGCGGCGCAGGTGGCGACGCTGTACCGGGCCGGCTCGCAGATCGTGCGCATCACGGTCAACAACGACGAGGCGGCGGCCGCGGTCCCCGAGATCCGCGCGCGCCTGACCGACCTGGGGCTCGACGTGCCGCTCGTCGGCGACTTCCACTACAACGGGCACCTGCTGCTCACGAAGCACCCGGCGTGCGCGGCGGCGCTCGACAAGTACCGCATCAACCCGGGCAACGTCGGCACGCGGCACCGCGATGCGAACTTCACGCAGATCGTGCAGGTCGCGATCGACCACGACAAGCCGGTGCGCATCGGCGTGAACTGGGGCTCGCTCGACCAGGACCTGCTGACGCAGATGATGGACGCCAACGCCACGGCGGCGGCGCCGATGACGGCAAAGGACGTCTACATCGAGGCGATGCTGGAGAGCGCGCTGCGCTCCGCCGCGCTGGCCGAGGAGGTGGGGCTCGCGCACGACAAGATCATCATCAGCGCGAAGGTCAGCATCGTCGCCGACCTGGTGGAGGTCTACCGCCGCCTGGCGCGCCGCTGCGACTACCCGCTCCACCTCGGCCTGACCGAGGCGGGGATGGGGGCGAAGGGGATCGTCGCGTCGACGGCGGGCCTCGCGATCCTGCTGTCGGAGGGCATCGGCGACACGATCCGCGTCTCGCTGACGCCCAAGCCGGGCGGCGACCGCAGCGAGGAGGTGTTCGTCGCGCAGCAGATCCTGCAGTCGCTCGGCATGCGCTCGTTCGCGCCGCAGGTGACCGCGTGCCCGGGCTGCGGGCGCACGACGTCGAGCTTCTTCCAGCACATGGCGGAGGACATCCAGACCTACCTGCGCGAGCAGATGCCGGTGTGGAAGCAGACGCACCCCGGCGTGGTCGAGATGAAGGTCGCGGTGATGGGCTGCGTCGTGAACGGGCCGGGCGAGAGCAAGCACGCCAACATCGGCATCTCGCTCCCGGGCACGTTCGAGGAGCCGAAGGCGCCGGTGTACGTCGACGGGGAGTTCGTCACGACGCTCAAGGGCGACCGCATCGTGGCCGAGTTCCTCGAGATCCTCGACGCGTACGTGGCGCGGACGTATGCGCCGGCCGCCGCCAGCGCGACGCCGGAGCCGGCGGGAGTGTGAGCGGCGCTGCGGACTGCGGGCTGCGGATCCTGACGCCGGGACCCTGACGCGCCGAGCCGCGTCCATCGCGCCGCAGCCGCGCGCACGGCATCGGCGGGGATGAACGTCGGATAGGATTCGGATGAAGATCGGATGGCTCCGCATGGCGGCGAGGAACGTCGCCCCACGCGGAGCCATCGGACTTTCCATCAGATCTTCTCAGATTTTCATCCCCGCTGCCGTTCGCAGTTCGGGGCCGGCGCGACGATTCAGGACTCCAATCCGCAGCGCCGTTCAGAAGAGCAGCGTCGCCGTGACGCGCATCGGCGGGAGCCCGACGGTCCACAGCGACCCCTCGACCTCGGGCTGCCGCGCCCCGGCGACGACGTCGCGCTGGCGCGTGCGCTCGATGCTCGCCCGCACGCCGGTGGCGACGCCGAGCGCGAGGCGCGCGTCGAGGACGTAGAGGCCGCCCAGCTCCAGGAAGCCGCCGATGCCGGTCGCGGTGAAGCGCGAGCGGTTCTCGGTGTCGGGCGGGGCGTCGCCCGGCGACTCGTCGGTGCGGCGCGCGTGGCTCACGAGCGGCCCGACGGCGGCGACGCCGACCAGCCCGCGTCCGAGCGCGCGATGGCGGCGCACCCCGAGCGCCAGGGCCGTCTCGAAGACGTCGAGCTGCAGGCGCCCGCCGGTGATGTCGGCGCGATTGCGGCTGCCGGTGGCGCGCACGTCGAGCGCGAGCGCGGTGCCCGGCGACAGGAAGCGCAGCGCGCCGAGGCCGGGCGCGTCGCCCTCGAGGGCGCCGACGAGCGCCCACTGCCCGGCGCGGAAGGGGAGCGAGTCGGCGCCGCGCGACTGCGCCGGGAGGGGGGCGGCGGCGGTCGCGGCGACGATCACGGTGACGATCGCGGCGACGATGGCGCGGAGCGTCCGCACGGGATCCCCAGGCGGGCCGGCGCAGGGGGAGGGACGCGTCGGCGCGCCCCGCCGGGACGCCCGCCCGCCGCCGGCTCAGCGCGCGGGCGTCCGCGCCCCCACAGTGCGGGCGCCGGGCGCGACGCGCAACACGATCCGCCCGACGCGCGACCGGCCGGTCGCGCGTCGGGCGGTCAGCGCCTGCCGGTCAGAGCCTGCCGCTCAGCGCGCCGGGGCCTGCGCGGCGCCCGCCAGCGCGTCGGCGACGTCGCGCAGCTCGGCCACCACCGGCGTGTCGAAGCCGACGGCGTGCAGCTGCTCGGCGACCTGCTGGTACCAGCGGAGCCGCGCCTCGCGCCCCTCGCTCACGCGCTGCCACACCGACTCGGGGAAGGCGGTGCGGCGCAGATCGGCCAGCAGCGCGCTCGCCTCGTGCACCTCGTGCGCGGCGAACACCCAGCGCGCGGCGTCGGGGGCCTCGGCGAGGCGCGCGAGCACGTCGCCCTTCTGCTCCTCGTGGGACAGCTCGATGCCGTCGTCGTCCAGGCGGCGCGGCACGGCGGCGAGCAGCACCTCGACGGTCGCGTCGCCGAACTTGTCGGCCAGCCGCTCGCGCACCGCGTCGTCGCCGTAGCCGTCGCGGAGGTAGTCCTCGACCGTCTGCCGCAGGATGCCGGCGACGACGGTCGCCTCGTCCTGGCCGTAGCGCGTGAGCATCACGGCCAGGTTCGCGGGGGCCGTGAAGTACGGCAGCGACGTGCCCTTGCGCACCTCACGGTCGTGGTGCTTGTCCGCGAAGGCGAGCGCGTGGTGGATGCGGTCGGAGTAGCCGGTCATCGAGCCCGTCGTGCGGGTGACGGCGTCCCTGGAGGGCCCGCCGGCGGCGCCAGGCGGAAGCGGGACGGGAGAGCCAATCTACAGCGCGCCACGGCGCCCTAGCGAACGGCGACGGCGGCCGGCTCGCGGAACCAGGCGAGGATGCGCTCCAGCCCCGCGCGGTCGTCCTCGTCGAAGGTGCCGCGCTGGTCGGAGTCGACGTCGAACACGGCGAGCAGCGTCCCCTCGGCGTCGTACACGGGCACGACGATCTCGCTCGCCGAGCGGCCGTCGCAGGCGATGTGGCCGGGGAAGGCGTGCACGTCCTCGACGACCACGGTGCGCCCCTCGGCGGCCGCGGTGCCGCAGACGCCGCGGCCGAACGCGATCTCGAGGCAGCCGAGCGTCCCCTGGTACGGCCCGACGCGCAGGAGCGCCCCGGGCTCGACGACGCGGTAGAAGCCGGTCCACAGATGCCCGAACGCGTGGTGCACGAGGCAGCTGATCGTCGCCATGCCGGCGATGGGGTCGCGCACGCCCTCGAGCACGGCGCGGATGTGGCCGTCGAGCTCCGCGTAGGCCTCGGGCTTCGGGAGGTGGCGGAGGTCCAGGGTGATCTCAGACATGGGGCGGGTCGGGTGCGACGGGAGCGGGTGAGGCGGGGACGGATACGGCGGGGACGGGTGAGGCGGGTCGGGTATGGCGGGGGCGGGGACGACCATCCGGCCTGATCACCCGGCCTGACCATCCGGCGGGGCTGCCGTTCGGTCGGCGACCGTTCGGCGCGAGGCGCAAACCGCGACGCGCAAACCGCGACGCGCGGTGCCCGCCGTATCCGCTCCGCCGCATCCGAGCCCGCAGTACCCGACCCGCTCCACCCGTCCCCGCCGTACCCGCCCCCGCCGTACCCGATCCGCCTTCACAGTCTTCCCACCATCTGTTGTACGACGATCAGGTCGAGCAGGAACAGGGCGATGCCCTGCGTGACGATCGCGAGGCCGGCCCCGACGCCGCCGAGGCGACGGCCGAGGGCCCAAGCGGTGAGGGCGAGCGTGGCGCCGACTCCGACATACCCCGCGTCGAGGCCGAGGTTGAGCCAGAGCAGGCGATCGAAGTGCGTGGCGCCCGCGTGGTCGCGGAGCGCGAGCCCGCGCCAGGCGAGGGCGACGAGCGCGAGGTCGATCGCGCCCCAGGCCGCCGTCTGGATGGCGAAGTGCTTCACGAGCGCGGAGGTGCCCAGCCGGCCCCGCGCGGCGAGCAGCGCGAGGAGGAGCGAGCCGGCGAGGACGCTGCCGCTGCCCCAGAGGGCGACGCGCAGCAGGTGGGCGCGCTCGAGGGCGAGCAGCGTATCGGACCACACGGGGCGGGCGGCAGAACGGTGGGGGTGGAGCGCCGCAGTCTAACGGCGTGCCGCCCCTCCCGGTGCCGTGGCGCCGGTCAGCGGTCGACGATCCTGTTATAGACGCCGCCGATCAGCCGTCCGAGCCCGTAGCCGAGCACGAACAGGTACACGAAGCCGATCAGGCTTCCAGCGAACGTGACGCGGTAGCCCGGAAGCACGATGCTCAGCAGGCTGAGGTGCGGACCGACGACCGCCCCGCCGCGCAGGATCAGCACGTTCGTGGCGGTGAACAGCAGCAGGCCGGCGACGAGGCCCACGCTGATCCCCCACGCCTGCGCGTTCAGTCGGCGCAGCTTGCGGTACAGCGCCGGCTGCAGCGCGCGAAGCTCCTGGGGAGTCGGGTGCGACATGCGTCAGATGTGGTCGAGGATCTCGCCCGCCGCCGAGAACTGCGCCCGCGCGCGGATCACGAGCAGCCAGACGGCGACGACGAGGTTGTGCACGAACGCCGCGAACCAGCCGGCCACGAAGCCCACGCCCATGCCCCACGCCATGCCGATGAGCGCGCCGGCCCAGCTCTCCGAGTAGCCCGCGAAGAACTCCGCGAGCAGCACGAGGTGCGTCGGCTCCGGCGGTCCGACGAGGAGGCGCACCGCGGTGACGAGGAAGACGAGCACGCCGCCCGCCAGTCCGACGCTCGCGCCCATCGCGGCCTTGTGCATCGGGGCGAAGGCCAGCGCCACCGCGCGTTCGACCGCACGCTCGACCCGCGGATCGACCGGCGCGTCCGCGCGCCAGTCGTCGGCCGGACGGGGGCCGGCGCGTGGATCGAGCGAGGGGGACACGGCTCTCGAAGACATGGGCGCTCCAGACGAACGATGGGGAGCGACTGGCTCAGCGGCCCGCGACGGGCGGGGGGCCGTCGGCGAGGGCAGGAGCTCGCACGTGGGGCGCGCGGGAGGGGGAGCGTCGCATGCGAACGTGCCGCCAGGTGCCCCAGACGACCGAGACGCCATTCAGGGCGTAGTATAGGAGACGCAGCGCCGCCCCCGCCAGCAACAGCGGCGTGCGCCCCTGCCGCGCGAGCCAGGCGAGGAGCGGCGCGTTGCCGAGCAGCACCGCGGCGAGCAGGCCGCCCGCGACCCAGAGCCAGCGCGCGTCGCGCGCGGCGACCGATGCACCGACGGCCACTCCCGCGAGCCCGGTCATCGCGGTGTAGAGCTTCTCGGACGCGCCGAGGTTCAGCGCCGTGCTGCGGGGGCCGCGCGCGCCCTCGCCCAGCAGCAGCTCGACCCACGGCACGCCGCGGTCGCGGACGCCGACGCGGATCATGCTGCCCAGCGTCCACCGCTTGAGATGCGTCCCGCGGATCTCCGGGCGCAGCAGGATGCGATGGCCGAGATCGCGGATGCGGTGCCCGAGCTCGATGTCCTCGATCTGCGGGCGCGGGTAGCGCGCCTCGTCGAAGCCGCCGGCCTGCTCGAAGACCCCGCGTCGCACCGCGCCGCAGCCGGCCCAGAAGGTCTCGGCCGGACCGGCGGCGCGTGCGTGCACCCAGTGGTGCGTCAGGTTGAGATAGCGGGACACGAGCCCCGGCGCGGGCGGCGCGGTGTCGTACGCCCCGAACACGGCGCCGAGGGTGGGCTCGGCGGTGAACGCATCGCGCATGCGACGCAGCGCGTCGGGGTGCACGCAGACGTCGGCGTCGACGAAGACGAGCACGTGGCCGCGCGCCGCCTCGGCGCCGCGATTGCGCGCGTACGCCGGCCCGTGCGCGCGTCCGGACAGGCGGATCACCCGGTCGGCACGCGCGGCGGCGACGTCGGGCGTCGCGTCACCGCTCGCGTCGTCGACGACCACCAGCTCCCACTCCTCCCGCGGCAGGTCGCTCGCGCGCAGCGCCTCGAGCGCCGGGGCGAGCGTCGCGGCGCAGCGGTGGGCCGGCACGACGACCGTGAGCGCCGGCGCGCCGGCGCTCACGCCGCGCCGGCAGGGGTGGCGCGCCGGCGTGGGAGCGTGGGGGCGGGCGGCGGCGGCGCGCCGCCCGCGTCCGCCGACGGGGGCGTCACGCGCTGCTCCTCGTGGTACTCGTAGTCGGTGTTCACCGCCCAGACGTCGTGCGTCGCGCCGCGCATGTTCTCGACGACGAACATCGCGGTCAGCATCGAGTGGTCCTGGTTGTTGTACTTGTGCATGCCGTTGCGCCCGACCGTGTGCAGGTTCGCGATCGGGTCGATGTGCGCGCGGACGGCGTCGACGTGCGCCTGATACGCGCCGTCGTAGATCGGATACGCCTTCGGCATGCGGATGACCGTGCCGTCGACGACGCGCCCGCCCGCGGCGAGGTCGAGCTGCGCCAGCTCGCGCGCGGCGAGGGCGATCAGCTCGTCGTCGGAGCTCGTCCAGAGCCCGTCGCCCTCGAAGCAGAAGTACTCCATGCCGAGGCAGGTCCGCCCCGGCTCGGGGACCATCGCCGCGCTCCAGTTGTTGAAGTTCTGGATGCGGCCGACGCGCACGCCCGGGGTGTGGATGTAGATCCAGTTGTCGGGGAACAGGTCCGGCGCGTCGAGGATGAGCGCGACGACGAGGAAGTCGCGATAGCGCAGCCCCGCGGCGGCCTCGCACACCGCCGGCGGCGCGGCGGGATCGAGCGCCCGCACGAGCCCCCGCAGCGGAAGCGTCGAGATCACGTGGTCGGCCCGGAAGCGCCGCTCTCCGTCGGGCGTGGCGGCGCGCACCGCCACCGCGCGCCCCTCCTCGACCTCGATGGCGGTGACGTGGTGGCGCTCGAGCACCTCGCCGCCGAGCGCGCGGATGCGGTCCCGGCAGGCCTCCCACATCTGCCCCGGCCCGAGGCGCGGATAGCGGAAGCTGTGGATCAGCGTCTTGATGTCGTTCGCGCGCCGGTTCAGCGAGGTCGCCGAGAGCACCGCGCGGGCGAGCGACAGCCCCTGGATGCGCTGCGCCGCCCACTCGGCGCGGATCTCCTGGCAGGAGATGCCCCAGACCTTCTCCGTGTAGGTCTTGAAGAAGGTCTCGTACAGCCGGCGCCCGAAGCGGTTGGTGACCCACTGCTCGAAGGTCTCCTCGACGGGGCTCGGGTGGAGCTGCGCCCGCACCCACGAGAGCACGATGGCGGTGGCGCGCCAGAGCCCGAGCCCCGCGAGCGCGTTGCGCGCCTTCAGCGGGTAGTCGAAGAACTTGCCCTCGTAGTGGATGCGGGAGAGGCGGGGGACGTCGATGAACTCGTCTCCCAGCAGCTCCTCCCACAGCGCCTCGACGGGGCGGATCTTCGTGAAGAAGCGGTGGCCGCCGATGTCGAAGCGGAAGCCCTTGTACTGCGCCGTCTGCGAGATGCCGCCCATCATGTCGCTGCTCTCCAGCACGGTGACGGCGACCCCCTGCTTGGCGAGCAGGTAGGCCGCCGTCAGCCCAGCCGGGCCGGCGCCGCACACGACGACGTGGTCCCCAGGGCGCAGGGGGGCGACGACGCCACGCGCGCCTGGGACGTGCTGGGCAGACGACAAACGGATGGAGGAACGGGAAGGCGCGCCGCGGCGTATCGTCGTGCTCGCCAATGAGTTGGCGAGCACGGGAGCGGGGCTCTCCGAAGGTCTCGGGCGCCGCTGCGGCTGTCAACATGACAATCAGGCAATCCCTGCGCCGGGCGGGGGGCCAGGCCGAGCCCCACGCCTGGCCTGCGAACGGCGGCGCCTGGCAGGTCGAGCAGCCAGATGTGTGCCCGCAGGGCCTCGGACCGGGGAGCGCGAACCCTCCGCGCGCGTGACGGCGTTATCATGCGCTTGGTATGTCCCGCCTCATCTCCGTTCTGATCCCGGCCTACAACCGGCCCGAGCGTCTCGCGCGGTGCCTCGAGGCGCTCGCGGCGCAGACGCTGCCGCTCGGGAGGTTCGAGGTGGTCGTCTGCGACGATGGGAGCGCCGTGCCGCTGGCGCCACTCGCGGACGCGTTCGCCGGTCGCCTGCCACTCACCGTGGTCAGGCAGGAGAACGCCGGCCCCGCGGCGGCGCGGAACACCGCCGCACGCGCGGCGCGCGGCGAAGCCTTCGCCTTCACCGACGACGACTGCCTGCCGGCTCCTGACTGGCTGGCGCGGCTCGCCGATCGCGTCGCGTCGCATCCGGAGCACCTGATCGGCGGGGCCATCGAGAACGCGCTGCCCGACGACGCGTACGCGACCGCGACACAGCTCGTCGGCGACGCGGTGGCGGACTACTACGAGCGCCACGGCGTCGTGGAGCGCTTCTTCAGCACGAGCAACCTGCTCGTCCCCGCGGAGGGGTTTCGCCGGCTGGGTGGCTTCAGCGAGGCCTTCCCGCGCGCTGCAGGCGAGGACTACGACTTCTGCGCCCGGTGGCACCAGGCCGGCCTGCCGAGCGTGTACGCGCCGGAGGCGGTGGTGCGGCATGCCCACGGGCACACGCTCCGCAGCTTCTGCCGTCAGCACTTCGATTACGGCCGTGGGCTGCTCCGGGTACGTCAGCGGCGGGCGCAGCGTGCTGCGGAGCGCGTTCGCTTCGAGCGACCGGGCTTCTACGGCCACCTGCTGCGCCATCCGCTCCGGCAGGGGCACGGGGCGCGAGGGTGGTGGCACGCGGCGCTCGTGCTCCTCTCGCAGGCGATGACGGCGGCAGGCGGGGCGCGCGAGGCGCTGCTGGGTGGGCGCTGGGGCCGTGAGGCGCCTCGCCTCGACGCCGACATGCCAGCGTCGCGGGTTCCCGGGCCGACGCGATGAGCGCGTCCGCGAGACCGGGCGACGGCGAGGGCGTGGCCGCCGTCGTCATCAGCTACAACACGCGCGAGATCCTGCGTGCATGCCTGCTGAGCGTCGTGGCCGACGCTCCCGCGGAGGTGGTGGTCGTCGACAACGGCTCCACCGACGGCAGCGTGGAGATGGTGCGCGACGAGTTCCCCTCGATCCGCCTCGTCCTGGATCCCACGAACCCGGGGTACGGCGGTGCCGCCAACCGCGGCGTCGCGGCGTGCGACGCGCCGCTCGTCCTGCTGCTGAACAGCGACACGGTCCTTCCCCGCGGGACGTTCGCGGCGCTGCGCGACTACGCCGACCGGCACCCGCGTGCGGGCTGCGTCGGCCCGCGCCTCCTGAACCCGGACGGCTCGCTGCAGCCGTCGTGTCACGCCTTCCCGTCCACGACGTTCCTGGCGCTGGAGTACACGTCGCTGCGCCACGTCGCGCGGCGCGTCCCCGCGCTCCGCGACCGCTACTTCATCGACTGGGCGCACGATTCGGCGCGCGCGGTGCCCTGGGTCTCGGGTGCGGCGCTGCTCCTCCGGCGTACGGCGCTCGACGCGGTCGGTGGGTTCGACCCCTCGTTCCACATGTACTACGAGGAGGTGGATCTCGCCTACCGCATGGCGCGCGCGGGCTGGGAGACGCACTTCGCGCCGGTGGCGGACATCACGCACCTGGGTGGCGCGAGCACGGCGCAGGTCTGGGCCGCCATGCGCGTCCGGCACTTCCGCAGTCTGGTCCAGTTCTGCGCGCGGCACCACACGCCGACCGCCGCCGCGCGCACCGCGGCCACGCTGAGCCTCATGCTCGCCGGGAAGCTCGCCGTCGACGCGACGCGCCGGCACCTCGTGCGCGACCCGGCACGCCGTCGTGAGCTCGACGGACGTGTGGAGCACTGGCGGCAGCTGTGGCGCGTGCCGTTCGTGCGAGAGGCGCGGGAGCAGCGTGCCGGCTCCCGGTGACGCACATCGGACCGCGAGCGTGCCGTCGCTTCGGGTGGCGGACTGGCGCCTGCTGCTCGATCCGCCGATGGAGGCGCGATACGGCCGGCTGGTGGTGCTCGGCGGGTCGGCCGGTCTCGCCGAGCACTTCGCGGCGCTGGGGCTCGCCGACGCGGTGAGCACCGCGCTGCCGGACGATCGGACGGCGAACGTCGTGGTCGCGCTGCCGCCGGCGCGGCCGACCGCCGCGGCGCTCGCCGCCGCACTCGCCCCGGACGGCCAGCTCTACCTCGAAGTGGACCGGCGCGCTGCCGGCGCCCGGCGCGACGCGGCGACGCGGCTGTGCCGCCGACTGCACGACGCCGGCCTCTCGATCACCGGCGCCTACGCCACGCTGCCGCCGGATCCCGAGGCGCCGCGACGCTACGTCCCGCTCGACCGGCCCCGCGCGGCCCAGTGGTACTTCCGTCACACATACCGGCCGCTCTCGCCGGCGCAGCGGATCACCGCCGCCGGTGCCGGCCTTCTCGCGCGAGCGGGCATCCTGATGCGGCTCGCGCCGAGCTTCGCGATCACGGCGCGAGTGAGCGGAGACGACCCGCCTCCGCTGTCCGGTCCACTGCACGGCCGCCTGCCGACGCACGGCGCCGCGTCGCGCGCGCGGCCGATCGTCTTCGCCGAAGGGGGCGATCGCGTCGTGCTCCTCCCGTTCGGGCCCGACGACGCCGAGCCGCGCGGAGTGCTCAAGGTGCCGCGCCTGCCGACGTTCCACGAGCGCACGCAGCGCGAGGTGGCGTGCGTGCGCGAGCTCCGCGCCGCGCTTCCGGCGGAGCTGAGCCGCGCGATCCCGGAGCCCATCGAGCTGACCACCGTCGCCGGAACGCCGGTGGCCGTGGAGCGCGTGGCGCCCGGCCGCTCGCTGCTCGCCTCCTCCGGCTCTTGGGGCGCCGGCCGCCGCGCCCGCGCGGACGACCTCCGTCTCGCGATGACATGGCTCGCGCGCTTTCATGCGACGACGGAGCTGCGGCGTCCCGCGTGGGGCGACGCCGAGCGCGAGGCGTGGGTGGAGCTGCCGATCGAGCGGTACGCCGCGCAGTTCGGCGTCACGCCCGCCGAGGCGCGCCTGTTCGATGCCGCGCGACGCTACGCGGACACGCTGGCCGGCGAGCCGATGCCGATCGTGCGGCAGCACGGCGACTTCGCCGTGTGGAACCTCGCGCGGCGCGGCTCCGAGCTGTTCGTGCTCGACTGGGAGGGCGCGTCACCCGGCCCCGTGCTGTGCGACGCGCTGCACCTCGTGACGAGCTGGGACCTCGCGCTCCGTCGGGCGCGCGACGCCGCGGAGGAGCTGCGGAGCTTCGACGCCCTGCTCCGCGGTGTCGTGACGGCGGGGCGCGATGGCGACGCGTACCACCGCGTCGCCCGGGCCGCGCTCGACGACTACCGAGAGCGCGTCGGGTGCGGGGAGCGGCTCGTGCCGATCCTGCTGTGCTATCACCGCCTGGAGCTGGCGCTCCGCCGAGCGACCCAGCAGCGCGACGCGCGCGCGCTGGGCGCCGACGCGCGCGCGGGCAACCGGCCCGTGGCCCACGTCGCGCTGCTCGCGACGCACGCGGGCGCGCTGTTCGGCGAAGCCCCGAGCACGCGTGTCGCGGCGGTGGCGCGGTGAGCGGTCCGCCCGCTCTGTCGGTCGGCAGCCGGCGACGGCTGCTCTTCCTGCTGCCGTTCCCGCCGCGCCTCGATGCCACGCACGGCGGCAGCCGCGCCATGGCGCAGATCCTGGCAGCGCTGACGCCGCGCCACGACGTCGCCGCGCTGTACCTGCGCGGACGCGACGAGCCGGCGTTCGACCCGGCGCTCGCCCTGCGCTGCGCGCTCGTCGAGGAGGTCGCGCGCGACGCCGGGCCGGCGCTGCTCGCGCGCGCGGCACACCGCGGGCGCGTGACGGCCGCGCGGCTGCGCGGGGTGCCGTACTGGGCGGCGTACTGGGGAGCCGGTGCGTACGCCGACCACGCGCGACGGCTCGCCGACGCGTGGCGCCCCGACGTCGTTCACCTCGAGTACCACGTCATGGGGCAGTTCGCGCATGCGGTGTCGCACGCCCGCGCGTCGCTCGTGCTCACCTCGTACGAGCCCGCCGCGGCGGCAGCGACGGAGCGCGCCGGCGCCGCGCGCGGCCTCCGGCGGCACGCCGCCCGGCTCGAAGCCCGCCTCTGGAGCCGGTTCGAGCGCGCGGTGATGGGGCAGGCGGACGCGGTGGTGGCGTTCACGGAGCGCGACCGCGATGCGCTGGCACCGCTCGCCGGGCGCACGCCGGTCGTGCACATCCCGCTCGGCACATCGTTGCCGCCGCGTGCGCTCGGATCCGAGGGCGTCGAGCCGCCGGAGGTGCTGTTCGTGGGCAACTACATGCACCCGCCCAACGTGGATGCGGCCCTGCACCTCGTGCGCGACCTGGCGCCGCGCGTGTGGGCCCGCGTGCCCGACGTGCGCTTCGTGCTCGTGGGCCCCAACCCGCCGGACGCGCTGCGCGCGCTGGCCGAGCCGCGCGTGCAGGTGACGGGCGAGGTCGACGACGTCACGCCCTACCTGGACCGCGCGGCGGTCGTCGCCGCGCCCATCCGCCTCGGCGGAGGCATGCGCGTGAAGGTGCTCGAGGCGCTCGCGTCCGGGAAGGCGGTGGTCGGCACGCCGCGCGCGGTGGAGGGGCTCGCACTGTGCGACGGCGAGCAGTTGCGCGTGGCGGAGGGCGAGGCCGCGCTGGCGGACGCGATCGCCGACCTCGTGGAGCAGCCTGCCGCGCGACGCGCGCTCGGTGATCGCGCCCGGGCCTGGGCGTGCGCGACGTTCGATCCCGACCGGTGGGCCGCGGCGTACGACGCGCTGTACGCCGACCTCGCAGGCCGCCGGGCGGCGCGGCCCGCCCGTGACTGACCGTGACGCGCCGCCCGGCGCACGCCCGACGCTGGACGAGGGAATCGCGGTCGCCATCTCGACGATGGACCGGCCGGACGCGCTGCGCCGCTGCCTGGCGTCGCTGTCGCAGGGCGCGCTGCGCCCGTCGGAGATCGTGATCGTCGATCAGAGTCGGGGCGCGGAGACACGCTGCCTCGTGGCGGAGCAGCGTGCGGCCGGGCTGCCGATCCGCTACGAGCACATGGCGCCGCTCGGGCTCGGGGCATCGCAGAACCGTGCCGTGCAGCTCGCATCGCGCGCGGTGGTGGCCGTGACCGACGACGATTGCGTGGTCGACGCGCGATGGCTCGCGTGCGTCGCCGAGACGTTCGCGACGGCGCCGACGCTCGGCGCCATGGCCGGGCGCGTGCTGCCGCTCCCGGCCGAAGGAGCGCGCACGTGGCCGGTCTCGACGCGTACGTCCACGGAGCGAATGGACTTCCGGGCCACCGGCGCGCCGTGGCGGGTGGGCAGCGGGAACAACTTCGCCGTGCGCCGCGCGCTGTTCCTGCACATCGGCGGCTGCGACGAGCGGCTCGGTCCCGGCTCGCCCGGCAAGGGTGGGGTGGACATGGACCTGTTCTACCGGCTCCTGCGCGCCGGGGCGCACGTGCGCTACGAGCCCGACGCGATCGTCTTCCACGAGCGGCAGACGCTCGCCGACCGCCTGGCGCGGCGGCCGCTGTACGGGCATGGGATGGGCGCATGCGTGGCGCTGCGGCTGCGCGAGCGGGACGTGGGGGCGGCGGCGCTGCTCGGAGGCTGGGTGTGGCTCCGGCTGCGGATGATGGCGGCGGCGGCGCGGCGGCGCGATCCTGGCGCGGTGCGCGAGGAGGTCACGATGCTCGGCAGCACGCTGCAGGGGCTGCGCTACGGGCTCCGGGCGCCTCCGGTGCCGCGGGTCGATGGCGCATCGACGACCGCGGGGTGAGGCGGCTCGCCGCGTAGACCCGTCGCCGTCGCGCGCGGCCTGCACTGGTGCGGATCTCCGCTCGACCCGACCTTCGGCTCCGGGCTTCCGCGCGCCGACGCGGTGCCCGTACCAGGTGAGTTCGCCCGTCCGTCCGACTCCGTGAGTGCGTGCGACCCTCGATGGCGTGCCGGGTCGGTCGACTCGCGGTCCACCAAACCGGTGTCGCACATGCCATCCTCCGCGCCTGCAGGGCCGCCCTGCCTCGCGCCACGCCGCACGCCGATCGCGCACGTCGCAACCCGGCGCGCCACTCGAGGCATGCGCGTCCTCGTTCGTCCCATGCTCGTGCTCTGGCTCGCCGCGGGCTGCGGGGGCGACGGCGACCTACATCCGAGGCTCGACGGGCCGCCGGTCCTCGTCGGCGCGGGCGACATCGCGATCTGCGGAGAGGACGGCGACGAGGCGACCGCCGCGCTGCTGGACACGATCCTCGGCACCGTGTTCACGACGGGCGACAACGCGTACAACGCCGGCACCAAGGAGGAATTCCGCGACTGCTATGCGCCGACGTGGGGGCGGCACAAGGAGCGAACGCGCCCGACGGCGGGAAACCACGACTACTACTCGCCCGGCGCGACCGGCTACTTCGCGTACTTCGGCGACGCCGCCGGGTCGCCGGACCGCGGCTACTACAGCTACGACGTCGGCGCGTGGCACGTGCTCGCCCTCAACAGCAACGTCGACGCGTCGGCGACGTCGGCACAGGCCGAGTGGCTGCGGGCCGACCTCGAGGCGCACCGCACCACGTGCACGGTCGCGTACTGGCACAACCCGCGCTTCAGCTCGAGCGGGCACGGGAGCGATGCGCGGTTCGAGGCGCTGTGGCAGGTGCTGTACGACGCCGGCGTCGACGTCGTGCTGGCGGGGCACGACCACATCTACGAGCGCTTCGCCCCGCAGACGCCCTCAGGTGTCCCCGACACGGCGCGCGGCATCCGGCAGTTCACCGTCGGCACGGGCGGGGGGACGCCGTACCCCGTCAAGCGGATCGAGCGGAACAGTGAGGTGCGCGTCGACAACACGCTCGGGGTGCTGAAGCTCGAGCTGGAGGCGGCGCGCTACCGGTGGCAGTTCATCGGCGTGGACGGCGGTGTGAAGGACTCCGGCACGGCCGACTGCCACTGAGCGCGGGCGCGATGCCATCGGTCATCGGTCGCGCGCCCGACGTGCCGTCGACGGTCGACGGCCAGCGGCGCACACCGCAGCCGACCGCGGACCTCAGCTCCGGTCGGCCGTGCCCCGGCGCACCATGTGCCAGCCCAGGCGCGCCAGCAGATGGCCGACGCGGAGCGCGACGGGCCACGCCCCCGCGCCGCGGAGCGCCTCCCGCGCGTAGGCGCGTGCGCTCGCCAGGTCGCCCGCATCGATGCGGCGGTGTGCGCGCCGCACCGCGGCCTGCGCGGCGCTCGCCAGCGCCGCGGACGTGATGGCGCCGGCGCGCTCGGGCGGGAGATGGCCGCGGTTGATCTCGATCGCACGCCTCATGTCGCGGCTCGTCTCGCCCGTCCGCATGTACTGTCCGGTGTTCGACGCCGCGTGCGCGCGGTAGACGGCCAGCGACTCGACCTCGTACCACACCGGGTAGTGTGCGGCGATGCGCACCCACATCTCCCAATCCTCCGTCCAGGACAGCCGCTCGTCGAAGCCGCCCAGCCGCTCGTACACCGCGCGGCGCACGACCATCGCCGGCGTCTGGATGCGCTGGCCGAGCGCGAGCGTCGCCAGCCAGTCGTCGAGGATCCCGCTCGTCTCACGTTCGAGCGGCGAGGTGCTCTGCCACTGTCCCTGCTCGCCGATGACGTCGTGGCGGCAGAACGCGGCCCCGATCTCCGGGTGTGCCGCGAAGGCGCGCTCCATGGTCCGGTAGAAGCCGTCGCGCACCAGATCGTCACCGTGCAGCTGGTGGATCAGCAGTCCCCGTGAGCGCCGCAGGCAGGTGGCGAAGTTCCGCGTGTGCCCGACGTTGCGCTCCTGCCGGTGGAAGGCGACGCGCCCACCCCCCAGCTCCGCCACCACGGCTGCCGGATCGTCGGCCGTCGAGTGGTCGTCCACGACCTCGATCTGCATGACCTCCGGCCCCGGATCCTGGGCGAGCACGCTCTCGAGCGTCTGCCGGAGATGCCGGGCGCAGTTGTAGGTCGGGATCATCACCGACCAGAGCGGGCGCGCGACCCCCGTCGGCACGGGTGCGATGGTCGCGCGATGCGGATGCTCAGTCATGCCGACGCAGCCGCCGCGTCAGTGGTGCTGCCATGCGCGCGAGATACGGGTGCGCGAGGCCGACGAGCAGGGGCCACCGTTCGAGGTCGCCCCCGATGGGGCAGTCCCGCAGCGCGCGCCACGCCTCGCGCCGCGCGGCCGCACGCTCGCCCCGTCGACTCAGCTCGAGCGCGAGCTTGGCGTGCCACTTGGCGGCGAAGCGGCGCGCCAGCCGATCGTACCGCCCGCCCGTCGCACGGTTCACGTGCACGTAGAACTCCAGCAGCCACTCGAACTGCCGGACCCGGTCCATCCCGCTCCACATGCCGCCGGCGTGCACCCGGCGTGCGCCCATCACCTCGTCGATGTACCCGATCGAGCCCCGCTCGGCAGCCATCACGTAGAGCGGCCAGTCCCCCATCGGGACGTCGAAGTACCACGCCGGCAACGGTACGATCACCTCGCGCCGGAACAGCGGCGTACAGGCCGCGATGTAGCAGCGCTGCAGGACGTCCGGCATTCCCGTGAACGTGGGAGGCGGCGGATCGTTCTGCAGGCGCGCCCCGCGCCATTCACCCTCGACCACCTCGGTGGCATTGTGGAAGCACATCGAGCAGGCGGGATGCGCGTCGAGGAAGTCCACCTGGCGCTGCAGCTTGTGCGGCGACGTCCAGTAGTCGTCGCCGTCGAACGCCGCGATGTACTCGCCGCGCGCGGCGTCCAGGGTATGGGCGAACATCCGCTTGCCGCCCCCCCCGAGGTTGTGCTCCGGGAGCAGGAGTCGCAGGCGGTGCGGCTCCCGGGCCTGCAGCTCCCGCAAGACGTCGCGCGTGTCGTCGGTGGAGCAGTCGTCGCCGACGATCACCTCGAACGGGAAGGTGGTCTGCTGCGCGAGCACGCTCTCCACCGCCTGCGCGATGTACGGCGCGTGGTTGTACGTGGTGATCGAGACGCTGACCCGTACGTCGCCGCCTCCCGGCATCGCCCGGGTCATCCGCCCGCGCCGTCCAGGTGGGCCCGCACCGCGGGGGCGGCCGCCACCGCACGCCGCACGATGTCGCAGACGGTCGCGATCTCCGCCGGCCCCACCGCCGTCCCCGTCGGCAGCGAGAGCACGCGGCGCGTGAGCCGCTCGGTCTGGGGGAGCAGCAGACGGGCGTGCGGGAAGTACGACCGGTACGGCTCCATCTGGTGACATCCCGGGTGGAAGTACCGGCGCGCGAGCACGTTCTCGGCGTGGAGCACGCGCTGCAGCGCGTCGCGGCCGAGCCCCGCCTCCCGCTCGTCCACCTCGGCCACGACGTACTGGTAGTTCGACCGCTCGGCCTCGTCGTAGCGCGCGAGCGTGATGCCGGGAATGCCCGCGAGCCCCGCAGCGTACGCCGCGTGGTTGGCGCGGTTGACGGCGATGAACTCGTCCATGCTGTCGAGCGACGTCAGCCCCATCGCCGCGGACATCTCGCTCATCTTGCCGTTCGTCCCCACGTACACGACGTCGTCGTAGTCGGCGAACCCGAAGTTCCGCATGAGGCGCATGCGGTCGGCGAGATCGTCGTCGTTCGTCGCCACGGCTCCGCCCTCACCGGAGTTCAGGAACTTGGTGGCGTGGAAGCTGAACACCTCCGCGTCCCCGAAGCCGCCGAGCATGCGCCCTCGGTGCGTGCAGCCGAAGGCGTGCGCGGCGTCGAAGAGGAGGCGCAACCCGCGGCGGCGCGCGATCGCGTCCAGCGGCTCCACGGCGCACGGCCGCCCCCACACGTGCACGCCGATGATCCCCGTCGTGCGCGGCGTGATCAGCGCCTCGACGCGATCCGGATCGAGATTGTGCGTGACGGGATCGACGTCGCAGAAGACCGGGGTGATCTGCTGCCACTGGAGCGCATGCGCGGTCGCCACGAAGGTGAACGACGGCACGATCACCTCGCCGGAGAGCCCGAGTGCACGTGTCGCGATCTCGAGCGCGACGGTCGCGTTGCACATGACGAGCGCATGCCGGACGCCGAGCAGGTCCGCGATGCGCTGCTCGAACTCCAGGACGTAGCGGCCGCCGTTCGTCAGCCACCGGCGGTCGAGGATGTCGTCCAGGCGCTCCCGAAGGCGCGCCCGGTCGCCGATGTTCGGGCGCCCGACGTGCAGCGGATCGGGAAACGCGGCGCGCCCGCCGAGGAGCGCGAGGCCGGCGCCGACCTCGCGACCGCTGGCCGTGGGCGGCGACATCGGGGTGCGCGCGGTCACCCGCCGCCGTCCGTCGGCGCCGTGCCGAGGTACATGCCGCGGCCGAACAGGCCGTGTGCGTCGTAGGTCACCGTCAGTCCCGCATCACGGAGCGCGTCCTCGTACTCGGCGTTCGTGAACAGTCCCAGCTCGTGCCGCTCGGTGAAGTGCTCCACCGACTCCGGCGTCCCGACGAGGTAGTTGATGTCGAGGATCGCCAGCCGTCCCTCGCGGATGGTGTTGTACATCCAGGCGATCTTGAGGTCCGGCTCGTTCACGAAGTTGGCCGTGATCGTGCCGGTCCACAGCCGCTCCGGCGAGAAGAACGGCTCCAGGACGAGGAGCCCGCCCGGGGCGAGGTGCCGTCGCAGCGTGGCGACGGTCCGGCGCATCTCCTCGACGGTGCGTACGTAGGCGATCGAGCTGAAGAGCAGCGTCACGACGTCGAACTGGCGCCCGAGGTCGAAGTCGGTCATGCTCGCCTCGTGGAAGGGAACGCCGGGACACCGCGCGCGCGCGACGGCGAGCATGTCGGGGTTGAGGTCCAGCCCCGCCACCTCGAAGCCATCCCGCAGCAGCTCGAGGTGCTTGCCCGTACCGCACGCGACGTCGAGCAGCGATCGCGCACGGGGGTGGCGCGCCCGGATCACTTCGCGCAGCGCCGCGACGGCCGCGTGATAGTCCTTGAAGGCGTACAGGGCGTCGTAGAAGCGGGCGGACTTCGTGTACATTCGACCGGGATGCCGGAGACGGTGAGCGCGCGCGGAACAGGGACTCAGGCGACCGGCGCTGCTCGCGGCGCGCGGTAGGGCGGGAAGAACCCCGTGACGTCGTCGGGGTCGACTCCTGCTCCCCGGCACAGCGCCGTGTAGACGCCGGGACGGTAGACCTGCTTCAGCGCGCGCATGGGGAGGCGGGTGCTGCCGAATCGTTGCTTGGAGGCTGCGATCGCGTCGTGCTCGCGCACGCCGCCGCCCAGGTTCAGCAGCCGGACGCCTCGCGCACGCAGCGCCGTGACCCCCCACCATACCAGCGCCGTCGCGTGCTGGCGCGCCTGCGGTCGTGCGACGTGGAACAGGCACGTGCCGATCGTCGGGGTGCACCCGAAGACGTAGACGGAACTGATCCCCTCCGCATCCTCGGTGCCGACGACGAGCACCGAGTCGAGGGCGCACAGTGCTTGGAGCGTCGCGTCGGACCGCCGATACGAGGCCGACGCGCCCACCGTGTCGAGAAACGCCGGGTACTCGCGGACGAGGAACGCGACGAGGCGCGCCCGGTCGTGCACGAGCGACGCGGCGATCGCGTCCCAGCGCCGGAGCTGGCGACGGCGGTTCCGGTCGAAGCGCGCGAGCAGCGTATCGGGCTCCTCGCGCAGGTCCAGCACGTACACGGAGTTCCGCTCGTGGACCTCGCCGGCCCGCTCGTACGACCCGTCGCTCAGGAAGGGGCTGAGTCCGATGTAGCCGCAGACCAGCCCACGGGCTGCTGCCTGCTCCACCCAGCGTGCCGCGAAGTCGGGGTGCGGTCCCGTGCCGACGAAGCCCGAGAACCCCGGCAGCGTCGAGACGTCCCGGTGTCCCTCGTACTCACGTTCCTGCAGCGGGCATACGACGCGCGTCGCGCCGTCGGTGTAGGCATAGAGCGAGATCGGGCGCGCGTCCGTGAGGCTCAGCGCGTGGCAGTACTCCCACGTGTGCCCGAGATCGTGCTCGATCCCGACCAGTGCGGCGCGCCAGCGCTCCCGGTCCGTCAGCGGGATCCACTCGTGTCGCGCCGTCACGTTCGTCGTCACGCCTCCCAGGGCAAGGGCAGTCACGCGAGCTCGCCCGCTCGATACGCCGGAAAGTACCCCGTGCGCGCAGCCGCAGCGAGATCCGCGCGTTCGCAGGCACGGGCGTATGCGGCCGGGTCGAGAACGCGGCCGCAGAGGTAGGCCGTCCGCGTGGTGCTCGCCCACCCCGCCTTGAACCGGTGCAACCCTCCGGTGCGGTCCTCCCGCGCGCCCGCGCCCGCGCCGATGTGCAGCCACCGTACCGACCCGGCGAGCGTGCGCATGGCGGTGTCGTAGAGCGCATACGCGGCTCCCCGCGCATAGCCGACGTCGCTCGCCGCCTGGAGGTGGTTGTAGGCCACGTCCCCCGACACGTACCAGATCTGCGCGCCGACGGCGACCCCGTCGAGCCACGCGAGGAACAGCCGCGCACCGGGCACGCCCAGCTGCCGCGCGAACGCGTCGCGGCCGAACGCCTTGATGCCCCGCAGGGCGTGGCGGCGCACCAGCACCTCGTAGAGCGCCGTCCAGGCGTCGACGTCGCGGACGGGGCGCTCCGACTCGGTCACGGTCAGGGACGCGAGCGCACGGCGCGCGTAGTACCGATGGTGCTTCGAGACCACCGCCTCTCGCGGGAGCGACAGATCCGCGACGAGGTGCTCCTTGTAGGCGACCACGTGATCGAAGCTCGTGCGTAGGAGCGCCTCGTCGTACGCGCCGAACGGATCCGTCACCACGACGACGCTCACCAACCGCCCGCGCAGCGTGTCGAGGTCCGCGGCGAGCCGCGTCCAGTCCCGGCAGCAGAACAGCGGATAGCATCCCATCGCGTCGCGCCCGTCCGCGCCCGGGATGGCCCGCTCGAGCAGCCAGGCGCCGCTTCCACCCAGGTGCAGCGGGTCGCCGAAGGCGGAGAGCGAAGCGGCGTACGCGCGGTGCAGGTAACCGTGCGGCGCGTCGACGCTCATCGGTCGGCGGGCGCGTCGGCGGCTTCGACGGGCTGCTCCTCCAGCCCGAGCGACAGCAGCTCGGTGCGCCACGGCAGCACGGGTCGCACGACACCAGGCCAGCGACCGAACCAGCCGTCCCGAAGCTCCACGCTGTCGTCCACGTCGAACATCAGCACGTCGTCGTGGCGGTACACCACCGTCGCGTCGTGTACGACGAGCAGCTCGACGCGGTAGCCGCCGTCGTTGAGCAGGTCGCCCGGCACCTCGCAGACGTCGCGGAAGAGGCCCACCGGGAACGGGTGTCCCTGCCACTGCGGCTCGGCCACCGGCAGCGCGTTGAAGACCAGGATGCCGAGGTCGTTGTAGACGTGCAGGCTCAGATTGAGCGACGCGCTCGGCACCAGATTCCAGTACTCGAACTCGAGCCGGAAGGGCGTGCGCGTCGTGATCCTGCGCACTTCATCCGAGCCGTCGCGAGCCGACATGCGCACGGCGGCGCGGCGCAGCCGCACCTTCTCGTTCCCCGGGGCCGTCGCGAGGTCGGGCCACAGCTGCTCGGTGCGGTCGGCCTGCATGGACTGCAGGTACGTCGACACGACGCGGTCGGAAGGCCCGTCCTCGACCACCCGGCCGTCGCGCAGCCACAGCGCGCGGCTGCACAGGCTCTGGACCGCCGCCATGTTGTGGCTGACGAAGAGCACCGTGCGCCCTGACGCCGTCACGTCGCCCATCTTGCCCAGGCACTTCTTCTGGAACGCGGCATCGCCGACGGCGAGCACCTCGTCCACCAGCAGCACCTCGGGCTCGAGGTGCGCCGCGACGGCGAACGCGAGGCGGAGATACATCCCGCTCGAGTAGCGCTTCACCGGCGTGTCGATGAAGCGGGCGACCTCGGCGAAGGCGACGATCTCGTCGAACCGGCGCGCGACCTCGTGGCGGCGCATGCCGAGGATGGCGCCGTTGAGATACACGTTCTCGCGACCGCTGAGGTCGGGGTGGAATCCGGTCCCCACCTCCAGCAGGGAGCCGATGCGTCCATGGATCGTGGCGCGGCCGACGGTCGGCGCCGTGATGCGGGAGAGCACCCTGAGCAGCGTGCTCTTGCCCGCCCCGTTGCCGCCGATGAGGCCCACCGCCTCGCCGTCGGCGATCTCGAACGACACGTCGCGGAGCGCCCAGAAGGCTTCGGCCGGCGCGGGAGGGTGATGCCGTCCGGTGATCCGGCCGGCGACGTGCGCGATCCGTGTCACCGTCTGGGTGAGAGCCTCACGCAGGGTTCGGTGGGGGTCCACCGTCCGCCCCAGCTCGTAGCGCTTCCCCAGCTCCTCGGCGCGAATCGCCAGCGGCATCGGCGAGCGTCCCGGGGCTCAGACGATGTCGGCGAACGTGCGCTCGGTGCGCCGGAAGTACAACGCGCCCCCCAGCAGCACCACGGCCGTCGCCGCACACGACACGAGGAGCATCGCGCCCGGCGCGCGTCCCCCGCCGAGCAGCGCCCACCGGAAGCCCTCCACCACGCCCGCCATCGGGTTGATGCCGTACACCGTCCGCCACGGCTCGTCGAGGAGGCTGCTCGGGTAGGCGATCGGAGTGGCGAACAGCCAGAGCTGCACGAGGAACGGCACCGCGTAGCGCACGTCGCGGTACTGCACGTTCAGCGCAGCGAGCCAGAAGCCCACCCCGAGCGCGGCGGCGAAGGCCAGCCCGACGAGCGGCACGATCCACAGCACACGCGGGCCGATCCCCACGCCGTAGTACGCCAACATGCCGGCGAGCATCGCGAACGCGATCGCGAGATCGACGATGCCCGAGAGCACGGTCGCGATCGGGATCGCCAGACGAGGAAAGTAGACCTTCGTGACGAGGCTCTGACTCACCACGACGCTGTTCGCCGACTGCGTGAGCCCGTTCGCGAAGAACGTCCACGGCACCAGCGCGGTGAAGCTGAAGAGCGGATACGGCACGCCGTCCGACGGCATGCTCGCGAGCCGCCCGAAGAACAGGCTGAAGACGACCATCGTGAAGAGCGGCTGGATGATCGCCCACGAAGCCCCGAGCGCGGTCTGCTTGTAGCGCACCTTCACGTCGCGCCAGACCAGGAAGTACAGCAGCTCCCGATAGGCCCAGAGCTCGCGCAGTCCCAGCGTCGCCCAGCCACGTGCGGGCTCGATGATGACGACCGGCGGGTCCGACCCGGCGAGCGGCGCGTTCGCGTGGGGCTGGGTGCTGAGCGAGGCGGCAGACACGACGGACGGAAGTCGGTGGAATCTGCGCGGGCGGCCGCGCCGGTGGCTTGCCCAACACTAGGCCGGGGCCACACGGCTGTGAAGGGCGCTCGCGTCTCACGCCCCCACGACTCACGCCCCCACGGCTCGCGATGGTAGAATGCTCTCCCGATCGGGCCGGCGCGGCGACGCTGCCGTCGTCGCATCCCCGTTCGCGCCCGCTGCGGAGTCCCGCGATTGCCCAGTTCCGACGAGTCCACGAGCAGACCGGATGCGGGGCGGGCGAGCGCCGACCCGTCGTCCACTCGCTCGTCGGTCCCTGGGGCGAGCGGAGGACATGCGGAAGGCGCTGCGACCATCCCGGGCGCGTCGCCCACGGAGGCGAGGTTGCTGGGCACGAGGGTGCGATGGGACGTCGTCGCCCCGTTCCTGCTGCTCCTCCTCGCCGTCGCCGTGCAGTTCGCCCTGGGCGCGTACGGGCGCGAGCTCGGGGCCAACGCCGACGAGCCGGCGCACTTCGTCTCGGGGCTCATGGTGCGCGACTACCTCGCGCACGGCATCGGCGAGTCGCCCGTCGCGTTCGCCCAGCGCTACTACGCACACTATCCGAAGGTCGCGATCGGCAACTGGCCCCCGGCGTTCTACGTTCTCGAGGGGTTCTGGCTGCTGGTGCTGCCGGTGCGGGTGGCGTCGGCGCTGCTCCTGATCGCGACGCTCGCCGCCGCGACCGCGTGGCTCGTCTTCCGCGCCGCCCGCCCGGTGCTCGGCGCCCCCTTCGCCCTGCTGGGCGCGGCGACGTTCCTGCTGTTCCAGCCCATCCCCGTCTACACGTCCGCCGTCATGGCGGAGATCCCGGTGACGTTCGCCGTCGCGCTGGCCACGCTCGCGTGGGGGCAGTGCCTGCTCCGGGAGCGCAGGCGCGACGTGCTCGCCTTCGGCGCGGCCGCCGCCGTCGCGGTGCTGACGAAGGGCAACGCGCTCCTCCTCGGGCTGCTGCCCCCGCTCGCGATCGTCCTCAGCGGGCGTTGGCGGGTGCTCCGCGTGCGGGTGCTCTGGGGCGTCGTCGCGCTGGTCGCGGCGGCGGCCGGAGCGTGGCTCTGGCGCTACCTGCCGACCATGCGGGCGGGGTGGCCGCGCCCCGACGAGCTGTTCGGGCAGCTGGGCGACCTGGGCTTCTATCCGACCGAGATGGCGCGCGCCAACGGCGTCCCGCTGCTCGCGCTGGCGGTGCTCGGCGCCGTCGACGGCGTGCGCCGGACCGCGCGCGGATCCGACGAGCGGGTGGCGTGGGCCACCGCGATCGCCGCGGTGCTGGCGACGCTGGCCTTCCACGCGGTGCTGCCCGGCCTGCTGGACTTCCGCCACCTGGCGCCCGCCTATCCGTTCCTCGCGATGCTCGTCGCCGCGGGCGCCCGCGCGCTCGCGCGTGTCCTGCGGCGCGTCGCGCCACGGCCCGGCATCGCCATGGGGGGCAGCCTCGCCCTCGTGGCGCTGCTGGTGGGCCTTCGCCTGCGACCACTGCGCCCCATCCAGCTCGACGGGTACGCGGCGGCGGCCGCGACGCTCCGCACCGCCCAGGGCCAGGCGGACTCGCTGGTGGTGCTCGTGGCGTCGGACGCGATCGGGGAGGGAGCGCTGGTGACCGAGGCGGCGCTGCGCGACCCGCGCCGCCCGCGCGACGTGGTGTGGCGCGCGACCAAGCTGCTCACCCTGGTCACCTGGGCCGGGCGCGACTACACGCTGCGCGCCGACTCGGACACGGCGCTCCTCGCGCTGCTGGATGGCGCACGCGTGGGCGCCGTCGTCATCGACCGCAGCGTGGCGCACCCCGACCCGCACGTGCAGCTGCTGGCGCGGACCGCCGCCGCCCGGCCGGATCGCCTGGTGCACCTGCGCGACCTGCCGGTGCGGCGTGACGGCGTCGTGTTCCCGACGGGGCTCGCGCTCTACACGCTGGTGCCGTCCGCGGCTCCCGACACCGTGCTCGTGCAGCGTCCGGGCTACGACGGCGTGGAGGTCGTGCGGATCGGTCGCGACTGACCGGGGGCGTCCCGGAGGTCAGCTCGACACGCGCGCCGTCGCCGGCGCATCGGTCCGCGGCATCCCCGGCGCGTCCGCCGGGGCCTGCGCGGGCGGCGCGACCGACTCGGGCGACGTTCGGGCCCCGTCGGCATGGCGCACCGTCGCCCGCGGCGGGGCACGGTCGGCCGAGCGCACGTCGGCCGCGCGCTCCAGCGCGGGGCGCGAGCGCGCGCGCGGGATCGTGAAGACGAAGCGGCTGCCGTGCCCCGGCACGCTGGACGCCGAGATGTCGCCGCCGAGCAGCCGCGCGAGCCGCTGCGAGACGGTGAGTCCGAGCCCGCTGCCGCCGGCCGTGCGCGTCTTGCGCTGCTCGACCTGCCAGAACGGATCGAACACGCGCTCCATGTTCTGCGGCGCGATGCCGATGCCCGTGTCGCTGACGACGAAGCGCACCGCCGTCGGCTCCGAGACGACGTCCAGCCGCACCTCGCCGCGCGTGGTGAACTTCACCGCGTTGCCGAGCAGGTTGAGCAGGATCTGCCGCGCCTTGTCGACGTCGGTCTCGACGGGCAGCTCGCCCGCGGCCCCGTCGGGCGTCTCGCCCGGCGCGGCGCTGATCTGCAGCACGAAGGCGAGCGACTTCTCGCGCGCCAGCGGCTCGATGAGCGACGCGGCCTCGCGCGCGAGCGCGGCGGCGTCGGCCGGGACGGGGTGCACGAGCTCGCGCCCCGCCTCCATGCGCGAGAAGAGCAGGATCTGCTCGATGAGGCCGAGCAGGTGGCGCGTCGCGAGCTTGATGCGGTCGAGGTACTGCGTGGCCGCCGGCCCCTGCGGACCCGCGACGCCGAGGTGCAGCAGGTCGACGTAGCCGAGCACCGCGTTGAGCGGCGTGCGCAGCTCGTGCGACATGACGGCGAGGAAGTCGCTCTTCGAGCGGTTGGCGATGACGGCGCGCTCGTAGTGCAGCGCGTTGTCGACCGCGAGCGCGGCGCGCCCCGCCAGCTCCACCGCCAGCGCGAGGTCGCTCTCGCCGAACGGCGTGCCGGTGTCGCGGCCGAGCAGCACGACGCCGAAGGTGTGGCCGCGCGCGGCGAGCGGCACGAGCAGCGCGGAGTCCAGCTCCAGCGCGCGGTGCAGCGTGGCGCGCGCGGCGGCGCCGGACTGGTCGGCGTCGGCGCGGCCGTCGCGCGTGGCGTCCAGCAGCACGCCGTGCGGATGCCGCTCGATCAGCGTCGCGGCGGCGCGCGCGGCCGGCGAGTCCTGCTCGGCGCGCAGCGCGGCCAGGCGGCGCGCGAGGCGCGGATCGACCGCCTCCGCCTCCGCCACGCGCATGCGCGCGGCCGCGTCGCGGGCGTCGGCCGCGACGAGCGGGTCCTCGTCGGCGTCGAGCGCGGGCCCCGCGAAGACGATGCACGCGTCGGCCGCGCGGCCGACGACGAAGCGCGCGAAGCGGCGCAGCGTCTCCTCGGAGTCGAGCGCGCCGGCCAGCCGGCTGCCCGCCTCCGCCAGCAGCTCGAGCGCGTCCTCCGAGCGGCGGCGCTCCGTGACGTCGAGCATCGAGCCGATCATGCGCACCGGCAGCCCGCGCTCGTCGTGCGCGACGAAGGCGCGGTCGTACACCGTGGCCCACGTGCCGTCGCCGCGGCGCAGGCGGTACTCGTCGGTCCAGTGCTCGCCGTGGCCGTCGATGACGGCGCGCAGCCCCGCGACCACGCGCGGACGGTCGTCCGGGTGCAGCTGCGCGAACCACCACGCGGCCGACGACTGCACCGCCGCGGCGGGGCGGCGGAAGAGCGCGGTCGCGGCGTCGCTCCACCGCAGCACGCCCGTGGCGAGGTCCCAGTCCCAGAGCACGTCGCTCGTGGCGCGGGCGGCGAGGCGGAAGCGCTCCTCGCTGACCTTCAGCGCGCCCTCGACGCGGCGGATGCGCAGCAGCGCGCGCACCGTCGCGATCAGCTCCTCCTCGTCGACCGGCTGCGTGAGGTAGCCGTCCGCGCCGCCGTCGAGCCCCGAGGCGCGCTCGTGCGGCGTGGTCGCGTGCGCGGACAGGTGCAGCACGGGCACCTGCGCGGTCGCCGGATCGGCGCGCAGCCGGCGGCAGACCTCGAAGCCGCTCAGGTCGGGGAGGCGCACGTCGAGCACCACCAGGTCCGCCTGCGGCGCCAGCGCCAGCGCGTCGGCGCCGCTCTGCCCCTCGATCACCTCGAAGCCCGCGCGGCGCAGCCACCGGCAGGCCACGTAGCGCTTCGCCTCCGCATCGTCCACCACGAGCACCACGGGCATCCGCGCGTGGTCGGCCGCGTCCGCGCGCGGTCGTGCCGGATCAGAGCCAACTCCCCTCATCCCTCCCTCCATTCCTGACACTCGCCCTCGTGAGTCCGGGTGACGATGCGGACGCCGGCGCGCTGGACGGCGCTGGACGGCGCTAGACGGCGCTCGACGGCGGCGCGCCGGCGACGGTGCCGCGGGTGCCCACCGCGAGCGTGAGCGCGTCGCGGATGCGCGCGAGCGCGACCTCGCGCGACAGGCGGTCCTTCGACAGGATGGCCGCCGTCTCGCTGGCCAGTCGGCGCCGCTCCTCCTCGGCGAGCTGGCGCGACGTGCTCACGACGACCGGGATGTGGCGCGTGTCCGGGTCGAGCTTGAGCTGGTCCAGCACGTCGAAGGCGGTCGCGGTGCGCAGCACGAAGTCGAGGATGATGACGTCGGGCCGCTGCTCGCGCGCCATCTGCACGCCGTCGGGGCCGTCCGCCGCCTCGATGACGCGGTACGGCGTCTCCGCCAGCAGGCGCCGCACGAGATAGCGCGAGACGTCGTCGTCGTCGATCACGAGGACCGTACGCACCGGCCGATCGACGCGCTGCGTGGCGAGCACCTGCAGCTTGCGCAGCAGCCACGCCTGCTCGATCGGCTTGACGAAGAACTCGCTCGCGCCGAGCGCGCGCGCCTTGCGCTCGCGGTCGAGCACCGTGACGACGAGCGTCGGCACGTCGCAGGTGCGCGGATCGCGCTTGAGCTCCTCGAGGAACTGCCAGCTCGTCTCGCCGTCGAGCATGACGTCGAGCACGACGGCCGCCGGCGTCACGTGCCGCACCGCCTCGCGCGCCTCGGCCACGCTGCGCGCCGGGATGACGCGGAAGCCGGAGCCCGAGAGGTAGCGCTCGTAGATGAACATCTCCTGCGGATCGTCCTCGAGCACGAGCACCGGCGCCTCGTCGGGCGCGAGGTGCGCGCCGCGCTCGCGCATGGCCGCGAGCTGCGCGACGTCGGGATGCGTCGCCGGCACGGCGAGCCACGCCGTGGTGCCGACGCCGGGCGTGCTCTCCAGCCCCGCCTCGCCGCCGAGCACCGTCGCCAGCTTGCGCACGAGGCTGAGGCCGAGCCCCGAGCCCTTGTGCTTGCGGTGCAGCGGCGTGTCGAGCTGCGTGAACTCGTCCCAGACCGCGGCCTGGTCCTGTGCCGAGATGCCGATGCCCGTGTCGCGCACGGCGAGGCGCAGCATGCCCTCGTCGTCCAGGCGCGCGGTGACCGTCACCGAGCCCTGCTCGGTGAACTTGAGCGCGTTCGTGATGTAGTTGCGCAGCACCTGCGCGACCTTGCCCTCGTCGCTCTCGATGACGCGGCCGCCCGTCTCGTCGACGAAGCGCAGCTCGACCGCCGACTCGCCGACCATCGGGCGCAGCTGGCCGCGCAGCAGCGCGAACAGCGCGTCGACGGTGAACGGCGCGGGGCGCAGGCGCAGCTTGCCGGCGTCGATGCGCGACAGGTCGAGCAGGTCGTTCACCAGCTCGAGCATCTCCTCCGCGGAGCGGCGGATGAAGGCGACCTGGCGCTCCTGCTCGGGCCCGAGCGTGCCGTCGATCCCGCTGGCGAGCAGCTTCGCGAGGCCGAGGATGGAGCTGAGCGGCGCGCGCAGCTCGTGGCCCATGTCGGCGACCATGCGGCCGCGCGACTCGGTGGCCAGCTTGAGCGAGTCGGCCGACTCGGCCAGCTCGTCGTAGAGCGCGCGGATGCCGCGCCCCGCGTTGTCGAGGTCCGCGCCGAGACGCGAGATCTCCGCCCGCCCGGAGAGGATCTCGCGCGACTGGCGCGCGGTCTCGCGCTGCAGCCGCGACAGCTCCTCGAGCGTGTCGCCCATCTGCTCCAGCTGCAGGGCGACGTCGTCGGGGCTGACGCTGCAGACGAGCGCGACGTCGCCGTCGCCGGCGGGGGCCGCCGCGCAGCGCACGGCGCGGGCGACGCCGTCGGCGCCGCGGAGCTGCAGCTCCCAGTCGCGCACGGTCGATCGCGCCGCCGCCTCCAGCAGGCGCTGCGCCTTGTCCTCGGAGCCGGGCGCGACGACGTCGGCGAGGACGTCGCCGGCGGCGAGGCCGAACAGGCGGGTCGCGCGGGCGTCGGCCCACCGCACCGTGCCGTCGGGGGCGCAGCGGATGGCCGCCTCGCGGCTCAGGGCCTCGAAGGCGTCGAGCGGGGCGTCGGTCGGGGAGACGGAGGTCACGCGGCGGCCGGAACGGCCAGGTCGAAGAGGGGAGGGCGCGGGAGCCCGAGGCGGTCGCACACCAGCACGACGAGGGCGCGGCCGTCGAGCCCGTGCTGGAGCACGCCCTCGGGGAGGTCGCACGGCGGGGCGGTGGCCGCGTCGTCGAAGGCGGCGCCGCCGACCACCACCGGGAACTCGGGACCGAAGGTGGCGCGCAGCGTCCGCACGGCCTCGACGAGCCCGGGCGTGCACATCCCCGTCGCGGCCGAGAGGACGACGAGGTCGGGCCGCGTGACGACCGCGTGCGCGAGGAGGTCGCGGATCGGGACGTCGGCGCCGAGGTAGTGCACCGCGAAGCCCGCCGACTCGAGCAGGTCGCTGGCGATCCGCGCGCCCATCTCGTGCCGCTCGCCGGACGCGCAGGCCACCAGCACGCGTCGCCCGAGGGGCGGCTGCACGGGCAGGTGGCGGTAGAGGTGCGAGACGACGAGCTGGGAGATCGCGGTCGCCGCGTGCTCCTGCGCGACGTGGATGACGTTGCGCTGCCAGAGCCGCCCGATCTCCTGCTGGGCGGGGGCGATCACGTGCAGGTGGAGCGCCGGCACCGAGTGCCCGCGCGCGAGCCCCTCCTCGTCGACCAGCCGCAGCGCCTCGCGCCGGTCCCCCCGCAGCTGCGCGGCGAGGTAGCGCTCCTGGAGCCGGCGGAGCGCCTCGCCCGCCGGCGCGTCGGACCGGGGCGCCGGGGGCACGGCCGCGCCGGCCACGGAACCGTCGGCCGCGCCGCCGTCGGCCGCGGCGCCGTCGGCTGCGGGCGGGGGGGCGGGGTCGGACGACGGGGAACGGAACGGCTGGGACACGGCGGACGGGAACGGGTCGGCGTGCGGCGGGGCGGGGACGACCCCGCCCCGCACGGCGCGCCGACGAGCAACGCGTGTGCGAAAACGTACGCAACGGGGCGGCGCGAGGCCATGACACACGTTTATACGCGTGAGCGGCGCTCTGCGGTCCCGCCTTTGGGACAAGACGGCGCCGACGCTGCAAGAATCGGGCAGCCGGTGCCGGGGCGCGCATCGTGCCCCTGCGGCGTGGGCCGCCCCGCCCTCCCACCGCGCCCCTGTCCTCTCGTGCTCGTCACCCGCGACGCCCACGGCCTCTACCTGCCCGACGCCGGGCTGCACCTGGACGCCCGCCACGCGCCCGGGACGGTGTTCGTGTCGCACGCGCACGGCGACCACTGCTCGGACGCGGCGCGCATCCTCTGCACGCGCGAGACGGCGGCGCTGCACGCCGCGCGGCGCGGCGCGCGCGAGACGTGGACGCTCCCCTTCGGCGCGCCCGCGCCGTGCGGCGACGCCACCGTCACGCTCCTGCCGGCGGGACACGCGCTCGGCTCCGCGATGCTCGTGGCCGAGTCGGCGCGGGGGCGCGTCGCCTACACGGGCGACTACAAGCTGCGCGCGAACCCGTTCTCGCCGCCCGCCGAGATCCCGCGCGTCGACACGCTGATCATGGAGTGCACCTTCGGCGAGCCGCGCTACGTCTTCCCACCCGAGGCGGAGCTGCTGGCGCGCCTGCAGGCGTTCGTGGACGAGACGCGCGCGGCCGGCGCGGTGCCGGTGCTGCTCGCCTACGCGCTGGGAAAGGGGCAGGAGGTGCTGTGGCACCTCACGCGCCTGGGCTACGACGTCGTGCTGCACGGCGCGATCGCGAACCTGTGCGCGCTGCACGAGCAGCTCGGCTACCCCTTCCCGGGGCCCGGCACGTGGAGCCGGTACGAGAAGGGCAAGATCGGCGACCGCGTGCTCATGACGACGCCCCAGACGCGCAAGACGGCGATGGTGCAGAAGCTCCCCGCGAAGCGCGTCTGCTACCTCACGGGATGGGCGCTGCATCCGGGCGCGTGGAACATCTACAAGGACTGCGACCTCGTGCTTCCGTTCTCCGACCACGCGGACTACGAGGAGCTGGTGCGCACGGCGCGCGAGAGCGGCGCGTCGAAGGTGTACACGGTGCACGGTCCACCGACGTTCGCGGGGCGGCTGCGCGAGCTGGGGATCGACGCGGAGCACCTGATGGAGCATCCGAACGAGGCGGAGCCGGAGCGCGACGAAGGGCCGGCGCCGGTGAGGCCGGGCGACCAACTCGGGCTCGCACTCTGAGCGATCAGCGTTCAGCGATCAGCGGTCAGCGTGCCGCCCGCTCCGAACGCTGCACGCTGCACGCTGCACGCTGTTCGCTGTTCGCTGTTCGCTGATCGCCGATCGCTGATCGCTCACCCAACATCCGACGATGGTCGAACCGCACACGGAAGCCGGCGCTGCCCCGGAGTCCTTCGCCACCTGGTGCTCGGTCGCCGACGCCGTCCGCGCCACCACCAAGCGCCTCGAGAAGGGCGCCGTGCTCGCGGGCTACCTGCCGACGCTCGGCGACGACGCGCTCGCGATCGCGGCGCGGTATCTGTCGGGGCACGTGTTCCCCAGCCACGACGCGCGCACCACGAGCGTCGGCGGGGCGACGGTGTACGAGGCGCTCGCCGCGGCGACGGGCATCGCGCGCGAGACGCTGCGCGAGCGCGCACTGACGCTGGGCGACCTGGGCGACGCGGCGCGCGCGCTGCTGGAGGAGCGCGGGGGGGCGCAGGCGGGCGGGCGCACGCTGCAGGAGATCGCGGCGACGTTCGACGCGATCGCGGCGACGCGCGGCTCGCTGGCGAAGCGCGAGCTGGTGCGCGCGCTGCTGGCGACGCTCGGGCCGAGCGAGGCGCAGTACGCGATCAAGCTGCTGCTCGGCAGCGGCGAGCTGCGCATCGGGCTGAAGGAGGCGCAGGTGGAGGAGGCGCTGGCCAAGGGCTTCGGCCGTCCGCTGGCCGCGGTGCGCCACGCCAACCTGCTGCGCGGCGACGTCGGCGAGGTCGCGGTGCTCGCGCGCCACGACCGCCTGCACGAGGCGCGGCTCGCGCTCTTCCACCCACTCGGCTTCATGCTCGCGCAGCCGCTGGAGACGGCCGAGGCGATCGCCGCCGCGCTGCCGGCGCCGTTCGCGCTGGAGGACAAGTACGACGGCATCCGCGCGCAGGCGCACGTGCGCCGCGACGCGGACGGGAGCGTGCGCGTGGCGCTCTACTCGCGGACGCTGGACGAGATCTCACACGGCTATCCGGAAGTCGTACACGCTCTCTCCACGCTCGACGCTCCACGCCCGACGCTCGCTTCGTCGTCCGAGATGGCGAGCGTCGAGCGTGGAGCGTCGAGCGTCGAGGAGCGCTCGATCATCCTCGACGGCGAGCTGCTCGTCCACGACCCCGCGGATCCGCTGCGCGCGCTGCCGTTCGCCGCGATGCAGCGGCGGCTCGGGCGCAAGGCGCCGGACGCGGCGCTGCTCGCGGAGGCGCCCGCGCAGTTCGTGGCGTACGACGCGCTGGCGTGGGACGGCGCGCTGATCATCGACGAGCCGTACGAGGCGCGGCGCGCGCGGCTCGCGGCGCTCGACTGGCCGCTGCCGCACGCGCGCCTCGCGCCGAGCCGGCTGGCGCATACCGCGGAGGAGATCGAGGCGGCGTTCGCGGAGGCGCGCGCCGCCGGGAACGAGGGGCTGATCGCGAAGGCGCTGGCGTCGCCGTACACGCCGGGGCGGCGCGGCAAGCTGTGGATCAAGCTGAAGAAGGCGCTCGCCACGCTCGACGTCGTGGTCGTGGGCGCCGAGTGGGGGCACGGGCGCCGCGCGAAGGTGCTGTCGGACTACACGTTCGCCGTGCGCGCGGGCGACGACGACCCGACGCTGCTGACGGTCGGCAAGGCGTACAACGGGCTCACCGACGCCGAGATCGCGGCGCTCACCGAGCGGCTGCAGGCGATCACCGTGCAGAAGTTCGGGCGCTACCAGCAGGTGCGGCCCGAGATCGTGCTGGAGGTGACGTTCGACGTCGTGCAGAAGTCGGCGCGCCACAAGGCGGGCTACGCGCTGCGCTTCCCGCGCATCCTGCGCGTGCGCGACGACAAGCCGGTCGAGGAGATCGACACCCTGGCGACCGTGCGGGGGTTGGCGGGCGACGGCTGAGCTGCGGAGTGCGGGCTGCGGATCCCGAGCCCTCCGCCCTCACGCGCCGGCGCGCGGCCGGAGCAGCGGCTGCCAGTCGACGTCCGGCGCCAGCAGCGCGCGCGCCACCGCGGCGTCGGCCCGGAAGCGCACGTCGCGCAGGAGCCGCGGGTGCGAGAGCCGGTCCATGCGGAACATGCGCGGCGCGCCGCGCTCGAGGTCGCGCGCGAGGACGTACCAGACCGGCGGCTGCACGAGCAGGCCGTGCGGCTCGACGCGCCGCGTCGACGTGCGCCCGTTCCGATCGCGGTAGCGGAAGCCGAGCCCCACGCCCGTCGTCATCGCCTCCTCCAGCAGCGGGAGCAGCTCGCGGGGCGCCGCGCCGGCGAGCGCCTGCACCGAGGCCGTCGCCGCGGGGCCGACGAAGACCCGCCCGCACAGGTCGCGCAGCTCGCGCGCGCGCTCCCGCGACAGGCTGCCCAGCAGCTTGGCGAGCGCGCTGCTCGCGCGGCTGCTCCACGGCAGCTCGCCGCTCGCCTGCGACAGCCGCGCCGCCAGCCAGAGCGCCACCACCTCGCCGATCGACAGGTGCACCGCGGTCACGCCGCGCCGCCCGTCCAGCCGCACGCCGCCGCCCGGGCCGGCCTGGCCGGTGATCGGCATGCCGCGGTCGCGCAGCGTCGCCAGGTCGCGGCGCAGCGTGCGCGCGCTGACGCCCAGCTCCGCGGCCAGCGCGTCGACCGTCGTCTCCGCCGTCGCCCGCAGGCGGTCCGTCAGCTCCAGCAGGCGTTCGGCGCGTCCCATTGCGGTCAGAAAGTGTCAGGGTCGCCGGTAATCTGTCGCCCGGCGGCGCGGGACGCCGCTCACCCGACACCCGGAGGATGGAATGCACGACGCGCGACGCGGCGACCGCCGCCGCTCCCTGTGGTACGGCCTCGCCGCGGGGCTCGCGGCCGCGACGGCCGACGGGCTCCTGATCGCCGCCACCGATCCCGCGACCGACGCCTGGGGGCTCGCGCAGGCGATGCTCTTCTGGACGACGGCCGGCGTCGCGGTGGTCGCGTCCGACTCCGAGCTCGGCGACGTCGCGCACGGCGTGGCCGGGGCGGTGGGGCTCTGCCTGCCCTGGTACGTGAACCTCGCGCTGGCGCCCGGGCGCCCCGAGCTGCTCGCGCCGCTCGTCGCGATGGGCGTCGTCTTCGGCGTCGGCTTCGGCGTCGTCCGCCAGCGGCTGCGCGGCGCTCGCGGGTGATCTGGCGCGGGCGCGGGCGGGCTGTCGATTTTCCGACGCCTCGTGCGTCTCCGGGGTGTGACGCGCCATCGAGGGCGCGCCGCGCGACCCGATCCGAGGACACCGACCGATGCCCCAGTACCTGCTCCTGCTGCACGAGGACCCCGCGAGCTACCAGCACCTGAGCCCCGAGGAGATGCAGCAGATCCTCGCCAAGTACATGGCGTGGAGCCAGGAGATGGGCGCGGCCGGCCGGCTCAGGGGCGGCCAGAAGCTGCGCGACGAGGGCGGGCGGCACGTGCGCGCCGGCGGCAGCGTCACCGACGGCCCCTACGTCGAGGGGAAGGAGGTGCTCGGCGGCTTCTTCATCGTGGAGGCGGCGGACTACGACGACGCGGTCGCCCTGACGCAGGGCTGCCCGCACCTCGCCAACGGGTGGGTCGAGGTGCGCGAGATCGATCCGACCTGAGGCGGACCGCGTGCAGGCCGGCGCCGCGGCGGTCACGCCGCTGGTCGAGCACCTGTTCCGCGAGAGCGCGGGACACCTGGTCGCCGCGCTCGCGCGGCGGCTGGGGCCCGCGCATGTGGGGCTCGCCGAGGACATCGTGCAGGACGCGCTGCTGGCCGCGCTGCGCACGTGGCCGTTCCAGGGCGTGCCCGACGATCCCGCGGCGTGGCTGTTCCGCGTCGCGCAGCGGCGCGCGCTGGACGCCGTGCGGCGCGACGCGACGCTGCGGCGCAAGGCGCCGCTCGTCGAGGCGTGGCACGAGGAGGCGCGGCGCGAGGCGGCCGGCGCGGGCGCCGCGCTGCCCGACGACGAGCTGGCGCTGGTGTTCGCCTGCTGCCACCCCGCGGTGCCCGCCGACGCGGGGGTGGCGCTCGCGCTGAAGACCGTCGGCGGCTTCGGCGTCGGCGAGATCGCGCGCATGTTCCTCACGACCGAGGCGACGGTCGCGCAGCGCCTCGTGCGCGCCAAGCGCCGGCTGCGCGAGGCGCGCGTGCCGATCGCCGTCCCCGAGGTCGAGGACGAGCTGCGCGCGCGGCGTCCCGCGGTGCTCGACACGCTCTACCTGCTGTTCACCGAGGGCTACGCGGCGGGCGAGGGCACGGCGCTGGTGCGCGCGGAGCTGTGCGGCGAGGCGCTGCGCCTGGCGCTGCTGGTGGCCGCGCACCCCGCGACGCGCTGCCCCGAGGCGCATGCCCTCGTCGCGCTGCTCTCCCTGCAGGCGGCGCGGCTCCCCGCGCGCACGGACGCGGCGGGCGAGCCGGTGCTGCTGGCCGACCAGGACCGCAGCCGCTGGGACCGCGCGCTCGTCGCGCGCGGCTTCCACCACCTGGAGCGCGCGGCGGGCGGCGCCGTGCTCACGCGCTTCCACCTGGAGGCGCAGATCGCCGCCTGCCACGCCGCGGCGCCGAGCGTGGCGGAGACCGACTGGCCGCAGGTGCTGGGGGCGTACGACGCGCTGCAGGCGCTGACGCCGTCGCCGGTGACGCAGGTGCACCGCGCGGTGGCGGTGGGGATGCTGCACGGCGCGCCCGCCGCGCTGGCGGCGCTCGACGCGATCGACGACGCGGCGGTGCCGGCGCGCTACGCGTGGTATCACGCCGTGCGCGCGCACTGGCTGCGCGAGGCGGGCGACGCGGCCGGCGCGGCGGACGCCTACCGACACGCGCTGGCGCTCGGCGGGACGGTGCCGGCGCGGGCCTTCCTCGCGGCGCGGCTGGCGGAGACGGAGCGCGCGACGCGGTGAGGTGGACTGCGGACTGCGGACTGCGGACTGCGGACTGCGGGCTGCGGGCTGCGGATCCCGGGTCCGGAGGCCTCACGTCGCCGAGCGATCGCCTTCGCGGCGCATCGGCGGGATCAAAAGCAGCAGGGATTGACGTCGGATTGAGAAGCCGGACAAGATCTGATTGGCTCCGTTCCGGTGCAGGGAACGTTGCGCCACGCGGAGCCAATCCGATCTTGTCCGATCTTCTCAGACTTTCATCCCTGCTGCTCCTGGCCGTTCGGGTCCGGCGCGCGCATGCAGCCGTGCGAAGGTCAGAATCCGCAGCCCGCAGCCCGCAGCGCCCACGGTGCGGAGCTCAGGCCGCCCGCGACGTCCCACGGACTGCATCCCGCAGCTCCGCGCGCGTCGGGATGACCGGCGGCTCGCCCTCCCACAGCACCAGCCCGCGGACGCGCGCGCCGAGCGCGCGCAGGCGCGTGATCTCGCGCGCGAGGCCGGTGAGCGGCGTGTGCCCGGCGCGCGCGCAGACGATGACGTCGGGCGCCACGAGCACGCTCTGCGCGCCGCGGTCGACCTCCGTGGGGGCGATGCTGACGACCGTCAGATCGTAGCGGCGCGCCAGCCGCGCGAGATCCTCGCGCAGCGGCTCGAACGCGGAGCCGAGGACCACCGGGTCGTCGTCGTGCCGCTGCGCGCCGGGGGGCAGGTCGCGCGTCGCGTCGCGCACGAGGGGCGGGGTCGGCGCGAGCCCCGCGGGCAGCAGGTCGATCGTGTGCCCGCGGCCCAGCGGGACGGGCACGATCACCTCGGCCACGGGCAGCCCCGCGCGCAGCACGTCGGCCATCCCCTGCCGCATCGCGCCGCCCAGCGCGACCGACGCCGCCGCGCGTCCCATGTCCGCGTCCACGACGAGCGTGCTGCGGCCGTCCTCGGCGGCGATGGCGGCGACGTTGGCGGCGACGGCGGCGGCGATCGCCGCCTCGGCCCCGACGACGGTCACCACCGGCACGGCAGCGCCGGTCGCGGCCATGCTGAGGTAGAGCAGGCGATAGCTCTCGACCGAGGTGTCGACGAGCGGCGGCACGTCGACATCGGCGCGGCGCCGCGCCCGCTCGGCGATGACGGCCTCCGGGCGGACGACCGCGAGCACGCGCGTGCGCGTCACCCGCTCCGCCTCGCGCGCGTCGGCCACGCGCGGGCGCCGCACCTCGCCGCCGAGCGCGGTCGCGAAGCCGGCCACCAGCGCCACCGCGAGCGCGGCGCCCAGCATGGCCAGCGGCGGCGTGTCGAAGTTGGCGCGCGCGCGCGCGGCGGCCACCCGGCGATCCACCGCCTCGTTGCGCGCGCGCGCGGCCCGCAGCGCCGCCTCCGCCTGCGCCAGCCGGGTCCGCGCCGCATCGCGGCGGACCGCGTCGCCGACCGTGTCCGCGACGGGGATCGCGGCCAGCGTCGCGGAGTCGGCCGCCGAGAGGGCGCGCGGGCCGGCGGGCGTTCCCGCGGCCCCCGCCGCGGTGGCGGGATCCGCCGGTTGGGCCGGCGTCGTGGCATCCTGTGCTTGGGGGGGGGACCCCGCGCCGCCCGTCGGGGCCGCCGCCGTCACGCCCGGCGCGGCCGCGCCCGGCAGGGCCGCGCCCGGGGCCGCGGCCGGCGGGCCGCCCACCGCCGGCGTCGACTCGCTCGCCGTCAGCGCGTCGCGCAGCGCCGTCCGCCGCCGCTCCGCCACCGCCTCGATCGCGCGGCCCAGCCGCGTGGCCGTGTTGGTGAGCGAGACGTAGATCGGGTCGACGCCGCCGACGACGCCGAACGCCTCGCGCTCGCGCTCCACCTCGTCCAGCGAGTCCACGAGCACGCGCACGCGGGCGTCCCCGCGCAGCTCCGGCGACTCGGCCAGCGCGCGGTACGACGACGGCAGCGGCGAGGTCTGCGCGCGCGCGATCAGCCGCTCCAGCGCGCCGAGCGCCGCCGACAGCGAGTCGCGCGTCGCCGGCGTGGCCGGCGGCAGCGCGGCGGCCGCCCGGGCGCGCGCGGCGAGCAGGACCTGCCGCGCGCGCGCCGCCGCCGCCCGCCCGGCCGACACCGACGAGTCGGCCTGCGCGTACGCGCGCTGCTCGGCGAGCACCGCGCCGGCGAGCGCCGTCGTGTCGACCTTCTCGCCCGGGCGTGGGGCCGCGCTGCGGGCGGCGCGCATCGCCTCGCGCGGCACCAGCACGAGCGCCCCGAGCGCGAGCACGAGCGCGAGCACCGCGCCGGTGACCAGCAATCCGCGGTGCCGCAGCGCGTTGCGCGCCCGCGCGGCCGCCCAGGCGGCGCGCAGCTGCACCCCCGGCGGCAGCGGCAGCGTGTCGTCGGCGACCACGCCGCGCGCCCCCGCGGCTGGCGGGGGACCGACGGGAGCGGGGCGGAGATCGGTCGTCATGGGAGAGGGCGCTGCGGACTGCGGGCTGCGGATCTCGAGCTGCGCGGCGGGCACGGGCCGGACCTCGGAACGCGTCGCGGTTCGGATCCGCAGCCCGCAGGCCGCAGCGTCCGGCGCTCCGACGATCGCGGCGCACGAGCGCCAAAGCTACATGCGGTCCCGGATGTCGAGCACCGCGCGCTCCTTCGCCTTCGCCTCGACGTCGACCGTCAGCGCCATCTCGCGCCAGAGCGGCGGCACGTCGGCCGGGTCGATGTAGTCGGCGTGCGGACGCGGGTTCTTCGCGTCCCAGCCGTCGCGCGGCGAGGAGACGTGGAAGTACGGCTCGCGCGCCATCGGCGCGAGCGCCGCCTCGCGCCCGGCCCACGTCTCGGCGGCGCGGGCGCTCGCCTCCTCCACGGAGAGCGCGTCGGGATTGCAGCGGTGGTGATGCGAGTCGTACACCATCGCGAGCCCCGCGTGCGCGCAGAACGGGAGCAGGTCCTCGGGGGTGAACAGCCGGTCGTCGTTCTCCAGCGCGAGTCGCGTCCGCGCCCGGGGCGAGAGCACGTCCACCGCGCGCGCCAGCCGGTCGAGCGCCGCCGGCTTGCCGCCGCTCGCGCCGCCGACGTGCAGCGTCACGGTGTCGGCGCCGACGACCTCCGCGACCCAGCACTGGAACTCCAGCTCGCGGATCGACGCGTCGCGCACCGCCTCGCGCTCGGAGTTGAGCACGACGAACTGGTCGGGGTGGAGACTCAGGCGGATGCCGCGCGCGTGCGCGAGCGGGCGCACCGCGGCGAACGCCGCCTCGAGCGCGCCCGCCTCCGCGTCGTCGAGATCGCCGAGCGCGTAGCCGGTGACCGGGTGCGTGGCGAGCGGCAGGATCTGGCTGTTGATGCGGAACGCGCCGACCCCGATCTCGTGGCACCGCTCGACCGCCTGCGCGAGCGCGGCCGCGTTGTCGCGCGCGATGCCGGCGAGATACGCCCGCTGCGCCTCGGGCTCGAGCCCCGACACGTAGCGGTGCGTCGCCGTGCGGAACTTGATCGGCGCGTCGACGAACTGGCAGCAGAGGCCCCAGCGGATGGGCATGGGAGCGGGAGCGGGGGAGAGAGCGGCGAGCAGCGACCAGCGGTCAGCGATCAGCGTGCAGCGATGGGCGCGTCGCTGCAGGGGCAAGTCCGACGCCCATCACAACGGATGGCGCCGCCGACGGGTGCCCGCGCGCTGGGACGCCGATCGTGCGCCGATCGCTGGACGCTGATCGCTGAACGCTGATCGCTCCACACTCCGGCTCCCGGAACGACGAAGGCGCCGACCCCCGAGGGGGCCGGCGCCTTCGCGACTGCGAGGATCAGGGTCGCTTACTGGACCGTGATCACGCCCTTCATCCCCATCGCGAGGTGCGGCGTGCAGTTGTAGTTGTACGTGCCCGGGGCGACGTTCGCGAACGAGACCAGGATCTCCTGACCCGGGTTCATCACCATCTCGCTCTGGAGCGGAGCCGGCGAGTTCGGGATGTTCGCGGCCAGCTGCGCCTTGCCGGCGGCCGGGATCGAGGCCTCCTCGAAGGCGACGTTGTGCGGGCCACCCGAGACCATCGTGAACTTCACCGCGTCGCCCGCCTTGACCGTCAGGTTGGCCGGCTCGAAGCGGTAGCCCTTCTCGTCACCGACCATCTTGACCTCGTGGGTCTGGCCGGTCGCCGGAGCGGCCGTAGCCGTGCCAGCCGCCGCGCCCGCATCGGGCGTGGCCGTCGCGGTCGCCGCCGCCGTGTCGCCGGCCGGAGCCGCCGCCGAGTCCGCCGAGCCGCCCTTCTCGCCACCGCAGGCCGCGAGCACGAGCGCGCTGGCCACAAACGCAAAAGCGTTGAAACGCATGTAAGGAAGCCTCCAAGGCCGTACTGAGCCGACCCGCACACCATGTGCGGCCGGGCCACCGAGCGTCCCCGGCAGCACGGGAATCCTATCCGGGCCCGGGGGCGAAAGCAATGGAATCGCCCATGGGGCATGGAGATGCGCACGGACGTGCGCCGCCGCGCGCGCCGCTCCGTGCGCATCCGGGCGCATCCGGGCGCATCCGGGCGCATGGACGCGCGAACGCCCGGTCGGCGGGGCCGACCGGGCGTTCGCGTCGTGCGGCGGCCTCGCGGGGCGCGCCCGGAGGTCGCGCGGCCGCAGGCCGTCCTCACCCTCCCGCGGGTCCGCCCGACGCCGGGCGGACCCGCGGACGGCTCACTTGCCCTTGGCGGCGCCGCCGCGGACGGTGCCCTTGAGCGTCGCGCCGGCGCGGAACGCCGGGACCTTGCTCGCCTTCGACTTCACCGGCTCGCCCGTCTGCGGGTTGCGGAACGTGCGCGCGCCGCGCTTGCGCTGCTCGAACGTGCCGAAGCCGGTCAGCGAGACCGAGTCGCCCTTCTTGAGCGCCTTGGCGATGACGCCGGCGTTCGGGTCGAACAGCGAGTTGATGATGCGCGACGCCTGCGCGCGCGAGAGCTCGTGCTCGTCGGCGACGTACTGGATGAGCTCGGACTTGTTCATGGGGCGACCTCGGGGCAGGAAGGGTGGGGCGGCCGGTGGCAGACCGGCGGCCACGCGGAGGGAGCGCTGCGACTGCGAGCGACGGCGGGCGAGCACGGGCGTCGGCGGGGCGGCCCACGCGCGCGCCGGCGAGCACCGCGGCGGCGCGGTCGGCCGATGCCGACGTCCGCACGGGCTGACGCGCAGCAGGACGCATGGCACCGCGCCCACGCAACGCGTCCGGGCGCGGCGTCCGCGCTCGACGCCGTGCGATCGTCGATCGCCGGCGCTGCGGCGCCGCGCCGCCGGTCCGTCGTGCGCACGGGCGGCGCGGCGCGCGGCAGTCTCGCCGAGGTGCCACGTGCGCGCAAGGGCGGACGCCATAGCCGCCGCGTCGGGTCATCGCGCGCGAGGCCAGACGGCATACGGCTTCGCGCGGCATGCGCGCCTCACGACGCCGCGACGGGCGCGGCCGCGACGCGCATCCGCGCCGCCCTTCCCACCGGCCGCGCGGCCGTCTAGCTTGCCGTCCATGTCGCACGCCACCCGCCACCATCATGCGCACCATCGTCACGGCCATCCGGGCCGCGGCGTGACGTGCGCGTGTGCGTGAGACGGCGACCGCCGCCGACACCACCGCTCGCCACTCGCTGCGGCCCGTCCCTCCGGACGGGCCGTTTTTCGTTCGTGCCGGACCCGGGGGCGCCCGCCGCCGCGTTCACGCCGCGTTCACTCCGCGTTCACGCCGCGTACGTCGCGCGCCGCCGCGCTTCCCGCTCCGCCCAGGCTCCGCTCCATGCTCCGCATCGCACTGCCCAACAAGGGGCGCCTCTCCGAGGACGCCCGCGAGCTCTTCACCGACGCGGGCCTCGAGGTCCGCGTGCGCGACCGCGCGCTGACCGCGTCGCTCGGCGGCGAGTTCGAGGCGATCTTCGTCCGCGCCCAGGACATCCCCGAGTTCGTCGCCGACGGCGCGGCCGACGCGGGCGTCACCGGGTGGGACCTGGTGTGCGAGTCGGGGCGCGGGCTGCGCGCGCTGCTCGACCTCGGCTTCGGCCGCTGCCGCGTGGTGCTCGCGGCGCGCGAGGACTCGCGCGTGCGCACCGTCGACGACCTCGAGACGTTCGACGCCGCGGCGGGCGCGCCGAGCACGCCGGTGCGCGTGGCGACCGTCTTCCCGCGCATCACGCAGCGCTTCTTCGAGGAGCGCGGGCGCACGGTGACGCTGGTGCCGATCTCGGGCGCCGTGGAGATCGCGCCGCACCTCGGCATCGCCGACGTCATCGTCGACCTCACGTCGACGGGCTCGACGCTCAAGATGAACGGGCTGCGCGAGGTGACGACGGTGCTCGAGTCGAGCGCGCGCCTCATCGCGGCGCCGGCCGCGGTGGCGGCGGCCGGCGAGGTGCCGACCGACAAGCAGCGTGCCCTCGACGAGCTGGTGACGGCGCTCGAGTCGGTGCTGCGCGCGCGCGGCAAGCGCTACGTGATGGCCAACGTGCCGCGCGAGGCGCTGGAGCAGGTGAAGCAGGTGCTGCCCGGGCTCAACGGGCCGACGGTGATCGACATCCTGAACGGCGGCGCGATCGGGACGTCGGCCTACGTCGCGGTGCACGCGGTCGTGCCGGCGGCCACGATCTACCGCACGATCGCGCAGCTCAAGGCGCTCGGCGGCGAGGGGATCCTGGTCACGCGGATCGAGCGGTTGATGCCGTGACGACCGGGTGAGGCGGAATCGGATAGGGCGGGGACGGATGGGGCGGGGACGGCGGATCGAAGAGGGCGGGATCGGATACTGCGGAGCGTGAGCGCGATCGGCGGCGGCTCGGCGACATCACCACCACGACACGGGGCGGACGGCGGACCATGGGGCGACGGAAGCAGGGCGAGGAGGAGCCGAAGGCGCGCGAGGGCGCGTTCGTCTCGGCGGGCGTGGCGGCGGAGCTGCGGCAGGCCGAGGACGAGACGGGCGTGCCGCTCTCGGCCGACGGCGGGCTCGAGGCCGACACGCTCGGCGCGCACCGCTCGGCGCTCGGCGCGCAGGATGCGCCGCGCCTGCGCTTCCAGGGGCGCGTCGACGCGCTGCCGGCCGACGAGCGCCGCCTGCTCTGCGACCGCGCGGCGAGCGGCGATCCGGCCATCCGCGAGCGCACCACCGCCATCATCGCGCGCGTGCGCGCCGAGGGCGACGACGCGCTGCGCGCGATGGCGCGCGAGTTCGACGGCGCGGAGCTGACGGCGCTCGAGGTACCGCGCGCGGAGTGGCGCGCCGCGCTGGAGGAGCTGGACGCGGGGCTGATCCGCGCGATGGAGCGCACGATCGCCAACGTCCGCACCGTGCACGCGGCGTTCAAGCCCAAGGCCACCGAGGTCGAGCCCGAGCCGGGCATCGTCGTCGGACGGCGCCCCGATCCGCTGCGGCGCGTGGGCGTGTACGCGCCGGGCGGACGCGCGGCGTATCCCAGCAGCGTCATCATGGGCGTCGTGCCGGCGAAGGTCGCGGGCGTGGAGGAGGTGATCCTCTGCTCGCCGCCGGGGCCCGACGGGCTGCCGTCGGCGGTGGTGCTCGCGGCGGCGGCGCTCGCGGGCGTGGACCGCGTGTTCGCGATCGGTGGCGCGGGCGCGGTGGCGGCGCTCGCGTACGGCACCGCGAGCGTGCCGCGCGTCGACCGCATCGTCGGCCCGGGCAACGCGTACGTCGCCGAGGCGAAGGCGCAGGTGTCGAGCGTGTGCGCGATCGACAGCCCCGCGGGGCCGAGCGAGCTGCTCGCGATCGCCGACCACACGGCCGATCCGGTGACGGTCGCGCGCGAGCTGGTGGCGCAGGCGGAGCACGATCCGCTCGCCGCGGTCGTGTGCGTCGCGGTGGGCGACGAGACGGCGGAGCAGGTGGTCGCCGCGCTCGCCGACCTGGTGCCGCAGGCGGAGCGGCGCGAGATCGTCGAGGCCGCGCTGGCGGGGCAGGGCGGCGTGCTGATCGCGCAGACGTACGACGAGGCGGCGGCCTTCGCGACCGACTACGCGGCGGAGCACCTGCTGCTCGCGATCGGGGAGCCGGAGCAGAAGATGGTGCTCGCGCGGCTGCGCAATACGGGCACGATCTTCCTCGGCGAGACGAGCTCCGTCGCGTACGGCGACTACATGACGGGCGCGAACCACGTGCTGCCGACCGGCGGGCTGGCGCGCAGCTACTCGGGGCTCTCGACGCTCGACTTCGTGCGGTGGACGACGTACCAGCGCGTGACCCCGCAGGCCGCGAACAAGCTGGCCTACGACGTGGGCCGCTTCGCCGACGCCGAGGGGCTGCCGGGGCACGCGGCGGCGGCGCGCGCGTGGATGAAGGAGCGCGACGGCGGGCGGACGCGGCTGCGGGAGCGGGCGTTCCGGAAGCGGGTGCGGGACATCCGGGAGGAGAGCATGGAGGAACGCAGCGATCAGCGGTCAGCGGTCAGCGATCAGCAGACCGAGGTCAGCGATCAGCAGACCGAGGAGCGTTCAGCGTTCAGCGTTCAGCGTGAACGAGAGGGGCAGGAATGAGCACCGAGACCGTACCGTCGCGGGACGACGCGCTGAACGCCGAGCGCTGGACGCTGAACGCTCCGCCCACCCGCCCGGGCTACGAGCGGATCCCGCTCTACTCGCCGGGCACCGCCCCCTGCACCACCGACGTCTCCGACACCATCAACCTCTGGGGCGCGCCGCCGGCGGCGGTCGCGGCGGTGCGGGCGTCGACGATGGAGACGGTCGCGCACTATCCGGCGCTGTACAACGCCGCGCTCAAGGCGCCGCTCGCGGCGTTCGCCGGCGTCGCGGCCGACGAGATCGTGACCGGGTGCGGCTCGGACGACGTCATCGACTGCGCGCTGCGCGCCTTCGCGGAGCCGGGCGGGATCGTGGCGCACGTGGCGCCGACCTTCTCGATGGTGCCGGTGTACGCGCGCGCCAACGGGATGGAGCCGGTGGGCGTGCCGCTCGCGGGCGACGACTACGCGGTGGACGCGGACGCGCTCCTCGCGACGAACGCGGCGATCATCTATCTCTGCTCGCCCAACAACCCGACGGCGACGCCGGTCGCGCGCGAGACGCTGCGGCGCGTGGTCGCGGGGGCGCGCGGGCTCGTCATCATCGACGAGGCGTACGCGGAGTACGTGCTGGCCGACGAGGCGACGACCACCGAGGTGTTCACGCCCGAGGCGCCGGGGATGGGGCGCGTGCTGGCGCTGCGCACGATGAGCAAGGCGTTCGGGCTCGCGGGGCTGCGCGTCGGCTACGGCGTCGGGAACCCGGCCATCGTGCGCGAGGTCGAGAAGGCGCGCGGGCCGTTCAAGGTCACCTATCCCGCGGAGCGCGGCGCGCTGGCGGCGCTGGCCGACGCCGACGACGCGCTGCGCTGGGTGCGGACGCACGCGCGCACGGCGGTCGCGCAGCGCGTGCGCCTCGTCGACGGGCTGCGCGCGCTCGGGCTGTCGCCCGCGCCGTCGGCGGCGCACTTCGCCTTCGTGCCGGTGCCGCGCGCGCGCGAGGTCGCCGAGCGGCTGCGCACGCGCTTCGACGTCGGCGTGCGGGTGTTCACCGGGCTGCCGACCGCGCTGCCGACGGCGGTGCCGGCGCTGGCCGCGAGCGGGGGCGATGGGCTGCGCATCAACGCGGGGCCCGAGCCGGTGCAGCGCGCGTTCCTCGACGCGCTGGCCGCGGTCCTGGAGGAGATGCGATGACATCCGATCGACTCGACCTGCCGCGCGTGACGCTGTTCGACTACGGCGCCGGCAACCTGCACTCGCTCGCGAAGGCGCTGGAGCACGCCGGCGCCGCCGTGCGCATCGAGGCCGACGCCGCGGCCGCGGTGCGCGACACCGAGGCGCTCGTGCTGCCCGGGGTGGGCGCGTTCGCCGCCGCGGCCGAGCGCCTCGCGCCGGGGCGCGACGCGATGCGCGACGCGGTCGCCGCGGGGCTGCCGACGCTCGGCATCTGCCTCGGCATGCAGCTGCTGTTCGACGCCAGCGACGAGGGGCCCGGCGAGGGGCTCGGTCTCATCCCGGGCCGCGTGACGCGCATCCAGGCGCGGCGCGTCCCGCAGATCGGCTGGAACGCGATCGAGCCGGCGCCCGGCGCGCCCGACCCGCTGCTGGCCGCGTCGGGGCTGCGGATCGCGTACTACGCGAACAGCTTCGTGTGCCGCCCCGCGGGCGCCGACGCGTCGGTCGTCGCGTGGAGCGAGCACGAAGGCGACCGCTTCCCCGCCGCCGTGCGCCGCGCGCGCGCGGTGGGCGTGCAGTTCCACCCCGAGAAGAGCAGCGCGCCCGGCGTGGCGATGATCGACGCGTTCGTGCGCTCGCTGCGTCCCTCCCCAGCCCCGAGTTCGCGATGATCGTCATTCCCGCGGTGGACCTGCGCGACGGCGCGTGCGTGCAGCTGGTGGGCGGCGAGTACGCCGAGGAGCGCGTGCGCCTGGAAGACCCGCTGGCCGTCGCGCGCGAGTGGGCGCGCCTCGGCTTCCGGCGGCTGCACGTGGTGGACCTCGACGCGGCGACCGGCCGCGGCTCGAACGGCGCCACCGTCGCGGAGATCGTGCGCCACGGCGGCTTCGACGTCGTGCAGGTGGGCGGCGGCGTGCGCGACGAGGGCGCGATCGAGCGGCTGCTGGACGCGGGCGCGAGCGCGGTCGTCGTCGGCACGCGCGGGCTGGAGGATCCCGCCTGGCTGCGCGAGATGGCCGAGCGCTATCCGCACGAGATCGTGCTCGCCGCCGACGTGCGCGAGCGCCGCATCACGACGCGCGGCTGGCAGCACACGCTCCCGCGCATCGTCACCGACGTGGTGGAGGAGCTGCACGACGTGCCGCTGGCCGCGGTGATGGTGACGGCGGTGCACAAGGAGGGGCAGATGCAGGGCACCGACCTGCCGCTGATGGAGGACGTCGTCGAGGCGTCGCACGTGCCGGTGTTCGCGTCGGGCGGCGTGTCGAGCGCGAACGACCTGCGCGCGCTGCAGGACCGGGGCGTCGCGGGGGCGATCGTGGGGATGGCGCTGTACACGGGGGCGCTCGATGCGCGGGCCGTCGTCGAGGAGTTCCACGAGGACTGAGCTCCGCGCACCGGGAGCTGCGGGCTGCGGACTGCGGATCCTGAACCCTGACGAACCCGCAGTCCGCCGTCCGCAGCGTCCGGTGAGACGCGCTCCGCACACGAGACCCAACGCAATGACGACGATCGTTCGCGAGACCCGAGAGACGCAGATCAGAATTCAGGTTGCCCGCGCTGCGAAGCCTGAAGCACCGCAGGTGCGCGTGGACACGTCCGCGCCGTTCCTCGACCACATGCTGATCACGCTGGCGCGCTACGCGGGGCTCGACCTCGACGTGCAGGCACGCGGCGACCTGCGGCACCACCTGATCGAGGACGTCGGGATCGCGTTCGGCGAGGCGCTGCGCGCGTTCGCGCCGGCGACGGCGGCGCGCTACGGCGACCGCACGATCCCGATGGACGACGCGCTCGTGCACGTCTCGCTCGACATCGGCGGGCGGCCGTGGTACGAGGGGAAGCTGCCGGCGCGCCTGTACGACCACTGGTTCCAGAGCTTCGCGGCGAACGCGCGCGCGACGCTGCACGTGCGGGTGCTGCGCGGCCACGACCGGCACCACGTCGTCGAGGCGGCGTTCAAGGCGCTGGGGCTCGCGCTGCGCGACGCGCTGACGGAGGGCGGGGCGGTGTTCTCGACGAAGGGCGCGGTGGTGATGCAGAGCGATCAGCGTGCAGCGATCAGCGATCAGGAGGGCTCCGGTGCGCGTTGACACCTTCCTGCGCGATGGACGCGCTGATCGCTCATCGCTGATCGCCGAGCGCTCCCGCCCATGCTGACCCGCCGGCTCATCGTCTGCCTCGACGTCAAGGGCGGGCGCGTGGTGAAGGGGACGCAGTTCGTGAACCTGCGCGACGTCGGCGACCCGGTGGAGCTGGCCGCGCGCTACGAGGCCGAGGGGGCGGACGAGATCACCTTCCTCGACATCTCGGCGAGCAGCGAGGAGCGGGCGACGCTGCTCGACGTGGCGCGGCGCACGGCCGAGCGGCTGTTCGTGCCGCTCACGATCGGCGGCGGCGTGCGCACGGCGGACGACGTGGGGCGCGCGCTGCGCGCGGGCGCGGACAAGGTGAGCATCAACTCCGCGGCCGTCGATCGGCCGGAGGTGCTGACCGAGAGCGCGTGGCGCTTCGGCGCGCAGTGCGTGGTCGCGAGCATCGACGCGAAGTGGGACGAGGCGGCGGGGATGTTCCGCGTGTACGTGAAGGGCGGGCGGCAGCCGACCGAGCTGGAGGCCGTCGCGTGGGCGCGCGCGTGCGTGGAGCGGGGGGCGGGCGAGATCCTGCTCACCAGCATCGACCGCGACGGCGCGCGCACCGGCTACGACCTGCCGCTCACGCGCGCGGTCGCCGACGCGGTGGACGTGCCGGTGATCGCCTCGGGCGGGGCGGGAAACGCGGAGCACGTGCGGCAGGCGATCGCCGACGGGCATGCCGACGCGGCGCTCGTCGCGGGCATCCTGCACGACGGCGTGACGACGGTCGGGGCGCTCAAGCGCACGATGGCCGACGCGGGGCTCCCCGTCCGCTGAGATGACCACGGACACGACGCCGGCCCGCGTGCGCGCGCACCTGGTGCGGCGCGCGTTCGCCGGGCGCGGCGACCTGGCCGCGACGGTGGCGCGGCTGGGGTTCGTGCAGGCCGACCCGATCCGCGCGCCGGCGCGCGCGCAGGACCTGATCTTGCGCCACCGCGTGCCCGGCTATCGCGCGGGGCAGCTGGAGCGGCGCTACCCGGCGCTCGACCTCGACGAGGACTTCGTGTACGCGTACGGCTTCGTGCCGCCGGCGACGCGCGCGCTGCTGCACCCGCGGCGCGGCGACGCGGAGCCGGAGGGGCTCGCGTGCGAGGTGCTCGCGCACGTGCGGCGCGCGGGGCCGACGCATCCGCGCGAGCTGGTGGCCGCGTTCGGCGAGACGAGCGCGCGCAACTACTGGGGCGGGCAGTCGCGCGCCACGACGCGCGCGCTCGAGCACCTGCACTATCACGGCTGGCTGCGCGTGGCGCGCCGCGAGCGGGGCGTGCGCGTGTACGAGGCGGCGCGCGACGTCCCCGGCGACGCGCCGGCGGCCGAGGAGCGGTGGCGGCGGCTGGTGCTGCTCGTGGCGGAGCTGTTCGGGCCGATGCCCGAGGCGAGCCTGCGCGGCGTGCTGCGGCTCGCGCGCGCGGGGGTCACCGACGTGGCGGAGCGTGGCGTCGCGATCGGCGCGCTGCTGCGCGCGGGCGCGCTGGAGCGCGGCACCGTGGACGGCGTGCCGTGGGTGTGGCCGACCGGCACCCTCACGAGCGAGCGCGTCGAGGCGCCGCGCACCGTGCGCTTCCTGGCGCCGTTCGATCCGCTGGTGTGGGACCGGGCGCGCGTCGAGCAGCTGTGGGGGTGGGCGTACCGCTTCGAGGCGTACACGCCGGCCGCGAAGCGGCAGTTCGGCTACTATGCGCTGCCGGTGCTGTGGGCGGACCGGCTGGTCGGCTGGGCCAACCTCGCGGTGCGCGACGGCACGCTCGACCTCGACCTGGGCTTCGTGGGCGCGCGCCCGCGCGACGCGGCGTTCGCGCGCGCGCTCGACGCCGAGGTGGCGCGCACGACGCGCTTCCTCGGGCTGCGCGCGACAGCGCGCTAGCGCGCACCATCACACCTCTCTCTCCCATCTGCATGTCCCACGCGCTGCTCATGTACGCGGCCGCCGACGTCGCGCGCGTCGCGGGCGACTTCGCCCTGCGGCACTTCCGCGCCGGCGTCGACGTCGAGACCAAGGGCGACGGCTCGCCGGTGACGATCGCCGATCGCGGCGGCGAGCTGGCCGCGCGCGCGTGGATCGAGGCGCGCTTTCCCGGCGACGGCATCCTCGGCGAGGAGTTCGGGCTGACGCGCGGCGACGCGCCGCGGCGGTGGGTGCTCGATCCGATCGACGGCACGAAGACGTTCGTGCGCGGCGTGCCGCTGTGGGGGACGCTCGTCGCGTGCGTGGCCGGCGACGAGGTGCTCGCGGGGGCGGCGTACTTCCCCGCGGTCGGGGAGATGCTGGCCGCGGCGCCGGGCGAGGGGTGCTGGTGGAACGGGACGCGGGCGCGCGTGTCGGAGGTCGCGTCGCTCGACCGCGCGATGGTGCTCACGACCGACCCGAAGTTCACCGCGCGGCCCGAGCGGCGCGCGCCCTGGCACGCGCTGGAGGAGGCGGCCGGGTTCTCGCGCAGCTGGGCCGACTGCTACGGCTACCTGCTGGTCGCCACCGGGCGCGCCGAGGTGATGGTCGACGCGATCGTGGGCGACTGGGACACCGCGCCGCTGCTGCCGATCCTCGAGGAGGCGGGGGGCGCGTTCACGACCTGGGACGGTCGGCGCACCGCGTTCGGCGGCGACGCGATCGCCACGAACGGCGCGCTCGCCGCCGAGGCGCGGCGCGTGCTCGGCGCGGGCTGACGCGCGGGGCGGCGCTCAGGGGCGCGGCTCGTCGGGCGTCGGGAGCGGCGTCGGGAGCGCGGGGTCGGGCGTGGCGGGGCGCCGGCGCGCGACGAGGCGCTCCCACAGGCGGGCGGCGATCGGGGCGAGCACGATGGTGGCGCCGATGCGCACCGGCTGCGTCAGCTTGGTGAAGAGGTACGCGGCGGTGAAGGTGCCGACGTTGGCGAGCGCGCCGGACGGCTGCCAGCCGGCCGAGATCGCCGCCCAGGCGCCGAAGAGCACGGCGAAGAAGATCGTGAAGTAGACGATGACGGCGGCGAGGCCGTACTCGGCGAACAGTCGCTGGGCGGTCTTGCGCACGGTCGGCGGGTTGATGGAAGGGCCGCACCGCGGCGCCGGCGCTCAAGGTCGCGTGCGGCGTCGGGGCGGGACAAGGGGCGCGCGCGATCGCGGCCGTGCGCGACAGGGCACGTGACACGTCACACGATGGATTCCGGGATGCTCGATCTGGCGGCGGTGAACTTCGAGAAGGGGAACGGGCTCGTGACCGTGGTGGCGCAGGACGCGCGCACCGGCGCGGTGCTCATGGTGGCGCACGCCGACCGCGAGGCGCTGGAGCGGACGCTGGCGACGGGCGAGATGCACTACCGGTCGCGCACGCGCGGGCTCTGGCACAAGGGCGCGACGAGCGGGAACGTGCAGCGCGTGGAGTCGCTCGCGCTCGACTGCGACGGCGACGCGGTGCTGGCGCGCATCACCCCCGCCGGGCCGGCGTGCCACACGGGGGCGACGTCGTGCTTCGGCACGGGGGCGCTGGGGGCGGACGCGCTGGGAGCGCTGGACGCGACGATCGCGGCGCGCGCCGGCGCCGGCGCGGCGCCGGGGGCCCCCCCCCGAGCACACGATGGCGCCGATCCGGCCGCCGCGTCGTACCCGCCCGACGCGACCACGTCCACCGCGACGCCCGATGCGGCGCCGCCCGCCGCCACGCCGCCCGCGCGCCCCAGCTACACCCAGCGCCTGCTCGCCGACCGCAACCTGCGCCTGAAGAAGATCGGCGAGGAGGCCGCCGAGCTCGTGACGGCGTGCGCGGACGGCGACCGCGAGCGGGCCGCCGAGGAGGGCGCGGACGTCGTGTACCACACCCTCGTCGCGCTGCGCGCCGTCGGCGTGTCGCTCGACGACGTGCGGGCCGTGCTGGCGGCCCGGGTGCGCTGAGGCGCTCCCCGGGCCGCCGTCGGCCGTCCTGCTAGTCCTCGTCGGCGTCGTCGCCCTTCGCGCCGCCGCCCGACGCGCCGGGACGGTACTCCGGCAGGTCGAACTCGTCGGGCTTGAGCGCCGGCTTCCGCCGCCGCGCGGCCTGCCCGACGGTCACCGTGCCGCCCCGCTTCCGCCCGCCGATCGGTGTCATCGCCTCCTCGAGGAGGCGGCGCGCCTCGGCCATCACCGCGGGATCGACGCGGCTGACGCGGCGCGACTTCTCCTGGCGATAGAGCTCGCCGGGGTCGGCCGGCAGCGGCGGCGCGACCGCCTCGACGGGCGAGGGCTCACGCGGCGGCTCCGGGGCGCGGCGGGCGCGACGGGAGGCGGGCGGCGTCGCCCGGCTGGTCGCGCGCGCCCGCGGCGGCGGCGGCGTGGCCTCGGTGGTCTTCGGCTCGGGGGGCGGGGTGCGTCGGGCAGTGGATCGGGATCGCATCGGGTGGTCTCCTGGCGGCTGGGGAGCCCCTCCAAATGCACGGCCCGTGCACCGGGCGCCGGCTCAGGGGATGGACTCGGCGGCCCCGGGCCCCTCGTCGCGCGTCGCCAGCGGCCCACGCCCCGGACCGCCGCCCGGCGTCGCCGCGGCGGGGTTCTCGACGTCCTGCGCCAGCGCGGGCACGATCCGCCCCGCCCGCGTCTCCTCGATGACCGTCGGGATGCCGGTCTGGAGGTCGCGCACCGTGCGCCGCGCCGCCTCGCGGAACTGGCCGGGCGCGAGCTCGGGCGAGTCGCCGTCGCGCAGCCCGTCGGCCGGCTTCACGCCGACGCCGTGCTCGTAGACCATCTTGCCGCCGAGGTAGGCGCTGTAGCCCAGCGCCCCCAGCCCGGCGAGGCCGAGCGCGAGGTAGCCGCGCCCCGCGCGCTCGCGGCCCATGCGCCACACCGCCATGGCCGTGCCGATCATCGTTAGCGACAGGTTGAGCGAGCGGTGCGTCGCCAGGATGTCGCGCGCCTTCCCCTCGGCCACCACCTCCTCCTGCGCGATCAGCCCGGCGGCCGCCGAGACGACCGCGCTCGCCGCCGCGATCGGCATCAGCACGCGCCCCGCGTCGGCCAGCCGGTCGCTGTCGGTGAGGTTCGCCAGCAGGTCCGCGCCGACCGCCGCCGGCAGCAGCGCGATGGGGAAGTGGACGATCGAGGGGTGGATCTCCGAGAGGCGAACGGACATGGGGCACCCGGGTGAGGCGAGGTCGGATACGGCGGGTTCGGGAACCGCGGGATCGGAGACGGCGCGATCGGAGGACGCGGGTCGGGAACGGCGGATCGGGAACGGCGGAAGCGGATGCGGCGTGCGCCGATCGCCTCCGACGGCGCGGGCGTCAGGCGCAGACATCACGCCAGCACGCACACCGACCCGGCCGGCACGCGGCGCGTCGCGCGCACACACGCCAAACGGCGGGGCCGCGCTCCACGCGCACGCCCCGCCGTTCCCGATCCCGCCGTACCCGACTGCGCCTCACCCGTCCCCGCCTCACCCGACCCGCCGTATCCGACCCGCCGTATCCGACCCGCCGTATCCGGCCCCGCCGTACCCGACCCGCCGTCAGAACGTTCGCACCAGATTCTCGTCCAGCTTCGACGGATCCCCGATGTAGGCGAGCCGCAGGTCGTGCAGGTACTGCCGCGCGACGCGGCGCACGTCGTCGGGCGTCACCGCGCGCAGCTCGTCGACGAAGCTCGCCGCGCGCCGCCAGTCGCCGCGGTAGAGCTGGGCCCGCGCGAGGAAGTTCGCCTGGTCGGCGTTCGTCTCGTTGTCGAGGAAGTACTCGGTGATGAACTGCTGTCGCAGCTGGTCGAGCCCGCGCGGCGTGATCCACCCCTCCTGCAGGTTGCGCAGCTCCTCGCGCATGAGCGCGAGCGTCGTGCGCGGATCGACCGTCGTCACGTAGACGCCCGTGGTCGCGACCGCGCGGTCCTCGAACGGCGCGTGCACGGCGTACGACAGGTTGCGCTTGGAGCGGATCTCCGCGAAGAAGCGGCCCGAGAGCACCGCCGCCGCGATGCGCAGCGGGTGGTAGTCGGCGCTCGCCGCGCTCGGCCCCGGGAAGTAGCCGAGGAGATAGTTGGTGGGCAGCTGGCGGCGCTCGACGGCGACGCCCGCGGGGCGCGCGGCCGGCGGCGTGGGCGCCGTCCACTGGTAGCTCCCCTTCGGCAGCGTGGCGAGCGTCGCCGTCACGAGCCGCTCCAGCCGCGCCCGATCGACGTCGCCGACGACGACGAGCAGCATGCGCGACGTCACCATCTGCTCCTGCCGGTACCTCCGCAGGTCGGCGAGCGTGATGCGGCGCAGCGACGCCTCGGTGCCGCTCGGCGCGATGCCGTAGGAGTGCCCGGCGAACGCGAGCGAGTCGGCGAGGTACTCGAGCTGCGCGTCGGGGCTGTCGCGCCGCTGCCGCACGCCGCTCAGCAGCTGCCCGCGCAGCAGCTCGACCTCGGCCGAGTCGAGCGTCGGGCGCATGAGGCGGTCGGCGAAGATCGCCCACGTCGAGTCGAAGGTCGCCGTCGTGCTGCGCAGCGCGAACGTCGTCCAGTCGTGGTCGGGGTCGACACCGATCAGGCTCCCGAGCCGCGCCATCTTCTCGCGCAGCCGCTCGCGCGGATACGCCGTCGTGCCGCGCTCGCTCGCCTCGAGCAGGAAGGGCTCGAGCCCCGCCTGCTCCGCGGGCACCTGCCGCGTGCCGCCGAGCAGGTAGAGGTTCGCGGCGACGACCTCGTTGGAGGTGACGCGGCGGAGGATGACGTTGAGGCCGCCGATCTCGAAGGCGGTGGTGTTGGTGTCGGAGGGAGCGGCCAGCGCCGAGCGGTCAGCGTTCAGCGGGTTCCGCGCGCCGATCGCCGAGCGCTGAGCGCTGAGCGCTCCGCCCGTCTGCGCGACGACGGGTGAAGCGGCGCCGAGGAGCGCCGCGAGCAGAGGAAGGATGCGGGTCTTCATGGAATCGCCCCCGCCGCCGTCGCCTTCTTCCACACGCCCGCCAGCTCGGCCTCCGTGAGCTTCAGCGTCGCGCGGTCCTCGGGGGAGAGCAGCACGCCCGTGATGCGCGGCTTCCCGACGATGTACTTCGCCGCGTACTGCTGCAGGTCCGCCGGCGTCTGCTTCGCCATCTCGTCCACGTAGCCCATGAAGTAGTCCAGGTCCGCGACCGCCCACCAGAAGCCGATCGTGTGCGTCAGCCCGCTCGTGCGCTCGGCGCCGAGCGCGCTCTCCATCGCCCGCTGCGCCTTCACCGCCACCAGCTCCTCGGCCGTGAAGTAGCCCGGGTCGTCCAGCTTCTCGATCTCGTCGCGCAGCGCGGCCAGTGCCTGGCGCAGCTTCGCCGGGTCGGCCTGCCCGCTGATCGTGATCGGGCCCACCTGGTCGAGCGTGTAGTAGTTCACCGCCACGCCCTGCCACAGCCCGCTGTCCACCAGGCGCTGCTGGAAGCGCGAGCCCGGCGTGTTGAGCGCGTCCGAGAAGACGTCGGCGGCGTAGGTCGCCGCGCGGTCCTTCCGCACGCTCGGGCCCTGCCACTGCACGAGCACCGTCACCGCGCTCACGCCCGCCTCCGCGATCACCCCCTCGTCGGCGGTGAGCGCCGGGATCGGCGGGATCGGCGCGTCGGCGAACGGGTCGGCGCCGCGCGCCCAATCGCCGTACCACCGCTCGGCCCACGCGAACACCGAGTCGGGGACGACGTCGCCCGTGACGATGAGCGCGGTGTTGTTCGGCACGTAGTAGCGGCGCTGGATCTCGCGCATCTTCTCCGGCGTCACCGTGCGGATCACCTGCCGGTCGCCGATGATGTTCTTGCGCGAGAACTGGCCGGGGTAGAGCCGCTTCGTCAGCTCGTTCTGGAAGCCGAACGCGGGGTTCGCCTCCTGCCGGTCGTACTCGCCGAGGACGACCTCCTTCTCGCGCGCCAGCTCGTCGGCGCGGAAGAGCGGCGAGCGCAGCGCGCTGGCCACCGCGCGCATCGCGGCCGGCAGCGAGTCGGCGGGGAGCGTCATGTAGTAGTTCACGCGCTCCTCCTGCGTCGTGCCGTTGAACACGGCCCCGAGCTCGGTCGCGCGCTGCGTGAACTGGTCGGGCGCCGGGAACTGCTGGCTCGCCTTGAAGAACATGTGCTCGTACATGTGCGCCAGCCCCGCGTAGTCGGGCGGCTGCGTGTACGAGCCGTTCTTCACGTCGATCTCGACGGTCGCCAGCGGCACGCCGTGGTTCTCGACCACGACGACCTCGAGGCCGTTCGGGAGGACGCGGCGCTTGATGACCTTCTCCAGCTCCGCGCGCGACTGCGCGGCGAGCGGGGCCGGCACCGCGAGCGGCAGCGCCGCCACCGGCAGCGCCAGCGCGAGCGGGAGCAGCAGGCGCGCGAGGCGGGCCCCGAGGCGCCGGGGCGCGCGGGCCGACGGTCGGGCGGACGGACGTACGGACGTTCGCACGGAAGCGTGGGACGGAGACACGGACGTGACCACGGGAGCTGCTGCGGGAGCGGCGACGGGAGCGGGGCCGGACGACGACGTCCGGCCCCCCGGAAGCTGACGCGACGACGGCGGACTGGACAGCGGGCGGGCCGCCCGGCAGCGTCGCCGGGTCGGCGGGCAATGCCCGGGCCGCGCCGCTGGCGACCGTTCCGGGGCGTCGTTTGGTTTCGGTTCATGACGTCCACGCTGCCCGCGGCCGCCACCGCCGCCCCGACCGCCCATCCGCCGCTCACCGACGACCAGCTGAACGCGCTCCGCACCCGCCTGGGTGCCGACCGCGTCCGCCGCGGCGTCCGGTTGGCACAGTACACCTCGTTCCGCATCGGGGGTCCGGCCGACGCCTTCCACATCGCCCGCTCGGCCGACGAGCTGGCCCGCGCGATCGTGGTCGCGCGCGAGCTGGGGATCCCGCACTTCGTGCTCGGCCTGGGCGCCAACATCCTCGTCGGGGACCGCGGCTATCGCGGGCTGGTGATCCGCAACGCCGCCCGCCACGTGCGCTTCCGCGAGTCGGGCGACGGCTGCCGTCTCTGGGCGGAGAGCGGCGCGATCATGCAGGACCTCGTGCTCGACTCGGTCGAGCGCGGGTGGAGCGGGCTGGAGCACTACATCGGCATCCCGAGCACGGTCGGCGGCGCGATCTGGCAGAACCTGCACTTCCTCTCGCCGGCCCCGGAGCGCGAGCGCACGATGTTCATCGCCGAGGTGTTCGACTCGTGCGAGATCCTGTCGGAGGAGGGGGAGCGGAAGGTGGTCGACGCCGACTACGTCCAGTTCGGCTACGACGACACGATCTTCCACCACCGGCGCGACGTCGTGCTGAGCGCGACCTTCCGGCTGGAGCGCGGCGACCCCGACCGGCTGCACCGCATCCTCCACGAGAACCTGTCGTGGCGCGGGGCCCGCCATCCGTGGCTGCAGATCCATCCGAGCGCCGGCTCGATCTTCAAGAAGATCGAGGGCGTGGGCGCGGGGCGGCTGGTCGACCAGGCGGGGCTCAAGGGGCACCGCCACGGCGGCGCGCAGATCTCGCCGCTGCACGCGAACATCGTCGTCAACCGCGGCAACGCGACCGCCAAGGACGTGCGCGAGCTGATCGCCATCGCGCAGCGCGCGGTGGAGGAGAAGTTCGGCCAGCGGCTCGAGCCGGAGATCGGCTTCATCGGCGAGTTCTGAACGGGCCGCGGGGCGTGCGGCGGGGCGTGCGCCGGGCGCCGACGCGGGGTTGCGGCGGCGTGCGTGATCGTGGACACTCCTAGGGCCGCCCACGCCGGGCCGCTCGCGCCGCCGCCGGCCGCCTCGCGGCCGATCGCGCCGTCATTCTCCGTCGTCTGTCTCCAGGCGTGTCGTCGCCGTTCGCCGTCCCCTCGTCCGCCGAGGCCGCCCCGCTGACACCGGGCGCGAGCTCCGCGCCGCCCACCCCCGAGGCCGTGGCCGCCGCCGTGGCCGCGGTCGTGGCCGACGTGACGCTGCTCGAGGCGCTGATCGCGTACGTGCCGATCGGCGTGCTGGTCGCCGCGCCCACGGGCGAGCTGCTGGCCGCCAACGCCGCGGCGCGCGCGCTCTTCCACGGCTACCTGCCGCGCACCGAGGGGCTGGCGAGCTACGGCCGCTACCTGACCGGCCGCCATGCCGACGGCCGGCCGGTGGCGCCGCACGAGTGGCCGCTCGCCCGCGCGCTGCAGCACGGCGAGACGGTGCCGCAGGAGCTGCTCGAGATGGAGGTGCCCGGCGCGGGGCGCCGCTGGTTCGCGATCGGCGCGATGCCGGTGCGCGCGCCCGGCGGCGACATCGTCGCGGCCGTGCTGACGGTGCACGACCTGACGGAGCGCCGCGAGGCGGAGGCCCGGCTGCAGGCGCGCGAGGCGGAGCTGGCCGACGCGCTGGAGAGCATGTCCGACGCGCTCTTCGCCTACGACCGCGAGCTGCGCCTCGTGCGCGTGAACGGCGCCGCGCGCCGCTGGATCGTCGCCGAGGGGCTGGACCCCGACGCGATCGTCGGCCGCGTGGTGTGGGAGGCGCTCCCCGACGTCGCGCACGAGCCGCTCGGCGAGGCGCTGCGGCGCGTGCTGGCCGAGGGCGCGCCGGCGGTCGTCGAGACGCGCTCGGTGCGCACCGGGCGCTGGGTCGAGGCGCGCCTTTTCCCGACGCACGCGGGCGTCGCCTGCTACTCGGTCGACGTCACCGAGCGGAAGCGCCTGGCCGCCGACGCCGCGGCCGAGCAGGCGCGCCTGTACGCGGCGGAGCACGCGGCGCGCACGGCGGCCGAGCGCGCGGCCGCGCGCATGGTGCAGCTGCAGGGCCTGGCCTCCGCGCTCGGCGAGGCGCTGACGCTCGAGGACCTCGGCCGCGTCGTGGTGCGGCAGGGCGTGACGGTGCTCGGCGCGGACGCGGCGTTCGTGATGCAGCGGCCCGTGGGCGCGGAGCACCTGCTGGAGACGGTGTTCGCCGACGGCTATCCGCCCGACGTGCTGGAGGCCTACCGCAGCTACGACGTCGACGCGCCGCTCCCCGCGTCGGAGGCGGTGCGCACCGGGCGCCCGGTGTGGCTGGAGTCGCCCGCCGACCGCATCGGGCGCTTCGGCGAGCGCACCGACGTCGCGGCGACCGGTCCGCTGAGCGCGCGCTTCCCCGCGGGCGCGGTGCTGCCGCTGGTGGTCGACGGCCAGGTGCTCGGCGCGATGGGGTTCAACTTCCGCGCGCCGCGCCGCTTCGCGCCCGACGACCGCGCCTTCCTCGCGGCGCTCGCACGCGAGTACGCGAGCGCGCTCGCCCGCACGCGCGCCTACGAGGCGGAGCGCGCCGCGCGGCGCGAGGCCGAACAGGCGGCGACGCGCGCGGCGGCGCTGCAGTCCGTCGCGAGCGCGCTCGTCGTCGCGCGCACGGTGCCCGAGATCGCCGACGCGATCCTGCGGCTCGGCATGCCGGCGCTCGGCGCGACGCGCGGCTCGGTGGCGACGCTGACCGCCGACGGCGAGGCGCTGGAGGTCGTCGCCATCGTCGGCTACGGGCCCGAGGCGCGCGAGCAGTTCGGGCGCGTGCCGCTCGCGCGGCGCTTCCCGCCGTGCGACGCCGCGCGCACGCGCACGCCGATCTTCCTCGCGACCGACGCGGAGCGCGAGGCGCACTACCCCGACCTCGCGGCGCTGCGGCGGGCGAACGGCGGCGGCGCGATGGCCGCGCTGCCGCTGCTCGCCGGCGACCGCGTGCTCGGCACGCTCGGCTTCAACTTCCCCGAGGAGCGGCCGCTCGGCGCGACGGAGCGCGACTTCCTGCTCGCGCTCGCGCAGCAGTGCGCGCAGGCGCTCGACCGCGCGCGCCTGGACGCCGCGGAGCGCGCCGCGCGCACCGAGGCGGAGCGCGCGGCGCAGGTGACGAGCCTCATCACGTCGCACCTCGCCGACGGCGTGTTCCTGATGGACGCGGCCGGGCGCCTGACCTACATGAACCCCGCCGCGGAGCGCATCCTCGGCTGGACGGCGGCCGAGCTGCTCGGCGACGTGCTGCACGACCGCGTGCACCACCGGCGCCCCGACGGGCGGCCGTTCCCGATGGAGGAGTGCCCGCTCGGCACCGTGCTGCGCGAGGCGACGCCGGTGCTCGGCCTCGCCGACCAGTGGGTCCGCAAGGACGGCACGTTCGTGCACGTGGTGACCACCTGCACGCCCATCGTCGACGAGGGGCGCGTGCTCGGCGCGGTGCTGTCGCTGCATGACGACACGGAGCGGCGCCGCGCCGAGGCGGAGCGCGAGCGGCTGCTGGTCGCCGAGCAGGCGGCGCGCGGCGAGGCCGAGACGGCGCGCGCGGAGGCGGAGGCCGCGAACCGCGCCAAGAGCGAGTTCCTCGCGGTGATGAGCCACGAGCTGCGCACGCCGCTCAACGCGATCCTCGGCTACGCCGACCTGCTGGACGCGGGCGTGGCCGGCCCGCTCGCCGACGCGCAGCGCGTCTTCGTGGACCGCGGGCGCGACGCCGCGCGCCGCCTGCTGACGCTGGTCGAGGACGTGCTGTCGTTCGCGAAGCTGGAGGCCGGGCGCGTGGCGATCTCCGTCGCGCCGACGCCACTGCGCGCGCTGGTCGCGCCCGCGGTGGCCGTGATCGCGCCGCAGGCCGCGCAGCGCGGGCTCGCGCTCGTCGTCGCGGACGACGCGGCGCTCGACGCGCTGCACGTGCGCGCGGACCTCGAGCGCGCCGGCCAGGTGCTGCTCAACCTCCTGTCGAACGCGATGAAGTTCACGCCCGCCGGCGGGCGCATCACGGTGCACGCGGCGGCGGACGCGCAGTGCGTGCACGTGAGCGTCGAGGACACGGGCGTCGGCATCGCGGCCTCGCAGCACGAGCGCATCTTCGAGCCGTTCGTGCAGGTGGACACGCGCCTCACGCGCACCAGCGAGGGCACGGGCCTCGGCCTCGCGATCAGCCGCGAGCTGGCGCGCGCGATGGGCGGCGACGTCACCGTCGCGAGCGCGGCCGGCGAGGGCGCGACGTTCACGCTCGAGCTGCCGCGCGTCGTCCCCGCGTGAGGCGCCGGCGCGCGCACCGCGCCCCGCCGCTCCTCCCTCTCCCTTCGCTCGCGATCCGCCCGCCGATGTCGATCCCCCGCTCCGCGCCCGCCCGTCTCGCGCTCGCCGTCTCCCTGCTCGCCGCCGCGCCGGCCGCCGCGCAGCAGGCGCCGCAGGCCGACAGCGCGCTCGCCGCGCCTCCCACGCCCGGCTGCACGAGCTGCCCGGAGTGGAACGTCCCGCAGCGCCCGTTCCGCATCCACGGCAACAGCTGGTACGTCGGCACGCGCGGGCTGAGCGCGGTGCTCGTGACGTCGCCGCAGGGGCACGTGCTGCTCGACGGCGGGCTGCCCGAGTCGGCGGCGCTGATCGCCGCCAACGTGCGCGCGCTCGGCTTCCGCATGGAGGACGTGCGGCTGATCCTCAACTCGCACGCGCACTTCGACCACGCGGGCGGGATCGCGGCGCTGCAGCGCGTCTCGAAGGCGACGGTCGCGGCGCATCCGTGGAGCGCGGCGATGATGCGGCGCGGCTCGTCGCTCCCCGAGGACCCGCAGCACGAGCTCGACATCCCGTATCCCGCGGTGCCCACGGTGCGCGTGCTCGCCGACGGCGAGACCGTGCGCGTCGGGCCGCTCGCGCTCACGGCGCACTTCACCGGCGGCCACACGCCCGGCGGCACGAGCTGGAGCTGGCGCGCGTGCGAGGGCGACCGCTGCCTCGACCTCGTGTACGCCGACAGCCAGACGCCCGTGTCGGCCGACGGCTACCTGTTCACGCGCAGCACGCGCTACCCGTCGGTGCTCGACGACTTCGCGCGCGGCTTCGCGACGCTCGAGTCGCTGCGCTGCGACGTGCTGCTGACGCCGCACCCGAGCGCGTCGACGCTGTTCGAGCGGCTCGCCGCGCGCGAGCAAGGGCGCGCCGACGCGTTCCGTGATCCGTCGGCGTGCCGGCGCTATGCCGCGGGCGCGCGCCAGCGCCTCGCGCAGCGCGTCGCCACCGAGCGCGGAGCGGCCGCGCCGGGCGCGCGGCCCTGACCGATCTCGGACGCGCGATCCGGATTGACACGCGCGCCGGCCGTGCGATCGTAGGGCGCGCCGCTCCACTCCCCTGCGCGCCCACCCCCGGAGGACCGATGACCACACCCGCGAGCACGACCACGCCCGCCGCCACCTACGCGCCGCCAGCCGGCGGCGGCCGCTTCGTCTGGCACGACCTGATGACCACGGATGCGTCGCGCGCGCAGGAGTTCTACGGCGCGCTGCTCGGCTGGACGACGCAGGTGATGCCGATGGGCGAGTTCGGCGACTACCGCATGGTGAGCGCGGGCGCGCACGGCGTCGGCGGGATCGTGCCGCTCGACCCGTCGCACGGCATCCCGTCGCACTGGATCGGGTACATGGCCGTCGGCGACGTGGACGCCACGTGCGCGCGCATCGACGCGACGGGCGGGAAGACGTGCGTGCCGCCGACCGACATCCCGACGATCGGCCGCTTCGCCGTGTGCGAGGATCCGAGCGGCGCGCTGTTCTCCCCCTTCCGCCCGCTCGACGGCCCGACGGTCGAGCCGCCCGCCGAGCCGCCCGCGGGCACGGTGGCGTGGAACGAGCTCCTCACGCCCGACCCGCAGGGGATGGCCGCGTTCTACGCGCCGCTCCTCGGCTGGACGCACGAGAAGATGGGAACGAGCGCGCAGGGCGACTACTGGCTGTTCCGCCGCGGCGGCGAGTTCGCGGGCGGGATGATGCCGATGCCGCCGAGCGCCGAGGCGCGACCGCAGTGGCTGCCCTACTTCGCCGTCGAGAGCCTGGACGCCGCGCTGGCGCGCATCCCCGCGCTCGGCGGCACGGTGCTGCGCGGCCCGATCGACCTCCAGCAGTGGGGCTGGATGGCGGTCGCGCAGGACCCGACGGGCGCGTACTTCGCCGTGCTGGGGAACAGATCGTCGATGTGAGCGATGGGCGCGTCGGGCGAGGGGCGGCCCGACCTCCCGAACGGCGAAACGGCGAGACCGGCGCACCACGCGGTCTCGCCGTTTCGCTTCCAGCGCCTCGCCGCGGTCGGCGGTGCGCGCCTCACTCGCAGCCGTGCGCCCGCACCTCGGCGCGGATCGCGGTCCACGACGTCGCGACGGGCGTCACCGCGAGGCGCGCGCGCCACGCGCGCTCCATCGCCGCGACGTCGACGCCGAGCGTGAGCGGCGCGCTCGACATCCCGCCGCGCCAGAAGGCGCGCGCGCGGGCGAGTCCGAACGTCTCGACGACGTGGCGCACCACGCTGCCCGCCTGCACGTAGCGCGCGGTGCCCGTGTCGCCCTCGACCTGGAAGCGCCGCGGCAGCTCGGCGAGCGGAACGAGGCCGCCGTCGGCCGCGAGCGCGGCGGCCATCGCGTGCAGGTCGTGGCCCGCGCACCGGCCGACCGCGTGCATCGCCAGCCCCTCCGACACCCAGTGCCCCGACGGCGTGCCCCACAGCTGCCACGACAGCACGTGCATCAGCTCGTGCCGCAGCGGGGCGCGCGCGCTGTCGTTCGTGACGAACAGCAGCGCCGACTGCGGCGGCTCGGCCCATCCGCCGGGCGTGCCGCCCACGAACGGCCGCATCGCCTCGCGCGCGTCCAGCGCGATCAGCTCGAGGTGCGCCGTGTCGGCCGGCGCGCCGAGCAGCCGCAGGTTGGCGGCGCGCACCTCGGCGGCGCGGGCGGCGAGCGCGGGGAGCACGCGCGCCGCCCGCGAGCCCGCCGGCGCGTGCACGTGCAGGCGCTCGCCCGCGTGCTGCACCCACCGCGTCCCGGGCCACTCCAGCACGCGGCGCACGAACGGCGCGCGATGGCCGTCGGGGCCGGGCGCCGCGCGCCGCGCCGCCACGCCCGACGCCGCGGCGACGACGCCCATCAGCAGCACGAGCGCGAGGCGGCGGCGCGGGGAACGCACGATGCGGGACGGGACGGGCGGGAGCGCGAGTGGACTGCGGGCCGCTACGATGCGCGGCGCGCGCGCTTGCGCGCCAGCAGCGCCGCGTCGGCCTCGGCGAACAGCGCGTCGAGGTCGCGCGGTGACTCCGGGGTGCACATGGCCGACCCGAGGCTCAGCGAGAGCGGGTACGGGCGCCCCGCCGTCGCGTTGAACTCCGCGAACCGGTGGGCGATCCGCGCGCGCACCATCGCCTCGGTCTCCGGGCGGCCGTGCGGCACGAGCGCGGTGAACTCGTCGCCGCCGATGCGGCCGACGATGTCGGACTCGCGGAACACCCCGCGCAGCAGCGCCGCCACGTCCTGCAGCGCGCGGTCGCCCTCGGCGTGCCCGTGGACGTCGTTGATCCCCTTGAACGCGTCGAGATCGCCGTAGAACAGCAGCACGGGCCATCCATCCGCCCGCGCGCGCCGCAGCTCCTCCTCCGCCAGCGCGACGAAGCCGCGGCGGTTGTAGAGCGTCGTCAGCTCGTCGGTCAGCGCGAGGCTGCGCAGCGTTGCCTCCGTGTGCTTGCGCTCCGACAGGTCGCGCAGGATGGCGCTGATCGACGTCGGGGCGCCGGGCTCCGGCGCGTGCGCGAGGAGGATCTGCTCGACCGGGAGCAGCCGCCCGTCGGCGCGGCGCAGCGTCGTCTCGCCGCGCCACGTCCCGTCGCGGCGCATCGTCGCCACCGCGTCGGCGAGCGCGCCGCCGGGCGCGAACTGCGGCTGCACGTCGGCGACCGTGATGAGCCCCGCCGGCTGCACGTCGCCGAAGCCGAGCAGCCGGCGCCCGCTCGCGTTCAGGTAGGTGATGCGCCCGTCCGGCTCGCAGATGGCCACCATGTCGGGCATCGACTCCACGATCGCCGAGAGCCGCGCCTGCGCCGCCTCGGCCGCCTTGCGCGCGGAGACGTCCTGGACCTGCGCGATGAAGTGCAGCGGGCGCCCCGCCGCGTCGCGCACGACGGAGCCGGTGAGGAGGATCGGCACCGCGTGCCCGTCGCGGTGCAGGTAGCGCTTCTCCAGCTCGTAGCTCGCGATCTCGCCGGCGAGCAGCTGCGTCACGAGCGAGAGGTCCGCCTCCAGGTCGTCCGGGTGCGTGATGTCCTGGAAGGTGCGGGCGGCCAGCGCCTCCGCGTCGTAGCCGGTGATGCGGCAGAGCGCGTGGTTCACGCGCAGCCACCGCCCGTCGAGCCCCACGAGCGCCATGCCGATGCCGGCGTGCGCGAACGCGCTGCGGAAGCGCTCCTCGCTCTCGTGCAGCACCGCGAGCGCCGTCGCGCGCTCCTCGGCGAGCGCCTGCGCGGCCCGGAACGCGTCGGCGTTGTGGAGGGCGGCGGCGATCATGCCGGCGAGCAGGCCGAGCGCGCCGGCGTCGTCGTCGTCGAAGACGCGGGGCTCGGGCGAGGTGACCTTCACCACCCCGATGACGGCGCCGCCGTGGCGCAGCGGCACGACCAGCATCGAGCGCGCGCCCACGCGGCGGCACGCCTCGCGGTCGACGCGCGGATCGTCCTCGGCGTCGTCGCAGCGCAGCGGCATGCCCATGCGCACGCACCGCCCCGAGAGGCTCGTGCCGACGGCCAGCCGCAGCCCGACGAACGGCGCCGCCCGCCCGCTCGCCGCGCGGTAGACGAGCGTCCCGGGGTCGGCGCCGTCGACCATCTCGATCACCGCGGCGTCGGCCCCCGTGAGCCGCGCGGCGCGTTCGAGCACGAGCGCCAGCACCGCGTCCAGGTCGAGCCCCGCCTCGGCGATCGCGTGCTGCGCCTCGATGACGAGCGCGAGGCGGTCCGGGGGCGACGCGTCGGGGCGTGCGGCCACGAGGGGCCGGGCGGTGGGGGCGGGAGCGGTCGAGAGGGCGGGCATCGGCGGGGCGGGCGGGGCGGGGCGGGCACGGCGGGGCGCAAGCGCGCCGGGGTGACGCCGACGCGCACCTGCCGTCGGCCCGCCCCGCCGGTGCCCCGGCCGCTGCCGGTCACCGCCGTCCATCCCGTCTCCACGCGACCACCCCAGGGCTCCCCTGGGAGAGACGGCCGGGCGGCGGCCGTGTAACGGCCGCCGCCCGGGTCCGGGCGACGCTAGCGGCCGCCCTCCGCCCCCACCCCTTCCAGCGCCTCGCCGGCCGCCGCCCACTCGCCGAGGGCGGCGTCGAGCTCCGCCTTCCGCTCGTCGAGGGTGCGGGCGAGCGTTCCGGCGCGCTGCACGCCCTCGGCCGTGCCGTACAGCGTCGGGTCGTCCAGCTGCGCCTGCAGCGCCGCCACCTCGGCCTCCAGCTCCGCGGCCCGCTTCTCGGCGCGCTCCAGGCGGCGCTGCGCGTCGCGCGCGGTGCGCCGCGCGTCGCGGTCGGTCGCCTTGCGCTGGTCCTGCGCCTGCTGGCGCGCCGCCTTCTCCTGGTCGCGCGCGCGCGCCTCGCGCTCGGCGTCGCGCTGCTTCTGCCGGGCCTCCGCCTCGCGCTGCGCGCGCTCGGCCGCGTCGCGCGCGCCGGCCGTCGTGCGCGCCGCCGCCTGCCTCGCCAGCGCCTGCTCGCCGCCCTGCTCCTCCCACTCCGCGAACGGCTGCTCGAACACGTGCACGCGCCCGTCGTGCAGCGCCCACACCTGCGTCGCCAGCGCGCGGAGCAGCGCCCGGTCGTGCGACACCAGCAGCACGGTGCCCTCGTAGCTCTCCAGCGCGTCCTCCAGCGCCTCGATGCTCTCGACGTCCAGGTGGTTCGTCGGCTCGTCGAGGATCAGCAGGTTGGCCTTCTGCAGCATCATCATCGCCAGCGCCACGCGCGCGCGCTCTCCGCCCGAGAGCGTCTCGGCGCGCCGGAGCACCTCGTCGCCGCTGAAGCCGAAGCGCCCCAGGTGGCCCTGCACGAGCCGCCGCTCCCACGTCGGGCGCAGGTCCTGGATCACGTCGTACAGCGTGCGCCCGAACGGCACCTGCGCGAGGTCCTGCCGGTAGTGCGCGACGACGATCGAGTCGCCCGTGCGCAGCGAGCCGTCGAGCAGCGTGGACCGCTCGCCGACGATCGCCTTGAGCAGCGTGCTCTTGCCCGCGCCGTTCGGCCCGATGAAGCCGATCACGTCGCCGCGCGTGAGGCGCACGGAGAAGTCGCGGATCAGCACGCGCTGGCCCCCGTCCGCCGTCGGCACGCCGAGCGAGGCGCGGTCGGCCACGAGGACCTGGTCGCCGCCGCGGTCGGCCGACTCGAGGCGCAGCGCCATGACGTCCTCGCCGCCGATCGGCGCGGAGAGGCGCGGCGTGCGCGCGAGCAGCTTGCGCCGCCCCTTCGCCTGCTTCGTGTTCTGCCCGGCGAGGTTGCGGCGGATGTAGTCCTCCGTCGCCGCGATGACCTTCTGCTGCTTGTCGAACTGGCGCTGCTGCGAGAGGCGGCGCTCCTCGCGCTGCGCGACGAACGCCTCGTAGTTGCCGACGTACGGGAACATCGACCCGCCCTCGACGTGCAGCACGTGGTCGACCACCGCGCTCAGGAAGGCGCGGTCGTGGCTGACGAGGATCACCGTGCGGTCGATCCCCTGCAGGTACTGCTCGAGCCAGCGCGTCGTCTCGAGGTCGAGGTGGTTCGTCGGCTCGTCGAGCAGGAGCACGTCGCCCGGGAGCACGAGCTGCCGCGCGAGCCCCACGCGTCCGCGCTCGCCGCCCGAGAGCGTCTTGAGCAGCCGCGTCTTCGACACCTCGGGATCGAACCCGAGCCCGTCGAGCACCTGGTCGACGCGGGCGTGGTAGGTGTAGCCGCCCTCGCGCTCGAAGCGCTCCAGGTCGTGCCCGTAGCGCTCCAGCGCCTCCTCGGACGTGTCGGTCTCCAGTGCGACCGCCTGCTCGGCCAGCCGGCGCTCGATCGCGCGCAGCTCGGCGAACGCGCCGGCGACGGCGTCCCACAGCGTCTCGGCCTCGCCGAAGTCGCGGTGCTGCTCGAGCAGCGTCACCTTCAGCCCCGGCTGGCGGGCGATCTGGCCGCGCGACGGCGCCAGCTGCCCGGTGAGGAGCTTGAAGAGGGTCGTCTTGCCCGAGCCGTTGCGCCCGATGATGCCCCACCGCTCGCCCGCGGCGACGGTGAAGGTGACGTCCTGGAAGAGCGTGGTCGCGCCGAACTCGACGGCGACGTTGGAGACTGCGAGCTGCGTCATGCCCGCAATCTACAAGGGCCGGGCTGCGGGCTGCGGGGCCTGGGCTCGTCGCCTGCATCCGCGCGCCGGGCCCGAACGACGAACGGCAGCAGGGATGCACTTCGGAGAACGTCCGATGAAGTCCGATGGCTCCGCGTAGGGCGACGTTCCTCGCCGCGACGCGGAGCCATCCGGTCTTCATCAGGTGTCATCCGAAGTTCATCCCTGCTGCTCTCTGCCGTTCGGGTCCGGCGCGACGATCCAGGCCCGAGGGCGCATGGATCCGCGGCCCGCGGCGCCCTCTTCAGTGCGCGTTCTCGTCGTACCCGCCCGCCCGCGCCCCGCCGCGGTAGATGGCGCCGACGATCGGCAGGCCGCCGAGGCGTCCGCCGTGCCCGTTGGACGCGGGGCCGCCGTGATGGCCGGCGCCGTTCCCGCCGACCGGCCGGAGCGCCTCGGCACGACCGACGGTCTCGCCCGCGGCGTCCTGCGCCTCGTGCCGGTCGAGCTCCAGCAGCCGCAGGAAGTAGCGCTCCGAGAAGCCGGAGAGGAACGCGAGCAGCAGGTAGGAGCCGCCGAGCGTGATCGCCACGCCGGGGAGCACGCGCCACGAGAGCAGCACGTAGAGCACCGTCGCGATCGTCGCGCCGACGATCGGGCGCAGCTCCAGGCGCAGCAGGCTGTCCTGGTACTCCGCCGTCGTCACCCGGCTGGCCCGCGCCTGCAGCAGCCCGCTCAGGAAGCCGCCGGCGGCGCCGAACAGCGCGACCGCCATCCCCGAGAGCCAGGCGTCCGACGCGGCCAGGGGGACGAAGCGCAGCACGAACGGGACGGTGAGCCGCTCCGCCACCGGCGCGCCGGCCGCCACGGGCGGCATGAGCATCGGCAGCATCAGCAGCAGCACGCCGAGCAGCATCAGCCCGCGGTCGCGCAGCAGCGAGAGCCGCTCGAGCTGCAGCCCGCTGGCGACGTGCCGCTCGGTGGAGGCGGCGTTCAGGACGACGATCGCCTCCTCGATCGCGCTGCGCACCTCGTGCAGCGGGAGCGGCGCGCGCGCGTCGCCCGGATCGCGCGCGCCGGCCAGCTCCAGTCGCTGCAGCAGCGGCTCCAGCCCCTCGCGCGCCTCGGCGCTCAGCTCGGTCTGCAGGCGTCGCTGCAGCCCCGGGATCCGCACGCCGAGCAGGTAGGACGGGGCGGCCCAGACGAGGCAGCGCTCGATGAGGTCGAGCGTCGCGGTGACCGCCGGCAGGTCCGGCTCGGGGCGCAGCAGCGCGCCGCGGGCCGCGACGAGCAGCTGCCACGCGCACTGCCCGGTCACCACGTCCACCGGCTCCCCGCCCAGCGAGTTGGCGGCCCAGTTGCCGAAGACGGCGCGGAAGTCCATCTCCAGCTCCAGGTACCGCACGCGCGCCTGGTGCAGGAGGTACGTGTCGTAGCGGTGGAGCCCCGCGCGGCGGGTGCGCGGCGCCGGCCACGCGGGCGGCTGCCAGTCCGCCGGGTCGAGCCAGCTCTGGACCTCGCGCGCCCAGTCCGCGGGCCCGGTGTAGGGCGTCGGGGGCGTGCGTCGCGGCGCCTCGGCGCGCGCGAGCTCGGGGGCGGGCGCGATGGGCGCGACTCCCGCCGCTTCGCGCGGCGCCTCGCGCGGCGCTCCCTTCGACTGCTGCTTGGCTGGTGCGTCGGGCATGCTCGCCTCCCCTCCCGTGGGCCGGGCGCTCGCGTCGTCCCGGCACCGTGCGGCCCCGGAACGCGCCTCAGACGTTACGGCCCGCCGCGAGACCCGGGTAGTGCGGGCCGGGCCGTCGCCGTCACGTCCTCGGCCTCCGGTCGACCCGTTTCGGTGCTGCGCGGGCGTCTCCCGCCGGACGCTGCGGGCGGCGCGCAGGATCACCCCCGCGCGCGAGCCCTCACTTCCCGCACCACTGCTTCCACTCCGCCTCCTGCAGCCCGACCGTCAGCTTGTGCTGGAAGCGGACGAGCGGCGTGCGGATCAGCCCCGGGTCGTCGACCAGCAGCTCGAGCCAGCGCTCGTCCCCGTAGCGCGACGGGCCCAGGCCGCGCTCGGCGAAGCGCTTCCCCTCGCGGTCGATCAGCGCGGCGACGCCGAACTTCTGCGCGAACCGCTTGAGCTCCCCCGGCGCGGCCGCGCGCTCCGCGAAGTCGACGAAGTGCGTCTTGATGCGCCGCTCGGCGAAGAAGCGCAGCGCCTTGCGCGTGTCCGGGTCCTTCTTGTGGCCGAAGATCTGGACTTCCATGCCCACAAACCTACAAGGCTCCGCGGGGCGGATGCTGCGGACGCCCGGCGGCACCGATGATTCCCGCGGCCGCCCGCAGTCGAACGAGGTGCCCGCATGCCGCGCGCACTCCACCCGCAGCCAGGAGATCCCGATGCGAAAGCTCGTCGCCGCCGCCTTCGTCAGCCTCGACGGCGTCATGCAGGCCCCCGGCGGTCCCGACGAGGACCCGACCGGCGGCTTCACCCTCGGCGGCTGGACGGTGCCGTACTGGGGAGACGACGTGCTCTCCAGGGGGACCGCCGAGACCTTCGGCCGGCCGTTCGACCTGCTGCTCGGCCGGAAGACGTACGACATCTTCGCCGCCCACTGGCCGTACGTCGACACCGACCCGACGTCGAGCGCCTTCGCGGCGGCGGACGCCGAGATCGCCGAGACGTTCAACCGCGCCACGAAGCACGTGGCCTCCCGCTCCCGCCCCACGCTCGCGTGGCGCAACAGCGAGTGGCTGGGCGACGACGCGGCCGCCGCGGTGCGCGCGCTCAAGCGGGGCGATGGACCGGACCTGCTGACCCAGGGCTCGGGCGACTTCCTGCAGACGCTGTTCGCCGAGGACCTGGTCGACGAGCTCCGACTGCTGACCTTCCCCCTGGTGCTCGGCGGCGGCAAGCGGCTGTTCGGCGCCGGCGCGCGTCCCGCCGCGTTCACCCTGACCCGCAGCATCACGTCGCCGAACGGCGTCGTGCTGACGACGTACGAGCGCGCGGGCGAGGTGCGGACGGGATCGTTCGCGCTCGCGAACCAGACCGAGGCGGAGCGGCAGCGCGGGTGACGGCGCGCGGGCCGGCATCTCGCGGTGGGCGCTGCGGACGGCGGGCTGCGGGTCTGCTACGGCTGCGGAGCTGCGGAGCTGCGGAGCTGCGGAGCTGCGGGGCTGCGGAACGGCCGCTCGGGAGGCGTCGGCGTAGCGGACCCGAACTGCCAAGAGCAGCAGGGATGAAAATCTGAGAAGATCGGATGAAGATCTGACTAGTCCCTCGCGGCGCACGGCAGGTCGCGCCACGCGGAGCCAATCCGATCTTGTCCGGCATCTCCATCCGACTTCGATCCCTGCTGCTGTTCATCGCGCCGATGCGCCGCGAAGGCGATCGCTCGGCGCGGCGAGGGCTGCGGGCCGGTAGTGCCGCAGCCCCGCAGCCCCGCAGCGTCGTTCAGATCCGCAGCCCGCAGCCCGCAGCGCCCGGTGCGAGGAGCGCCGCCCTTCAGTAGAGCTTCCGTACCGCCCGCGCCCCGAACCCCGCCACCACGAGCGCGACGGCCAGCACGCCGACGGTGAGCGCCGCGTGCGTGCCCCACGCGTGACCGCGGCCGAGGTCCAGCGCCAGCCGCGCGACGCCGTGGTTGATCGCGCCGAAGGCGACGGCCAGCGCGACGGTCAGCAGCGGCACGGTGAGCGCCGTGTCCCGCAGCCGCCACGCCGCGTGGCCGCGCGCGCGCATCGTCGACGCGAGCGCCACGTGCAGCACGCCGAGCACCACGCCCACCTCCAGCAGCGCGAGGAGCGCGGGGACGACGCGGAGGGCGACGGCGAGGGGCGGCATGGGCGTGTATACTGGGCTCGGGAGCCCGCGTGCGCACCGGTGGCGGGCCCGTCGCTGCACCCGCGTATGCCGTCCTCCCGTCCGACTCCCGTCTTCCGCCCCGCCTGGTGGGCGCGCGGCCCGCACGCCCAGACGGTGTGGGGCAAGCTCACCCGCCGCACCCGGCCGCTCCCCACGCGCACCGAGCGGTGGGACACGCCCGACGGCGACTTCCTCGACGTCGAGCGGCTGGACGCCGACCCGGCGCGCGGCGACCCCGCCCGCGCGCCGCGGCTGCTGCTCCTGCACGGCCTCGAGGGCGGACGGCAGTCGCACTACGCGTGGGGGCTGTTCGCCGAGGCGGCCCGGCGCGGCTGGGGGATGGACCTCATGCTGCACCGCTCGTGCGGCGGCGAGCTGAATCGGCAGCGGCGCTTCTACCACTCGGGCGAGACGGGCGACGCGGCGCTCGTGATCGACCGCATCGCCGCCGACTTCCCGCACGCGCCGCTGGCCGTCGTCGGCGTCTCGCTCGGCGGCAACCAGCTCGTGAAGTACCTGGGCGAGACGGGCGATCGCGTGCCGGCCACCGTGCGCCGCGCGGTCGCGATCTCGGTGCCGTACGACCTCGCGCGCGGCTCGCGCCACATCAGCCAGGGCTTCGCGCGCGTGTACGAGCGGCACTTCCTGCGCTCGCTCGTGCGCAAGGTCGAGGCGAAGCTCGCGACGTATCCGGATCTCATCGCCGCCGAGCGGCTGCCGGGCGTGCGCACGCTGTACGACTTCGACGACCTGCTGACGGGGCCCGTGCACGGCTTCACGGGCGCCGACGACTACTACGCGCGCAGCAGCGCGATCCGCTTCCTGCACGGCGTGCGCGTGCCGACGCTGCTGCTGAGCGCCGTCGACGATCCGTTCCTGCCGGCCGCGGTGCTCGACGAGGTGCGCGCGATCGCGGCAGCCAATCCCGCGCTGACGGTCGAGTTCCACGCGCGGGGCGGGCACGTGGGCTTCGTCGGCGGCCGCGTGCCGTGGCGTCCCGACTACTACGCCGAGCGGCGCGCGTGCGAGTTCGCGGCGACGATGCTCGGCGACGCGCCGCCGATCGCCGACGCGCCGCGCATCGCGGGCTGAGTCAGTCGAGAAACAGCTCGGCGACCGGCAGCGCGAGGCCGGGCAGCACGTCGCCGCCGTCGAGCGCGTCGTCGGGGCCGAGCAGGCGCGCGAGACCGTCGGGCGCGTGCACGACGACGGTGCGCGTGTCGGGGTAGACGACCCAGACGGCGCGCGTGCCGGCCCGTAGGTATCCGGCCACCTTCCGCGCCACCTCGGCGGCACGGTCGTCGGGCGACGCGATCTCGACCGCGAGGTCCGGCGCGCCCTCGAAGAAGCGGTGCGCGACCTCGCGCGCAGGCAGCCGATCGGCGCGCACGAACGAGACGTCGGGGCCGCGCACGGTGTCGGGACGCCGCGCGAGCACGTAACCCGACTCCACCACCACCTCGCCGAGTCGGTGCGCCCGTACGTGCGGATACAGGGCGACCGCGATCCGCGTGGCGATGCCGCCGTGCGTCCAGCCCGGCGGCTCGGACACCACGAGCCGACCCTCCACCAGCTCGTAGCGCCGGTCGTCCTCCTCCGGCAGCCCGTACAGGTCCTCCGCGGTCAGCAGCGGCTCGGCGGTGGGCGAGTCGGTCACATGATCCTCCGGCTGGGTGACGTCTCAACCTACGGCCGGCGCCGTGCCGAGTCACGCACGGGCGACGCACCGCGGCACGCGGCGACGCAACCATCGGCGCGGGCGCCGTGTCCACGTCGGGGCCGCGCGAGTGCGCGGCGCGCACCCGTACGATCACACGCCGACATCGCCATGTCCCTCCTCCGCCTCGCAGCGCCGCTCGCGCTCGGCGTGCTCGCGCGCGATGTCGTGTCGCGTCCGCTCGGCGCGCAGCCCGCCGCGCTCACCGCGCCCGCGCCCTCGGGGCCGCACGCGGTCGGCCGCCGCGCGCTCGCGTGGATCGACTCGACGCGCCGCGATCCGACCGACACGACGCGCTTCCGCACGACCGCGGCGTGGCTGTGGTATCCCGCCGAGCGTACCGCCGCCGCGCCGACGCCCGCGCTGAGCGGCGCGTGGGCCGAGCTGCGCGCGACCGCCAACGCCGCGAAGATCGGCGCGCCCGCGGCCGCGGCGATGCGGACCCTGCGCGTGCACGCGACGGCCGACGCGCCGTGGGCATCGAACGTCGCGCGTGCGCCGGTGCTCGTGTTCACGCCCGGCAACGGCTGGCTGCCGACCGACTACAGCGTGCTGCTCGAGGACCTCGCGAGCCACGGCTACGCGGTCGTCGGCGTCGCGCCGGCGGGACTGGCCGACGTCGTCGTGCACGCGGACGGGCGCGTCGTCCCCAAGACGCTCGGCGTCGGCGCGGCGATCGGCGAGGACCAGCGCCACGCGCACGACGACGTGCGGCACGTGCTGCGCGCGCTGCCCGCGCTGAACGCCGCGTCCTCCGTGCGCGGACGCCTCGACCTCGCGCGCGTCGCGACGCTCGGCCACTCGCTCGGCGGAACCACGGCGCTCGTCGCCGCGGCGCGCGACACGAGCGTGCGCGCCGCGATCAACCTCGACGGCGACGCGATGGGCGCGGTGGTGGACGTGCGCCCGCGGCAGCCGCTCCTCTTCGTGAGCCACGAGGTGCCCGGGATGGACGAGGCGCCGCCGGCGCCCGACTCGGCGTGGCGCGAGCTGACGCGGCAGGGACTCGAGCGCAGCGAGCGGCGGCGCACCGGCGAGTGGGCGCGCATCGCGTCGCGGTCGACGAGCGCGCGGCGGGTGCGCGTGCTGGGCCTGCGGCATCTCGACTTCACCGACGCGGTGCTGGCCTCGCGCCTGGTGGAGGGTCCGCAGCGGCGGTGGATGCGCTGGGGACCGATCGCCGGCGAGCGCGCGCTGCGCGTGACGGGCGATCTCGTGCGCGCGTTCCTCGACCACGCGCTGCTCGGCCGCGCGCCGGGCGAGCTGCTGACGCATCCCGAGCGTCGGTTCGCCGAGCTGCGGCTGCTGCCGAACGATCCGCCCGAGGCGCAGCAGGCGGCGGGCGCGCCGCGACCCTGAACGGCGCGGACGGGACGCGGATCGGAGCGCGCCCCCGCCTTCCGCCGGGAATTAGCTTCCCGCGCATGTCCGCTCCCATCCTGCTGCTGCACGGCGCGCTCGGCGCGCGCGACACGCTGCGCCCGATCGAGCGCGCGCTCACGCCGCTGCTGACCGCCGGCACGCCCGTCCACGTCCACGAGTTCGCGGGGCACGGCGCGACGCCCGATCCCGACGCCGCGCCCGACGCGCCGTACGACGTCGCGCGGCTGGCCGCGGGCGTGCTGGACGCGATGGACCGCGACGGCCTCGATCGCGCGACGCTCTTCGGCTACAGCCTGGGCGGGTACGTCGCGCTGCTGCTCGCGGCGCAGCATCCGGCGCGCGTGCGCGCGGTGACGACGCTCGCCACCAAGCTCGCGTGGACGCCAGAGGGCGCGGTGCGCGAGACGTCGCGCCTGGACGCCGCCGCGATCCGCGCCAAGGTGCCGCGCTTCGCCGAGGCGCTGGCCGCGCGTCACGCCGACGCCGGCGGGTGGGAGACGGTGCTCGCGCGCACCGCGGCGATGATGCACGCGATCGCCGCGCGCCCGCCGGTCACGCCCGAGGTGCTCGCCGCCGTCGCCTGCCCGACGCGCCTCTGCGTGGGCGACCGCGACGCGACGGTGACGCTCGACGAGTGCGCGGCGGCGATGCGCGCGCTGCCGCGCGGCGAGCTCGCGGTGCTGCCGGCCACCGGCCATCCGCTGGAGCACGCCGACCCGGCGCGCGTCGCGCGCGAGATCGCCGAGCTGCACGCGCGCGCCGAGTAGCGCGGCGCCACCGGGCTATCGGGCTGCCGCGCGTGCGCGCTCCCAGCGCACGAGCGCGACGCCGAGGTCCGCCCAGAGCGCGGGGCTGGCCGCGCCGACCGCGGGCGGGTCGAACGTGTAGCGCGCGCGCCCGTCGGTGAAGGTGAAGCCGTCGGCGTCGCGGCCGGCGAAGCGCAGCACCACCGGCGGCAGCGGCCCGCGCGCGAGGCGCAGCGCGGGCGCGCCCGCCGCGTCGGCGACGACCGAGAACACCACGTCGCCGCCGAAGCGCCCGGCGAACGGCGCGAGGTCGCGCGGCGGCGCGGGCGCGGCCGCCGCAACACCGAGCGCGGCGCGCACCACCGTGGCCGCGACGACGTCGGGGCGCGTCGGGCCCTGCGTGTTGATCAGCACCGTGACGCTCAGCGAGTCGTCGGGCAGGTAGGCGGTGAACGTCGTGAAGCCGGCGATGTCGCCGCCGTGCTGGTACGCGCGCCGCCCCGCGACCTCCACGAGCGAGACGCCGAGGCCGTAGCGCGTGCGCCGGCCGCCGGCGATGGTGCCGGGGCGCGTCAGCTCCGCGTGGCTCGCGCGCGTGAGCACGCGGCCGCCGCGCGCGGCGTGCACCCCGGCGTTCCACGCGCCGAGATCGGCCGCCGTGCCGCAGAAGCCGCCCGCCGCCCACGGCGCGTACGGGCTGACGAACGCCGCGGGCCTGAGCCCCGTCGCTCCGAGCGCGTAGCCGCGCGCGATGCGCGGCACGAGCGCCTCCGGATCGCAGAAGCGCGCGCCCGTCGCGCCGGCGGGGCGCAGCACGCGCTCCTCGACGTAGGCGGCGTACGGGCGTCCCGTCACGCGCTCGATCAGCTGGCCGAGCAGCACGAAGCCCGTGTTGCTGTAGCGCATCAGCGCGCCCGGCGTGAAGTAGAGCGGCGTGTCGCGCACCAGCGCGAGCAGCGTGTCGGGCGGCACGTCGAGCCGTCCGACCGCGCGGCCGCGCGGCGACTCCGCGTAGTCGGGAATGCCCGCGGTGTGCCCGAGCAGCTGGCGCACCGTCATCGGCTGGCCGCGCACGGGCGCGTCGGGGAGGTAGCGCGTGATCGGCGCGTCGAGCGCCACCACGCCCGAGTCGACGAGCGCGAGGACGGCCGCCGCGGTGAACTGCTTCGTGATCGACGCGAGCTGGAAGACGTGGCCGGTCGTCATCGGCACGTCGTTCTCGACGTCGGCGCGGCCGTAGGCCTTCGCCACGAGCGTGTCGCGTCCACGCACGACGACGGCGACCATCCCCGCGGCCTGCCCGCGCCCGACGGTCGCCTCCGCGATCGAGTCGAGCGCGGCCCGCGCGCGGCCCGCCGCGCCGCTCGGCGTCTGCGCGCGGGCCGCGAGCGGAAGGAGCGACAGGGCGAGCGGGAGGAGCGCGCGCGCGGCGATCGGGCGCGCGATGGAGCGGCGGGAAGCGGAGGGCACGAGGGCGGGGCGAAGGAGAGCGCGACGCCGCGCGAGGTCGGCGCGCGGGCGGGTCGTCGCATGGGACACGCGCGCCGGCGACAGCGTTGCGTCGCGACCGCGGCGCGCCCCTTCCGCATCGCGCCGGCGCGCCGCAGAGTGGTGGCGCGGCGGACGCACGCCGCCCACGACCTCACGCCCCGCCCCGCACCGACGGAGACGCCATGACGGCGAGCGCCGCGCCCGAGACGATTGCCACGCCGCTGGGCCGCATCGGCCAGATCGCGATGACGATGCACGACCTGCCGGGCGCAGTGGCGTTCTACCGCGACGTGCTCGGGCTGCCGCTGCTGTTCGAGGCGCCGCCGGGGCTCGCGTTCTTCGACTGCGGCGGCCAGCGCCTGATGCTCGCGCGTCCCGAGGGCGGCGAGGCGGCACGCGGCAACTCGGTGCTCTACTTCGCGGTGCCCGACATCCACGCGGCGCACGGAGCGCTGAGCGCGCGCGGCGCGTGCTTCGTCGACGCGCCGCACCTCATCGCGCGCCTCGCCGACCGCGAGGTCTGGATGGCCTTCCTCCGCGATCCCGAGGACAACCTGCTCGGCGTCATGAGCGAGGTGCCGCTCACGGCGTGAGCGCGCCCGCCGCGCGCGCGTCGTCCGAGAGCGCGCGCAGCGCCGCCAGCGCCTCGTCGGCGCGCGCGGCCGGCACGAGGACGTGATCGTGCCGCGCCGCCGCGATCACGTTCGCCGCGATGCCGCGCGCCGCGAGCGCCGTCGCCACCGCCGCCGTGAGCCCCACCGCCTCGAGGCTCGAGTGCACGGTGAGCGTGATGCAGCGGAACGCCGGCGCATCGGGCAGCCCGGCCGCCGCGGCGTACGCGCGCGGCAGCACGAGCGACGTCCCCTCGTCCTCGCGCATGCTCGCGAGCGCCGCGTGCGCGTGCCCGCGCGCGAGGTCCGCGCCCAGCGAGCAGAACACCCACTCGTCGTCGCGGATCATCGGGGCGAGGGACTGGAGCAGGGTGCGGAGTTCCGTCATGGGAGGCGCTGCGGACTGCGGGCTGCGGATTCGCCTGCTGCTGCCCGGGCCGTGGTGGACCCGGAGGGAAAGAGCAGCAGGGATGAAAATCGGGAAGATCGGACAAGGTCGGATGAGTCCCTCGCGGCGCACGGGACGTCGCGCCACGCGGAGCGAATCAGATCTTGTCCGGCTTCTCGATCCGATCTCAACCCCTGCTGCTGTCGGCCGTGCTGCCGTTCGCCGTTGAGGATCCGGAATGGCAGGAAGGAACCGAGACCGCAGTCCCCCGCGCCTATCTCGCGCCGAGCGCCGCCGGCGCCGCCGCGCGCGCCGAGACGCTCGCCAGCACGACGAGCGTCAGCAGGTACGGCAGCGCGAGGAAGAGCTGATACGGCAGCTGCCAGCCCATCGCCTGGAAGAGGTACTGCAGCGCGCTCGCCGCCCCGAAGAGGAGCGCCGCCGCGGCCACCCCCGCCGGGCGCCAGCGCCCGAGCACCACGATCGCGATGGCGATGAACCCGCGGCCCGCCGACATCCCCTCGGCGAACGTCCCGGCCTGGGCGAGCACCAGCGTCGCCCCGGCGAGGCCGCCCATCGCGCCGCCGAAGAGGGTCGCCGCCAGCTGGACGCGCCGCGGGCGGATGCCGGCGGCGACCGCCGCCTCGGGGCGCTCGCCCACGGCGCGCAGCGCGAGCCCCGCGTGCGTGCGGGTCGACCACCAGGCGAGCGCCGGCACCAGGAGGTAGAGCAGGTAGGTCGCCGGCGGCTGGGCGAAGAGGGCGCGCCCGACCACCGGCAGCGCGCTCAGCCCCGGCAGGGCGATCGGCGGCGTCGTCGGCGTCGAGAGCAGGGCGCCGGTCTCGCCGTAGATCGTGCGGTAGAGCGTCCCCGTGAGCCCGAGCGACGCGAGCGTCACCGCCGTGCCGGTGATGATCTGGTCGGCGCGGAGCCCGACCGCGAAGACGGCGAACAGCGCCGAGGCGAGCAGCCCGGCCAGCGCGCCGGTCGCGAACCCGATCGCCGCGCCGCCGAGTCCCGGCGCCAGGCCGGCGCCGAGCAGGGCGCCGAACGCGCCGGCCATGATCGCCCCTTCCAGGCCGATGTTGATGACGCCGGCGCGCTCGGTGACCGCCTCGCCCAGGGCGGCCAGGGCGAGCGGGGTCGCGGTGCGGACCGTCGCTTCGAGGAAGGCGGCGAGGGCGTCGCTCATGTCGCGCCCGCCGCCCCGGTCGCGGCGCGCGGCTCCGCCGTCGGCTCGTTGGGGGGCCGGATCGCGCTCCCCGGCAGGCGGTCGCGCAGCCGGTCGGCGGCCAGGACGAGCAGGATCAGGAGCGCCTCGACGACCGTGACGACGACCGCCGGCACTCCCGCGTCGCGCTGCATCGCACCGGCGCCCGCCTCCAGCGCCCCGAAGCCGATCCCCGCCGCAATGACCCCCAGCGGGTGCAGCCGCGCGAGCAGCGCCACCGCGATCGCCGTGTAGCCGTAGCCCGGCGAGAGGTTCTCGTAGAGGGCGTAGGTGACGCCCGTGACCTCGACCGCGCCGGCGAGGCCGGCGAGCGCGCCGCTGGCGAGGAAGGCGCCGGTCGTCACGGCGGGCACGGCGATCAGCCCCGCCGTCGCCGCGGCCGCCGGGTTGAGCCCCGCCGCGCGCAGGCGGAAGCCGGCCGCCGTGAAGCGGAGCAGCGCCCAGAGCCCGGCCCCGGCGAGCACCGCCAGCGCGAAGCCGACGTGCAGGCGCGACCCGGGGACCAGGATCGGCAGCCGGGCGGCCTCCGCCAGCGCGGGCGACTGCGGGTAGATGCGCTGCGGCTCCTGGAGCGGGCCGCGCACCAGCCAGCCGGCGCCGTATAGCGCGACGAAGTTCAGCATGATCGTGCTGATGACCTCGAGCACGCCGAAGCGGCGGCGGAGCAGGGCGGCGATCCCGGCCCAGGCGGCGCCGGCCCCGATCCCCGCCGCGAGCGCGACGGGCGCCGTGAGGACGCCGAGCGTGGGCGCGCCGGCCAGCCCGACCGCCGCCGCGGCGGCCCCGCCCGCCAGCAGCTGCCCCTCGGCGCCGACGTTCAGGATGCCGGCGCGGAACGCCACCGCGACCGCGAGCCCCGCCAGAACGAGCGGGGTCGCCCGGACGAGCGTCGCCGAGAGCAGCGCGTAGCGCGACCCTGCGGCGCCGCGCCAGAGCGCGGTCAGCGCGTCGGCGGCGTCGTGGCCGGTGGCGGCCAGGAGGAGCACGAGGGCGCCGGCCGCCAGCAGGAGGGTGGCGGCGCCCACGGCGAGCGGTCGGTAGCGCACGGCGGTCCGGATCGGGGAGCGGTGGCGCTCAAGCTACCACCGCCGTCCACGGTTTCCGCAGGGCGCCGCTCAGCTGCAGGCCGCGACGTCGGCGAAGGGGGCGCGGGCGCGCAGGTCGCGCAGCGCGCCGCGCACGATCGCGTCCCGGAAGCGCCGGTGCGGCTCCGCGGCCACCTCCTGCTGCCATGGCGCGCCGAGTGTGGCGCGGGACTGCCAGAGCTGGAAGCCGGCGATCTGGGCGCGCGCCGCCTGGCCGCGCAGCATCCCGCGGGCGCGCGCGTCGGCGGCGACCCAGAGCAGCCGACGCTGCCAGGGCATCAGCGGGCAGGTTCCCCGGGCGGCGCCGAGGCCGCCCGTCGGGGGCTGCTCGGAGAGGCCCGCCGGCAACCCCAGCCCGACGAAGGTCCGCTCCGCGCCCCACGCCGATCCCGCGTCGAGCGCCAGCCGGGCGACCGAGCCGGCGGTCATGGGCGCCAGCGGTCCGAAGCGCGCGCGGAACCACTGGACCGAGACGGGCGACAGCAGCGTCACCCTGCCCAGCGCCTCGAGGATCGCGTCGGCCGCGCCGGTGCCCGGCACCGGGACCGCGGCCCCCGCGAACCCCGGCAGCTCCGGATCCTGCACCGACGTGAGCGCGCCATTCATGCGCCCCTCGCGCGCCAGCATCGCCGCGATGAACCAGTCCGCGCCGCGCGCGAACAGCTCCGCCGGCCGGTCGCTCGACGGCGGCGTGCGCGTGCCCGCCCGCACCCGGGTGTCGGCGAGCCCGCGCACCGCGGTCGCCAGCGGCTCCGCGCCCAGCCGCGCCGCCCGATCGGTGGCGTAGGTGCCGCGCAGCCCCAGCTGCGTCCGCGCCGCCTGCCAGTCGAGGTCGTGCGCCAGCTCGTGCGCGATCGTCCCGGCGCCCGACGCCGGCGGGAGGAAGATCGTCCGCGAGCTCGGGTCGTGGAGCGCGAGCGCCAGGTCGCCCTTGGGCGACGCCCCGATCCGCACGGTCAGCCCGTCGAGCGTGAGCGCCGGCAGCGCCAGCCGCAGGTCCGAGACCGCCCCCTCCAGCTCGAGCAGCGCGGGCACCCGCCACGCCGCCGGGAGCCCCCGGTCGAACGCCACCTTCGAGATCCCGCTCGCGATGCGCAGCCGGTCCGCGACGACCTCGACGTCGCGATCGGGCCCGGCGGTCGCCGCCGGCACCTGGGCGAACGGCCGCGCCGACACGGCGACCGCGTGGACCAGCCGGGCCAGCCGCCGGTGGGCCGGCCCCTCGGGCGGCAGCGCGACGCGCGCCCGCGCCCACTCGATCGCCAGCCCGTCGGCCGTGCGGGCCCGCGCGGCGAGCCGCTGCACGAGCACCGGGTCGTCCTCGGTGACGATGCTGTCGCGTTCGAGGCCGCTCTCTGCTGCGGTCGACCGGAACCCGCCGAGCGTGATCGTGACGTACGGATCGGGCCGGCCGTTCCGCTCGACCTCCAGGGCCGCCAGCCGCGCGGCCGTGCGACAGGGCAGCGGCAGGTCAGGGGCAGCGCAGGCGAGTCCCGCCGGCGGAGGCGCCATGGGTTTCGTCTCCGACGAGACGCTGTCGCCCAGCTGCGTCGTGTCTGGCACGGTGGAGACCAGCGCGACCGCCACGCGGCTCCGCAGCACCCCGAGCAGCCGCTCGGCGTCCCGCGCCGCCGCCGCCTCGTCCGGGCGCAGGTCGTCGGCGAGGAGCGGCCGCTCGGAGGCCAGCCGCCGCTGCTTCCGCCACCGCGCCAGCAGCACCAGCGCGTCCGAGTCGGCCGGCGCCGACGCGTCGGCGCTCGCCGCCAGCAGCCGCGCGGCGTCCTCGCGCGCCAGCCGCCGGTCGCGCGACAGCGCCGCGGCCGGGACGGCGGACTCCGCGATGCGCGGCGTCACGAGCCGCTCCGCCCGGGCCAGCGCGTAGGCGAGCCGGACCGTGGCCTCTCCCGTGCGCGCCGACGGCGCCGCGGCGACGGTCGAGTCGATCAGCCACCGATGGACGCGCCCGTCCACCAGCGCCCCGGGGCGCCACGGATCGACCGGATCGGACAGCGCCGCCGCGTCGATCGCGAACGTCTCGCCCGCCGCCACCCGCCCGAGCAGCGCCCACGCGACGGTCCGGCCGAGCGGCCCGCCGAGCGCGCTGTCCTGCTGGGCCTGCTCGGCGAGGAGGAACGGCGAGCCCAGCCCGAGGCGCGCCCGCTCCAGGTAGAGGAGGGCCCGCGCGCCCGCCGCCGTCACGCGCGGGGGCGCCGGCCGGCCGTCGACCGCCCGGGCCGTCTCGTCCGCCCGCGCGGTCGCCCGCAGCACCTCCACGGTCCGCTCGGCCTCCGCGATCCGCGCCGCGTCGTCGCGCGAGATCGCCGGGCGCGCGGTGCAGCCCGCCACCGCCGCCGCGAGGGCGAGCAGGGCGAGCAGCGGACGGCGTCGGGAGCGGGAGCGCGGGAGGGCCATGGGGGCCGGTCGGGGTGCAGGGGCCGTGCGGGCCGTGCGCGGGACCGGCGATCCGCCCCTCTCCGCCGCTCAGCCGTCGGCGCCGAGCATGGCGCGGCCGACCGCCTCACGCTCGGACGGCGCCGGGCGCACGTGTCCGTCGTACACCACCAGGACGCGGTCGGCCAGCGCCAGCACCTCGTCCAGGTCGCTGGAGTAGACGACGACCGCCGCCCCGGCCGACCGCGCCTCGCGCAGCCGCGCGTGCACCGCCGCCGTCGCTCGAACGTCCAGCCCGCGCGTCGGGTTCTCGGCGACCACCAGCGCCGGCGGACCGTCGTCGTCGTCCCCGGCCAGCTCGCGGGCGACGACGAGCTTCTGCTGGTTGCCGCCCGACAGCGCCCGCGCCGGCAGCGTCGCGCCCGCCGCCCCCGCCCGCACGTCGAACCGGTCGAGCAGCGCCGCCGTCCGCCGCCCGAGCGCGCCCCAGGGCATCAGCCCGCGCCGCGCGCCGGCCCCCCGGAGCGCCAGGTTCTCGGTCAGCGTCCCGTCCAGGAGGAGCGCGTCGCGGTGCCGGTCCTCGGGCACGAAGGCGATCCGGTCGGGGAGGTCGCGCGCGCCCGCCGTCGGCGCCAGCCGCCCGGCGAGCAGGCGCAGCAGCTCGCGCTGCCCGCTCCCCTCGATGCCCACGATCCCGACCAGCTCGCCCCCGTGCACCGCGAGGGTGGCGTCGCGCACGACCGTGACGCCCCGCGCGTCGACGTAGCGGACGCCGCGCAGCGCCGCGCGCGCCGGGCCCCCCGCCACGCCGGACGTCGGGGCCGCCGGCTCGCGGACCTCCGCCCCCACCGTGGCGAGCGCGGCGTCGTCCGTCGCGCCCGACCCCCCGACCGGGGCGGCGCCGAGCATCCAGGCGGTGAGCGTGGGCTCGTCGACGTCGGCGGCGGGGGCGGTCGCCACCGTGCGGCCGCGCCGCAGCACCGTCACCGCGTCGGCGAAGGCGAGCGCGTCGCGCAGCTTGTGCGTGATCAGCACCGCCGTCGCCCCGCCGTCCACGAAGCGGCGGAGCCAGCCGAGCAGCTCGCGCGCCTCGTTCGGGCCGAGGACCGCGGCCGGCTCGTCGAGGATCAGGAGCCGCGCGTCGCGGGCGAGCGCCTTCACGATCTCCAGCCGCTGCTGGCCGGCGACCGACAGCTCGCCGGCCCGCGCCTCCGGGTCGAGCGCCAGCCCCGCCTGCGCGCCGATGCGGCGCACGCGCTCCGCCGCCTCGCGCGCGTCGTAGCGGCCGCGCCCGCCCAGGGCGACGTTCTCGGCCACCGTCATCGCCGGCACGATCGTGAAGTGCTGGTGCACCATCCCGATCCCCGCGGCGATCGCCTCCGCCGGCGAGCCGAAGCGACGCGGCGCGCCGTCCAGGGACACCGTGCCCGCGTCCGGCGCCAGCATCCCGAAGGCGACGCGCATCAGCGTCGTCTTCCCCGCGCCGTTCTCGCCCAGCACCGCGTGCAGCGACCCGCGGCGCACCGCGAGCGAGGCCCCGTCCAGCGCGACCGCGCCGCCGAACCGCTTGACGATGCCGTCGAGCGCGAGCGCGGGCGGGTGCGACACGCCCGTCAGCGCGGCGTGCCGCCCGCGGCCTGCTGCGGGCAGCCGGTGCGCTGGCGGGTGTCGGTCAGCGCGACGATGCGCCACTCGGCGCCGGTGCGGGCCAGGGTGAAGGCGTTGACCCCGCAGTGGCTGAACTTCTCCCCGAGATAGAAGGCGTACGGGGTCCACGCCGTCGCCAGCGGGCCGTCGATCTGGACGATCTCGCCCGAGGTGCGCTCGTCGAGGAGGGGGTGCTGCCCGCCGACCGAGCGGACGAAGGCGCCGATCGAGTCGATGCGCACCTGCGGGGTGCCGTCGCGGCCGATGAGCGCGGACCCGAGCAGCGCCTGCGGATGGAAGACGGCGCGGACCGTGGCGCTGTCGCTGGCGCGCATGGCGTCGAACAGGCGCTTCACGACCGCCAGCACGGCGGCGCGGTCGTCGGCGGAGGCCGTGGGGGCGGCCGTGGGCGCGGGCGCCTGGGCGCCCAGCGGGGCGGCGGCGAGGAGCGTCGCGGCGAGCGTGGCGCGCGTCGCGGAGGCGAGGATTCGGGGCGTCATGCGGGTAAGATGCGTCATGCCGCCCGACGCCGCCTCCTCCGGTCCTGCCGACCCCGTCGAACTTCCGTTCGAGATCCGCCCGTCGCCCATGCAGGGGCTCGGCGCGTTCGCCACCCGCTTCATCCCCGCCGGCACGCGCCTCATCGAGTACGCGGGCGAGCGGCTGACGCCCGCCGAGTCGGAGGCGCGCTACCCGGACGTGCCCGGCGAGCGGCACCACACCTTCCTGTTCGCGATCGAGGACGAGATCGACGGCGAGTGGGTGGAGATCGTCGTCGACGCGGCGGTGAACGGGAACGAGGCGCGCTTCATCAACCACTCGTGCGACCCGAACTGCGACGCGATCGTCGAGGACGGGCGCATCTGGATCGAGACGATCCACGACGTCGAGCCCGGCGACGAGCTGGCCTACGACTACGCGTTCGTGCTGGAGGAGCGGCACACGCCGGCGGCCAAGCGGCGCTTTCCCTGCCACTGCGGCTCGCCGCACTGCCGCGGGACGATGCTGGCGAAGAAGCGCTGACGGGGCGCAGGGCGAACGGGGTTCTCCCCGGGAGGTGGCTCGCCTCGTGCGAACGTTTGTTTCCCACGCGTCCGCACGACCCCGAGTCACCCACCTGCAGTGGAGTACCGATGAAGCCGTCACTCTTCCTGGCGCTGGCCGCCACGTCCATCGTGCTCGTCGGCTGCGACGACGACGATGACGACACTGGCGTCGAGCCGCAGCCGACCGCGCTCGTCCGCGTCGTGAACGCGTCCTCGTCGACGCCCACCGCGGACCTGTTCGTCGGCAACCAGAGCACCGCGCTCGGCTCGGGCATCGCCACCGGGAGCGCGGGGGCCGCCTGCTTCAGCGTCCCCGCCGGCAGCCAGACGCTGAGCTTCCGTCAGGGCGGCGGCACCACGAGCATCGCGACGGGCTCGCCGTTCAACTTCGTCGCGGGCCAGAACTACACGGTCGTGCTCACCGGCTCGGGCACCGCGGCCGGCGCGCGCCAGGTGCTCGTGCTGGGCGACGCCAACGTGACCGCGCCCGCCACCGGGCAGAACGCGATCCGCTTCGTCAACGCCACCGGCGCGTCCGGCGACGTCTACGTGACCGCCCCCGGCGCCGCGGCCGGCACCGCCAGCCAGACGGGCCTCGCGAGCAACACCGCCACCACCGGCGGCAGCGGCGGCTTCTCGAGCTACCCGACCACCAGCACGCTGGTCCGCGTCTTCCCCGCGGGCGGCGCGACGTCGGGCAACCCGACCGTCAACTTCACGATCCCCACGCTGCCGGGGAATCGCATCGCCACCGTCGTGCTGACGGGCGGTGCCGCCGGCGCGCAGGCGATCCTCGCGACGCCCTGCTCCTGAGCGCGGGACGCGAGCGCACGACGTGAGCACGCGAGACGGGGGGCGGTCCGACGTCGGACCGCCCCCCGTCTCGCGTGCGTGCGCGGCGCTAGCTCGCGCGCCCGCGCACCACGCGCGCCGTCGTCACGATCGCGCCGACGTGCCGCTGCGTGTGCTCGGCGGCGTGGAAGAGCAGGCCGAGCACCGTCGACGGCAGCTGCGCGCGACCGACCGGTCGTGGTTCGGCGAGCGTCGACTCGGGCGTCGCGCGCAGCTGCGCCAGCGCCGCCGCCACGCGCGCCTCGAACTGCGCCACGAGCGTCGCGCCGTCGGTCGGCTCGGGCGCCTTCTCGGCGGCGAGCGCCGCGCGCTGCGCGTCGTCCAGCGCCCGTCCGCGCGCGTAGGTCAGCAGCCGGTCGAGCGAGCCGCCCGCGTGCAGCACGTGCCAGCCCACCGACGCCGCGCCCGCGCCGGGGCTCGCCCACAGCGCCGCGTCGTCGAGCGACCCGACCGCCGCGCGCACGTCCTCGAGCGCCTGCAGCAGCGCGTGCGCGGCCGGCTGCAGCATCGGCGGCACGTCGGGCACGGGGCCGCGCAGCCAGGGCTCGGGCGCGGTGGGCGGGGGCAGCGCGCTCATGCCGGCTCCAGCGCGGGCGCCGGATGCGCGGGCTCAGGATGCACCGGCGTGGCCGCGTCGGCGCCGATGACGGTCGTCCACGGCCGCACGCGCCAGCGCGTCACGAGCCCGTGCCGCACGTACGGATCGGCCTCCGCGAACCGCTCGGCCACCGCCGGCGAATCGCCGCGGAAGAGGAGCACCGCGCCGTCCACCGGATCGGCGAGCGCGCCGCCGAGCACCAGCTCTCCGCGCGCGTGGGCCGCCCAGCCGAGGGCGAGGTGCTCCGCGCGGTGCGCGCCGCGGCGCGTGAGGTAGTCGGGAGCGACGTCGTAGAGCAGCAGGAAGTGCATCGCGAGCTCGCGGCGGGGGTCGGCCCGAAAGCTCGCGCGCCCGCGTCGCACGCGCCACTCCGCGAATCGCCGGACGTTGGCAATCCTGCCAATGTGCGCCCCGCCCGCTCCCGGTAGGATCGTGCGCTCCTGCAACGGCACGCGACGGTGGATGGAGCGCTGGTGAACGGTTCATGGATGCGACGCACGCGACGACCCGGAGGCCCGATCTCCTGCTGGTCGAGGACGACGACGAGATCGGCGAGCTGCTGACGCTCAACCTGCGCGAGCACGGCTACGACGCGCGCCGCGTGCGCGACGGCCAGGCCGCGCTGCTCGCGATCCGCCAGCGCGCGCCCGACGCGCTCGTGCTCGATCTGGGCCTGCCGCGCCTGGATGGCCTGCGCGTGCTCGCGAGCCTGCGCGCCGACGGCCACGCCTTCCCGGTGCTCATCCTCAGCGCGCGCACCGCGACCGCGGACCGACTGGAAGGGTTCCGGCTCGGCGCCGACGACTACGTGACGAAGCCGTTCCACACGCTGGAGCTGGTCGCGCGGCTGCGGGTGCTCCTGCGCCGCGCCGCCGCCGGCGAGGCCGCGGCGTCGGTGCCGGACGACGTCATCGGCTTCTCCGACGAGGAGCTCACGACGCGCTACGGCCTCACCGCGCGGCAGGCCACGATCGCGCGCCTGATGGCGCGCGGGCACACGAACCTCGAGATCGCGGAGCGGCTCGCGATCAGCCGCTTCACCGCGCGCAACCACGCCAACCAGGTGCTCGAGCGCCTGGGCGTGCCGTCGCGCCGACACGTCGCGCCCGTGCTGCGCGCGGCGTACGACGCGGCGCGCGCCCCGCGCGCGCCGCGCGAGGACCCCTGACGCCGACCGGTTCTCGCGAACCATGCGCGGCCCCCGTGGCGCGCGCGACACTGTCCACCTGCGCGCGGCCGTCCGTCGCGCCGCGCTCCCTTCACGTCCCGCTCGAGAGATCCGTCATGCGTCGCACCCGCTCCCTCCCGCACGGCATCGGCGCGCTCGGCGCCGCCGCGCTGTCCGCCGTCCTCCTGTTCGCGCCCGCGGCCGCCGTCGCGCAGGCGCCCGTGTTCGCGTTCGGCGCCGGCGGCGCGCCGAGCGGCCAGCACACCTTCAACGGAGTGCTCGGCTTCCGCTTCCAGGTCGGCGCCGCGCCGATCGAGATCACCTCGATCGGCATCTTCGATCACGCGCTCGACGGGCTGCTGAGCAACATGGGCGCGACGATCGCGGTGCCCGACGTCGGCACGGTCTTCTGGTCGCCCACGTACCGCGGCATGGGCGACCGGCTGGTCGACGGCTTCCGCTACTTCGATCTCGAGGCCCCGCTCCTGCTCGCGGCCGGGACGCGCTTCCAGATCCAGGCGGGCATCTTCGGCGCGTCCGATCCGTACTTCTACAACGGCGACGTCGGCGGGTCGTCGGGGACGCTCGCCTTCGACGGCCGGGGGCTGCTGAGCTTCGAGGGCTCGTACTTCGGCGGCAACGGCGCGGGCGACATCGGCCCCGAGCAGCCGCCGCAGTGGGGCGCCGTGAACTTCGCCTTCCGCGCCGCGGCGCCGGTCAGCACCGTGCCCGAGCCCTCGTCGCTCGCGCTCGTGGCCACGGGCGCGCTCGCGCTCGTGGGCGCCGCGGCGCGCCGGCGAGCGCGCGGCGCGTGATGGGAAGAACCACACATTGATCGCGCGCGCACGTCGCGCGTCCTTTCGGGTGGGGGCGGGCGCGGGGCTCCGGAGCCGGGGTTCCGCGCCGCGCCGTTCGTCGCCCACCGTCCCGATGTCGCACCCGCTCTCGACGCACGACCTCACCCGCATCACGCGCGCCCTGCAGACGCTGCTCGCGCCGCTCGGCGAGACGGAGAGCGTGGGCGCCTGGCGCGCCGCCGTCCACGACGCGCTCTGCGACCTGATGGGCGCCGGGGGCGCGAACGTCCTCCTGCCCGCGGGCGACGACGTGGCGTGGCACACGCCGGAGCTGACGGTCGACGCGGCGGCGAGCTACCACGCGCACTTCGCGGCGCAGGACCTCGTGTGCAACCGCGTGCTCGCGCGCGGGCTGCGCGTCGCGCACGAGTGGATGGTCACCACGCCGCGCGAGCTGCGCGCGAGCGCGTTCTACCACGAGTGGGTGCGCCCCAACTGGCCGCTCGACGAGATGTTCATGCTGCGCGCCGACGTCGGCGCGCCGGCGCCCGCGGTGGTCACGCTCTCGTGCGCGCCCGCGGGGCGCGCCGCGCTCGGCGCGCACGACCGCGAGCACCGGCTGCAGCTGCTCGGCGCGGTGTGGCCGGCGTTCGAGGCGGGGGCGCGCGCGGCCTTCCGCCACGCGGGTCGCCGCGCGGCGCTCGCGCGCGTGCTCGACCGGCTCGCCGAGCCGCTCGCCGTGTACGACGCCGACGGCCGCGCGCCGCTCCACGTGAACGCGGCGCTGGAGCGCCTGCTCGCGGCGGCGCCCGCGCACGCGCCGGTGGTCCGCGCGGGCGTCGAGCGCGCGGTGCGCGACGCGGCCGCGCTGCGGCGCGCGGGCGGCGCGCCGACGCCCGAGGGCGCCGGCGTGCGCGAACTCCGCGTGCTCGGCGCCACCTACCGCGTGCGCGTCACGCGCGCGGCGCCCGGCGTCATCGGCGCCGACGAGAGCCTGCTGGCCAGCGTCGAGCGCCACGTGCCCGACCCACTGGCCGACGCGACGCTGCGCGCGCGCTTCGGGCTCACGCCGCGCCAGTGCGAGGTCGCCCGCCTGCTGGCCGCCGGCGCCGACAACGAGACGATCGCCGCGCGGCTGGGCGTCACCGCGCACACGGGACGCCGGCACACCGAGCAGGTGCTCGCGAAGCTGGGCGTCCGCAGCCGCGCGAAGGTCGGCGTGGTGCTGCGCGGACCGGCGCTCGACGCGCCCGACGCGCAGCGCGCGGGCTGAGGGCGCGGGCCGGCCCGGGCGGCGCTCTGGCGGGGGGATGCGCGCGCCGGTAGCATAGCGCCGCCGTGCCTCCCCCCGCCGCGACCGCCATGCCCCTCGACCACGCCGCCACGTCGCGGCGCACCTTCCTGCGCGCGGTCGGCCGTGCGTGCGGCGCGGCCGCCGGCGCCGCGCTGCTTCCGCCGCTCGCGGCGTGCGCGCCGCGCGCGGGAGCCGCCTCCGACACGGCCGCGACGTCCGACGCGAGCACCGGCATGCGCCTCGGCATCCAGCTCTACACGGTGCGCGCGGCGATGGCGCGCGACGCCGACGCGACGCTCGCCGCGCTGCGCGGGATCGGCTACCGCCACGTGGAGCTGGCCGGCACCCACGGGCGCACGCCCGCCGCGATGCGCACGCTGCTCGACCGCCACGGTCTCGCCGCGCCGTCGGGCCACGTGCCGATCGACGACCTGCGCGCCTCGCCAGAGCGCGTGCTCGACGACGCGGCGACGCTCGGCCACCGGTGGGTGATCGTGCCCTGGCTCGACCAGCAGGAGCGCACCGTCGACGGCTATCGGCGCGTCGCCGAGGAGCTGACGCGCTGGGGACGGCTGGCACGCGCGCGCGGCATCGCCGTCGGCTATCACAACCACGACTTCCCGTTCGCGCCGATCGGCGACACGACGGGGTGGGACATCCTCCTGTCGGAGACCGATCCCACGCTCGTGACGCTGGAGCTGGACGTCTACTGGATGACGAAGGCGGGGCGCGATCCGATCGACTTCGTGACGCGCCATCCCGGCCGCGTCGCGCTGCTGCACGCGAAGGACGCGACCGCCGCGCCCGAGCGCCGCATGGTGGACGTCGGCGCCGGCACCCTCGACTTCGCGCGGCTGCTGCGCGAGGGCGCGCGCGCCGGCGTGCAGGGCGTCGTCGTCGAGCACGACGAGCCCACCGACGCGCTGGCCAGCGCGCGCGCGGGCTACGCCCACCTGCGTCCGCTCCTGAGCTGACCGCTCCCCTCCGCCCCACCGCCGACCTCCGCATGGCCCAGCGCAGCGAACGCAGCGAACGCAGCGAACAGCAGGTGTACGACGTGTGCATCGTCGGCTCGGGGGCCGGCGGCGGCATGGCCGCGTACGCGCTCACCCGCGCCGGCGCGCGCGTGGTGATGCTCGAGGCGGGCCCCGCGTGGTACGCCTCGAAGCACTCGACGATGGTCCTGCCGTCGTACGCCACGCCGCGGCGCGGGCGCGCGACGCGGGCACGCGAGTTCGGCGAGCACGACGCCTGCGACGGCGGCTTCGAGATCGAGGGCGAGCCGTACACGCGCGCGCCGGGGACGCGCTTCGACTGGTGGCGCGGCCGCATGCTCGGCGGGCGCACGAACCACTGGGGGCGCATCTCGCTCCGCTTCGGCCCGCGCGACTTCAAGGGGAAGACGCACGACGGCCTCGGCGACGACTGGCCGATCGGCTACGACGACGTCGCGCCGTACTACGACCGGATCGACGATCTGATCGGCGTGTTCGGCAGCCGGGAGGGGCTGCCCAACGAGCCCGATGGGCGGTTCCACCCCGCGCCCGCGCCGCGCTGCTACGAGCTGCTGGTGAAGAAGACGAGCGACCGCCTCGGGATCACCTGCATCCCGTCGCGGCTGTCGGTCATCACCAAGCCGCTCCCCGGCCGCCAGGCGTGCCACTACTGCGGCCAGTGCAACCGCGGCTGCAGCGTGAAGGCGAACTTCTCCAGCCCCGACGTGCTGATCGCGCCGGCGATGACGACCGGGAAGCTGACGCTGGTCACCGAGGCGATGGCGCGCGAGGTGACCGTCGGGAAGGACGGGCTGGCGACCGGCGTCGCGTACGTGCACAAGCCGAGCGGCGAGGACCGCCACGTGCGCGCGCGGGTCGTGGTGCTGGCGGCGAGCGCGCTGGAGAGCGCGCGGCTGCTGCTCAACTCGAGGTCCGCGCTCTTCCCCGACGGCCTCGCGAACGGCAGCGGGACGGTGGGGCGCTACATCACCGACACCACGGGCACCGACGTCGCGGGCTTCATCCCCGCGATGATGGACCACGTCCCGCACAACGAGGACGGCGTCGGCGGCATGCACGTCTACATGCCGTGGTGGCTCGACAACCGGACGCTCGACTTCCCGCGCGGCTACCACATCGAGGTGTGGGGCGGGCTGGGGCAGCCGTCGTACGGCTTCATGGGCGGCATCCAGCGCTACCCGAACGTCGCCGGCTACGGGAAGAAGCTGAAGGACGACTACCGCCGGCACTACGGCGCGACGATCGGCTTCTCGGGGCGCGGCGAGATGATCCCGAACGACCGGTCGTACGCCGAGATCGACCCGACGGTCGTCGATCAATGGGGCATCCCGGTGCTGCGCTTCCACTGGGCGTGGAGCGACTACGAGCGCAACCAGTCGCGGCACATGCAGGAGACCTTCCGGAAGCTGATCGCGGAGATGGGCGGGACGGTCTTCAGCCCGATGCCGACGAAGGAGCAGGACTACGGGCTCGCGCCGGGCGGCCGCATCATCCACGAGCTGGGCGGCGCGCGCATGGGGACCGACCCGAAGACGTCGGTGCTGAACGCGAGCTGCCAGGCGCACGAGTGCCGCAACCTGTTCGTCGCCGACGGCGCGCCGTTCGTGTCGCAGGCGGACAAGAACCCGACGTGGACGATCCTCGCGCTGGCGTGGCGGACGGCGGACGCGATCACGGCGAAGCGCAGGGCAGGGGAGATCTGATGAGCGATCAGCGTTCAGCGATCGGCGATCGGCGTGACGGCCCGCAGCCGGTGACGCGCCGGCGCGTGCTGCAGGTGCTCGGCATGGCGCCGCTGGCGGCGGTGGCGGGGGTCGCCGAGGCGCAGGCGCCCGCGCAGGCGCCGCGGCAGCCGCACGCCACGCCCAACCAGCCCGCGGCCGGCGCCGCGACGCCGGCGAGCGCGGCGCCGAAGCGGCAGTTCCTCACCGCGCGCGAGTGGCGCACCGTCAGCGTGCTCTCCGACGACGTCATCCCGCGCGACGACCGCTCCGGCAGCGCGACCGACGCGGGCGTGCCGGCGTACATCGACTTCCACATGTCGGTGCCGGAGACCGACGACGCCACGCGCACGCAGCTGCGCGGCGGGCTGCGGTGGATCGACACCGAGTCGCGGCGCCGCTTCGGCGTGGCGTACGACCGCGCCACCGAGGCGCAGCGCCACGCGATCCTCGACGACATCGCGGGGCCGGCGACGCCGACGCGCCCCGAGCTGCGCGCCGGCGCGGCGTTCTTCGCGCGCTTCCGCGACATGGTCGCGTCGGGCTTCTATTCCAGCGCGATCGGATGGAAGGACGTGCAGTACCAGGGCAACGTCTTCAACCGCGGTTGGCAGGGCTGCCCGCAGCCGGCGCTCGACAAGCTCGGGGTCTCGTACGATCTCATGGCCACCCGCATCGCGCCCGGGGGCGCCCCGTCGAAATGAGCGCACGTCTCGGGATCGGGTTCGTCGGCAGCGGCTTCATCGCGCGCTTCCACATCCGCGCGTTCCAGGCCGTGCGCGAGGCCGACGTGCTGGGCGTGTGGAGCCCCAACCCGCGAAACGCCGAGGCGACCGCCGCCTACGCGCGCGAGCTGGACGTGGGCGACGCGCGCGCCCACGCGTCGATCGCCGACCTGGTCGCCGACCCGCGCATCGACGCGATCTGGCTCGCGGGGCCGAACCACGCCCGCATCGAGAACGTCGAGGCGATCGTGCACGCGATCCGCGAGGGGCGCGGCACGCTGAAGGGCATCGCGTGCGAGAAGCCGCTCGCGCGCAACGTCGCCGAGGCGCGCCGCGTGGTGGAGCTGGTGTCGTCGGTCGGGCTGCAGACCGGCTACCTGGAGAACCAGCTGTTCGCGCCGCAGGTCGAGACGGGGCGCGCGCTGCTCTGGGCGCGCGGCGCGTCGGCCACCGGCCGGCCGTACCTCGCGCGCGCCTCCGAGGAGCACGGCGGCCCGCACATGCCCTGGTTCTGGAGCGGCGAGCTACAGGGCGGCGGGGTGCTCAACGACATGATGTGCCACTCGGCGCTGCTCGTGCGCCACCTGCTCACGCGTCCGGGCGAGCCGCTGTCGACCGTGCGCCCGGTGCGCGTGACGGGGCACGTCGCGAGCCTCAAGTGGACGCGCCCCGAGTACCGGCGGCTGCTGCAGCAGCAGATGGGCGTCGACTACGGGCGCGCGCCGTCGGAGGACTTCGCGAGCTGCACGATCGAGTTCGAGACCGCCGACGGGTTCGTCGCGATCGGCGAGGCGTCGACCTCGTGGAGCTTCGTCGGCGCGGGGCTGCGCCTGAGCGCCGAGCTGCTCGGCCCCGAGTACTCGATGGCGTGGAACTCCCTCGACTCGGGACTGCGGCTGTTCTTCAGCCGCGCGGTGCAGGCGCAGGCGGGCGAGGACCTCGTCGAGAAGCAGAACGCCGAGGTCGGGCTCATGCCGGTGGTCGCCGACGAGGCGTGGGCCTACGGCTACGAGGCGGAGAACCGCCACTTCGCGCGCGCCTTCCTCGGCAAGGAGGCGCCGCACCTCACCTTCGCCGACGGGCTGGAGGTGGTCGAGATGCTGATGACCGCGTATCGCAGCGCCGAGGAGGGGCGCACGCTGCCGTACGAGGCGCCCGCCGTCGCCGGCTTCGTGCCGGCCGTCGCGCGCGGCGCGTGGCGGCCGCGCGGCCTGGAGCTGCAGGGCGACGGGGGCGCACGATGAGCGACCGGACGCCCCGGCGCGCCACGGCGATGACCTTCCCCGATGCTCCCCGACGCTCCCGAAGCCACCCCCACCCTCACGCGCCGGTACCACGACGGCTGGAGCCCGTGACGATCATGCGACGACATCTCCTCGCCTCCGCCGCGCTCCTCGTCGTCGGCGCCGCGGGCTGCGGACGGCTGCGGGCCGATGCGGCCGACTCGATGGCGGTGAACGACACCACCCGCACGCTCACGGGCGACGCGTCGCTCGCCGTGCCGCTGCCCGGCGCGCCCAACACGCTCACCGACGCCGAGCGTGCGCAGGGCTGGCGGCTGCTGTTCGACGGGAAGACCACGCAGGGGTGGCGCGGCTACGGCAGGCCCGCGATGCCCGACTCCGGCTGGTCGGTGGTCGACGGCGCGCTGACGGTGACGGGGCGCGGCGGCGACATCGTCGCCACCGAGTCGTTCCGCGACTTCGAGCTGGCGCTGGAGTGGAAGGTGCCGCCCGGCGGCAACAGCGGCGTCTTCTACCATGCGCTGGAGAGCGCGGACCCCATCTACTTCAGCGCGCCCGAGATGCAGGTGCTGGACGACGCGGCGCACCCGGACGGCAGGAACCCGCTCACGTCGGCCGGTTCCGCGTTCGGGCTGTACCCCGCGCCGCGCGGCGTGGTGAAGCCGGCCGGCGAGTGGAACGCCGCGCGGCTGATCGTGCGCGGCAACGCGGTGGAGCACTGGCTCAACGGCCGGAAGGTCGTGAGCTACGAGGTGTGGAGCGACGACTGGAAGGCGAAGGTCGCCGCCTCGAAGTTCGCCGCGTGGAAGGCGTACGGCACGGGCAAGGAGGGATTGATCGGGCTGCAGGACCACGGCGACCGCGTGCAGTTCCGCTCGATCAAGGTGCGGGTGCTGCCGTGAGCGCGATCCGCGTCCGTCTCTCGGCGATGATGTTCGTGCAGTACTTCATCTACGGCTCGTGGCTGGTGACGCTCGGGACGTTCCTCGGGAACGTGCTGGGCGCGAGCGGGAAGGAGGTCGGGATCGCGTACATGATCCCATGCCTCGCCGCGATCGTGTCGCCCTTCCTGGTGGGGATGATCGCCGACCGCTTCTTCCCGACCGAGCGCATGCTCGCCGCGCTGCACCTGGTCGGCGGCGGGCTGCTCTACGCGGCCACGCTGCAGCGCAGCTTCACGGCGTTCGCGGCGCTGTTCCTCGCGTACACGCTGTGCTACATGCCGACGCTCGCGCTCGCGAACTCGCTGTCGTTCGCGCACATGGGGGACCCGGGGCGCGAGTTCCCGCGCATCCGCGTGCTCGGCACCATCGGCTTCATCGCCATCGGCCTGCTGATCGGGCGCCTGGGCGCCGACGCGACCGCGACGCCGCTGCGCATCGGGGCCGCCGCGTCGGTGCTGATGGCGCTCTACGCGCTCACGCTCCCGCACACGCCGCCGCCGGGCGCCGGCCGGCCGCTCTCGGTGCGCGACGTGCTCGGGCTGGACGCGCTGGCGCTGCTGCGCGACCGCTCGTTCGCCGTCTTCGTGCTCGGCTCGTTCCTGCTCTGCATCCCGCTGCAGTTCTACTACGCGTTCACCAACCCCTTCCTCAACGAGATCGGGGTGACCGGCGCGGCGGGGAAGATGACGCTCGGGCAGATGTCCGAGATCGGCTTCATGGTCGCGATGCCGTTCTTCTTCGCGCGGCTCGGCGTCAAGCGGATGCTGCTGATCGGCATGGCCGCGTGGACGCTGCGCTACCTGCTGTTCGCGCACGGCGACGCGACGTCGGGGATGTGGATGCTGTACGCCGGGCTCCTGCTCCACGGCGTCTGCTACGACTTCTTCTTCGTCACGGGGCAGATCTACGTCGACCAGCGGGCGGACGTCGGCATCCGCGCCGCCGCGCAGGGCTTCATCGCGCTCGTGACGCTCGGCGCGGGGCAGGCGATCGGCTCGTGGCTGTCGGGCGTCGTGGTGGACGCCAACGCGACCGCCGCGGTGGGCGCGGCCGCCGGCGCGGCGGGGCACGACTGGCGCGCGATCTGGCTGGTGCCGGCGGCCGGCGCGCTCCTGGTGCTGGCGCTGTTCGCGCTGCTCTTCCGCCCCCACGCGGGGACGCCGCGCGCCCGCGTGTCGGGGTCGGCGCCGCTCAGCGCACCGGCGTAGGCGCGCCGCGCGTCGCGGGGGAACGCCGACGGGGGCGGACACGATCGACGTGTCCGCCCCCGCTGTCGTGGCGCCCGACGGGCCGGCGCTATCGGAAGATCCCGAAGTTGCCGAGCAGCCACCACAGGATGACGAAGATGAGGACGGTGCTGAAGCAGCCGCCTCCGAGTTTCTTGGCGCCGTATCCGGCGGCCAGGCCGCGCAGCAGCTTGCTCACGTCGCGCTCCGGTGTCCGCGTGGGGGGAGGGGTGGAACGCCCGGCGTGAGAGCACGCGCCGTACCGCCGCGCGCGCCGGCATTGCTCCGGCCGAGGGGGGCGGTATGTTCCGCCCGTCCGGAACGTGCGCACCGTCGCGCGGCACCGTCCCGGCCCGCGTCACGTCCGACTCCGAGGTGCTTTCCGTGCGAGGTCCCGCGCGCCCCCTATCCGGTCCGGCACTCGCCGGTGCGTCGTCGCTGGAGCGGCGGCTGCCGCTGGTGATGACGGGCGTGCTGGCCGCGGGGCTGACGGTGATGGTCGCGGCGACCTACGAGACGCTCGCCGACCGCGCGGCCGACATCGTCGGCCATCGCCTGCGCACCGCCATCGAGGAGATCGCCTCCAGCGCCCACGCCTCGCTCGTGCAGCGCGAGGCCGAGCTGCAGGCGGTGGGCGCGACGCCCGCGGTGCGGGCCGCCCTCGCTCCCGGCGCGAGCGAGGCGACCACGCGGGCGGCGACCGCGCAGCTCGCGGCGCTGCTGACCGCGCGCGACTCGCTGGCGCTGGTGGAGCTCTGGGACGCCTCCGGCCGCGTGCTGGCGCACGTGGGGCCGGCGATGGCCGGCACGCGCCCGGTGCCGACGCCCGAGGCGCTGCGCGCGGGGCAGCTCGCGTCGCCGCTCGTCGCCGACGGCGGCCGCGCCCGCATCTGGGTGTTCGCGCCGGTGTCGGTGCGCGGGGCCGTCGCCGGCTACGTCGCGTCGGCCCGTCCGATCGGCGGGCGGGCCGACGTGGTGCGCACCCTGCGCCAGATGACCGGCGAGCGCGTGACGCTCTACACCCGGAACGGCGACGGGTCGCTCTGGCTGGAGGCGCCCAACGTCCCGGTCGCGCCGCCGACGCGGCGCGACTCCGCCGGCGGGTGGCTGTGGACGGAGCGCGGCGGCGTGCGCATGCTGGCGGTGGACGCACCGGTGGCGCGCACGCCGCTGATGCTGTCGGTCGAGGTGCCGGAGCCGACGATCCGCGCGCGCCCGCGCCGCACGCTCACGCAGCTGGCGCTGCTCGCCCTCGCCGTGACGGCGGTGGGCGGCGTGATCTCGTGGTGGATCAGCCGGCGCATCACGCGCCCGCTCGCACACCTCACCGACGCCGCCGAGGAGCTGGCGCACGGCACGTACGAGCATCCGGTGGCGGTGCCCGGGCGCGACGAGGTCGGGCGCCTGGCCGCCAGCTTCGACGCGATGGCGCGGCAGGTGGTGACGGCGCGGCAGGAGCTGGAGCGGCGCGCCGCCGACGCGCAGGCCACGGCCGACGCGCTGCAGGTCGCGAACGCGCGCCTGCGCCGCACGACCGCGGAGGCCGAGCGCGCGCGCGCCGAGGCGGACCGCGCCAACCGCGCGAAGTCGGACTTCCTGGCGATGATGTCGCACGAGCTGCGCACGCCGCTCAACGCGATCGGCGGCTACGCCGAGCTGCTGGAGATGGGGATCCACGGCCCCGTCACCGAGGCGCAGCGCGACGCGCTGCTGCGCATCGGGCGCAGCCAGGCGCACCTGCTGACGCTCATCAACGACGTGCTGAGCTTCGCGCGCATCGACGCCGGGCAGGTGCAGTACGCCATCGAGGACGTCGCGCTGCACGAGGCGCTCGCGGGGCTCGAGGCGCTCGTGGCGCCGCAGGTGCGCGCGCGCGGGCTGGTCTTCGACCACCGCCCGTGCGACCCGACGCTGCACGCGCGCGCCGACCGCGACAAGCTGCGGCAGCTCGTCCTCAACCTGCTCGGCAACGCGATCAAGTACACGCCCGACGGTGGCACCGTGACGCTGGCGTGCGACGCCGACGACGCGAGCGTGCGCGTGCACGTGCGCGACACGGGCGTGGGCATCCCCGCCGACCGCCTGCCGTCGATCTTCGAGGCGTTCGTGCAGGGAGACCGCGCGCTCAACCGCCCGAACGACGGCGTGGGGCTGGGGCTCGCCATCAGCCGCGAGCTCGCGCACGGGATGGGCGGCACGCTCGCGGTGGAGAGCGAGGTCGGGCGGGGCTCGACGTTCACCGTGACGCTGGCGCGCGCCCCCGAGCCGCGGCTCCGCCCGACGCCGCCGCAGGCCGCGTCCGCGGTCGCGTGAGACGCCGCGCCCTGTCCGCCGCGGCGCTCTGCCTGCTCGCGCCGCAGGCGGCGGTCGCGCAGGCCGTCGCACCGGGGACGCGCGCGCCGGACGCCCGGCCGCAGGTCCACCTGGTGGCCACCGGCGGCACGATCGCGTCGACCAACTACTACGCCGGCACGCCGGGCAAGATCGGCGTCGAGGCGCTGCTGCGCGCGGTGCCCGCGCTCGACACGGTGGCCGCGGTGTCGGCGCAGCAGTTCGCGAACGTCGCGTCGAGCGCGATGACGCCGGCGATGTGGCTCGCGCTCGCGCGCGGCATCGCCGACACGCTGCGCGCGCGCCCGGCGCTGGCCGGCGTGGTGGTGACGCACGGGACCGACACGATGGAGGAGACGGCGTACTTCCTCGACCTCACCGTCGCCGACGCGCGCCCCGTGATCGTCACCGGCGCGATGCGCCCCGCCGACGGCGTGGGGATCGACGGCCCCGCGAACCTGCTGCACGCCGTGCGCGTGGCGGCGCACCCGGGCGCGCGCGGGCGCGGCGCGATGCTCGTCATGAACGACGGGATCCTCGCGGCGCGCGACGCGACGAAGGCGAACACCGTGCGCCCCGACGCCTTCGAGGCGCCCGTGCGCGGCGCCCTCGGCGTCGCCGACCCCGAGGGCGTGGTCTGGCACCGCGCGCCCGCCCGCGCCCCGGGCTTCGACCTGGCGGGCGTGCGCGAGCTGCCGCGCGTGGACGTCGTCTACTCGTACGCCGGCGCCGACGGCGCGGCGGTGGACGCGCTGGTGGCCGCCGGCGCGCGCGGGCTGGTGGTCGCCGCCACGGGGCGCGGCAGCATCCCGCCGCTGCAGCGCGCCGCGATCGACCGCGCGATGGCGCGCGGCGTGGTGGTCGTCGCCGGCAGCCGCGCGGGCGCCGGCTCGGTGCCGGTGGGCGACGGCGTCCGTCGGGGCGACGGCGGGACCGAGGCGCCGGCCACCGTCGGCGCGGGGGACCTGGGCGTGCCGCGCGCGCGCGTGCTGCTGATGCTCGCCCTCACCCGCACGCAGGACCCCCGCGAGGTCGCGCGGATCTTCCGGGCCCACCAGTAGGGCGCGCTCCGGGCACGCCGGCGTCGCGGCGGATCGCCGGGCGGTGGTTTCCTCCGGGTGATATTGCGCGATGCGATTCACCCGGGTATAATCGGCCGACCTCCACACCGGCCACCGTCATGTCCAGGGAAGCGCTCCGCCGCGCCTACGAGGAGACCCGCCGCCCCATGGGCGTCTACCGGGTCCGGAACACCCGCACCGACCGCTCGCTCGTCGCCCGCTCGGTCGACCTGCCCGCGAGCCTGAACCGCGAGCGCGCGCAGCTGCGCTTCGGCGGGCACCCCAACCGCGCGCTGCAGCAGGACTGGAACGCGTTCGGCCCCGACGCCTTCGCGTTCGAGGTCCTCGACACGCTCGCGCCGCCCGACGACCGCCCGGGCTACGACCCCGCCGACGACCTGCGGGTCCTCGAGGCGCTCTGGCTGGAGCGGCTCGCGCCCTACGGCGATCGCGGCTACGTGCCCGCCCGGGCGCCCCGCGCGTGAGGGCGCGGTGACGCCCGACCCGCGCGCGGACGGCGGGGCCGACGCCGACCACGTCGCCTTCGATGGGCACCGCCGCCTCGCCGCCGGCCCGCTGCACGAGGCGGCCCGCGCCGTCGTGCGTGCCGCCGCGGCCGGGGCCGCCGGCCCGCTCCTCATCCTCGACGCCACGGGCCGGGTGGTCGACGTCGACCTGCGCGGCACCGAGCACGAGGTCGCGGCGCGCCTGCAGGCCTCGACCCCCGCGCCGCCCGACGTCGCCCCGGATGCCCCGTCCGATGCGCCGCGCCGCCCCGGCCGCCCGAAGCTCGGGGTGGTCGCGCGCGAGGTGACCCTGCTCCCCCGCCACTGGGAGTGGCTCGCCGCGCAGCCGGGGGGCGCCTCCGTCGCGCTCCGCCGGCTGGTGGACGAGGCCCGCCACGCCGGGGCCGCCGAGGAGCGCGCGCGCCGGGCGCGCGAGGCCGCCTATCGCTTCCTGCACGCGGTCGCGGGCGACCTGCCGGGCTTCGAGGAGGCGTCGCGCGCGCTGTTCGCCGGCGACGCGGCGCGGTTCCGCGCGCTCGTGGCGGCGTGGCCGCCCGACGTGCGCGACCACGCCACCGCCCTCGCCTTCGGGGGCGATCGGGGCGACTGAGGACGGCCGCGGCCGCGCGCCGGCCGCAACGGCGCCGGCGCGCGGTGCGTAGCGGACCCGTAGCGACCGTCCGTGTCTCCCTCCGTCCCCTCCATGTCCCACCGTCGCGACTTCCTCAAGACGCTCGGCGGCGCCGCGCTGGCCGCCGGCGTCGCCCGGCCCGCCGGCGCCGCCGAGCGGCTGCTCCGTCCCGGGGCGTCGACCGTCAGCCCCACGCACGGCGTCGACGCGTTCGCCGCCGAGCTGACCCAGGAGGCGCTGCAGGCCGCCACCGAGAACGGCGCCTCGTACGCCGACGTGCGCATCGGCCGCTACCGCCGCCAGGCGATCAACACGCGCGAGCGGCAGGTCACCGGCGTCAGCGACAGCGAGAGCTTCGGCGTGGGCGTGCGCGCGCTCGTCGCCGGCGCGTGGGGCTTCGCCGGCACGCAGGACGTCTCGCGCGACGGCGTGCGGAAGGCGGCGCTCGAGGCGACGAAGGCCGCCCGCGCCGCCAAGCGCGCGCAGCGCCGCCCCGTCGAGCTGGCGCCCGTGCAGGCGGTGAAGGGGACGTGGAAGACGCCCGTGAAGACCGACCCCTTCGACATCCCGATCGAGGAGAAGGTCGCGCTGCTGCTGGCCGCGAACGAGGCCGCGCTCAAGGTGAAGGGCGTGCGCTTCGCCAACTCGGGCGTCGCCGCGCTGCGCGAGGAGAAGACGCTCGGCACGACCGACGGCACGCTCGTCACGCAGACCTTCTACCGCATCGCGCCGAGCTTCACCGCGACGGCGCTCGGCGACGGCGACTTCCAGGCGTACACCGAGGAGCTCGCGCCGCGCGGCTCCGGCTGGGAGTACATGCAGCAGCTCGACATGCCGACGAACGCCGAGAAGTGGGCGGCGCTGGCGGCCGAGAAGCTGACGGCGCGCTCGGTCGAGGTGGGGCGCTACGATCTCATCCTCGATCCGCGCAACCTCTGGCTCACCATCCACGAGAGCGTCGGCCATCCGACGGAGCTCGACCGCGCGATGGGCTACGAGGCGAACTACGCGGGCACGAGCTTCGTCGCGCCGCCGGAGAAGGTGATCGGGAAGCTCAAGTTCGGCAGTGAGCTGATGAACATCCGCGCCGACCGCACCGCGCCCGACTCGCTGGCGCGCGTGGCGTGGGACGACGAGGGCGTCCCCGCCGACGAGTGGACGATCATCGACAAGGGGATCTTCAAGGACTACCAGACGACGCGCGAGCAGGCGGCGTGGATCGCGCCGCTCACGGGCGTGAAGCGCTCGCACGGCTGCTCGTTCGCGCAGTCGTGGAGCGACGTCCCGTTCCAGCGCATGCCGAACGTGTCGCTGCTGCCGAACGAGAAGGACGTGACGATGGAGGACATCATCGCCGCGACCGACCGCGGCATCATGATCACCAACCGAGGCTCGTACTCGATCGACCACCAGCGCTACAACTTCCAGTTCGGTGGGCAGGCGTACTGGGAGATCCGCAAGGGCAAGGTGGTCGGCATGGTGAAGGACGTCGCGTACCAGGCGACGACGACGAGCTTCTGGAACGCGCTCGACATGCTCGGCGGGAAGTCGACGTACTTCCTGGGCGGCACGTTCAACGACGGGAAGGGCGAGCCCGGGCAGTCGAACCAGGTGAGCCACGGCTGCCCCGCGGCGCGCTTCCGCAACATCTCCATCATCAACACCGGCCGCGCCGGCTGATCACGACGATGCCGAACCGGCCGATCCGACTCGACGTGCGCGCCGACATGCAGGCGCTCACGAAGCGCGTGCTCTCCTTCGCCAAGGCCGACGAGACGCGCGTCGTCGTCCGCTCCACCGCCACCGGGCAGTCGCGTTTCGCCGGCGGCGAGATCACGACCTCCGGCAGCGCGACCGACCTCACCGTCACCGTCGTCAGCACGGTCGGCAAGCGCCGCGCGAGCGCGACGACCAACGTCACCGACGACGCGTCGCTGCAGCGCACGGTGGACCTGGCCGAGCGCCTCGCGCGGCTCTCGCCCGAGGACCCGGAGCTGATGCCCGAGCTGGGCCCGCAGCAGTACGCCGAGATCCCGGCCTACGACGCGCGCACGGCCGCCCTCGACGCCGAGGCGCGCGCGCAGGCGGTGTCGGGGCTCATCACGACCGCGCGCGCGGCCGACCCGGCGCAGGACCTGTTCGTCGCCGGCTACCTGGAGGCGAACGCGCTGCACGGGCAGGCGGTGGCGACGTCGAAGGGGCTGTTCGCCTTCCACGCGAGCACCGACGTGAGCTTGAGCTGCACGGTGCGCACGCCCGACGGCACGGGCTCGGGCTGGGCGGCCGGCGGCGCGCGCGAGTGGGCGCAGATCGACGCGCCCGCGCTCGGCCGCCGCGCGGCGCAGAAGGCGGTCGCGTCGCGCAACCCGCAGGCGATCGAGCCCGGACGCTACACGGTCATCCTCGAGCCGCAGGCGGTGGGCGACCTGATCCCGCTGCTGCTCGGCGCGTTCAACGCGCGCACCGCGGAGGAGGGGCGCAGCCCGTTCTCGAAGCGCGGCGCGGGCGTGCCGCAGGGTGCGACGCTGCTCGGCGAGCGCATCGCCGACGAGCGCGTGACGCTGTTCTCCGACCCCGCCGATCCCGACCTGCGCGGCGCGCCGTTCGACGGCGAGGGGCTGCCCCTGCGCCGCCAGGTGTGGATCGAGAACGGCGTGCTGAAGACGCTCGCCTACTCGCGCTACTGGGCGCAGCGGCGCGGGCTGCCCGAGACGGTGGCGGGCGGCGGCGGGGGCGGCTTCGGCGGCGGCGGTGGCGGTGGCGGCGGCGGCGGGCTCAAGATGCTCGGCGGCACGCAGACGCTCGACGAGCTGATCGCCGGGACGGAGCGCGGCATCCTCGTCACGCACGCGTGGTACATCCGCGCGCTCGACCCGCGCAGCGCGAGCTACACGGGGCTCACGCGCGACGGGACGTTCCTCGTGGAGCGCGGGAAGATCACGCGCAGCCTCAAGAACTTCCGCTGGAACGACAGCCCGCTGCTCATGCTCAACCGTATCGAGGCGATCGGGCGCGCGGAGCGCATCGGCGCCGGGCAGGTGATGCCGAGCCTGAAGGTGCGCGACTTCAACTTCGCGTCGATCTCGGAAGCGGTGTAGGCGGGTCGCGGGTCGCGGATCGCGCGCGTGGCACCGCACCCGTAGCCGAACGCGCCGTCGACGCCGATAGTAGGGCGCGGGCCCGCCAGCCCGCGCCCTTTCTCGTGCCGAGGCGATCATGCGCCCTCCCGCGTCCCGTCCCGCGCCGTTCCTCGCCGTCCTGCTGGCCGCGGGCTGCGGCGGTGCGACCGCCACGCGGGGCGACGCGGTGCCGCGCGCGGTCGCGAACGACAACCGCACGCCCGCCGGCACGCTGCGCGACGGCGTGCTCACGCTGTCGCTCGAGGTGCGCCCCACCCGCTGGCATCCCGAGGCGGACGACGGCCCGGGCGAGGAGGTGCTGGCGTTCTCCGAGTCGGGGCGCGCGCCGAGCATCCCGGGGCCGCTGGTGCGCGTGCCGGCCGGGACGCGCGTCGTCGTGCGCGTGCGCAACGCGCGCCCGGACTCCGCCATCACGGTGCGCGGGCTGCGCGCCGGCGATCCGGCCGCCGGCGACTCGCTCGTCGTCGCGCCGCACGCGGTGCGCGAGGCGCGCTTCGTGGCCCGCGCGCCGGGCAGCTACTTCTACTGGGCGTCGACGCGCGGCGCGGCGCTGAAGGGGCGCCCCGCGCGCGAGAGCCAGCTGTACGGCGCCATCGTCGTCGACACGGCGGGCGCGCCGGGCGTGGCCGGCGACCGCGTGTTCGTGCTCGGCGCCTGGAACGAGCCGCCCGACTCCAGCGGCCCGAAGCCGTGGGTGCCGCGCGACATGATGGTGATCAACGGCCGCTCGTGGCCGCACACCGAGCGCTTCGCGTTCACCGTGGGCGACACCGTGCGCTGGCGCTGGCTCAACCCCACGCCCGACGCGCACCCGATGCACCTGCACGGGTTCTACTTCACGGTCGCGAGCCGCGGCGCGTGGGGCGCGGACACCGTGTACGCGCCCGCGCAGCGCCGGCTCGCGGTGACCGAGCTGATGCTCCCGGGCGGCACGATGGCGATGGAGTGGGTGCCGCAGGTCGCGGGCAACTGGCTCTTCCACTGCCACTTCGCGTTCCACGTCTCGCACTACCTGAGCTTCGCGAAGATCCCCGACCTCGCCGACCCCGGCGCGCCCGACGCCGTCGCGCACCACGCCGACGCGATGCGCGGGCTGGTGCTCGGGCTGACGGTGCGGCCGCGCGCAGGCGCGCCGGCGGCCGCGGCGCCCGACACCGTGCGGCATCCGCCGCGGCGCCTGCGCCTCACCGCGCGCGAGGCGCCCGCGCGCTACGGCGCCGCGGCGGGCTACGCCTACGCGCTCGACGACCGCGCGCCGGTGCCGGCGCTCAGCGATCCGCTCGTGCTGCGGCGCGGGGAGCCCGTGCGCGTGACCGTCGTCAACGCGCTGCGCGCGCCGACCGCGGTGCACTGGCACGGCATCGAGCTGGAGGACAGCTACGTCGACGGCGTGCCGGGGTGGAGCGGCGCCGGCGCGCGGCTCGCGCCCGCGATCGCGCCGCGCGACTCGTTCGTCGCCGCGTTCACGCCGACGCGCAGCGGCACGTTCATCTACCACGCGCACTCGCACGAGGGGCACCAGATCGCGTCCGGCCTGTACGGCGCGCTGCTCGTGCTGGATCCCGGCGTGCCGCACGACACGACCACCGACCGCACCTTCGTCATCGGCGGCAGCGGCGCGGACCTGAGCGCGGGACGCGTGAACGGCGCGCTGCGGCCGGCGCCGGTGCCGCTCGTCGTCGGCACGACGTACCGCTTCCGGCTCGTGCAGATCAATCCCGACTGGCGCGTGCACGTCGCGCTCCGGCCGGCGCAGGGGGACTCCGCGGCGACGCTGCCCTGGCGCGCGCTCGCGAAGGACGGCGCCGACCTCCCGCCGGCGCAGGCGGTCGTCGTGCGCACGCCGCTCGAGATGGGCCCGGGCGAGACGGCGGACTTCGCCTTCACGCCGGGCACGCCCGGGCTCGCGCACCTCGTGGTCGCGACGCGCGAGGGGTGGACGGTGCGCGTGCCGCTGCGGGTGCGCGCGGCCGCGGCGCGCCATGGCGGGGAGCCGCGCGCCACCCGATACTAGGCCGGAGGGCCATCCGCGCCGCACCGTCCCCGTCCGACCGCTTCACCCGAGAGCACCCATGCCCACCACTCCGCCCGTCGCGGGCGTCGCCATGGGCGTCGGCGAGGAGATCACCGAGGCCGACGACGCGCTGCTCGCCATCCTGGGCTACGCGCGCGAGGACCTCGAGGCGGGACGGCTGAACTGGGCGGAGATGACGCCGCCCGAGTTCCTGCACCTCGACCTCGCGGGCACGCGGCAGGCGGCGGCGAGCGGCGGCTTCACCGTCCCGTACCAGAAGGAGTTCATCCGCAAGGACGGGCGGCGCGTCCCGGTGCTCATGTCGTGCGCGTTCCTGCCCGACGCGCCGGGCAAGTGGATGTGCTACGTCGTCGACCTGTCGCCGCGCACCGTGCAGCTGGCGCTGCCGACCGGCGCGCGCACGACGCTCGGCAGCGTGCCGACGCCGCACGACTTCTACGCGCGGCTGGTGCACGAGCTGGTGCGCGAGCGCACGCGCATGCTCGCCATGCTCGGCAACACCGACGCGCTGTTCTGGGCCGTCGACCGCGAGCTGCGGCTGCTCGGCGCGAACGCCGCGTTCCAGGCGTCGCAGGGCCAGATCACCGGCCACGACCTCGCGATCGGTGAGTCGGTGGTGGCGCCCGAGTTCTCGCCCGAGGCGCGCGAGCTCTGGCTGCGCGCCTACGCGCGGGCCTTCGCGGGCGAGCGCTTCGTGCTGCTCACGACGCACGACATGCCGGACGGCCCGCGCCACTTCGAGGCCGCGCTCACGCCCATCAACGATCCGCAGGAGGGGATCGTGGGCGTCTCGGTCGTCGCGCACGACGTGACCGCGCGCCGCCAGGCGGAGGAGGCGCTGCGCGTGAGCGAGGCGCGCTTCCGCACGCTCGCCGCCGCGTCGCCGCTCGGCGTGTGGCTGTCGGACACGCGCGGCGACTTTGTGTACGCCAACCCGCGCACGAACGAGATCTGGCGCCTGCCGCCCGGCGCGCCCTTCGACCGCGGCATCCTGCCGATCATCCACCCCGACGACCTCGCGCGCGTGGTGGCCGCGTGGGAGGAGGCGGTGGCCGCGGGCCGCGCACTGGAGCAGGAGTTCCGGCTGCGCTTCCCCGACGGCGCCGAGCGGCAGATCCGCTCGCGCATGGTGCCCGTGCACGACGCGGAGGGGCGGCTCACCAACTTCGTCGGCACCTTCGACGACGAGACCGAGCGCCGCGCGCTCGAGCAGCGCGTGCGCCAGAGCGAGAAGATGGAGTCGCTCGGCACGCTCGCCGGCGGGATCGCGCACGACTTCAACAACATGCTCGGCGTCGTGCTCGGGCACGCCGAGCTGGCGCTGGGCGACGCGAGCGCGCTCGTGGCCGACGACCACCCGCTGAGCGAGTCGCTGCGCGAGATCCGCACGGCGAGCCTGCGCGCGCGCGACCTCGTGCGGCAGATCCTCACCTTCAGCCGCCGCTCCGAGCAGCAGACCGCGCCGGTCGACCTGCGCGCGCTGACGCTCGAGAGCCTGCGGCTGATGCGCGCGACGATGCCGTCCACCGTCTCGCTCGACACGCGGCTCCCCGACGACGCGGTGACCGTGCTCGGCGACGCGAGCGCGCTGCAGCAGGTGATCGTCAACCTGTGCACGAACGCCGAGTACGCGATGCGCGCCAACGGCGGCGGCTGCCTCACCGTGACGCTGGAGGTCGAGCGGCGCGGCCGTCCGCCGGCGGCCGTGCTCACCGTGCGGGACACGGGGCGCGGCATCCCGGCGCACGTGCGCGAGCGGCTGTTCGAGCCGTTCTTCACGACCAAGCCGCCCGGCGAGGGGACGGGGATGGGGCTCGCCGTGGTGCACGGCATCGTCACCGCGCACGGCGGCACGATCACCGTCGACGATGCGCCCGGCGGCGGCGCGGCCTTCCGCGTCTCGCTCCCGCTCGCGCCGATGCCGGCCACGCCGGAGCCCACGCCGGCGCCCGAGGTGCGGGGCCGCGGCCGCGTCATGCTGGTGGAGGACGAGCCGGCGCTCGCGCGCTTCGCCACGCAGGCGCTCACGCGCGGCGGCTACGTCGTCACCTACTGCCGCGACGGCATCGAGGCGCTGCGCATGCTCGACGGGCCGCGCCCGGTGACGGTCGACGTCGTCGTCAGCGACGTCACGATGCCGGGCCTCACCGGCGACAAGCTCGCGCGCGAGCTGCGGCGCCTGCGCCCCGAGCTGCCCGTGATCCTCACGACCGGCTTCAGCCACCTCGTCCCGCCCGACGCGATGCGCACGCTCGGCGTGGTCGCGCTGCTGCACAAGCCGTTCAGCGCGCACGACCTCGTGGCGGCGGTGCGCGATGCGATGGAGCGCGCGTCGGGGCTGGTGCCCTGACGCGCGCTCCATCGCGCCCGCTCGCCCACGCGGCGGCCGCTGCGACGGCGGCCGCCGCGGCGGCTACTGCGGCGTGATCGTGAAGTCGATCATCACGCCGCCCACGAAGCGCGCGGCGACCTGCATCCCGTCGCGCTTGTAGGTGCGCTTGGTGACGGTGAGCGTGCCGTCCTTCACCTCGGCGGCCGTCGCGGCCGGTCCGAGCAGCGCCTCGACCTGCTCGACGGTCAGCCCCTTCTTGAGCGCGGCGATGCCGCCCGGGGCCGCGGCCGGCGCCGCCGCGGGGGCGGCCGTCGGCGCGTCGCCGCGGAGGGCCGCCACCGGGATGGCGGGCGCGCCTCCCGCGGTGGCCGCCGGCGCGCCGGCGATGGTGCCCGCGGCGGCGCCGAAGTCGAGGTACTGCGCGAGCGCGCGCATCACGCCCTCGGGCGTGAGCTGCTCGGGCGGGATGCCCTGCCGGTAGCGCAGGTTGAAGCGGCTGCCGCTCTCCGCGCGCTTGGCGCGCAGCAGCGTCTCGCGCGCGACGTTGGCCTGCTGCGCCTCGGCGGCCGCGCGCGCGTTCTCGCGCTCGCGCGTCGCGCGCAGCCCGTCGAGCGTGCGCTGCATGCGCTGGCGCTGCCCCTTGTCCGGCGTCGCCTTGATCGAGTCGCGCAGCGCCTTCTCGGCCGTGCTCTCGCCCGCGTTCACCGTGCTGACGTTCGAGCCGTTGGTGGCCCAGTCGCCGAACGTCCCGTAGCCGCCGCCGCCGAGCTGGAACTCGATGTGCGAGTTCTTCTTCACGACGACCTTCGTGACCATCACGGGCTGCCCCATGCGGATCGCGGTGCCGTGGTCCTTCAGGCGCTGGGCGACGTCGCGGAAGTTCAGCGGCGCCTGGTCCAGCGGGTAGACGTCCACCCCCTGACTGGTGGCCGGCATGTCGATCCGCGCGGTCACGGTCCGTCCCTCGAAGGCGGCCCGCAGCGCACCCTCGTTCTGGGCCGCCGCGCCCTGCGACACCGTCGCCAGCGCGAGCGCCACTCCGAGCAAGGCTCGCATCGTCACTGCTCCATCGGATGTATCGGGAATCGGCCCGCGCCCTGCGCGCCGCGGCCGTGGTGCTCGCCACTCGTACGTCGGCCCGGGACCGCGCGTGTCACGGGTCCGTGCACGGGGCCGTCGGGGCCCGAGAAGCCGGCCCCCAATGTAGGGGCGGCGGCCGCGCGACGCAGCAGCGCCCCCGCGCAGTCTTCGCGGGGCGGCGGGGCGCCGCATGGGTCGGGCGACCCGGGGCCGCTCCGATGCGGGGACGCGCGGCGCCCGCGACGCCCGCCCGCGACGCGACGCCCGCGACGCGACGGCCGCGACGCGACGGCCGCGATGCGAGCGCCGCGACACGCGCGACGGGAGGCCGCGGCGCGCGAGCCTTGCGCCCGCGGGCGAGTGCTTTATGCTACAAAGTGTCCGCGGCGCGCCGGCGCCGGGACCCGCGCCCGCCCCTTCCCACGCCCCGCCCGTGCCGACGATCCGACGAGCCCACCTGCCGATCCACCCCGCGGCCGTCGCGCCCGCCCGTGCGATGGGGCGCGCGTCGACGGCGGTCGGCCCGGACGCGGCGCGCCCGCGCGTCCTCGTGCCCGGGAGCCACGCGTGACCGGCGCGACGCGCTGGCCGCGCCGGGTCCGGAGCGCCCTCGTCCTGGGGCTCATGTGGGCCGCGCTGTGGGCGGTCGTGGCGGTGCTGATCGGACTCGCCATCGATCCCGACGGCTCGATGGACGAGATGTGGCCGGCGATCGGCGCCTACCCCGGCTTCCTCGGCGGGGTGGTCTTCTCCGTGGTGCTCGGCGTCGCGGCGCGCCGGCGCCGCCTCGACGACCTGTCGCTCGCCCGCGTCGGCGCCTGGGGCGCGCTCGCCGGGCTCCTGGTGGGCACGCTGCCCTTCCTCGTCGGCGAGCCGACCACCGAGGTCCCGCTCTGGCTGCTGGCGCTCGGCGTGATCGGGACCATCACCCTGCTGAGCGCGGCGTCGGCCGCGGGCTCGCTGGCGATCGCTCGGCGCGCGGACGATCGCTCCGACCGCTCGACCGGCGGCGGCACGGCGCTCCGCGAGGCGGCATCCCGTGGCGCGATCGACGCGTCGGCGGCACCGGACCGTCCGCAGCTCGCCGGCGCGCGCCCGCCGTCGGGCACCGGGGCCTCGGCGGACGCGATCGGCGCCCGCGATGGTGAACGGACTACTTGGACCGGGAGGTCGTCGTGATGCAGTGGGTGAGGCGCATCCGCGCCGTGTTCGTGATGGGCCTCATCTGGGCGGCCTACGGCGTGGCGCTCGCGGGGGTGATCGAGCTGGTCGACAACGTCGCGCCCGCGGCGCACCCGTTCACGCGCCTCATCGACATGTGGCCGCAGACGCTGGCGATGCTCGGGTTCGCGCGCGGCGTCGTGTTCGCCATCGTGCTCGGCCTCGCGCGCGGCCGCCGTCGCTTCGAGGAGCTCTCCTACGCGCAGTTCGCCGCCTGGGGCGCCGTGGCGGGCGTGGTGCTCGCGACGCCGGCGCTGATCGGGGGCGCGGGGATCGCGTACTTCCTGATCTCGACGCTCCTGAGCGCGCTCGCGGGCGCGGGCTCGCTGGCGCTGGCTCGGTTGGCGGAGCGGCGCGGGCTGCTCGGCCCCGGCGCGAGCGCGCGCGGGGCGGAGCTGACCGGCGGCGTCGCGCAGCCGCAGCTCGGCGCCGCGCGCGAGTCGCTGCACGTCGATCCGGCGGCGCGCCGCGTCGAGGAGCGCCGCTAGGACGCCCGGCCGCGCAGCAGCTCGTACAGCCCGTCGGGATAGAGCGGCGGCCCGCCCGGCGCGAACGCCGCGAGCGGCATCCAGCGCGCGACGAACGCCTGCCCGTTCGACTCCTCGCCCACGAGCGCGTCCTGCGCGTAGAGCGCGGCATCGGCCAGCCGCGCGTCGAAGACGAACACGATCTCGTGGCCCGGCGTGCCCTCGTACACGAACAGGTTCTCGAGCACGCCGAGCAGCCGCACGTCGGTGATGACGACGCCGATCTCCTCGCGCAGCTCGCGCGCGACCGCGTCGGCGGCCCGCTCGCCGAACTCGATCTCGCCGCCGAGCGGCCCGTAGTACTGCTCGCCCTTCACGGCATCGAGCGCCGCGTTCACGAGGATCCGGTCGTCGCGGCTGCAGACGCAGACCGCCTTGGGGCGCACGCGCATGCGGCACAGTCTAAGCGCGCGGCGCGCGCGGCGCGTCGAGGACGCGCATCGTCTGCTCATGGAAGCGTAATGCGCCCTTAATGCAGGGCGCTTGCTGGTGATCGACGCGCGGACGCATGATCGCGGCGCCGCGGCAGCGCGGCGCACACGGTCTCGCGACGCGGCGGGATCCCACACGACGCACCGGACCCGCCTCTCCGCTCCCGCATGCCGCACCTGCCGCGCGCGATCGCCATCGTGGCGATCGCGGTGCTCCACGCCGCGCCCGCTCGCGCGCTCCTCGCCCAGACGCCCGCGCAAGCCGGCGCCGTCCAGCTGCGTGGGCGCGTGACGGGACCCGACAGCCAGCCCGTGCCGCGCGCGGTGGTGATCGTCTCGCCGCTGGCGGAGGGCGCGCCCGCGACGCGCAGCGACTCGACGCAGACCGACTCGCTCGGCCGCTACGCCATCCGCCTCGACGCCGCGCCGCGCTACCTGGTGGTCGTGCGCGCGGCCGGCTTCCAGCCGGGGCGCCGCACCGTCGCGCGCGAGGGAGCGGCCGCGGCGCTCGCGGGCGACGTCGCGCTCGCGCGCGCGGCGGTGACGCTCAACACCGTGCGGGTGCAGGAGGTGCGGCGCCCGAACATCAGCGAGAACGTGCCCACCGAGGTGGGCGCGGCGGTGAGCGGCGCCAACTCGCCGCCCACGCCGGGCGACGCCGGCAACCTGGCGGCGATGGCGGCGACGATCCCCGGTGTCACGCTCACGCCCGGCGTCGACGGCGGCCCCCCAGGCTTCTCCGTGCTGGGGCTGGGCGCGTCGCAGAACGCCGTCTCGCTCAACGGCCTGAGCTTCGGCGGCGCGCAGATCCCCGCAGCCGGCTTCGCGCTGACGCGCCTGCAGACCACGAGCGCCGATCCGTCGGTGGGCGGCTTCAGCGGCGGCCTCCTCTCGCTCACGCTCTTCCGCGGCTCGAACTTCCGCGGCGGGCAGGCGGTCGCGATCGTCGAGGATCCCGCGCTGCAGTGGACCGACGCCGCGGGCGCGCGCCTCGGCCAGCAGTACCGCAACCTGCAGGTCAGCGCGTCGCGCACCGGCCCGGTGGTGCGGGACCGGCTGTTCTACAACGTCAGCGCGCAGGTCGGGCGGCGCGCGAGCGACCTGGCCACGCTCGGCGCCGCCGATCCCGCGGCGCTGGCCGCGGTGGGCGTGTCCCCCGCCTCGGAGCGGCAGCTGTACGCCGCGCTGGGCGCGATCGGCGCCCCGGCGCCGCGCGGAGGCGTCGACCGGACGTCGACGACGGGCGGCAGCGTGCTCGCGCGCATCGACATCCTGCCGACGCAGCGGCGCACGCTCAACGTCGCGCTCAACGGGAGCTACAACCGCACGGGGCCGAGCTTCCTCGGGCCGCTGGCGCTGCCCACGCAGGGCGGGCGCACCGTGTCGCGCACCGCGGGCGTGCAGGTCGAGCACGCGCACTACGTCGCCAACCGGTTCCTCAGCCGCACGCGCAGCGGCGTGTCGCTGTCGGACAACGAGACGAATCCCACCGCCGCGCTGCCCGACGGGCGCGTGCTCGTGCGCTCGACGCTCGACGACGGGCGCGCGGGGCTGGCGACGCTGCGCTTCGGCGGCGCGAGCGCGGCGGGCCGCCGCGGCGAGAGCCGCGCGTGGGAGACGACGAACGAGACCACGTGGTACACGGGCCGCGGGCATCAGCCCAAGGTCGCGGGCGGCCTGAAGCTCGACGCGTACGACAGCGAGCAGGCGACCAACCAGTTCGGCACCTACACGTACAACTCGCTCGACGACCTCACGGCGGGACGGCCGGCGACGTTCACGCGCACGCTCGGCGGCTTCCGCACGCGCGGCAGCGCGCTCACCGGCTGGGCGAGCGCGGGCGACCTGTGGCGCGTGACGGACCGCCTCACGGTGCAGGGCGGCGTGCGCGTGGAGGCCAACCGCTACGGCGACCTGCCGGCGTACAACCCGGCGGTCGACTCGCTGTTCGGCGTGCGCACCGACGACGTGCCCGGCGTGGTCGCGGTGAGCCCGCGCCTCGGCGTGTCGTGGGGCTACGGCCGGCAGCGCGCGAGCGGCGTGGGCAGCCCGTTCGGCTCGGGGCAGCCGCGCGGGACGCTGCGCGCCGCGATCGGGCAGTTCCGCGGCACGCTGCCGGCCACGCTGCTCGCGCCGGCGGTGAACGGCACCGGGCTCCCCGACGCGCTGCAGCGCGTGACGTGCGTGGGGCCCGCGGTGCCGGCGCCCGACTGGGCGGCGTACGCGCGCGACGCGGCGGCCATCCCGACGGCGTGCGTGCCCGTGAGCGGCAGCGGCGCGCCCACCTTCGCCGACGCGCGCCCGCCGGTGACGCTGTTCGCGCGCGGCTACGACGCGACGCGCAGCTGGCGCACGAACGTCGGCTGGCAGGGGCGCCTGACGCGCACGCTCGCGCTGAACGCCGAGGCGGTCTGGTCGCGCAGCGTGAGCCAGCCCGGCACGCGCGACCTCAACTTCGCGGGCCGCGAGGGCTTCGCGCTCCCCGCCGAGGGCGGACGGTCGGTGTTCGTCGACCCCGCGCGCGTCGATCCCGCGTCGGGCGCGGTGGACCCGCTCGCGTCGCGCGTCACGCCGCGCTTCTCGCGCGTCGCCGCGCAGACCTCCGACCTGCGCGGCGAGAGCCGGCAGCTGTCGCTGCGCCTCGCGCCGACGGGCGGCTTCTTCGTCACGAACTTCTGGTCGCTCGCGTACGCGTACACCCGCTCGCGCGACCAGCAGCGCGGCTTCGACGCGGCGGCGTTCGGCGATCCGCGCGTCGCGCCGTGGGGCACGAGCGATCTCGACGTGCGCCACGCCATCACCGCCTCGATGAACCGGTCGCTGTCGCCCGCGGTGAACGTCAGCCTCAACGGGCAGCTGCGCTCCGGCGCGCCGTTCACGCCGGTGGTGGGCGGCGACGTGAACGGCGACGGCGTGAGCGGCAACGACCGCGCGTTCGTGTTCGACCCCGCCGCCGCGAACGACAGCGCGCTCTCGACCGGCATGCGCGAGCTGCTGGGCGGCGCGCCCGGCGCGGTGCGCGACTGCCTCGCGCGGCAGCTCGGCGCGGCCGCGGGGCGCAACAGCTGCCGCGGGCCGTGGACGGCGAGCCTCGCCGCGACGGTCAGCATCGACGGACAGCTGCTGCGACTGCCGCGGCGCCCGCGCATCGTCGTCAGCGTGATCAACCCGCTCGGCGGGCTCGATCAGCTGCTGCACGGCGAGGGCGGGCTGCGCGGGTGGGGCCAGCCCGCCGCGCCCGATCCGACGCTGCTCGTGGTGCGCGGCTTCGATCCGGCGACGCGGCGCTTCCGCTACGCGGTCAACCCCGCGTTCGGCGACGCGCGGCCGGCGCGCTCGGGGCTGCGCGCGCCGTTCCAGCTGGCGCTGCGCGTCAGCGTGCCGATCGTGCCGCCGCAGAGCCGCCAGCTGCTCGACGAGGTGCTGGAGCCGGGACGCGGCTGGAAGGGCACGCGCCTGACCGAGGCGCAGATCCGGCAGCGCTACCAGAACCAGGGGCTCTTCAACCCGATCCGCCCGCTGCTCGCCGCGAAGGACTCGCTGCTGCTGACGCAGGAGCAGGTCGCGGAGGTGACGGCGATCGGTCGGCGCTACGAGGCCACGCTCGACACCGTGTGGGGCGGGCTGGCGCGCGAGCTGGCGCCGCTGCCGGAGCGCTACGACCGCGCGGCGGTGATCGCGAAGGTGCGCGCGGCGCAGAGCGCGGCGTGGGACGCGCTCGAGGTGGCCGCGCGGGCGCTCACGCGCACGCTCACCGCCGAGCAGCGCGAGCTGATCGCGCCCGAGATCCGCAGCGTGCTCGATCCGCGCTCGATCGACATCCTGCGCCGCATCGAGCTCACCTTCTTCTAGCGCGGCGACCGCTGCGACGGTCGGGCGCCGCTCACGCGAGCAGCGCCGCGACCGCCGCGATCGCGGTGCGCGCCACGCGCCCGTCGGCGTCGTGCGACGGGTCGTACGCCGAGAGCGTGACGGCCGCCGGCCGCGCGTGCGCGCCCAGCGACGCGCAGAACGCGAGCAGCGCGTCGGCGCGCACGCCGTCGGGCGCCGCGTAGCCGTTCGCGCGCCCGTCGCGCGGGTCGAGCACGTCGAGGTCCAGGTGCAGGTAGCGCGGCTCCGGCAGCGCGCGCGCCTCCTCGGCGAGCGCCGCGTCCATCGCGGCGGCGTCGACGCGGCGGATGGGCGACGCGCGCAGCGCCTCCTCCTCCAGCGGGTCGAGGTCGCGCGTGCCGAGCAGCCAGACGCGCGACGGATCGACGGGCGCGAAGCCCGGCACGCGCGCGGCGAGCGCGCGCCAGCACTGCCCCGTGAGCGTCGCCAGCGCCATCCCGTCGAGGAAGCCGCCGACGGTCGTCTCGGGCGTGTTGCAGTCGGCGTGCGCGTCGCACCACAGCACGCTCGGCGGCGACGCCAGCCCAGCGGCGACGCCGAGCGCCGTGATGCAGTTGCCCGCGAGCACGAGCGGGACGCGATCGGCCGCGCGCGCGTCGCGCACCGCGTCCGCGACGGCCGTGGCGAGCGCGAAGGCGGTGCCGATCTCGGCGCGCCACGCATCGGCCGGCGGGTCGATCACCGTCTGCGCGACCCGGTGGCCGCGCGCCGCGAGCGCGTCGGCGAGCCCCGCGCGCACGAGGTGCGCCGGCCCCGCGCCCATGCGCACGCCGCGCTGCGCGGAGTCCCACGGCACCAGCAGCAGCGCGACGTCCACGGGCGGCACGCTCAGCGCGTGGGCCCCGCGCCCAGCGGCACCGCGCTCGGCGCGGTGGTCGGCGCGGGCGTGGGCGCGGCCGTCCCCGACGCGACGAGGAGCATCAGGCCCGGCCCGACGAAGATCAGGAAGAACGGGTTCATGTCGCCCGTCGTGAGCGCATAGACGCCGAACAGCGTGTAGGCGGCGGCGAACGCCTGCAGCGCGCCCGTCGACGCGGCGCGGCCGCGCAGCCGCTGCGCGAACGTCCCGAGCGCGACGAGGCCGAAGGTCAGGATCATCGCGCCGCCGAAGTGCCAGCCGATGCGCAGCGCCGCGACCAGGTCGGCGGGCGTGTCGGCGGCGGCGAGCGCGGCGTGCAGCCCGGGCCAGCCGAGCAGGGAGTGCATGGCGCTGCTGACCACGAGCACGGCGCCGGCGGCGAGGCCGAGGAGGGGACGGAGGCGGGACATGGTCGGCGGGAGGGCGGGGGATCGTGCGGGGGCCGCCATGATGCCGCGCGCGCGCGCGCCGCGCCAGCGCGGGCCGGCGCGAGCGTCGGTCAGGCCGGACGGTCGAGGTGCCGGACCACGAACGCCGCCGCGTCGTCGAGCGAGGCGCGCGCGTCCGCCAGCCAGGGCGTGAGCAGCTGCCAGCCGTGGAACGCGTCCTCGAAGACGACCAGCCGGCTCTCGCCGCCGGCGCGCGTCACGGCGTCGTGCACGCGCCGCGCGTCGTCCAGCAGCAGCTCGCGGGCGCCGACGTGCAGCAGCAGCGGGGGCAGCCCGTCGAGATGCGCGTAGACGGGCGACGCGTCGGGGTCGTCGGCCGGCGCGCCGCCCAGGTACGCGGCGGCGAAGGCGGGGATGTTCTCGGGGCGGAACATGTCGCAGCGGCCGTCGTTGCCGCGCGTCGACGCGCCGCGGCCGGCGAGGTCGGTCCACGGCGAGAGGGCGACGACGCACGCCGGCGGGGGCCACCCCGCGTCGCGCGCGCGCAGCGCGAGCGCGATGGCGAGCCCGCCGCCGGCCGAGTCGCCGGCGACCGCGATGGCGTGCGCCGGCACGCCCGTGTCGAGCAGCCAGCGGTACGCGGCCGCCACGTCGTCGAGCGCGGCGGGGAAGCGCGCCTCCGGGGCGAGCCGGTAGTCGACGGCCAGCACGCGGCGCCCCGTGCGGCGCGCGAGCGCGGCGGTGACCGGCCGGTAGGTGCGCGGGCTGCACGAGACGAAGCCGCCGCCGTGCACGTACAGCAGCACGCCGGGCGGCGACCCCGGCCCGCGCGGGACGATCCACTCGCCGCGCACGCCGGCGGTGCGCGCGGCGTCGGCGCGCACCGGCTCGCAGCGCACGCCGCCGAGCGACAGCCACGCGTACGGCGCCGGCACGCCGAACAGCCGCCGGGCGCGGCGCACGAGGGCGCGCTCGTCGCCCCAGTCGCGGCGGCGCACCACCGCGCGCACCGCGCCCGCCACGAGGCGCGTGCGCCAGCCGCCGTGCGTGGCGGGCGCGGTGCGATCACTCCCGGAGGTCGCGGGCGACATCGCCGTCAGGCGGCGCGCATCGGCGCGGCCTCGCGCTTGGCCGCCGCCGCACGCCGCGCGCGGATCGGCAGCAGCCAGAGGTAGATCCCCGTCACCCAGAGCGACAGCACGACGACGCCGACCGGCAGGAAGACGAGCAGCTTCACCCGGTCGTGGAAGAACGAGCCGTCGTGCAGCTGCTCGATCAGGTCCGAGCGCCGGTACGCGACCTGGAGCACCGCGCCCGTCGCGAGGTCCATCTGCACCTCCCAGCGCGAGGTGCCGATCACCTTGAGGATCCCCTTCGACGGCCGCACGTCGATGCGGTCGACGTCGTCCCAGCCGCGGATGCCCGCCTGCGGGATCGCCTGCACGCGCGCCAGCACGTCGGGGAGCGCGAGCGCGGGCACGGCGCCGCGCACGCGATGCTCCGTCGGCTGCACCCACGGCACCTGCTTCTTCACCTGCAGCAGCAGCCCGCTGCAGATCACCAGGAGGAAGGGCAGGGCGACGAACACGGCGCCCCAGCGGTGCAGGCGGCGGTTCCAGATGCGCGGGTTCGGCATCGCGGCGGGGGCAGGCGGAGCGGAGGCGTGGGCGGGCGGCGGGCGCACCAGCCGACGGCGGCCGCCCCTGCATCATACCCGCCGGCGCGCGCCAGCGTTGTGCCCGCGCGGCCCGGTCCGGGATCGGCCGCGCCGATGCACGGCCGCGCCGCTCAGTTGCGCCGCGTCAGCTCCTGCCGGCGCGCGCGGATGTCGGCCACGTTCCGGTCGAACTGCGCGCGCTGCGCCGGCGTCAGCACCAGCCGCTCCTCGGCGATCAGCTGGTCGATGTTGCGCACCAGCCGCGCGCGGACCGCCGGGTCCCCCTCCACCGGCTCCGCGGCCACCAGCGAGTCGCGCTCGGCGGCGTAGCGCGCGTTGATCGCGCGGATGCGCAGCTGCTGCGCGTGCGTCAGCGCGATCCCCGTCATCACCAGCCCGCCCGACGGACGCAGCAGCGGCTCGGACGACGGCGGCGGCGCGGCGGCGGGCACGAGGAGCGTCTGGGCCACCACCGGCAGCGAGGCGGCGCCGATCACGAGAGCGGCCCGCAGGAGTGCGACGACGATGCGCATGACGTGTCCGGGACGGGGGGAGCGCCGCCCCGACCCCCGGTGGGCTGCCGGGGCCGCGCTGGCCGAGAGACGGCCCGCCGCCGGCGCGGGTCACGCGGGGGCCGTCACGCCCGTGGCCTGCGTCGCCGCCGGGCGACCCGCCCGACGCCGCCCTCAGCGCACGACGACGGTGCGCGTCACCGTCAGCGGCACCGTCTGCCAGCCCGACTCGGCGGACCGCGCCCCGCCGACGATGCGCAGCACGAGCCGGCCCGCGCCGGCCTCCGGCGCCTGCAGCGTCACGCGATGCTCGATCGTGCGCAGGTCGTCGGTGCACGCCGACGCGCCGGTGTGGTGGTTGAACAGCGCGATCTCCGTCGCGCCGTCCATCGCGCGCAGCACGGGGGCGAGCGGCTCGCGCACGCAGCCGCCGCCGAACGTCGCCACCGCGACGGTGAAGGTCGCGCCCGCGCGCACGGTGTCGGGCGCCGCGACGGGCGCGTCCTGCGTGCCCAGGCGCAGCAGCGCCGGCTCCAGGCGCCCGCCGCCGCGCGGCGTGGCCGTCACCTCGGTGCACGCGGCCGCGCCGACCGCCGCCAGCGCTGCCCGCGCCGCGACGGCGCGTCGATGATGCGTGGTCATGCCCCCGTCCTGCCCTCCGTCACGGCGTGCGCACGCCCAGCTGCTCCAGCAGCCAGGCGTCCATCGGCTCCGTCTGGGCCGGCACGCGGAAGTGCCCCGTCTCGGGCACGATGATGACGCGCTTCGGCGCGTCGATGACGTTGTACGCGGCGTACACGCTCGTCGGCGGCACCGTCGTGTCGTTGAAGCCCCACGCGTAGATGCCCGGCACGCGCAGCCGGCGCGCGAAGTTCACGACGTCGTAGTAGCGCAGCGTCTCCTTCTTCTCGGGGAGCGCCTTCATCCCCACGGTGTCCTGGAACACGTGCGGCCAGCCGCCGGCGCGGCCGTGCAGGTAGCCGAAGTGGTCGGACATCGCGGGGTAGCTGGAGGCGATCGCCTTCACGCGCGGGTCGAGCACGCCGGCCATGATCGCCAGCGCGCCCCCCTGGCTGCCGCCCTGCACCACGTAGCGCGTGCTGTCGGCCTGCGGCAGCGAGGCGAGGAAGTCGCCCGCGCGCACCACGCCCACCAGTACCCGCTTGTAGTAGTACAGGTCACGATCCTCGATCCCGGCGCGCATGTAGTTCTGCAGCGCCGTCGCGCGCAGCTCGTTGTAGAGCAGCGAGTCGCGGTCGACGGGGATGCCGTGGATGCCGATCGCGAGGTGCACGACGCCGCGCCGCGCCGTCGCCACGCTCGGGAAGTAGGGGCGCACCCCCGCGCCGGGGACCACGAGCATCATCGGGTACCGGCCCGGGCGCGTGGGCACCGAGAGCATCCCGTACAGCCGGCTGCCGACGCGGTGGTTCTGGAACGAGACGTGGTAGACGTCGACCTCGGGCGTCGAGCGCTCGGGGAGCCGCGTCATCACCGGCGCCAGCGGCGTGCGGCGCGCGTCGGCGACCGCGCGCCGCCAGAACGCGTCGAAGTCGTCGGGCATCGGCGTCGTCGGGCGCAGCGCCTCGGGCGCGAACGCGGCGGTCGCCATGCCGGTGTACGTCGCGCCGCCGACGGTCGCGCTGGCCGTCGCGCGCAGGAAGCCCGGCTCGGCGAGCGCGCCGCGCAGCGTGGCCGGGCCGGGCGCGACGTCGACCGTGTCGCGGCGCGACGCGGGCATCCGCTCGCGCGCGAAGCTCACGACGACGCGTCCGGGGATCGGGCGCCCCGCGCGCAGCAGCGCCACGCCGAAGCGCGCCGTGTCGCCGAGGGCGTACGTCCAGCCCGCGCGGTCGAGCGTCACGACGACGCGCACGCCCGTGTCGGGAAGGGCCGGCGGCGCCTGCGCGCGCAGCGCGGCGGGCAGCGTCGCGGCCATCGTGGCGGCGAGCGTCGCGGCGAGCGTCGCGGCGAGCGTCGCGGCGAGCGTCGCGGCGGCGAGCCGCGGGGTCGTGCGGTGAGGCGTCATCGTGCTCCGGTCGGTCGGTCGTCGGTCGGTCGTCGTGCTCTCGTCGCGCGCCCGCGCGTCAGCCGCCGCCGCGCGGCAGCTCGAGCGTGAAGGTGCTGCCCCGGCCGGGCGCGCTCGCGACCGTCAGGTCGCCGCGCATGCCGCGCGCGAGGTCGCGGCTGATCGCGAGGCCCAGCCCCACGCCGTCCTGCGTGCGCGTGCGCGAGGCGTCCACCTGCACGAACGGCTCGAACACGCGCTCCTGCTGCTCCGACGCGATGCCGCGCCCGGTGTCGGCGACGTGGATCGCGACGCGGCTCGCGGTCGCCGTGCACCACATCGCGATCCGGCCGCCCGGCTCGGTGAACTTGACCGCGTTCGAGAGCAGGTTGAGCAGGATCTGCTGCACCTTCTCGCGGTCCGCGCGCACCGACAGCGTGGTCGGCTCGCACGCGGCGACGTCGAGCGTCAGCCCGCGCGCGCGCACCTGCGGCGCCGTCAGCGTCTCGCACGTCACGAGCGTGGCGGCGACCGACACCTCGCCGACCTCGTAGCGCACCACGCCCGCCTCGACGCGCGTGTAGTTCAGCACCTCGTTGATGAGCCCCAGCAGGTGCAGCTGCGCGGTCTGGATCCGCCCCAGCGCGTTGCGCTGCTCCGGCGTCACGGGCCCGTGGATCCCGAGCTCGATCAGCTCCGCGTAGCCGCCGATCGCGTTGAGCGGGGTGCGCAGCTCGTGGCTCATCACCGCGAGGAACTCGCCCTTCGCGCGGTTCGCCGCCTCGGCGACGCCGAGCGCGGTCTCGGCGTCGCGGCGCGCCTGCACCAGCTCCGTGACCTCGGTGGCGACGACGGCCATCGCGTACACCGCGCCGCCCGCGTCCCGCAGCGGCTGGTAGACGATGTTGAAGAAGTGCTCCCTCGTCCGCCCCGCGCCGTCGGCCAGCACGATGCGCTGCGCGGCGTCGACGTGCGCCTCGCCGCTGTCGTACACCCGCTCGACGAGGTCGTAGATGCCCTGCGCGCCGACCTCGGGGAACACCTCGCGCACCGTCCGGCCGATCACCTCGTCCGGGCGCCGCCGCACGATCGCGCACCACGCGTCGTTCACCACCTCGTACACGTGCTCGCGGCCGCGCGCGATGTACATCGACACCGGAGCCTGCGAGATCACGCGCTCCAGGTGGTCGCGCGCGGCGCGCGCCTGCGCCAGCGCCTGCCGCTCGGCCTCGCGCAGGCGCGTGCGCTCGGAGACGTCGCTGAAGCTGATCCCCACCTCGTCGGACCCGATGCGCACCGCCGAGATGCGGTACGCGGCGTCCAGCCCGTCGGCGCGGTACTCCATCTCGGTGAGGAAGGGCGGCCCGCCGTCCGCCACGGCGGCGTACGCCGCGAACGTCCCCGCCTCCTCGAGGTGCGGGAAGACCTCCAGCATCCGGCGCCCCGCGAGCGTCGGCACCGCGCCGGCCGTCAGCGCGTCGGCGGCGGGGTTGGCGTAGGCGTACTCGAAGTCGACGACGGAGCCCTCCGCGTCGCGCACCGCGCGCGCGATCGCGAAGCCGTCCACCGACGCGTCCTGCACCGCGCGGAAGCGCGCCGACTGCGCCTCCGACTCCGCGCGCGCGGCGCGCTCGGCCTCGAACAGGCGCGCGCGCTCGAGCGCCTGCCCGGCCTGCTGCGCCACCGTCAGCGCGAGCGCGCGCGCCGCGTCGTCGAAGCGGCGCGGCGCCTCGTAGGCGGCGCCCACGACGCCCAGCACGCGCCCCTCGACGACGAGCGGCGCGATCGCGTTGGCGTGGTGTCCCGTGACCTCCAGCAGCGGCGCCATCGCCGGATAGCGCGCCGCCCAGTCGTCGCGCGACTCGAGGAAGAGCGGCCGGCCCGTGCGCGCGACCTCGGACAGCGGCACCGGCGCCGCCAGCGGGAAACGGCGCCACTCCTCGTGCACGTCGTCGGGCATCGCGCCCACGCGCATGATCTCGAGGTGCGTGCCCTCGGCGCACAGGCGCGCGATGACGATGCCCGCCGCCTGCAGCACCGCGGCGGCGTGCGTCACGACCGCCACCGCCACCTCGTCGACCGTCGACGCGACCGCGAGCGCGGCGGAGAGCGCGGCGAGCTGCTCCGCGCGGCGCGCCGAGGCGGCGAGCGCCGCCGACGGCGCGGCGTCCTCGCGCAGCGTGAGCACCGCGCCCACGCAGGCGCCGCCGGCGCCGAGCAGCGGCCGCGCGCTGCCGACGACGCGCAGCTCGGTGCCGTCGGGGCGGCGGACGCGCCAGCGGGCGTCGTGCACCGGCTCGCGGTGCCGCGCGGCCTGCGCGAGCGGGAGCTGCTCGGGCGTGCCGCGCTGCCCGTCCTCGGTGAGGAGCTGGCAGGCGAGGACGGCCGCCGCGGGATCGGCGCTCGCCGGCGCGGCGCCGTGCAGGCGCGCGGCCGCCGCGTTCACGAAGGTGATGCGGCCGCCCGCGTCGGCGACGATCACGCCCTCGCCCATCTGCGCGAGGGCGGCGAGCAGCGGGCCGCTCCCGTCCGCCGAGTCGCCCTGCGTCATGCCCGGGACGCGTGCCGCCATCGCGTCGTCGGTGTCCCACGTCATCCCGTCGTCTCCTGGCTCCCGCATCCCGGCCGCGCCGCTGCTCCCGCGCGGTCCGCACCCCGTCCGGTATGCGGCCGCCCGATCCGGATCGCAAGATGCACGGGGGACCGGCGCCGCGCTGCCGGCGCCGGGCGGTCAGGGCGCCGCGACGCGCTCGAAGACGAGCAGCATGTCGCCGGGGTACATCGCGTGGCGCACGAGCGTGATGCGGTCGCCCACCACCGCGCCCTCGTCGACGCCCACGCAGAGCGCGTTCGGGGGGCACCACACCCACTCGCCGAGCATCAGCGCGGGCCCCAGGCGCGTGTAGCGCCAGGAGAAGCGCTGCGCGTAGGTCGTGTCGGCCGGCAGGAACTGCGACGGGCTGGCGTTCTGCTGCCGCACGTGCTGCGTGCGCGTGAACGTGCCCGCGGGGCTGAAGCGCAGCGTGTCGGCGAGCAGCGTGTAGCGCATGCCGCCGCCCTCCACCACGACGGCGGGGAGCGCGGCGCCGCGCACCGTCCGCAGCACCCAGGTGCCGTCGAGCGTCTCGCGCGGCGAGGACGGCGCGCGCTCGCACGCGGCGAGCGCGAGGAGGGCGAGCGCGGCCGGCAGCGTGCGGCGCGAGAGGCGGTCGGGACGGCGGGACATCGACGGCGGGGCGGGGGGATGCCGCGCACACGCGTGCGCGCGGGACGCCCCGAGATACCCGCGCCGGCGCACGCGCGTCACGACCGGCGGCGGCGATGGGGTCGATCGTCCGGGGTCGATCTCCCCATCCGCGCCGCGTGGGGCCTCCGTACCGTGGGGGCGAACCCTCACGTCCGGAGAGCCAGCCATGCCCAGCCCCTACGATCCGCGCCAGTCCGTCAAGGTCGGCGGCGCGCTCTACGTGCAGTCGCGCAACACGCGCATGATGGAGAGCCCCTCGAACACCGCGAACGCCATCGCGATCCTGCAGCCCCGCACCATGGTCACCTGGCTCGGCGCCGTGCCGGGCGAGCCGCGCTGGCACCGCGTGCGGTACGGCGGCCGCACGGGCGTCGTCTTCGCGAGCAACCTGGCGCTGCGCCCGCCCGAGATGGCGCTGCGCGTCGCGGTGTGCAAGACGTGCGACGGCTCGGGCGCCGTGCCGAAGAAGGACGCGCCGCCCGTCGTGTGCGCGTTCGAGCCGTGCGCCGCGTGCCGGGGCACCGGGCTGCCGGGCGGCAAGCCGCGCCAGGTCGGGCCCGTGTACGCCAACCCGGGCGTCGCGGTGCGCGGCTGAGGCGCCGCGCTACGCCTCGGACGCGGCCGGGCCGGCGCGGTAGATCGTGACCATCGTGTCGTCGAAGGCGCGGTGGAGCGCGCCGGCCGGCAGCGCGTGGTCGCGCGCGTGCTCGACGGCCAGCACGCGCGCGAAGCGCGTCGCCTGCCAGCTCTCGATCACGCGGTCGAGCTGCCGCGACCCGTACGGCGGGTCGGCGAAGGCGACGTCGTAGCTGTCGGCCGGCAGCCCGGCGGCGAACGGCAGCGCGTCCTTCACGAGCACGCGCGTGCGCTCGCGCACGCGCAGCGCGGCGATGTTGGCCTTGAGCGCGTGCAGGCTGGAGGGGCGGAACTCCACGAAGTGCGCCTCGCGCGCGCCGCGCGACAGCGCCTCCAGCCCCAGCGCGCCCGTGCCCGCGAACAGGTCGAGCACGCGCGCGCCCTGCAGGTCGGGCGCGAGCACGTCCAGCAGCGCCGCGCGCACGTGCTCCGCGGTCGGCCGCACGCGGAAGTCGCGCGGCGAGGTGAGGTCGCGGCCGGCGAACTTGCCGCCGACGATCCTCATGCGGCGCGCGGGCAGCGACGGCGGCGCGTGCGCCGCGGCGGTGGGCGGAGGGCGGCTGGGGAGGCGGACATCGCCTCCGAAGCTAGCGCGCGTGCGGCGCGCGCGGCGGGGCGCGCCGCACGATCTCGTCCACGAGCGCGCGCAGCGCCGCCACCTCGGCGTCGCTCGGCGGCGACGGGACCGACGCGATCGTCGGCTCGTCCGCGTCGTCCGTCGCGGTGCCCACGCCGCGCCAGCAGGTGCCGAGGAAGCGCCCGTCCGGCTCGAAGCGCCCGCCGATGCTGGCGTGGTGCCAGCTCACGGTCCCCGCCGTCGTGCGCACGACGGCGTCGGACGCGCTCAGCACCGTGCCGGCGGCGTCGAGCAGCACGAGGAGCTGCCGCCGCCCCGCGGCGCCCGCCGACAGCCCGACGGTGAGCTGCTCCCACCCGGCGATCGCCTCGGCTCCGGGCGGCGCGATCGGCGCGCGCTGCACGGTCGCCCCCGCGGGGAGCGGCGCGAGCAGGGTGTGCCAGGCCGCGTCGGGCGACGTCCCGTCCGTGGGCGCGCCGTCCATCAGAGCGGCACGATCAGCTCGCGGACGCTGTCCGGCTCGAGCCCGCGCGGCGTGCGGCGCGCGTACCACCACACCACCGCCGCCTCGCCGCCCGGCGCGAGCCCGTTCACCGCGTCGAAGCGCGTGGTGTCGACGGCGCCGGGCGCCAGCGGCGGCGGGCACTGCGCGCCCTGCACGCACGGCGCCCAGAGGATGAGCCCCAGCCGATGCCGGTCGATCGCGAACTGGTGGACCGGACGCGCGCTGCGGTTCTCCACCCGGAGCTCGGTCGGCGTCACCGTGACGGCGAGCGGCGCCGCCTCGGCGCCCGTGGGGGCGTCGCACGCGCCGAGGAGGGCGAGCGGGGCGAGCGCGGCGCGCAGCGCGCGAAACGGGGGGCGGGTCGTCGGCATGGCGGGGGGAGGCGATGTGCCCGGTGCTACCCGTCGCGAGCGCCCCGGGTCACCGCGCGCGCGCGATCGCCTAGCTTCCGAGGCATGTCGTCCCCCACGCCCACCCCCGCCCCCACGCCGTACGAGCAGCTCGGCGGCGAGGCCGGCATCCGCCGCCTGGTCGACCGCTTCTACGACCTGATGGACACCGCGCCCGAGGCGGCGACCATCCGCGCGCTGCACGCCCGCAGCCTCAAGGCGTCGCGCGACAAGCTGCACCTCTTCCTGGTCGGCTGGACGGGCGGCCCGCCGGTGTACGTCGAGAAGCACGGCCATCCGCGCCTGCGCATGCGCCACTTCCCGTTCCGCATCACCGCCCGCGAGCGCGACGAGTGGATGTGGTGCATGGACCGCGCGATGGCGGAGCACGACATGCCGGAGGCGCTGCGCACCCAGCTCCGCGAGCGGCTGCACGCACTCGCCGACCACATGCGGAACCATCCCGATTGAGCGGCGCTGCGGATTCGACGGGCGCTGCGGACTGCGGGCTGCGGATTTTGAAGACGCTGCGGGGCTGCGGGGCTGCGGAACGGCCGCTCGGGACGTGCCGGCGCGTGGGACCCGAACGGCCAGGAGCAGCAGGGATGAAAATCCGAGAAGATCGGACAAGATCTGATTGGCTCCGCCCCGGTGCATGGGACGTCGCGCCACGCGGAGCTAATCAGATCTTGTCCGGCTTCTCCATCCGACTTCAATCCCTGCTGCTGTTCATCGCGCCGATGCGCCGCGAAGGCGATCGCTCGGTGCCGTGAGGGCTGCGGGCATGCCGTTCCGCAGCCCCGCAGCCCCGCAGCGTCTTCAAAATCCGCAGCCCGCAGTCCGCAGCGCCTATCTCGCCCTCCACACCGCCGCCCGGATCTCCGCCGCGACCGCCACGCGGTGCGCCAGCGGCGAGGGCCGCAGCCCCATCCACCGATCCTCGATGCGCGCGAGATGCTCGGCGACCGCCTCGTCGCTGGAGTGGCGCAGCACGAGGTCCAGCACGCCCGCGGCGTAGCCCTCGTACTCGTCCGCGAACGCGTCCTCCACGAGGTGGATGCCGAGCGGGTCCCAGCGCCGGTACAGCACCGCGTTGACGACGGCGAGCAGCGCGTCCGTCATGCGTCGGCGACCAGCCGCGTGCGCTCGGGCGCGAAGCCCAGGCGCTCGTAGAAGGCGCGCGCCGCGTCGTTGAAGGCGTAGACCTCGAGCGAGACGCCGTCCATGCCGCGCGACGCGGCCTCCGCGCGCACCGCGGCGAGCAGCGCGCGCCCCACGCCGTGGCCGCGGTGCGCGGCGGTGACGCCCATCGCGTGCACGTGCAGCCGCGCGGCCGCCCGCTTGTAGGGCGTGTCCGGCGTCTCCTGCACCTCGGCGTGCGCGTAGCCGACCACCGCCTCCCCGTCGACGGCGACGAGCAGCAGATGGCCGGGGCGCTCGGCGAGGCGCGCCATGTCGTCGGGCGTCGCGACCGTCGCCGTCGCGGGCTGGAAGACCTGCGGCAGCGCGGCGGCGTGGATCGCGTGCGTCTCCTGCGCGAGCGCCGCCACCGCGGGCGCGTCGGCGACGAGGGCGGGTCGGATCGTGATGGTCATGTGCTCGGTACACCCCGTCGGCGCATGCGTCGGCACAGGCGTCGGTAAACGCGTCAGTACACGCGGCGATAGAGCGCCGCGCCCGCCGGCACGTCGCGGTGCGTGCGCTGCCGCCCCCACAGGCGGTCGCACGACACGCGCGCGATCAGCCGCGTGGTGTCGGCGCCGTCGGCGTGCGGCATGTCGAGCGCGAGCGAGTCCACGCCCGCGAGCTGCACGCGCGAGAAGGGCATTGGCGGCGTGAACACGTCGTTGCCCGACGACGACACGGTCACGCCGTCGATGCCGTCCCCCGCCTGCCAGACGGTGATCCACACGCCGACCGTGTCGCCCGTCTCCGGGTCCTCGCGCGCGTCGGCGTACATCGCGCTGTCGCCGAGCAGGCACCGGAAGATGCGGTGCGGCGGCTCGTCGCCGGACGCGTCCGACGTGGCGGGGACGGCCGCGGGCGGGGGCGCGATGGTCCCGGCGCGTGCGTCGTGCACGGCCGGCGCCTCGCGCTCCGCGCCCGTGCACGCACCCGTCGCCAGCAGCGTCGCCGACAGCGTCGCCGACAGCGTTGCGAGCAGCACCGCGGACGGCGTCGCGCGCGTCGCGCCGGTGAGCCGCACGCCCCGCGCGCCGTGGGTGGTGTGGTGGTGGGTCACGGCTTCAACTCGCCACGACGCGCGGGGGGCGTCAAGGGCTCACGGGCTGCCGAAGACGAGCAGCCCCGGCTCGCCCGGGGTGACGACCAGCCGCCCCACCAGCGGCAGCCCCGTCACCGCGTCGCGCGGCACCAGCTCGACGATCGGCGACGCCCCGCGTCCGGTGCCGGCGACCAGCCGCGCCGCGAGCACGCCCACCCGCGCGGAATCGATCACCGGACCGGTCGCTGGCGCCAGGAAGAGCGGGAGGCGGCCGCGCCCGCGCGCCGCGTTGCGCCGCTCGATCGCCGCCACGCGCACGCCGCCGCGCACGACGGCCGCTCCGGGGCCCAGGCGCTCGCTCGCCGCGCGCGACGCGCGGGCGCCGGCGCGCCACGCGGCGACCGCGATCGCGCCGAGCCCGCCCACGGCGACGAGCGTGAGGAGGGCGGTGCGGTTCACGCGATCACCGCCGCATGCTCACGCGCCGTCGCGCGCGCGCAGCACCTTCCACCACGACACGCCCGCGACGACGATCGCGAAGGCGAGCAGCGCGCGCGCCACGGGGCGCGGCTGCGGGGTCACGAGGACGCCGCCGAGCAGCCAGAGCGCGATGATGGTGACGAGGAGCGCCTGGATGAGCGCGTGCCGGAAGAGCCGCATGCGTGAAGCTCGCCGGCCGCGCCGCCGCGGGCAACGGCGCCACGGGCAACGGCGCCGTGGGCGACGGCGCCGCGGGCCGACGCCGCCGCTCCCACGGTCCGCCGCAACGAGCAGCAGCGCCCGCCCTCGACGACGCTCGAGGAGCACGAGCCCGCGTCGATGCGCGTGACGCGCGAGACCGAGGTGACGCGCGCGCGGTTCCCGCTCGTCGACATCCACGGGCACCAGAACCTCGCGATGCCCGACTCGCAGCTCGCCGTGCTCGTGTCGCAGATGGATCGTATCGGGCTGCGCACGATGATCGCGCCGCTGGAGCGACGTCGGACGACATCGGACGACATCGGACGGGATGCACGCCCGAAGGCGCGGAGGGATGGTCGGAGCTGGTGGCCTTCAGCGCTCACCATCCGGCCGCGTCTTCGGCGCTGCATCCCGACTCGCTCCTGCGCCGCATCCACGCCGCTCGCGGTTCGCTCAGCTCCCGTCGCGCCCCTTGAGCCGCTCGGCCGCGTACCGCACCGCGAACGCGTGCGCATCGTCGACGTCGTCGGGCACCGGCTCCCACGGCCCGAGCGCCTCGCCGTACTCCTCGGCCGCCTGCTCGCGCGCGTCGGCGATGGAGGCGTGCCAGGTGTCGCCGCCGACCTCGCCGTAGGCCGTGTAGCGGAAGAGCATCGCGCCCGGATCGTCGCTGGCCGTGAGGAGCACGACGTCCGCCTCCGGGAGCATCTTCGCGGGATCGAGCGGGAAGCCGGTCGTGTGGACGGCGCGGCGGCCGCCGTCGAGGGCGCCGATGAGGGCGAGGGTGCGCGTGCGCGTGGAGTCGCTCATGGAGCTGTCCGGGTGCGGGGAACGCCGCGAGGCTCGACGCCCGATGCTACTCCACGGCGCGCAGTTCCGACAGCAGCCGCTCGAGGTGCGCGCGGCCGAGCCGCGACCAGACGTTGTAGAGGCAGCGCTGCCCCGCGATGCGCAGGTACGCGAGCTGGTTCGGCCCCGTGCCGCCCTCGGGACCGTAGCCCGCCTCGCTCCCGTCGGCCCAGCGGATCCGGTGCGGCCAGCGATCGTACGTGTCGCCCTCGGGCGTGGTGCCCGTGCCCGCGACGCCGAACGCGCTGCGCAGCCCCGGCCGGTCGTACGCCACCGCCCACCCGCCGGCGAAGGCGGCCGCGCGCGGCGTGGCGCCGGTCCCCTCCTCCCCCAGGGCGCGCGGGACCACGAGCGCGCAGCTCGCGCGGTTCTCGGCCTTCCGCCACTCGGCCCGGTACACCGCCGGCACCGCCGAGGCGGCGAGGCGCGGGCCGCTCCAGGGCGCGGGAGGGAGCGCGGGAGCGGGCGTCGGGGTGCCGCGCGCGGCGGGCGCGCAGGCGGCGGGCACGCACGCGGCGGCGACGAGCAGCGTGCGGACGAGGGAGCGAGGGGTCGGGCGGTCGGCGAGCATGCGGCGGCGTTCGGGGTGGTGCGCGGCGCGGCGGGGCCCGCGACGCGTGCCCGCCGCAGCGCGGCATCCGTGCCCGCGCGCGGCCGGCCCGGTCACGCCCGTGTGCACCCCTTTCGGGACCCTTGCGGGTGCTCCGGAATCGCGTAGCTTGGCGCCTCTCCCGAACGAACCCCGAAAACATCCGGCGTTCGTCGGGCGCCGTGCCGACCCCTACCCACCCTGGAGGTTCGCCGTGTCCACCGCTGCCACTCCCGCGGCCAGTCCCGCCGCCGCGCCGCTCACGCCCGACGCGTCCGTCGCCGTGGCCGTCACCCCCGACGCGCTGCGCCAGCACTGGCAGGGGCATCGCCGGCTCACGCGCCGCCTGATCGCCGCCTTCCCCGAGGACCAGCTCTTCACCTTCTCGGTGGGCGGGATGCGCTCCTTCGGCATGCTCGCACTCGAGATGCTGAGCATGGCCGCCCCGATGGTGCGCGGCGCGGCGACGAACGAGTGGGAGACGTCGTTCGACCGCGCGGCCGTCCTGAAGGACGAGCTGCTCCGCGAGTGGGACGCGAACACGGAGGCGATCGACGCCCTCTGGCCGCAGATCCCCGCCGCGCGCTTCCAGGAGACGATGACCGCCTTCGGGCTGTACACGGCGCCGCTGTACGAGCTCATGCTCTACTGCATCGACAACGAGATCCACCACCGCGGGCAGGGCTACGTCTACCTGCGCGCCCTCGGGATCGAGCCGCCGCCGTTCTGGGAGCGGGAGTGAGGGGTCAGCGTTCAGCGTTCAGCGCTCAGCGGTCAGCGGGGCCCCGTTCGCGGACGGGGCCTCGTCGCGCATGAAGGTCCATGCCGCCGACGTGATCGTTCGCGCACGCGGCGAGCCGATGGCCTGCACGAACGGCGCGGGGCCCCGCCCACTGACGGAGCCCCACTGATCGCCGATCGCTGAGCGCTGACCGCTGCCCCCTCAACTCACCGCGATCCCCCGCCACTTCCCCTGATTGAATCGCAGCACGCTCAGCGCGCACCGCGTCGCGTGGCCCAGCAGGATCGCCACCCAGACGTGCAGCGGCTCGAGCGTCCCGAGCTGCTGGATCACGACGCAGATCCCGAGCGGCAGCACGAGCTGCGAGACGATCGAGATGTAGAGCGGGCTCTTGGTGTCGCCCGTGCCCTGCAGCCCGCCCGTGTAGGTCAGCGCGACCGTCACGAACAGCCCGGAGAGGCTGAGCACGCGCAGCAGCTGCGTGCCGATGCCGACGACGATCGGCTCGTGCATGCCGAACAGCGCCAGCAGCTGCTGCGGCACCAGCAGGAACGACGCGCCGATGAGCGCCGCGCCCACCAGGCCGAACCGCGCCGCGACGTGCACCGCCGCCTCAGCGCGCTCCGGCTGCGCGGCGCCGAGGTTCTGCCCCGCCACCGTCGCCGCCGCGCCCATCAGCCCGACCGACGTCCAGGTGATGAGCGAGAAGAGCTGCGAGTACGACACCGCGAACGCCGCCTGCGCCGCGGCGCTCTGCGCGAGCGAGCCGATGACGGCCAGCATCAGCACGCCGCCGACGTTCATCGCGATCCCCTGCACGCCCGCCGGCAGCCCGAAGCGGAAGAGCGAGCGGATGATCGTCCAGTCGGGGCCGAGGCCGCGGTGGCGCGGGAACTTCACGACCCAGCCGCCGCCCCACAGGCGCCAGAGCGCGTAGATCGCGACCAGCCCCATCGCGATCACCGTCCCCATCGCCGAGCCGGCGGTGCCGAACGCCGGGATCGGGCCCAGGCCGCGGATGAAGACGACGTTCAGCACGAGGTTCAGCACCGTCGCGACGATGCCGATCACCATCGGCGTGCGCGCGTCGCCGGCCGAGCGCAGCGCGCCGCCGAGCATGAAGAACACCATCATGCCGCTGCTGCACAGGAACATGATGCGCAGGAAGGGCAGCGCCTCCGCCTTCACCGCCGGCGCGGCGTTGACGAGGTCGAGCAGCCACGGCGTCGCGAACCATCCCACCGGCGCCATGACGAACAGCGAGATCCCGATCGCCGTCAGGAAGCCCTGGTAGACGGTGCGGTCCACCGCCTCCTCGTCGCCGGCGCCGGCGAAGCGCGCCACGAGCACGCTCATCCCCGTGAAGAGCGACGAGATGAACGCGATGACGACGATGAAGATCTGCCACGCGACGCCGATCGCCGCGTTGCCGGTGAAGCCGACGAGGTGGCCCACGAGCACGTGGTCGACCATCCCCTGCAGCCCGCCGATGATGTTCGTCAGCATCGTCGGCCACGCGATGCGCCACACCGCCTGGCGCAGCGGCCCCTCGACGATGGAGCGGTCGTAGCGGCCGGCGGGGCGGGCGGGCGGCGCCGGGGGCGTCGAGGGCGGCGGGGACGCGGGCGGCTCGAGCGGCGTCGGGCGCGCGGGCGTGGAGGCGGTGCTCAAGGGGGCCTGGCTGCGGCGCCGGTGGGAAGGGCGAGGCGTGCGGCGGGTGCTGCGGCGTGTCGCGCGGTGCGGCGGGTCGCGCCGGACGAAGGTGTCGAGGCCCGCCGGTCGACGCCAGGGAGCGCACGCGCCCCTGACGCACGGCCGACGACGCCGGCCCTGCGCGCGGGCTAGCCCGCGCGCAGGGCCTCCGCCCACGTCAGCATCCGCGCCAGCAGCGCCGCATCGCGCGTGGGATCGGGCGCGTCGACGGGGAGCGTCGCCACCCGGTCGCGCACGGCGTCCACCAGCGCGTCGCGCGCGCCCGTGTCGGGGCGCAGCACGCGTTCGGGCGCCGCGGCCGCGAGCGCGTCGAACCACCGTCGCAGCGGCGCCACCAGGCGCAGGTTCGCCTCGAAGTTGCGGCGCGTTCGTGTCGCGTCGCCGGCGCGCCGCGCGCGCAGCTCCGCCTCGCTCGCGTCGAGCGCGACGTACAGCGTCGGGACGCCGAGCGTGCCCGCGGCGAGGTGTGCCGCGTACAGCGGGCCCGTCGCGTCCGCGCCCGGCCATCCCTCGTCGGCGAACACCGCGTGGTACCAGAGCCCCTTGAACGGATCGCCGTCGAGCACCGCGAACGGTGCCTCGCGCGCGAGCGCGCGCGCCGCACGCCACTGCGCCGCGTGCCCATCGACGAACCACGCCGCCGACGCCGCGGCCGGCGGCGCGTCGCGCGCGTCGAGCTCGGGAACGACGGCCGCACCGGCCGCCTCCGCGAGCGCCCGCGCCAGCGTCGTCTTCCCGACCGCGCTCGGCCCCTCCACGCAGACGACGATGCCCGCGCGCGCGGACGACGCGCTCACGCGACGCGCCGCCGCATGCCGCGCGACGCGCCGTGACGGGAGCGCTCCCGCATGCCCCGCCGTTGGTGATTCGTGACGCAGCGCGACGCGCGCGACGCTTGCGGCGACATCTGTTCCTCCTAGCTTGGCCTGCCCGAAGAGGTGCCGAACGCTCGCGGAGCCGGGACGACGGAGACGACGGACCGGCACGCGAGGCTCGGAGTGCATGCCCGACGAGAGGCCGCGCGCGCGCGGCCGCGCACGCAGGGAGCGTGACGATGACCAGGCAGGAACTCGAGCAGTGGCTGTGCGGTGGCGGCACGCTCCTCCCCTCGGCGGCAGAGGTCGCGGCGCTCCTCGGCGTCACGCGCGACGTCATGGTGGACGCCGCACCGCACGCCGCCGCGCGCCGGCTCGCGCACGCACGCTTCGCGATCGCGGTGCTGCGCGACGTCTTCGCCGACGATCACGCGGTGCGCTGCTGGCTCCGCACGCCGCGCCCCGAGCTCGACGGACGCAGCGGGCGCGATCTCCTGTGGGCCGGCGAGACGCGCGCCGTCGAGGACCTCGCCGTGCGCGAGTGGCACCGCCCCGACCGCGCCGCGCTGCTCGCCGCGTCGTACCTCCGCGTCGGACGCTCGGCGTGACGCCGCGCCCGGCGCGCGCACGGCGTCAGGCGTAGCGCGCGCGGGCCTTCCGCGCCTCCTCCTCGCGGTCGCGCGGCGGCGCGGTCGTGGTGAGCGACGCGATCAGCCGCTGCGCGGCCGCGGTGACCTCGTCGACCGCGCGGTCGAACGCCTCCGCGTTGGCGCGCGACGGCCGCGTGGTGCCGCTCAGCTTGCGCACGAACTGCAGCGCCGAGGCGCGCAGCTCGTCGTCGGTCGCGGGCGGCTCGAAGTTGGCGAGCGTCCTGATGTTGCGGCACATGCGCGCGCTCCTGGGCGACGGATCGACGGCGGCGGCGCGGACGACGTGCCCGCCGCGGCGGTGCGCCAATATGCCGCGCGGCGCGCGCGCCGCCATCGCGCGTCGGCCCGCGCCCGCGGTCATGCGCCGGCCGTCACGCGCCGGCCGTCACGCGCCGGCCGTCGAGCAGCTCGCGCCAGTAGCGCCCCATCTGCCCGCGGTTCGCGAGCGACGCCGGCGTGAGCCCCGCCGCGCGCCACGCGTCCGGTGCGCAGCCGGCGACCGCGTCCGCGACGCTCCCGTCACTGCCGTAGACGTCGAACAGCGCGGGCGCGACGGCGTGATACCAGGCGAGCATCGCGCGCAGCTCGGCGTCGTCGGGCGTGCCGCGCCGCAGCCGGCGCTCCAGCGCGCCGACCGTCGCGCGTAGCCCGTGCTCGGGCAGGTCGAGGATCGCCGTCTGGCACGGCGGCGCGACGGTGCCGACCCAGGCGAGGAACACGGCGCGCTTCAGCGCCTCGTCGCCCGACTCGGCGTGCGCGAACAGCGCCTGGTACGCGGTCAGGATCTCCGGGTACTCGCCGTACAGCCCCGAGCGCGCGATCTGCGCGTGCCGCTCCTCCAGCGTGCCCGACGCGCCGGCGATGCTCGCGAGGATGGCGGCCTCCCACGCCGCGATCGCGCCGAGCGGGAGCGCGCGCCTCGGCGCCGGTCGCCAGGGGGCGTCGGAGGTGGGCACGCGCGAGCTCCCGTCAGCGCACGCGCCGGATCAGCTTCGTCGTCGGGCGGCCGTCGCGCACCGCGCCGAGGCAGCGCGTCGCGTCGATGACCGGCTCCTCGGTGCGCACGACCTCCCAGTCGAAGGGCGTGCGCTGGTCGGCGCACACCTCCAGCGTGGCGCCGCGGTACATCCCCTCGTAGCGCGTGAGCACGGCGGCCGTCGCGAGGCTGTCGGCGCCCGCGCGCGCGGGGCACTCGCCGGGCGCGGCGACGTAGTCCACCACGATCCAGCCGCGCGGCACGCCGGTCGTGCGGCAGACGCGGCGCTCGCCGGCGAGGCGCGTGCCGCTGTTCGGCCCCGGCAGGTCGCCCGGCGCGGGCGTCGGGTCGGTCGGTCGGCGGGGCCCCGCGTCGATGACCGCCGGCCAGTCGCGCCGCGCGTCGATCGGCGAGCTGCCGCGGTCGCCCGAGCCGCCGCGCAGGTTGACGGAGGAGCAGGCGGCGGCCGTGCCGGTCAGCAGGACGAGGGCGCAGCGCAGCGTGGCGGATCGCGACATGGCGGAGCGTGCGTGAGGGCGGGAGTCCGGCCGGTGGTGCCGTCGAGTGGGCGAGTGGGCAAGCGCGGGGCCCGGCTCCCGCTCCACGTGCGCCGTGCGGGATCGTCCGCGCGACGGGACGCCGGGCGTCCCACGGCGGGGACGCCGCCGGCACGCGCGACCCGCGACGCGACACGCCATCCCGCGGCGCGAAACCCGAGCCGCGCCCGACCGTACACCGAACGATGCCACGGTCCTCCGCCTTCCGTCAGGTCGCGTCGCGCGCGGCCGCCCTCTCGGCCGCGCTCTCGGCCGTGATCTCGATCGTCCCGTGCGAGGCTCGCGCGCAGCGGCCCGCGCGCGCGCGCGCCGTCGCGGCGCTCGACTCCGTGGCGGGAGCGCCGGTCGCGCGCGGCGACGTCGCCGGCCTCACCGTGATGGTGCTCCGCGGGCGCGACACGCTGCTCGCGCGCGGGTACGGCCGCGCCGAGCTGGCGAGCGGCGCCCCGATGACGGTCGACCGCGTCTTCCCGATCGCGTCGCTCACGAAGCAGGTGGCCGCCGCCGCCGTGCTGCGGCTGGTGGAGCGCGGCGTCGTGGCGCTCGACGACGACGTGACGCGCCACCTCCCCGGCGCCCCCGTGCAGGGACGCCGCGTCACGATCCGGCAGCTGCTCACGCACACGTCGGGGCTGCCCGACTTCGCCGACCGCCCCGATCCCGACAGCACGTACTCGCGCGACGTGCGCCCCGCGACGACGCTGGCGCGCGTGCGCGGGCTGCCGTTCGACTTCGCGCCGGGCACCGAGCTGCGCTACAGCAACACCGGCTACCTGCTCCTGGGCATGCTGCTGGAGCGGCACGCGGGCGGCGAGGCGTTCGCGACGCACGTGACGCGCACGCTGCTCGCGCCGGCCGGGGCGCGCACCGCCGGCTACTGCGGCGGGCGGACCGGCGCCGACGCGCCCGTGGGCGGCTACCGGCGCACGCGCGCGGGGCTCGCCGTCGTGCCGCCGCTGCATCCGAGCGTCGCGCACGCCGCGGGCGGCACGCACCTGTGCGCGTCCGCCCTCGACCTCGCGGCGTGGAACGCGGCGCTGCACGGCGGCCGCCTGCTGCGGCCCGCGTCGTACGCCGCGATGACGGCCGGCGCGGTCGTGCGCGGCGCGTCCGGCGACACGCTGCGGACGCGCTACGGCTTCGGCCTCGCGCTCTCGAGGCTCGCGGGGCGGCGCGCGCTGCACCACGGCGGCGACGTCGCCGGCTACGCGACATACCTCGCGTACCTCCCCGACGACTCGCTGTCGGTCGTGCTGCTGATGAACACGGAGGGCCCGGTGCGCCACGTCGCCCTCGTCGAGCAGCTGATCGCCGCCGCGCTCGGCGACGCGCCGCCGACGCCGGGCGTGACGCACGCGGCGCCCCCGCCGCCCGCCACGCTCGCGGCGCTCGTGGGGCGCTACGGCGACGGGCCGGCCGCGTTCGCGATGGCCGGCGACCGCCTCGCCTTCGTGTGGGACGGCGGCGCGCCCGAGCCGCTGCTCTGGACCGGCGGGCAGTCGTTCACGAACGGCGCGAGCCGCTTCACCTTCGTCACCGCTCCGGGCGCGCCGCCGACCGTCTGGGCCGACCTGGGCTACGTCGTGGCCCGCTGGACGCGCGCCGCGCGCTGAGGCGTCAGGCCGGCCGCGTCAGCTCGTACACGCCGATCGCGCGCGGGCTCGACTCCTCGCCCACGCTCCAGCGGCTGAGCGTGATCCGCCATCCGTCCGCCTCCAGCGCCTCGAGCAGCTGCAGGCTCGGCTTCCGGAACGGATCCGAGAGCAGCACGCGCCCGTCCGGCGCGAGGCTCGCCTCCAGCACGTGGCGCAGGTGCGGGTGCATCGGCTCGCTGTACAGGATGTCGGAGCCGAGGATCCAGTCGTAGCGCGCGGTGTCGCTCCAGAGCGTCCAGTCGGCCTCGCGGTGCGCGATGCGGTCCGCGAGGCCGTTGCGCTCCACGTTGCGGCGGCACACCGCGAGCGCGAGCGACTGCCGATCCGTCTGCACGACGTGCGCGCCGAGCGATGCCGCGACGATGCCGGGGAGCCCCGTGCCCGCGCCGAGCTCCAGCACCTGCCGCCCGCGCAGCGCGTCGCCGCGCGAGGCGACGTCGTGCGCGAGCGCGATCGCCGCCGGCCAGAGCACCACCCCGTAGGGCAGGCGCGCGCGATCCTCGCTCAGGAAGCGCTGCTCGTCGGCGTGGGTGAGCACCTCGCCCGTGTGCAGCACGCGCCACTCGTGGCCGGGGACGCGCAGCCGGTACTCGTGCAGCGGGAAGTCCCCGACCGACGTGCGCAGCGTGCGGTCGTCGGCGTCGAGCGTCGCGCCGGTCGTCGCGCCGGTCGTCGGGGCGTCCTGCGAGGGCGTCGTCACGACAGCTCGCCGCCGCCCGGCGGGGCGCCGCCGCTGCGCGCCATCAGCAGCACGGCGAGGCCGACCAGCAGGACCGCGACGAGCAACCCGATCACCACCGCGATGCGCGTGCTGCGTGGCGAGCGCACGCGGCGTCGCGCGATGAGCGCCGCCTCGTCGAGCCAGACGCGCCCGTCGCCCGCGTCGCGCAGGACGCCCTCCTGCATCAGCCGCTCGAAGGTGTCGTCGCGCGAGAGCCCGATCGTCTCGGGGCGCTGCGCGCGCTCCGGCGCGGTGGCGCCCGCGACGCGGAACGCGTCGAGCTGCCGCTGCTGGGCCGCGGCCGCCGCGGCGGCGGCGTTGGCGGCCATGATCGCGACCATCGCCCCGGCGTTCATCCGGCGGCGGGGCAGCGGTCGCGCAGCCAATCGGCAAGCGCGCGCGCCTGGCGCAGCTCGGCGGCGGCGAGCGGCGTGGTGCGCTGCTGCGGCTTCGCGTCCCGCGACCACGCGCGCAGGGCGGCCGGATCGCGGCTCGCCATCACCGCGGCGGGCACCGTCAGCTCGTGGTGCGTGCGCTGGCCGCGCACGATCGCCCCCGTCGAGTCGAAGACCGCCAGGACGAGGTCGCCCGCGCTCTGCCCGGCGTTGGTCGTCACGTGCGTGCGATCCGACAGCCCCGTGATGCGCCCGCGCGCATCGACGCTGAGCAGGAGGTCGCGCTCGCCGCCCGGGCTGCGCGTCTTCATCACCAGCCGCCGGGCGCCGGCCGACGGCGCGGGCAGGCACGTCCCGACCGTCGTCGGCGGGATCGTCAGCGCGCGCAGGTGCGCGGGCGCCTGCGCGCCGCCGTCGCGCGGGAGGGCGCTCGCGGCGGCGAGGAGCAGGGTGGCGGAGCAGGCTCGGCGCATCGGATGGGAGAGGGGACGGATCACGGACGCCTCAGGGGCACGTCATGGGCGCGGGCGCGGCCGCGGGGGCGGCGCCTGGTCGCGCAGCTCGCACGCGCCCGATCCCACGCGCGCGCTGTCGGCGGGGACGCAGAGGCGCGCGGTCGTCGCCGAGTCGAGCGTCGCGCGCGACCGGGCGCCCTCGTCGGCGGCGGGCGGGCGCGGCCCGCGCGAGCAGCCGGCGAGGAGCAGGGGCACGACGGCCAGCGTCGCGGGGACGGCGAATGGCATCCGGTGCGAGCGAGACAGGCGAGACATGGCGCGACCTCCCGCGGCGTGCTGTGCCGCCCGTTCCGAGCGGGCCCACCGGCCCGCCGTCCCGAGCGCGCGGCCAAGTTGCCCGCATGCGGAGGGCCACACAAGCCGCGGCGCGCGCTACTCCGGCCGCACGTCCAGCCCGAGCGCGGTGGCGATGGCGAGCGCCTGCTCGAAGCTGACGATCGCGCCCCGGAGATCGGCGCTGGTCGGGTCGAGCGCGCTCAGGTCGCTGCCGCGCAGGTCGCAGCGCGCGAGCTGCGCCCCCCGCAGCGCGGCGCCCGCGAGGTCGAGGTCGCGGAGCGCGGCGCCCTGGCAGCGGGCGCCGGTGAGGTCCGCCTCGCGCAGCCGCGTCCCCCGGAACGACGCCGCGCGCAGGTCGGCGCCCGCCAGCGCGACGTGCGACCAGTTGCCGCCGACGACCTGCAGGCGGTCGAAGGTGCACCGGTCGAACGTGCTGCCGACGAGCTTGCAGTCGGTGAAGCGCGCGGCGAAGAAGGTGCAGCCGACGAACGTGCAGTTCAGGAAGGCCGCGTCCGTGTGCGTCGACTCGTTGAAGCGGGCGTTCCGGAAGGTGCAGTCCGTGAACACCGTCCCCGTCCCGGTCGCGTCCGTGAGGTCGAGGTCGAGGAAGGCGACGCCGGTGTGCTGTTCGCCCGAGAGGTCGCGTCCCTCCCAGTCGGCGCCCGAGACGGTCGCGTCGGTGGTGGAGGGGCGGAGCCCGTGCTTACGTTCGGCCATGCGGGAGGATAGCGCATCGGGGTGCCGCGCCGCCCGGAAACCGGCGCAGGAGACGACCCGTAGGACCGCCCATGCAGCAGCCTGCCCAGGATCAGCCCCCCGCGCCGCCGGCACCGCCCGAGCCGCCGCTCCCCGCGCCCGATTTCGTGTCGGTCCAGCCGGCCGGTACGCCGACCGCCGTCTCGGTGGAGGGGACCACGATCCCGCTCCAGGGGCTGCCGCGTACCGCGCAGGAGGTGCGCGGGCTGCGCGAGCGGCGCGAGATCCTGCGCGACCAGCTGGAGCGCGCGACCAACCGCCGCGAGAACCTCATCGCCGAGCTGAACGGCAGCCGCGAGGGAGAGCATCCGCTCGCGCCGGAGGCGCGCGCCGGCATCGAGCAGCGGCTCAAGGTCGTCGACGAGCGCATCATCCAGCTGGAGCGCGACCAGGCGGCCACCGAACGGCTGCTGACCAACGCCGCGCCGGCCGTGCTCGCCCAGGCCGCCGCGCTGGAGGAGCGCAACTCCGGGCCGGACGAGGACGAGATCGTCATCACCGCCTTCGGCATGTTCGGGGCGGGCATCCTCCTGACGCTGCTCGTCGGCCGCATCCGGCAGGGGTTCGCCCGGCGGCGCGGCGGCCGCGGCGTGGCGACGGCCACGCCGAACGCCCTCCCCGCCGACGACCCGCGCATCGACCGCCTGACGCAGACGATGGACGCGATCGCCGAGGAGGTGGAGCGCATCGGCGAGGGGCAGCGGTTCGTGACGCAGCTGCTGGCCTCGCGCCGCGAGGCGCCGATGCTGAGCGGGGAGCCGGACCGGCGCTGACCGGCGCCGACCGGCGCCGACCGGCGCCGACCGGCGCCGCCGCGCGACCGACTTCCTGGACCCGGGCCCGCCCGGCGTCGCGCTCAGCGCGGCGCCGGGCGTACCGTATCCACCACCACCCGCAGCGGCGAGAGCGTCCCGCGCAGCCGCTGCGTGCCGCCGACCTGGTAGGTGAGGTCGAGGCGGATCTCGAACCGGTCGGCGGCCTCCCACCGGATCCCGTCCACGCCGGCGTCGGTCTCGAGCATCGTGGCCGGCGGGCCGCGGTAGATCACCCGCCCGTCGGGGACCGTCGCGACGACCCCGTGCCCCGCGCCCGTGGGCGACTGCGCGAGGTAGGCGACGTGCCGCCCGTCGGGCGCCAGCTCGGGGACAGCATGGGGCACCCAGTCGGGCGGCGCGGGGAGCCGCCGGGTGCGCCGCGTCCGCACGTCGTACGCGTACAGCCCGACCACGAGGTTCTCCTCGGCGCGGATCCCAAGGACGAGCGAGTCGCCCACGACCACCGGGGGCGCGGCCGCGAGGACGTCGGGCAGCGTGTCGACGTGCGTCGGGGTGCGCACCACGACCCGGTGCAGCACGCCGTCGGTCAGCTCGTTCGCGTACGGGACGGAATCCGCGAGGACGGCCACCACGGTCGGCCGCTCCGCCGAATCGGGCGCGATGGTGGCGGCACGCTGGCGCGAGGTCGCTGGCGTGGAATCCGTCGACGGAGCACGCTCGGACGGGCCGCAGGCGCCCGACAGCAGGAGCGCGGGCGCGAGGGCGCGGCGCAGGCCGGGGCTCGCGAGGTGGCGCACGGGAGGAACGGGGCGCGGCGCGCGGGTCAGAGCTGCCGGGCGCGCGCCGACTCGTCGGTCCAGCGCGCCCGGCGATAGGCCACGACCCGCGCGCCGGCGTCCGCCAGCAGCTCCAGCGCCTCCTCGGTGAAGACGGTGCCCACCGCCACGATGCCCCCCGCGGCCGGCGCCGGGCCGAGCCGGCGCAGCGCCTTCCGCACCGGCGCCGAGGGGACGACGTCGCGCGGAGCGTGCGCGAACAGGAGGACCGAGTATTCGGCTCCCTCGCCGTCGTCGGGCGTGGCGGTGGCCGCCGCGACGTCGTCGCGGTAGGCCGGCGGCACCACGTGGCGGAGCTTCGCGGCGCCGATGCGCGGATAGATGGTCACCTTCATGGCCGCGCCGCCTCGCAAGTTCGGGGCGATCTCCGTCGCCGGCCGATCGGGCGCGGCGTCACGCCCACCCACCCGGCGCCACCGAGAGCGCGATGCACAGCTGGGCCGCGACGTAGGTCCCCATGATCCACCGCTGCGCGTGCGGGACCGCCGTGTGGAAGCGGTTCACCGCCAGCACCCCGTCCGACACGACGAAGAGCCCCGCGCCCACCGCGGCGAGCGCCGCCGCCACCCCGTCGATCACCGCCGCGCGGGCCGCCGCCTGCCCGGCCATCAGGACCAGCGCGGCCGCGTAGAGCAGCACGGGGAGCCGCAGACGGCCGAGCCGGTGCCAGAGCGCCGCCACCAACGCGGCACCCACGAGCACGTACGGGGCGAACGCCGTCGGATCGGCTCCGAACGGAGCGTCGCGCGTGAAGGCCACGAGATACGCGACGTGCGCCGCCAGGAAGCTCGCCAGCCCGGCCACGAAGCGGTCGCGCGGCAGCATGAGCCAGACGTCGCCCGCCAGCGACGCGAGCAGCCCCACCGCGATCGCCGCGGCGTAGGTCGCGTCCGTGCCCGGCAGCGCGCGGGCGAGCGCGAGCGCCAGCGCGAGCAGCAGGGCGGTCGTCAGCGGCTTGCACGTGTAGACCAGCGCCCGGCGCCCCCGGTGCTCCGCCCACAGATGGACGACCGCGCTGCCGAGCGCGGACGCGACGAGCGGGAGGGCCCAGCCGGGGAGCGCGGGCGTCACCCGGCCGCGTCCTCGTCCGGCCAGAGCTCGGCGGCCGCCTCGCGCAGCGCCTTCGCCCGCGCGCCGAGCGCCCCCGCTCCCTCCAGGTCGCGGGCGGCGTGGGCGGCGTCGGCCTGCGCCTCCAGCAGCTCGGCCCACATCGCGACCTGGCCGGGGTGTCCGAGCAGCCGGGCCGCCGAGCGCGGGTCCAGCCGTCGGAGGAGCGGCGCCTCGGGGCCCAGGAGCGCGTCGGTCGCCGCGGCCGCCTCGTGCCGGACCGTCTCGGGCGAGGCCGCCGAGTGCGTGAGGCGCTCGCGCAGGCGGCGCAGCGCCTCGGCCGCCTGGCGGATGAGGCGGAGGATGTAGTCGTCCTGGTCGCTGCGACGGATGCTCACGCGCGCCCTCCCGGCTGGTCGTGGGACACTACCCCGCGCCCGGCGGATGACAAGGCGGCGGCGCGCGCGGATCCAGACGGCGCACCGGCGGGTATCGCCGGCGCTCGCCTCACGCCCAGCCCCGTCGTCATGCCGTCGTCCCGCCCCTTCCCGCGCCTCGCGCCGGCCGTTCCGGCCCTGGCGATGGTCCTCGCCGCCTGCACCGAGACGGCGGGCCCGGTCCCCGCGCCGGACTCCGGCCTCCGCGTGGTGAACGCCACGCAGACGCCCGTGGACGTCCTCGTGGACGGGGCGGTGCGGGTGAGCGGGCTGCCGCTCGCCAGCGTGTCGAGCGCCTTCGGGGTGCCGGCCGGGACGCGGCGCGTGCAGCTGCGCGCGGCGGGCGGCGCGACGACCGAGCTGGCCGTCGACGCGCCCGTGGGGAGCGCGGTGACCGCCGTCGCCCTGCGGAGCGGGACCGGCGCGCTGGCCGCGCAGGTGCTCGCCGACACCGGGGCGCTGGTGCCCGCCGGCAAGAGCAAGCTGCGCGTGGCGCACCTGGCGGCCAGCGGCGCCGCGAACGTCGAGCTGTTCCGCACGCAGCCCGACTTCCGGACGCCCGTCCGCATCATGACGCCGTTCCGCTACGGCGAGACGTCGCCGTACCTGCAGGGCGACCCGGGCGTGTGGGAGGTGTTCGTGGCGCCCGCCGGGAGCAGCGGCGCGCCCAAGGGCGCGACGACCGGGCCGGTGACGGTGCCGGCCGACGAGCGGCGCACCGTCGTGCTGCTGGACAGCGCGGGCGTGCTGCGCTTCCGCGTCATCCCGGAGTAGGCGGCGGCGCCGCCGCGCGGGGCGGTGCGCCCACCCGCGCGAACGCGCTCAGCCCGTCGTGCAGGTACGGGCGCCGCGACTCGGCGCCCTCGACGAGCAGGAAGCGCTGCACCGCCGCGCCCCGCGCGTCGAGCACCACGAGCGCGTCGGGGCCGTCGAGGCGCGCGGGCGACTCCTGCGCGCCGTAGCGGTAGGCGAGCGCGCCGCCGCGCTGCAGGACGTGCAGCGTGTCGGGCCCGTTGGCGTAGACGCCGACGAAGCGCTCCGGCCGCCCCGCCGCCCGCGCGGCCGCCGAGTCGCGGCGCGCGGCGACGTCGGCCCCCGCCTCGCCCACGAGCTGCGCCATCACGGCCGCCGCGGTGCCGGCGAGGATGCCGCCGTTGCGGTTGGCGAGCACGATCACGGCCGCCTGCGAGTCGGGCGCCATCGTCACGACCGAGCCCGAGCCGACGCGGAAGCCGTAGTGCGAGAGCGTGCGCACGCCGCCGCGCACGCACGCCTGGAGGCCGTAGGCGTAGCGGCACCCCTCGCCGCCGGGCACGGGCGCGCGCGGCTCGACGAGCGTCGCGACGGCGGCGGCGGGGATCGCCTGCCGCCCGTCGACGCGGCCGCGGTCCATGATCGTGATCGTCAGCCGCGCCAGCTCCGACGCGCTCGAGAAGAGCGAGCCCGAGGCCCACGTCGTGACGTCGTCGGTGAAGGGGCGCAGCACCGCGGCCGTCGTGTCGCGCACGCGATGGTCCTGCGCGAGCGGCCAGGTCATCGCCTCCAGCGGGCGGAACGTCGAGCGCGTCATGCCGAGCGGCGCGAGCACGCGGTCGCGCACGACGTCGGCGAACCACGCGCCGCCCGCCTGCTCGATCGCGTAGCCGGCGAGCCAGTAGCCAGGCCCCGAGTACGAGTAGACGTCGCGCGCGGGGCCGAACAGGTGCTCGCGCCCCCAGCCGCGCACGCGCGTGGCGAGCGCCGCGTCGTCGTGCGGCCCCGCGCCCGAGGCCTCGTTGATCATGCCGGCGCGGTGCGTCAGCAGCTGGTCGAGCGTCAGCCGGCCCATGGTGGACGAGAGGCCGCGCGCGTACGTCGCCAGCGGCGCGTCGAGGCGCACGCGCCCCTCGTGCGCGAGCAGCGCGGCGGCGAGCCCCGTGACCATCTTCGTCGTCGAGCCGATGCGGAAGAGCGTCGCCGGCGTGACCGGCTCGCGCGTCTCGACGCTCGCGACGCCGAAGCCGCGCGCGTACACCACGCGCCCGCGCTGCACGACGGCGATCGCGACGCCGGGGCTGCGCGTCGCGCGCATCTCCTGGCGCAGCACGGCCTCGATGGCCGCGGTGTCGAGCGTCGCCGCGCGCGGCTGCGCGGACAGGACGGCGGGCGCGGCGAGCGGGGCGAGGGCCAGCGGAACGAGCAGCGGGAGGACGGCGAGGCGCACGGGCGGCGGGGCGCGGGAAGCGGGCGACGACCCGCGGAAGCTGCGCGGCAGGGCGGACGCGGGACAGGGCGCGCGCCGCGCCGCGCGGTCGCGGGGCGGTGAAATTCGCGTTCGCATGCGCGCGCGGTAGCTTGGCGCGATGCGCCTCCCGATCGCCGCCGCGCTCCTCGCCTCGCTCGTCGTCGCCACCCCGTCGTCGCGCGCCGCGGCGCAGCCCGTCCGCAAGGACGCCGCGCGGGCCGAGCCGCTGGTCTTCGGCGAGACGTTCACCCTCGCGTCCACCACGCTCGGCGAGGTGCGCCGCATCAACGTGTACGCGCCGCCAGGCTACGCGGCGTCGCCCGACACGCGCCTCCCGGTGCTCTACATGCCGGACGGCGGGATGGCCGAGGACTTCCTGCACGTCGCGGGGCTGGTGCAGGTGTCGGTCGGCAACGGGACGATGCGGCCGTTCCTGCTGGTCGGCATCGAGAACACGGAGCGCCGGCGCGACATGACCGGCCCGACCGAGAGCGCGTCCGACCGGCGCATCGCGCCGCGCGTCGGCGGCTCGGCGGCGTTCCGCACGTTCATCCGCACCGAGCTGATGCCGGAGGTGAACGCGCGCTACCGCACCACGGGCGAGACGGCGATCGTCGGCGAGTCGCTCGCGGGGCTGTTCGTCGTCGAGACGCTGCTGCTCGAGCCGGCGCTGTTCGACACGTACGTGGCGTTCGACCCGAGCCTCTGGTGGAACGACGGGAAGCTGCTCGCCGACGCGGAGACGCAGCTGCGCGCACGCTTCGGCGCGGCGCCGGCGCTGCGTCGCACGCTGCACGTCGCGACCAGCGGCGAGCCGTCGCTCGTGCCGCTCGTGCAGCGGCTGACGACGACGCTGGAGCGCGCCGCGCCGCCGGGACTGCGGTGGCGCCACGTGCCGATGCCCGCCGAGCAGCACGCCACGATCTACCATCCGGCCGCGCTGCAGGCGTTCCGCCTGCTGTTCGCGCCGACGCCGGCGCCCCCGCGGTAGCCGCGGTCAGTCCGGCCGTGCGTCGCGCCCGCAGGCGGCGGCGCGCGCCCGCAGCAGCGCGCGCTCGCGGGCGTTGCGCGTGAGCGCCGCCGCGCGCTCGAACTCCGCGCGCGCCTCGTCCATGCGGCCCAGCTTCGCGAGCAGGTCGCCGCGCACGCTCGGCAGCAGGTGATAGCCGTCGAGCGTGCCCGCCTCGCGCAGCGCGTCCACGATCGCGAGGCCGGCCGCCGGGCCGAGCGCCATCCCGACCGCCACCGCGCGGTTCAGCTCCACGACGGGCGACGGCACGCGCTGCACGAGCGCAGCGTACAGCGCGGCGATGCGCGGCCAGTCGGTCTCCGCCGCGGTGCGGGCGCGCGCGTGGCAGGCGGCGATCGCGGCCTGCAGCGCATAGGGCCCGTGCGCGCCGCCCAGCGCCTCGGCGCGCGCGAGCGCGGCCAGCCCGCGCGTGATGAGCACGCGGTCCCAGCGCGCGCGGTTCTGGTCGAGCAGCAGCACCGGCTCGCCCGTGGGGCCGACGCGCGCGTGGGCACGCGACGCCTGGATCTCCATCAGCGCGACGAGGCCGTGCACCTCGGGCTCCCGCGGCGCGAGCCCCGCGAGGATGCGGCCCAGCCGCAGCGCGTCCTCGCACAGCGCGGGGCGCATCCAGTCGTCGCCCGCGGTGGCCGAGTAGCCCTCGTTGAAGATCAGGTAGAGCACCTGCAGCACCGACGCGAGCCGCGCCTCGAACTCGGCGCCGCGCGGCACCTCGAACGGCACCTTCGCGTCGGCGAGCGTGCGCTTCGCGCGCACGATGCGCTGCGCGATCGTCGGCTCGGGGACGAGGAAGGCGCGCGCGATCTCGGCGGTCGTGAGCCCGCCGAGCAGCCGCAGCGTGAGCGCGACGCGCGCCTCGGTCGAGAGGACCGGATGGCAGGCGACGAGGATGAGGCGCAGCAGGTCGTCGCCGACGTGGTCGTCGATGGCCGCGTCGAGGTCGGGCACCGCGGACTCCTGCCGCGCGTCGAGCTCCACGCCGAGCTGCGCGTGCGTGCGCGCGAGCATCGGCGCGCGGCGCATGCCGTCGATCGCGCGGCGCTTCGCGACCGACATCAGCCACGCGCCCGGGTTCGTGGGCACGCCGCTCGTCGGCCACTGCTCGAGCGCGGCGACCAGCGCGTCCTGCGCGAGGTCCTCGGCCAGCCCGACGTCGCGCGTGAGGCGCGCGAGCCCGGCGATCAGCCGCGCCGACTCGATGCGCCAGACGGCGTCGATGGCGCGATGGATGTCGGAATGCGTCACCCCGAGAATCAGCGCGCGCGCCCCGCCGGTGACAAGCGGGGCGCGCGACGCGGCGATCGAGCGGCGTGACTCAGGCCACGGCGGGCTCGCGCTGCAGCGAGGCGCCGAGCGCGTCGAGCAGCGCGTTGGTGCCGTGCTCGCGCTGCCGCACGTTGTCGTGCCCGTCGAGGAAGGCGCCGTGCTCGGTGAGCGTCAGCCGCGTGCCGCCGCCCGCGGGCGCGAGCTCGATGACCGCGAGCGATGCCGAGATGCGCACGTCGTCGAAGTCCATGGTGTAGCCGTAGACGATGCGCTCGTCCGGGACGATTTCCTGATAGAGGCAGTCGAACACGTAGACGTGGCCGTCCGGCAGGTTGCCGCGGCTCGTCTCGCGGCCGCCGACGCGGAAGTCCATCGCGCGCTCGCCGCCGGTTTCGCCCGGGCCGCCGAACCAGAGCGCCTTCGCGGCGGGATCGGCGAAGGCGCGGAAGACGCGCGCCGGCGGCGCGTCGTAGATGCGCTCGATGGTGAAGGAGGCGTGCGCGACGGAGCGGGTGCGTGTGGCGCCACTCATGGTGCGACTCAGGGTACGGGGTCGTCGGAGCGCTCGGCGAGGTAGGCGCCGAGCCGTTCGAGGCGGCGCTCCCACTGCGTGCGCCGCTGGGTGATCCACTGCTCGGCCGTGCGCAGCGCCGCCGGCTCCAGGCGGCAGGTGCGCACGCGGCCGACCTTCTCGGTGCACACGAGCCCACTCGCCTCGAGCACCTGCAGGTGCTGCAGCACGGCGGGGAGCGACATCGCCATCGGCTCGGCGAGCGCGCTCACCGACGCGGGGCCGCGCGTCAGGCGCTCGACGAGCGCGCGGCGCGTGGGGTCGGCGAGCGCGTGGAAGAGGGCGTCGAGCGGGGCGGACTGCGTCTGCATGCGGGCGCGCGGTCAGGCGCCGGCGAGCGCATCCTGCGGCGCCGCGTCGCGCGCCTCGGCGTCGAGCATGGCGCCCAGCCGCTCCATGCCGACGCGCGTGCCGTGCTCGCGCTCCGCCGGCGCCTGGTGCCCGTCGAGGAAGGCGCCCTGCTCGGTGAAGCGGAGGCGCGTGCCGGTGCCGACGGGCTCCAGCTCCACGGTCACGAGCGAGACGGAGAGCCGCGCGTCGCCGACGTGCATGGCGTAGCTGTAGACGATGCGCCGGTCGGGGACGATGTCGTGGAAGTGCGCGTCCATCGCGTGCACCGGGGCGCCGGGCATCGCGATGCGGTTCGTCTCGCGCCCGCCGACGCGGAAGTCGAGCGTCATGTGCGACTCCGCCGCGGGGTCCATGCACGAGAACCAGCGCTGCTTGACCTCGGCGTCCGCCCAGGCGGCGAACACGCGCGCGGGCGCCGCGTCGTAGACGCGCTCGATGACGAAGGTGGCGTGCGACACGGGCGTGGTCGGCATGGGACCTCGGAGGCGGGAGTGGATCGCGAATACTTAAGCGTTGCCTTAAGTATAGACGCCCGGGCGGCCTGTCAAGACGTGCGGGACTGGGTCCCGTGCGCCGGACGCTGCGGACTGCGGGCTGCGGGTCCTCGCCTCCTGATCCTCGCCTCCTGATCCTCGCCTCCTGATCCTCGCCTCCTGATCCCTGCACGCGCGCGCTGAACCCGAACTGCGAAGAGCAGCAGGGATGAACTTCGGATAGCATCGAATGAAAGTCCGATGGCTCCGTGTGGCGGCGAGGAACCTCGCACCACGCGGAGCCATCCGATCTTCATCCGACGTCATCAGATCTTCATCCCTGCTGCCGTTCGCCATACGGGCCCGGTGCGAGGATCCAGGGACGGGACGCCCGAGGATCCGCAGCCCGCAGCCGCCGGCGTGTCGAGCAATGCGCTACACCGCTTCCGACAGCGACGTGAAGTTGAAGTCGCGCACCTTCAGCGCCGGCATCACGACGTCGCCGCCCTGCTCCGTGCCCGCGAGCCGCTCGGCGCGCCCGATCGCCTCCAGGTTGTTGAGCATGAACAGCGGCGACTCGTTGAAGCGGAAGTTGCGCAGCGCGCGCGTCACCTTGCCGTTCTCGATGAGGAACGTCCCGTCGCGCGTGAGCCCCGTGTAGAGGATCGTGCGCGGGTCGACCTCGCGCAGGTACCAGAGGCGCGTCACCAGCACGCCGCGCGGCGTGCTCGCGATCATCTGCTCGATGGTCTGGTCGCCGCCCGCCATCTTGAGCGAGCTCGGGGCGCCGGTCGCCGTCTTCCCCTGCTTCTTGGCCCAGAAGCGCGAGTAGTACAGCTGCTTCAGCACCCCGTTCGCGATCCACTCCTGCCGCGCGAGCGGCAGCCCGTCGCCGTCGAACGGCTGCGCGAGCAGCTGCGGGTCCGTGGGGTCGGAGTAGAGCGTCACGCGCGGGTCGACGATCTTCTCGCCGATCTTGTTGCCGCCGCCCTGCTTCACGAACGGGCTGCGCCCCTCGTCCGACTGGCGCGCGTCGGCGTAGTTGGCGATGAGCTGCACCAGGTCGCCCACGGCCTGCGGCTCGAGGATCACGGTGTAGCGCCCCGGCTCGATCGGCTGCGGGTTGCGCGACAGGCGCGCCTTCTCGGTCGCGCGCTCGGCGACGCGGCGCGCGTCGACCTGCGCCCAGTCCGGGTGGTCGGCGGCCGCCCAGCCGGAGCCGGTGCCGTCGTTCGTGCGCACGGTGAGCGTGTAGTTGCTGCTCGTCGCGCGGTCGTAGGCGAACAGCCCCGCCTTGTTGCCGAGGGCGACGCTGCTCATGCCCGTGACGAGGTAGCCCGCCGCCTGCAGGTCGCCCGCCCGCCGCGACAGCTCGAGCGCGGTGAGCGCCGCCCGCGCGCGGTCGGCGGGAGTGAGCTGCGCCGTCGCGTCGAAGAAGCGCGTCGTGCCGCGATAGGTCTGCGCCGGCAGCGCCGGCATCGCCTCGGGGTCGTCGGGCGCGAGCTTCGCCATGCGCTCGCTCTGCTCGACGGCGCGGCGGATCGACTCGTCGGACAGGTCGTTGGTGGTGACGACGGCGTGCTTGGGTCCGAACGACGACTGCACCGCGAGCTGCGCGTCGGTCGTCGCGCCGGCGGTCGACATCTGGTTGGCCGCGAAGCGCGTGTTGCCGCGGTAGTTCGCGTTGATCTGGACGTCGACGCCGTCGGCCTTCGACAGCTTCACCGCCTTCTCGATGATCGCCTGCGCCTCCTCGCGCGAGATCAGCGCGCCCTCGGCCGCCGCGTGCAGCGGCAGGCCGCGGCGCGCCGCCTCGGCGGGGTCGGTCAGCAGGCCGCGCCGGGAGAGGGCGTGGTGGGACGCGGACATCAGCTCTTCCTCCCGGTGTTGATCACGTTGACGTTGCGGAAGCGCGCCGGCGGGCTGCCGTGGCTCACCGCGTTGCTCTGCGAGGGCTGCCCCTTGCCGTCGAAGAAGGAGCCGCCGAGCTGGTAGCTGCGCCGCCCGCCGATCATGTCCATCGAGTTCCAGAAGTCGGGCGTGCGGATCTGGTAGGCCACGTCCTTGAGCTGGCCGACGATCTTGCCGCCGCGGATCTCGTGGAAGACCTGCCCGCCGAACTGCGCGTTGTAGCGCTGCTGGTCGATCGAGAACGAGCCGTCGCCGACGATGAGGATGCCGCGGTCGGTCGCCGCCACGAGGTCGTCCTGCGTGAGGTCCTTCTCCCCCGGCAGGAGCGACACGTTGCACATGCGCTGGAACTGCACGTCGCCCCACCCCTGCGCGTACGAGCAGCCGTGCGAGCGCACCGGCGCGCCCTGCTTCTCGTACCACCAGCGCAGCCACGGCGCCTGCTCGCGCGTCGTCTGGTAGTCGTTGAACGTGCCGTTCTTGACGATCAGGAAGGTGTCGGGCTTCACGCCGTCGTCGTCCCACCCGATGGTCGCGAGCGCGCCCTCCTGCGAGCGGTCGCCCTGGATGTTCATGAACTCGGGGCCGTACTTGAGCTGCCCGAGGTGCTTCTCCGGCGGCGCGATGAAGCTCGTGCCGGCGAAGTTGGCCTCGTAGCCCATGGCGCGGTCGAGCTCCGTCGGGTGGCCGATGCTCTCGTGGATCGTGAGCCACATGTTGCCCGGGTCGAGCACGAGGTCGTAGCGCCCCACGTCGACCGGCTTGGCGCCGAGCTTCGCGGCCGCCTCCTCGCCCCACTTCTGGCCGTTGCCCACCAGATCGCTCGCCAGCACGTACTCCCAGCCGCGCGCCATCGGCGCGACGACGTTGCCGCGGTTCTGGAAGTCGGTGAAGTCGGGCGAGACGGCGGTGATCTGCATCAGCGGCCAGGAGCGCACGAAGTCCTGGCGGACGATCGAGCCGTCCGTGTTGGCGTAGGCGCGGTCCTGCTTCACGAAGAACAGCCCGCTGAAGACGAACTTCACGTTCTTCGCCTTCATCGCGTTCGCGTTCGCCTTGAGCAGCAGGTCGGCCTTCTGCTCCAGCGGCACGTCCCACGGGTCCTGCGTGTAGGCGCCCTTCCACGTGGCGTCGCTCACGACGGGCGTGGGCAGCCACTCGACGGCGCGGTCGCGCGCGACGCGCGTGGCCTTGGCGATGGCGACGGCCTCGCGCGCGGCGGCGGCGGCGCCGTCCTTCGTGAGCTGGCGCGTGGCGGCGAAGCCCCAGGTGCCGTCGACGAGCGCGCGCACGCCGATGCCGAGCGTGTCGGTGTCGACGACGTTCTGGATCTGCTGCTCGCGCGTGAAGACGAAGTTCTGGCGCTCGCGGCTGACGCGCACGTCGGCGTAGGTGGCGCCGGCGGCCTTCGCGGCCGCGAGGGCGTCGGCCATCAGCGCCTTGGTCGCGGCGGGGTCCTGGAACACGTCGAGCGCGCGCGCGCTGGGCGCGGGCGCGGCCGAGAGCAGGCGCGGGATGCCGCCGAGCGCACCGCCGGCGAGGGCGGCGGCGCCGACGGCGGCCCCCCCCTGCCTGAGGAAGTCGCGTCGGGTGGTCATGCGGTGGGAGTGCTCGGGGATGGGGGAGCGCGCAGCGCGGCGCGCGGGCCCACCATAGAGCATCCCCGCGCGTCGTCGCGCCAGCCGTGGGACGAGAAATTGACTGCGGGCTGCGAATTCGACTGCGCTGCGGGGCTGCGGGGCTGCGGGGCTGCGGAACGACTTGCCCGCAGCCCTCGCGGTGTCGAGCGGCCGCCGTCGGCGTGCCACCGACGAGCGAACGGCGAGAGCAGGGATGAAAATCGGAGAACCTCGATGAAGATCGGATGGCTCCGCGTGGTGCGACGGTCCTCGCCGCCACGCGGAGCCATCCGACGTTCATCCGACGTCATCAGACTCTCATCCCTGCTGCCGTTGGTACGTCGGATCCGACGCGCCGACGCATCCCGAGCGGCCCCTCCGCAGCCCCGCAGCCCCGACGCGTCACTCCGCGCCCGGCACGTCCGCCACCCAGATGCCGTCGAGCGCCGCGCACGCGTACAGCCGGTCGCCCGACGGCGTGAGCGCGAAGCCGCCGACGTGGCGGTTGGGGAGGCCGATCAGCTCCCACGTCGCGCCGGCGTCGGTGGTGCGGTACGCGCCGCCCGGCATCCCGTAGATGCTGAACTCCCCGCCGTACGCCACGTCGGGGTTCCGCGGGTCGAGCATCAGATCGGCGCCGAAGGGCCGGCCGAGCAGCGTCCACGTCACGCCGTGATCGGTGCTGGCGTAGATCCCCGCGCCCTCGGTCATCGCGAGCACGCGCCCGCGCCGCCGGTCGATGCCGAGGCGGAGCACGTGCCACGTCATCGGCCCGGTGGCGTCGGTCCACGTCACGCCGCGGTCCGTCGACCGGAAGAGCTGCGGCCGATAGGGCTGCGGGTGGTCGGCGATCTCGGTGCCGACGTACAGCGTGCCCGCGTCGTCCTCCGCGATCTGCCACGGCAGCGTGCGCGTGCCCGCGGGCGGGCCGAGGCGGTGGTGCGCGAAGGTGCGGCCGCCGTCGGTGGAGCGATAGATGCCCGGCACGGCGCCAGCCTCCGCCTGCACGCCGACGTACACGCTCCCCTCGCGCGCGCTCACGTGCACCGAGCGCACGCTGCCTTCGGGCACGGTGCCGCGCGGCGTCCAGCTGCGCCCCTGGTCGGTGGAGACGAGGAGCTCCGTCTCCCGGCGCGACTCCGAGGCGCGCGCGGCCCACAGCACGCGCGCGTCGCGCGGGTCGACCCGGAGGGTACCGCGGTCGAGCCCCTGCCCGGGGAGCGCCAGCGTCCACGTCGCGCCGGCGTCGCGCGAGACGTAGAGCCCGCGCCGCATGCTGCTGACGTACAGCGTGCGCGCGTCGAGCGGATCCACGTCGATCGCGCACGCCTCGCGGTCGCCGAGCGGGGCGCCGACGCGGCGCCAGCTCCAGAGCGGGCGCGCGCGCTGCACGCCGCGGACGCGGAACTCGACCGAGGCGCGGCCCGCCGTCGCGGTGACGGCGTTCGGTCCGGGCGCGTCGCCGAGGATCCAGCGCTCCTGCACGGCCATGCCGTCGGCGCGCGTGTGGACGACGGAGTGCGCGACGCTGCCGCCGCCGGCCGTCACGGCGAACGCGACGGGGACGTTGGCCAGCGGGCGTCCCGCCGCGTCGCGCGCGGCGACGATCAGCTGCGGGAGCGCGGTCTCGCCGACGAAGCCGCTGTCGCGTCGCACGCCGGTGGTGGCGAGCGTCGCGACGCCCGTCGCGGCGGGCGGCGTGACGATGGTCCCGGCGGGCGCGTCGTCGCCGCACGCGGCCAGCGCGCCGCCGGCGAGCGTCGCGGCGATGAGGGAGCGCGTGGGCCGCGGCACGCGGCGGCGGACGAGTGGGCGGTGAGCGTCGATCGGGTCGAACACGGCGTGGCTCGGGCGCGGTGCGGTGGCGGGAGGGGGCGTGTCGCGGCGCCAATGTGCGGCCCGGGCGCCGCGTGCGAATGGTGCAAAGTGCCCATGCGCTCCGCCGCCGGCGGGCCCACGTTGCGCGCGCTTCCCACGGCCTTCCTCTCCCGTCAGCCCGAGTCCTCGCCCGTGCGTGTCCGCTCGCTCCGCCTCGCCCTGCTCGCCGCCGCCCTGTGCACCGCGTGCGGCGCCTCGTCCGACGATCACGCGGCGGCCGGCGACGCCGTGGCCGCGGCGGACGGCGCGGCGTACGACGCGCCCGAGGGCGACGACGCCGGCGCCGCGAGCGAGACGTGCGACGGCGCGGGGCTCGGCGCGCTCGCCGAGATCCGTCGCGTGCCGCCGCTCACCGGGGCGGACCTCGATCGCTACCTGAAGGTGATGCAGGACGCCGCCGCGCGCCGCACGCGCCTGACGCCCGAGGAGCGCGACCTGATCGCGCGCGCCGAGGCGCTGCAGCGCCGCGCGCTGACGGAGGGGCTGCCCGCGACGGCGGAGGCGGCGATCGAGGCGAACACGCTCATGTCGCGCGCCGACACGCTGCGCCGCCACCTGGACGTCGTCGTCACGCGCGAGGCGGGCGCCAGCGTCGCCTGCTGGGCGCTGCTGCGCGACCGCGTCGAGGCGATCGTCCCGATCCCGAGCGCCGACGGCACGAGCGGCATCTACGGCGACGAGTCGGACGCGGTGGGGCAGGCGGACCCGGACGACCGCGAGCCCGTGAGCGCGGAGGAGGCCGAGGTGCGGCGCCGGCTGGACGCGCTGCGGGTGGCCGACAGCGTCGTCGTCACGGCGCGGCGCGGCGCGATCGTGGAGGCGCTGCGGGCGGTGCGGTACTGACGGCTGCGGACGGCGGGCCCCGGATCGCGCCCGCCCGGATCATCGTTGTCTCCAGAATCGGACCGCGTCTCGCGGGCTCCCATCCGCGGGCCGCGACGAGCGGTCCGGCCACTCGACGCTCCGAGAGAGGTGCTCCCATGCGTTGGTCGATCGGCGTCATCGCCTGCCTCACGCTCACCGCCGGTGCCGTCGACGCGCAGCAGCGGCCCGGGGCCGCGCCGGCGCGCGTGGCCAAGGATGCCGCCGCGGGCGCGCCGGCCGATCGCGACGCGGTCGCGGGCGCGGTGGAGGTCGATCACGTCTTCATCGCGACGCGCCCCGGCGCGCCGGAGGCCGCCGCGCTGCGGGCGGCGGGGTTCCGCGTGCCCGAGCGCGTGTCGCGGCACACCGGCGGCGGCACCGCGTCGGTGAACATCCTCTTCGAGAACGCCTACCTCGAGCTCCTGTACGCGGACTCCACCGCGGGCGACGCCGCCAGCTCGCCCGCGGATCGCGCGCACTGGCGGCGCGTCTTCGCATGGCGGGAGAGCGGCGCGTCGCCGATCGGCGTGGGGCTGCGCCGACGGGCCGGCGCGCCGGACGCGCTGCCGTTCCCCACCGAGCGCATGCCTCCGCAGCCGTGGATGCGGCCGGACATGGAGATGCGCCTCGTGACGACGCTGCGCGACTCGCTGGCGCCGGGCGTGTTCGTCGTGCCGCGCAGCATGGGGCTGCCCGCGTGGATCGACCGCATGGGGCGCGACAGCACGGGCGCCTCGCTGCTGGAGCACCCGCTCGGCGTGCGCCGCCTGACGGCGGTGCGCGTGGTCGTGGCGCACCCCGACGGCATGGCGCCGAGCGTGCGGCGGCTGCACGACGCCGGCGTCCTGCGGGTCGAGCCGGGCGCCGCCCCGCTCGTGGAGCTCACCTTCGACGGCGGCGCCCGCGGCGCCACGAAGGACCTGCGTCCCACGCTCCCGCTGCTGGTCCGCTACTGATCGCGCACGGCGCTCCGACGCCGGGCGGTGCGGCGCGTCAGAGCGTCGCGCGCAGGTGGCGGAGGATCGCCTCCCGGTCGAGCCGCAGCAGCGCGCCCGCGCCGAGTCGCCTCGACGTGCGCCGCGACGCGGTGCGCCGCCGCGAGGCGCGGCGCCACCCACTCGACATAGCGCGCCAGCCCCGCCGAGTCGGGGACCGCGAGCACCGGGCCGTAGAGGTCCGGGTGCGCATCCACCACGAGCCGCCGGAACGCCGCGGCGCGCGCGGGGGCGTCGGCGTCGCGCGCCGCGTCCTCCCACGCCCGCATCGCCGGCATCAGCGAGCGCACGCGCAGCGTGGGGACGCGCACCCGCGTCTCCGCCGCGGCCGCGGGGCAGCCCGCGGGGCGGGGCTGGGCGGACGCGGCGCCCGCGAGGAGCGCGAGCGCGAGCAGCGCGTGCGGTGCGCGGCGCATGCCGGGGTGGCGGGGGCGGGGGCGTCGCGCGCTCAGCTGCGCTCGACGAGCCGGTCGATCAGGTGCGACGACTGCTCGAGCGCCGTCTCGGTGAACGGGCCGAAGAACTCGCGCACCTCGGCGAACAGCGCCTCGAACGCCCGCTGGTCGCCCGCGCGCAGCACCTCCGAGAGCTCGGCGGCGGCGGCGCGGAAGGCGTCGGTCACCGCGCCGACCTGCGGGTTCCGCATCTCGAGGGGGCCGTAGAGCGCCGGCGACTGCGCGAAGTGGCGCGCCGTCACGTACAGCTCCAGCAGGTACGCGGGCGACGTGAAGCGCAGCGTCTCGTCGAGCGGCAGGCCGGTGCGCGCGAGCGTGAGGCCGAGCACCTGCGTCTGGAAGTGGGTGAGCACCTGCACGACGGCCATCACGCGGTCGTGGTGCTCGGGCGTCGTCTCGGTCACCGCCAGCCCGCGCGCGGCCAGCGTGCGCGCGACCCAGTCGGCCCAGGCGTCGCCGCGCCCGCGGCAGAGCACCACGCGCTGGCCCTGCAGCGAGTGCACGCCGGCGCCGAACATCGGGTGCGTGCCGACGACGCTGGCGCGCGTGGCGGCGAGCATCGCCTCGACCGGCGCGCGCTTCACGCTCGTCACGTCCATCAGCAGCGCGTCGTCGCGCACGTGCGGGCCCACCGCGGCGATCACCGACTCGGTGACGTCGATCGGCACGGCGATCACCACCACGTCGGCGGCCGCCGCGGCCTCGCTCGCCGGCGTGTCCGTGTCGAGGTCGGACACCAGCACGCGGTGCCCCAGGTCGCCGAACAGCCGCGCCATCACGCGGCCGATGCGCCCGTGCCCGCCGATCACCGCGACCGTGCGCGCGGGCTCGCCCTCGGGGACCTCGACGCGCAGCGCCGCCTGGTGCTCGCGGCTGGCGCGCAGCAGCAGGCGGAAGATCGCCTCCACCTCGGCCGGCGGCAGCCCGAGCTCCGCGGCGTCGCGCGCCCGCTCGGCCAGCAGCTCGCGCTCGCGCGCCGGGTCGCGCACGCGCAGCCCGTGCGCGCGCTTGTACGCCGCCACCTCGGCCACGACCGCCATGCGCCGCGCGGCCAGCTGCAGCAGCTCGCGGTCGAGGGCGTCGATCGTCGCGCGCAGGACGGCGAGCGGGCGGGGGTGCGGTGGCGCCGGCATGCTCCGCGTCGGTGGCTCCATCGCGGGACTCGTGGGAGGCGGCCGCGTCGCCGCCGATGCGGCCGCACGGGCGGACGACTCGACGGCGGGACCTCCGGAACCGTAATCTCACGGAGCGCGTGCACACCAGGGGCGCGCGGGGTCCTGAAGAACTTCCCATGCCGCCGTCGCACGGGCGCGACACCTTTGCCCCCGCTCGATCGTCCTGTCCGGTGCACGTCGCACCTCCGACCCGTCGCCGCATGCGTCTCGTGCTCGCCCTGCTCTTCCTCGCCGCGCCCGTGCTCGCGCAGCCGGCCGTGCGCCCCGCGCGCCCGGCGGCCGTGTCGACGCCGCTGCGCGACGACGACCTGGCGTGGATCGCGCCGCTCATGGCCGTCCAGGGCGGGGACCTGCAGCGCACCAACGGGCACATGAACGCGGCGGCCGCGGCGATCCAGGCGCACGCCGCGACCGACGCCGGCGCGGCGCGCGTGGCGCGGATCCGCGCGGGCACGCTGCCGGCCCTCGACGAGCTGCGCGCCTACTCGGCGCACGCGGTGGCGCCGCCGCAGGCGCGCTACGACGCCGCGTGCAGCGGCGAGCTGACCGGGCAGACGGGCGGGCTCGCGACGACGGCGGTGTTCCACGTGCCCGACGTCGCGGCGGCGCGCGCGTTCTACCGGCAGCGCGGGTGGGACGTCCTGGGCGACGCGCACGCCGGCTACGTCCTCCGCGCGCCCGACCAGTCGATCAAGGGATCGCTCGGCGCGCGCGACCAGCGCACGCTCGTCGCCCACTACGAGCGCAACGGCGTCGACATGTCCGGGCTCCGGACGCACTGCGCGGGCGCGCTGCGCGGGAACGCGCTGACGCTCCACTACGCCCGCATGCTCGAGAGCGAGGCGCAGGGCGTCGCGGCGCACGCCGCCGCGGCCGCGCAGGCGCCCGTGCAGCTGCCCGCCGCGCTGCGCCAGGCCGGGCTCACCGCCGCGCAGTGGGACGCCGTGTGGGAGGCGATCACCACCGCGCTGTCCGACGAGATGCTGATCGATCAGCCCGGGGTGCTGGAGCGCGACGCCGGGTCCGCCGAGGCGGCCGCGCGCCGCCGCGCCAACGTCGCCTGGTACCGCCGCAACCGCGCGGCCGTCGACGCCGCCACCCGCTCCGCCGCTCCCTGAGCCGCCCATGCCGCGCATCCTGCTCATCGAAGACACGTCCGAGATCGCCGAGGCGCTGCAGGACCACCTGCAGCACCGCGGCTACACGACGTCGCTCGCCACGCGCGCCGCGCAGGCGCTCGCGCTCGTGCAGAGCCAGCGGCCGGACCTCATCGTGCTCGACCTCGGGCTGCCCGACCGCGACGGCTACACCGTGCTGGAGGAGCTGCGCGCGCGCGGCATCAACACGCCGGTGCTGATCCTCTCCGCGCGGCGCGAGGAGGCCGACAAGGTGCGCGGGCTGCAGCTCGGCGCCGACGACTACGTCACCAAGCCGTTCGCCGCGATGGAGCTGCTGGCGCGCGTGGCCGCGCTGCTGCGGCGCGCGACGCCCGCGCCGGCACCGGCCGCGCCGGCGGCCGCGGCGTCCGTCCAGCGCGAGCTGAGCGACGACCAGCTGCGCGATCAGTACGGCCTCACCGCGCGCGAGGTCGAGGTGGCGCGCCTGCTCGCCGACGGGCTCTCGAACAGCGAGGTCGCCGAGCAGCTCGGCGTGCGCGAGAACACGGCGCGCAACCACACCGAGCGCGTGATGAAGAAGCTCGGCACCTCCAAGCGCGCGCGCGTCGGCCCGATCCTCCGCGGCGCGGCCGGCGCGTAGGCCGGCGTGTAGGCCCGCGTGTAGGCCCGGGCGTCAGTCCGGCGCGGGGACCGGCAGCGCGAGCACGAAGGTCGAGCCCTCGCCCACGCGGCTCTCGACCCAGATCCGCCCGCCGTGCGCCTCGGCGATGCCGAGCGCGATCGAGAGGCCGAGGCCCAGCCCGCGCCGGTCCGCGTGGCGCGCCTGCCAGAAGGCGCCGAAGATGTGCTGCAGCTCCTCGGGCGGGATGCCCGGGCCGTCGTCGCGCACCGCGATGCGCAGCTCGTCGCCCGCCAGCTCCCAGGTGAGCGCCACGCTCCCCTCGTGCGCCGCGAACTTGGCCGCGTTGCCGACGAGGTTCGAGATGGCCTGCAGCACGCGCCGCGCGTCCACGTCGAGCGTCGGGAGCCCGTCGGGGCCGTGCACGTCGAAGCGCAGCCCGCGCGACTCGACGAGCGGGCGCAGCGAGGTCGCCGCCTCCGCCAGCAGCGCGTCCATCGCCTGCGGGCGCCGCTCGAGCGCCAGCGCGTCGTGGTTCATGCGCGCGACGTCCAGCAGGTCCTCGATCAGCCCGTCCATGCGCGCCATCGCGCGGTCCACGCGCGCGAGCATGCGCGCGTCGCGCGGTCCGACCGGCTGCTCGGGCTCCGCGCGCAGCATCTCGACGTCGAAGCGCGCGGCGGTGAGCGGGCTGCGCAGGTCGTGGGCGACGACGGCGAGCACCTGGTCGCGCACCGCGACGGCGTCGTGCGCGGCGCGGAAGAGCCGCGCGTTCTCGATCGCCAGCGCGGCGCGGCGCGCCAGCTCGGCGGCGAGCGCGCGGTCCTCGTCGGCGAAGGGCGCGCGGTCGGCGCCGCGCGCGAGCGTCAGCCATCCGGTCGCCGCGGCGCCGGCGACGAGCGGCAGGCGCACGAGCGCGGGCGACTCCCCGGCCTCGGCGTCGGGCGCCTCGCCCGCGTGCGCGACGCGCTCGGTCGCGCCGTCGCGCGCGAGGTCGATCGCGCACCCGTCGGCGAGGTCCGGCACGAGCACGCGCGCGACCTGCCCGAGCGCGGTCGCCGTGTCGAAGGAGGCGCCGAGGGCGCGGCTCGCCTCGGCGAGCAGCCGGTCGCGCGCCGCCGTCCGCTCGGCCGCCTCGCGCGCGCGCCGCTGCTCGACGTGCAGCAGCCGGGTGCGCAGCAGGTTGCGCACGCGCAGCAGCACCTCCACGCGGTCGAACGGCTTGAGCACGAAGTCGTGCGCCCCGCCGGCGAGCGCGCGCTCGCGCGCCTGCGCGGTGGCGTCGGCGGTGAGCACGAGCACCGGGAGGAACTCGCCCTCGGGCACGCGCGGCCGCAGCTCGTCGAGCACCTCGAAGCCGCTGCGGTGCGGCATGTGGAGGTCGAGCAGCACGAGGTCCGGGCGCGCGGCGTCGAACGCCGCCACCGCCTCGCGTGCGTCGCTCACGCGCACGAGCTGCCGGAAGCCGCGCGGGCGCAGCATGATCTCCAGCAGGTCGAGGTTCGCCTCCTCGTCGTCGACCAGGAGGATCGTGCAGCCGGTGATGTCCATGGTCGCGGGAGGGAGCGGAGCGTCGGGCCGTGCGGCGGGTCAGGCGCCGCGCGCGGCGCGGGCCAGCAGCCGCTCGACGGTGTGCACGAACGCCCGCACGTCGAGCGGCTTGGTGAGGAACGCCTCGGCGCCGTCGGCGGTGAGCGCCTCGATCGTGCGCGGCGTGGCGTCCGCGCTGATGACGACCACCGGCACCTGCGCGGTACGCGGATCGGCGCGCAGGTGGCGCAGCACCTCGGCGCCGTGCATGTCGGGGAGGTGCAGGTCGAGCAGGATCAGGTCGGGCGCGTGCTGCCGCGCGAGCTCGATGCCCAGGCGCCCCTGCAGCGCGGGGATCAGCCGCCACTCGGGGCGCGGCAGCAGCACCGTCTCGACGAGCGTGAGGTTCGCGAGGTTGTCCTCGACGTAGAGCAGCGTCGCGGGCACGCGCGGCGCGGCGCTCGGCCGGCCGGCGCGCGCGACGAGCGTCGGCGCGTCCGCGAGCGGGTTGGCGGTCGCCGGCAGCTCGACGGTGAACACGCTCCCCTCCGGACCGCTGCGCTCCAGGAAGAGCGCGCCCGCCATCGCGCGCGTGAGCCGCTGCGACAGCGCGAGCCCGAGCCCCGTGCCCTCGACGCCCGTGCGCTCGGCGCCCAGGCGCGCGAACGGCACGAACAGCTGGTCGCGCTGCTCGGGCGCGATGCCCGCGCCCTGGTCGTGCACGCGCACGCGCACCCGCTCCGCGCCGTCGGCGTCGCGCCCGATCTCGCCGTCGATGCGCACCTCGCCGCGCGGGCGGTTGTACTTCACCGCGTTCGACAGGAGGTTGAGCAGCACCTGCGTGAGGCGCTGCCGGTCGGCGCGCACGTAGCGGTCGGCCACCGCGAACGCCGCCTCGGCGATGAGGATGCCGCGCGCCTGCGCGAGCGGCCGCACCATGTCGACCGCCTCGCGCACGACGGCCTGCACGCGCACCGGCTCGAGCGACATGGGCTGCTCGTCGGCCTCGATGCGCGCGATGTCGAGCACCTCGTTGATCAGGTTCAGCAGGTGGCGCCCGCCGTTCAGGATGTGGCGCACGCCGCCGCGGTACTCGGGCGGCAGCTCCAGGTCCTCCAGCACCTGCGCGAAGCCGAGGATGCTGTTGAGCGGCGTGCGCAGCTCGTGCGACATGCGCGAGAGGAACTCGCTCTTCGCGCGGTTCGCGCGCTCGGCCTCGCGGTGCGCCTGCTCGGCGTCGGCCTTGGCCTGGCGCAGCGCCTCCTCCGTGCGCCGCCGCTCGGTGACGTCGCGGATGTTGAGCACCAGCCCCTCGGCGCCCGTCTCGCGCGACAGCGTGCGCGCGAACGCCTCCAGCAGCCGCCACGAGCCGTCCTTGTGGCGGAAGCGGTACTCCGCGTGCCCCGCGGTCGACGGCGAGCCGACCACGCGCGCCAGCTCGCGCTGCACGTGCGCGACGTCGTCGGGGTGGATGTAGTCCATCGCCCACTCGCCCTCGATCTCCTCGGGCTCGTAACCGAGCACGCGGAGCACGGAGGGGCTCATGTACGCGATGTGCCCGTCGGGCGTCGAGATCGACGTCAGGTCGTGCGCGTTCTCGATGAGCGCGCGGAAGCGCTCCTCGCTGGCGCGCATCTCGACCTCAGCCTGGCGGCGCTCGGTGATGTCGCGCGCGTTGGCGACGATCCCCTGGTCGGCCGACGTCGGCGAGAGCGTGCGCGCGAACACCTCCATCCAGCGCCACGTGCCGTTCTTGTGCCGCACGCGGTACTGGAGCGAGCCCTCGGTGCCCGGCGCGGCGAGCAGCCGCCCCACCAGCTCGGCCGCCGCCGGCAGGTCCTCCGGGTGCATGAAGTCGGGGATCGTGCCGCCGGCGATCTCCTCCGGCGTGTAGCCGAGCAGCCGCTCGACCGACGGGCCGGTGTAGACGACGCGGCCCTGCGGGTCGAGCACCTGCACGAGATCGTACGAGCGCTCGATGAGCGCGCGGAAGTGCTCCTCGCTGCGCTGCAGCGCCTCCTCCGCCGCGCGCTGCTCGGTGACGTCGCGCCCGTTGCACACGATCCCGAGATCGGCCGAGTCGGGGGCGAGCGTGCGCGCGAGCGCCTCGAACAGCCGCCAGCCGCCGTCGCGGTGCAGCACGCGGAAGACGACGCGCCGGATCGTGCCCGGCGCCGCGCCGCACGCGCGCATCGACTCCAGCACGTGCGTCACGTCCTCCGGGTGCAGCAGCGCGGGCGGCGTGACGGCCAGCATCTGGTCGGGCGTCCACCCGAGCAGCCGCTCCGCCGACGGGCTGGCGTACGTCAGCGAGCCGTCCAGCCGCGCGATCAGCAGCAGGTCGCTGCCGTTCTCGATCATGCGGCGGAACTGCTCCTCGCTGCGCTGCAGCGCCTGCTGCGCGGTGCGGCGCTCGGTGACGTCGCGCCCGTTGATGACGAAGCCGCGCTCGGGCGCGTCCTCGGGCAGCGCGCGCGCGAGCGCCTCGAACTCGCGCCAGCTCCCGTCCGCGTGCCGCATGCGCCACGTCGCGCGCGCGACGTGCCCCGGCTCCGCGCGCTGCCGCAGCAGCGCCTCCTGCATGCCGCACCGATCGTCGGGGTGCAGCAGGTCGTCGGGCCGGAGCCCGATGATGTCGGCCGGCCGGTAGCCGAGGATGCGCTCGACCGACGGGCTGGCGTAGGTGAGCGAGAGGTCCGGCGCCGCGATCATGAGCAGGTCGCTGCCGTTCTCGATGAGCCGCCGGAAGTGCTCCTCGCTGCGCTGCAGCGCCGCGGTGCGCTCGGCGACGTGCTGCTCCAGGCGCTCGTTGGCCGCGCGCAGCTCGCGCTCCACGGTGGGCGAGGGCGCGGCGTGCGCCGTCGCGCCGGCGAGCCGCACGAGCGACGCGGCGAGCGCGCGGTCGTCGTCGGTCCACGGCGCGTCGCCGGCCGCGCGCTCGACGCGTAGCGTGAACGCCCCGTCGTCGCTCGTCACGTCGAGGCACCGCGCGGCGTCGACCGCGCGCGGCGCGCGATCGTCGGGCAGGAGCACCGTGGCGCGCCCGCGCAGCGCGCGCGACGCGGCCTCGCACAGCGGCGGGAGGGCGGACGACGGGAAGGACACGACGACGGGAGCGTGGAGCGGGAGGAACGCGGACCCGCAAGGTAACCGCACCTCCGGGCGACCAAGTGGGACGAATGCACCACGCGGCGTCCGCACGCACCCGGTATCGTCCGCACTCGCCCCCCCGGTCCTCCCTTCCGCTCCACCACATCCTGTGATGCGCGTCGTCGAGTCCCACCCCCCGCCACAGGCGCCTCCGGACCGCCCCTTCACCGCGCTCGTCGTCGACGACCGCGTCGCCGACCAGGACCTGCACTGCCTGCTGCTGCAGCGCTGGGGCATGCGCACGATCGCGGCGGCCGACGGCTGGGAGGCGCTCGCGTACACGCGCACCGTGCAGCCGGACGTCGTCGTCGCCGATCTCGGCATGCCGCGGCTGGACGGATGGGCGCTGCTCGCGCGGCTGCGCGCGGCGCCCGAGACGGCGCGCATCCCCGTGGTGCTGGTGACCGCGCACGCGAGCGACGCGGCCACCGCGGAGCGCGCGCACGCCGCGGGCGCGGCGGCCGTGCTGGGCAAGCCGCTCGACGTCACGGCGCTGCAGGCGGCGCTGGCGCAGGCGCTCGGCTCGGCGCGGCGCGACGGGACGCCGTAGCGCGCCCGCCGCGCCCGCGATGCGACGGGTGGGACACCTGCACCACGACGCGGGCGGCCGCGGGAGCGTAGAGTTGGCGCATGTCCCCTGACAGGCCCCCCGATCGGTGCCGGGCCCGGCGCCCGCCCCTCGCACCGCCGCGCGTCCGCGCGGCCGCGCGGCGCTCGTCGCGGCGGTCGTCCGTCGCGCTCGCGTCCCGCGCCGGTGGCTCGCCGCCGGCGGCCTGCTCCTCGGCGGCCTCTCGCTCGCGTCCGCGGTGGCCGGCGCGCAGGGCGTCGCGCCCGCCGACGCCGTCGAGGAGCAGGCGGCCGCGCGCGTCGCCGCTGCGGTGTGTGACAAGCGCGTCGTCCTGCTCGGCGAGCTGCCGGAGCACGGTCATGCGCGCGGCTTCGGCGTCAAGGCGCGGATCGTCGAGCGCCTGGTGGCGCGCTGCGGCTTCCGCGCGGTGCTGTTCGAGGCGGGGAGCTACGACTTCTTCGGGCTGGAGCGGGCGATCGCCGCGGCGCGGCGGGTCCCGGCCGCCGCGGGCCGGACCGACTCGCTCGGGACCGACTCGCTCGAGCTCGCGCTCGCGCGCGCGATCGGCGGCCTGTGGTGGACGCGGGAGCTCGCCGGATGGCGGCGGTGGCTCGTGCAGGAGGCGGTCGCCGGCCGCGTGGCCCTCGGGGGGCTCGACGATCAGCCGATCGGCATGACGGCGGCCTACGCGCGGGCGACGCTGCCCGGCCTCGTCGCCGCCGCGGTGCCGCCCGCGCGCGCGGCCGAGTGCCGGGACGCCGTCGCGCGCCACGTCGGCTGGCGCTACGACGCGGCCGCGCGGTACGACGGCGCGGAGCGGGCACGGCTCGCCGACTGCGCCCGCCTGGCGGCCGACCGCGCGCCGGCCGCCGGGACCGCCGCCGCACGAGGGGACGACCGGCGGACGACCGACGAGATCATGCTCGACGACCTCGCCGGCTACTTCGCGCGCGAGCGCGAAGCCCCCCAGCGCGGGGACTCCGCGATGCCCGACCGCGACCTCGTGATGGCCCGGAACCTCTCCTGGCGGCTCACGCGGCTGCCCCGGGACGCCAAGGTCGTCGTCTGGACGGCGACGACGCACGCGGCGCGCGCGGGCGGCACGCCCTCCGCGCGCGCCCTGAAGGTGTCGCCGATGGGCGAGCGGCTCGCCGAGCGGTGGGGCGACCGCATGGCCGTCGTCGGCTTCACGGCGCTCGGAGGGCAGTGGGGCTGGGCGGGGCGGCCGAGCCAGCCGCTCGCCCCGCTGCCGCCGGATGCGCTGGAGGCGCGGGCGCTCGCCGGCGGGACGGCCAACGCTCCGGCCAACGATCCGGCCGCCTGGGCCTACCTCGACCGGGCGGCGCTCCGCGCGCTCGGCGCGGTGCCGTCGCGGCTCTTCGGCCGGGTCGCGACGACCGACTGGTCCACCGCGTTCGACGGCGTCGTGGTGATCCGCGACGAGGCCGCCCCGACGTTCGAGCCGCGGCGGTAGCGCGCGGCCGCCGGCGGGCGGCCCGGCCGCGCGTCAGGCGGCGCCGCGCAGGCGGCGCGACGCCACCTCGGCGAGCAGCGCGGCGAGCGCGCCGCCGACCAGCAGCGCGTCGGGCAGCCGGCGCGGGCCGGGAGCGGCGGGGGGCGCGTCGTCCGCACGCCCTCCCGACGACGGGGCGCCGAGCGTCGCGACCGTGGCCACGAGCGGCGCCGGCTCGCGCGCCGGCGGGTCGAGCGGCGAGGCCGGGCGCATCGCGACCGGCGGCGACGGGGCGTAGGCCGCGCTCGCGACGGTGCGCGACCACCAGGCGCGGTGCGCGTCCGGATCGCCCCCCGTGAGCCGCCGCCGCCAGGTCTCCTCCTCGGCCAGCTGCACCACGCGGCCGGCGCCCACGCGCCGCGCGACGGCGACGAGCGCGCGCCGTCCCCCGAGCGGGCGCCACTCCAGCGGCACCGCGTCGGCGCGCGGGCGCGCGAGCGGGCGCAGCGTGGCGTCGCCGTCGCGCACCGGCTCGTCGAGCGCCGCGCCCGCGAGCGCCGCGAGCGCCGGGACGCGCGCCGCCTCGCCGGCGAGCACCAGCCCGCCGCCGCGGCGCACGTAGGCGGCGATCGGCGCGGCCAGCGCGGCGGCGCTGCTGTCGAGCGCCACGACCGCGGCGACGGCCGCCGTGTCGAGCGACGGCGCGCGCGCGGCCGCGCCGTCCTGCGCGACGACGATCCCCGGCCCGAGCGCGAAGCGCGCGCGCACGCGCCACCCCGCCTCCTCGAGCGCGGCGGTCGCGAACTTCGCCTCCCACCCCGCGCGCGCGAGCAGCAGCACCTCGCCGAGTCGGGCAGGGGCCGGCGGGTCCAGTCGCGCGGCGCCGCCGGCGGTGCGCACCTGCAGCCCCGCGCCCGCCGACGGCAGCGCGAAGCGCGCGCCCCCGTCCTCGGCGCGCACGCTGTCCAGCGCCCCGAGCGCGTCGCGCGCGGCCAGGGGCGCGCCGGCCGGCGCGGCGATCGCGAGCTGCACGCCGCCCACCGGCTCGCGCGCGGGCTCCGCGGCCGCCGCGAGCGCGGGCGTCGCCGCGGTGCGCCACGCGATCGCGGTGCCGGCCGCGTCGAGCGCGCGCAGCCAGGCGCGCGTGCGCGCGTCGGGCAGCGTGTCGAGCGCGACGCGCGCCGCCGGCGTGGGCGTCGTCGTCCAGCGCGCGAGCGCCTCCGGGAGCGCGCGCTCGTCGGCGGTGGCGACGACGCGCGCGGGCGCCGGCGCGGGCGCCAGCCGCTGCCACGCGGCCAGCGCCAGCGCGCCCACCGCGGCCGCCCGCAGCGCGCCCTCGGCGATGCGGCGCGCGCTCATCGCGTGAGCGCGTAGGTGACGATGTTCACCGCGAAGCGCGTGTTGTCCACCGACTGGAAGCGCTTGTTGTCGGGGTGGTAGCTCCACTCGGAGCTGTAGTCCTTGTTGCTGTACAGCACCGCGACGCGGTCGCCGCGCAGGATGCCGTGCAGGTGCCGGTGCACGAGGTTGTCGCCCCAGCCATTGAGCTCGTGGCTCGTCGTCGGCGGCCCGTCGCCGAACTTGAAGAAGCAGGTGTAGAGCGGATGCTCGTTCGGCAGCTGCACGAGCGGGCCGAGCGCGCGCGCGAGCTCCTCGGTGCACGTCTTGTGGAACATGCCGTCGACATCGTGGTTGTGGTCGTCGACGAAGAGGAACCCGCCGCGGTCGATCCACGTGCGCAGCATGCGCCGCTCGGCCTCCGTGAAGCGCACGGGGAGGTGCCCCGTCATGTACGCGAACGGGTACTTCAGCAGCGCCTCGGTCCCCAGCGGCACGACGACGCCGCTCGGCGCGACGCGCAGCGACGTGTAGCGCGCGAGCGTGTCGATGAGGTTCGCCGGCACGAGCGGAGCGGAGTCCCAGTCGCCCGACTCGTACTGGACGGTCGCGAAGACGAACTCGGAGGCGTCGCTCATCGGCCGTCGCTCCGCGTGGTCGTCCACACGCCGACGCCGGGCGCGCGCGTCGGCGCGCCGAGGGCGGCGCGGCGCGCGGCGGTGAGCGGCGCGGTCGCGTCGCGGCCCGCGGCGATGGCGGTCAGCGCCTCGCCGAGCGCGCCGGCGAGGGCGGGCGCGTCGCCGAGGGCGCGCACGCGCAGCACCGCGAGCGAGTCGGCGCCGGCGCGCGCGTCGTCGCCGCCGCGGCCGATGAGGGCGAGCGCGCGGTCGAGCGTCGCGGCGCGCGCGCGGGCGGCGGGATCGAGCGGCGTGCGCGCGGAGCGCGGCGCGAGCGGGAGCGTGTCGCCCGAGACGCGGCCGGCGCCGCGCACGCGGTTCAGGTCCACCACCACCGTCGGCGGGCGGCCGCGCAGGTAGATGCGCTCCGCGGCGCGCGCGCGCTGCAGCGCGGCGATCGCGCGGCGCATCGGCGCGAGCGCGTTGCGCGGCTCGCCGATCTCCAGCGCGCGGCCCGCGTCCCACATGTGGTTGTACGCCTCGAGCAGCGGCTTGTTGACGGCGAGCACCGGCGACTCGCCCGCCTCGGGCGTCGCCGACGCGGCGGCGCCGTTCGTCGCGCGGTCGGCGGCGGCCAGCAGCTGCTCGGGCGTCAGCTGCGGCAGCTGCTCGCCCTGCCCGTGCTGGTGCCCGTCGCCCTCGAAGTGCGCGTGCTCGCCCTCGCCCTCGCCGATGCGCGCGAACACCGCGTCGCCCACGCGGCGGCGCAGGCGCGCCTGGTCGGCGGCGAGCTTGCGCGCCTCGGCGACCACGGTGGCGCGCGGCAGCGGCGCGCGGCGCGCCGAGGCCCGCGCGACCAGCGCCTCGGTGAGCTGCAGGATCATGCGCTGCCCGATCGCCGTCGTGTCGACGGCCGGCGGCGGCGCGCCCTCGACGGCGACGGAGTCGTACTCGCCGACGCGCGCGATGCGCAGCGTGCGCGTCTCGGAGACGCCGAGCCCCTCGTCGGGCGCGGGGGGCGCGACGGCCTCGCTGACCGTGCGCGCGCTCGCCGTGTCGACCGCGGACGGCGCGCGGCGTCCCGGGCGCCCGTCGTGCGCGACGGCGCGCAGGTGCACGACGTCGCCCGGCTTGAGCGACAGCGTCGCGAGGTCGAGCGACGCCGTGAGCGCGCCGCGCCGCGCGTTGGCGAGGCGCGCGACGCCCACGCGGCCGGCGCGGAAGGTGAAGCTCTCGCCTTCGCCCGAGCTGACGATGTACTCGAACGCGCCGTCGGCGAGCCCGAGGTCGTCGTCGAGCGCGGCGCGCAGCGGGAGCGCGCCGCGGGCCTCGCGCAGCACCGTGTCGCGCAGCGGGGCGCGGAGGGCGACGCGCGGGGGCAGGTCGGGGCGCGGCTCCAGCGCGACGAGCCGCGTGCGCGCCTCCTCGCCCACGACGGCGTCGAGCCGCAGCAGCACCGCGCGCGCGGGCATCGGCAGCGCGAGGCGCCAGCGGTCGCCGCGCGCGCCCACCGGGATCGGGCGCGTCGTACCGCGGCCGGAGTCGGGCGCGACGAGCGAGGCCCGCACGCGCGTCGCGTCGCCCGTGCCCTCGACGGTCAGCGCGCTGCCGACGAGCGCCGCGACCACGGGCGGCGCGTCCACGGTGCGGGCCGACTCGCGCGTGTACGCCGGCGGCACGATGGTGACGCGCACGCGCGCCAGCGGATCGACGACCGCGCCGCGCGTCGCGACCGGATCGGCGGCGCCGGCGACGCGGGCGGCCGCGGCGCGCGCGCCGAGCCGCGGCGCGAGGAGCGTCGCCGCCACCGCGAGCGCGACGCCGGCGAGGAGCGCGGCACCGGGGGCGCGCAGCGCGCGGCGCACGTCGCGCGCGACCACGTCGCGCCACGGCGTCGTGCGCACGCGGTCGGCGAGCGCGCGCGCGACCGGCGCGGGGAGCGCGTCGGCCTCGTCGCCGGCGAGCGTCACGAGCGCGTAGCGCAGCGCGGGCAGCCGCGCCTCCAGCCAGAGCGCGACGCTCGTGCGATCCCAGGCGCGCGCGCCGCCGTGCCCCACGATGCCCGCCGCCACGGTCGCGAGCGCGCCCACGCCGACGGCCGCGGCGAGCACCGCGCCGTCGTCGGCGCCGCCGCGCGCGAGCGTGCCGACCGCCCACGTGCCCAGCCCCGCCGCCGCGCCCCAGAGCGCGACGCGCGCCACGGTCGCGGTCAGCAGCGTGCGGCGCGCGCGGCGCAGGACGTCGTGCGCGGTCGCCGTGGGGGCGGTCATGCGGCCTCGCGCAGCGCGGGGGGCGCCGCATCGGGCGACGCGACGTCGTCGCGCCGCAGCACGCGCCGCAGCGGCAGCTCGAGCAGCAGCAGCGCGGCGGCGGCGGCGAGCAGCGCGGCCCCCGGCACGTCGCGCGCGCCGCCCGGCGTCTCGCGCAGCGGGGCCGCGGCCAGCAGCGGCCCACGCCACGCGAGGCGCGCGGCGTCGGCGGCCGCGAGCGGCGTCGCGTCGCGCGGCACGCCGCAGGGCCCGAGCAGCGCGGGGAGCAGCGCGCGGAAGGCGTCGCCGAGCGCGACGTCGCCGACCTGCGGCACGGCGACGGCCACGGTGCGCACGCATCCGTCGCCCGCCGCGCGCTCGACCGCGGCGGGGCGCGCGTCCGCCCACCACGCGACCACGCGCGCGCCCGTCGTGTCGGGCGTCGCCGCGCGCGCGAACGGCGCGACGACCGCGCGGTCGCCGACGACGAGCCCGAACGCGCTGTCGGCCGCGGCGGCGCGCGCGCCGCCCGGCACGCCGTCGGCCGGCCACTCCACCAGCACGCGCCCCGCGCCCGACGCCCACGCGCGATCGGCCTCGGTGGCGCGCGCGCGCACGACGCGCACGGGCGCCGTGTCGGCGCGCGCCACGCCCGCCAGCGCGAGCGCCGCGAGCAGCGCGTCGTCGCGCGGCGCCTCGCGCACGGCGGCGCGCAGCGCGGCGGGGCGCGCCGCGGCGCCCGCCGTGGCGAGCGTGTCGTCCGCGCGCCGCACGCGCCGGACGTCGGCGCGCCCCGGCCACGCCGCGCGCACCGCGAGCGTCGCCGCGTCCACCGTCTCGTGCACGAGCGGCGACACGATCACGAGCGCCAGCGAGTCGGCGCCGGCGGCCAGCGCGGGCGCCGCGCGCCGCGCCGCCACCAGCGCCGCCGACAGCGAGCCGCGCACGTCGCGCGGACCGACGGCGAGCGCCGAGTCGAGCGCGCGCGCCCAAGCCGCGGAGTCGACGTCCGCCGGCCAGGCGAGCAGGGCGTGCGGCACGGCGTCGAAGGGGAGCACGATGTCGCCGGGGCGCGCGACGTCGTGCACGGCGCGCGCGATCGCGCGCGGCTCCGCGGCGCGCGAGCGGTCGGCGAGGATGAGGCGCGTCACCGCGACGCGCGTGGGCGTGCGCACCGGACGCGCGAGCGCGAGCCCGGCCAGCAGCGCCGCGAGCACGCGCAGCGCGAGCAGCCGCCGGTCGCGCGGGCGCGAGAGCCGGCGCACCGCGCGTGGCGCCCGCTCCGGCGCGAAGCGCGCCGTCGGCAGCCACGCGGGGCGCGGCCGGCCGACGGTGATCGCGTGCAGCGCGACGAGCGCCGCGGCCACGCCGACGCCGACGGCCAGCCCCCACGGAGCGAGCAACGTCACGTTCACGGCGCCCTCACGAGCCCCGCCCCTCGGCGGTGGCGCCGACCGCGGCGTCGCCGCGCACGACGCGCCGCACGGCGCGCGCGGGCGGCTCGTCGGTGGACACGAGCGCGTACGCCGCGCCGGCCCGCCGCCACGCGCGCGCCAGCTCGGTGCGCCACTCGGCGAAGCGGGCGACGTAGGCCGCGCGCGCCGCGGCGTCGAACGGGCGGCGCAGCCGCGCGTCCTCGGGATCGACGGCCAGCGCGAGGTCGCGCGGCGGCGCCAGCTCCTCGGCGGCCACCACGTGCAGCGCGTGCACGTCGCCGCCGCGCGCCGCGTGCGCGGCCGCGGCCTGCCGCAGCGCGTCGGCGTCCGCGCCCAGGAAGTCGGAGATCAGCACGAGCCGGCTGCTCGCCGGCAGCCGCGCGAGGAGGGGCGCCAGCGCGCCGCTCCCCGCCGGCGTCGTTCCGTCGAGCGCGCGCGCCAGCTCCTGCACCACGCCGCGCCGCGAGCGGGGCGGCAGCGTGCGCGCCTCGCCATCGGTCGCGATCGAGAGCCCGACCGGATCGCCGGCGGCGTGCGCGACCGCCGAGAGCCCGACCGCGAGCGCGCACGCCGTGCGCCACTTCGCGTGCGAGCCCTCGGGGAACGCCATCGACGCGCTGGCGTCGACGACGAGCAGCGTCGGGAGCAGCGCGTGGTCGTCGGCGAGCCGCACGAAGGCGCGATCGCTGCGCGCGAGCAGCCGCCAGTCGAGCCGCCGCGGATCGTCGCCCTGCCGGTACGCGCGATACTCGCTGAACTCGCCCGTGCTGCCGCGCAGCCGCGCGCGGTGCGCGCCCGGCAGGTTGCCGCCGACGCGGTGGCGGGCCGGCCACCTCAGTGCTCGCACCTGATCGAGGAGAGTCGCGTAGGCGCTCATCGTCGTGCCGGACGCTGCGGGCTGCGGACTGCGGATCCTCGGCTCCCGGCTGCCGCGCCACGGCGAGCAGGAATCCGCAGTCCGCAGCCCGCAGCGTCCGCCGTGAGGCGCATCGGGGTCAGAGACGTACTCCGGACGCCGGAGGCGCGACGTGGTCGAGCACCGCGTCCACGATCCGCTCCACGTCGATCCCCTCCGCCTCCGCCGCGAACGTCGGCAGCACGCGATGGCGCAGCACCGGCGCGGCGACGCGGCGCACGTCCTCCGGCGCGACCGCGACGCGGCCGGCGAGCAGCGCGTGCGCCTTGGCGCCCAGGGTCAGCGCCTGCCCCGCGCGCGGGCCCGCGCCCCAGCGCACCGCCTGCCGCACGAGCGCGGGCGCGCCCGGGTCGTCGGGGCGCGTCGCGCGCACGAGCGTCGCCGCGTAGCGCAGCACCGGGTCGCTCGCCGCCACCGCGCGCGCGAGGCGCTGCAGCGCGAGCGTCTGGTCGGCGTCGAGCACCGGCGCCAGCGGCCCCTGCGAGGCGCCCGTGGTCGCGCGCAGGATCGCCACCTCGTCCTCCGCGGCGGGATAGCCCACGCGCACGTCGAAGAGGAAGCGGTCGAGCTGCGCCTCGGGGAGCGGGTACGTCCCCTCCTGCTCGATCGGGTTCTGCGTCGCGAGCACGAAGAACGGCTCCGGCAGGCGCATCGTGTGGCCGGCGGCGCTGACCGCGTGCTCCTGCATCGCCTCGAGCAGCGCCGCCTGCGTGCGCGGCGGGGCGCGGTTGATCTCGTCGGCGAGGACGATGTTCGCGAACACGGGGCCCTGCACGAAGCGGAAGGCGCGCGCGCCGGTGTGCGTGTCCTCCTCCAGGATCTCCGTCCCGGTGATGTCGCTCGGCACCAGGTCGGGGGTGAACTGGATGCGGCGGAACTGGAGGCGCATCGCCTCGGCGACCGACTTCACGAGCAGCGTCTTGGCCAGCCCCGGCACGCCCACGAGGCGCGCGTGGCCGCCGGCGACGATCGCCAGCAGGATCTCCTCGACCACCGCGCCCTGGCCGAGGACGCGCCGCGATACCTCGTCGCGGAGCGCGCGGGCGGCGGCGAGCAGCGGCTCGGCGCGCGCGAAGTCCGCGTCGTCGGCCCCGCCGCGCGCGCCGTGGGCGGCGGCGGGGCGGGCGGGAGCGGCGGGCGCGGGGGCGTCGGGCACGGCGGCAGCGTCGGAGCGCACGGGCGGCGGGCGGGCGGGAAGGTCGGGGCCGGGGACGGCACGACCGGCGAGCGCGCGGCCCGCCGGTCGTCGTGCAAGGTACGAACGGCGCCCGGCGGTCGTTGTGCGCGCCGGCCCGGCCGGGCGTCGACGGGCCGTTCGGGCGGCGTGCACGAACGGTAAACCCGTGGCGGCGTCGCGGCCGGGGCCGGTTCCCGCGCACGCGCCGTCGACGTGGCGGCATCCCGTGGCGGCACGCGGAGTTGCAGGCCGAGGTCGCCATCTGTGTCCGGGGCCCGGACGTTGCAACCGCGCCACAGCACAGCCGAGTCGCCCTTCCCGGGAGGCTCTGCGCCGTCCGCCGCACCGGAGTAGATGTCGTGAGCTCGAAACGCCCTGTCACGCGGTTGTCGCCCGACGCGCGCGCCGCGCTGCTCAGCTATGGAGCCCGTGCCACCTGGCCGGGCGGATTCGCGATCTATCAGCGCGCGCAGCCCGCCGACGGCGTCTTCGTCGTGCTGAGCGGCCGCGTCGTCCTCCGCAGCCGGGTGAAGGCCGGGCGCGGCTTCGTCCCCGTCGTCGCGGCCGAGGGGGAGACCTTCGGCGCCGAGGGGCTGATCCCCGGCGGCAGCTACGTCACCGACGCCCGCGCCGAGGAGCCGAGCGAGACGCTGCACCTGAGCGGCGCGCAGCTGCGGAGCTGTCTCCGCGAGCAGCCGATCGTCGGCGGGGCGCTCCTGGCGCAGCTCATGATCGAGCGCAGCGCCCTCCTCGAGAAGCTGCGCGAGCTCGCCACGCTGAGCGTCGAGGAGCGCCTCATCGCCTCGGTCGTCCGCATGGCGGAGCAGAGCAACCTCCACGACGACGCCCCGCTCGTGCTCGGCCCCGCGCAGTACCGCCTGCTCTGCGAGCTCGTCGGCGCCACGCGCGAGAGCGTCTCGCTCGTCTTCAACCGCCTCGTCTCGGCGGGCCTGGTCGAGCGCGAGGGGACGACCTTCTCGGTGCCCGACGTCGGCGCGCTGGCCAAGCGCCTGAGCGCCAGCTGGGTGGAGGAGGACGCGTCGATGCCGGTGACGCGGGAGGACGGCGGGTCGGTCGCGCGGGCCTGAACGGCGCTGCGGGCTGCGGATTCCGATCCCTGCAGCGCCCGGGCGGCGGCTCGCGTCGCGCACCCGAACGGCGCAGGGCAGCAGGGATGAGAATCTGATAAGGTCGGATGAAGATCTGATGGCTCCGTGTGGTGCGACGTTCCTCGCCGCCACGCGGAGCCATCGGACTTTCATCGGACGTTCTCCGAAGTTCATCCCGGCTGCGCTTGGCAGTTCGGGGCCCGGCGCACCGAGATCCAGGGCCGAGAACCCAGGATCCGCAGCCCGCCGTCCGCAGCGCCCCGTGCGACGGCGCTAGATTCGCCGCGATGCCCACTCCCGACCTCTCCCGCTATTCCCGCCAGCTCGCCCTCCCCGAGGTCGGCCTGGTCGGGCAGGAGCGGCTGGCCGGGGCGAGCGTCCTGCTCGTCGGCGCGGGCGGGCTCGGGTCGCCGGCCGCGCTCTGGCTCGCGGCGGCGGGCGTCGGGCGGCTCGGGCTCGCCGACCCGGATCGGGTGGACCTGTCCAACCTCCACCGCCAGCTGCTCTACGGGCCGCCCGACGTCGGCGCGCCCAAGATCGAGGCGGCGCGGGCGCGCCTCGACGGCGTGAACCCGGCGACGCAGGTCGACGTCCACCCCGTCGAGGTCTCGGCGGCCAACGCCGACGCGCTCGTGCGCGCCTACGACGTCGTCCTCGACTGCACCGACCGCATCCCGGTGCGCTACGCCCTGAGCGACGCCTGCGTGGCCGCCGGGCGTCCGCTCGTGCACGGCGCCGTCTCGCGCTGGGAGGGGCGGGTCACCGTCCTCGCCGCGGCGGACGGGCCGTGCTATCGCTGCCTCTGGCCCACGCCCCCGCCCGCCGACGCGATCCCGTCGTGCGCCGAGGCGGGCGTCCTCGGCCCGGTGCCGGGCGTCGTCGGGCTGCTGCAGGCGGTCGAGGCGGCGAAGCTGATCCTGCGCGCCGGCGACCCGCTCGTGGGGCGGCTGATGGTGATGGACCTGCTCCGGATGGTGACGCACGTCTTCGCCGTGCCGCGCGACCCGTTGTGCCCCGCGTGCGCGACCGGCCAGATTCGCCGGGACGCGTCGGGCGCCGAAGCCGTGGCGCCCGAGGTCCCGTCCCATCCGCCGGAGCTGCCGTCCGTGCCCGAGCCGTCCGCCGGACTTCCGGCCGTCGAAGAGATCTCCCCGAGCGAGCTGGCGTCGCGCCTGCGCGCCCCCGAGCCGCCGGTCCTGCTGGACGTGCGCGAGCCGTGGGAGCACGGCGTGGCGCGCATCGACGGCGCCCGCCTCGTGCCGCTCAACAGCCTGCCGCACGCGCTCAGCACGCTCGACCCGGCGCGCGCCTACGTGACGATGTGCCACCACGGGGTGCGCAGCCGCATGGCCGCCGAGTTCCTGCGCGAGCGCGGGATGACGCGGGTCGCGAACCTGAGCGGCGGGATCGACGCGTGGAGCGGGGAAGTCGATCCGTCGGTGCCGAGATACTGAGCGATCGAGCGTTCAGCGTTCAGCGATGAGAGGATTCCGCCCCGAGGCCGATGCTTCCCCGTCGCGGCGACGCCATCGCGCGCCGATCGCTGATCGCTCATCGCTGATCGCTGCCATGCTCGCCCTCGCCGCCACCGCCGTCGCCGGCGCGGTCCTCCACGCCGCGCACCGTCGCCGCGTCGAGCGCCGCTCGCTCGCGCGGCTCCCGCTCGACCACGACGGCATCGTGCGCGGCGCGCGGGGCTTCACCCTCGCGGGCGACCCGGCGCGCGCCGTGATGGTCGTCCACGGCTTCGGCGACACGCCGCAGAGCGTCGCCGAGCTGGCGCACGCGCTCCACGCCGACGGCTGGACGGTGCGCGTGCCGCTGCTCCCCGGGCACGGGCGCACGGTGCGCGACTTCGCGGCCAGCGGCGCCGACGCCTGGCTGTCGTGCGCGCGCGAGGAGCTGGCCGCGCTGCGCGCGCGGCACGGCACCGTCGCGCTGGTCGGCCAGTCGATGGGCGCGGCGATCTGCGCGGTGCTCGCCGCCGAGACGCCCGAGGCGAGCGCGCTCGTCCTGCTCGCGCCGTACGTGACGGCGCCGCGCGTCGTGCGGGCGGTCGGGCGCGCGCACCTCGCGCTGGGGCTCGTGCTGCCGTACCTCGACAGCGACGGCGGCGCGGCCTCGATCCACGATCCCGAGGCGCGCGCGCAGGCGCTCGGCTACGGCGTCGTCACGCCGCGGCTGCTGCGCGAGCTGGGGCGCATCGTCGACGCCGCGCACGCGGCGCTGCCCCACGTGCAGGCGCCCACGCGCGTCGTGCTGTCGCGCCGCGACAACCGCGTCGCCGCGGAGGCGGCCGCCGTCGCCGCGGCGCGCATCGGCGCCGGCACGCGCGACGTGCTCTGGCTGGAGGAGTCGGGCCACGTGATCGCCGTCGACCGCGAGCGCGCACGCGTCTTCTCGGCGACGTGCGAGTGGCTGGGGACGCACTGCCCCGCGCCCGCGCCGTCGTGACGGGCGCATGACGGTCCCCGCCTCGGCCTTCGTCGCCGGCGCCACCGGCTACGTCGGGCGCGCGCTGGTGCGCCTGCTGGCCGAGCGCGGCGCGACCGTCACCGCGCACGTGCGCCCGGACTCGCCGCAGCTGGCGGCGTGGCGCGCGCGCTTCGGCGCCATGGGCGCGGCCGTCGACGCGACGCCGTGGGACGAGGACGCGATGACCGCGACGCTCGCCGCGCGGCGCCCCGCCGCCCTCTTCGCGCTGCTCGGCACCACGCGCAGGCGCGTGCGCGCCACGGCGTCGCGCGGCGGGAGCGAGAGCTACGAGTCGGTGGACTACGGCCTCACCGCGCTGCTGCTCCGCGCCGCGCAGCGCGCCGCCCGCGAGACGGGCGTGACGCCGCGCTTCGTCTACCTCTCCGCGGTCGGCGCCGACGCGGCGTCGCGCAATCCGTACGTCGCGGTGCGCGGGCGCGTCGAGGCCGAGCTGCGCGCCTCGGGGCTGCCGTGGACGGTGGCGCGCCCGAGCTTCATCACGGGCCCCGACCGCGAGGAGTCGCGCCCCGCGGAGCGCATCGCCGCCGCCGTCGTCGATGCGGCGCTCGCGATCCCGGGGCTGCTCGGCGCCCGCCGCCTGCGCGATCGCTGGCGCTCCACGACGGCCGAGCAGCTGGCGGGCGCGCTGGCCCGCCTCGCGGCCGATGCTCGTGCGGAGAACCGTGTGGTGTCCGGGGAGGAGTTGCGGTAGGCGCTGCGGACTGCGGGCTGCGGATCCTCGACCCGCAGTCCTCGCGTCGCCGAGCCGCCTCGGTCGCGACGCCCTGCAAGAGCGAACGGCGGGAGCAGGGATGAAAATCCGAGACGATCTGATTGAACGTCCGATGGCTCCGCGTGGGGCGACGTTCCTCGCCGCCACGCGGAGCCCTCAGATCTTCATCAGATCTTGTCCGAAGTTCATCCCCGCTGCGCTTCGCAGTTCGGGTCCGGCGCGCGGATGCCGCAGCAGGGCTCCGGATCCGCAGCCCGCAGTCCGCAGCTCCCGCGACGGCGACCCCGCCCCCGTCACGGAGCCTGACGCACTCGCGCACCCGCGTGCACGCACCGTAGGTTGGCGGCGTCCGTTCGCCGGTTCCCGTCGTCCGCACGCCGGAGTCCATGCGCATCGCCGTTCTGAAGGAGACCGCCGACCGGGAGCGCCGCGTCGCGCTCACGCCGGACGCGGTGAAGCGTCTCGTGGCCGCGGGCCACCAGGTCGTGATCGAGCGCGGCGCGGGCGTCGCCGCCCACGCCCCCGACGCCGAGTACGAGGCCGTCGGCGCCACGCTCGCCGTCGACGCCGCGAGCGCCTGCCAGGGCGCGGAGGTCGTCGCCAAGGTGCAGCGCCCCACGCTCGCGGAGGCCGCGCTGCTGCCGCGCGGCGCGGTGTTGATCGCGCTGCTGCAGCCCGCGCACAGCGCCGAGCTGCTGACCGACCTCGCGGCGCGCGGCGTCACCGCGCTCGCGCTCGAGCGGGTGCCGCGCATCACGCGCGCGCAGTCGATGGACGTGCTCTCGTCGCAGGCGACGGTCGCCGGCTACAAGGCGGTGCTGCTCGGCGCGACCGCGCTTCCGCGCTTCCTACCGATGCTCACCACCGCCGCCGGCAACATCACCCCCGCCAAGGCGTTCGTGCTCGGCGCCGGCGTCGCCGGGCTGCAGGCCATCGCCACCGCGCGCCGGCTGGGCGCGGTCGTCAGCGCCTTCGACGTGCGTGCCGCCGCGCGCGAGCAGGTGCAGTCGCTCGGCGCGCGGTTCGTCGCCGCGGAGCTGGTGACGGCGAGCGCCGAGACCGCGGGCGGCTACGCGCGCGAGCAGGCGGCGGAGGAGCAGCAGCGCACGCTCGCCGCGATCGGCGGTGCGCTTCCCGAGATGGACCTCGTCGTCACGACGGCGGCGATCCCCGGCCGCCCCGCGCCGCGGCTGATCACCGCCGAGATGGTGGCGACGATGAAGCCCGGCGCGGTCATCGTCGACGTGTCGGCGGAGACGGGCGGCAACTGCGAGCTGACGCGTCCGGGCGAGACGGTCGAGACGCACGGCGTCACGATCCTGGGCCCGCTCAACCTGCCGAGCACCATGCCGGCGCACGCCAGCGCGATGCTCGGGCGCAACGTGCTGACGCTGCTGCAGCACCTGTCCACGAAGGAGGGCGCGCTGCAGCTGGACGTGTCCGACGAGATCACCGGCGCGATGGCGCTCACCCACGACGGCCAGGTGCGGAGCTCACGATGACGCTGACCTACATCCTCCAGCTCTACGTCTTCATCCTCGCCGGCTTCGTCGGCTTCAACATCATCACGCGTGTGCCGCCGCGGCTGCACACGCCGCTGATGTCGGCGACGAACGCGATCTCCGCTATCTCGATCGTCGGCGCGCTGGTGGTCGCGGGTTCGCGCTACTCGACGCTCGCCAGCATCCTCGGCTTCCTCGCCGTCACGTTCGCGACCATCAACGTCGTCGGCGGCTTCGTCATCACCGACCGCATGCTCGGCATGTTCAAGCGCGGCGACGCGGCGGAGAAGGACGACGCGTCGGGCGCCGGAGCCTCGGGCCCCGGCGCGTCGGGCGGCAACGGGACGGGGCCGCGGTGAGCGCGCTCCTCCCGCTCCTCCAGGCCGCGGCCGACGCCGCCGGCGAGTTCGCGCCCAAGGCCGTCGGCGAGGTGTTCGGCGCGCGCGCGCTGCTCACGCAGGCGAGCTACGTCGCCGCCAGCGTGTGCTTCATGCTCGGCCTCAAGGCGCTCACGAAGCCCGAGAGCGCGCGCCGGGGCATCCGGCTGGCCGCGGCGGGCATGCTGCTCGCCGTCGTCGGCACGCTGATCGTCGAGGAGATCGTCGAGTACCAGTGGATCGTCGGCGGGCTGCTGCTCGGCGGCGCCATCGGGTATCCGCTCGGCACGCGCGTGCCGATGACCGCGATGCCGCAGCGCATCGCGATCTCGCTGACGTTCGGCGCCTCGGCGGCGACGCTGGTCGGGATCGCCGAGTACCTGCACCGCAGCGTCGCCGCCATGCCGCGCGCGCAGGCGGCGGCGCTCGGCTTCGAGGTGCTCCTCGGGGCGCTCACCATCAGCGGCTCGCTGGTGGCGTTCGGCAAGCTGCACGAGATCCTCCCCGGCCGCCCGCTCACCTTCCGCGGGCAGAACCTCGTCAACCTCGGCGCGATGCTCGGCGCCCTCGGGCTGTGGGGCGTGCTGGTCGCCGACCCGACGGCGGCGTGGGCCTTCTGGGCGATGGCCGCGCTGGCGCTGGCGATCGGCGCCTCGTTCGTGCTCCCCATCGGCGGCGCCGACATGCCCGTCGTCGTGTCGCTGCTGAACTCGTACGCCGGGCTCGCGGCGTGCGCGACGGGGTTCGCGATCGGCAACACGGTGCTCATCATCGCCGGCGCGCTCGACGGCGCGAGCGGGTTCATCCTGTCGATCATCATGTCGCGCGCGATGAACCGCTCGTTCGGCAACGTGCTGTTCGGCGCCTTCGGCGGCGGCACGGCGGCGAGCACGAAGAGCGCGGCCGGCCTGACGGTGAAGAGCCTCACCCCCGAGGACGCGGCGATCCAGCTCGGCTACGCGAGCAAGGTGATCGTGATCCCCGGCTACGGCATGGCCGTCGCGCAGGCGCAGCACGTCGTGCGCGAGCTCGCGGAGCTGATCGAGAAGAAGGGCGGGGAGGTGAAGTACGCCATCCACCCGGTGGCCGGCCGCATGCCCGGCCACATGAACGTCCTCCTGGCGGAGGCGAACGTCCCGTACGACCGCATGTACGAGATGGAGGAGATCAACGACGAGTTCCCGACCGCCGACGTGGCGCTCGTCATCGGCGCGAACGACGTCGTCAACCCGGCCGCGCGCACCGACCCGACGTCGCCGATCTTCGGCATGCCGGTGCTCGACGCCGACCGGGCGAAGTCGGTGATCGTCATGAAGCGCGGCATGAGCGCGGGCTTCGCCGGGATCGAGAACGAGCTATTCTACGCCGACAACACGCGGATGCTGTTCGGCGACGCGAAGCAGATGCTGACCAAGCTCGTGACCGAGGTGAAGGCCATATGATGCTCCCATTCCACACGCTGATCGCTGATCGCTGGACGCTCCTCGCGTCCGCCAGGCGAGCGATCAGCGGGCAGCGGTCAGCGATACGGCTCGCCGGCGTGCTGATGCTCGCCGCCGCCGCCGCCTGCACCTCCGACGTCAAGCCCGACGCGCCGCGCGCCGTCGGCAACCCCGATCCGCTCGCGAACACGTACGCGCCCGACCTCAAGATCCAGCTGCCGGCGTTCTACAAGACGCCGAACGGCGTGTACTACCAGGACACGAAGGTCGGCACCGGCATGGTCGCCGCGCCCGGCGCGCAGGTGACGGCGAAGTACACCGGCTGGCTCCCCGACGGCACGCAGTTCGACAGCGGCACCTTCCCGTTCCGCATCGGCGGCGGGATGGTCATCGCCGGCTGGGACGAAGGCGTGCAGGGCATGCGCGTCGGCGGCGTGCGCAAGCTCGTGATCCCCGCCGCGATGGGCTACGGCGAGGCCGGTTCGCCGCCCGCCATCCCGCCGAACGCGACGCTCGTGTTCGAGGTGGAGCTCGTCGATGTGAAGTAGCAGGGACGGGACTTCCCGCGCCGGGCGCTGCGGGCTGCGGATCCTGGTGTCCTGCATCCGGTATCCGCGTGCCGCACCCGAACGGCCGAGAGCAGCATGGACAAAGAATGCGAGAACGTCGGATGACGATCTGACGGCTCCGCGTGGGGCGACATCCCTCGCCGCCACGTGGAGCCATCCGATCTTCATCAGATCTTCTCCGATTTTCATCCCTGCTGCTCCTGGCCGTTCGGATCCGTCGGGACGACGCCTCCCGAGCGGCCGTTCCGCAGCCCCGCAGCCCCGCAGCGGCAGTCGAATCCGCAGCCCGCAGTCCGCAGCGCTCCCACGGCGGCGCTCGCCCGAACGCTGCATTACGTTCAAGGAATGCCCGCTGCACCGCGCGCCCGCGGCAACGCCGCCGATCGGATCCTCGCCGCCGCCGCGGAGTGCGCGGGCGCGCTCGGCGTGCCGCAGGTCAGCATGCAGGCCGTCGCCGACGCGGCGGGCGTCAGCAAGGCGCTGATCCACTATCACTTCCGCGACCGCGACGAGCTGCTCGCGCGCCTCGCCGACTGGCTCTCCGGCGCGCTCGGGCAGGGCGAGGCGCTGGCGCTCGAGGACACCGACGCCACCAGTCAGCTCGACGCCCTCTGGATCTGGCTCGAGGGCGAGCTGACGAGCGGCCGCCTGCGCGCGCTCGTCGATCTCGGCCAGGAGCGCGGCGCCCCCGTGCGCGAGGCGGTGCGCCGCTCGCGCGAGCTGCGCCGCGCGCAGGCCACGCAGACCATCGAGCTGCTGTTCGACCGGCTCGCGCTCCGCCCGCGCCTCCCCGCGCCGCTCATGGGCGACGTCTGGGTCGCGCTCGCCGACGGGCTCGCGGTCGAGGCGGCCGTCGAGCCCGAGGCGAACCTGCGCCTGCGCTTCGACGTGTTCTGGCTCTCGGTGCTCAACCTGGCCGAATGAGCGCCGCCCCGCCCGTCGCACGTCCGCTCGCCCGCGCCCGCCGCGGTCGCGTGCTCCGCCGCATCCTGCTGCTCGGCGTCGTGCTCGTGCTCGCGACGTGGCTCGGCGCGCTGGCCTCCGTGGTCGCCGCCGCCAACCGCGACGCCGCGCAGCCGGCCACCGCGATCATCGTCCTCGGCGCCGCGCAGTACGACGGCCGCCCCTCGCCGGTGCTCCGCGCGCGCCTCGACCACGCCGTCGCGCTCTGGCGCCGGGGGCTCGCGCCGCGCCTCATCGTGACGGGCGGCCGCCGCGCCGGCGATCGCACCAGCGAGGCCGCCACCAGCCGGCGCTACGCCGTGCAGCACGGCGTGCCGGACAGCGTCATCCTGCTCGAGAGCGAGGGGCGCACGACCGTCGAGTCGATGCGCGCCGCGGCGGCGCTGCTCGCGGAGGTGGAGCGCACCGCCGCGTCGCGGGATGGGAGCACGCCCGTGGTCGCCCGGTCGGCGATTCTCGTCAGCGACCCGTTCCACATGCTGCGGCTGCGCATGCTCGCGCGCCGCTACGGGATCGTCGCCTACACCTCCCCCACGCGCACCAGCCCGATCTCGGCGCGCCGCTCGACCGCGTGGGGCTACATGCTGCGCGAGTCGCTCAAGATCCCCGTGGTGTGGCTGACGGAGACGCAGGCGGACGAGGGGCAGGACAGGTAGGGCGCTGCGGACTGCGGGCTGCGGATCCTCACCTGCGGATCCTGGCAGCCGCGCGCCGGACCCGAATGGACGAAAGCAGCAGGGATGAACTTCGGAGAAGATCCGATTGAAGTCCGATGGCTCCGCACGGTGCGACGGTCGTCGCCGCCACGCGGAGCCATCCGATCTTCATCAGACGTTATCAGATTCTCATCCCTGCTGCTCCCTGCAGTTCGGGTCCGGCGCGAGAGCGCAGGAATCGGGAGGCGAGGATCCGCCGTCCGCGGTGCCCGCCGCACCGACGGCTGCGACGAGGAACACCGCCACCTCCCCCGGCGCCTCGCGCGGATCGTACAGCGACGCGTCCAGCCCGCAGCAGATGAAGCCGTGTCGCAGGTAGAAGCGGATCGCGGGCGCGTTCACCTGCTGCGTCTCGACCCACAGGCAGCGGGCGCCGAGCGTGGCGGCGATCCGGCACGCCTCGCGCAGCAGGTCGGCGCCCACCCCGCGCCCGCGCGCCTGAGCGTCGACGTACAGGTGCGCCAGCTCCGCGCGGCGGTTCCACGGGTGCCACGCCACCGCGGCCACGCCCGTCGGCACGCCCTCCTCCTCGGCCACCACGACGTGCGGCGCGGCCGCCAGGGCGTCCCAGTCGACCTCGTAGCGCTTCCCGAGCGGGGGCGAGACCCGGCGCTCGACCAGCGCGAAGCGCAGCGGCCCCGCCTCGACGTCGTAGATCCGGTCGGTCGCGAACCCGAGCTCCAGGCGCTGCAGCGCGGCGCGATCGCGCGGCCAGTCGAGGGGGCGAACGTGACGCATCCCCCAACCTACCGCGCCCGGATCGGTTAGAATGCACGAGGTCGGCTCGCCGACCCTCTCCCCTCCCGCCGCTCCCGCCTCCCCCTCCCGCGGCATGATCGAGTTCACGCTCCCCGACGGCCGGCACTGCCGGCTCGACGCGCGGCGCGACCCGGCGCCTGCCGGGTCCGGGCCGTCGCCCCTCGTCGTCCACTGCGCGATCGACGGCCAGCCGACCCTCGCCCTCCCGCTGCACGCCGGCTGGGAGGAGACCGCGACGCTCCCGCCCGAGGTCGTGGACGCGATCATCCGGCACTTCCTGCTGCAGTAGCGATCGCCACGACGCGACCCGCCGCGCGGGCGCGCCGAGCGCCGCGCCGCGTACCGTCGCGCATGCACGCGAGCCCCGAGCGATCTCTCGCCCGGGGCTCGCGTTGCGTTGGAGACCGACCACTCGGCCGGGTATCCGTGCCATACGCGAACCGCGTGCCGCGGCGGCATGGCGGCGTCGATCCAGAATGCCGCGACTCTCTCCGTCCGCTGCCGCACACTGGCCTGGAACTCGCTAATCGGCGAAGGTCCGGCAGGATGCGCCCGCTGTGCGCGCGCCGCCCACGATCCACGTCCAGTTCCCCGCTCGCCGCCGGCACAGACCGATCACTCCGGTGGCCGATGCCCCCGGCGCGGCGGGTTCGCAGGAGAGACACGATGATGAGGGTGCCCACGTTCGCGATCGACCCCGCGTCGCAGCCGGCCGAGCAGCCGCGCCGCACGGTGATCGATGCGGCCACCGGCCACGCGTGGCAGGTGTGGGAGGCCGACGCGGCGCACGTCCCCGGCGCGCCCGGGGCGCGCTGCCTGATCTTCGACGGCCGCGAGGTCATCCGCCGCGTCTGGAGCGTGCCCGACGACTGGCGCGCGATGACCGACGAGGGGCTGCTGCGGCTGATGGGAGCGTGAGCGGCGCGGCCGACCGCGGGCTGCGGATCTGATGACGCTGCGGAGCTGCGGCACGACCTGCCCGCAGCCCGCACCGCGCCGCGCGGCCGCCATCGCGGTGCCGCCGAAAAGCAAACAGCAGCAGGGATGAAAATCGGAGAAGATCGGACAAGATCCGATTGACTCCGGCCCGGCGCAGGGGACGCCGCGCCGCGAGGGACTAATCAGATCTTCATCCGACGTTATCAGATTTTCATCCCTGCTGCTCCTGGCCGTTCGGGTCCGCCACGCCGACGCCTCCCGAGCGGCCGTTCCGCAGCCCCGCAGCCCCGCAGCGCAGGCGAATCCGCATCCCGCAGTCCGCAGCGCCGGTCCGTTATCAGCCCGCCTTCCGCGTCGACGTCGCCCCCGCCACGCCGTCCAGCCGCCGCACGATCGTCTCCGCGCGCACCTCGAAGTGCGACGCCGCCCACACGGGATGGCCCTGCACCAGCAGGATCGCCTGCGGCGAGTGGTGCGTCACGCCCACGCGCTCGGCCACCTCGCGCGACAGGGCGCGGTCGCGGATCACGTCCACGACGTGGATCGGCAGCTCGGGGCGCAGCTCCGCCAGCAGCTCGACCTCGTCGAGCGCGACGCCGGCGATCGGGCACCGCGTGCTGTGCTTGTAGACGAGCGCCACCGGCGCGTCCAGCAGCGCCTCGAGATCGTCGGAAGTGGTGAGTGGGTGCATCCTCGCTCGCCTGCGGATGGGGACGCGTCCTCAGAGCACGAGGTGTTCCGCGTCCGCGCCGCCGACGGGAGCCGTCCCGCCCTCGGCGGCGAGCGCCTCCCGCAGCCACGCCCAGTAGCCCGCCCCGCCGCGGGTGCGCACGGAGTTGTGCCCCGCGCGCGGCACCAGCAGCAGCGGGCCGGGCCGGCGCGCCGCGGCGTGCACCGCCATCCCCATGCGCGCCGGGATCACCAGGTCCAGCAGCCCGTGCGCAACGGCGACCGGCACGTCCAGCGCGGCCACGCGCGCCCGTGTGTCGAAGGTGACGCGCGCGATGCGCGCCCACACCACGTCCAGCGCCGGCGACGCGCCCAGCCGCGCCATCGCCCGCACCGAGGTGAAGGGCGCCTCCAGCAGCAGCGCGGTCGGGGGCGTGCCGTCGGCCGTCATCGTGTCGGCCAGCTCGGTCGCGATCGCGCTCCCGAGCGAGTGGCCGTAGAGCGCCACCGGGCCGGCCGTGGGCGCGAGCGCGCGCGTCGCGGCCCGCGCCGCCGCCGCGTCCAGCCGGGAGCCCGCGTGCGACGCCGCGCCCCCGAGCCCCGCGTAGCCGCGGTACTCCGGCAGGACCACGCGCCACCCCGTCCGTCGCGCGACCTCGCGGGCCCACGGCACCGACCACGCCGCCAGCTCCGCGTTGCCGTGGAAGGCGAGCAGCGTCCCGGCGGCGCGGCCCCCCGGCGGGTCCACCGGCTCGACCACCCAGGCGAACAGGCGCTGCCCGTCGGCCGCCGCGTAGTCGAGCCGGCGGGCGCCCTCGGGCGGCGCGGCGCGGTCGGGCCGGCCGAAGCGCGGCGGCTGCCAGACCAGCCGCTCCTGCCGCGCCACCAGCAGCGCGAGCCCCACCACGCCCGCCCCGAGCGCCGAAACGAGCGCGGCGCCCGCCGTCACGGCGCGGGCCGTGCGCGGGAGCGCCGGGCCGCGCCCCTCCGCGTCGCGCCCTCCGGCGCCGCGCCCGCCGGTCGTCCCGGCTGCGGGCGCGTGGCCCGCCTGCCATCTTTGCCCCATGCGCATTCCCATCGAGACGTACACGCTCGCCAACGGGCTCCGGGTCGTGCTGTCGGAAGATCGCACCGCGCCCATCGTCGCCGTGAACCTCTGGTATCACGTCGGCTCGGCCAACGAGCGCCCCGGCCGCACCGGCTTCGCCCACCTCTTCGAGCACATGCTCTTCCAGGGGTCGGCGAACGTCGGCGCCAACGAGCACTTCGAGCTGGTGCAGCGCGCCGGCGGGACGCTCAACGGCTCCACCTGGCTCGACCGCACCAACTACTACGAGACCGTGCCGAGCAACCAGCTCGCCATCGCGCTCTGGCTGGAGGCCGACCGGATGGCGCGCCTCCTCCCCGCGATGACGCAGCAGAAGCTCGACACGCAGCGCGACGTCGTGAAGAACGAGCGCCGCTGGTCGGTCGACAACCAGCCGTACGGCACCTGGTGGGAGCGGCTCCCCGCGCTCTGCTTCCCGCCCGAGCACCCGTTCCACCACTCGCTCATCGGCTCGTTCGAGGACCTCGACGCCGCGTCGCTGGAGGACGTGGCCGAGTTCTTCGCGACCTACTACGTGCCCGACAACGCGGTGCTCACCGTCGCCGGCGACTTCGAGCCCGCCGAGGCGAAGCGGCTGATCGAGGAGCTCTACGGGCCGATCCCGCGCGGCGGCCCGCGCCCGCCGCTGCCGCCGATGACGCTCCCCCCGACCTTCGGCGGCGAGCGCCGCGAGGTGGTGCCCGACGACGTCGTGCTGTCGCGCATCTTCCTCGCCTTCCGCATCCCGCCCTTCGGCACCGAGGGCCACTACGCGGCCAGCGTCGCCGCCGCGGTCCTCGGCCTGCGCCAGGGGAGCCGCCTGTACCGGTCGCTCGTGCGCGAGCGCCAGGTGGCGAGCGAGGTGAGCGCGTTCACCTACGACCTCGCGAAGGGGAGCGACCTGCTGGTGCTCGACGCCGTCGCGCGTCCCGAGACGGACGTCGCGACGCTCGAGGCGGCGCTCGTGGCCGAGGTCGATCGCCTGATCGCCGACGGCGTGACGGACGACGAGGTGGCGCGCGCGATGGCGCTGGTGGAGAGCGGCTTCGTGCTCGCGCTGCAGTCGGCCGGCGAGCGCGCCGACCAGCTCTCGCGCTTCACGACGTACTTCGGCACGCCCGAGCTGGTGAACGTGCAGGTCGAGAAGTACCGCGCGGTGACGGCGGCGGACGTGCACGCGTTCGCGCGCGAGCGGCTGGGGAAGGACAATCGCGCGTTCCTGATCTACGTGCCGAAGGACGAGAGCGATCAGCGGTCAGCGATCAGCGATGAGAGCGACGCGGTCGTGACGACCGGAGCGGAGAGCTGACCATGGCCGAGACGTCGCTGATCGCTGATCGCTCGAACGCTGATCGCTCCCCGGCCGCTCCGCCGCGCCCCGAGCCCGCCGCTCCACGTCCATACCAGTTCCCGCGCTTCGAGCGCCGCCAGCTGCCCAACGGGCTGCGCCTCGTCGTCGCCCCCGTCCACAAGCTCCCCGTCGTCTCCGTCGTCGCGATCGTCGACGCGGGGGCGACGTGCGATCCGGCCGGACGCGAGGGGCTCGCGCAGCTCGCGGCGCGCGCGCTCACCGAGGGCACCGCGTCGCTCGACGCGGTCGCGCTCGCGCAGCGCGTGGAGCGGCTCGGCGCGTCGCTCGACGCGGGCGCCGACTGGGACGGCGCGCTCGTCTCGCTGACGACGCTCGCGCGCCACGTCGACGAGGCGTTCGCGCTGTTCGCCGAGGTGCTGACGCAACCCGTCTTCCCCGAGCGCGAGATCGAGCGCCTCAAGGCGGAGCGGATCGCGGACCTCATGCACCTCGCCACCGAGCCGCGCGGGCTCGCCGACGAGGCGTTCGCGCGCGCGGTGTACGCGCCCGACTCGCGCTACGCGCTCCCCGACGGCGGGAGCCGTACGAGCGTGCCGACGCTCACGCGCGACGACGTCGCCGCCTTCCACGCCGCGCGCTACCGCCCGTCGGCGACGACGCTGGTGGTCGCGGGCGACGTCACCGTCGACGCCGCCGAGGCGCTCGCGCGGCAGGCGCTCGGCGCGTGGAGCGGCGAGGCCGCGCCGCGCGTCACGGTGAGCGACCGCGAGGCGTCGCGCGAGCGGCGCACGCACCTGGTGGCAAAGCCGGACGCCCAGCAGAGCGAGCTGCGCGTGGGCCACCTCGGCGTGCCGCGCACGCACCCCGACTACTTCCCGCTCGTGGTGATGAACGCGATCCTCGGCGGGCTGTTCAACTCGCGCGTGAACCTGAACCTGCGCGAGGTGCACGGCTACACCTACGGCGCGCACTCGGGCTTCGACTGGCGCGTGCAGGCCGGCCCGTTCGTGGTCGCCAGCGCGGTGCAGAGCGAGCACACCGCCGCCGCCGCGCAGGAGGTGCTGAAGGAGATCGACCGCATCCGCGCGGAGCCGGTCGCGCCCGAGGAGCTGTCGCTCGCGACGAGCTATCTCGACGGCGTCTTCCCGATCCGCTACGAGACGACGTCGGCGATCGCGGGCGCGCTGGCGAACCTCACGCTGTTCGGGCTCCCGGACGACTACTTCGACGCGTACCGCGCCAACATCCGGGCGGTGACGATCGCCGACGTGCAGCGCGTCGCGCAGGCGCACCTGCACCCCGAGCGGCTGCAGCTGCTCGCGGCCGGCGACCCGGCGACGCTCCGCGCCCCGCTGGAGGCGCTCGGCTTCGGGCCGCTGCTGGTCACGGAGCCCGAGAGCGAGGGCTGAACGGGGCTGCGGCCTGCGGAGCGGCCGCTCGCGAGGTGCCGGCGCGTCGGACCCGAACGGCCAAGAGCAGCAGGGATGAAAATCCGATAACGTCGGATGAAGATCTGATTAGTCCCTCGCGGCGCGACGTCCCCCGCGCCGGGCCGGAGTCAATCGGATCTTGTCCGATCTTCTCCGATTTTCATCCCTGCTGCTGTTTGCTTTTCGGCGGCACCGCGATGGCGGCCGCGCGGCGCGGTGTGGGCTGCGGGCCGGCGGTTCCGCAGCCCCGCGACGCCGTTCACTGCGCCTTCGCCGCCTGCTCCCGCACCAGCTCCGCCAGCCGGCGCTCCAGCGCGCCACGGCTCACGCAGTTCACCGGGTTGCTCGTGCTCGTGGCGCTCGGGCGTCCGGTGGCGCGCACCGTGGTGCTGAGCTCCGCCGCGTTCGCCGTCCCCTCCACGCGCGTCGCGACGTCGAGCGTGATGGTGAAGCTGTCGGCGTTCGGGATGCCGGTCGGCGCGGTGCCGCAGTCGACGTAGCGGCTCAACCACGTGCCGCCCAGCCGGCCCTGCGCGCGCACGCCGCCGGCGCCGATCAGCCGCCGCTCGGTGTCGAGCGTGGAGAGCGGCAGCCCCGCGGCCTCGTAGGCGAGCGGCAGCAGCTCCCACACGCGTCCGGCGGGGAGCGCCAGCTCGTCGCGGCGCGTGCTGGCGGTCGTGGGCTCGAGCAGCACCGTCTGATCGCCGACGGACACCATCTCGCGGCGCGGGCGCGAGCCGTTGACCGTGCTGGCCGCCGGCGCCGACGCGCACGCGGCGAGGAGCAGGAGGGCGCCGAGGGGCGCGCGGCGGGCGAGGAGCGGCATCGCAGGCATCGCAGGCATCGTGAGGCTCGGCACGAGGCGTTGGAGGGTGGCGCCGTGATGCGCGAACATGGAGCAGCGCAGGTCCGGGTGCAACGGGGCACGTGACCCAAGCGACGTGACGACCCGCACCGGGCTGTGGCGATCCGCGCGATCGCGCGTGGGTGATCCGTCGCGTGCTCCGTCGCGTGATCCACCCGCGATCCGTCGAGCGGTCGCGCGTGCGGGGGGGCGCCGCGCGCGTATCTTGTCCGCACCCTGTCCGGCATCCGGTCGGCATCCCGTCGGCGTTGGGCGCGCGTCCGTCGCGCGGCCCACGATCCGTCACCACACCGCCCCATCCCGCCGTGCCCACTCGCTCCGCCCCGTCGTACCCGTTCGAGATCCGCAAGTCCGCCATCCAGGGACGCGGCGCCTTCGCCACGCGCCGCATCCGCGCCGGCCAGCGCCTCATCGAGTACACCGGCGACCGCATCACCCCCGCGGAGGGCGACCGCCGCTACCAGGAGGACGGGATGGCGCGGCACCACACCTTCCTGTTCACCGTCGACGAGGACACGGTGATCGACGGGAAGCGCGGCGGGAACGACTCGCGCTACATCAACCACTCGTGCGATCCCAACTGCGAGGCGGTGATCGAGGACGGGCGCATCTTCATCTTCGCGAAGAAGGCGATGACGCCCGGCACCGAGCTGACGTACGACTACCAGTACGAGCGCACGCCGGAGCACACGAAGGAGGACGAGGAGTTCTACCGCTGTCTCTGCGGCTCGCCGAAGTGCCGCGGGACGATCCTCGCCCCGCCGAAGAAGCCGCGGAAGTCCGCCGCGAAAAAGGCGGTGAAGAAGGCCGCCCAGAAGGGCGTGAAGCGCGGGACCGAGAAGGCGACGAAGGCCACGAAGGCCGGCAAGACCACCGGGGCCACGAAGTCGACCGGGGCCACCAGGGCGACCAAGGGCACGAAGGCGACGAAGGCGGCCAATGGCACGAAGGCGGCCAAGGGCACGAAGGCCGTGCAGTCGTCGAAGCGGCCGACGAAGGGCGCGCGCAAGACGGGCGCGAAGCGGGCGCGCGCATGAGCGGCGGCGGCAGCGACGCGGCGCGGCAGGACGTCGAGCCCGGGCAGGTCGCCACCCGCCGCGTCCACACGGGGCGCATGGTGGCGCTCGACGTCGACACGGTGCGCTTCCCGAACGGGAAGACCGGCGAGCTCGAGATCTTCCGCCACCCCGGGGCGAGCGCGGTCGTCCCCTTCCTGAGCGACCCGCGCGGGGACGACCCGCAGGTGTTGCTCATCAAGCAGTACCGCTACGCGGCCGGCGGCTGGCTCTACGAGATCCCCGCCGGCAAGCTCGACGGCGACGAGGATCCGGAGGTCTGCGCACGTCGCGAGCTCGAGGAGGAAACCGGTTGCACCGCCGCGCGTGTCCAACGGCTCACGACCTTCTTCCCGACGCCGGGCTTCTGCGACGAGCAGATCCACGTCTTCCTCGCCGAGGGGCTCACGATGGGCGAGCACAGCCGCGAGGCTGACGAGTTCCTCACCGTGGAGACGATGACACTCTCGGGCGCCCTCGCGATGATCGAGGCAGGGGAGATCCGGGACGGGAAGACGATCGTCGGGCTGCTCTACGCGGCCGGCTTCCGGGCCGGGCGCTAGGAGGGCGCACCGGACGGGGATGGGGAGGCGGCCGGGGGCCGCCACGCGGGGACGGCTCGGTCCCGGGTGACGCACGACACGGCATGCGCCGGTCGTGCGTTTCACTATGGTCGGTTCGTCTCCGCAGCCCCGCGCACGCGCGGTGAGACGTGGCGCGACGGCGAGACGCCTTAACGCGAGCCCCTGCCGACTGTCTCACGGAGTGTCGCCGAAGTTGGACAATTCGGCCGATCTTCGGTATATTGCAGGGTGTTCGAAAGGGTCGGAAGTGCAAGCAATGCAAGAGCTTGAGCGCTTCTGGCCGGACGCGGTGATCGGGCACGCAAGCTGCCAATCACCAGGGTGGGTCCGACCGAGCCTCGGCGACGGGCGACCGGGGGCAAGTCGGGCGGACGCAGCAATCGGGGGAGCACACATGGCTGAGGTCGCACTGCAGCGGAATACGGCGCTCAAGGGCGCGGCCGTCAGGGAGCAGCTCCGATCGCTCGACGACGGGGACGTCGTCGCGGCGTTTCTGGCGGGGGAGGAGCGGGCGTTCCAGGAGCTGGTGACGCGCTATCAGAGCCGGCTCCTCAACTTCATCTACCGCACGATCGGCGATCGGGAGAAGGCGGAGGACCTCGTGCAGGAGGTGTTCATCCGCGTCTACCGGCACATCGGGCGCTTCGACCGGTCGAAGAAGTTCTCGACCTGGATCTACACGATCGCCTCCAACCTGGCGAAGAACGAGCTGCGCAACCGCTCGCGCAATCCGCTCGTGCTCTTCCAGACCATCAAGAAGAACTGGCAGGACGACGACCGGCCGCTGCAGTTCGAGGACCTGAACTCGCGTCCGGACGACCTCTACCGCAAGCGCCACCTGCGCGAGCTGGTCGAGGAGAGCGTGGCCAAGCTGCCGGCGCACCACCGCGAGGTGTTCGTGCTGCGCGAGCTCGAGGGGAAGAGCTACGAGGAGATCGCCGAGATCACGAACACGAACCTCGGAACGGTCAAGTCGCGACTCAACCGGGCCCGGGCGTCGTTCGCGGAGCTGATCGAGCCGCAGCTGCGCTGAGCGTGGCGCGGAACTGACGGGAGCGCCCGGGTGGCCATCGCCATCCGGGCGCTCGTGCGTTCGGACGATCCGGGGGCCGTGTTGCCCGTGGCCACCGAGCGCGCGATCTTGGGCGCGGGCGCCGGCCGTCGGCGTTTCCGCTCCACCACTCCTGAGGCGCCGCTGCTGCTCGCCGTCCCCTCCGCCGTCGCCCCGGCCCCGCGCCGGGCGCGCTGACGGCGGACGCTCCACCCCGGAGCGCTCGCTCCGGGCCCTGATGCGTCGCTCCGGCTTCCCCGCGCTCCGCGGGCGAGCCGGCCGTCGCCGCGCACCCGGTCGCGCGCCGGGAGGTGTCGTCCGCGCCCGCCACACTCCGTGGCCGGGCCCGCCCACACCTTCCCGCGCGGCACCGTGCCGCGCGTCAGGAGCCCTCGCATGACGGCGATGCACCCGTCCCGCCCGCACCCGCGGGACGCCTCCCTGCCCGATCCCTCGGAGCCCGACGGCTCTCCCGTCCGCGTGGTCGCGGCGCACCGCGGCCGCTGGCTCGTGCTCCCCGAGCCCGTGCACGCCGACCACGCGCCGCGTCCGGCCGTGCTGGCGGGGCGGCTCGCGCGCGACCGGTCGCCCGACGCGCACCCGCTGGTCGGCGACCGCGTGCGACTCCACCCGGCCGACGCGGGTGACGGGCCGGCCCGCATCGTGGCGGTCCTCCCCCGCCACGGCCTGCTCCGCCGCGGCGCGCCCGACGGCAGCGCGCGTCCCCAGCCGCTCGCGGCCAACGTCGACGTGGCGTTCGTCGTCGCGCCGGCCGACCGTTCCGTGAACCCGCGCCGCCTTGAGCGCGAGGTGACCCTCGTGTGGGAGAGCGGCGCCACCCCGGTGGTCGTGCTGACCAAGCGCGACCGGTGTCCCGACCCCGAGGGCGCGCTCGCCACGGCCCGCGCGGCCGTCGCCGGCGTCGACGTCGTCGCCACCTCGGCGCGCGACGGCGCAGGGCTGCATCAGCTCGACCGGTGGCTCACCCCTGGCGCCACGGTGGCGCTCGTCGGCGCGTCGGGCGCCGGCAAGTCCACGCTGGTCAACCGCCTCCTGGGGCGCGAATGGGCGCGCACGGGCGTCGTCCGGGACGACGGCGCGGGCCGCCACACCACCACGCATCGCGAGCTCGTCGTCCTGCCCGGTGGGGCGTACCTCGTGGACGCGCCGGGGCTGCGGGCGCTCGCGCTCTGGAGCGACGAACCGGCCGAGCAGGCGACCGCGCTCGACCACACCTTCGCAGATGTCGCGACGCTGGCGGTGGGCTGCCGCTTCGCCGACTGCCGGCATCGCGCGGAGCCGGGGTGCGCGGTGCGGGCCGCGCTCGCCGACGGCCGGCTGGCCGCCGACCGGCTGGCCGCGTGGGAGGCGCTCGGGCGGGAGCTGGCGCAGCTCGAGCGGCGGCGCACCGCGGCCGCCCGCGCGGAAGGACGGGCCGCCGAGCGGCGCGGGGCCCGCGCGCTGCGAACGCGGGTGGGAGAGAAGTGGGGCTCCCGGTGAGGCGGGCTCGTGAGGCCCTGGCCCGGAGCCTGCCCCGCCTCGCCGCGGAACCCGGGAACGGCTTGCGGCGCGGTGGGTACACGCTGCAGACTCACCGCCGCTCCGGAACATCCCGGACCCCTGGCGTCCCGTTCGCAGGCATCATGGACTGTAGCGCTTTCCGCCGACATCACCTCGCGTACCTGGACGATACGCTTCCCGGCGACCTCCTCGTCCCGGTGGAGCTCCACCTCCGCGAGTGCGCGGCCTGCGCCGCGCTCGACACGAGCGTCCGCCGGGCGCTGATGTGCGCGCGGAACCTCCCGCCGGTCACCCCGTCGCCCGACTTCGCCGAGCGGCTCCAGGCGCGCCTGCGCGAGATCGACGCCGGCACCTGCGAGGTGCCCGTCGACTGGACGCCGAGTTGGCGCGAGGTCGCGCTCGAGCGGTTCGCGCCGCGCTATCCGTCCCGCCGCACGATGGCGATCGCGGCCAGCCTGCTCGTCATGGCCTCGCTCGGCTCCGTGGCGCTCCCCGACGGCGATCGCGAGCCGGTCCTGCTCCCCCCGGTCGTCGCCACGCGCCCCGAGGGCGACGTGCAGCAGGCCGGCCCGCGCTTCGAGCGGCTCCCGGCGAGCGAGCTGGTCGGCCCCGCGACCGCCGGCATCCCGGTCTGGCCCGCGGCGCTCCTGGCCGGCGAGGCGCCGGTGCAGTTCCTGAACGCCTCCGGCGGGATCGAGCTGGTCAGCTTCCAGCGCTGACCCTCCGCCCTTCCGGCGGTGCTAACGGCCCGGCGCCAGGCGTCGGGCCGTTCGCTTGCGCGGCCCGCACGCCGCCAGCAGCCGGCGCGGCGCCGGCGCCTCGGGCAGCAGCTCGGCCGCCGCGCCGGCGTGGGTTCGCACCTCCGCGCACCGGCCCCGGCGCGCCGCCAGCTCCGCCAGCCGCAGCCGGATGCGGTAGCTCCCCGGATCCAGCTCGCCGGCCCGCGCGATCGCCGACGCGCGCCCCGTGCTGAACAGCGCCATCGCCCCACCCTGTCCGGCCGCGCGCACGCCGGCCAGCAGCCCCGCCAGCGCGAGCGCGCCCCAGGCGGCCCGCCGCAGCACCGGCGGCCAGGGCACCGGCCGCTCCGCGTCGTCCACCCCGCCGCTCTCGATCGCCAGCGCGCCGAGCGCCGTCCAGGCGACGAAGGCCGGCGCGGCGAGGAGGAGGACCGCGTCGAACGCGCCGACCACGACCGTCGCCGCGAGCGTCGCGCCGAAGACGCCGCCCATGAGCGCCCGGTCGGCGTCGAGCGCCCGCCAGGTCGCGCGGTGGGCCCACCAGAAGAGCCCCGCGATCGCCCCCGCCAGCGCGAGGAACGCCACGATCCCCCGCTCGCTCAACACGGCCACCCAGTCGCTGCTCGGCCACGGATTCGCCGTGGTGCCGTCCGACGTCATCGACGGGTCGCCGGCGGGCGCGTGGCGCGGGTAGCGGGTGGCCCAGTTGCCGGGCCCCACGCCCAGGAGCGGATCGCCGAGCGCCATGCGGGCGGAGTTCGCGTACTGCTTGAGGCGCCCGCGCCCGCTGCCGCCCCGGTAGTCGACCACGCCCTTCACCGAGTCGAGGTAGGGCGAGTCGCTCTTCCACTCGAGCGTGTTCGGCAGGGTGAGCGCCGCCGTCGTGCCGCCGCCTAGCGCGAGCACCAGCAGGAGCACGCGGCCGAGCTTCGGCCGGACGCCCGGGAGCCGGCGCGCGCGCCACACGCCGACCAGCAGCGGCACCGCGCTCGCCGCCGCGGCCAGCCACGCGCCGCGGCTGCGCGAGAGCACGAGCACCGTCGCCAGCGCCGCCGTGCCGACGGCGGCCAGCACCGCGCCCCGCCGCCGCTCCGCGCGGAGCGACAGCCCCACCAGCAGCGGCACGCCGATCGCCGCGAGGTGCGCGACGAAGTTGCGGTTGCCGAACGTGCCGCCCGGCGCGCGGTTGAGGCTGAAGTACGCGCTCTCCATGCCGTACGCCTGCAGCAGCGACGTCGCCGCGCCGACGACGATCGCCGTGGCGACCGCGGCCAGCACCGCGCGCCCGTGCCCGGCGCGGGCGAGCGCGCGCGCGCCCCAGAACAGCGCCGCGCTCGACAGCGAGAGCGCGGTGGCGCGCGCGGCGAGCCACGGGTTCTGCGCGAACAGCGCGCTCGCCACGCTCATGACGAGATAGAGGCCGAGCGCGGCGTCGACGAGCGTGAGGCGCGTCTGCCCCGCGGGGAGCGTCCATCCGTCGGCGGTGCGCCGGCGCACGGCGGGCCATGCGAGGCGCGCGCTCGCGACCAGCGCGGCGGTGAGATGCAGCGTCAGCTCCTTCGGGACGAAGAAGCGGTCGAGATCGAAGAGCTTGTAGCGCAGCGCCGCGAGCGCGACGAGCAGCGCGCCGAGCTGGACGCTGCGCAGCGCCAGGCGCTGGGCGCGCGACGAGGGGGCGGGCACGACGGAGGGACGGCGACGGGGAAGGCGGGCGCCGGTGGGCGGCTCCAGTGGACGGCTCCAGTGAGCGGCCCCGGCCGTGCAAACATAGCGGAGCGGCACGCGGGATGCCCTACGCCTGCGCTCGGTCCACCAGCGATGGCGAACGATGTGCGCGTGCGGCTGACTGCGCGGTCAGAAATCAACCGTGCGCCGTGTGGAAATGCGTCGTGCGTCACACTGGCGCACATAAGTTCTATCGAGTGACGATCGCGCTGCGGTGCGCGATCGCCGCGACGGCACGCCCGCTCATGGTGCGCCGCCGTGGTGCACGTCCCACATCGCGAAGAACGAGGTAGTGCATGGCGAAGTCCCTGTTCGGTCAGCTCGCGCTCGCAGGTGCGTCGTTGGCGGCGATCGTCGTCGCGACGCAGACGATGCAGCCGGTGTACGTCGGTCGCACGCCCGTGGCGCAGCGCATCACCGAGCAGGCGTGGTCGCCGACCACGTGGCGCGACTCGGCCGCCGTGCGCGCGCCGTGGACGGTGAGCGACGGCGACGTCGCGATGCAGAGCGCGCAGTTCGAGGCCGACCGTCGCGCCTTCGCCGAGGACCTGCTGCGCACCGGCCGCATCGACGCGGCGCGCGCGGACTCGATCGCGACCTTCGCGGTGCGCGAGGCGTATCGCAAGAAGGTGCCGCCGGCGCTCGTCTTCGGCGTGATGCTCGCGGAGAACACGACCTTCAAGTCGAAGGCGCGCTCGAACGTCGGCGCGGTGGGGCTGATGCAGATCTACCCGAAGGTCTGGGTGCCGACGCTCGGCAAGCTGTTCGGCCGCGACCTGCGCAACGACGAGACGAATCTGCGCTACGGCGTGCACATCCTCAGCCACTACGTGTACCGCGCGGGCACGCGCAACGCCGACCCGCAGGGCGCGGTGCGCACGGGGCTCCTCCGCTACAACGGCTGCGTGCGCGGCACGAACACGAAGAACTGCCACACGTATCCCGACAAGGTGATGCGCAACGTGGAGCGGTTCGCGGAGGCGCAGTGCGGCGACGCCGACTTCGCGACCTGCGTCGGGCAGCCGCTGCGCATGACGCTCGCGATGCACACGACGCCCGCGACGCCGCGCGCCGGGGATTGAGATCCGCGTGAGGCGGATGGCGGCGAGCCGGTCTCCGATCTGGAGGCCGGCTCGATTCGTTCGTGCGCTGCGGACTGCGGGCTGCGGATCCTGAACCACGAGAGCCTGCGGGGCTGCGGAACGTCGTGCTCGCAGCCCTCACCGCGCCGAGCGGCGTGCGTCGTGGCGCACCGCGTCATGAACGGCAGCAGGGATGAACTTCGGAGAGAATCCGATGAAGATCGGATGGCTCCGCGTGGCGGCGAGGAAGGTCGCACCATGCGGAGCCATCCGATCTTCATCAGATGTTATCAGATCTTCATCCCTGCTGCTCTCGCAGTTCTGGGGGGCGAGGATGCAGGAGCGAGGAGCCGCAGCCCGCAACTACTCGCGCGCGGAGCCCGGCCCTACCTTGTCGCCATGTCCCGTCCCTACATCCTCGCCGAGTCCACCTGGCGCACCGTCGCCGACACCGCGTACGAGGTCGCCGTCCTGCCGTGGGGCGCGACCGAGCCGCACAACTACCACCTGCCGTACGCGACGGACACCATCCAGTGCGACGCGGTGGCCGCGGAGTCGGCGCGGCGCGCGTGGGAGGCCGGCGCGCGCGTGGTCGTGCTGCCGACGGTGCCGTTCGGCGTGCAGACGACGCAGCTCGATCTCAAGCTGACCCTCAACGTCATGCCGTCCACGCAGGCGGCGCTGCTGCGCGACCTCGTGTCGGCGCTCGAGGGGCAGGGCGTGAGGAAGCTCGTGATCCTCAACGGGCACGGCGGGAACGACTTCAAGGCGATGATCCGCGAGCTCGTGCCGCGCACGTCGGTGTTCGTGTGCGCCGTGAACTGGTGGCAGGTCGTCGACGCGCGCCCCTACTTCGACGAGCCGGGCGACCACGCGGGGGAGCTGGAGACGAGCGTCGTGCAGCACGTCGCGCCGGCGCTCGTGCGGCCGCTCGCGGAGGCGGGCCCCGGCCACGAGCGACGCCCGAACGTCGCGGGGCTGCGCGAGCGCTGGGCCTGGGCGCCGCGCCCCTGGTCCACCGTCTCCGCCGACACCGGCATCGGCGACCCGCGCGCCGCGACGCCGGAGAAGGGCGCGCGCTTCCTCGACGTCGTGTGCGAGCGCATCGGCGGCTTCCTCGTGGAGCTGGCCGCGGCGGACGTGGGGGCGATGTACGAGTAGCGATCAGCGGTCAGCGATCAGCGGTCAGGCGGCTCTCGTCGACCGGGACGCGGCGTCCTCGCGGACGAACCGGCTGATCGCTGACCGCTGACCGCTGATCGCTACCGGATCACCGCCTCGATCCCCACCGTCTCCCCCGCGCGCAGGTGCCGGACGACGGAGATGCTGCCCCCGTCGGCGAACATGCGGATCGACACCTCGGTCTCGACGCCCGGGGCGGCCGGGCGGGCGGCCATGAGGGCGCGGCCCGCCGCAGCGGGGTCCGGCGCCCGATCGTCGGCGCGGGGCTGCGGCGTCGACGCCGGGCGCCGGCCGACGCGTCCGACCTCGCCGTAGGCGCCGTAGGCGCGCGCGCCGTACGGCGTCACCGGGCTCGCCCCGGAGACGGGGCGCCGGCCGGCCAGCGCGAGGGAGACGGGGCGATCGGAGACGGGGCGCACGGGCGCTGGGATCCGCAGGGATGGGGTCGGCCGCGGATGGGCGGCGACCGGAGGTCGGTCGCTCGGAGTATCGGCCGCGTGCGGCGTCCAGTGTAGGGACCGGCGCCCGGGCGCGAAAGAGCACGGTCCAGGCCGCTCGGTGTCGGCGAGTTGCCGCGGCGTCGCGCGGGGTACGGACGTTCCCGTATCATTCGCCCCGGCGCACCCGACGGTCGAGCCGGTCGCGCCGCGCTTCCCCCACGCTCCCGCATGCCCGCGACCCGTCGCTCCCGCTCCCGCGCCGCCGTCCCCGCGGCCCTCGCGCTGCTCCTGCCGCCCGCCGCCGCGTCGGCGCAGGCGCATCCCGTGGCGCCCACCCGTACCGCCGAGCCCGTCGCTCCGCCGATCGCCGCGACCCGGCCGGCGGACGATCCCGTGCTCGCGCGCATCCGCGAGGAGGGGCTGCAGCGCTCGCAGGTGCTGGAGACGGCGACCATCCTCTCGGACGTCTTCGGGCCGCGGCTGGCCGGATCGCCCGCCTACCGCGCGGCGGCCGAGTGGACGCGCGCCCGGCTGGCGAGCTACGGCCTCGCCGACGCGCGGCTGGAGGCGTGGGGCACGCGGAGCGGCCGCGCCTGGACGGTCGAGCGGCACTCGGTGGAGCTGGAGGCGCCCTACTACGCCCGCCTCGTCGCCTTCCCGTACGCCTGGAGCCCGTCGACCCAGGGCACGGTGCGCGGCACCCCGATCCACCTGCCCGCGCTCCGCACCGAGGAGGACGTGGCGAAGGTCGCCGAGCAGGTCCGCGGGCGGATCGTCCTCGTCGGGCCCGTGCCGGCGGATCCGGAGCGCTTCCGTCCGCTCGCCCGGCGCTGGACCGACGCGCAGCTCGACTCGCTGGCCCGCCTCACCGATCCGGGCTCGCCGAAGGACTACTGGGACGACGCCGGCGGCTACGCCGAGAACGTGCGGCGCCGCCAGGCGGTGCTGATCGCCCTCGGCCGGGCGGGCGCGCTGGCGATGCTGACGCCGAGCCGCAACGCCGTCTCGACGATGGTCTCGGGCTACCAGGCCTACGACAGCGACGTGAGCGCCGCGGTGCCCGCGCTGAGCGTCGCGCGCGACGACTACGCGCGCGTGCTCAACCTCGTGCAGAAGGCGCAGGCTGCGGGGCAGGCGGCGCCGGTGCTCGCCGTCGAGGTGCGCGCGCGCGCCGAGGCGCCGCGCACGCGCGCCGACTCGCAGGGGGTGAACGCCGTCGCCGAGCTGCCCGGGAGCGATCCGTCGCTGGCGTCGGAGGTCGTGATGGTCGGCGGCCACTTCGACACGTGGACGGCCGGCACCGGCGCGACCGACAACGCCGCGGGCGCCGCGGTGGCGATGGAGGCGTTGCGCATCTTGAAGGCCGTCGGGGCGAGGCCCCGACGGACCATCCGCATCGCGCTCTGGGACGGCGAGGAGCACGAGGACTACCACGGCTCGCTCGGCTGGGTGCGCGCGCACCTCGGCGATCCCGAGACGCTGCGCCTCAAGCCGGAGCACGCGAAGGTCTCGGCGTACTTCAACTTCGACAACGGCACGGGGCGCATCCGCGGGCTGTGGATGCAGGGCAACGCGGCGGCGCGCGACGTCTTCCGCCCGCTGCTCGCGCCGTTCGCCGACCTGGGCGCGACCACGCTGACGCTCGCCAACACGGGGAGCACGGACCACATGCCGTTCGTCGGCGTGGGCGTGCCGGCGTTCACCTTCCTGCAGGACCCGATCGACTACGAGACGCGCACGCACCACACCAACGCCGACGTCGCCGCGAACCTGCTGGAGGAGGACCTGAAGCAGGCCGCGACCGTGACCGCCGCGATGCTGCTGCAGACCGCGAACCTCCCCACGCGCGTCCCGCGCGGGCCGCTGCCCGCGGCCCGGAGCGGGATCCCGGTGACGAAGTGAGCTCCCTCGACGCCCGACGCTCGACGCTCGACGCTCGCTCCCGTGGATCGCGGAGCGAGCGTGGAGCGTCAAGCGTCGAGAGGAAGACGTCTCCCATGGATGCCATCACCATCGGCCCCGCCGCCGACACCGACGCCGCGGCGATCGCCGCGCTCAACAACCTGTACGCCCCCGACGGGCTCACGCTGCCGCGCACGCCGGCGTTCGTGGCGTCGCGCATCGAGAGCTACCGCGTGGCGCGCGACGCGCAGGGCACCGTCGTCGGCTGCGTCGCGGTCGACGAGTACGCGCCCTCGCTCGCGGAGCTCGTGTCGCTCGCCGTCGCGCCCGAGGCGCAGGGGCAGGGGCTCGGCAAGCGCCTGATCGCGGAGGCGGAGCGCGTCGCGCGGCAGCGCGGCTACGCGGAGCTGTTCGCGGTGTCGCTCGCCGACACGCTGTTCATGGGGATGGGCTTCGCGCAGTCCAGCATCTCGGAGTATCCCGAGAAGCAGGCGCGCTACGCGGCGATCTCGCGCTCGGAGCTGTCGATCGGGAAGAAGTTCCTGTTCGTGAAGGGGCTCGCCGCGCCAAAGCCGCGCGAGCGGCGCCGGCGCGCGCGCCGCACGTAGCGCCGCGCACCGCGCGTGCTCGCGCTGGTCACCGGCGCGTCGGGCTTCGTCGGCTCGCACCTCGTCGACGCGCTGCTCGCCGAGGGGTGGCGCGTGCGCCGGCTGGCCCGCCCCGCGTCGCCGCCGGTGCCGGGCGCGCCCCGCGACGCCGTCGAGACGCGCGTCGCCGCGCTCGACGACGCGGCGGCGATCGTGCGCAGCGGCGCGCTGGCCGACGTCGACGCGATCTTCCACGTCGCCGGCGTCACGCGCGCGCACTCGGCCGCGCGCTTCCGCGCCGGCAACGTCGCGCCGACCGCCGCGCTGCTCGACGCCGCGGCCGTCGTCGCGCCGCACGCGCGCGGCGTGCTCGTCTCGTCGCAGGCCGCCGCGGGGCCGGCCGCGTCGCGCGACCGGCCCCGCACCGAGGAGGACGCGCCCGCACCCGTCGGCGCCTACGGCGCGAGCAAGCGCGAGGCGGAGGCGCTGGTCGCGGCGCACGCGATCGGCGCGCGCTGGACGATCGTGCGCCCGAGCGCGGTCTACGGACCGCGCGATCGCGACTTCGTGCCCGTCTTCCGGCACGCGGCGCGCGGCGTCGCGCTCTATCCCGGGACGCGCGACGCGTGGCTCTCGCTGGTGCACGCGCCAGACCTGGCGCGCGCGCTCGTGCGCGCCGCGACGGTGCCCGCGGCCGCGGGACGCACCTACTTCGTGGCCGGCGACGAGGCCGTGGCGTGGCCCGAGGTGTACGCGGCCGCCGCGCGCGCGGCCGGCACGCGCGTCCGCTGGGCGCACGACGCGCCGCGGTGGGCCCTGGCGGCGGTCGGCGCGATCGGCGACGCCTGGTCGGCGGTCACCGGGCACGACACGCTCGCCGGGCGCGAGAAGCTCGCGCTCGGGGCGCCGCGCTGGTGGCTCTGCTCCGCGGCGCGCGCGCGCGCGGAGCTCGCGTGGCAGCCGGCGACGTCGCTCGACGAGGGGATGCGCGCCACGCGCGCCTGGTACCGCGCCGCGGGCTGGCTCTGAGCCCGGCCGGTCAGCCGCGCGTGCGTCGCGCGCTCAGCCGACCGTGCAGCCGCGGCCCGAGCGCGCCGACCGCGGCGCCGAGCAGCGCGCCGGCGAGGACGTCGACCGCGTAGTGGAAGCCGCCGTACACCGCGCCCGCGGCGAGCAGCACGGTGGCGATCGCCGTCGGCGCGGCGAGCCGCGGCGCGACCTGCGCCAGCGCGAGCGTCTGCGCGACCGAGACCGCGACGTGCGACGAGGGGAAGGCGGTCCCGCGCGACGAGCCCGCGTGCAGCAGCGCCTGCACGACGCCGCGCACCGGGCCGTCGGGCACCGCGCCGGGCGCGGGCCACTGGTACCACGGCCCCTGCACCGGCAGCCACGCGAACACCGCGTAGCAGGCGACGAAGGCGAGCCACACCGTCCACGTCGAGGCGGCGAAGGCGCGCGGGCGCGCCCCGTCGGCGTCGCGCGTCGCGCGCCACCAGAGCCACGCGGGCGGCAGGTAGATCACCGCGTAGTAGCTCAGGTAGCCCAGGTGCAGCAGCTCGCTCAGCGCGCGCGCGGGCCAGCGGGCGGCCAGCGTGCGCGCGGGGCTCGCGCCGAAGAGCGCGTGCTCCCACCCGATGATCAGCGGGTCGTGCAGCGCGGCGCGGCCGAGCCCCGCGGCCACGAGCGGCAACGCGGCATAGCAGGTGGGCACGGCGAGCAGGGGAAGCCAGGCGGCCAGCGTCCGCGCGCCCGCCGACGGCGCCGCGCCACGGCGCGCCTGCCACACGGTCCGGAGCGCGGCCGCGAGCAGCGCGGCCAGCGCGAGCGGCAGCAGCCACGCGCGCGCCGGTCCCGACGTCCGCGCGGTCGCGAGCACCGCCGGCGGCAGGGTCGCGACGAGATAGGCCGCGAGCAGCGAGGCGGCGGGGCGGAAGGGCGCGAGCGGTGCGGACGGGGGCATGCGAGGACGCGCAATGTCGCCGCGCCCACGGCGCACGCGCTACCCGGGCGCGTTATGTTGGCTCGCATGAGCCTCGCCGTCCTTCCCGTGGTGTCGTCGCGCGAGCTGCGCCGCTTCATCGACGTGCCGTGGCGGCTGTTCGATGCGGCGCGGCATCCGCAGTGGGTGCCGCCGCTGCGCATCGCGGTGCGCGACGTGCTCGACGTGCGCAAGCACCCGTTCTGGCGGACCGCCGAGCGCGCGCTCTGGATCGCGACGCGCGACGGACGCGTGGTCGGGCGCGTGGCGGCGATCGAGAACCGCGCGCACAACGCCTTCCACGGCGACCGCACGGGCTTCTTCGGCTTCTTCGAGTGCGCCGACGACCCCGAGGCCGCGGCCGCGCTGCTCGACACGGCGGCGCACTGGCTGGCGCGGCGCGGGCTCACCGCGATGCAGGGGCCGATGAACCCGTCGACGAACTACGAGTGCGGGGTGCTCGTGGACGGCTTCGAGCACCACCCGGTGCTCATGACGACGTGGAACCCGCCGTACTACGACGCGCTGCTCGCGGGCGCGGGGCTCGTGCCGGCGAAGGACCTGCTGGGCTGGTGGATCGCGCGCGACACGGGCGCGGGCGTCGACTTCGCGCTGCCGCCGGCGTACGCCGACCACGCCGCGCGCGCGCTGCAGCAGTCGGGGATGCGCTTCCGCGACCTCGAGCCCTCGAACATCGAGCGCGAGATCGCGACCTGCTGGGACGTCTACAACGCGGCCTGGGAGCCCAACTGGGGGTTCGTGCCGATGTCGCGCGAGGAGTTCGCGCACCTCGCGAAGGACCTCAAGCTGATCGCCGACCCGCGCTTCGCCTTCGCCGCGGAGATCGACGGGAAGCCCGCGGGCTTCGTGATCGCGCTCCCCGACTATCACGTGCTGTTCAAGCGCATCCGCAGCGGACGCCTGCTGCCGACGGGCATCGTCACGCTGCTGGCGGGCAAGCGCTCGCTGCGCACGCTGCGGGTGCTCGCGCTCGGCGTGCGCCGCGAGCACCGCACGCGCGGCATCTTCGCCCTGTTCACCCACGAGATCGTGCGCCGCGGCCTCGCCGCCGGCATCACGGGCGCCGAGGCGTCGTGGGTGCTGGAGGACAACCATCTGATGAACCGACCGCTCCGCGCCATGGGCGCCACGCCGTACCGCCGGTGGCGCATCTACGAGCGCGCGCTGACCGCCGCCGCGACGCCCGCGCAGGGGGCCGCATGAGCGGCGCGCCCGGCGCGACGCCGCGCCTCTTCGCCAAGTGCACGACCGACAACCGCGCGCGCATGGCGCAGGCGGTCGGGCTCTACCCGTACTTCGCCCCCATCCAGGAGTCGACGCCCTCCACCGCGCGCATCGGCGACCGGTGGAAGATCATGCTCGGCTCCAACAACTACCTCGGGCTGACGCACCACCCGCAGGTGCTGGAGGCGTGCACGCAGGCGCTCCACCGTTACGGCTCCGGCGCGACCGGGAGCCGCCTGCTGAACGGCACGCTCGACCTGCACGAGACGCTGGAGGCGCGGCTGGCCGCGTTCTACCGCAAGCAGGCGGCGCTCGTGTTCACGACCGGCTACCAGACCAGCCTGGGCGCGATCGCGGCGCTGATGGGGCGCGAGGACGTCCTCTACCTCGACAAGCTCGATCACGCCTGCATCGTCGACGGCGCGCAGCTCGCCCTGGGCGACACGGTGCGCTACGCGCACGGCGACCTCGCGCAGCTCGAGCGCCAGCTGGAGAAGGCGCCCGCCAACGCGGGGAAGCTGATCGCGACCGACGGCGTGTTCTCGATGGAGGGCACGATCGCCGACCTGCCGACGCTGACGCGGATCGCGAAGCGGCACGGCGCCGCGCTGCTCGTCGACGACGCGCACGCGCTGGGCGTGCTGGGCGAGGACGGCGCGGGCACCGCGCGCCACTTCGGGCTCGACGACGAGGTGGACCTCGTCATGGCGACGTTCTCCAAGTCGCTGGCGTCGGTGGGCGGCGTGCTGGTGGGCCCGGAGGACGTGCTGCACTGGGTGCGGCACCACGCGCGCGCGCTGATCTTCACCGCCGCCATGCCGCCGGCGAGCGTCGCCGGCACGCTGGCCGCGCTCGACGTGCTGCAGGCGGAGCCCGAGCGGCGCGCGCGCCTCTGGGCGAACACGCGCCGCATGGCCGAGCGGCTGCGCGCGATCGGGCTGGACCCGGGGCCCGCGCAGACGCCGATCCTGCCGGTGACGGTGGGCGACGTGTTCGAGACGGCGCGCGTGTGGCGCGCGCTGTTCGACGACGACGTGTTCGTGCACCTCGTGATCCCGCCCGCGGTGCCGGCCAACAGCTGCCGCATCCGGCTGTCGATGACGGCGGAGCACACCGACGCGCAGATCGACCGCGTGGTCGAGGCGTTCGAGCGCGCGGTGCGCGCGCACGCCCCGGCGGCGCTGGAGCGCGGCGCGGCCGCGGCGGCGTCCCCGGCCGCGGCCGCGGCGGCCGTCCCGTCCTGAGCGCGATGCCCACACCACGCGCGGCGGGCGACCAGCCGCTGCGCGTGGCGCTCGTGACCGACTGGGCGCTCCCGCGCCGCGGCGGGATCGAGCTGCACCTCGCCGATCTCGCGGCCCGGCTGCGCGCCGCCGGCCACGTCGCCGACGTGCTGACGCCGATGCCGGGCGACGACGCGGACGGCGTGCGGCGGCTGCGCGTGCCGCGCCTCCCGATGGCGGGCATCGCCTGCACGCCCGCCATCGGCCGCGCGCTGCGCGACGCGCTCGGCGACGGGCGCTACGACGTCGTGCACGCGCACGCGAGCGTCGTGTCGCCGGCGGCGTTCGCGGCCGCGGCGATCGCGCGGGGGCTCGGGGTGCCGTGCACGATGACCTTCCACTCGATGCTGCACACGAGCGGGCGCGTGCTCGCCGCCGCGCACGCGCTCACCGGGTGGGCGCGCGCGCCGCTGCTGCTGACGGGCGTCAGCACGCGCGTGGCGGCGCAGCTGCGCGCGGCGCTCCCGCGCGCCCGCGTCGCCGTGCTGCCCAACGCCACCGACGTCGCGTGGTGGCGCACGCCGCCCGACGACGCGGCGCGCGCGCTGCTCGCCGAGCGGCTGCCGCCGCGCGCGCCGGGCGAGGTGCGCGTGGTGACGGCGATGCGGCTGACGCGGAAGAAGCGCACGGCCGACCTCGCGCGCATGGTCGACGCGCTGCGGCGCGCGCGCGGCGCGAGCGATGCGCCCGTGCGCGTGATCGTGGCGGGCGACGGCCCCGATCGCACCGCGCTCGCGCGCGCGGCCGGCGGCGACGGCGCGCTGACCCTGCTCGGCTGGCAGCCGCGCGCGGTGCTGCGCGCCCTCTACGCCGACGCCGACCTGTTCGCGCTGCCCGCGGTGCACGAGTCGTTCGGCATCGCGGCGCTCGAGGCGCGCGCGGCGGGGCTGCCGGTGCTCGCGCGCGCGGGCGCGGGCGTCGCCGACTTCGTGCGCCACGACGTGGACGGCGTGCTCGCCGCCGACGCGGACGCGCTCGTGCGCGCGGCGGTCGCGCTGGTGGACGACGCCGCGCGCCGCGCGACGCTCGCGTCGGCCGCGCGCGACGAGCCGCCGTGCGCGTTCGACTGGGCGCGCGTGACGGCCGCGCACGTCGCGCTGTACCGCGCGCTGCAGGCCGGCGACGTGCGCGCGATGTGCGATCCGTCGTGCGGCGTTTCGTGCGCTCCAGTGCACGGTTGAGCCTGGTGTAGCACGGCGTCGCGACGCGCGAGGTCGTGCGCGTCGCGCTCTGTCGCCCCTGCCGCTCGCGACCGTACATTCGCGCAGCGGTGCACGCCGGCGGCAGGCGCCGCGTGTGGGCCCGTCGCCGCCCTGCCCAGCGTAGGTGCGCATGAGCGGTTCGGACGTCGTGTTCGGCTCCTTCTGGCAGCTGTCGGATCTGCGCATCGCGGCGCCGTCGGCCGGCACCGACGACGCGCAGGCGGCGGTGCGCGCCGAGCTGCTCGCGCGCGCGGAGGACGCGTCGCGCGGCGGCGCGCGGGCGCAGGCCGTCGACGCCGTCGTCGTCACGGGCGACCTGCTCGCCGAGCCGGCCGACGCGCACGCGCGCGAGGCGAACGACTTCCTGCTGACGCTCGCCGACGCACTGCGGCTCGCGCCCGATCGCATCGTCGTGGTACCGGGGCGGCGCGACCTCGATCCGCTCGCCGACACGCGCGACGCGCGGACGCGCCACTTCCGCACCGCGACCGCGTCGTGCACGACCGCCGACGCCGCGTGCGCGCGCCTGCACGTGATCGGCGAGACGGGGCTCGCCTTCCTGCTGATCGACGTGCTGGCCGCCGACCAGCCGCCGGGCGCCGCGCGCCTGCTCGGCCGGATCGGCGAGCACGTGCCGGACGACGCGCGCGACGCGTGGCGCGTGACGCAGTCCTGGCTCGAGCGCGCGCTCATCGAGTACGCGCGCGTCGATCCCACGCCGCTGCGGCGCGGCGGCGCGCGCGGGCTGCGCGCGGAGCTGCTCGCGTTCGCGGTGTCGTACCTCCCGCTCACCTCCCCGCCGAGCGACGACAGCCGCGAGCTCTTTCCCGTGCCCGCGGGGGCGGGGCGCGCGAAGCTCGAGCTGCTGCGCCTGGGCGTCGACGGGTGCCTGTACGGGCACGCGTTCGGCCGCCACGTGCACAGCGAACGGCTGGGCGCCGCCGACGGCTCGCGGCATCCGCTGGAGTTCGCGAGCATCGGTGGACCGAGCCTGCAGGCCGGGGCGCACGGCCGCGCGCCCGCGTTCCACATCCTCGAGTACGTGCGCGGCTGCGCGGCGGCGGAGGCGCGCGTGCGCGTGCGGATGGCGCGCCTGGACGGCCGCCGCGAGGACGAGGCCGAGCTGCTCTCGCCGTCGGCGCACGCGGCGCGGCCGGCGCGCGCGTCGCGCATGACCGTGAAGATCAACGAGCAGGGCGACGCGCGCGTGGACGTGTGGCGACAGGGCGTCCCGACGCTCGACTGGGAGGAGCAGGGGATCACGCGCGTGGCGCACGTGCCCGTGCAGTTCTCCGAGCGCAATCCGGGGCAGCGCCTGCCGCAGGTCGGCGCGCTGACCGAGGGGCTGCGCGCCGAGTTCCGCGGCGCCGCGGTGGACGCGTCGGCCGGCGCCGCGGACGGGATCACGCGCGCGGGCGAGATCGTGCTCACCGCCGATCAGGACGTCGCGTACGCGAGCTACGCGTACCGCCGCTTCGCGCCCGCGGCGTACGCGACGTCGGTGGGCGACCGGGTGCGCGGCTACCTGCACGACGACACGCTGCCGGGGCTCGCCGTCGAGCAGGAGGGGTGCGTGCAGTTCTTCGACACGCGCTTCCGCCGCGCGGAGCTGTTCATCCGCACGCCCTTCCCGCCGACGCACGCGGAGCTGCGCACCTACCGGCGCGTCGCGCGTCCCGGCGGCGATCCCGAGCTGGTAGCGGATCCGCGGCTCCTGCGCTTCTCGCGCTGCTCGGTGGAGTGGTGGGGCGACGCGCGGCGCATCCGCGCGGTGGTCGACCGTCCGCTGTGCGGCGTGGGCTACGGCATCGTGTGGACGATCCCCGAGGGCGCGGTCGGCATGCCGACGTACGATCCGGGCCTCGTGGAGGGCGCGGTGCGCGACTGCGAGGCGCTCCGGCGCGCGGTGCACGCGGCGCGCGAGGGACGCACCGGGCGCTGGGCGGAGGTGCGCGAGGCGCTCGTCGCGCCCTTCTTCGCCTGGGTGCGCGAGGTCGTGCGCGCGAGCGGGACGCTGCCGTCGAGCGAGGAGCTCGAGGTCGTGCTGATGCTGCCGACGCAGCCGAAGCTCACCGTCTCGGAGTTCCGCGAGCGCTATCCCCGCCTGCCCGATCCGCCGGGGCTCGCCGCGGTGGCCGCCACCTTCCCGGAGGACAGCGACGACTTCCGCGTCGCGCTGCCGCCGGGGCGCGGCGTCGCCGGGCGCGCGTACGTCACGAACAAGGGGACCGAGTACGTGTCGCCAGAAGCGGGGCGCGGACGCGGCGGGCTGCCCGGCATCGGCAACGTGTACGTGCCGCTCGACGCGCCCGACGGGCGTGCGCTGCAGCAGCACACGGTGCTGTACGCGCTGCCGATGCGGCACTGGGACGTGCACGCGGTCGTCGCCGGCTGCCTGTGCCTGGGGTCGCGCAAGTACGCCTCGCGGCTGGAGCTCAAGTGGCAGCACGCGGAGACGCTGTTCTTCGCCTTCCAGCTGGTGGCGCTGGAGGCGAGCCAGCTGATGCGCCGCATGGCGCTCGCGCTGCGCGAGGAGGGCGCGATCGCGCCCTGGGCGCCGCTCCCCACCGCCGCGTGGCGTCCGGTGGCGGCGAGCGAGCAGAATCGCGCCCAGTGGCAGGAGGTCGGCCCCGGGCTGACGACGCTCTTCCTGCCGGCCGTGCACCCCGCCCCGGCGGCGCCCGTCGTCGTGGAGCCGGAGGCGCGCGAGACGGACGTGACGCCCGCGCCGTGGGCGACGCCGCGCACGCCGCACGGCCCGGCGCGCGTCCGGCCGGACGCGGCGGAGAAGGAGCGGCGCCGCCGGCTGCGCCTCGTCGTGGCGCTGCGCGACGTGCTCGCCGGCGCGCTGCCGTCGGCGCTCGCGCTCGACGCGCTGCTCTATCGCGCGGGGCACGGGCTGGAGGAGGTGCTGACGCCCGACGAGCGCCGCGCGCCGCTGAAGGAGCAGGCCTTCCTCGTCGCCAAGCACGCCGACGCGCGCGGCTGGCTCCCCGAGCTGCTGGCCGCGTCGCGCGAGGAGCTGCCGCACGATCCCGCGCTGCTGTCGCTGGCCGCCGAGGGGGGGCTGCTGGCGCCGTGGCGCACCGAGGCCGGGTCGCTGGCCGACCTGGAGGCGCGCATCGGGCAGCTCGACCGCTTCTACGATCCGTCGCGCTTCGTGGCGGGGCTGATGGCGGCGGAGTGGCGCATCTGCCGCGTCGAGATCCGGCTGCCCGACGGCGCGTCGACGTGCGGCACCGGCTTCCTCGTCGGCCCAGACCTCGTGCTGACCTGCTGCCACGTGCTCGAGCCGCTGTTCACGCCGGGCGGGGAGCGCGTGCGCGACGGCGCCGCGGTCCGCGACGTCACGCTGCGCTTCGACTTCCGCCGCACCGCGCAGGGGCAGGAGCTGCGCGGGGTCGCGCACTGGCTGCACCCGACCGACTGGCACGTGGCGCACAGCCCCGTCGCGGCGCTCGACTACGCGCTGCTGCGCCTGGACGGCGCGCCGGGCCACACGCCGCCGGGCGGCGACGCGGGCGCCCAGCCGCGCGGCGCGCGTCCGCGCGGCTGGATCGAGCTGCCGACGCCGCCCCTCCTCCCGCACCGCGACCAGCTGCTCTTCGTCATGCAGCATCCCGTGGGCGAGCCGCTGGCGATGGCCATCGGCACGCAGACCGGCGACCTGCCGGCGGCCGGCGACGCGGTGCTGCGCTACACCACGCGCACCGAGAAGGGCTCGTCGGGCGCGCCGTGCTTCGACGCGCAGTGGGGGCTGGTCGCGCTGCATCGCGGCGTCGAGCCGGGCGACGGCCCGCCGCGCGCGAACGAGGGGCGCCTGATCGCCGCCATCCTGCAGGACCTGCAGCACCAGGGCACGCTCGACGCGCTGCGCCTCCACCCGCCGCCGTCCTGAGCGTCCGCCCACCCCGGGCGTCCGCCCGTCGCGGGCCGCTCCGCGCGCCCCGCGCTCCGCTTCCGCCGCCGCTCTCCCCACCAGGAGGTCCCGTGTCGTCGCACACCTCGCCGGATCGTCGCACCGGCTCCCCGTACACGCCGGACGTCGCACGCCCGATCCCCGATCGCCTGCAGGCGCTCACGCCGGCCATCCCGATGGACGCGGCGATGACGTGCGCCGCCGCGCTCGCGCGCCTCGCCGAGCATCACGCCTGGTTCGACGCGGGCCACCCCGTGATCCACGAGGTCGTGCGGCAGCGCATGGACGTCCTGGGGCTCGACGACGCGCAGGCGGTGCTGGACGACCTGCGCGCCGCGCACGAGGCGGCGCACCGCCACTGGGAGCCGGGCGATCCGCCGCGCGTGCGGCCGCCGCAGCACGTCGTCGTGCGCCGCACGGACGGAACGACGGTGTTCTGGTACCACCGGCCCACGTACTACGTGGTGGACCGCGTGCTCGCCCACGCGCCCGACGTCGCGCTGCTCGACGCGCTGGACCTGCACGAGTTCACGAGCGACGGGGTGACGGAGATCGCGGAGTTCGCGACCGGCGGCGGGTACGGGCCCGTGATCGTGCGCGCGGGCGCGCTGGTGGGCGTCGCGCAGCCGCTGGCGATGGCCGCGCCGCCCGGCGAGGACGACGGCGAGCCGCCGGTCGAGGACGGGGGGCTGCGTGGCGGCGGGCTGGAGTCGCACGTGCTCCCGCCGCCGCCCCCACCGCCGCCCGCGCCGTCCGTCGAGCTGGAGGCGGTCCTCGAGTCGATGGGCACCGAGCCGATCTTCCGCAGCCGCGGGCGCGGGACGGTGGTGCAGCGCCCGCCCGCCGCGGTGCCCCCGGCCGACCAGCCGGTGTCGGTGACGGCGTACCCGGACGTGCTCGCGCCGCAGGTCGTCGTCGCCGGCGCGGCGTTCGACCTCGAGGTGGGGCTCGCGGACGCGCCGGTGCCCGGCGTCGCCGGCGCCGCCATGCAGCTCGCCGTCGCGCCCGACCAGCGCACCTTCGACGTCGAGGTCCGCGTGTCGGCCGACGGCTTCGACGCGCCCGACGGCTGGACGGCGCGCTTCACCACGCCGGTGCGCGACGTGACGCGCGGCCGCGCGCACCTCCGGCTCGTGGCGCACGACATTCCCACCGCGGTCGGCGTCGGCTCGCTGCTCGTGCACTTCATCGTCGACGGCGTCATGCGCGGCGCGGCGGCGCGCGCGATCGTCGTGCTGCGCGACGCGGGCGTGCCCGTGCCCGAGACCGATCCGCGCGGCGCGTCGCGCACCGACGTGCCGCCCACGCGCCCGCTGACGGCGCGCGCGCCGGGCGCGGGCGAGTCGTCCGACGCGGCGACGCGCACCGACATCGAGATCCTCATCGCCAAGCCCGATCGCGATCCGACGTCGGGCCGCTTCACGCTCGCGCTGCGCACGCCGCACGCGGTCGACGTGCCCGACGACCTGCCGCCGATCGACCTCGGCAAGGATCCGCAGACGTTCGCGAAGCTCATCATCGACGAGATGCTGCGGCACGACCGCTCGCCGCTCGCCGACACGCTGATGCGCAGCATCGGGCGCAACATCGCGCGCCAGCTCCCGTCGGCGTTCTGGCAGGCGTTCGACGCCGTCGCGCGCCACGTCCGCGACGTCGAGCGGCGCGTGCCGACGGTGCTGCTGCTGGCGAGCGAGAACCTCGTGCCGTGGGAGCTGGCCGCGCTGCCGTCGCCGCTCGATCCCGACCTGCCGCCGTACCTCGCGGCGCAGACGAATCTCGGCCGCTGGATCCTGGACGCGGGCGCGGTGCCGCTGCCGCCGGCGACCTCGGTGCCGGTGAAGCGCATGGCGGCGCTGGCGGGCCACTACCCGTCGACGTCGGGGCTGCAGCCGCTGCCACACGCCGTCGAGGAGGCGCAGGAGCTGGAGAAGCGGTTCGGCGCGGTCACCTCGTTCGCCACCGCGGACGCCGTCGCGTCGCTGCTGGACGGGGCGCTCAAGTACGGCCTCTCGACCGGCGGCGCGGAGGTGATCCACTTCGCCGGCCACGGCGAGGTCGATCCGCGGAATCCCGGCTCGGGCGGGCTGTTCCTCGACGACGGCATGCCGATCCATCCCCTGCTGTTCGCGAGCACGCCGCTCGGCGAGAAGCACCAGCCGTTCCTCTTCCTCAACGCGTGCATGGTGGGCGCGGGCGGCGAGATGCTCGGCGACGCCGCGGGCTTCCCCGGGCAGTGCCTCGGCGGCGGCTTCCGCGGGATGGTCGCGCCGCTCTGGGCGGTGCGCGACACGGTCGCGCGGCAGGTCGCGCTCGACTTCTACGCGGCGGCGTTCGGCGGCGACGGGAAGCCGGCGCGCCCGCTGGGCGAGGTGCTGCGCGAGATCCGCGGGCGCTACGCCGCGTCGGTCCAGGCGAAGAAGCCCGTGCCCACCTACCTCGCCTACGTCCTGTACGGCCACCCGGGGCTCACGCTGACGCGCTGACGCGCCGACGCCGCGCGCAGGCGCACGTCCCCGATCACGATCGACGACCCATCACCCCGAGAGGTACGTCCATGCCCGTCGAGCTCACCGGCAGCAGCACGTCCGTCGTGCTGGGCACCGGCTACACGCTGCGCGCGCCCGGCCTCCGCGGCCGCGCCGACATGACGCTTCCCGCGGCGCCGGGGCTGCGCGGCGCGGGGCTGCCCACCGACCAGCTGGAGCGCGCGCTCGAGCACGAGTCGATGCGCATCGTGCGCACGATCGACCTGCAGATCACCGCGCAGGCGCCCGCGGGCGCGACGCTGCGCAGCGCGGCCGGCGCGCCGGCGGTCGAGCTGGAGACGCCCGACTTCGGTCCAGAGACGGCGCAGGTGCTGCTCGCCGCCGACGAGTCGGGCGTGCTGCGCTGGCACTTCCCCGAGCCGGTGGCGCAGCCGGCCGACGCCGACGCGGCAACGCGCAGCAGCGCGGGCGGCCGCATGCGCTACCGGATCGACGCGCCGCCCGCGCGCGCGGTGGGCACGGGCGCGACGCGCTCGCTCCTCGGCGCGGTAGGGCGCAAGGTGCTCAAGCTGCTCGTCTATCCCGTGACCGATCCGATCGTCGGCGCGATCGCCGACTACTTCGCCGAGAAGTGGGAGGCGAAGAAGCGCCCGTACCAGCTGCGCGACTTCGGTCCGGACGACTACCGGGCGCCGGGCGGCCGCGCGATCGACGGCTCGGACGCGGCGCGGCTGGGCGCGGGGCGCGCGCTGCTGTTCGTGCACGGGACGTTCAGCACCGCGCACGGCGGCTTCGGCGACGTGCCGGCGGATCTCATGCGCGAGCTGCACGCGCGCTACGGCGGCCGCGTGCTCGCCTTCAACCACCACACGCTCTCGCACGACCCGCGGCGCAACGTGGAGGAGCTGCTGCAGCGCGTGCCGGGCGCGCTGGAGGTCGACATCGTCTGCCACAGCCGCGGCGGGCTGGTCTCGCGCGTGCTCGCCGAGCGGCCGAGTCGCTTCGGGCTCGACACGGGGGCGGTGCGGGTGCGGCGCGTCGTGTTCGTGGGCGTGCCGAACGCCGGCACGCAGCTCTCCGACCCGGCGCACATGGTCCACTTCCTCGACCGCATGACGACGGCGCTGAACCTGTTCCCGGGCTCCGGCGTCACCGACGTGCTGGAGGGGATCCTCACCGCCGTGAAGGTGATCGGCCACGGCGCGCTCAAGTCGCTCGACGGGCTGGCGGCGATGAACCCGAACGGCGAGTTCCTGCGCACGCTGAACGCGGGCACGCCGGAGCCGGGCGTCGAGTACTACGCGGTCGCCGCCGACTACGAGCCGGACGACGCGGGGCTGCGCGCGCTGCTGCTCGACGGCACGGCGGACCGCGTGTTCGCCGGCGCGGCGAACGACCTCGTGGTGCCGCAGCTCGGCGTGTACGAGCCGACGGCCGGCGGCAACGCGATCGGCGGCTTCTTCCCCATCGCGGAAGGCCGGCGGCTGCTGCTGTCGCGCGGCGCGGGGGTGGTGCACACGCGCATGTTCTCGCACCCGGACACGGCGGCGCGGCTGCGGGCGTGGCTGGCGTGAGCCGGGCGCTGCAGACAGCGGATTCGGGGGCCTGCTCCTGCGCGCCGTTCGGGTCGGGCGCACGGCAATGCCAACGACAACGGCAGCAGGGATGAACGTCGGATAAGATCTGATGAAGATCCGATGGCTCCACGTGGCGGCGAGGAACGTCGCCCCACGCGGAGCCATCGGACTTTCATCAGACGTTCTCCGATCTTCATCCCTGCTGCCGTTCGCAGTTCAGGTCCGACGCGAAGATGCCGCGACGAGGCGATCGGGATCCGCAGCCCGCAGTCCGCCGCGCCGTCATCCGTGCGCGATCGCCCGCAGGATGACCTCGTCCCACCGATCGACCACGTACGCGTGCAGCGGCGGCGCGCCGCGCGGTGAGGCGACGCGGCGCGCCAGCCCGGTGAGCGCGGGCATCCCGTCGCGCGCGAATCGGCGCACGAGGCGCGAGACGAGGCGGACGCCCGCGCGCGCGCGCTCGTGGTCGTCGGGGGCGCGCACGAAGCTGCCGGCGAGCAGCAGGTAGCCGAAGCGCGCGGCGCCGTCGGGAGCGAGGGCGTGGCGCGTCGCGGACGACTCGCTCAGGAATGCGGTCGGCAGCGTGCGCAGGTAGGCGTGCGCGCCGCCGGTGTACTCGCCGTCGGCCAGCGCGGCGGCCCACAGCGCGTCGAGCACGTAGCCGCGGCGCGCGGCGGCGCGGGCGACGCCCACCGGGTCGCCGAGCGAGCACCACGAGAGCGCCACGCGCGGGACCGCCGCGCGCGCGCAGGCCGCGAGCGCGCGCCGCGGATGCCGCGCCCCATCGGGGCCCGATCCGGCGACGAGCGCGTTCGGCACGTCGGGGGGCTCGGGCACGTACGGCGGGTTGCACGCGACGACGTCGGGTGCGCGGCGGCGCAGCCAGCGCGGCAGCTGCGCGTCGAACAACCCGAGATGCGCGAAGCGCGCGCGGTCCGCGTGGCCGAGCGCGCGCGCGTTGCCGCGGGCGCGCACGACCGCCGGCGCGTCGACGTCGGCGCCCCACGCGCGCAGCGTCGGCCAGCGATCGAGCGGGCCGAGCGCGACGACCGCGCTGCCGCTCGTCAGCTCGATGAGCCGCTCCGGCGGCGTGCCGCGCTCCTCGGCGCGGCGTTCGAGCGCCCACGCCGTCGCGAGCGCGCACAGCAGCGTGTCCTCGGGCGCGAAGAAGTCGCCGAACTCGAACGGCGGTCGGAAGCGCGCGAGCGGCGCGGCCGCGCCGGCGAGCGATCGCAGCGCGACGTGCGCGCGTGCGGGGCGCACGGTGAGCGCACCGGTGGGGCCGGTGGCCCAGGCGTCGGGGCCGCGCTCACGCATGTCGGCCTCGACGATTGAGGAACGCGCGGTACGACCCGTGCCTTAGCACCGTGTCGGGTGTGGGAGTGGTGGTGGTGGATGGACAGGGCGCCGCGTGCGTCCACCGGCTGTCACGCGCCCGCGCCGTCCACCATCGCATCGCCATCCATGTCGTCTGCCGCATCCACATCCTCCACCTCCCGCTCCCCGGTGCAATCGGGCATCGAGCGCCGACGTGCGCTCGCCGATCGTTCCGCTCCAGAGCCCGACGCCCACGTCGAGCTGCCACGGCTGCTGCTGCCGGCCGCCGGCCGCACGGGTCGTGCCGAACGCACGCTCGCCGATGTCGTCGCGCCCTTCTCCTCGCAGCTCGCGGGGCTGCTGTTCGGCCCACCGCTCGACGAGGTGCTCGGCGACGATCCCACGATCGAGGCGGAGCTGATCGCGCGCGCGCGTCGGCTGGCGGAGCGCGCGTACCCCGCGGGCACGGTGAGCGACCGGGCGAGCGACGCCCGGGTGGACCACGCCGCGCGCCACGAGCTGCATCGCGCGCTGCTCGCGTGCTACCAGACGCACGTGCGCCTGCCGCACGAAGGCACGGCGACCAACCAGTTCCATCCGCTCACCTGCCGCGTGCTGGCGGTGCTGGAGGGCGCGTGGGAGCGCGACCTGCTGGCGCGCGCACGGCGCACCGCGTCGCGCCTGGGCACCGCGCTCGACGAGACGCTGCCGGCCGATCCCGACGCGTTCGTCGAGTGGTTCAAGCGCGCGGCGTTCACGCACCCGCTGTACGAGCACCCGCTCTACGCCTTCCTCGCGGGCGAGGCCGATCGCGAGCAGCTCGAGCGCTTCCTGCGCCTCGAGGCGGCCGGCGAGGCGGCGTTCGACGACCTCGTGGCGCTCGGCCAGGTGGGCACGCGCGGCGAGGTGAAGATCGAGATGGGGCGCAACTACTGGGACGAGCTGGGGAACGGGAAGAGCCACGCGGTGCACACGCATCTCTTCCACCGCCTCACCGAGGGGTTGGGGATCACCGCCCCCGAGGCGCACGAGCTGCCGTGGCCCGTGCTCGCCGGCGCGAACCTGATGCTCTGGAGCTGCATCCCGCGCCGCAACGCCTTTCGCGCGCAGGGCACGCTCGGCGCCGTCGAGCTGCTCGCGCCGCAGCGCTGCACGCGGCTCGTGACGGGCGCGCTGCGCGTCGGCATCCCGAAGAAGACGATGAGCTACTACGCCGCGCACGCGATCATCGACGTCGGCCACGCGGAGGGATGGCTCGACCACGTCGTGCGGCCGCAGGTGGCCGCCGTGCCGCAGGCGCGCCTCGGGATCGCGGAGGGGCTGATCGCGCGCGCGGACGCGAGCCTGGACTACTTCGACTACGCGCTCGGAGTGCTCGGCTCCGCGCGGTGATCGGGATCCGTGGGGCGGGCGCTGCGGACTGCGGGCCGCGCCCGATCGCCTCGTCGCGGCATCCTCGCGTCGGACCTGAACTGCCAACGGCAGCGGGGATGAAAATCTGAGAACGTCTGATGAAGATCTGATGGCTCCGCGTGGCGGCGACGAACATCGCACCACGGGGAGCCAGCAGATCTTCATCAGATCTTATCCGACGTTCATCCCTGCTTCCGCCGTTGGCTCTCGCGGCTGCACGGCGAAGGACACTGCTTGGCGACGTGAGGGGCGAGGAATCAGGACCCGCAGTCCGCCGCTCGCAGTCCCTCGCCTGCCCAGCCCTTCCGCTCGCGCAGCACGGGCGCGACCGCGTCGGCGAAGAGGTCGACGGCGGGCAGCCGGCCCGTCGCGCCGGGCTCCCCCTCGACGAGGATCGCGCCGACCACGGGACACGGGCGGCGCGGCGCCGACGCGTCGCGCGCGCGGCCGCCGAAGACGAAGCGCGAGATCGGCGTCGCGCCCGAGGCGACGTCCATCTCGGCCGTCCCCGTCTTGCCGAACAGGTCGAGCGCGGGCGAGGGCAGCGCCTGTCGCGCGCGTGCGCCCGTGCCGTCGCGCACCACGCCGCGCATCCCCTCCAGCACCGCCGCGCGGCCGCTCCCGAACGGCAGCGCGCGCGCGCTCGGCGCGCGCAGCGGCGCGTCGCCGACGCCGCGCACGAGCCGCAGCTCCGTCGCGTCGCCCGTCGTCAGGCGCGCCATCGCGCGCGCGAGCGCGGCGTTGCTCCACAGGTGCTCGCCCTCGCCCGTGAGGAAGCCGACGAGGTAGCGCAGCGTGTCGTAGCGCGCCGACGCGAGCGGCAGCTGCACCAGCTCGGGCGAGACGCGCTGCCACGACGGGCCGAGCGGTCCGAGGACGCCCTGCGCGCGCAGCCCGGCCCAGAGCGTCGTGTCGAAGGCGGCCGTCGGGCGCGCGACCGTGCGCGCGTCGAACAGCAGCTCCATGTTGCGCGCCAGCGGGGAGGCCGCGCGCGCCGCGCCGCCGTCGCGCGTGTCGAGCCGCGGCCGCGCGCGCACCGGCCGCCCCTCGATGCGGAACGGCGCACCGACCGGCGCGCGGCCGTCCAGGCGCGGGAGCGGCGCGCTCGCGTCCTGCTCCGCCGCGAGCCCGAGCAGGCCGAGCGTGACCGCGTACAGGTTGTTCGAGCCCGGCAGCGCGCACGACCAGTCGATGGGCGCGCGGCAGCCGTGCAGCGCCGACGCGAACGGCGTCCCTGTCGCGACCGGCCACCCGGCGGCGGCGGTGAACGTCTCGCCGGGGTGCTCCACCGCGAGCGTCCGCAGCTTCGGATAGCGCGCGAACACCGCGGCCGCGAGCAGCGGCTTGACCGTCGAGGCGCCGCGCGCGGCGCGGAAGTTCGCGTCGAGCGGCTGGTAGCCGCGCGGGCGGTAGCCGGGGCGCTCCCACGACGCGAGCGCGAGCACGTCGCCGGTCGTCGGGTCGACGAGCGTCACCGCGCACTGCCGCAGGCGGCCGCCGGCCGCGCTCGCGCACCGCTCGGCCACCCGCGCCTGGAGATCGCGCATGAGCGCGGCGTCGAGCGTGAGCGCCACGCGGGCCGCCGTCGGCGCGATCGCCGCGTCCGCGTCGTCGGCGCCGGGAGCTCGCATCGCGCGGGCCAGCGTCGAGTCGAGCGAGGCGAGGAAGGGCGCCGTGCCGGCCGGCGTCACGCGCGAGACGTCGCCGTTGCGCCAGCGCGCGTAGCCGTACGCGCCGCGCGGGGCCTCGTCGGCGACGAAGGTGCCCGCGCCGTCGAAGACGACGACGTCGCCCGCCGCCAGCGCGCGCTCGCCGCTCGCGGTGTCCGGCGCCGCGGCCGCGCGCGCGATGCGCACCGCGCCCTCGGTGCGCGCGAGGACCACGCCGCGCCGCGCGTCGGAGAGCCGCGCGTGCAGGCGCGCGCCGTCGCCGCACTGCACCGACACCGCGCGCGCGGCCAGCACGCCCGTGTCGGCGCACGTCGCGACCGTCGCCGGCGCGTCGGGGTCGAAGCGCACCACGAGCCGCCCGCCGACGAGCAGCCGCTCGGTGCCGTCGGCGGACGCGAGCGCGCCGCGCCACGTCTCGCCCGGCAGCGGCGACGCCACGCGACAGCCCTGGTCCGAGACGCGCACCGTCTGCGCGTCGGCGCGCGAGAGCCAGGGCGCGCGGTCGAGGCAGTGCGCGCGCCGCTCGCCGCGGCCCGCGGCGAAGGCGTTCCCGCTCGCGACCAGCTCGCGCAGGAAGGCGCCCTCGGTGAACCCCGGCTTGCCGAGCGCCGTGGGCGCGACGGCGAGCGTGTCGCCCTCGACGCGCACGTCGCCGCGCGCGACCACGGCGCGCAGCGCGTCGCCCATCGCGTCGAGCGCGAACGGACCCGGCGTCTGGTGCGTCGCGCGCCACGCCGCGATCCCCACCACCAGCGTGAGCGACACCGCGACCGCCGCGCTGGCCGACAGCGCGCGGCGCACGCGGCGCAGCGCCCCCTCGTTCGCGCGCGTCTCGATGTAGTCGCGCGGCGCGTCGTCGGCCTCGCCGGGGAGCGCCGCGAGGGCGAGCGCCACCAGCCACGCGACGAACGCCGCGTCGGCGCCCGAGCGGAGCCCGAGGCCCGGCAGGTTCTGGCCGGTGAGCGGCAGGAGCGACGCGTTGGCGGCCGCCATGTAGAGCGCGGGCATCAGCACGTACGCCGCCAGCCCGCCGAGCAGGATCGCGCGGTGCACCGTGCTGTAGCGCCGCGTGGCGTGCGCGGCGCCGAGCAGCAGCACGCCGGCGAGCGCGAGATAGGTCAGCAGCAGCGCGGCCGCGCCGGCGAAGCCGTGCTCCGCGAGGATCCAGAGCGCGAAGACGTTGTCGGTGAGCGCGACGTCCGGCGCGATGGCGCGCGGCACGTACGGCACGCCGTACAGCCCGCGTCCCCACGTGCGGCCGAGCGCGGAGTACGCGCGCATCCCCCAGTCCTGCTGGAGCGTGCTGACGATCTCGCGCGCCTGCGCGGGCGACGCGACCAGCGCCTGCGCCTGCAGCGCCGCGGGCGCCTGCACGGCGGCGTAGCGCATCTGCGGCGTCGCGAGCTCGGTGTCCGGGTGCGGCAGCGTGCGCAGCGGCGCGTGCAGCGCGAAGCCGATCGCCATCAGCACGCCGGTCAGCATCGCGAGCGCGCCGGCGAGCCGCCGCCCGCCGAGCGTCGCGGCGCCGAACACCACCGTCGTGAGCACGGCGGTGAACAGCAGCAGCACGAGCCCGCGGTCGGCGGCCAGGTAGCCGGCGTACACGCTGAGCGCGGCGAGCACGATCCACCACCCGAGCGTGCGCGGCGACGGCGACGCGAGCGCCCGCGCGCGCGTCTCGGCGTACCAGAGCACCGTGACGACCCGCACCACGAGCAGCAGGCCGGCGCAGGCGATCGCGAAGCCGAGCGTGATGCCCAGGCGGCTCACCGACACCGCGGACGAGACGAGGAGCAGCGCCGCCGGCAGCAGCACGAAGCCCATGGGCGGCAGCACGTCGCGCGCGCGATACGGCCAGGCGCGCAGCGCGCGGACGCGCGGCAGCAGGGCGGCGACCGCCGCGCCGCCCGCGAGCGCGCCGCCGAGCAGCGCGGCGCCGACCAGCGCGCCGACGCTCGTGGTCGAGCGGAGCAGCGCGACCGTCAGGCCCGCGAGCGCGCCCGCACCCGCGACGGCGCCGACGAGGCGCACGGCGCGCGCCGGCGCGAGGCGCGGCCGCAGCTCCGCGCGCTCGCGCACGAAGAGGTGGACCCACGCCACCGCGCCCGCGTAGGCGACGAGGCTGAGGAGCGTCGAGACGCCGCGCGGCGAGAGCACGAGCGCGACGTAGAGCGCGACGAGCACCAGCAGCGCGAGCACGCTGCGCGCGAGGTGCCGGCGGCCGAAGCCGAAGTCGGAGTGCGGCGCGAGGAAGCCGAGCGGCGCGCCGCGCGCGGCGTCCTGGGCGAGGGCGGGGACCAGCACGCGGTGCAGCGCCGCGAGCCCCACGCTGCCGACGAGCGGCACGAGGAGCGTGAACGCCGCGCGGTCCGCGCCGCCGGCGGCGGCCCACACCGCGACCGCCGTCCCCGCGACCAGGAGGGCCGCGCCGGCGGGCACGCGCCAGGCGCGCAGCTGCACGCGCGCGGCCGCGCCGCCCGCGCGCACGCCGTCGCGCAGCGCGCTCCACGCGGGCGCGAGCCGCGGCCCGAAGCCGGGCAGCGTCGTCCAGCGCGCGAGCAGCCACGCGAGCAGCGGAAAGGCGGCCAGCAGCACGATCGTGGTCGGCACCGCCTCCTCGCTGAAGGGTGCGGCGCGCGTCACGCGCACCGCGAGCACGACGCGCGCGCAGAGCAGCGCGTACGTCACGCCGACGACGGCGACGCGCAGCGCGCGCGCGTCGCGATCGCCGCGCGCCGCGTCGGCGGCGAGCAGCAGCGCGCCGAGCAGCCAGAACGCGGTGAGCAAGGGCAGCGGGTCGGCGGCCGCGTCGGCGGGCGAGACGCGCAGCAGGTGCCCGTGCTCGACGGCCGCGCGGCCGGTGCCGGGCAGCAGCTGGTCGACGCGCGGTGCGACCGGGCGCGCGCGGCCGCCGGCGTGCCACTCCCACGCCCGGCCGGTCCACGCGAGCGCGCCGTCGTACGCGTCGCGCCGCGCCGCGCCGAGCGGCGCCTCGAGCCCGAGCGCGAGCCGGGCGAGCGTGCCGGGCTGCCGCTCCTCGCCGTCGCTCGCGCCGGTGACGCGCCAGGTCGCGCGCTCGCCGGCACGGGCCACGAGCGGCCACGGCGCGGGCGCGAGGCGCCGGCCGAAGACGACGCGCAGCCGGTTGTCGGTGCGGTCGGCCTCCAGGCGCAGCGCCGCGGCGGACGCGCCGAGGCCGACCTGCAGCGCGACCGGCGCCGGCGCCTGCGCGGTGGCGGGGATCGCCACGCCGTCGACGGTGACGCGCGCGTGCGGGCTGGCGGCGAGCCACGCGTCGCCGTCGTGGAAGAAGAGCGTGAGCGGCGCGCGCGCGAGCAGCGGCTCGCCGAGCGCGCCGGCGGACGTGCCGCGCGCGCCGATCGCGACGGCGAGCGTGCGCTCGCGCGCGCCCGACTCCGCGCGCACGTGCCACTCGCGCAGGCGGCACGCGCGATCCATCCCCAGCAGGCAGGTGAGCGGCCAGCGCGGCGTGCGGCTCGTGATCGTGACCGGCCGCGCGCCGCCGACACGGATCTCCGACGTGCGGCCGAGGGGCAGCGCGTTGACCGGGACGCCGTTCGCGAGGACCGGTGCGGCCGACGTGTCGACGCGCACCGCCATCGTGCCCGCGCGCAGGTCGTACGCGGCGCGCAGCGCCACGGGCCGCTCGTCGGGGGTGGGGAGGCGCACGTCGGCGGCGCGCGCGCCGCCCAGGCGCAGCGTGTCGAGCAGCGGCGCGTACTGGCCGACGAGCTGCGCGCGGAACGCGGCGTCGTCGCGCGGCGCGCGGCCGGCGACCAGCCACGCGCCGGCGAGCGGCACGAGCGCGGCGAGCAGGGACCAGCGCCAGGCCGCGCGCGGCCCGGTGCGTCGCGCCGCGAGGGCCGCGAGCGCGGCGGTCAGCAGCGCGGCCAGGAGCGCGACGGCGAGCGTCATGGCGTGTCGGGGGGTGGGACGGGCCGCGTGGGCACCGTGATGGTGTCGAAGCGCAGCTCGGTGGCGCGGCGCGCCTCCATCTCCATCTCGAGCGCGCGCAGCAGCGAGTCGGTGTCGATCGGGCGCCCGTCGAGGGGCTCGACCTCGCCGCCGCGCATGTCGAACGTGTCGGTCACGGGCGCGCGGTCCGCGTCGGGCCGGTCGTCGTAGCGGTCGTCGTAGCGGTCGTCGAAGCGGCGCACGTCAGGCGCGCGCATGCCGCGCACGGCGGCCGGCGGCGCGTCGGGCGGCTGCCAGCGCGCGCCCGCGGCGAGGATCGCCGCGCGGCCGGCCCACGCGCCCGCGCCCATCGCCGCCAGCGCGAGCGCGCCGCTCAGCGCCGCTCGGGCGAGGCGGGCGCGCAGCGGGCCCGGGACGGCCTCGCGCTCGTCGTGCGGCGCGTCGTCGTGCGGCAGGTCGTCGTCCGCCGCCCCGTCGTCCAGCGTGTCGGGCGTCGCGTGCGCGAGATCCGCGTAGGACGGGCGCGCGTCCGCGAGCGGCGCACGCTCCGGCGCGACGGGCGGCGGCTCGCGCCGCGCCGCCGGCATCGCCTGCGTGGCCGCGTACGTCGGTTGCTCGGGCGGCGCGTACATCGGCGTCGAGGCGAACACCGCGTCGTCGCGCACGGGCAGCGGCCCGGCGTCGGGCGCGGCGCCGGTGGGCACCGCGCCCGCGCTCGCGAAGCGCGACGCGAGCGCGGCGAGCATGCCGCGCGCGCCGCCGCCGCCCGGCGTTGGGGGAGCGCTCGACGCAGCGGCCGAGGCAGCGACGGGAGCACCCGCCGGCGCACGCACCGACGGCACCTCGATGGTCGCGAAGACGTCGCTCGGCGGCACGACGACGGGACGCGGCGGCACGACGTTCGGCGCGTCGGGCGGCGGCTCGTGCGCGGCGCCGATCTCCGCGGCGAACCACGACAGCGTCGGCAGCAGGCCCACGGGGCGCACGCGTCCCGGCTCGGTGCCCGCCGACGACATCGCGAAGCAGCGCAGCCGCGGGCACGCCGCCTCGAACCAGGTGAACGTCGTGGGCCCGAGGTGCGCGAGCAGCGCGGCGCGCGGATCGGCGAGCGCCGCCTCGCGGCGGTCGGGCGGCAGCGCGTCGACCTTGCTGAGGCAGAGCCCCACGGGGATGCCGAGCTGCGGACCGCCCGACGCCTCCAGCAGCGCGACGAGATGCCGCAGCACGACGAGCCGATCGAGCGTCGCCGGCGCGCCGTCGGGCGCGGCGCTGAACAGCCAGAGCAGCCCGCCGCCGTGCGCCACGCGCGCGAACAGCGAGCGTCCGTGCTCGGTGAGCCCGAGCTCCGTGCGCGTCGAGTACTCGCCCGCCGGATCGACGATCGACAGCCGCAGCGTCTCGCCCGTGGCCGCGCCGCGCCGGTACTGGCGCAGCAGGAACTCGAGCGGGCGGTAGCCGTCCTTGCGCACGTCGGTCTTCACGATCGCGCGGTCGAGCAGCTGCTCGTACGCGTCGAGCAGCTGCTCCTGCGTGTACGCGTCGCGGCAGTCCTTGGGATGCGCCTCCCAGCGATCGGGCTCGCGGCTCTTGGACGTCGCGTACAGCGCGCCGAGCAGCCCCGTCTTGCCGGCGGCGGGCGCGCCCCAGAGGTGCAGCGTGTCGCGCGTGGGCGCGGCCTGCGCGAACGGCTCGGTCGCGGCGCCGAAGCTGGTCATGCGCCCTCCCGCGGGCCGCCGCCGCGCCGCGCCTCCCACCAGCCGAGCAGCGCGCGCCGCAGCCGCACGCGCGCCGGCTCGGCGGGCACGCCGAGGTAGACGCGCAGCAGCATCGCGTCGGCGGGGCGCAGCGGGCCGGTGCCGCCGCGCAGCAGCGCCTGCAGCTCGGCGTACGCGCGCTCGTCGCGCGCGCGCTCGATCTCGCCGACGGCGCCGGCCAGGCGGCGCAGGCGCAGCGCGTCGCGCAGCGGCGGCGGCACGCGCAGGGCGACGCGCTGCGCGAGGGCCGCGGCGCGCGCGCCGTCGACCAGCGTGCCGAGCGCCGCGAGCGCCAGCTCCAGCGCGGCGACGTCCTGCGGCAGGCGCGCGCTCACGAACGTCCCCGCGAACGCGCTCGCGAAGGCGTCGCCGAGCGCGTCGCCGAGTCGCTGCAGCGCGCCGTCGTCGAGCGCGACGCCCGCGGCCGCGGCGGCGGCGCACGCCTCCGCGAAGGTGCCGGCGCGCGGCGCGCCGTCGGGGCCCGAGCGCGCGGCCGCGAGCAGCGCGCGCAGCGTCAGCTCGTGGCGTCCGCTCGCGTCGGCGCGCGCGAGCAGCGCGGCCCAGGCGGAGGCGAGTGCGCCGTCGGTCGGCGGCCCGTCGGGGAGCGCGGCGCGCAGCAGCGCGCCCACGCGCGCCGGCGCGTCGGCGTCCACCGCGCGGTCGGCGGTCGCCGCGTCGACCAGCCGCACGGCCGCGTCGAGCGCGCGCGGCGCGTCGGCGGAGCGCGGCGCGGCCAGCGCGTCGGCGACGAGCGCGGCGAGCCACGCGTCCAGCTCGCGCCCGCGCGCGGCGGCGTCGGGCACCGCGCGCAGCGCCGCGATCACCGCCGGCACCGCGTCGGCGACGGTCGCGTCGCGCGCCGCGTCGGGGAGCGCGTCGGCGTCGGACGCGACGCCGAGCAGCGTCGCGAACGCGCGCGCCTCGCCGGCCGGCGGCGCGACGCGCCACAGCCCGCGCAGCGCGGACGCCGCGCGCGCCGCCGTCTCGAGCGTCGCCGCGTCGGCCGGCATGGCGCCGAAGGCGCGGCGCACGCCCGCGAGGCCGAGCAGCGCCGCGCGCCGGCGCACCGCCGGCGGCAGCGCGGGCGCGACGTCGGCCAGCGCGTGCGCGACGTGCGGCGCCGACGCGTCGGCCCCGCGCAGCGCGGCGAGCAGCGTGCGCGTGCGCGGCGGCGCGACGGCGTGCGCGCCCGCGCCCAGCCGCGCATCGAGCCACGCCCAGTCGGCGTCGGGCGACGCCCACGCCACCACGCCGCCGACGTCGTCGTGCCAGGCGGCGATCGTCGCCAGCATCGCGCGCAGCGCGGCGGCGTCGTGCTCGGGGGCGAGCGTCGTCGGCACGCGGCGCAGCACCGCCTGCAGCCGCGCCGTGCCCGCGGGCGGCGGCTCCAGGCGCGCCAGCTCGGCGAGCGCGGTCGCCACCGCGCCGGCCGCGCCGTCGCCCTGCGCGAGCAGCTCGGTCGCACCGGCGGCCAGCACGTCGGGCGGGAGGGCGAGCAGCATCGTGCCCGCGGCCGCGCGCTCCGCCGCGGGGACGTCGGACGCGACCAGCCGCAGCGCGTCGACCGCGGCGCCGCGGCGCGCGGCGTCGTCGAGCGCGGCGAGGCGCAGCATGCGCTCCACCTCCGTGCCGAGCGCGCGCGGATCGAGCGGCGCGCCGTCGCGGGCGGCCTGCGCGGCCACCGCGGCGTAGCGCGCGTGCGCGGCGTGCAGCCGCCCGGGCGCGAGATCGATCTCCCCGTCGGGCGCGGGGGCCAGCGCCAGCAGCGCGTCGGCCAGCGCGAGCGCGCGCGGCGGCAGCGTCGACGCCTGCTCCGGCAGCCGCACGCTCCACGGCACCTCGGCGAGCACCGCGGTCAGGCGCGGCGCGACGGTGAGGCGCGGCGCGAGGCGCGGCGGCTGCACGGCCAGCGTCTGCAGCGTGAGCGCGGGGCGCAGCGGCACCGGCAGCAGCAGCACGAGCGCCTGCAGCAGCGGCAGCGCGGGCGCCTCGCCGATCCAGAGCACGCGGTCGCCGGCGAGCAGCGCGGCCAGCAGCGGGCGCAGCGTCGCCGCGTCGGCGCGGGCGCGCGCGGTGGCGAGGAAGCGCGCCTCGCCGGCCTCGCTCATCGGCCGCAGCGCGGGGACGTCGAGCGTGCCCTCGCGCTCCGGGCGGCGATCGCGGCGCGCGCGCGGCAGGCAGCGGAACGGATCGTGGCGCAGCGCGGCCATCGCCGCGCCGTCCATGACGACGACGTCGGTCACGAGCACGCCGCGCCCGTGCGAGTCGCGCCGCGCGTCGGTGAAGGCGCGCGCGCACAGCCAGCCGAGCGCGGGGTCGTGCAGCACCGCGACCGCATCGTCGACGTCGGCGGCGGGGTTGCCGATCGCGACGGCCGTCGCGACGGCGTCGGCCTGCGCGGCGTCGAGCGTCGGCGTGCGCGCGACCAGCCCGTACGCGTCGTCGACGAGGCCCCAGATGGCGCGGGCGCGCGCGTGCACGACGGCGAGCCCCGACTCGTCGGGCGACGGCTCGTGCGACTCGTAGGCGGCGTGCTGCGGATCGAGGCGGGTCGCCATGTCGCTCACCACCCCAGGAGCGTGCGTGTGGACGGCCGCGCGGGCGCGCGCGACTGGTCGAGGAGCCAGGCGATCGGATGCGCCGCCAGCTCGGGCTGCGGATCGCGCGTCGCGCCGGCGGGGAGCGCGCCGTCGAGGCGCGCGCCGGTGGCGCTCATCGGCAGGACCTCCCAGGTCGTGAGCCACTTCTCGAGCAGCTGCGCGCTGTCGCCGAACAGCTCGCGCAGCAGCTGCACGCGGTCGCCGTCGCGCAGCGCCGGGTGCTCGTCGAGGTGGCTGAGGCAGATCGCGACCGGGATCGTGAGCCGGTTGTCGCCGGCGAGCACGTCGGGCGCCGCGCCGCGCGCCGCACCGTGCGCGGCGCCGGCGGCCTCGCGCGCGCGCTGCATCGCGAAGGTCAGCTTGCCGAGCGTCTTGAGGAAGAAGCGCTCGTAGTAGCGCTCGCGCCCCTCCGGCGGGTCGAAGCCGGGATCGAGCACGAGCAGCAGCCCGCGCGCGCCGACCATCTGCCGCACGATCGCGTCGGGGATCTCGCCCGTGTACGTCTCGCCGGGGACGTCCCAGAAGCGGAGCGTGGCCTCGGGGTGCGCGGCGGCCGGGCGGCGCGCGAAGAGCCCCGCGCGCGCCGGCGGCAGCGAGTAGAGGCGGAACGACAGCGCCTGCGGCTCGGGGTGCAGCGACTTGGGCGCGGGCGCCCCCTCGCGCCACCGCTCCACGCGCTCCACCACCCACTCGGCGGTCACGCCGTCGGCGGGGAGCACGCACCAGCGCCGCGCCTGCTCGTCGAGGCTCTCGTTGAAGTAGACGAGCGTCGCCAGGTACGTGGACTTGCCGGAGCCCGGGGGGCCCCAGAGGACGATGCTGCTGTCGCGGGCGTCGTCGGCCGGTGCGTCGGCGGCGAGGGTGGCGCGGTCGGCCATGGTACGGCGGGCGGGGGACAGCGGCGACGTGCGGGGCGCACCGCGGCGTCCACCCCTGCGGCCCGTCCCCGTCGTCCGGGTGCGTGCCGTCGCGTGTCACACCTACGGCGGCACCGCGGGCATGGTGTCAAACCAACACGCTCCGTGTCCGGCGGCCGGGGCCGCCGTCAGGCGGCGACCAGCTTGTCGGCGAAGCGGGCGCGCAGCGCGGCGACCTTGGGGGCGATGACGACCCGGCAGTAGCCCTGCCGCGCGTTGCGGGCATAGTAGTCCTGATGGTAGCCCTCGGCGGGCCAGAAGCGCGGCGCGGGGGCGAGCTGGGTGACGATCGGCGCGTCGAACACCCGGTCGCGCGTCAGCTCGGCGATCAGCGCCTCCGCCTCGGCGCGCTGCGTCGCGTCGTGCCAGAAGATCACCGAGCGGTACTGCGGGCCGACGTCGGCGCCCTGGCGGTCGGGCGTGGTCGGGTCGTGGATGGCGAAGAAGACCTCGAGGAGCGCGCGGTAGCCGACGACTGCGGGATCGAAGGTCAGCTGGACCACCTCGGCGTGGCCGGTGCCCCGGGCGCAGACCTGCTCGTAGGTCGGGCGCTCGACGTGGCCGCCGGCGTAGCCGGACTCCACGCGCGTCACGCCGCGCAGGCGGCGGTAGACGGCGTCGAGGCACCAGAAGCAGCCGCCCCCCAGGGTCACGACGGCGGGGGCGGACGGGCGGGACGAGTCGCCGGGCGACGACGGATCGAGGGACGGCTCGGCAGACGACACGGGCGAGGAGAGGAGCGGGAAACCGGGCGCCGACGGGCGGGAGGGCCCGGGGCGTGCTGATGACGCCCACTGCCGCGAGATGCGCGCCCGGGCTTCCGTCCGACGCGCGTCCCGCCGGTGCCCGCCCCGGCGGCGCCCACGATCCGAACCCCGACGGCGTTCGGTCGCGCGGTGACCCGCCGCACGAGGGGGGCTCGCGGACCGGTCACCTCGGCGTCAGACTTCCCGCACCCGATTGCGGAGGCAAGCGCGTGTCGCTGACCATCGCCCTGTTCCTGGGGCTCGCCGTCTTCCTCGTCTGCACGTGGAGCGGCCAGACGCTGGCCCGCCATCACCAGGACCGGCACGAGGTCGCCGCGGTCGCGGCGATCGGCATCTGCGTCCTGGGAAGCCTGGCCCTCAGCCGGAACCTGCTCGCGCTGGACGGGGCGTTCCCGATGCTCGTGCTGGCGATCGCCGCGGGCGGCGGGCTGTTCCTCGGCTACGACCGCGCCGACCGCGCGCCCTGAGCGCCGCGGCCCTGCCGGCGTCGGCTCGGCGCTCGCTCAGCGCTGGGTGGCCCACCAGACCGTCGCCGCCAGCGTCGTCAGGACGAGCACGGTCGCCGGCAGGACGTAGGGGCGGCGCGCGTCGCGCGCCGGGTCGGTCATCCCGCACACGCAGGCGCGCGCGAGCAGCCAGACCGGGCGGCGGCACAGGCGGCAGTGCGCGGCCGGCCAGGGCGCGGCCACGGCCGGGCGCGCGGGCGGCGCGTCGGGCGACACCTCCGGCTGCGCGCGCAGGCCGGTGATGTTGGTGATGCGTTCGGGACGGTCGAGTTCGGCCATGGGAGGGCGCCCCGCCGCGCGGGAGGGCGCGACGACGGGAGTCTGCGGGGGCGCGGCGCGGGGGGAGCCGGGGCGCGCGCGTCGCACGCCATGGTGCAGACGCGCAGGCCCCGCTCCAGGGCACGCCGCCGGGGGACGCCGTCCCCGCAACGCCGTCCCGGAACGCCGTCCCGGAACGCCGTCCCGGAACGCCGGAGGGGGCGGCGCCGATCGGCGCCGCCCCCTCCCCGTCCCACCGCCCGTCCGTCCCGCGTGCGACGGCGGGCCGGCGGGCGCCGCGGCTCAGCGCACCGAGTACACGTAGCTCTCCAGCTGGTGGATCGTCGCCTGCCCCTCGTCGACCTCGTAGGCGAGGACGTCGCCCGAGCTCACGAGCCCCACGAGCCCCGTCGCGTCGACGACCGGCAGGTGGCGGATGCGGCGCGCGGTCATCGTCGCGCGGCAGGCCTCGAGCGGCGTGTCGCGCGCGACGGTGAGCACGGGCGTCGTCATCACCTCCTGCACGAGGGTGCGCGCCGGATCGCGGCCGACGGCGACGACGCGGCGCAGCACGTCGCGCTCGGTGAAGATGCCGGCGACCCGATCGCCGTCGCACACGACGACGCCGCCGATCCCGCGCTCGACCATCAGCGTGCTGGCGTCGAGGACGGTGGTGGTGCCGGCGACGGTGACGACGTCGCCGTGCTTGCGCCTGAGCAGATCGCGAACCGTTGCCATGAGCGGAGCCTCCGGGCGGGGCGGGGACGACCGACGGCGCGATCCCGCCCCTCGGGAGATCGCGGTCCGACAGCGAAGGGCGCAGCAGGGCGCAGCGGGGCACGGCGCGGGGCGGCGCACGCGGAGGCGCCGCTCGCGCGAACATACCGCCCGGGGCGTGGAGCGCCAGCGGCCGGCGTGGCGGCCGGCGCGTCTGCCGGGCGCGCCGGCCGCACGATGCGCGGTCCACTTTCTGCCCTTCACGCCGGTCCGATCGCGCGCCCACCGCGGGGCGTCGCGGGGCGACCGACGCAGACGGCCTCGGTCCGCCGACACCATCGCCGCGCCGACGCGGCAGGAGGACGGCACGATGCGCTGGACACCTGGATCCGACCGCTCGAACCTCGAGGATCGTCGCGGGCAGAGCCCGATGATGGCCGGCGGGGGCGGCGGCGGTGGGCCGCTCCTCGGGCTGATCGCCTCGATCGTCGGCCGCAAGTTCGGCATCGTCGGCGTGCTGATCGTGCTCGTGGTCGGCGGGCTGTTCGGCGGCGGCATGTTCGGCGGCGGCGGGGGCGCCACGAACGCCGCCGGCGGCGAGGTCGCGCGCGGCGCCGCGCCGGTGCAGCAGTCGGCCGCGGAGGCGCAGCTCGTCGACTTCGTGACCTACGTGCTGAACGACGCGCAGGACACGTGGGAGCAGGTGCTGCCGCGCGCGGCGGGCGCGCAGTACCGCGACGCGCGCCTCGTGCTCTTCCGCGAGGGGGTGCAGACGGGCTGCGGCAACGCGCCGAGCGCCGTGGGGCCGTTCTACTGCCCGGCCGACGAGCGCGTGTACATCGACCTGAGCTTCTACGACGAGCTGTCGCGCCGCTACGGCGCGCCGGGCGACTTCGCGCAGGCCTACGTGCTCGCCCACGAGATCGGCCATCACGTCCAGCACGTCCTCGGCACCGACGCCCGCGTGCGCCAGCTGCAGGAGTCGCGGCCCGAGGCGGCGAACCCGCTCTCGGTGCGCATGGAGCTGCAGGCCGACTGCTACGCGGGCGTGTGGGCGTACACGGTGCGCAGCGAGGGGCGCTTGGATCCGGGCGACGCCGAGGAGGCGCTGGCCGCCGCGAGCGCGGTCGGCGACGACCGGCTGCAGCAGCGCGCGCGCGGCCAGGTGAACCCGGACTCGTTCACGCACGGCACTGCGGCGCAGCGCAGCCAGTGGTTCCAGCGCGGCTTCCAGAGCGGGGATCCGAGGAGCTGCGACACCTTCGCGGGCGGGATCTGATCGCGCCGGACGCTGCGGGCGGCGGACTGCGGATTCACCAACCCGCAGTCCGCAGCCCGCAGCGTCCGGCGCTAGGTTGGAGGGTTCATCCCACTCTCCTTCCGTGCCCCGTCGTGCCGTCCCGCGCATCGCTGAACGCTGAACGCTCCACGCTCGCCGCTGCCCTGGCAGCGGTGGCCCTCGCCGCCTGCGGCGATCCCGCCGGCCCGCCGCGCTGCAGCATCTCGATCGACCGCCTGCCCTTCGACCTCGTCGTCGCGGGCACGCAGGTGCAGGCCGTGGCGCGGCCGGGCTGCGATCGGGGCGACCCGCCGGCGGTGCGCTGGTCGGTGAGCGACACCACCATCGCGACCGTGAGCGCCACGGGGCTCGTCACCGGGCGCCGGCGCGGCGACGTGGTGCTGACGGCGGAGACGGTCGGCGAGGGCGCCGTGCGCGCCTCGACCCCGGTGCACGTCGAGCCGCCCTACGACGTCATCATCACGCCGCGCGCCTTCACCCTGCTGCCGCTGGCGCTCCAGGCGTTCAACCTCAGCGTCGTGCCCACCGACGTCACGCCGGCCGGCTTCCCGTCGACGGTGCGGCTGCAGTCGAGCGACTCGTGCGTCGCGATCGTCGACGCGAACGGCCGCGTGGCCACCGGCCGCGCGGGGACGGCGCGGCTGGTCGCGCGCCTGACCGCCGCGCCCGACGTCGCCGACTCGGTGCCGGTGACGGTGGGGATCCCGAGCGCGGGGCGCACCTTCGTCGTCGGCATCACCGACGCGGCCACGGGCGACCCGGTCGATCCGCGCGCGCTGCGCGGGCGCGTGACGGTGCTCGTGAACCTGCTCTATCCGTCGGCCGGCGGGCGGCTCGAGCTGCGGCTGGGCGGGCGCGTGGCGAGCACGCTCCTGCTCGCGCCGCAGATCGTGCCGTCGACCGTGCTCGCGCGGCTGCCGCTGACCCTCGACACCGATGCGCGCGACGCGAGCGGCGCGCGCCGCTTCGCCAACGGCCAGCAGGCGCTCGAGGCGGCGCTCGTGCTCCCCGACGCGCCGGGGCTCCCCGGGTGCCCGGCGGTCAACCTGAGCGACACCGACACGCAGCAGGTGACGGTCGCCAACGGCTGACCGGGCGCGTCGCGGCGCGCCCCGCGCCGCTCAGCGCCACTCAGCGCCGGCGCCCGCGCAGCTGCGCGACCGAGAGCACGACCCACCCCATGCCGACGAACGGCACGAGGTAGACGATGTGCCCCACGATCCCCAGCGCGAGCGCCTGGTCTCGGGGCACGCCGAGGGCGGTGTAGGCGAGCAGCGCGGCCCCCTCGTAGACGCCCAGGTTGCCGGGCGAGGCGGGGAGCGCGGAGGCGAGGTTGGTCGCCGCGAGCACGACGGCCGCACTCCCGGGGCGCGGCGCGACGCCGAACGCGCGCTCCACCGCCGTCCACCCGCCCGCCTCGGCGACCTTCATCAGCAGCCCGCTGGCGACGGCGAGCGCGAGCCGCCGCGGCGAGCGCAGGGCGTCGAGCGCGGCCGCCCACGACACGACGAAGGCGCGGACCCGCGCCCGCAGCCCGGGGGCGCGGCGCTCCGCGGCCGCCGTGGGCGCCGGCGGCGCGTCGGCGAGGCCGATGGCGAGCGACGGCGGGAGCGCGTCGTCGGCGCGCGGCGCCCGGCCGCGCGCCAGCCACGCGGCGGCGAACAGCCCCACGGCGAGCAGCGCCAGCGCGACGCCGAGGACGAGCACCGCGCGCCGCATCCAGGGCGGGAGCGGCGCGACCTGCGCCGCGACGGCCAGCGTGGCGAGCTTCGCGAGCGCCTCGATGAGGCTGTGCTGCGCGAGCACCGAGAGCGCCGCCGCGGTGCCGGCGCCGCCGCGCTCGGCCAGGACCGCGACGCCGGTGGCCTGGCCCAGGAAGGCGGGGATCGTGTTCTGCGCCGTGGCGGTGATCGCCTGCACCTCGACGATGCGGCCGAAGCGCGCGCGCACGCCGTCGGGGAGGAGGAGCCAGGTCTGCCACGCCCAGAGCGTGACGACCGTCGCGTGGCAGACGCTCGCCACCACGAGCCACGGCAGCCGCGCCTGCGACGCGGCGGCGAGCGTCTCGCGCCACCCCACCGCGCGCAGCGCGAGGACGACGAGCAGCGTCGCCACCAGCCACGCCGACAGCGCGACCGCGCGGCGCGCGGCGGGCGAGAGGCGGCGCTTCGTCTCCGACGCGTCGGGCGCGCTCACGCCGCGCCCCTCACGCCGCCACCGCGGGCGCCGCCGCGCGCGCGCGCCGCGGCGCCGGCCTGCCGCATCGTCACGAAGCGCGCGCCGCGCCCCGCCAGGAAGGCGAGCACCGCGCGCACGCGGCGCAGCGCCGTCGGCCCGGTGGCGAAGCGGCAGTCCAGCCGCAGGTCGGTGTGCCGCCAGTCCACGAACTCCCACGGGTGCACGAACAGCACGACCGGGCTCGCGAGCCGCGCCAGCCACGCCTCGCGCACCGCGCGCGGGAGCCGCAGCACCGACGACGTCGTCGAGGCGGGGATGCGCGTCAGCCGCGTGGGCGCGGGATGCCGCCGGTCGCGCCAGTAGGGCGCCTTGTACTTCGCGTGCGACGAGTCGAGCGCGTAGCCCTCGGCCTCCAGCAGCGGCAGGTAGGCGTCGGGGAAGACGAGGTTCGGCGCGCGGAAGCCGTCGACGGGCGCGAAGCGGCGCAGGATCGCGCTCGACTCGCGGAGCTCGTCGCGCGCCTCCGCCTCCGTCAGGTCGACGAAGCGCCGGTGCGTGTGCCCGTGGCACCCCAGCTCGTGCCCCGCGTCGACGATCGCGCGGATCGCGTCCGGGTAGCGGGTCGCGACGTCGCCCGTGCTGAAGAACGTGCACGGCGCCCCGGCCTCGCGCAGCAGCGCGAGCAGCGGCGCCGTCCCCTCCTCGACGCCGCGGAAGGTGTCGGAGCGGTAGGGCGGGCAGTCGGGCTCGTAGTCGACGGTGAAGCAGACGGTCGGCGGCATCGGCGGCATGGCGACGGTCAACTTAGTCGGCCCCCGCGCTCGCCTGTGGCCCCGAGCGTCACGGACGCGGGACGACCGGCGGCGGGCCCGCGCGGCACGCTTGTCAGGATACGGATGAGCTCGTAGACTCGCGCGATGCGAAGCCTCCGACTCCTCGCGCTGGCCGCCCTCGCGGTCGCGCAGCCCCTGCTGGCGCCCCGCCTGCCCGCGCAGCCGCGCGGCGCCCCCGCCGAGCCCGCCCGCCCCCGCCTCGGCGTCGACGCCGACACGAACGACGCGCGCGCGTTCTACCAGCTCGGCCGCCGCCTCATGGAGCGGTCGCCCGCGCAGGCGGCGGACGCGTTCTACTGGGCCACCCGGCTCAGCCCCGACCACGCCGACGCGTACTACGCCCGCCGCATCGCGATCCTCCTGGCGCGCCGCGACCAGCTGCTCGACTACTGGCGCGGCACGCGCAAGGTGCGCGAGTCGCCCGAGGTCCTCCGCGTCGACTCGCTCGCGCTGCGCGCCCTCGCCCTCGACCCGCTGCACGGGCGCGAGCAGGACGCCCGCCTCCTGCGCACCGTCTTCGAGACGTCGATCTTCACCGAGGCGCGGCGCCGGGGCGCGTCCGACGTGGACATGCAGGAGATGAACGGGCAGATCCAGTACCTGATCGACGCGGAGCTCTCGCGCTCGGGCCCCGCGATGCGCGGCATGATGGCGCTGGGCAGCGGGCGGCCGGACGACGCGATCGCGCAGTACCGCGAGGCGCTCAGGCACGCCGGGAAGGACGACCGCGCCGACGTCCTCGTGGCCCTGGGCCGCACCTACGCGATCGCCAACGCCCCGGACAGCGCGCTGGCGATGTTCGAGCGCGCCGTCGCCGACCTGCGCGCGCGCGACCGCAAGACGACGGTGCTCTGGTACGACTCGAAGGCGATGCTCGAGCACAGCATCGGCATGCTGCACGAGCGCATGGGCCGCGACAGCGCGGCGCGCGAGGCCTACGGGCGCGCGCTGCAGGAGGACCTCGCGTACCACCCCGCGCACGTCCGGCTGTCGCGCATGGCGCTGGCGCGCGGCGACACGGCGCAGGGGGTGAGCGAGATCGAGCTGGCCGTGCAGCTGCGCGAGCACGACGGGCTGCTGCACTTCCTGCACGCCGACGCGCTCGTGGCGGCGCGTCGCCCGCAGGACGCGCAGGCGCCGCTGGAGCGCGCGATCGCGCTCGAGCCGCACTTCGCGCCGCCCTACCTGCTGCTGGCGCGCCTCTTCGACGCCTACGGGCTCCGGGACGACGCGGCGCGCCGCTACCAGGACTTCGTGGCGCGCTCGCGCCGCAGCGACCCGCAGGTCGCCACCGCGCGCGAGCGGCTGGCCGAGCTGGCGCGGACGGCGACGCCCGTCTCCGCGCCGGCCCTCGCGGCGCCCTGAGGCGCCGCCGGCGGCCGGCCGTCGCTCAGCGCAGCAGCGCCGCCGCGCGCTCGAACCCCTCGAGCGCGCGGCGCACCTCGGGGTCGAGCACCGCGGCGATGCGGTAGTAGCCCGCGTCCGACCAGCGCGCGTCGGCCACGCGCCGCAGCAGCACCTCGTGCAGCGCCGCGTCGACGTCGGCGCCCTCCGGGATCGCGAGCCCCTTCGCCGTCGCCAGCCGGCGCACCTCCTGGACGGCCCCGGGCGCGAGCGCGGGCGCGGCGGCCAGCGCGTCGAGCGACGCGTACGCGGTCGGATTCGCGGCGAGGTGCGCGCCGGCCCACGCGAGCAGCACGCCCTCCTCCGAGAGCCGCGCGAGCCACACCGGCGCGGCCGCCGGCTCCGCGAGCGCCAGGTCGGGATAGATGCCGCCGCCGCCGTACACGACGCGCCCCGCGTCGGTGCGGCACGAGGGGCGGCCCACCGTGTCGCGCGCCGCGGCGGCGTCGCGGTAGTAGCGCTGGCGCTCGACGTCGCGGTAGTCGCGCTGGATCATGCGGCCGCACGGCGTGCGCACGCGCCCGACCACCAGCACCGCGAGCGAGCCGTCCGCCACGGGGAAGCCCTGCATCACGAGCGACTTCCCGAAGCTCGGCCGCCCCACGACGAGCGCCCGGTCGTGATCCTGGAGCGCGCCGGCCACCAGCTCGGCGGCGCTCGCGGTGCCCGCGTTCACCAGCACGACGATCGGGTAGCGGCGCTCGCGGCTCCAGAACGAGCGGCCCACCCGCCCGGTGTCGACGACGTCGGGCTTCCGCCCGGCCTGCGTGTAGACCACGTCGCCGCGCGGGAGGAACTCGCCGGCGATGGCCGCCGCCTCGCGGATCACGCCGCCCCCGTTGTCGCGCAGGTCGAGCACGAGCCGGCGCATCCCCGCCTTCTCCAGCCGCCCGAGCGCGTCGTGCACGTCCTCGGCGACGCGCGCGTGGTCGAAGGTGGTGACGCGCACGTAGCCGGTCTGCGCGTCCAGCAGGAACGCCGCCGGCACCGCCGTCTGCTCCGACGGGCGCTCGCGCCGCACGCTGCGCTCGACGCGCACGCGCGAGCCGTCCAGCCGCTGGCGCGCCAGCCCGAGCGTCACGCGCGAGTGCTTCGGACCCGCGAGCAGCAGCTCCAGCTCGAACTCGCTCGACGCGCGCACCGGCGCGCCGTCGATGCTCGCCAGCTCGTCGCCGGGGAGCACGTCGGCGCGCGCGGCCTCGGAGCCCGGCGCCACGCCGACCACCGTCGGGACGCCGTCGCGCAGCGCGAACTGCACGGGCACCGGCAGCAGCTTGCCCTCGCGGTACGCGCGCTCCACCGCGGGGTCCATGCGGACCGCCTCCACGACGTACGAGTGCGGGTCCGCGGCCGCCAGCATGCCGCGGATCGCGCCCATGATGAGCGCGTGCTGCGACACGCTGTCGGCGTGGTTGACGCGCAGCAGGTTGAGAACCTGGCCGAAGAGCTGGAGGTCCTCGTACGTGGTGCGCGCGCGCGTCGGCCGCGGCGCGTCCTGCGCCGGCGCGGCGGCCAGCGGGGGGAGCGCGAGGCCGAGCGCGAGGGTCGCGACGCGCGCGGCGGCGCGGAGGGTGGCGGGCATGAGGGAGCGGTCAGCGTTCGGCGTTCAGCGATCAGCGATCAGCGTCCGCGCGCGAACGGCAGCGCGCGCGGGCGGCACGACGTATCCTAGGCACCGACGATCGACCCCGCCTCGCCGTTCCACCGGACGCCGTCGCGCGACCGCCCTCGCTGATCGCTGATCGCTGATCGCTCCGCATGCCCCCACGCCTCCGTCCGCTCTCCACGCGCGCCCTCGCCGCCGCGACGTGCCTCGCCTCGACGCCCGCCGCCGCGCAGCACGCCCTCGCGCCCGCGCCCTCCTCCACCTACGACCCCGCCGTCCCCACCCCGCGCGCGGTGCTCGGCTACGACGTCGGCGAGCGCTTCACGCCGCACCACCTGCTGATGCGCTACGTCGAGCGCGTGGCGCAGGCCAGCCCGCGCGTGCGCGTCGACACGCTCGGCCGCACGGCGGAGGGGCGCGAGGTCCTGCTGGTCGCCGTCACGAGCGCCGCCAACGCGCAGCGCCTCGACGCCATCCGCGCCGACGCGCGCCGCCTCGCCGACGCCGCCGCGCTGGGCGCCGAGGAGCGCCGCGCGCTCGTCGCGCGCACGCCGGCGATCGTGTGGATCGGCTACTCCGTGCACGGCAACGAGGCGTCGGGCGTCGAGGCCGGGCTCGCGATGCTCTACCAGCTGGCGGCCGGGCGCGACGCCGAGACGCAGGCGATCCTCGACAGCGCGGTCGTGCTGCTCGATCCCGTGCAGAACCCCGACGGCCACGAGCGGCACGCGCAGGACGTCATGCGCGCGCGCGGCGCGTTCGGCGTCCCGAGCACGCCGGCGGCGCTGGCGCAGCAGGGCAGCTGGCCGGGCGCGCGCGGGAGCCACTACTACTTCGACCTCAATCGCGACTGGTTCATCCAGTCGCACCCCGAGACGCGCGCGCGCATCGCCGGCTTCCTCGGCTGGATGCCGCACGTCGCGATGGACGTGCACGAGATGGGCGCGAACAGCACCTACTTCTTCGCGCCGCCGATGGAGCCGTTCAACCAGAACGTGCCCGCGAACGTGCTGAAGTGGTGGGACGTCTACGCCGCCGCCAACGCCGCCGCCTTCGACCGCCACGGCTGGTCGTACTTCCGGCGCGAGGGCTACGACGAGTTCTATCCCGGCTACGGCGTCTCGTGGCCGATCCTCACCGGCGCGACGGGCATGACGTTCGAGCAGGCGACGAGCGGCGCCGGCGCGATCCGCCGCACCGACGGCACGACGATGACGCTGCAGGAGGCGGCGCGGCACCACTACGCCGCCGCCTGGGCGACCACGCTCACGAGCGCGCGCCGCCGCGCCGAGCGGGTGGGCGACTACGCCGAGACGCGCGCGACCGCCGCGCGCGACGCGACGCGCGGCGGCATGCGCGCCGTGATCCTCGAGCGCGACGCCGAGGGGCGCGCCGACTCGCTGGCGGCGCAGCTGGCGCGCAACGCGATCGTGCTGCGGCGCACCGCCGGCGCGCCGTCGCTCGCCGGCGCGACCGCGTACACGGGCAACGCGCCCGGCGCGGCGCGCTTCGCGCACGGCGCGTGGGTGGTCGACCTCGCGCAGCCGCAGGGCCGCCTCGCGCGCGCGCTGCTGGAGCCCGACGCGGTGCTCGACTCGGCGTTCATCCGCGGGGAGCTGGAGCGCCGCCGCACGTCGCAGTCGTCGCGCTTCTACGACGTGACCGCGTGGGCGCTGCCGTACGCCTGGCGCGTGCGCGCGTGGACGACGCCGACGGCCGTCGCCGGCGCGGAGGTCGTCGCCCCCGCGGCGTTCGCCGGCCCGGCCGCGGCCGCGGCGCCCGCGCGTGCGTCGTACGCCTACGCCGTCGCGCCCGGGAGCGAGGCGTCGCTCCGCTGGCTGGCGGGCGTGCTGCACGACTCGGTGCGCGTGTGGCACGCGCCGCGGAGCTTCCGCGTGGGCGCGCACGACTTCCCGAACGGCGCCTTCGTCGTGCGCGTCGGCGCGAACGACACGACCGTGCACGCGACGGTCGCGCGCCACGCCGCCGCGAGCGGCGCGTCGGTCGCCGCACTCGCCACGGGGCTCGTGGACGCGGGCACCGATCTCGGCTCGGGCAGCGTGGTGCCCGTGCGCGCGCCGCGCGTCGCGGTGCTCGGCGGCGCGCCGGTGCAGGGCACCTCGTTCGGCTTCACCTGGTTCGCGCTCGACCAGCGCCTCGGCTACCCGAGCACCGCGCTGAGTGCCGACGCGGTGGCCGGCGGCGCGCTGACGCAGTTCGACGTGCTCGTCGTGCCGTCGGTGCAGGGCGCGGCGCTCGACCGCGTGCTCGGCGACGGCGGACGCGCGCGGCTCGGCGACTGGGTGCGCGGCGGCGGCACGCTCGTGACGCTCGACGGCGGGAGCGCGTGGCTCGCCGGCCAGACGTGGGCGCGGCTGCGGCTGCGCCGCGACAGCGCGCGCGCGGGCGAGGAGGCGGGCGCCCCGCTGCCGGTGAACGTCCCCGGCGCCGCGGTGCGCACGCTCGGCGACTCGCTCTCGCCGCTGCTCACCGGGGTCGACGCGCGCAACGTGCCGGTGCTCATGTTCTCCGACCGCGTCTTCCAGGCGCCGCGCGACCTGCGCCCCGGCGAGATCGCGCTGCGCCACGCGCCCGTCGAGCGCCTCCGCCTCGCCGGCTACCTGTGGCCCGAGATGCCGGCGCGCCTCGCCGGCTCTCCGTATCTCTGGACCGAGCGGCTCGGCCAGGGCCGCATCGTCGCCTTCGCGGGCGACCCCAACTTCCGCGACCTCTGGCGCGGGCTCCTCCCCCTCTTCGGCAACGCCCTCTTCCTCGGCAGCACCTTCTGATGACTCGACTTCCGCTCGGCGCTCCGCGCTCGGCGCTCACCGTCCTCGCGGCGACCGCCGCCCTGGCCGCGTCGGCGCCCGCCCACGCCCAGCACGCCCTCGCCCCGAACGACGGCGTCGCCTACGATCCCGCCGTCCCCACGCCGCAGTCGGTGCTCGGCTATCCACTCGGCGAGCGCTTCACGCCGCACCACCTGCTGACGCGCTACGTCGAGCGCGTGGCGCTCGCCGCGCCCGGCCGCGTGCGCGTCGACACCGTCGGCCACAGCTTCGAGGGGCGCGAGATCCTGCGTGTCGTCGTCGCGAGCGAGACGAACCGCCGCCGCCTCGACGAGATCCAGGCCGACGCGCGCCGCATGCTCGACCCGCGCCTCCTGAGCGCCGCCGACCGCGCCGCGCTCGAGCGCCGGCTGCCCGCGATCGTGTGGCTCGGCTTCACCGTGCACGGCAACGAGGCCTCGGGCGCGGAGGCGGGGATGGGCGTGCTCTATCGCCTCGCCGCCGGGCGCGACGCCGAGACGCGCGCGATCCTCGACAGCACCGTCGTGCTGCTCGACCCGCTGCAGAACCCGGACGGCCACGAGCGCCACGCGCAGGACGTCATGCGCCGCCGCTCCGCCTTCGGCGCGCCGACCGACCCGGCGGCGACGATCCACAGCGGCACCTGGCCCGGCCCGCGCGGGAGCCACTACTACTTCGACCTCAATCGCGACTGGTACACGCAGTCGCATCCGGAGACGCGGGCGCGCATCGCGACGATGCTGGCGTGGATGCCGCACGTCGCCGCCGACCTGCACGAGATGGGGACGAACAGCACGTACTACTTCCCGCCGCCGGCCGACCCGGTGCACAAGATGATGCCGCCGCGCGCGGTCGACGCGTGGAACGCGTTCGCCGCCGGCAATGCGGCCGCGTTCGACGCGAAGGGGTGGGCGTACTTCCGGCGCGAGCGCTACGACGAGTTCTATCCCGGCTTCGGCGAGAGCTGGCCGCTGCTCGCCGGCGCGACCGGCATGACGTACGAGCAGGCGTCGAGCGCGGGCGGCGCGATCCGCCGCACCGACGGCACGGTGCTCACGCTGCAGGACGCGGCGTCGCACCACTACACGGCGGCGTGGGCGACGCTCAAGACGGCGGCGCACACGCGCGCCGCGCGCGTGCACGACTTCGCCGAGTCGCGCCTGAGCGCGATCACCGACGCCGTGCGTGGCGGCGTGGGCGCGGGGCTGACGACCATCCGCAGCGTCGTCTTCCCGCGGGACCAGCAGGGGCGCGCCGACTCGCTGGCCGCGCAGCTGATCGCGAACGGCGTCGTGGTCAAGCAGGCGCGCGCCGCGACGACGCTGACCGACGCGACGCCGCTCTGGAGCGGCGGCCCGGCGAGCGTGAGCGTGCCCGCGGGCGCGTACGTCGTCGACCTCGCGCAGCCGCAGGGGCGCATGGCGCGCGCGCTGCTCGAGCCCGAGGCGGTGCTCGACTCGACGTTCGTGCGCGAGGAGTTCGAGGCGCGCCGCACGGGGCAGCCGGACCGCTTCTACGACGTGACGGCGTGGGCGCTCCCGTACACGTGGCGCGTGCGCGCGTGGGCGACGCGCAGCGCGGTGGCCGGCGACAGCCTCCCCGTGATCTCCGCCGCGAACCGCGCGGTGACGTCGCGCGGCAGCTACGGCTACGCGTTCGCGCCGGGGAGCGAGGCGTCGCTGCGCCTGCTCGCCGGGCTGCTCGCCGACAGCGTGCGCGTGTGGTACGCGCCGAACGCGTTCGCCGTGGGCGGCGCGCGCTTCCCGCGCGGCGCCTTCCTCGTGCGCACCGCGGCCAACGACACGGGCGTGCACGCGACGGTCGCGCGCCTCGCGCGCGAGTCCGGCGCCGCCGTCGCGCCGCTGTCGACGGGGCTCGTGGAGAGCGGCACCGACCTCGGCTCCGGCAGCGTGGTGCCGGTGCGCACGCCGCGCGTCGCGCTGCTCGCCGGCGACGGCGTGGGCGGCCAGTCGTTCGGCTGGACGTGGTACGCGTTCGACCAGCGCCTGCGCTACCCGACGACGCCGATCGAGGGCGGCGCGGTCGCGGGCGGCGCGCTCGCGCGCTTCGACGTGCTCGTCGTGCCGTCGTCGTCGGCCGGGGCGCTCGATCGCGTGCTCGGCGACGCCGGGCGCGAGCGGCTGCAGCAGTGGGTGCGCGGCGGCGGCGTGCTGATCACGCTCGACGAGGCGACCGGATGGCTGGCGAGCGAGCGCACGGGGCTCTCGCGCCTGCGCACGAAGCGCGACTCCGCGCGCGCCGACGGCGAGCCGGGCGCGCCGCTCCCGCCGCGCATCCCCGGCGCCGCGGTGCGCGCGCTCGGCGACACGCTCTCGCCGCTGCTGGCCGGCGTCGAGGACCGCGAGTTCCCGGTGCTCGCCAACGGCTCCACGGTCTACCAGGCGCCGCGCGACGTGCGTCCGGGCGAGCTGGTCGCCCGTCTCGCGCCGGCCGCCCGCGTCCGCATCGCCGGCTTCTTCTGGCCCGAGTCCGCGCAGCGCATCGGCGGCTCGCCGTGGCTCTGGACGGAGCGCGTGGGCCAGGGCCGCGTGATCGGCTTCGCCGGCGACCCGAACATGCGCGACCAGTGGCGCGGGCTGCTGCCGGTGTTCGGGAACGCGGTGTTCCTGGGAGGGGCATTCTAGCGATCAGCGATCAGCGTTCAGCGTTCAGCTGTCCCCGTGCGGCACGAGGCGCCGTGTGCCACGCGGAGGCAGCTGAACGCTGAACGCTGAACGCTGAACGCTGAACGCTCGAACGCCGATCGCTGAAGGCTCATCGCTCATCGCCCTCCATGGCCGATCCCACACCAGACGGATTCTCGCTGCGCGTCGCCACGCCCGCCGACGCCGTGCTGATCGCGCGCCACCGCGCCGCGATGTGGCGCGACATGGGGCGCCTGCAGGCCGACCAGTTCGACCCGATGGTCGAGGCGACCGCGCCGCGGCTCGCGCGCCTGATGACCGAGGGGCGCTATCACGGCTGGCTGCTCGCGCACGCCGACCGGCCGGCGCTCGTCGTCGCGGGGGCGGGCGTGGTGCTGCGCGAGCAGCTGCCGTTTCCGATCGACGGCGGGCGCGCGATCCGGTTCGGCGAGCAGGGGCTCGTCATCAACGTCTACACGGAGCCGGCGTACCGGCGGCGCGGGCTGGCCGAGCGGGTGATGCGGGCGCTGCTCGCGTGGTGCGAGACGCGCGGGCTGTCGAGCGTCGTGCTGCATGCGTCCGACGGCGGGCGGCCGCTGTACGAGCGGCTCGGCTTCGTCGGCACCAACGAGATGCGCTGGTCCGGCACGCCGGTGCGCTGACGGCGCCGACGACGGCGCGGCCGCGCGGGCGTGACCGCGCCGTGCGCATCGGGTAGACTGCAGCGACTTCCCGGGCGTGCCCCGCGCGGCGCCGACGTGGGCACCGGGCGCCGGCACGCTCGCCGCCGCCCCGATCGCATGCCCTCCGCCGCACCGCTCCTCCGCCGCTCGCCGCGCGCGATCGCCGCGCTCGTCGCGGCCGCCGTTCTCGACGCCTGCACCGATGCGCCGGGCGCGCCGGTGCCCCCGCCGCCCACGAGCGTGGACACGCGCCCGCTCACGATCGTGCCGGCGTTCCCGGTGCGGCTGGTGACCGGCTACCTGCGGGCCAACGTCGCCGCGACCGGCGCGGGCATCACGGCCGAGAGCCGGCTCGTGTGGCAGGTCGCCGACTCGGCGATTGCGACCGTGAGCCCCGATGCCGACATCCGCTTCGTGTGGATCGTCGGCCGGCGCGCGGGCAGCACGACGATCGTGGTCCGCGACGCGTCGAGCGGCGCGCGCGCCGAGCTGCCGCTGACCGTCGTCGATCCGCCGCCGATGCCGTGGCCCGCCGTGCCGCCGACGACCGCGCGCGTCGGCGACGTCGCGATCTCCGCCTCGCTCGCGATCGACAGCACGACGCTCGCCAACGGGGTGACCGAGCCCGCGCGCTACACGGTCCGCGCGACGCTGCGCAACACGGCGGGCGCGCCGCGCACCGTGCGGCTCGGCGCCTGTCCGGTGTGGATCACGGTCCACCAGGCGACGGACTGGTACGGCCGGCCGGCACGGCCGCCGGTGTGGAACGGCGACTCCACCGGCACGTGTGGCGGTGACGGCGCGGAGACGCCGATCACGCTCGCCGGCGGCGCGACGCACGAGGTGACGGCGTCGGTGGTGGCGGCCACGCTGCTCGCGCCGCGCCTCGAGCGGTTCGGGCAGCAGGTCCTGCTCGCGCACCTCCACGCCAACCTCCGCATCGACGGCGTGCCGGCCGTGGTGGAGGCGGGGGCCACCTCGCTCGCGCTGCCGACGGGCGCGCTGCGCGTGCGCGCGACCTCGGAGCTCGCGCAGGCGCGCACGTACACGCCGGATGTGGAGCCCGTGATCGTCACGCAGGCGACGATCACCAACGTGGGGAGCTTCCGCGCGCTGCTGGAGTACGGGATCTGCAACGTCACCCTGTTCGCGCATCGGACCGCGGACCGCAGCGGGTCGCCGGTGTGGCGCTCGGACGCCGTGCGTCCGTGGGAGGGCACGTACTCGCGCGGCTGCCCGATGCCGGGCGTCGGCGTGCTGCTCCAGCCCGGGGACTCGGTGCAGCAGCACTTCCGCGAGACGACGCGGCTCGTGGAGCTGCTCGGCGACTCGCTGCCAGACGGCCGCTACTGGCTCACGGCGCGCGTGCGCCTGCTGGCGCCGAGGACGACGTTCGACGTCGACGCGGGCGCGCTCGACCTCGCGCTGTCGCGCCCCCCGCTGCCCGCCGAGCGCGCGTACGACGGCGCCCTCTATCGCGCGAGCAGCGCGCTCGCGCCGGCGGGCTCGCCGCGCGGCACCGTGCGGCTCACCGTCGTCGCCACGCAGGTGAACGGCGGCGCGCTCCGGCGCTTCCCGGCCGCCTGCGTGGTGCGGCTGCTCGCGTACCGCGACCGCGCGCGCCGCGACGCCGCGCCGCTGTCGGGCGATGCCGACTGGCGGCAGCCGCTGACGGGCTGCGCCCCGGGCACGCAGACGCTCTCCCACGACCTCGGGCAGCGCCTGACCTTCACGACCGACGCGCCGGTCGCCGAGATCCTGGGCGGCGGGCGGCCGGCGGGGCGCTACCACCTCGCGGCGCTCGTGCGCGCCGAGGGCCGCGACCTCTACCTCTCGGCCGGGGAGCTCGACCTCGCGCGGTGAGCGACGCGCGCGGTTCACGCGACCCGCGCGCGCGATTAGTTGTGAAGGCACGGCGTCCGCGCTTCCGGCGGCGCGCCGTCCCCCGACCCGCTCCGCCCATGCGCCGCCGCCTCCTGCCGCTCGCCCTCACGCTCGCCGCGCTGGCGACGTCCGTCGGCGGCTGCCGCCTCCTCTCGCGTCCCGCCGCCGCGCCCGTGGACGCGGGTCCCGACGCGCCGCCCGCGCTCGCGGCCATCGACACCGCGACGCTGCGCCGCGACCTGTTCGCGCTGGCCGGCGACGCGCTCGCCGGGCGCGAGGCCGGCACGGAGGACGAGCTGCGCGCCGCCGCGTGGGTCGCCGAGCGGGCCCGCGAGGCCGGGCTGCGCCCCGCGGGCGACGACGGCACCTACTTCCAGTTCTTCCCCATGCGCCGCGTACGCGTGGCCGAGGGCGCGCGCGTGGTGCTCGACGGGACGCCGCTCGCGATGTGGGACGAGGCGGCCGTCGTCGCGCCGGTCGACGCGGCGCTGAGCCAGGTGCCCGTGGTCTGGGTCGGCACGGCGACGGGCGACTCGCTGCGCCGCTTCGACCTGCGCGGGATGGTGGTCGCCGCGCGGCTGGTGCCGCCCGCGCGGCCGCCGGTCTCGTGGATCAGCCTGCGCGAGTGGCGCTACGCGCGCGCGGCGCTCAACGAGCGCGTCGCGGCGCTCGCCGACGCGGGCGCATCGGCCGTGGTGCTGGTCGCCGACGACTCCACCGACGGCGCGTTCGCGTCGATGCTGCCGCAGCTGCGGCGCGGCGCGTACAACATCGACTCGGCGGGCACCGGGCGCCCGACCGCGCGCATCCCCGCCGTGTGGGTCCGCGCGCCGATGCTCGCGCGCGTGCGCGGCGCCAAGCGCATGACGCTCAACCTGCGTGCCGAGAGCTTCGTCTACCCGAGCGTGAACGTGGTGGCCGTGGCGCCGGGGCGCGACTCGACGCTGCGGGGCGAGCACGTGCTGTTCAGCGGCCATCACGACCACGACGGCGCGCGGCAGGTGGTGGCGGGCGACTCGATCTGGAACGGCGCCGACGACAACGCGAGCGTCAGCGTCGCGATGCTCGCCATCGGCCGCGCCTGGACGCGCGCACCGGGCCGCCGCTCCGCGCTCTTCGTCTGGCACGGCGCGGAGGAGCGGGGGCTGCTCGGCTCGCGCTGGTACGTGTGGCGCCCGACGGTGCCGCGCGCGTCGATCGTCGCGGTGCTGAACGCCGACATGATCGGCCGCAACCACCCGGACACCGCGGCGCTCCTCGGCTCCCAGCCGCCGCACCGCAACTCGAACGCGCTGGTGAACGCGGCGCTCGGCGCCAACGACCGCGTGAGCCGCTTCGTCGTCGACTCGTCGTGGGACCGCCCGACGCATCCGGAAGGCTGGTACTTCCGCAGCGACCACCTGCCCTACGCGCGCGCCGGGATCCCGTCGGTCTTCTTCACGACGCTCCTGCACGCCGACTACCACACCCCGCGCGACGAGCCCTCCCGCATCGACCTCGCGAAGCTCGCCCGCGTGACGCGCTGGATGTACGCGACTGGGTGGGCGGTGTCGGAGACGCCGGCGCGGCCGGGGGTGGTGCCGGGATTCCGGCTGGAGCGGTAGGGACGGCCCCGCGGGCGGTGAGCTGCGGGCTGCGGGCTGCGGATCGTGATTCCTGATCCTCCACCGTCGCGCCGGGCCCGAACGGCGAACCGCAGCAAGGATTGAAGTCGGATTGAGAAGCCGGACAAGATCTGATTGGCTCCGAGCCGGCGCGACGTCCCGTGCGCCTCGAGGAACTAATCCGATCTTGTCCGATCTTCTCCGGTTTTCATCCCTGCTGCTTTTCGGTCGTTCGGGTCGGACGCGCCGGCACCTCCCGGGCGGCCGCTCCGCAGCCCCGAAGCCCCGCAGCGCTTCCGGATCCGCAGCCCGCAGCCCGCAGCGCCCCGCGCGACGGGGCGCGCTCCCTCACTGATCCCCGGCATCCCTCCGCACCGCCTCCGTCCGCACGCGCGCCATGATCAGCGCCAGCTCGGCCTCGTACTGCTGACGCTCCTCCTGGGTCCAGAGCTCGCGATTGGCGGCGGTGCGGATGGAGACGAGCATCTCGTCGACCAGCTCGCGCAGCGCCGCGTTGCGGCGGCGCTCGGGGACGGCGGCGCTGGCGCCCGGCGTGGGATGGGCGTCGGGGTGGTCGGACATGGGAGCGGTTCCACGGGTGGGGCGGCCCTGGGGCCGGGGCGTCGGCCGGAGGGCGCGGCGGGCACGCCAAGGTAACGTCCGCGCCGGGCGCCGACAGGAGGCGAGGAGCGAGGGGCGCACGAGGGCTCGGGGCTGCGAGGAAGGAGCGCCGCGCGGCACGCGCGGAGTGGCGGCTCAAGTGGCGTCGGGCTGGCGACGACACTTGAACGCGCCCGGAACTAACCGGTCCGACCACGCCATGCGTTCCAAGATCCCGCCTGCCCTCCGCGTCTACGCCGCGCTCTCGCGCCGCCGCTGGCCCCAGTCCTACCGGGGCAAGCTGGTGGCCGCCCTCGCGTGCGCCGGTGGCGTCCCGCTGACCATCATCGGCGGGCTCGTCGCGCTGTGGACCGAGGACGGCCGCGTGGGCGCGGGGCTGGTCGTCGCCGCCGCCGTCGTCGGCGTCGTGGGCGGCGTCGTCGCGGCCGCCGCCACGCTGGCGCAGCTGCTGGCGCCCGTCGCCCTCACCGCGACCGCGCTCCGCCACTACCTCACGAAGTACACGAAGCCGCAGCTCCCGACCGAGTTCACCGACGAGGCGGGGCTGCTGATGGCCGACACGCAGCACGCCATCGACCGGCTCGACGAGATCGTCGTGCACGTCGCGACGTACGACCGGCTCACCGGGCTGCCGAACCGCATCCTCTTCCGCGACCAGGTCCGCCACGCGGTCGCGCAGTCGCGCCGCGACGGCCGCCCGATCGCGATCTGCATGCTCGACGTCGACGGGTTCACCAACGTGAACCTCTCGATGGGCCACCACGTCGGCGACTCGCTGCTGACCGCGGTCGCGCAGCGGCTGCAGACCGTCGTGCGCGAGACCGACATCCTGGCGCGCATGGACGGCGACGAGTTCGCGATCCTGTGCGCCGGCCCCGCGACCGTCGAGGGGCTCGACCAGCTCGCGCGCCGCCTGCTCGACGCGATGGCGCGCCCCTTCGAGGTCTCCGGCCGCCGCGAGGTCACGCTCGGCGCGAGCATCGGCATCACGATCTTCCCGACCGACGACGGCGACGTCGAGCAGCTGATCGGCAACGCCACGACCGCGCAGTGCGCCGTGCAGGCGACCGGCGGCAACGGCTACCGCTTCTTCTCGACGGAGCTGAACGCGCGGCTGCACCACCGCATGTCGACCGAGTCGGACCTGCGCCACGCGCTCGACCGCGGCCAGCTCGCGCTGCACTACCAGCCCAAGGTCGACGTCGCGAGCGGCCGCGTGCGCGGCTTCGAGGCGCTGCTCCGCTGGCAGCACCCGGTGCGCGGCCTCATCTCGCCCGTCGAGTTCATCCCCATCGCCGAGGAGACGGGGCTCATCGTGCCGATCGGCGAGTGGGTGCTGCGCCGCGCCTGCTCGCAGATCGCCGAGTGGAGGGCCGCGGGGCTGCCGGTCGTCGCCGTGTCGGTGAACCTCTCGGCGCGGCAGTTCAAGCACGCCGACCTCGTGACGGTCGTGCAGCAGGTGCTCGCCGAGACGGGCATCGATCCGGCGCTGCTGGAGCTCGAGGTGACCGAGACGCTCCTCATGGAGGACACGGGGCGCACGGTCGGCACGCTGCAGGCGCTGCGCGAGCACGGCGTCACGATCTCGCTCGACGACTTCGGCACCGGCTACTCGTCGCTCGGCTATCTCACGCGCTTCCCGATCGACGCGATCAAGCTGGACAAGAGCTTCGTGCGCGGCGCCGTCACCGACCGGCAGAACGGCGCGATCACGACGGCGATCATCGACCTCGGGCACTCGCTCGGCCTCACCGTCGTCGCCGAGGGCGTCGAGACGCACGAGCAGTTCGAGTACCTCGCGCAGCGCCGCTGCGACGTCGTGCAGGGCTTCCTCTTCGGCCGGCCGCTGCCGGCGGACTCGGTGCCGGGCGTGCTGCAGGAGTACGGCGCGCTCCCGCCGGGGGTGCCCGTCCCGCCGCGCCCCCGCGTGACCGAGCTGCGCCTGGCCTGACGCGATCGACGGTCGCGCGCGCCCCGAACGGACGATGCGCCCGGCCGCCACTCACGGCGTCCGGGCGCATCGTCCGTTCACGCGCGTGCGTCAGCGACCGGGGCTCACGACCCCTGCATGATGCGGGCGGCCGTCCGGAAGAAGGCCCGCACCTGCTCGCCCTGCGGGCTGAGCGGGCGGTCCGGCGCGATGCGCGACGCCGCCGCGGTCAGCTCGGCCCGCGCCTCGCCGCCGTGCTGCTGCCCGATGAGCCGGGCCGCGTCCATGAACGCCGCGTGCGCGTACTCGGCGTGCTCGTCGTTGTCCGAGCTGCGCTGCAGCTGGTCGGCCTGGCTGCGGATGCGCGACACGGTGGCCGCGTGGTCGCCGCCCTGCCCGGTCGACGCCGCGCCGAGCGCGTCGGCGAGCAGGCGGATGCCCTGCGACGTGTAGGGGTGGTTCTCCTCGGACTCCTGCGGCAGCGCCTGGTTGCCGCCCTGGTTGGCCCAGGTCACGAACTGCTGGACCGCGCCCGCGCCGCTGCCGGCGGCGAGCCCGCTGCTCGCGCCCAGGCCGTCGGTCCCGCCCGTCGTCGCCCCGCCGACCACCTCGCCGCCGGCGGCGCCGACCGTCGTCTGCGTCGGGTCGCCCACCGCCACCTCGGGCTCGGCGTTGCGCCCGAAGCGCGTGAGCGCGAACCCGACGGCGAGCAGCAGGAGCAGCGGGAGGAGCCAGCGCATCGGGCTCCGGCGCCGCGTCCCGACGGGCGTCGCGGGGACGGTGCGGTAGGGCTCCGCGGGCGGCAGGTCGCCGGAGCGGTAGCCCTCGGGCGGCACGGCGCCGAGGCGGTCGTGGTCGGGCCGGGGATCCCGGGGGTCGTTGTATGCGGCCATGAGGCGGTTCTCCACGATGTGAGGGCGCTGGGCGCCGAGTTGGGCCGTCGGACATGGCAACGGTCGCACCGCCGCGTCGCGGAGGCGTCGATCGGGCCCGAGGGGCGCGCTGGCCTCCCCGCCGGGGCCGCGCCATGCTTCGCCCATGCACGAGCCCCGGCTGCACCCCGATCCGTCCTTCGTCGCCCGGCTGGCCGCCGCGCGCACCGCCCACTCGCTGCCGCCGCTCGCCCGCGCCCGCAGCGAGCAGCTCGCGCGGCAGCTGCTCGCGGTGCTCTTCCCGCCGCTCGCCCCCGAGGCGCCCGCCTGCGCCGCGCGCGACGTGGCGGCCGAGCTGACCGAGGTGCGGGCGGCGCTGACCGCGCTCCTGCGCACCGTCGTGGCGGAGCCCGAGGACGTCGCGGCGCGCGCGATGGCCGCGCTCCCGGGCGTGTACGACGCGCTGCTGGAGGATGCCCGCGCCACGCACGACGGCGACCCGGCCGCGCGCTCGGTCGACGAGGTGATCGCCGCCTACCCGGGCTTCTACGCCACCGCGTGCCATCGGCTGGCGCACCTGCTCCACCGGCTCGGCGTGCCGGTGCTGCCGCGCCTCGTATCGGAGTTCGCGCACCGCGAGACGGGGATCGACATCCACCCGGGTGCCACGATCGGGCGCGCGTTCGCCATCGACCACGGCACCGGCATCGTCATCGGCGAGACGGCGGTCCTGGGCGATCGGGTGCGCCTCTACCAGGGCGTGACGCTCGGCGCCGCGGCGGTGGCCAAGGCGCTCGCGCGCACGCGCCGCCACCCGACGCTGGAGGACGACGTCGTCGTCTACGCCAACGCGACGATCCTCGGCGGCGAGACGGTGGTGGGCCGCGGCAGCGTGATCGGCGGCAACGTCTGGCTCACGCGCTCGGTGCCGGCGGGCAGCGTGGTGACGCACACGTCGCAGGTGGCGCGGCGGCCGGCGACCTGGGACGGGGTCGAGGACTTCAGCATCTGAACCGCTCGGCGACTCGCGCGCCGGCCGGGCGCTGGTGCGCCGGACGCTGCGGGCTGCGGGCTGCGGATCCTGAAGCGGAACGAGCTGCGGGGCTGCGGGGCTGCGGAGCGGCCGCTCGGCGGGCGTCGTCCCGCCGGTCCTGAACGGCCAACAGCAGCAGGGATGAAAATCCGATCACGTCGGATGAAGATCTGATGAGTCCCTCGCGGCGCACGGCGGGTCGTGCCACGCGGAGCGAATCCGATCTTGTCCGATCTTCTCGGATTTTCATCCCTGCTGCTCTTTGCTCCTGGGCGGCACCGCGATGGCGGCCGCTCGGCGCGGTGAGGGCTGCGGGCCGGTCGTTCCGCGGCGCCGCAGCCCCGCAGCGTCGTCAGATCCGCCGCCCGCAGTCCGCAGCTCCCGCCCCGGCGGTGCTTGCACGATTGCTGCGCACGGGCACCCCCGAATGCCGCCCCCGAACGCCCCTCCGCTCCCCGCGCCCCGCTCCTTCCGCGAGCGGCTCGGCGCGCTCCGCAACCTGCCGCCCTTCCTCGCGCTCGTCTGGCAGACCAGCCCGACGCTGACCAGCGCGACGCTGCTGCTGCGCCTCGTGCGCGCGCTGCTCCCGGTCGCGACGCTGTTCGTCGGGAAGCTGATCATCGACGAGGTGATCCTGCGCGCGCGCACGCCCGGCGCCCCCGACACGCTCGGCGCGTGGATCGCCAGCGGGCTGCTCGATCGGCTCCTCTGGCTGCTCGCGGCGGAGTTCGGGCTCGCCGTGCTCTCGGACGTGCTGGGGCGCGTCGTCTCGCTCGCCGACGCGCTGCTCGCCGAGCGGTTCTCGACGACGACGAGCATCCGGCTGATGGAGCACGCGGCGACGCTGGACCTCGAGGACTTCGAGGACAGCGAGCTGCAGGACCGGCTGGAGCGCGCGCGGCGGCAGGCGTCGGGGCGCATGACGCTCATGAGCCAGCTGTTCGGGCAGGCGCAGGACGTCGTCACGATCGCCAGCTTCGCCGTCGGGCTGGTGGCGTACGCGCCGTGGCTCATCGCGCTGCTGCTCGTCGCGCTCGTGCCGGCGTTCGTGGGCGAGGCGCACTTCAACGCGCGCAGCTACGCGCTGATGTACGCGCGCACGCCCGAGCAGCGGGAGCTCGACTACGTGCGGCAGACCGGCGCCAGCGTCGAGAGCGCGAAGGAGGTGAAGATCTTCGGCCTCAACGCCTTCCTCATCGACCGCTATCGCCAGCTCGCCGAGGGCTTCTACCAGGCGAACCGCCGCCTCGCGACGCGCCGCGCGGCGTGGGGCGGCGGCCTGACCGCGCTCGGCACCGCCGGCTACTACGTGGCCTACGGCTACCTCGCGTGGCGCACGCTCGCCGGCCAGTTCTCGATCGGCGACCTGACCTTCCTCGCCGGCTCGTTCCGCCGCCTGCGCACGCTGCTCGAGAACCTGCTCGCCGGCTTCTCGTCGACGGCGGGGCAGGCGCTCTATCTCGACGACCTGTTCTCGTTCTTCACGATCCAGCCCGAGATCCACTCGCCGGCGAACCCGCGCCCCTTCCCGTCGCCGATCCGCCACGGCTTCGTGTTCGAGGACGTGGGCTTCATCTATCCGGGCGCCGAGCGGTGGGCGGTGCGCCACCTCGACTTCACGCTGCGCGCGGGCGAGGTGCTGGCGCTCGTGGGCGAGAACGGCGCGGGCAAGACGACGCTCGTGAAGCTGCTCGCGCGCCTGTACGATCCCGACGAGGGGCGCATCCTGCTCGACGGCCACGACCTGCGCGAGTACGACCTGGCCGAGCTGCGCGCGAACGTCGGCGTGATCTTCCAGGACTTCGTGCGCTACCACCTCTCGGCGGCCGACAACATCGCGGTCGGGCGCATCGAGGCGCGGCACGACCGCGCGCGCATCGCGGACGCCGCGGAGCGCAGCCTCGCGGACGAGGTGATCCGGAAGCTGCCGGCAGGCTACGACCAGATCATCGGCAAGCGGTTCCGCAGCGGCGTCGAGCTCTCGGGCGGCGAGTGGCAGAAGGTCGCGATCGCGCGCGCCTACATGCGCGACGCGCAGCTGCTGATCCTCGACGAACCGACGGCGGCGCTCGACGCGCGCAGCGAGTTCGAGGTGTTCCAGCGCTTCAAGGAGCTGAGCGCGGGCAAGACGGCGGTGCTGATCTCGCACCGCTTCTCGAGCGTGCGCATGGCCGACCGCATCCTGGTGCTCGCCGACGGCACGGTGGAGGCGATGGGCACGCACGAGGAGCTGCTGCAGCAGCGCGGGCGGTACGCGGAGCTGTTCGAGCTCCAGGCCGCGGGGTATCGGTAGGGCGGCTCCGGTGCGCGGACGGGAGGATGGGGAGCGGTCAGCGTTCAGCGATCAGCGAACAGTCGGCTCCTCACACGGCCAACGTGGCCGGCAGCGGGCCCTCGTACGCCGATCGCTGATCGCTGATCGCTGATCGCTGATCGCCGATCGCCGATCGCCGATCGCTGATCGCTCAGCGTTCCTCCACCACCTTCGCGCTCCACGGGCAGTAGTACTTCACCGTGTCCACGAACTCGTCGACGTTCTCCTCGACGAAGCTCGGCTGCCCGTCGCACAGCTCCATCGACATGTCCGGCACCTCGACGGTGGCGGGATCGATGTGCCAGCTCCACGGCGCGTTGAAGCCGCCGTCGCCGCGCTGGATGCGGCCGAGGATGACGCCGCGCTCACCGCTCCGCATGCGGGCGCGCAGCGCGTCGATGGCCTCGGGGTCGGCGGCGCGCAGCGTGAAGCGCGTGCCGGTGACGTCGATGACGAACGTGCGCGTGCCGCGGCGGTCGTCGGCGTTTTCGGTGGGCGAGCTCTCGCACGCGGCGGCGCCGGCGAGCAGGAGGGCGCCGAGCGCGGCGTGTCGGACGGTCTTCAGGGTCTTCGCGATCTGCATCTACGAACGAATGAAGTGGGGGGATCGACGACGCGGCGGATGCGTGCCGCGTCCACCCGCCTTACTCGGCGTGCCGGGGCCGCGTCACGGGAACCGGATGCGGGCTGCGGGCGGCGGAGCCTGAACCCTGGCGCGGCGTGCTCGCGCCCGGACCGAACGGGCAAGAGCAGCAGGGATGCACGTCGGAGAACGTCTGATGAAAGTCCGATGGCTCCGCAGGGGGCGACGAGGAACGTTGCGCCCCACGGCGCCATCAGATCTTCAATCAGATCTTCTCAGATTTTCATCCCCGCTCCCGCCGTTCATCGCCGTCCCCTCGCCCTGGCGCGCCGCGATATGCTTCCACGACCGCACGCCGCGTCGCCGTTCCACACACACCGGTCCGCCATCATGCGTCACGACTCGATCCTCTCCGTCATCGGCGACACGCCGCACGTGCGCCTGCAGCGCCTCTTCCCCGACCGCCAGGTCTGGATGAAGCTCGAGCGCCAGAATCCCGGCGGCTCGATCAAGGACCGCATCGCGCTGGCGATGATCGAGGACGCCGAGCAGCGCGGCGTGCTGCGGCCGGGGATGGTGATCGTCGAGCCGACGTCGGGGAATACCGGCATCGGGCTGGCGATGGTGGCCGCGGTGAAGGGCCATCGCCTCATCCTCGTCATGCCCGAGTCGATGTCCGTCGAGCGGCGGCGCATCATGGCCGCCTACGGCGCGGAGCTCGAGCTGACGCCGCGCGAGATCGGGATGAAGGGCGCGATCGCGCGCGCGCACGAGCTCATCGCGCAGCACGGCGGCGAGGGGAAGGCGTGGATGCCGCAGCAGTTCGAGAACCCCGCGAACATCGCCGTGCACGTGCGCACCACCGTCGAGGAGATCCGCCGCGACTTCCCCGAGGGGCTCGACGCGATCGTCACGGGCGTCGGCACCGGCGGGCACATCACCGCCTGCGCGGAGCAGCTGAAGCAGACCTGGCCCGCGCTGCGCGTGCTCGCCGTCGAGCCGGCGAAGAGCCCCCTCATCGCGGGCGGCACGCACACGCCGCACAAGATCCAGGGCATCGGCGCCGGCTTCCTCCCGGCGAACCTCCACGTCGCCGCGCTCGACGGCAGCGTGCAGGTCACCGAGGAGGACGCGTTCGCGATGGCGCAGCGCGCCGCGCGCGAGGAGGGGATCTTCGTCGGCATCTCGTCGGGCGCCGCGCTCGCCGCGACCGCGCAGACCCTGCCGACGCTCGCGCCCGAGGCGCGCGTGCTGACCTTCTGCTACGACACGGGCGAGCGCTACCTCTCGATCGAGGGGCTCTTCCCGTCGCCCTGACGCGCGGCGTCGTCCTTCGGGTCCTTCCACTTCACCCGGTCGAGCGCGGCGGCCAGCGGCTCCGACACCGCGTCGAGCAGCGCGGCCGCCACCGCGCCCGGGTCGTCGCCCGGGCGCACGGGCGCCGTCGCGCGCACCGAGCGCGGATAGCCGCGCTCCACGTCGTAGACGAGCAGCACGAGCTGCGCGGTCGAGTCGCGGCGCAGCCCGACCGACCCGCTGACGACCGCCCCCGCGTGCGTCGCCAGTCCCGTGGCCTGCAGCGGCAGCCCGAGGCGGGCGAGCTCGCGCGTGGCGCCGGCATCGGGCACGTCGTGGCCGGGCATCGCGGCGATCGCGCGCCGCAGCCCGTCGCTCGCCTGCTGCACGGCGCCCCGGAGCTCCGGGCGCCCGGTGGCGTCGCTCAGGTCGAGCACCGCGACGCGGCGCACGCCCGCCTTCGGGCGGGGCGTGCGCGCGGCCAGCCGCGCGACGTTCGGGTCGGCCGCCAGGGCGGCGGCCGCGGCGGCCGCCGCCGCGGCGCCCACCGGGGGCACGACGAACACCCGCGCCCCCGCGCCGGGCGTCATCGGCCCGGGCGGCGCGTTGGGCGGCAGCGGGCTGCGCGGCTGCGGGATGCGCGCCTGCGCGGCGCCGGCGGCGCCCAGCTGCGCCATGGTGCGCCCGAAGTCCGGGCCGAACTGGCGCTCCAGCTCCCCGCGCACCGAGTCGCCGTAGCGCTTCCACGCCTCGGCGCGGATCGCCTCCAGCTCGGCGGGCGCCATCGGCCGCTCCTCGGCCTGCCGGCGCGCCGACGCCTCGGCGGCCAGCCGGCGCTCGACCGCGGCGGCGATCGCCAGCGAGTCGTCGCGGGTCAGCGCCGGCGGTCGCGCCGGGGCCGGCGCGGCGGCCGTGGGAGGCGGCGCGGGCACCGCGGCCGGGGTCGGCGGACCGGCGGGCGCGGCGGCCGTGGTCGGGGCGGGCGCCGCCGGCAGCGGGACCGGCGTGCCCTGCCGCGCCCGCGAGAGCGCGACGCCCGCCAGCAGCGCGAGCCCGGCGCCGGCCACCAGCCCGGCCACGAGCCAGGCGTGCCGCCGCTCCGCGCCGGTCGCCATCGCCTGGGTGGGGGCGGTCGGCGGGCCGCCGACCGGTGCCGTCGCGAGCACGGGCTGGTTCGCGGGACGCGTGGGCGCCGAGCCGCCGGAGACGGGCGTCACGGCCGGAGCGGTGGCCCCGCTGCGCGGCGTGGTCCCCGGCTCCGCGTAGGCGAACCCCTCGCCGCTCGACGCGCCCCGCTCGCCGCCCGCCAGGCTCACCCCCTGGGTCGCCGCCTCCAGGTCGGCGAGCAGCGCCTCGGCCGTCGGCGGGCGGTCGGACGCCTCCTTGGCCAGGCAGCGCATGATGACGTCCGAGAGCGCCGGCGGCACGTCCGGCCGCACGACGTGCAGCGGCTCGGGCATCCGCGTCAGCTGCGCCGCCAGCGTCGCGCGCGGCGAGTCGGCCAGGAAGGGCGAGGCGCCCGTGCACAGCTCGTAGGCCAGGAGGCCGGCGGCGTACAGGTCCACCCGGTGGTCGGCCGACGGATCGGCCGCCAGCTGCTCGGGCGCCATGTAGGCCGGCGTGCCGATCGCCAGCCCGGTCGAGGTCGCGCCGGTGACGGTGACGAAGGCGTCCCCCTCCTCGCCGCCGCTCGTCCCGCCGCGGGCCGCGCTCAGCGCCTTGGCCACGCCGAAGTCGGTGACGAGCGCGTGCGAGCCCTGCAGCAGCACGTTCCCGGGCTTCACGTCGCGGTGCACGATGCCGCGCGCGTGCGCGTGGGCGAGCGCGTCGACCACGTCGTGCAGCAGCCGCACGACGTCGCGGACCGAGAAGCGGCGCCCCCGGGCGAGCGCGGCGCGGACGCTCTCGCCCTGGATGTAGGGCATCGTGTAGTAGAACGTCCCCTCGACCTCGCCGGCCGCCAGCAGCGGCACGATGTGCGGGTGCTGCAGCCGCGCGGCGAGCTGGATCTCGCGCCGGAAGCGGTCGCGGTTGATGCCGGCCGCCAGGTCGGGCGGCAGCACCTTCACGACGACGGTCCGCCCCAGCGCGCGCTCCTCGGCGAGGAAGACGCGGCTCATCCCGCCGCCGCCCAGCTCGCGCCCGAGGGCGTACGAGGGCGTCAGCGCCGCCTCGAGGGCGTCGCGGAAGTGGTCCGGGGTCGCGCGCGGTGGCGCGCCGGCGGCGTCGGACGGCGCGTCGCTCACCGGCGGGTGGCGGAGCAGGAGGGCATGCGGTCGATCATAGCGCCGCCGCCGTGAGCCGGCGAGAGCCCCGCGTCACGAGCGCGGCCGGAGCGCTCCGCGCCCTACCGTCGGGGCCGTCAATCGGAAAAGTGCGCGTCTGCTGCCGTTTTCACGCAGTTGTCGCCCACGTGCGCCCTCAGTAGCTCCGGCTGTCGCAGATGTGCAGCAACAGAGCCGCCGTCGTCATTGCGCAACATGACAGCGTCGTCAACATTGGCGGCCATCGGCGCACCGAGGCGCCGGTACAACGGGCGAAGGAGAGGAGAGTGGCAAGATGCGTGCGCACATGACGTGGGCCAGGGTGTTTGCTATGGGAGCAGTCGCTGTGGCGATGGCGACCCCCGGAAAGGCATCGGCGCAGACGGCGACGCGCGAGTGGGAGGTCTGCGGTGGCAACAACGGCATGTCGAACATCATCTGCGCCGCCGCGCGGGTGTTCGTGGACAACACGACCACCACGGTGACGTTCTGGAATCTCGCCGGTCTCGGGGGCAGCGCTGCCTCGTGGGTCGTCACCAGCATCGGCTTCGACGGCATCGCGGCGTCGGTGGATGCCAATGGAGCCTCTGTGGTCAGCATGAGCGGACCGAGTCGGCCGGACAACCAGAGCAATGCGCCGGCTCCTTGGGAGCTCTTCAACAACGAGAACCTGGCCGGCGGTATCGAGGTCGACTTCGGCGCCTCCAATGAGGTGCCCGGGGGCGGTATGGACAACGGGATCGCCAGCAGCTGCGCACTCGGCAGCAGCCTGCCCGGTGGCGGGAATGCCCTCTGGGTGACCGTGAACAGCGGCTGCGCGAGCGGCTTCAACATCACCAATCCCGGCACGAACGGTGGCGCCGTTCAGTTCTCGTTCCTGACGGATGAGTTCTGGGATCCCAACGCGCTCGGCACGGTCTTCTACGTGCGCGCGCAGAACGGCCCGAACGGGTCGAGCATTGCGTGCATCGCCGGTGGTCCCAGCAACAACTGCAGCCCGACGGACGTGCCGGGCGGCGGCATCACCGGCCAGGTCGTCCCTGAGCCCTCGACCTACGCGCTCCTGGGCAGCGGGCTCCTCGGGCTCCTCGGCATCGCGCACCGCCGCCGCCGGGCCTGAACCGCGGCGCGTCACGTTGCTCGTCGTGCCACGCGGCGCCGTCCTAATAAGGACGGCGCCGCGTCTCGCTTTCGGCCCTGGAGGACGGGGTGTCGCATCCGCGCGGCACTACCGTGGCATCGCTGCGTCATTGCGCGAGCCGTAGTTCTCCCCGACATTGACCGCAAGAGAAGGAGAGCTCAGCCGTGCGGGCGCCACCACCATAAGGGAAGGAGCGAGGGGACGATGGGTCAGCGACGCAGCATCGAATCGATCGTGGCGGGCGCCGTCGCACTGCTCCTGGCGGTCCCGGCGGCGCTGTCCGCGCAGACCACGCAGAACTACGGCGAGTGTGGAACGGACGGCGGCGTGACCGCGTGCTTCGGGGCGCGGATCACGTACAACGCGGGCACGCTGACGCTCCTGCTCCAGAACAACAGCGGCGCCGATGGCCCCTCGCGGATCTCGGGCTTCGCGCTCTACGACCTGACGTCGCCCTTCCTCAGCGCCACGCTCGTCAGCGCGGGCATCCGCAACCTGACCACGAATACGCTGACCGCACTGCCGGCCGACTTCCTCAATACCGAGCTGCCGCCCGGCCTCAACACCGGCAACGGGCGCAACTCGCCGGCGGCATACCAGTTCACGTACAGCCTGGGCGGATCCGGCGGCAACGCGGCGCAGGGCGGACTCGTCCCTTGCACCGCTGCGGGGACTCTGGTCCCCGTTGGCGGGTCGGGCATGATGCTCGGCACCTGCTCCAGCCCGTTCGTGTCGGCGCTCGAGCTGACGTTCACCGGGGTCACTGGCATCCAGTCGGCCGGCGACGTGAACCTCGCCGTCCGCTTCCAGTCGGTCGGCAACGGCTCGCTGCGTTGCTTCACCTCGTCGGGACTGAGCAACGACAACTGCACCACTGACCCGGACAACCCCGGCGGCGGGATCACCGGCCAGGTCGTTCCGGAGCCCTCGACCTACGCCCTGCTCGGCTCGGGCCTGCTCGGCCTCGCGGGCATCGCGCGCCGCCGCCGTCGCCAGGGCTGAGCGCGGGCCGACTGCACGGCAGGAACGACGGCGGGGCCCGGGCGATGTGCCCAGGCCCCGCCGTTCGTATGGCGGCGTCCCGCCGCGCGGCCCGCGTCAGAGCTTCTTGATCTTGACCGCGACCTGCGCCGAGGCGGCGCGCCCCTGCGCGTCCGTGACGGTGACGCGCGCCGTGTAGCTCCCCACCGCCGGGTAGCGATACGACGTCTTCGCCGTCGTGGAGGTCGCCGTCGCGCCGTTCCCGAAGCTCCAGGCGTAGCCGACGATCGCCCCGGTCGACGCGCTCGCGTCGAAGGTGCAGGACGAGCGGCCGGCCGCGCAGCTCACGACCAGGCTGGCCGTCGGCGCCGCGCTCGGAGCGGGCGTCGGCGTCGGGGTGGGCGTCGGGGTGGGGGCGGGCGCGGTCGTGATCGGCGCCTCCAGCCCGCGCGTCTGCAGCAGGCGGTTCGGGGAGCCGCTGCCGAGCCCGGTCAGGCGGTCGACGCTCGCGACGGCGAGCAGGCGCTCGGCGATCTGCGCCGGCGTCGCCGCCGGATTGGCCTGGAGCACCAGCGCCGCCGCGCCCGCGACGTGCGGCGCCGCCATCGAGGTGCCGTTCATGGCCGCGTACCCGCCGCCGTAGCTCGACGTGATGTACTCGCCCGGCGCGTACAGGTCGACGCAGCGTCCCCAGTTCGAGAAGCCCGCCTGCGCGTCGCCCTGCGTCGAGGCGCCGACCGTGACCGCCGCCGCCGCACGCGCCGGCGAGTAGGCGCACGCGTCCGATCCGTTGTTGCCCGCCGCGACGACCACCGTGACGCCCGCGGCGACGGTGTTCGCCACCACCTGGTCCAGGTAGGCGTCGGTCCCGTAGACCGTCAGGCTCATGTTGGCGACGGCCGGCTTCTGCGCGTTCCGCGCGACCCAGTCCAGCCCCGCCGCGAAGCCGCTGCTGGTCCCCTGCCCGTCGCAGCCGAGGACGCGCACGCCGTAGAGGCGGGCGCCGCGGGCGATGCCGACCGTCGCGCCGCCCGCCGTGCCGGCGACGTGCGTGCCGTGCCCGTTGCAGTCGGCGGTGCCGTTCCCGTCGTTGACCACCGAGTACGCGCCCGAGGCCCGCCCGCCGAACTCGGCGTGCAGCGGGTTGATGCCCGTATCGACGATGTAGATCGACGTCCCGGCGCCCGTCTGGCTGAACTCGTACGAGCCGCTGAGCGGAAGGGCCGGCTGGTCGACGCGGTCGATGCCCCAGGAGGCGAGCCCCACCTGGACGTCGGCGACGCGCGTCACCCGGTCGGGGTAGACCGCCTCGACGTTCGGGTTGCGGGCGAGCGCGGCGGCGGCCTGCGCCGGCAGCCGGGCCGCGAAGCCCTCGAGCGCCGTCGTGTAGGTGTGGCGCACCGTGCCGCCGTGCTCCGCCGCCAGCCGGCGCGCGAGCCCCGGCGCGTCGGCCTGCCCGCGCCGGAAGACGACGACGTACTCGCCGGGGATGATCTCGTCGACGGCGGGCGTGGCGGCCGCGGCGCGCGCGGGGGCGGCGGCGCGCCGCGCGGTCGACGTCTCCGCCTGCAGCCGCGCGCCCTCGGGCGTCGCCGGCGCGGCGGGATCCTGGCAGGCGGCCAGGGCGAGCGTGCCGGCCAGGCCGGCGGGCACGAGGGGCGAGCGCGAGCGGGTCGGGCGAGCCGCGCCAGGGGCGCGGCGTCGGGGCGAGGGCATGGGGCTCCGTCGACGGGTCGTTCGGCGGCCCGGCCGGCATCGCCCCCTCCGGGATGGAGGTCGGCGGAAGCCCCGTGGCTTTGCGTCCCCGCCTTTCGACGGGTTTGCCGTTGTCGCGTCCCGGACCCGCGGCGCGGATCCGACGGCGATCTGCCGATGGCTTGAGGGCAGGGGTGCCGTCAGGCAGACGACGGCACCGGCGCACGGTCACCCCCGCGCGCCCCATCCGTCGGGCCGGCGGCCGCTCGCGTGACGGTCGACGCCCGCGGCGCCGCGCGCTGGGTCAGCCGGCCGGCGACAGCGCGTCCACCAGCACCCGCCATCCGCCCCCCTCGCGCCCCCAGACGCGCAGGTAGGCGCCCTGCTCCGCGACCGCGCCGTCGCTCCCGCGCAGCGCGTACGTCCCCCAGGTCACGCCCAGGTCCCCGGCGCGCGACACCCGCGCCTCGCTCGTCTGGTACTCGAGCACCGCGCCCGGCACCCGGCCGACGCGGGCGGCGATGGCCGCCGAGGCGGCCTGCGGACCCACGGCCGGCGCGCTGCCCGGCCAGAGGGCGCGGACGTCGGACGCCGCCACGGCCGCCAGCGCCGCGCCCGCCCCGTTCGCGCGCCCCGCGGCGGCCAGCCCGCGGTCGGCGATCAGCAGCATCGCGCGCTGCCCCTCCGCCACCGCGGCCGACGACGCGGCCCCGCGCGCGCCGGTCGCCGCGCCGCCGAGCGGTCGCGGGACGAAGGCCGGGGCCGGGGTGGCGTTCGGCGTGGCCGGCGCGTCGGCCGTCGGCGGGCCGTCGGCGCCGACGTCGACGAGCACCTTCCACCCCGCGTTGGGCTGCCGCGTCCACACGGTCGCGAACTGCCCGTGCGACACGGCCGTGTCGCCGGCCGTCGCGCGGAAGGTGTACGGCCCCGTCGTGAACGCGAGGTCGCCCGACGCCGACGCCGCGCCCCACGCCGGCGCCCAGCGGAAGAGCGGGCCGGGCGCCGGCACCGTCGCCCAGTACGGCTTCGCGAGCGCGATGCGCTCGCGGAACACGACGCCGTCGTCGGCGAACGCGGCGAGCGACGCGTCGCGCATCCCGCGCGCCTCCGCATCGCGCGCGTACGCCCGCTCGGCCGCCACGACCGCGTCGAGCGTGCCGGCGGTGGTGCCCGCGGGCGGCGGCGCATCGGTGGCGCTCTTGGAGACGCGCTGCGGCGCCTGCGCGTGCAGCGGCGCGGCGGTCGCCGTCAGCAGCAGCGCGAGCGGTGCGAGAGGAGCGAGGCGTCGTGTGGACATGACCGGCAGGTGTGAGTGTGACGTCGTCGTCATGAGTGCGCGCGTCGTGCGGCGCGTCGCGCGTCGCGCTTGCACGCGATCATGAGCGTGCGTTCATGATCGCGTGATCCGTCGTCCGCTGCCAGCGCGCGCACGCTCGCGTCGCGCGGTGCGCGTGCGCGTCGCGAGCCATGCGGCGTGCCGTCGGGCGACGTGCCGTCAGGCGGCGCGCGGCTCGGAGGCGGGCGCGCCCTGGTGCGCGCGCCAGTCGCGGCGCCACGCGACCCACCCCGCGATCGCGAGGCCGAGGAAGACGAGGTAGAGCGCGGCGGTGGGGAACAGGCCGCGGCTGATGAACACGGGGACGTACACGACGTCCACGGCGATCCACACCAGCCAGTTCTCCAGCAGCTTGCGCGTCATCATCCACTGCGCGACCAGGCTGACCGCGGTGAGCGCGGCGTCGACGTAGGGGATGCTGGCGTCGGTCCAGCGTGCGAGCCCGCCCCCCACGAGCACCGCCCCGAGCGCCGCGACCACCGCGAGCAGCGGCCAGAGGCGCGCGGGCGTGCGCGTGACGGGGAGCGGCGTGCGGCGCGCGCCGCCGAAGCGCCACTCGTACCAGCCGTAGAGCGACAGCGCGGCGTAGACGAACTGCAGCCCCATGTCGGCGTAGAGCTTCGCGCGGTGGAAGACGACCGCGTACAGCAGCACGCCGACGAACGCGGTCGGCCAGCTCCACAGGCGCTGGCGGGTGCTGAGCCAGACGCTCACGGCGTTGACGAGCGCCGCGACGATCTCCAACGAGGACACGACAGCGGAAGGGTGAGGGTCGGCGTAGTGTAGCGCGGGTGACGCCCCACCGCACCACGAGGTCTCTGCCCGAACGGATGCTCCACGTCCGCTCGCGCGGTCCACGTCGCGTGCGCGGACGTCGTGCCCGTGCCCCGTTCACCGCCCCGCACGCCCGCCCGCTCCTCCCCACACGGCGTGCACCGCTCCCCGGAGGGATGATGTTCCGACGTACGTCGCCGTCGGCGGCGCCGCCAGGCGCCGCCACCGCGCCCCTCGCCCGTGCGCCCCTCGCTCGTGCCCTCGCGCTCGGGACGCTGCTCGCCGCCAGCCCCGCGCTGCTGGCCGCGCAGGCCACCGGCCGCATCACCGGCACGGTCACCGACTCCGCGGCCGGACGCCCGCTCGGCCAGGTCCAGATCCAGATCGCGGGCACGCGACTCGGCACGCTGACCGACGAGAGCGGCCGCTTCACGCTCGCCAACGTCCCCGCGGGCGAGGTCACCGTCGACGCGCGGCGGCTCGGCTACCAGCCGATCACGCGCCGCCTGACCGTCGCCGCCGGCGGCACCGCGACCGTCGCGCTCAACATGCGCACCGCGACGCTCACGCTGCAGGCGGTCGTCACGACGGGCGTCGTCGACCCGACGAGCGGCACGCGCGTGCCGTTCACCGTCGGGCGCGTGGACTCGGAGAACGCGCCGGTGCCCGCGACCAACGCGGTCGAGACGATCCAGGGCAAGGTCGCCGGCGTGAACGTCGTGCCGAGCGGACAGGCGGGCAGCGGGACGAACATCATCCTCCGGTCGCCGACGAGCATCAGCAAGTCGAACAGCCCGCTCATCGTCGTCGACGGCGTGATCCTCAGCCAGTCGTTCGACGCCTCGAGCGCGGACCTGGAGTCGATGGACGTCGAGAGCGTCGAGATCGTGAAGGGCGCGGCCGCCGCGTCGCTCTACGGCTCGCGCGCGTCGGCCGGCGTGATCCAGATCCGCACGCGCCGCGGCGCCAACCAGGCCGAGGGCACCACGCGCGTCACCGCGCGCTCGGAGTACGGCAGCAACGCGCTCGGCAACAAGGTCGACTGGGCGCAGCACCACTACTACCGCACGAACGAGGCGGGCGAGTACGTGAACGCTGCCGGCGCCGTCGTGCCGCGCGCGCAGCGCGTCGCCAAGCCGGTGTACGCGCGCTTCCAGGACCAGACGTACCGCGACCCCGTCTTCGACCAGGTCGACCGCTTCTTCGATCCGGGCAACTTCGCGAAGAACTCGGTCAACGTCGCGCAGAACGCGGGCAAGACGAACTGGTTCCTCTCGTTCGTGAACTCGCGCGAGGACGGCGTCGTCCTGAACAGCGGGAAGTACGACCAGAACGACGTCCGCCTGAACCTCGACCACCGGCCGAACGGGAGCCTGCGCCTGTCGTTCAGCGGCTACCACAGCCGCAGCGACCGCCAGAACCTGTACGGCGACACGTTCTTCGACCTGATCAACCAGGCGCCGGACGCCGACCTGCGGCAGCCCGACCCCGACGGCACGCCGTACATCTTCCAGCCCGACCCGGTCGAGGGGCGCGAGGAGAACCCGCTGTACGTGCTGTCGACGGAGCGGAACAACCGCCGCCGCGCGCGCACGCAGGGCAACTTCGAGGCGCGCTTCGCGCCGCGCGAGTGGGTGAGCTTCGACGCCAACCTGTCGTACGACCGCTCCGACCGCCGCACCGACTTCTTCCTCGACCGCGGCCTCAAGACCGAGGGCTTCAGCACCGCCGACGGCGGCCCGGGCGAGATCTCGCAGTTCGCCGGCACGACCAACGCGCTGAACGCCGCGACGAGCGTCAACTTCCTCCAGAAGTTCGGCGACCTGACGGTGCGCACGACGGGCCGCGCGCTGATGGAGCGCGAGAACAACCAGACGACGACCGCCGAGGGGCAGGTGCTCGCGGTGCCGGGCGTGCAGAGCCTCGACAACGCCACGCAGCGCTTCGTCGAGTCGGCCGTCACCGAGATCCGCACCAACAGCTACATCGGCTCGCTGGGGCTGGAGTACGGCGGCCGCTACATCCTCGACGGCCTGGTGCGCCGCGACGGCTCGTCGCTGTTCGGCCCCGAGGAGCGCTGGAACACGTACTACCGCGCGTCCGCCTCGTGGCGCATGGGCGAGGAGTCGTGGTTCCCGCTCAAGGGCGTGTTCACCGAGTTCAAGCCGCGCATCTCGCAGGGCACGGCCGGCGGCCGCCCCGACTTCGAGGACCAGTTCGAGACGCTCGCCTTCCTCGAGGGCGGCGGGCTCCAGAAGCAGACGCTCGGCAACCGCTTCCTGAAGCCGGAGCTGGCGCGCGAGACCGAGTTCGGCCTCGACATGATCGTGCGCGACCGCTACTCGCTGCAGCTCTCGTACGCGCGCAACACGGTGCGCGACCAGCTGATCGCGGTGCCGCTGCCGGCGGCCTTCGGCTACACGCAGCAGTGGCAGAACGCGGGCACGGTGACGGGCAACACGCTCGAGGGGACGTTCGAGGCGCAGATGATCCGCCGCCCGAACTTCACCTGGCGCCTGGGCGTCGTCGCCGACCGCTCGCGCAACCGGATCACGGAGTTCGACCGCAGCTGCTTCTCGCGCAACACGGTCGCCTACGTCTGCGCCGGCGAGACGCTCGGCGCGATGTACGGCTTCCAGTTCATCGGCGACCCGAGCCAGCTGCCGGCCGACGCGCAGGCGCGCGCGAGCGAGTTCCAGCGCAACGACGAGGGGCTGCTCGTCTACGTCGGCCCGAACAACCGGTTCACCGAGGGCGAGACGAAGCAGCTGTGGGGCACGACGGCGACGATCGGCTCGGGCGTCTACGCCTGGGGCATGCCGATCACGCTCAAGGACGCGAGCGGGAGCGCCACGCTGACGCGCATCGGCGACGGCAACCCGGACTTCCACTTCGGCGTCTCGAACAACGTCTCGTGGCGCAACTTCCAGGCGTTCGCCCTGGTGGACGCCAACGTCGGCGGGCAGGTCTACAACCAGACCAACCAGCGCATGTACCAGTGGGCGCGCTCGGGCGACGTGGACCAGACGGGCAAGCCGCAGGAGCTGAAGAAGCCGGTCGAGTACTACGTGGCGCTGTACGCGGCCAACGACCCGACGTCGTACTTCGTGGAGGACGCGGGCTTCGTGAAGCTGCGCGAGGTCTCCGTGAAGTACCGCCTGGGCCAGCGCCTGATGGCGCCGCTGGCGCGCCTCGGCGCGCGGCAGGTCGCGCTGTCGGTCATCGGCCGCAACCTGCTGACGTTCACCGGCTACAAGGGCTACGACCCGGAGATCGGCGTGAACGGCGGCCTCACGCGGCTCGACAGCTTCGCCTACCCGCGCTACCGCACGTTCACGGGCAGCATCGACGTCCAGTTCTAACATCACTGCGGACTGCGGGCTGCGGACTGCGGATCACACCGCGAGCCGTTCCAATCCGCAGTCCGCAGTCCGCAGCCTCCTGGAGATTTCATGCGCAGATTGAAGTTCGCCCTCACGCTCGGCGGGTTGCTCGCCGCGGGGGCCTGTCAGGACCTGGCCGTCACCAACCCCAACGAGCCGGATCGCGAGCGCGCGACGCAGCAGCCCGCCTCGGCCGAGTCGTTCGTGTCGAGCGCGTTCCGCACCTGGTGGCCGGTGGCGGGGCACGACGACTACCCGTCGTGGGCCACGAGCACGATGGCCCGCGAGATCACGTCCGGCTTCGCCGACTTCGGCCAGCTCGAGCTGTCGGCCGAGCCGCGCGCGGCGTGGAACAACAGCCCGGTGAACGCGCGCAACGACGTCACCGAGGAGCCCTGGTACGACCTGTACGCGACCATCTCGTCGGTCAACGACGCGCTGATCGCGATCGACTCGGGGCTCGTCATCGGCGACGCGGCGCGCACGGCGCGCACGCGCGCGGTCGGCAAGTTCATGCAGGGGCTCTCGCACGGGTACCTGGGCCTCTACTTCGACCGCGCGTTCGTCGTCGACGAGAAGCTCGCGCTCGACACGGTGCGCACCTTCGAGTTCCAGCCGTACCCCGAGGTGCAGAAGGCGGCGCTCGCGCAGCTCGACTCGGCGATCGCGATCGCGGCCGCGAACAACTTCACGCTGCCCGAGAACTCGTGGCTCTTCCAGGCGATGACGCGCGACCAGTTCGTGCGCCTCGCCAACTCGTTCGCCGCGCGCCTGCTGGCGTACACGCCGCGCTCGCGCGCCGAGCGCGCCGCGGTCAACTGGACCGAGGTGATCCGCCGCATCGACGCGGGCGTGCAGGCCGACTTCGCGCCGATCGCGCAGCAGGACATCCTGTGGGACGACTGGAAGCGCCTGATCGCGCGCGTGCGCACGGGGCCGCCCTCGGACTTCGGCCGCCCGAGCTACTGGGTCCTCGGCCCGGCCGACTCGGCGCAGGGCTTCGTGAACTACGTCAACACGCCGCTCGAGTCGCGGACCGCGTTCCAGATCCGCACGAAGGACCGCCGCATCCAGGGCGCGGGCGGCCCGACGACGCCGGGCCGGTACGTCGGCTACAACGCCAACAACATCTTTCAGGTGGCGCGCGGCACGTACCGCTTCTCGCACTACTACTACCTGCGCAACGGCACCGGTAACACGTGGCAGGCGGGCCCGCAGCTGGCGCTCACCGTCGCCGAGATGGACCTGCTGAAGGCCGAGGCGCTCATCCGCCTGAACCGCGCGGCGGAGGCGGTGCCGCTCATCAACAAGACGCGCGTCGCCAACGGCGCGCTGCCGCCGGTGACGGTCGCCGGCCCGCCGGACGAGCCGGGGTGCGTGCCGCGCAAGCAGAACGGCCAGTGCGGCTCGCTGTGGGATGCGCTGCGCTACGAGCGCGGGATCGAGCTGCTCGGCGTCGACGGCGTGCTGGCGTGGTTCGACGCCCGCGGCTGGCAGACGCTCCCCGCGAACACGCTCGTGCACTTCCCGGTGCCCGGGCGCGAGCTGGGCACGCTGGCGCGCGAGTCGTACACGTTCGGCGGCCCGGGCGGCCAGGGAGGCGCCCCGGCGCCCGACCCGGAGCGGTGCCCGGTGGCCCTCGCCCGATGCCCGTCGTGAGGCGCGGCTGATCGTCCGCTCGTGCTCGAAGGGCCGGCTCCCGCTCTGGGGCCGGCCCTTCGTGCGTTCGTGTCCGCGGGACGGGCGCTCGCGTGCGACGGCGGGGGCGGTGGAGGGCGTCGCCGGCTCGCAAATCGCAGATTTGAGGTCGCTCGGCGACGCCCTCCACCGCCCCCGCCTGCGAGCCGTGTCGCGGGGGCTGGCACGATCGGACCGGTCACCACGTTCGGCGTGCGCCGCTCCACGCGGGCGCTCATCCACGAGGGGCGGTCGCGCTTCGCACTGCCGGTCGCCGTCGTGCGGCGCGCGCTGAACGCTGAACGCTGAACGCCTCGCCACCCGCTCACCGCTCACCACCGGACCACCCCCATGCCCACGCTCCAGACCACCGCCGCCCCCTCGACCACGCTCCACTACCAGGATCTCGGCAGTGGCGCGCCGGTGGTGCTCATCCACGGCTGGCCGCTGAGCCACCGCATGTGGGAGGCGCAGATCAACGCGCTCCTCGACGCGGGGCACCGCGTGATCGCGTACGACCGCCGCGGCTTCGGCGACTCGGGGCGGCCGGCGGGTGGGTACGACTACGACACGTTCGCGTCGGACCTGAACGACCTGATGACCACGCTCGACCTGCGCGGCGCGACGCTCGCGGGCTTCTCGATGGGCGGCGGCGAGGTGGCGCGCTACATCGGCCGCTACGGCGAGGACCGCGTCGCGAAGGCGATGCTCCTCGGCGCCGTCCCGCCCTTCCTGCTCAAGACCGACGACAACCCCGACGGCGCGCCGCAGTCGCTGTTCGACGGGATGCTGACCGGCGTGAAGAAGGACCGCGCGGCCTTCCTCGCCGACTTCTTCCCCAACTTCTACAACACCGACACGGTCGCGTCGCACGCGGACCTGATCCCGCTCAGCAAGTCGATCGCCTGGCCCGCCTCGCCAATCGGCACGCAGCAGTGCATCGTCGCCTTCGGGACGACGGACTTCCGCGAGGACCTGAAGCGGGTCACCGTGCCGACGCTGATCGTGCACGGCGACGCCGACCGCATCGTGCCGCTCGACATCTCGGGGCGGAAGTCGCATGCGATGATCGCCGGCAGCCGCCTCGAGGTGCTGCAGGGAGCGCCGCACGGGTTCGCGGCCACGCATGCGGAGGAGCTGAGTCGGTTGATGGTGGAGTTCCTGAACGCGTAGCCGCGGGGGGCTGCGGACTGCGGGCTGCGGATTACCTGCCGCTGCGGGGCTGCGGGGCTGCGGAACTGCCGGCCCGCAGCCCCCGCGGTGTCGAGCGGCCTCCGTCGTCGCGCGATCGGGGAGCGAACGGCAGCAGGGATTGAAGTCCGATTCTGAAAAGCGGACAAGATCTGATTAGTCCCTCGCGGCGCAGGGGACGTCGCTCCACGCGGAGCTAATCCGATCTTGTCCGATCTTCTCCGATTTTCATCCCTGCTGCTCTTGATAGTGCGGGTCCGACGCGCCGATGCAGGAGCGGCCGTGGAGCGCACCCATGGTGCAGACGTCCCATGCGCGCGCGCCCGCGACCGGCGATCGTGGGCGGCCGCCACCGGGCATCGCCGGCCGGCGGCCCGTCCTCGCTCCCGTCTCCGGATGTCGCACCGCTCCCGTCCACGCGCGCGCGCCGCCCTGCTGCTGACGTCCTGCGCGATCCTCTCCGCGCGCCCCGCGGCGGCGCAGCGCGCGGGGGCGCGGGGCCAGGAGCCGTCGATGGCCGACAGCGCGCGCGCGTATCTCGCACGTGCGCTCGACTCGCTGCAGGCCACCTCGCGCCATCGTGCGACCGCGCCCTGGCGCACGATCCGCGACAGCGCCTTCGCGCTCGCCGCAGGCGCCCGCACGCCGCGCGAGACGCAGGGCGCGCTCCAGTGGGCGCTCGACCGCGTCGACCGGCACAGCGACCTGCTCGTGCCGGCGCCCCGCTACTCGGCGGAGCTGCTGCCCGGGCGCGTGGGCTACGTGCGCGTGCCGTCGTTCAACGGGCCGGCGACGAACGCGACGCTCGCCGACTCGCTGCAGGAGGGGCTGCGGCGGCTCGATGCCGGCGGCGCCTGCGGGTGGGTGGTGGACCTGCGCTGGAACCCCGGCGGCAACGTCTGGCCCATGCTCGCCGGCATCGGCCCGCTCATCGGCGACTCGGTGGCGATGATCTCGACCGTCCCCGAAGGGCGCGCGTGGACGATGTATCGCGACGGCCTCTCGTTCGAGCGCCCCGCGCGCGGCGCCGACCGTCCCTACACGCGCGTCACGGTACCGCCGGTGACGCTGCGCCACCCGCTGGCGCCGGTCGCGGTGCTGATCGACAGCATGACGGGCAGCTCGGGCGAGGCGATCGCGCTCGCCTTCCGTGGGCGCCCGCACACGCGCTTCTTCGGCACGCCGAGCGGCGGCGCGTCGACCGTGAACCGCACCGTGCGCCTGAGCGACGGCGTGGAGATGCTGGTCACGGTCGGCGTCATGGGTGACCGCACGGGACGCGGCGACGGCGGCCGCCTGGCGCCGGACGAGCTGGTCCCGTCGCCGCGCGACTACCTCCCCCGGCCGAGCGACGCGGTGGCGGGCCGCGGGGCGGCGTGGGTGCGGGCGCAGGCGGGCTGTCGCGAGTAGGGACGGCGGCGCGGCGCGGGCGCGCGCCGTGAAGCAGCCGGGGCCCGCGCGGCGTAAGATGGGGCGTCGATCGCCGCGCCCTCCACCCGCCGCCCCTGGCTGCCATGCCCGCTCGCTCCTCCTCGTCGCGCGCCATCGCGGTCGGCGCGCTGCTCCTGCCGGCCGCGTCCCACGCTCGCGCGCAGGCGCCCGTGCGCGATCCCGTGCGCGATCCGGCGCGCGCGACCGCGATCGTCGATTCGATCGTCGGCGCGGCGATGGCGAACGGGCGCGCGGTGGGGATGACGGTCGCCGTCGTGCGCGGGCGCGACACGCTCGTGCTCGAGGGCTACGGCCGCGCGGAAGTGGAGCACGACGTGCCGACGCCGGCGCGCGCGGTCTACGAGATCGGGTCGGTCACCAAGCAGTTCACGGCCGCCGCGATCCTGCAGCTCGCCGAGCAGGGGAGGCTGTCGCTGGACGACGAGGTGACGCGGCACCTGCCGACGTATCCGACGCAGGGCCACCGCGTGACGGTGCGGCGACTGCTCGACCACACGTCCGGCATCCGCAGCTACACCGAGATCCCGGAGTTCGGCGCCATCGCGACGCGGTCGCTGCCGCAGGACACGCTGGTCGCGCTGTTCGCGAGCCGGCCGTTCGACTTCGCGCCGGGCGCGGGGCAGGTCTACAACAACTCCGCGTACTTCCTGCTCGGCCGCATCATCGAGAAGGTCAGCGGCACGACGTACGCCGACTACGTGCAGCGCCACCTGTTCGCGCGCGCGGGGATGCCCGACTCGCGCTACTGCGACGACAACGCGGTGGTGCCGCGCCGCGCGCACGGCTACCAGGTGCGGCGCGACACCGTGCAGCGCGCCGACCGCATCTCCCACGCGTGGCCGTACGCGGCCGGCTCGCTGTGCAGCACGGCGGGCGACCTCGTGGCGTGGACGCGGGCGCTGCACGGCGGGCGCATCCTCGGCGCGGCGGCGTATCGCGAGCTGCTCGCGCCGGGCACGCTCGCCGACGGCACGCGGCTGCGCTACGCGAAGGGGCTGTTCGTCGGCGACTCGATCGCCGGCCACCTCGCCGTGCACCACGGCGGCGACATCCCCGGCTACTCGGCGCACCTCGCGTGGCTGCCCGGCGACTCGACCGTCGTCGCGGTGCTGACGAACACCGCCGGCCCCGTGCGCCCCGACGCGCTGACGCAGTCGATCGTCGCCGCGCTGCTCGGCGACCGCACGCCGAAGCCGCTCGCCTTCCGCGGCCGCGTGGCCGACTACGCGGGCGAGTACCGCGGCGTGGGGCGCGGGCGCCCGCAGACGCTGCTCGTCGCCGCCGACTCCTCCACGGGCGCCGCGGGCGCGACGCTCACGCTGCGCGTCAACGGCGCGCCGGCGCAGCCGCTGGCGTACCTCGGCGGCGAGACGTGGGGGCGCGGCGCGGCGCGCTACACCTTCGTGCGCGAGGGCGGGGCGCGGGGCGCGGTGACCGCGCTGCGCGCCGACACGCGCGCCGTGTACGCGATCGCCGCGCGCGTCCCGGCCGCGACGCCGGCGGCCGCCGGCGGCACGCGCTGACCCGCGCCGACACGCCGATCCCACGCGGACCCCGACCCGAGGACTCCCCGATGCCGTCGCCCGAGCAGCCCGCGTCCGCCACGCCGCCGGCCGCGTTCGACTCCGCGATCCCGATCCTGCGCGTGCGCGACCTGCGGGCGAGCGTCGCGTACTACGTGCAGGCGCTCGGCTTCACCGTCGACTGGCAGGACCCGGGCGGCATCGCCTCGGTGTCGCGCGATCGGTGCTGCCTCTTCCTGTGCGAGAACGACCAGGGCACGCCGGGGAGCTGGGCGTGGATCGGCGTGCCGGACGCGGAGGCGCTGCACGAGGAGCTGCACGCGCGCGGCGCGACCATCCGCCAGCCGCCGACCAACTTCGACTGGGCGCTGGAGCTGCAGGTCGAGGATCCCGACGGCAACGTGCTGCGCCTGGGCTCCGAGCCGAAGCCGGGCGTCGCGCACGGCCCGTGGCTCGACATGCACGGGCGCCGGTGGATGCCGACCGCCGAGGGCGCGTGGGTGCCGCTGGACGCGCCGGGTCGACCCGAGCCGCGGACCGTCGACGCGCCCGCGGCCGATGCGTCGTCGAACGATGCGCGCGACGCGGAGACCGACACGGCGGAGACGCCCGCGGTGGACGGCGGCGCCGCATCCACCGCGTCGATCGCGTCGCACGCGCCGGCCGAGGACGTGGTGGAGCGCGTGCGCGCGCTCAAGCTGCAGGGCGAGCGCGCGCGGCGCGCGGGCGACCTCGCGGGCGCGCGGCGGCTGTACGAGGAGGCGCTGGCGCTCGAGCGCACGGCGGGCGACCCGCTGGAGCTGGCGCACACCCTCCGCCACCTGGGCGACGTGCTGCACGACGCGCGGCAGTGGCAGGCCGCGGAGACGCTGTACCGCGAGGCGGTGGCGCTCTACCGCGCGCAGCCCGCGCCGCCGCCGCTCAACCTCGCCAACGCCCTGCGCGCGCTGGCCGTGGTGAAGCAGGAGACGGGCGACTCCGACGCGTCGCGCCGCCTGTGGGAGGAGGCGAGCCGACTCTACCAGCAGGCGAACGTGCGCGAGGGCGTCGCCGAGAGCGCGGGGTGGGCGGCGCGGCTGGCGTGGCGCGCCGGTGACCTCTCGCGCGCCCGCGAGTGGCTAACCGCGGCGCGCGCGGCGAGCGACGCGTCCAACGATCGCGACACGTGGAAGTTCGTGCGCGAGGTGGGGGTGGAGCTGGGAGGGTGACGTCGGAGTCCCGGCTCCGCGTGGCGGGGGCTGCGGACTGCGGGCTGCGGATCTCTCGCGGCTGCGGGGCTGCGGGGCTGCGGCACGACCTCGGGACGTCCCGACGTGCCGTTCCGCAGCGCCGCAGCCCCGCAGCGTCGTTTGGATCCGCAGTCCGCAGCCCGCAGTCCGCAGTGCCTCCAGTGGACGGTCGCCGTCCTCCGGCGGCGACGACGGGTGCTCGGCGCGCGAGGCGGCGCGGGCGGCAAGCGATTGCGTCGTCGACGCTTGCGCGTGCGACGGCGAGTGTGGTCGCGATGGCGGGCGGCGTGCGAGGCGCGGACGCGTTGGTTCCGTCGTCGCCGTCCGGAGTGCCCGATGTCCCGCGTCCTCCTCCCGCGCGCCGCGCTCGTCGGCGTGCTCGCGTGCTGTCCCCTCGTCGTCGCCGGCTGCAGCGCGAGCGTCGGCGGCTTCCCCATCGCGCTGCCCGATCCGCGGCGCGAGCCCCCGCGTGAGCCGACGCGAAGTCCGGCGCCCGCGCCGCGCCGGCCGACGTCCACGACGGGCGGCGCGTCGGCGGTGCGCGTGCTCCGCGTCGCGGACGACTACCTGGGCGTCCCGTACAAGTGGGGCGGCACGTCGCCGCGCACGGGGTTCGACTGCTCGGGCTACGTGCAGTACGTGTACGCGCGCGAGGGAGTGAAGCTGCCGCGCACCTCGCGCCAGCAGGCGGTGGCCGGCACGCGGCGGGCGACGCGGTGGGACGCGGCGTCGCCGGGCGACCTGGTGATGTTCGCGAACCCGGGCGAGGCGATCAGCCACGTCGCGTTCTACGCCGGCGACGGGCGCATCCTGCACTCGAGCGGGAGCGGCGGCGGCGTGCGCTACGACGACCTGTCGACGAAGCGCGGGCGGTGGTACCGCGAGCGGCTGGTCGCGGTGCGGCGCGTGAGCCCGCGCGGGCCGGCGATCGCGCGCGGGCTGCTGGAGGAGCTGGGGCTGGGGGAGGTGCGGTTCGATCCGCCGGACGGGGCGCCGAGACCCTAGAAAGCGTTCAGCGTTCAGCGATCAGCGATCAGCGTGACCGGCGCGAGGGCGTCTCCCCGTCGCGGGACTGACTGAACGCTGCACGCTGATCGCTGCACGCTTGCGGTTCCCGCTTGCTGCTACGCGTTCCACGTCATACACTGGGCGCCTCACCGAGCCCGCGCCGACGATGGCCGTGGCACCCGGCGGGCGCGCGCGCATCACGCGAGAGCTCAGCGCGCCGCGGCGCCGGGGCGTAGGACGGGCGTTCACCGCACGCCCGTCTCCTGCCGCATCCCGATGCCATCGACTCCTCGCGCGACCCGCCGCGCGCTCCTCCGCCCGGCCGCCTCGCTCACGTCCGTGGCGATGCTCGCCGCCGCCTGCGCGGCGCCGCGCGCCTCGTCCAGCGCCGCGACGTCGGCCGAGCCGCCGCTGGCGGGCAAGCGCGTGGAGGCGCGGCGCGGCGTCGTCGTCACGAGCGCCGCCGACGCGTCGAACGCGGGGCTGGCGATGCTGGCGCAGGGCGGCAACGCGATCGACGCCGCGGTGGCCGCGTCGTTCGCGCTCGGCGTCGTCGATCCGTCGCAGACGGGGCTCGGCGGCTACGCGGTGGGCGTGGCGTGGATCGCCGGCGAGCGGCGCGCCGAGGTGCTGGAGGCGATGGGACAGGCGGGCGCGGACCCCGCGTGGGGGCGCCCCGATCCGCAGGCGCCCGCGGGCCCGACGAGCTTCGACGGCGGCGACGCGCGCCAGCCGCGCACGGCGCTCGTGCCGGGCTTCGTCAGCGGGCTGCTGGAGTGGCACGCGCGGCGCGGGAAGCTGCCGCGCGCGGCGGTGCTCGCGCCGGCGATCGCACTGGCGCGCGACGGCTTCGTCGTCGGCCCGCTCAACCATCGCCTGTTCGCGGCGAGCGTGGACAAGCTGAAGGCCGACCCCGAGGCGGCCGCGCTGTTCATGCCGGGCGGCGAGGTGCTGAAGGTCGGCGACCGGCTGGTGCAGCCGAAGCTGGCGACGCTGCTGGAGGCGATCGCGCGCGACGGGGCGCCGGCGTTCTACGCGGGCGACTTCGCGCGGCGCGTGGCGGAGAAGACGCGCGCGGTGGGCGGGCTGCTGGACGCGGCCGACTTCGCGGCGTACCGCCCCGCGTTCCGCCGGCCGGTGTGCAGCGCGTTCGGGCGCTTCACCGTGATCGGCGCGCCGTCGCCGGTCGCGGGCGCGTCGCTGGCCGAGCTGCTGCAGCTGGCCGAGCGGAGCGGGCTGACGCGGATGGGCGATCCGACGCGCGATCCGCAGGCGGCGGTGCGCCTGGCGGACGCGGTGCGCGTGAGCGTGGCGGACCGCGCGCTCGCGGGCGGGCATCCGGAGTGGCAGCCGGGCCCCGTGCGCGGGCTGTCGAGCGGCGCGTTCGCGGCGACGCGCGTGGCGCTGGTGGGGCAGGCGGTGCGCGACACGCTACCGCGCGGCGACGCGTGGGCGCACGAGAGCGCGGCGGTGGACGCGCGGTGCGCGGCGCTCGATCCGTATCCGGTGACGGCGCGTCCGGCGCGCGACGGTGCATCGCCGGGTGGTGCGCCGGGCGACGAGACGCGCGACGATCTGCGGCTCGATCTGCGCGACGACGCGGAGCTGCACGGGAGCCAGACGTCGCACCTCGTCGCGATCGACGCGAGCGGGAACGCGGTGTCGCTGACGTCGAGCGTGGGCGTGCTGTTCGGGTCGGGCGTGTACGCGGAGGGCGTGTGGCTCAACTCCAGCGGCAACCTGTTCGGGCGCACGGGGCGCGCGCCGGGACGGAAGCCTGGGAGCGCGCTGACGCCGACGCTGATGCTCGACGGGACGCGCGCGCGGTTCGGGCTGGGCGCGGGGGGCGCGGCGTACATCCCGACGGCGGTGGGGCAGGTCGCGCTGCGCGTGGCCGGGTGGGGGCAGGAGCCGTATGCCGCGCTCGCGGCGCCGCGGCTGCAGCCGGCCGCGATCGGGCGCGCGCTGGAGATCGAGCAGGGGTTCGCGCTGCCGGTGTACGGGGCGCTGCGGGCGCACGGCTACGTGGCGACGAACCGCGTGGCGAACCTGCAGTTCGCGGGGGTGCACCTGTTCTGGGTGCGCGACGACGGGGTGATCGTCGGGGCGGCGGATCCGAGAAGGGACGGGGTCGCAGCGGGCTACTGAAGGCGGAGCAGCGTTCGAGGCTCGCGCTGCGTATCGCGGAGCCCAAGTGCAACCAGGTGCGCTGACAGGCTTGCGCGGACTGGTCGGTATTGGCACGACACACGCCCACGACGGATACATGCGAAGAGCGCGGTTGGGGAAGCAAGTAAGCCAACGGGGCGCAGATCCGTCTGCCCATCAGCTCTAGTGATCTGCTAAACGATCCACACTAAGGACCGCTGACGCTATCTGAAGACCGGGAGGACGCGCCTGATCCCACCGGCTCTACAGGCCAAGGGCGACTGCGACGTCGCGGCGGTGAGGGTGTTAAGAAAATCGGGATCCCGAGACACCACACCGAAGAACACATACCACATGCGACCTGGTCATCTCATCATCCCACAGTCTGCAGCGGTAGGACAACACGCCACCGTCGCGGCACCCGGCCCTGTAGTGATTGTCGGCGCAAACGGCGCAGGTAAGAGTCGGTTGGGTGCATGGCTTGAGTTCGATGGACCACAATCGAGCATCGTCAGGCGCGTCGGCGCACAGCGGTCCCTTCGTATGCCGGACGAGGTGATACCTCGAACTGTCGAGATGGCGGAGCTTGCACTCGCCTATGGCTTATCAAGCGCGCATGCAACGCCAGAAGCTCTACGTAACATTACCCAGAATCGACAGAACGATCGGAACTACCGACGCAACAATCGCTGGGGGGGTGATCCGATCGTAGGCATGCTTAGCGACTTCGATCCGCTCCTGTCTGTGCTCTTCTCAGAGCATACAGATGCGGCGATTCAGCTGCTGAAGGCGTTTCGCGAAAACCCAGTGGGGAGCACAATCCCACAGCCGCCAGAAACGCGTCTCGACCGCGTGAAGCAAGTGTGGGAGCGTGCCCTTCCACATCGCGAGCTAGTCCTTCGAGGTAGCACAATAGAGGCGCGTCCAGCTGGCGGAGGCGTCACCTATAAGGCGTCTGCTATGAGTGACGGAGAGCGCGTAGCGTTCTACCTGATCGCACATGCCTTGGTAGCGCCAATCGGCTCCATAATCGTGGTGGACGAGCCGGAGGTTCACCTCCATCGAGCCATCCAAGCGCAGCTCTGGAATGAGATTGAGCAGGAGCGTGGCGACTGCCTGTTTGTCTACATCACTCACGACCTAGAGTTCGCCGCCAGCCGTGCTGGCGCGGTAAAGATCTGGCTTAGCGGGTATGACAATGGCACGTGGAAGTGGGAGCAATTACCCGATTCGCGAGACGGAAGCGGAATTCCCGAAGAGGTTCTACTCACCGTCCTGGGGAGCCGTAAACCCGTCCTGTTTGTCGAGGGTGATCGTGGGAGCCTTGAGCAGGCGATCTTCGCGAGAGTCTATCCTACGTGGACCGTAGTGCCCCGTGGAGGCTGTGATGCCGTGATCAGCGCAGTAACAGCGTTCCGCTCGTTGCAGGACCGGCACCGATTTCAGTGTTGCGGCGTGGTGGATCGTGACTACAGATCCGATAGTGCGGTACAGGCACTGGCTGAGAAGGGGGTGCATGTTCTCTCCGTGCATGAGATTGAAAACGTGTTGCTGGCAGAAGACGTGCTTCGGGCAATTGCAACGCACCTCGCCATTGCCGAGCCGAACACAGTGGTAGATCAGGTGAAAGAATGGGTCTTTGGTCAGCTAGCCGCTGATAGACCGCGTGCCGCATCAGCCGCGACCGCCGCGCGAATTGAGGAGTCTCTTCGCGTCTTTGACGCGAAGGCGCAAGGTGAGGTGGCGCTGCGCGACGCTGTCGCCCGCTTGGTGGCGAACGTCGACGTAACTGCACTCTATGCTGAAGCGGCGAATAACATCGATAATGCAATTGGCGGTCGCGACTATCGACGCGCGCTTCAGCTCTACGCGAACAAGGGCTTGGTGAAGCAGGTAGATCGATTCTTCGGGCTGGGTGGAGGAGGCTACGTACAGCTCGTGCTACGGCTTCTTGGCCGTCCCGAGGGCGGGCCGCTCATAAGAGCGCTTGCCGCAGTAACCCCCACCCTCGCGCCGCAGTCGCCAGTCTGAGGAATCGGCGGACTTCAGTGCCACGCTGTGACTGTGGTATGGGCGCGCGGCTCAGTGAGAAGCTTGATCTCTGAGCTTCCGCGGCACGCGTGCACACGATGATGGAAGCGGTGTTTGCGCGCCGCCAGAGAATCTCTCTCTCTTAGGAGTCACATGCCCGGCGGACTTGGATACGGTCTCTATCAGGGCGCTCGTTCTGAGTACCTCGCCCTCTTTCTTCTATCGCGAATCTGTATCGTCACTCCTGTGGGCCGCGAGAGTGACGTGGGTGTTGACCTGGTGTGCCACACCGCTCATCGAGTCGGTAAGCGGCTGCAGGCAGGTCTCGGCTTTCACGTCCAGGTGAAATCCGAAGGAGCAGTTGCGGGTTACGGCATCGCCGACCCGAAGGCGCGGGGCAAGCCTGATCCCTTTGCAGTGCAGTGGCTCCTCAGTCTAGAGCTTCCACTCTTTCTCGCTGTTGTCAGCAAGGCGTCGACGCGGCTGAAACTCTACAAGACTACCGAGCTCCGACGGGTAGAGTACTCCGCGAATAGTCCGCCTGCTGGGATACGTCTGGTGCCTGACATGCCAGAGGCGCACGGTGAGCCGCTGATGGTGGCTGCGGAGAATCAGATCTTGGACGTTCCGCTCGGATCGCCGATTCTGGATCTCGGCGAGCGCACAATTTCAGGCTTGAAGGAATCCGATCGCATCGCTTCGAACTTGGCCGAATGGGTGCGACTCGAAGCGGAGAATCTCGCATCCCAGCGCTCACATCTGGACGTCTTTACGTATCCGCTGAACTATTCTCCGAACGAGCGCCCTTCGGGACAAACATTCCGTCACTGGAACACACGTCCACCGACGATCCAAAGCTTTCAACAGCTTGCTACTCTGCTGGCCACTGTTGGAGAGGGCTATCTCGCCGAGAACAGAAGTTCAAGTGATATCGCCATTCTAGAGCCGGCGGCACGCTGGTTGGTTGACCAACTTGGTCAGCATGGGCAGTTGAACGATCTATTGCTGCAGTTCGTGGCCGACGTCTCTCGAGATCGGACCGCGCCGTAGCCTGTAGGTGGACCGGGCGCTTCGCAGGCATACGCGCATTCTCCAAGCGCCGCTTGTAGACGGGTTTCTCTGCAATGCTCGGCAGCGAGAGCGCCTTGATCTCAGCCTCGCGCGACAAAGGTACGGTGAGCCACTGCCCCGCATACGTCGATGACACACGTCATGAACCACCGTTCACGCGCGGACGGCTACCGTCAGCATCGTGACCGCGACGTCCAGATGCCCGGCGGTCGCCAGCTCGACGTGAACGAGCGTGCAGATTACGCCGCTTAGCGAGGTTCTGCATTCGTACTACTGGAAGAGCGACTCGCGCCGCGCACGCGGCCCGAGTGCCGGTGCACACATCGTTTACCGGGCGTAACGGTGTCGATCCTCAGCGTCTCACGGCCGAGATCCAACACCGATGGATACACCGTTGACCTACACATTCCTCACCCGCCGCGAACTGCTGGCCGCCCTCGCATCCGCCGCCGCCCTCCCGCTGGTGTCAGCGTGCAACCGCGACGCCGGCACGTCGCGCCCGACGACGAACAGCAGCGACGCCGACGCCCTCGCCCTGCTCGACCGCGTCGGCAACGACCTCCTGCGCCTGCTCCCCGAGCAGGCGACCTCGCTCGGCCTCGACGTCGGCGCGCGCGCCGCCCTCCGCTCCCAGCTCGCCGACCGCTCCCCCGCCGGCCAGCAGCGCATCGCGCAGCAGCTGCGCGCCGACCTCGCGCGCCTCGACGCCGTCGACCAGAGCGGCCTCTCGTACGCCACGCGCACCAGCCTCGCCGTCGTCCGCAGCGCCTACACCACGTCGCTCGAGGGCTTCGCGCTCCCCTACGGCGACATCACCGTCGGCGGCTGGCGCAACACGCCGTACGTCGTCGTCCAGAACGTCGGCGCCTACCTCGACGTCCCCCGCTTCCTCGACGCCGACCACCGCATCGAGGGCGCGCCCGACGCCGAGGCGTACCTCGCGCGCCTGCAGTCGTACGCGCGGCAGCTGGAAGGGGAGCTCGAGCGCATGCGCGCCGCGCGCGGCATGGGGCTCGTCCCGCCCGCCTTCCTGCTCGACAAGGCGCTGCGGCAGATGACCCTCTCCGCGCAGAGCGCGCGCGAGGGCGGATCGCTCGTGGAGTCGATCGCGCGCCGCACGAAGGACATCCCCGGCGACTGGGCCAGGCGCGCGCGCACCATCGCTGCCGGGGAGATCGCGCCCGCGCTCGACCGGCAGCTCGCCGAGCTGCGCGCACAGCGCGCCGTCGCCACTGCCGACCCGGGCATCGCGGCGCGGCCGCGCGGCGAGGAGTTCTACCGCTGGGCGCTCAAGGCGTCGACCACCACGACCATGTCGCCCGACGAGGTGCACCAGCTCGGGCAGGACGAGGTGCGGCGCCTGCACGGCGAGATGGACGCGATCCTCAAGGAGATCGGGTACACGCAGGGAAGCGTGGGCGCGCGCATGCAGGCGCTCGCGCGCGACCCGCGCTACCAGTTCGCCGACGGCGACGCGGGGCGCGCCGAGATCCTCGCCCTCATCGACGACCGGCTGCGGTGGATCCGCGCGCAGATGCCGCGCGCCTTCCACACGCTCGTCGACCCGAACATGGAGGTGAAGCGCCTGCCGCCAGAAGAAGAACTGGGCGCGCCGGCCGCGTACGGCGGCGCCGGGTCGATCGACGGCAGGATCCCCGGCCGCTTCTGGATCAACCTCCGCACCACCGACCTGCACAGCCGCTACAGCCTGCCCGACCTCACCTTCCACGAGGCGATCCCCGGCCACATCTGGCAGGGCGAGTACACGCACGACATGCCGCTCGTCCGGCAGATGCTCGCCTTCAACGCCTACTCCGAAGGGTGGGCGCTGTACGCCGAGCAGTTGGCCGACGAACTGGGGGCCTACGCGGACGACCGCGTCGGGCGGCTCGGCTATCTACAATCCATCGCCTTCCGCGCCTGCCGCCTGGTCGTCGACACGGGTCTCCACGCGAAGGGGTGGACGCGCGAGCAGGGCGTCCGCTTCCTCGTCGACGTGAACGGGTCGAACCCGGAGGAGGTCGCGAGCGAGGTCGATCGCTACTGCGCCTGGCCCGGGCAGGCGTGCGGCTACAAGGTGGGCCACAGCGAGATCGTCCGGCAGCGCGAGCGCGCGCGCGCGACGCTCGGCGCGAAGTACGACCTGCGCGCGTTCGACGACACCGTGGTGCGCGGCGGCAACGTGCCGCTCGACGTGCTCGCGAAGAACGTCGACGAGTACCTCCGGACCGCGGCGCGCTAGATCGGGCGGTCCGCGCCGGGGCGTGCGGACGTCGGGTCCGCCCATCGTTGGTCTGCGTGCTCGCCGTGGTGGCAGATGGGTGCCTCGCATGCGGCTTGCGGGGCGCCGCGGCTCGGGACGCGCCGGTCGACGCCGGCTGCCTCCCGCACGCCGGTGATCCCGTCGCGACCGTCCCGCGCGGTCCCTCGTCGCGACGGAGACCGGAGTGCGCACGTTCCTGCCGTCGGTTCCCCTCGGGCGCACGACCACTTCAGGAGGCAACGGTGTTTCGACCACTGCTCATGGCCACGGCCCTCGTGGCGCTGACGGGTGCACCGGCTCTGGCACAGCCCCGCTACTCCGACGTGTACTTCTTCGGCACGAGCGAGCTCGATACGGGGAACTGGCTGCTCGATCCCACGCTGATGAACCATCCCTTCGCGCCCACGGCCGCGAAGGGCTACTACGCCGGCCGCTGGCAGTCCGGGCCCGCCTGGTCCGACTACTTCGCCCGCGCGCTCGGGCACGACGCGACGCCGTCGCTCGCGGGCGGGCAGAACTACGCCTACGGCTTCGGCTGGCTCGGGCCGCTCCCCGGAGAGTCGACGCCCGCCACCGGCTCGCTCGGCGCCAACGCGTCGCTCTACTTCGGCTCGCAGGTGAGCGCCGCGCTGTCGGCCAACGGGGGCGTCCTGCCGTCCGACGCGCTGTACGTGATCTCGATCGGCTCGAACGACGCCGACGTCTTCGGGCGGACCATCGATCTGGCCGACGACGTGGCGAACCTCGCCGCCGCGCAGATTCAGCGGCTCGCCGCCGCGGGGGCGACGTCGTTCCTCGTGCAGACGCTCGGCGGCCCGCCCGCGAACTCGTTCGCCGCGACCTACAACCAGACGCTCCTGGGCGCGCTCGGCGCCATCGACGGCATCGACGTGTCGGTGGTCGACACGCGCACGTTCAACCAGACGGTCGTCCTCGCGCCCGGCTTCCTCGCCCGCCTGGGGATCACCGACTTCGGCAGCTGCCTCGCGGATGCGGCCTGCCGCGCGGCCGCGATCGCGCAGACGACGAACGGCCAGCCGTACTACGGCAGCACCCACTTCCTGTTCGACGACATCCATCGCGACACGAAGGTCGCCGAGGCGCTGGCGAGCTACGCGGTCGCGCAGCTGCCGCAGCAGACGGTGCCCGAGCCGGGCACGATCTCGCTGCTGGCGCTGGGCCTCGCCGGCGTGGGGCTCTGGCGTCGCACGCGTGGTGCGGCTTCGACGCCCCCGCCGCTGCGCTGACGCGCGGACGTGGAACGGGCCTCCGGTGTCGACACTCGACCGGGGGCCCGTTCCACGTTCGCTCCACGATCTGCACGCGCCGTCGACGCGTCGCCTCGCGCATCCGGCGCAGGCGGTCGTCGCCACGCCCGGCGCCGCGCGTGTCCGGGCTCAGCGCGCGCCCGGCACCCGCACCGCGAGCCACCGCCCGGCGTACGTCGCGGGTGAGACGCCCCGCACGACCGTCATCACGCGCGCCGCGCCCGTCGGCACGGTGACCTCCACGTCCACGCGCCCCGCCGTCGCCAGCCCGACGTGCACCGGCGCGTCCGACTGCGCGTCGTAGCCAGAGCCCGCGTCCGTCCACCGCGTCGCGAGCAGCCGCCGCGTCCCCGCGGCGTACACGCGCACCTCCGCGCCCGCGGGCCCCGGCCGTCCGCGCGCGTCCAGCACGCGCACCGCGAGCGACCGCCGCGCCACCCGCTCGGGGAGCACGTTGCGGAGCACCCCGTGGGGCATCTCCGCGCGCGTCCCGGCGAGCGCCAGGTCGAGCGCGCCGTCGCCGTCGACGTCCGCCCACTGCGCGCCGTGGCTGGCGTGCAGCGCACGCACGTTCGCCGGCGTGTGGTCGACGAACCCGCGCCCGCCCGGCGCGTCCGCCGCGCGCTGCACGAACAGCCAGTCGCGCCAGCTCTCCGTCGCCGAGACCGTCCCGTTGACGTAGAGATCCACCCGGCCGTCGTGGTCCACGTCCGCCGGCGCGCACGTGTCGTGGCGCCCCTCCACCGCCACGCCCCACTCGGCGCTCGCGTCGCGGAAGCTCCCGTCGCGCTGCCCCAGGAACAGGCCGTTCTTCCCGTAGTTCGCGACGATCAGGTCCGCGACGCCGTCGCCGTCCACGTCCGTCACGCACGGCCGCACCGAGCCCTGCGTCGCCACGCCCGTCGCGCGCCCGCCGCCCGCGAGCCCCAGCGAGTCCGCGACGTCGGTGAAGCGCCCGCGCTGGTTCCGGAAGAAGCCGTTCGCGTCGCCGTCCTGGTTCGCGACGTACAGGTCGAGGTCCCCGTCCTGCTGCCAGTCGAACCACACCGCGCCGACGCTCCTGCGCGGGTCGGCGAGGCCCATCGCCGCCGCCACGTCGGTGAAGCGCGCCGCGTCGTTGCGGAACAGCATGTTCGGCCGGTCGCGGAACGCCACGAACAGGTCGCGGTCCCCGTCGCCGTCGACGTCGATCCACGCCGGCTGCCGCACCGCGCCGCTGTCCACCACGAGCCCGCTCGCCGCCGTCGCGTCGACGAAGCGCGTCGAGTCGTTGCGATAGAGCCGCAGCACGCTCCCGCCGCCCGCGGCCGGCGCGAATCCCACGAGCAGGTCGGGATCGCCGTCGTGATCGAAGTCGCCCCACGCCGCCGCGCGCGTCGGCCGCGCGTCGGCGACGCCCCACGCGCCTGCGACGTCGCGGAACGTCCCGCGCGCGTTCTCGTACAGCCGGTTCGGCGTCCCGTTGAAGCCGACGAAGAGGTCGAGGTCCCCGTCGCCGTCCACGTCGGCGAACGCGTTCGTCAGCGCGCCCCCGGCGGCGAACGTCTCCGGCTGGATGGGCGCGAGGCGCGGCGCGGCGTCCTGCCGCAGCAGGATCGGGAGCGCGAGCAGCAGCGCGGCGTGGGCGAGCGGGCGCGGATGGCGCATGGTGGGCGCGGTGGAGGGCTCCGGGGCGCGTCCCGCCGTCCCGCCGGGCGCTGCTCCCGTCCCCGCCACCATACGTCGCGAACGCGCGCGCCGTCAGCGGCGGTCGTCGCCGTGGCGTTCGACTCGGCCGAGTGCCACTGTTCCGGCGCCGCGTTCCGCCGCCCCGCCGAGCTGCGCGGCCGGCAGCCGCGCGTGGTGTCGCGCGGTCCCGCCGCGTCCCGTCCGATCCGACCCCGCCCCACGATCCATGCACACGACCGAACGCGAGGAGCTGCTGCGCACCCTGGAGCGCCGATTCGAGCGCCACACGTCGCGACACGAGGGCGTCGCGTGGGCCGACGTGCGCGCCCGCCTCGAGCGCGACGCCGACGCCCTGCGCGCGATCCAGCAGATGGAGGCGACCGGCGGGGAGCCGGACGTGATCGCGCGCGACGCGGCGACGGGGCAGGTCACCTTCTGCGACTGCTCGGCCGAGAGCCCGGCGGGGCGCCGGAGCCTCTGCTTCGACGGCGAGGCGCTGGCCGCGCGCAGGGAGAACAAGCCGCAGGGAAGCGCGCTCGACATGGCGGCGGCGATGGGCATCGAGCTGCTGACCGAGGAGGACACGCGCGCGCTGCAGCGCCTCGGCGAGTTCGACACGAAGACGTCGAGCTGGATCGCCACGCCCGCCGACGTCCGCGCGCTCGGCGGCGCCCTCTTCTGCGACCGCCGCTACGGCCGCGTGTTCGTGTACCACAACGGCGCGCAGTCCTACTACGCGGCGCGGGGCTTCCGCGGGCTGCGGCGCGTGTGAGCGCGGCGCCGCCCGGCGACCGGGCGGCGTACGGCTTGCTACGCCGTGCGGGGTCGTGTCGTCCCTCGCATCGCGACCGCAGACCGGGAGGTCCGCATGACCGGCACGCCAGTCGGGCCCGCGTGAGCGCGACGTCGCGCACGGGGCGCCGCGTGCGCACCTTCGGCCGCGCGCGCGACATGACGCGCGGCCTGCGCCTCATGCAGCTCGCGCTCGCGCGCCTCTACGGCGGCGGGTGGTCCGCGACCGTCGCCCGCCGCGTCGGGCTGCAGCCCGATCCGCGCCTCCGTACGCTCACCCTGCGGCTCCCGCATCGCGCGGCCTCCGCGCCCGCGCTGCGCGTCGGCTTCGCGGCCGACTTCCACGCCGGCCCCACGACGCACCCCGACGTCCTCCGCCGCGCCTGCCGCGCGCTCGCCGACGCCGCGCCCGACGTCCTCCTCCTCGCCGGCGACTTCGTCGAGCTGCACGCGCGGCACGTCGACCGCCTCGTCCCCCTGCTCGCCGAGATCCCGGCCCCGCTCGGCCGCTTCGCGGTGCTCGGGAACCACGACCTCATGGGCGACGACCGGTACGTCGCCGAGCGGCTGCGCGACGTCGGGATCCAGCTGCTCACCAACCGCGCGGTGCCGCTCCCCGCGCCGCACGACGACGTGTGGCTGTGCGGCCTCGACGACCCCACGCGCGGCGTCGCGCGCCCCGAGTGCTCGCTGGACGGCGTGCCGGGCACGCGCATCGTGCTGATGCACTCGCCCGACGGGCTGCTCACGATCGGCGAGCGCCCGTTCGACGTCGCGCTCTGCGGCCACACGCACGGCGGCCAGGTGGCGCTGCCGGGTGGCAAGCCGCTCGTGATCCCCGAGGGAGAGCTGAGCGCGGAGTTCATGGGCGGCCTCCGCTGCCTCGGCCCCGACGGGCGGCGCGCGATGCTCGTCTCGCGCGGCGTGGGGTGCAGCACGATCCCCGTGCGGCTCTTCGCGCGCAGCGAGGTGCACCTCTGCACGTTCGTGGGCGGCGCGGCGGGGTGACCCGCGCCGCGCGGGCGCGCGCGCGCCTGGCGGGCTGAAACCCGCCCGCGCCCGGTCGCCGTACGGAGGGCTCCCCCCACCCGGACCCCTGCCGAGGCCGCCCATGCTCGTGCACTTCCGCCGGTCGCTGTCGCGCTGCGTCGTCGCCCTCCTGCTCGTCGCCGCTCCGGCGAGCGCCCAGCACTTCCCCTCCGCCGACTCCCTCACCGCGCTCGTGAAGGCGCGCGTCGGCGACCGCGGCGTCGGCATGGTCCTCGGCGTCGTCGAGGCCGACGGCACCACGCGCATCGTCAGCGCCGGCTCGGCGGGCATCGGCGCGAAGCCGCTCGGCGCGCGCTCGGTGTTCGAGATGGGCTCCATCACGAAGGCGTTCACCGGCACCCTGCTCGCCGACGCGGTCGAGCGCGGGCTCGTGAAGCTCGACGACCCGGTGGCGAAGCACCTCCCGGCGACGGTGAAGGTCCCGTCGCGCGGCGGTCGGCAGATCACGCTGCTCGACCTCGCGACGCACCGCTCGTCGCTGACGCGGATGCCGACCAACATGAAGCCCGACGGCGCCAACCCGTACCCGCCGTACACGATCCCCGAGATGTACGCCTTCCTCTCGGGACACACGCTGCGGCGCGACATCGGCTCCGAGTACGAGTACTCCAACATCGCCGTCGCCCTGCTCGGCCACGTGCTGGAGCGCGTCAACGGCAAGCCGTACGAGGAGCTGGTGCAGGAGCGCATCCTCCGCCCGCTCGGCATGTCGATGACGTCCACGCGCGTCGACGGCCCGATGCAGGAGTGGATGACGATCGGCCACGACGGCGCCGGCCTCGTCGCCCCGTATCGCGGCTGGCAGGAGCTGCCGGGCATGGGCGCGCTGCGCTCGAACGCCGAGGACATGCTGAAGTTCCTCGCCGCCAACGCGAAGCCCGACGACTCGCCGCTCGGTCGCGCGATGCGCACGGCGCAGCAGCCGCGCAACGAGAGCGGCCCGAACGCGAAGATCGGCCTCAACTGGCGCATCCTCGACTTCGGCGATCGGAAGATCGTCAACCACGGCGGCGCCACGCAGGGCTTCAACACCGTCGCCGCCTTCGATCCGGACGCGCGCATCGGCGTCGTCGTGCTCGCGAACTACCCGGCGTCGATCACCGATCTCGCGCTGCACCTGCTCAACCCGAAGGTGCCGCTGAGCGGCGCGGCGGTCGCCGAGCGCGTGGAGGTCGACCTGCCCGTCGACGTGCTGCGCCGCTACGTGGGCGACTACGAGCTGCGCCCCGCCTTCTCGCTCAACGTCACGCTGCAGGACGGCGCGCTCTGGATGCAGGGCACCGGGCAGCGGCGGATGCGCCTCCATCCCGAGTCGGAGACGGCGTTCTTCTCGCGCGACGTGAACGCGCAGGTCTACTTCGCGCGCGACGCCGCGGGCGCGGTCACGGGCCTCGTGCTGCACCAGGGCGGCCGCGAGCAGCCCGCCCGCCGCCGCGCCGCGCCGGGCGTCCCGCTCGCCGCGGCGAGCGAGCTGGCCGCGGCGCTCCCCGGCCGCAAGGCGAGCATCCCCTCGCGGGCGCTCGGCGGCGAGCGCGCGCTGCGCATCGTCGCGCCGCGCGGCTACGAGCTGTCGCAGTCGAGCCGCTATCCGGTGCTCTACGTGCTCGACACCGAGCGGCCGATCCACTCGGCGGCGTCGGTGGCGAGCCTGCTGGCCGGATCGCTGCAGGCGCCCGAGATGATCGTCGTGCACGTGAGCGGCGCCCCCGCGCCGTCGCAGCGCGCGGCGTTCGCGCGCTTCCTCGCGGACGAGCTGCAGCCGTGGGTGGCGCGCGAGTACCGCACCGCGCCCTTCCACGTGCTCGTCGGCGACGCGGCGACGCTCGCGGCGGCGCGCGGCTTCCCGGCGCGCATCGCGGTCGGTCCCGACCACGCGCTCGCCGCGACGTTCCGCGACGCGCGGCAGCCGCCGGCGGCGCCCACCGAGCCGCACGCCGCGCTCGAGGCGAGCCTGCGCTGGCTGTACGACGGGTGGGCGCTGCCGGACTTCGCGACGCTCGCCTCGCAGCCCGGCGGCGCCGGGCTCGCGGCGATCGACGCGCACTACGCGAAGCTCTCGCGGCGCTTCGGCTACGCGGTCGTCCCGCCCGAGGAGCTGGTCGACCGCACGGCGATGTCGCTCGGCGGCGCGCGCCGCTTCGACGAGGCGATCCGCCTGCTGGAGAAGAACCGCGAGTACCACCCCGGATCGGCCGTCGTCTACAACCACCTCGGCGACGCCTACCGCATCCTCTGCCGCCTGGACGACTCGAAGGCGTCGTACGCGAAGGCGCACCAGCTCGCGCAGGCGATGAGCTACGCCAACATCCAGAACTACGCGATGGAGCTGGCGCGCATCACCGAGGAGGTCGAGACGAAGAAGGTCTGCACGCCGCCCGGCGCGCGCTCGGCGGTCGCGGTGCCCGAGGCCACGCTGCGCGCCTACGTCGGCGAGTACCAGCTCTCGCCGCGCGTGTCGCTCGTCGTGACCTACGAGGACGGCCGGCTGTACGCGCAGCCGACGGGCGAGGGGCGGCGCGCCGTCCACGCGGAGTCGGACGTGACCTTCGCGGTCGAGGGGAGCCCGATCCGCTTCACCTTCACGAAGGACGCCGCGGGCGCGGTGACCGGGCTGACGGTCCACCAGGGCGGGCGCGATCGGCCCGGCCGGAAGGTGAGGTGAGCCGGCGACGCGCGACGTCGCACGGTGGCGCGGCCGTCGGTCGCGCGCGTCTCGCCGCGCGGCCGGCGGCGTCGCACATTCGGCCCATGCCCTCGATCCTCTCCCGCCTCGCCGCCCGACCGCTGGCCGCGCAGGAGCGCGCGCTCGGCGGCGTCTCGCTCGACTACCTGCGGCAGCTCGTGCGCGACGCGCCCGGCGCGTTCCTCGCCTTCGCGCGGGCGCGCGCCTTCCTCGGCCATCGCGGCGCCATGCCCGCCGACGCGCACCACGTCGCGCGCATCGCCGCCACGCGTGCCGAGGACTGCGGCACCTGCGTGCAGATCACCGTGAACCTCGCGCGGCAGGCGGGCGTGCCGCCCGCCGTCGTCCGCGCCGCGGCGCTCGACCTCCCCGACGAGCTGCCCGCCCCGCTCGCGGCGGTGCACCGCTTCGCGACCGCCGTCGCCCGCGCCGACACGGCCGCGGCGGAGGCCGAGCGGCCGGCGGTGCACGCGCGCTACGGCGACGCGGGGATCGCGGAGCTGGCCGTCGCGATCGCCGGCGCGCGCACCTTCCCCACGCTCAAGCGCGCGCTCGGCCACGCCGTCAGCTGCGAGCGCGTGCAGCTGGACCTCGAGCCCGTGGCGACCGCCGGGCGCTGACGCTCCCGTCCCACCTCCTCCGCACCCCACCGCCGTTCCCATGCCCCGCTCCCGCCGTGCCGCGCGCCGCGCCATGCCCGCGCTGCTCCTCGCCTCGCTGCTCCCGATCGCCGCGCCCGCGCAGCCGTCCGCCGCGCCGTCGCCCGCGCCGCAGGCCGCGCCGCCCGGCGCCGACAGCGTGCGCACCGCGATCGACCGCGTCTTCGCGCCGTGGACCGCGACCGACGGCCCCGGATGCGCCGTCGCCGCCGCGCGCGACGGGCGCGTCGTGCACCAGGGCGGCTACGGCATGGCGAACCTCGAGACGGCGACGCCCGTCACGCCCGCGTCGGTCTTCCACATCGCGTCGGTGTCGAAGCAGTTCACGGCGGCGGCGATCCTGCTGCTCGCGCGCGACGGCAAGCTCTCGCTCGACGACGACATCCGGAAGCACCTCCCCGAGCTCCCCGACTACGGGCACCGCATCACGATCCGCCACCTGCTCACGCACACGAGCGGGCTGCGCGACCAGTGGGACCTGCTGGCCCTGGCGCGCGGCCGCTTCGAGGAGAACCGCATCACGGAGGCCGACGTCCTGGAGATCGTCGCGCGGCAGAAGGCGCTCAACTTCGTGCCCGGCGCCGAGTACCTGTACAGCAACACCGGCTACACGCTGGCCGGCACCATCGTGCGGCGGGTGAGCGGCAGGTCGCTGCGCGACTTCGCGCAGGAGCGGATCTTCACGCCGCTCGGCATGACGCAGACGCAGTTCCAGGACGACTACACGCGCGTCATCCGCAACCGCGCGGCGGGCTACGCGCGGCGGCCCACCGGCGCCTGGCACGTCAGCCTGCCGAACTACGACACCTACGGCGCGACGAGCCTGTTCAGCACCGTCGGCGACCTGCTGCGCTGGCAGGCGAACCTCACGACGCCCACCGTCGGCGACGCGGCGATGTTCCGCGAGATGACCGCGCTCCGGACGCTCGCCAACGGCGACACGAGCGCCTACGGGCTCGGGCTGGTCACCGAGCGCCATCGGGGCACGCCCGTGGTGAACCACGGCGGCGCGGACGCGGGCTACCGCACCTGGCTCGGACGCTTCCCGGAGCACCGGCTGGACGTCGTCGTCCTCTGCAACGCGTCGAGCAGCAACCCGGCGCAGCTCGCGCGCGCCGTCGCCGACGTCTTCCTCCCCACGCCGCTCGCCGCCGCGCTGCCGCCGATGCCGCCCACGGTGACGCTCGCGCCCGCGCAGCTGCAGGCGTTCGCGGGCGCGTACGTGGGCCCCACGGGTGCGATGAACGTCGTCTCGCTGCGCGGCGACTCGCTGATCGCCGGGCGCACCGCCGGCCCGGTGCTCGTGCCGATCGGCCCGCGCCGCTTCCGCGTGCGCAACCAGCCGGTGGAGTTCGAGTTCCTCCCCGACGGCTCGCTCCGCGAGCACCCGCTCACCTGGCCGCGGCGCTCCCCCGTCACCTGGCGCCGCACGACGCCGGTGCAGCCGACCGCCGCGGAGCTGGCCGCGTACGCGGGGACGTACCACAGTGAGGAGCTGGGCGCGACGTACACGGTGACGGTGCGCGACAGCGCGCTCGCCTTCGGCACGCGCTGGGCGGAGGACGTCGTGCTGCGGCCGACGTACGCCGACGCGTTCGGCGGGCCGTTCCTCGTGCACTTCACCCGCCGGGCGGGGAAGGTCGACGGGCTGGAGATGTCGACGGGGCGCGTGCGGCGGGTGCGGTTCACGCGCACCAAGTGAGCGCGGCGCGCGGCGCGGGCGTTCGCCGCCGCGCGTGCCGCGCGGTACGTTCCGGCACCGCGTTCCCGTCATCCCAGCCCGCGCCGCGATGCCCACCACGCCCCTTCGCTCCCCAGTCGCCGCCCGCCCGCTCGCGGCGGCGCTGCTCGCGCTCACGCTCGCGGGCTGCGCCGGCCGCTCCGCCGCCCCGGCGCCCGGCGCGACTTCCGGCGCGACCCCCGGCGCGCCCGTCGTGGGCCCGGCGCGCGGCGCGGTCGTGGTGGTCGGCGGCGGCCAGCAGGGGCCCGAGATCCTCGCGCGCTTCATCGCGCTCGCCGGCGGGCCCGACGCGCTGATCGCCGTCGTCCCCACCGCGGGCGGCGACACGCTCGACCCGAACGTCGACGCCGCCGCCCCGTTCCGCATGGCCGGCGCGCGCAACGTCGTCGTCTACCACACCACGAGCCGCGCGGTCGCCGACGCCGACAGCTTCGTGGCGCGCATCGCGGACGCGCGCGGCGTCTGGTTCGGCGGCGGGCGGCACTTCCGGCTGGTCAACAGCTACATGGGGACGCGGTCGCAGCGCGCCTTCGAGGCGGTGCTCGCGCGCGGCGGCGTCGTCGGCGGCTCGTCGGCCGGCGCCACGATCCTCGGCAGCTACCTCGTGCGCGGCGCGCCGTCGAACGACAACCGCATCATGAACCACCCGCAGTACCTGACGGGGTTCGGCTACCTGCGGAACGTCGCCGTCGACCAGCACGTCGTCGCGCGCGAGCGGCTCGCCGACCTGCACGACTCGCTCACGTCGCGCCGCCCCGACCTGCTCGGCATCTCCGAGGACGAGGGGACCGCGTGGGTCGTACGCGGCGACACGGGCGAGATCATCGGCCGCAACAAGGCGTTCGTGTACAACGGGCGCGACGCGAACGATCCCGGCCGCCCGTTCCTCACGCTGCGCCCGGGCGACCGCTACGACCTCGCGCGGCGGCGCGTGCTCGCGCGCGCCATCGACGCCACGCCGCTCACGCAGCGCTTCGTCGACGACCTGTTCGCCGCCTACCGCGACTCCGCGCGCGGCGGCGCGACGGTGCTGGTGGCGCAGGAGGGGAAGGTGCTGGTGAACGCGGCCTACGGCGTGCCGCCGCAGCGCCGCTACATGCCCGAGACGGCGATGCCCAACGTGCCGCTGCTCGGCCTCGGCGCCGTGCTCGACGCCGCGCGCGGCGCCGACCCGCTCGCGCTGCGCCGCCTGCTCGCGACCGGCGGCATGCAGCGCGTGACGTACGACAGCGCGACCCACAGCTGGGCCGGCAACGTCGACGACCTGTATCGCTTCGACCTGGTGCGCACGACGCCGCGCCCCGGCGTGCCCGACACCGCGACCGCCGCGCCCGGCTTCGCGACCGACACCGTGAACGGCCTGCGGCGGCACGCCGCCTTCGCGCACGCGGGCGGCCGCCGCGCCGCGTGGATCCGCTATCCGGACCGCCGCACCACGATCCTCGTCCTCACGCGCGACGACGCGTTCGACGCGAACGGCGTCGCGCAGCGCATCGCCGACCGCCTGTTCCAGCGCTGATCCCGCGATGCGCCCCCTCCGCCGGCTCCTCCTCGCGCTCTCGGGCTGCGCCGCCGCGCCCGCGCTCCACGCCCAGCCCGCGCCCCCGCGCGAGACCGAGGTCTACGCGATCCGCTACGGCACGCTGCGCGACTTCCCCGTGCGCGGGCTCGTCGCCGGCGCGGACTCCACGCGGCGCGCCGACATCGCGCTGATGGTCTGGCTGGTGCGCCGGCCGGACGGCCGCAACGTGCTCGTCGACGCCGGCTTCCACCGCGAGAAGTTCGTGACGCGCTGGAAGCCCGCCGACTACCGCACGCCCTCCGACGCCGTGCGCGCCGCGGGGCTGCGCCCCGAGGACGTCACCGACGTCGTCGTCACGCACGTGCACTGGGACCACCTCGACGGCGCCGACCTGTTCCCCAACGCGCGCGTCTGGATCCAGCGCGACGAGTACGCGCACCACGTCGACTCGGCGGGGCGCGCGCGCGACCGCGCGATCGACTCCGTCGACGCCGACATGCTCGCGCGGCTGCGGCGCGCCGGCCGCGTGCGGCTCGTCGACGGCGACGGGCGCGAGATCCTGCCGGGGCTCACCGTGCACACCGGCGGACGCCACACGCACGCCTCGCAGTACGCGGCGGTGCGCACGGCCCGCGGCACCGTCGTGCTGGCGTCGGACAACGCCTACCTGTACGAGAACCTCGCCACGCAGACGCCCATCGCGCAGACGCTCGACTCGGCGTCCAACCGCCGCGCGCAGGAGCGCATGCTGCGGCTGGCGGGGAGCCCGCGGCTCGTGGTCCCCGGGCACGACGCCGAGGTGTTCGTCCGCTTCCCGGCGCCCGGCGACGGCGTCGCGCGGATCCGGTGAGCCCGTCCGGGCGCGCGTGCGCCCATCCCCGTTCCCCCGGAGGGGTCGTGTCGTGGTGTCGTGACGTCGTGTCGGATGTTGGGTTGCATGTCGTGTCGCGGGCCGTCGGCGCCACGGTGGGGGGCGCGTGAGCGCGGCGACCGGCGCGGCCTGGATCGCCGCCACGGGCACCGCCGAGCTGCGCGTGCCCCCCGATCGGGCCACGGCGCACGTCGCGCTGCGGGCGACCTCCGCGCACGGGCTGCAGGCGGCGGCGCGCGAGGTCGCGCCGCGCGAGCGGGCCGTGCTCGCCGCGCTCGACGCGGCCGGCGTCCCCGCCTCCCTGATCGCCACGCTCCGCTACGACACGGGGCGCGAGCAGCGCCACGTGAAGGGGCAGTGGGTGGCCGGCGACTACTACGTCGACCACGTGCTCTCCGTCGAGGTGACCGACATCGCGCGCGTCGGGGCGATCGTCGCCGCGGCGCGCCAGGCCGGCGCCACGCGCATCGCCGGCGTCCACTTCTGGCTCGCCGAGGACGAGGCGCACCGCGAGCGCGCGCACGCGGCGGCCGTCGCGCAGGCGTTCGCGCGCGCGCGGACGCTCGCGCAGGCGGCGGGCGTGCGGCTCGGCCGGGTGGTGCGCCTCGGGACCCCGGAGGCGCTCGCCGCGACGCTCGGCGCGCGCGCGGAGGAGATGGGCGGCCACCACTACGCGATGTCGTCGGCGGGGGGGCCGCCGGGCTACGCGTCGGAGGACGACGACGACGCCGAGCCGCTCATCCTCCCCGTGCCGATCGTCGTCGGAGCCGTCGTGCACGGCGCCTGGACGGTCGACTGAGCGCGCGCCCGTGACGTGCGACGTCCCCGAGCTCCGCACCGCGCGGCTCGTCCTGCGCGCCTTCGCGCCGCGCGACTTCGACGCCTACGCCGCGATGGTCGCCGACCCCGAGGTCACGCGCTTCCTCGCCGACGGGCGCCCGCTCGGCCGCGCCGAGGCGTGGCGGCAGATGGCGATGTTCGCCGGGCACTGGGCGCTGCGCGGCTTCGGCGTGTGGGCCGTCGAGGAGCGCGCGACGGGCGCGTTCGTCGGCCGCATCGGCTGCTTCGAGCCCGAGGGGTGGCCGGCGTTCGAGATCGCGTACACGCTCGCGCGCCACGCGTGGGGGCGCGGCTACGCGCGCGAGGGCGCGGCCGCCGCGCTGGCGTACGCGCGCGGGACGCTCGGCCGCGACGCGATCGTCAGCGTCATCCGCCCCGACAACGCCGCGTCGATCCGCGTCGCGACGGCGCTCGGCGCGGTGCCCGACGGCACGGTCGAGTTCTTCGGCGCGCCGGCGCTGCTCTACCGCTATCCGGCGACGTCCGGGATGGCTGCGGCCGGATCGGGGACGCAGCGCCCAAGCGCGTGAAACCCCGCCGTCGCCGCGCGCCGTAGAGGGGCGCTCCGTCGCCTCCCCTCACCGCGCGAGCGTCCCATGACGAAGCCCACGCTCGACCAGCAGCACGCCGCCTTCCTCGGCAACCGCTTCCTCGCGCTGCCGATCGCCGGCACCATCGCGTGGGCGCTCATCGGCGTGGCGGGCGCGGTGCTGCCGCTCGCCCAGGCCGTGTGGGCGCTGTTCATCGGCACCGGGGCGATCTTCTACCTCGGAATCGGCATCGCGCGCCTCACCGGCGAGGACCTGCTCGGCCGCGAGCGCCGCGGCAACTTCTTCGACCGCGTCTTCCTGCTCACGGTCGTGCAGGCGGTGCTCGTCTACGCGCTCGCGATCCCGTTCTTCCTCGTCGAGCCGACGTCGCTGCCGCTCTCGGTCGGCATCCTCACGGGGCTGATGTGGGTCCCGTTCGCGGCGCTCGCGCAGCACTGGGTGGGGCTCTTCCACGGCGTCGCGCGCACGGTGCTCGTCGTCGCCGCGTGGTACCTGTTCCCCGCGCACCGCTTCGTCGCCGTGCCGGCGGTGATCGTGGCCGTGTATCTCGCGACCATCGTCGTGCTCGCGCGCCGCGCGGCGCGGCTGGGCGTCGGCGCGCCGGTGCCGGCGCGGGCCTGAGGGGCGGCGCGGCGCGTGGCCGCCGCGGTTGCCGCGGTTGCGACGGGCGCGCCGCGCCGCGCATCATGCGCGCACCGTACGACCCCCCCCCGACCGTTCACCGAGGAGAGATCGCATCGTGACGATGGAGACGGCCCGCGCGCGCGGCACGTTCGAGGTCAGGCTCACCCCGCAGCCCGCGGACGCCTACGCCGACGGCGCGGCGCTCGGCCGCATGACGATCGACAAGACGTTCGCCGGCGACCTGCAGGGCACCAGCCGCGGGCAGATGCTCACCGGCATGTCGGGGGTGAAGGGCTCGGCCGGCTACGTCGCCATCGAGCGCGTCGAGGGGACGCTCGCCGGACGGCAGGGGAGCTTCGTCCTGCAGCACCTGGGCACCATGGACCGCGGCGCGCAGAGCCTCACGGTGCGCGTCGTCCCCGACACGGGCACCGGCGGGCTCGCCGGGATCGTCGGCACGTCGACCATCGACGTCTCGAACGGCCACGCCTACGAGTTCACCTACACGCTCCCCGACGCGCCCTGACCCGGCGGGAGCGCGCGTGGGTCGCCTGCCCCTTGTCGGCGCCCGCGCGCGCTCTTTGCTTGCCGGAAGCAGCAGATCGTCCGCCGAGCCGTCGATCCACGTCCGTCCCGCTCCGCAGGAGTCCCCATGCGTCGTCTCGTCCTCGCGTCGCTGCTCGTCGGCGCCGTCGCCTGCGATTCCGGCCGCGGTCTCGCGCCGGACGCCTCGGTCATCAGCGTCCGCATCCGCGACGACACCGGCGCGCCCGCCGGTCGCAACCAGGTGCTCCTCACCATGTCCGCGGTCAGCCTGAACGCCAGCACCAAGGGCGACGGCACGGCGGACGTGACGGTCGAGAGCGCGGGGACGTATCGGGTGACGGTCGTCCCGCGCGCCGGCTTCGTGGGCGGGCAGGCGGGGCTCACGAAGGTCGTCACCGTCGTGCCGGGCTCCCAGACGGTCGTCGAGTTCACGGTGAACCGCGTCGGCACCGGCCCCGGCGACGTGCCGCCCGAGCCCGAGATCTACGGCGGCACCACCTGGTAGGCGCGCGGCGCCCTCCGCGCCCCGCCTCCGCCCGAAACGGCCGGCGTCCCCACCCCGGGGAGCCGGCCGTTTCGCGTCGCCCCTAGCCCGTCGGGCGCGGGGCGAGCCCGAACATGACCAGCTGCGCCATCGCGTCCACCAGCGCGTCGACGTCCGCCACCGTCTCCGCCTGGCCGTCGAGGATGAGCGACGTGATGCCGTGGAGCGCGGCCCACGCGGCGACCGCCATCGTCGCCGCGTCGCCCGGGCGCACGAGGCCGTGCGCCTGCAGCTGCGCGATCCCCACGCGCACGAAGTCGAGCGCCGCCCGCGCGGTGGCGGCCAGCTCCGGCAGCGCCCCGGTGTCGGCGACCTCGGGGCCGAACATCACGCGGTAGAGCGCGGGGTGCTCGCGGCCGAAGCGCACGTAGGCCAGCGCGACCCCGCGGAACCCCTGCCGCCCGCCGCCGTCGGCCATCGCGGCGGCCATCGCCGCCTCGAGCTCGCGGAACCCCTCGGCGGCCACCGCGGCGACGAGCGCGCGCCGGTCGGCGAAGTGCCGGTAGGGGGCGGTCTGGCTCACCCCGGCCGCGCGGGCGACGGCCCGCAGCGTCAGCGCCTCGAGCCCCTCGCGCGCCAGCAGCCGGCGCGCCTCGGCGATCAGGGCCGCGCGGAGGTTCCCGTGGTGGTAGCTGCGCGCTCCCTCGGGGTCGGCGTCGGGCGGGCTGGACCGTCGTGGCATGCGGGGAAGCTAGAACTCTGTGTTGACGGCGTCAACATCCCGCAGCATGTTATCAGTGTCAACTTCACGCCCCCGTTCCCGGTGCCCCCATGTCGCAGCCCGCCCCCGCCCCCGCCCGCGCGCTCCTCGCAGCCGCCGCCCTCGCGGCGTTCGCCACCGCCGCCCCGCTCGCCGCGCAGGCCCCGCCCGACGCCGCCGACCCGGAGCTCGCCCGCGCCCTCGCGGCCGTGCAGACCTGCGCTGCGCTCGCCGAGTCGCGGCAGGCGGGCGAGGCGAGGACCGCCGGGCAGACCGCGGAGGCGCTGCTCGCGCGCTACCTGGAGCGCCATCCGCGCGACGTCGCCGCGCTCGTCGGCATGGCCCGAGCCGCGTCGCAGTGCCTGCTGCCCGCCGCGGACCTCGCGGGGCAGGGCGAGCTGAGCGCCCGCGCCCTCGAGCTGCTCGACCAGGCGCTCGCGCTGGAGCCGACGCACTGGACCGCGCGCTACGTGCTCGCCTCGATCTGCTTCCGCTCCCCGGCGTTCGTCGGCCGCGGGCCGCGCGCCGCGCGCGAGCTCGACGCGCTCCTCCGCCAGCAGGGCGACCGCGCCGACGTGCCGGCGTTCGCGCGGCCGTACGAGCTGCGCGGGCTGCTCTGGATGCGCACCGGCCAGCCCGACAGCGCCCGCGCGGTGTGGCGGCGCGGCGCCGCGCTCTTCCCCGCCGACACCGCGCTGCAGCGGCTCGCCGCCCCGCCCGCGTCGGTCGGCATTCCCGCCACGCCCGCGCCGGCGTCGCTCCGCACGCTGCGCGTCGTCGCCTCGTCCGCGCCCCCGGCGGTCGGCGCCCGCGCGCCCTCCGTGCGCACGGTGAGCCGCAGCGAGGTGCTCATGACCGCCGGCGGCGGCGCCGACGTGCTGCAGGCGGTGCAGCTGCTCCCCGGCGCCACGCGCGTGACCGAGGGGAGCGACGTCCACACGCGCGGCGGCGACGCCAGCGAGACGGCGCTCCTCGTCGACGGCGGGCGCCTCCCCGCGCTCGGCCGCCACGAGGGGCTGAGCGGGAGCCTGTTCGGCGCGCTCGACCCGTTCGTCGTGCGCGCGGTGCGCTACTCCAGCGGCGGCTTCACGGCGCGCCACGGCAACGCGCTCTCCGGCGTGCTCGAGATCGAGACCGACGGCCGCCCGCGCGAGCGGCAGCTGCGCGCCGGCGCGAGCCTCGTGCAGCTCGGCGGGACCGCGCGCGTCCCGCTCGGCGCGCGCGTGGGCGGCTGGGTGAGCGGCCGCGCGTCGCACACGGGCGCGCTGCTCGCGACGCACGGCCGCACGGGCGAGTTCGACGGCGCCCCGCACTCGCAGGAGGTCGTGGCGTCGCTGGTCGCGTCGCCGACGCCGCTGACCGAGCTGCGCGCGACCGCGCTCGTCGAGCGCGACGACTCGCGTCGCCTCGTCGACGCGGCGGGCTGGCGCGGCGCCTTCCACTCGGCGGGCGCCCTGCGCGCGGCGCAGCTGTCGGGGCGGTGGGTGTCCGCGCGCGCGCCGGTCGTCGTCCGCGCGAACCTCACGGGCAGCACGCGGTCGAGCGACTGGGACTTCGGCGTGCTCGCGCGCGAGCGCGAGGACGCGAGCCTCGCCGCGCGGGTGGACGCGGAGTGGGCCCGCTCGTCGGCGATGACGCTGCGCGCGGGCGTCGAGCGCGCGGCGCTCTCGCGCGACGAGCGCGGCGCGCTGCCGACGACCGGCGTCGTGGCCCCCGGCGCGCCCTCGCGCGACGTCGCGGAGCACGCGCGCGCGCGGCACGTCGGCGGCTACGTCGAGACGGAGCTCGCGGCCGGCGGCGCGACCGTCACCACCGGGCTGCGCGCGGACCGGCTGCCCGGCGAGGCCGCGCTCACGCTCGACCCGCGCATCGCGGTGAGCGCGCGGCGCGGCGCGTGGACGGCCCGCGTGGGCGGCGGCGTCTTCCACCAGGGGCGCTTCCGCGCGGCCCCCGCGATCCCCGACGCCGGCACGCCGTCCGGCGCGGCGCGCACGGCGCGGCACCTCGTCGCGGGGGTGGAGCACGCGGGCCCCGCGGCGACGCTGCGCGTGGAGGCGTACGACAAGGCGTACGGCGACTACGTCGCGCACGGGGCCGGGCCGGCGATCGCGAGCGGCCGCGCGCGCGGGCTGGAGCTGATCGCGCAGCGCACCGCGGGCGGGCCCCTGACCGGCTGGGTGGGCTACTCGCTGCTCGACGCGACGGTGCGCCTCCACGACGGGCGCCGCGCGCGGTCGCCCTTCGACGCGACGCACTCCGCGACCGCCTCGGCCGCGTGGGCCATGCACGCCGACTGGAGCCTGGGCTCGACCTTCCGCTACGGCACCGGCACGCCGGTCACGCCGGTGGTCGGTACCGTGCGCCCGCCCGACGGCCGGATCGCGCCGGTGTACGGCGCGCCGGGCGCCGAGCGCCTGCCCGACTACGCGCGGCTCGACGTCAGGCTCACCCGGTTCGTGCGCGCGCCCGCCTTCCTGCTGACCGCCTACGTCGAGGCGTTCAACGTCGCGGGGCGCCGCAACGTCGCGTCGCTGGCGTACGACGCCGAGTACCGGGTGCGGCGTCCGGTGCACGCGTTCTTCGCCGCGCGCACGCTCGTGGCGGGGGGCGAGCTCCAGTTCCGCTGAGGCGCGCTCGCGCCTCCGCCGCCCGCGCCGGCATCCCGGCGATCGGGCTAGAATGGGGGATGCGCAAGCACGTGCTGCTCTACGGGCTCCTCGGCGGGGTCCTCGTCGCGGGGCTCCAGCTGATCGAGTACCGCTGGCTGGTGGTGGAGCGGTCGATCGAGATCTACGGCGGGCTCGTCGCCGCGCTGTTCGCGGGGCTGGGCATCTGGCTCGGCCAGCGGCTCACCCGGCGCCCCGAGCGTGTCGCGCCGATGACGCCCGTCGCCCCGATCGCGCCCGTCGCGCCCACGATCGTGGTGCGCGAGGTCGTGGTACCGGCCCCGATCCCGCTCGTGCGCGACGAGGACCGCGTCGCGGCCCTCGGCATCACGCCCCGCGAGCTGGAGATCCTCCAGCTCATCGCCGACGGGTTGAGCAACCGCGAGATCGCCGAGCGGGCGCACGTGAGCGAGAACACCGTCAAGACGCACCTGAGCCGCCTGTTCGACAAGCTCGGGGCGCGGCGGCGCACGCAGGCGGTGCAGCGGGCGAGGGAGCTGCGGCTGATCCCCTGAGGGGGGCGGATCGACCGCCCACTTTCGGGTGATTTCCGGGCGCGGCGTCCCGAATCATCCCTTCGGGTGATGCGTCGGATCGGGGCGGCCGGCTACGATCGGCCATCCGAACGCCCACCCCCGTTCCCGATCACCCAGGAGCCGACATGCGCAGGATCGTGCTGACCTTCGGACTCATCGCCGGCGCCGTGCTGTCGGCGATGATGCTCGTCACCATCCCCTTCATGGACCGGATCGGCTTCGACCGGGGGATGGTCATCGGCTACACCTCGATGGTCCTCGCCTTCCTGATGGTGTACTTCGGGATCCGGTCGTACCGCGACCAGGTGGCCGGCGGGCACGTGACCTTCGGTCGGGCGCTGGTGGTGGGGCTGCTGATCACGGTCGTCGCCAGCGTGTGCTACGTGGCCACCTGGCAGGTGGTCTATCATCGCATCGCCCCCGACTTCATGGAGCACTACTCCGCGCACGAGCTGGCCAAGGCGCGCCGGTCGGGCGCCACGGAGGCGGAGCTCGCGGCGAAGGCGCGCGAGATGGCGGAGTTCTCGGCGCTCTACCGGAACCCGCTCTACAACGCCGGCTTCACCTTCCTCGAGCCGCTGCCGGTCGGCCTCCTCATGTCGCTCGTGTCGGCGGGGATGCTGAGCCGGCGCCGCCGGGTCGAGGGGCCGGCGCTCGCGTAGCGGGCGTCGCCGCGCCGGCACGCGAACGGCCGGCGTCCCATCGCGGGATGCCGGCCGTTCGCCGTTCACGCTCCGGGGAGCGGGGCGCCGCGCCTCACTGCAGCGCCGCCGCGCACCCCGCCGGGTTCGCGCACTGCGGATCGATCGCCGGCAGCTGCGCGCGCGCCAGCTCGCGGTTCACCGCCGCGAGGTCGGTGCGCCACACCGTCGCCAGCTGGTCGGTGTAGCCCTTCAGCTCCGCGGTGAGGATCCCGAAGATCTCCGGCATGTTGTTCGTCGGGCGCCCGTCGCCGCGCTCGGCCATCGACAGCAGGTTCGCGAGCCGGTTGTTGACGCGGATCGGGAAGTTGAGCGGGTCCTGCCCGCTCTGGTTGCGCACCTGGTAGACCCGCTCCTCGATCGCGCTCGCGTTCGTGCGCAGCCGCTCGCCGGCGAGCCTGAGCGCGCTGTCGTTCGCCGCGCGCTTGTAGCGGTCGTCGAGCTGCGCCTTCACACGGCGGATCGCGATCACCGCGCGGTTCGCCTCGGTCGCCTTGTCGCGCACGCGGCGCCCGAACGCGTACTGCGCGTGCAGGTCGGCGTCGGTGACGTCGGTGAGCCACGGATTGCGCTTCACGACGAGCGGCGTGGTGAGCGGCGTGCCGTCCAGCGTCAGGCGCACCGTGTAGCGCCCCGGCGGCAGCGCGGGGCCGTTCGTCCCCGCGCCCCACAGGATCATCCCCGGGAACCCCTCGATCCCCTGCGCGCGCCCGTCGAAGGCGAGGCGCTGCAGCCCCGCGCCCATCGGCAGGTACGTCACGCCGCCGCGCCGCCGGCTCGCGGGCCGCGCGGCCGCGCTGTCGGCGCGCGCCGTGTCGGGCTCGTAGCTGCGCACCACGGCGCCCGCCGAGTCGAGCACGTCGAGCCGCGCGGTCTTCGGCGCGGTGCGCGCGTACCAGCTGAACGCCACGCTCGGGCCCGAGCGCACCACCGCCGGCGGCGCGAACAGGTGCGCGCCCTTCGCCAGCACCGCGGGCGACGCCTGCCGCAGCGCCGCGACGTCGTCCAGCACCCAGAAGCCGCGGCCGTGCGTGCCGATCACCAGCTCGTTGTTCTCCACGATCAGGTCCGCGACCGGGACGTCGGGGAGGTTGAGCGAGAGGTCCTGCCAGCTGGCGCCGTCGTCGTACGAGACGTAGACGCCGTGCTGCGTCGCCGCGTAGAGCAGCCCGCGGCGATTGGGGTCCTCGCGCACCGCGTGGACGTACGCGTCGGGACGGATGCCCGCCACGATCTTCGTCCACGTCCGCCCGTAGTCGGTCGTGCGGAAGATGTGGGGCGCCAGGTCGTCGAGCAGCGGGCGGCGCACCGACACGTACGCGCGCCCGCTCTCGAACGCGCTCGCGTCGATCTGCGACACGCGCCCGAAGTCGGGCATCTCCTTCGGCGTGACGTTCGTCCACGTCTTCCCGAAGTCGCGCGTGACGTGCACCAGCCCGTCGTCGCTGCCGGTCCAGATGACGTTCGCGTCCCGTTTCCCGGGGCCCACCGCGAAGATCGTCGCGTACACCTCGGGGCCGTTCATGTCGCCGGTGATCGGCCCGCCCGAGCGCTCCAGCGTCTCGGGGGCGTGGCGCGTGAGGTCGCCCGAGAGGCGCAGCCAGGTCTTCCCGCCGTCGCGCGTCGCCCACAGCCGCTGCGACGACACGAAGAGCAGCCGCGGGTCGGCCTTGGAGAAGATGATCGGGAAGGTCCACTGCCAGCGCTCGCGGATCTCCTTCGCCGGCTCGCCCGAGTAGAACCAGGGATACGGGTTCACCTCGCGCGAGGTGTTCAGGCGGCGGTTGTACTTGTCGACGTACGCGCCGTTGTTCGTGCCCGAGTAGAACACGTCGGGGTCGCGCGGGTCGGGGGCGATGTATCCGGGCTCGCCGCCGCCGGCCTGGTACGACACCGCCACGCCGCCCGCGGCGATCTCCGTGTAGCCGCTGTCGGCCGCGCCGGGGCGCCGCTGCATCCGCTGCCGGAACGCGTTCAGGTTCCAGTCGAACGGGATGCACAGCGTCGTGTTGTCCTGCTGGCTGCCGCACACGTGGTACGGCGTGTGGGTCGTCGTGACGGCGTGGTAGAACTGCTCGGTCGGGAAGTCCTGCGCGGTCCACTTCGCGCCCGTGGTGGTCGACACCGCGCCGCCGCCGTCGTTCGCCACCACCAGGTGCGCCGGATCGTCCGGGTCGATCCACAGGTCGTGGTAGTCGGCGTGCGTCTGCCCCTGCACCTGCGCGATCGTCTTCCCGCCGTCCTTCGACACGAACATCGAGACGTTCTGCAGGTAGACCTTCTCGCGGTCCTTCGGGTCGGCGAAGACGTGCGTGTAGTAGAACGCGCGCTGGCGGATGTCGCGCTGCCCGTTCACGAGCGCCCACGTGGCGCCGGCGTCGTCGCTGCGGAACAGCCCCCCGTTCTCGTGCTCGACCAGCGCCCACACGCGCTTCGGGTCGGCGCCGCTCACCGCCACGCCGATGCGCCCGACGACGCCCGCCGGCATCCCCTTCGCGCGCGTGACCTCGGTCCACGTCTCGCCGCCGTCGGTGCTCTTGAACAGCCCCGAGCCCGGGCCGCCGCTCGACATCTGGTACTCCTTGCGGTACGCCTCCCAGAGCGACGCGTACAGCACGTTCGGATCGCGCGGGTCGATCACGAGGTCGATCGCGCCCGTCCGGTCGTCGCGGTACAGCACCTTCCGCCACGACTTCCCGCCGTCCGTGCTCTTGAACACGCCGCGCTCCGCGCTCGGCGCGCTGTACTTCCCGAACGAGGCCACGAACACGACGTTCGGGTTCGTCGGGTGGACGCGGATCTTCGCGATGCCGTGCGACTCGCGGAAGCCGACGTGCGTCCACGTCCTCCCCGCGTCGGTCGACCGGTACACGCCGTCGCCGGGCATGATGTTGCCGCGGATGCACGTCTCGCCGGTGCCGATGTAGACGACGTCGGGGTTCGACTCGCTCACCGCGACGGCGCCGATCGACGCGCTCGTGATCTGCCCGTCGGTGACGGGGACCCAGGTCTCCCCGCCGTCCACGGTCTTCCACAGCCCGCCGCCGGTGGCGCCGAAGTACGCCTCGTCGCGGCGTCCGCGCACGCCCGTCGCGGCGATCGAGCGGCCGCCGCGGTCGGGGCCGACGTTGCGCCACGTGTACCCCGACAGGAGCGTCGAGCCGAGCGCCGGCGCCGCGCTCCCGCCGGGGCGGCGCGCGGGCGGATCGTCCGGCGGCACGGCGAGCAGCGCGGCGAGCGCGGCGAGGGCGAGCGGGCGCGAGGTGAGCAGGCGGAGCATGTGCGGCGGGTGCGGGGCGGGAGGGACGATCCGGGAGGGACGGTCCGGCGGCTGTCGCAGGCAACGCGCGCGGACGCGTCAGCGTTGGCGGCCGACGGGCAACGTCGACCGCGGCGCGGCGCCCGGCAACCCGCCGCCCCGCGATCCGTGCGGCGATGCGCGCACGGCCCGTGCGTCAGCCTCCGGCCATGCCGCCCTCCCTCCGGTTCACCCCGGGCCGCGCGCTGGCCTGGGGGCTCGTCGCCATCGCGCTGCTGACCGCCGCGATCGTGGCCGTCTCGGTCGCGCGCCGCGCCACCGCGGCCGCCACGGGCATCGCCACGCCCGCCCCGCCGCGCGTCACGCACCAGGTGGTCGTCGAGCGCCTGCAGGCGGTCGCGCAGCTGGTCGCGTCGCAGATGACGCTGCGCGACGTCGTCGTCTACGAGCAGACGCGCTTCACCGCCACCAAGCGCGCGCTGCTCGTCGTCACCGGGCGCGTCTCGGCGGGGCTCGACCTGGAGCGCGGCACGCAGGTGGAGATCGACTCGGTGGCGCGGCGCATCGTGCTCACGCTGCCGCCGGCGCGGATCCTCGCCGTCGAGGTCCTCGACGTGACGACCTACGACGAGCGCGCGGGGCTGCTCAACCCCTTCCGCCCCGAGGACCGCGACGCGATCCAGCGCCAGGTGCGCGCGCGGCTGGAGGACGCCGCGCAGCGCTCCGGCATCCTCGCCCACGCCGACCAGAGCGCCGCGCAGATGCTGCAACAGCTGCTCGGCCGCGACGGCTACACGGTCGAGATCCGGCGCGACGTCGTGCAGCGCCGGCCGGCGGGGTAGGGCGCGCCGGCGTTAATCCACTCGTCATCCAGCCTTCATCGGAACGCAAGCCGCCGCGGCGCCGGGGATGCGATGTTCGCCCGCGACCCTCACCCCGGAGCGTGCCCCATGTGGATGACCCATCGCGCGACCGCGCCCGTCGCCGCCATCGTCGGCGCGACGCTGCTGCTGCTCACGACGACGCTGGCGGTCGTGCTGCTCGCGGGCGGCGCGCCCTGACGGCGTCGGCGCGCGGTCAGGGCGCGCGCGCCTCGTCGTGGCGCGGGTGCACGGCCTGCAGCCCGCGCACGAGCTCCAGCACCGCGGCGCCGTCCGGCTGCGCGACGATCTCCCACTCGTGCAGCTGCTGCCGGCCGGTCGGCACGTGCAGCCGCAGCGGACGTCCCGTCGGCACGCCGCAGTAGCGGAAGTGGCCGCGGTGGTCGGTGCGCGCGACGCGGAACCCCGTCGCCTTCGAGACCGCGTCGCTCCCCGCCGCGTCGCTCCCCGCCGCGTCGTGCGGCACCTGCAGCTCCACGCGCCCGCCGCGCCACGGCGCGCCGGCGTTCGCGGGGACCGGCTCGGGATGGCGCGGCTGCCCGCGCTCGCCGCGCGCGACGCGCGCGAGCCGCGCCGCCATCTCGCGCTCGACCTCCTGCGGCGGCCACCACACCGCGCCGACGATCACGCCGCTCCCCGGCGGCGCGTCTGGCCCGCACAGCCGCGCGCGCACCGTCGCCACCGAGGGGAACGCCGCGGCCACCATCGTCTCGCGGCCGAGCACCAGCGACGCCGCGCCCGCCGCCGGCACGCCGAGGGCGGCCAGGCGCGGATGCTCCAGCGCGAGCGTGGCCGTCCCCGCCTGCGGCAGCTCCAGCCGGAAGAGGCCGAGCGCGTTCGTGATGGCGGCGTACGGCGTCCCGGCGACCCGCACGCGCGCGCCCGCGACCGGCGCGAGGTCGCGCGTGCTGTCGACGACCATCCCCGTGAGCAGGGCGACGTCGGACGGCACCGGCGGCAGGTCGCCGTCGAGCAGCGTGCGGCCGCCGACCTCGCGCATCCCCTCGAAGCGCACGCGCCCCGTGCGCTCGTCGGGCTGCAGCACCGGCATGCGCAGCTCCCATCGCTCCACGTACCACAGCCCGTTCGGCAGCCGCGCGAAGCGCACCGACCCGCCGGGCCGGCGGCGCATCAGCTCGGGCGCGAGGTCGGTGTAGGCGAACTCCAGGTCGCGCAGCTCGCGCGTGGCGGTGTCGACCCAGAGCGTGCCGCGGATGTCGGGGAGGCGCGGCCGGCGGCTCCCCACCGGTTCGAAGGCGAGGCCGAGCTGGCCGGGACGCTCCTTCGGCGCCGGCGTCGCGCGCACGCAGTGCGCGTCCACGAACGCGTCGTCGACCAGCGTGCGCGCGTCGGGACCGAAGAACTGGAGGCCGGCGTTCGCCGCGCCCTCGTCGTCCGCCGCGTCCGACGGCGCGGGCGCGCCCGGCGTCGGCAGCATCGTGTCCGACGCGACCAGCCGCGTCGCGCGCACCCAGCCGAGCCGCTGCAGCTCGGCGGCGGGCGCGCTCGCGAACAGGGTGCGCTCCCCCGGCGCGAGCGTGCGCTCGTCGTGGCGCAGGCGGCCGTGGTCGGGCTCGCGCGTGCGCTGCACGCGCTCCAGCGTGAACGCGAACGCGCGCGTGTCGAGCGCCAGCGACGCGTTGGCGAGCGCGGTGCGCACGTCGGCCCACAGCGCGGCGGCCTGCGAGCCCTCCTCCGGGCGCACGCGGCACCGCTCGCGCGCGGTGATGCGCATGGCCGCCACCCGCGGCGCCCGCCCCATCGTCAGCGTGACGCGCGCGGTGTCGGCCGCGCCGAGGGTGAGCGGGAGCGAGGTCGCGCCCGCGCTCCCCACGCGCTCGCCCACGACCCAGTAGCGGCCGGGGCGCGGCGCGCGCAGCGTGAACGCGCCGTCGTCGCCGGTGAGCGCGCCCTCGAGCGGGCGCCGCGCGCTGTCGAGCAGCGCGACGACGGTGCTCGGCAGCGGCGCGCCCCGCGCGTCGAGCACGCGACCGACGACCGTCTGCGCGTGGGCGGCGACGGGCGCGAGCGCCGCGAGCAGGGTGCAGCGCGCGAGCGTCGGGAGGGGGCGGGGTCGACGGGGCATCGAGGCGTCGCGGCAGGGGGCGGGGGCGCCGCCGCGGCGTTGCGCCGGCGCGCCACGTTGCAGCGCGCGGCGGCGGGTGGCAACTCCCGCGACCGCGCGTCGCGGCCGCGCCGACGTTGCGGCCGGGCGCGCGCGCGGCGCATCATGGCGGGACGACGCATGCCGGCGCCCGACCCCGAGACGACATGGCCACGCCACCCCTCTGGTACACGCAGGTCCAGTTCAACGCCGCCCGGCCGATCCCGCTCGTGCGCCTCGCGCGCGACATCCCGGACCGGCCGGGGTGCTACGTGTTCACCGCCGACGGCGGCCCGCTGGTCCCCGGCCGCGTGCTGTACGTCGGCAAGGCGCTCTCGCTGCGCGAGCGCGTGCCCGGCTACCTCGTCGACTACCTGCGGACGCGCCCGACGACGCACAAGGGGCGCGCGTTCCTCTTCGAGCACCGGCACCTGCACGGCGACCGCAACCTGTTCCTCCGCTGGACGATCTACGGCGAGCCGCGGCAGCTGGAGGCGAGCCTGATCGACTACCTGCAGCCGCAGTGCAACGACCGCTGGGAGTCCGATCCGTTCGCGGACGACGAGCCGCTCGATCCCCGCTTCGTCCCGTGACGCCGCCCGAGGCCCGCCCGTGGAGCTGACCTTCGGGACCGGCGTCTTCTGGATCCTGATCGCGTCGACCGTCGGCGAGACGATCGTGCGCACCGCGCGCGCCCTGCGCCGCCGCGGCGACGCGCCCGGCGCCGACGTCGCGGCGCTCGAGCGCCGCGTGCGCGAGCTGGAGACGCGCCTGGAGGCGCAGCACGCGCTGCACGCCGAGCAGACCGCGACGATCGCGCGGCTGGAGGAGCAGGTCGAGTTCACCGAGCGGCTGCTCACCGGCCGCACCGACGCGCCGCGCCTCGACGCCGCGCGTCCCGATCGGCGTTCCGACGCGCGCCGCCCGTCGTAGCGCGCGTCTCCGTCCCACTCTCACCTCGCTCGTCATGCTCGAACCCGTCCGCTTCGTCGACGGTCCCGCCATGCTGCTCGCCGGCATCCGCCGCGAGCACGCCTACGCCGACGCGCCGCGCGGCATCCCCGCGCAGTGGGAGGCGTTCCGCGCGCTCGGCGCGCTGCCCGGCCAGGTCGACGGCGTCGCGTACGGCGTGATCTGCGGCAGCGCGCCCGAGCGCCAGGTCTTCGAGTACATGTGCGCCGTGGAGGTGCGCGACCTCGCCGCCGTGCCGGCCGGCATGGGGCGCATGCGCGTGCAGCCGCAGCGCTACGCCGTGTTCGCGCACGCGGGCCCGCTGGCGACGCTCCACGAGACGTGGGCCGCGGTCTGGCACGAGTGGCTCCCGCGCTCGGGCTACGAGGGCGTGCACGCCCCCGACTTCGAGCGCTACGACGCGGCGTTCGATCCGCGCACCGGCACCGGCGTCGTCGAGATCTGGTATCCCGTCCGCCATCCCACCCACGCGGCGCCCGCGGGCGCCTGAGGTCCACGCATGCTCGACGCACCGCACGTCACGCAGTCCGAGGCACAGCCCGCGGCCGTCCTCCGCCTCGCCGTCCCGCGCGCCGAGATGCGGCAGGCGATGGGCGACGGCATCGCGGAGCTGATGGCGACGCTCGCCGCGCAGGGCGTCGCGCCGGCGGGGGCGATGTACGCGCACCACTTCCGCATGGATCCCGACGTCTTCGACTTCGCGATCGGCATCCCGGTCGCGACGCCGATCGTGCCCGCGGGGCGCGTGACGATGGGCGAGCTGCCGGCGGCGCGCGTCGCGCGCGCGATCTACCGCGGCTCGTACGAGGGGCTCGGCGCCGCGTGGGGCGAGTTCGGCGCGTGGATCGCGGCCGGCGGCCACGCGCCCGCGCCGGGGCTGTGGGAGCGCTACCTCCGCGGCCCCGAGTCGAGCACCGATCCGATGCAGTGGGAGACGGAGCTCAATCGTCCGCTCGTCGCCTGACGGCCGCGCCGCCGCCGAGCTGACGGAACGCTGACACCGCCGCACGCGTCCTGACGCGCGCGCCCTGTCCCGCGCGGGGCGCGCCGCGCATCGTGTCGGCACGGAGGTGTCGTCATGCATGCAGCGTTCTGGTCGGTCGTCGTCCTCGCCGGGCTCGCGGGCGCCGCGGGCTCCACGCTCCTCGCCCGCCTGCCGCGCGTCGTGCCGGTCGGCGCGATGGCGGTCCCGCGCGCCGCGCACCAGGCCACCGCGCTCGCCACGGGGCAGGTGCTCGTCACGGGCGGGTGCACCACGCGCGGCTGCGACGTGCGTACCGCCGCCGTGGAGCGGTACGATCCGCGCACGCGCGCCTTCCGCCCCGCCGCGCCCATGCGCGTCGCGCGCGTGAGCCACACCGCGACGCGGCTGCCCGACGGGCGCGTGCTGGTGGCCGGCGGCCTCGCGCCCGACGGCCCGACCGCGACCGCCGAGGTGTACGATCCGGCGGCCGACCGGTGGACCGCGGTGGGCGCGATGACCGAGGCGCGCGCCAGCCACGTCGCGGTGCCGCTCGCCGATGGGCGCGTCTTCCTGATGGGCGGCGGGAGCGGCCGGCTCGGCGACCGCACGACGGCGGAGCTGTTCGATCCCGCGACGTCGCGCTTCACGGCCGTCGGGCCGATGCGCGCGAACCACTACCTCGCGACGCGGCTCGCCGACGGGCGCGTGCTGCTCACCGGCGGGCAGGGCGCCGACGGCGCGATCCTGCGCCGCGCGGAGCTGTTCGATCCGCGCACGCGCACCTTCGCGCCGACGGGCGACATGGTGGTGCCGCGGGTGAAGCACGCCGCCGCGCTGCTGCCCGACGGGCGCGTGCTGCTCGTCGGCGGCTCGGATGCGCGCGGCTTCGACGGGCGCTTCGCGAGCACGGAGCTGTACGATCCCGCGACCGGCCGCTTCGTCGCTGGCCCGCCCATGCGCTGGGGGCGGCACAAGCTGCGCGACGCGGTGGTCGCGCTCCCGTCGGGCGCGGTGCTGGTCGGCGGCGGCGCCGAGCGCCCGGAGCTGTGGGACCCGCACGACCGGACGTTCGTGACGGTGGGCGGCTCGATCGGCGGGCCGCAGATGTTCGCCACCGCCACGCGCGTCGCCGGCGACGACGTGCTGGTGATCGGCGGCTACGACGCGCGCATCGTGCCGACGGCGTCGGCCTGGGTGATCGGCGGACGGCGCTGAGCGCGGGGCGGGCGGCGTTCGGAGTTCGTCACGGGCGGGGGGCGCGACTGGCCGCGCGCGGTCCGGGTGTGCAGCTTCGCAGGCGCCCGCGGCCATCCCGGCCCGCGATGCGCCGCCCGCAGCCCCGCCGCCATGCCCCGCCTCACGTCCGTCCCGCCCCGCGTCGCCCTCGCCGTCCTCGCCGTCCTCGCGCCGAGCGCCGCGCCGCTCCTCGCGCAGCGCGCGCCCGCGGGCACGCTGGTCGTCAGCAACATGAACGACCACACCGCGACCATCCTCGACGCGGCGACGGGGCGCGTGCACGCCACGCTGCCCACCGGCGAGGGCCCGCACGAGGTGGCGATCTCGCGCGACGGGCGCACGGCGCTCGTCAGCAACTACGGCGTGCGCGGGAAGGCGGGGAGCACGATCACCGTCATCGACGTCGCGCGCGCGGCGGTGGCGCGCACGCTCGCGCTCACCGGCTTCGAGCGCCCGCACGGCATGGCCTTCCTGCCGGGCGACACGCTCGTCGCCGTGACGGCGGAGGCCGGGCGCGCGGTGCTGCTGGTCGACGTGCGCGACGGCCGCATCGCCGACACGCTGCAGACGAACGGGCGCGGCTCGCACATGCTCGCGCTCACCGCGCGCGGCGACCGCGTGTTCACCGCCAACATCCCCGACGGCACCGTCTCCGCGATCGACGTCGCGGGGCGCGACTCGACGCGCCTCTTCCGCGTGGGGCGCGTCCCCGAGGCGGTCGCCGTCACGCCCGACGGCGGCAGCGTGTGGGTCGGCAGCAATCGCGACAGCACGGTGCTCGTGCTCGACGCGCGCACCGGCGTCGTCGCCGACACGCTGCGCGCGTTCGGCATGCCGTATCGCATCGTCGTCTCGCCCGACGCGCAGGTGGCGGTCGTCAGCGACCCGGTGAAGGGCGAGGTGCGCGCGTTCGGCGTCGCCGACCGCAAGCAGCGCTTCCTGCTCGCGGTGCCGCGCGACAGCCTCGTGCCGACGGCCGAGGTGCCCGGGTCGCCGTCGCCGGAGGGCGTGGCGATCTCGCGCGACTCGCGCTGGGCGTTCGTGACGCTGCAGGGGCGCAACCGCGTCATCACCGTGGACCTCGCGCGCGGCGCGATCACCGGCTGGGCGCCCACGGGCACCTGGTCGGACGGCATCGGCTACTCGCCGGTCGTGGTGAACGCGGTGCGCAAGGACTGAGGGCGCGCGCGGGGGGTGTGGCGTCGCGGCCGCGCTGGCGAACGCGGCCGTAGTCGTTAGCATCGAGGGCAGCCCGCGGCCGCGCCGCCGCGTTCCGACTCCCGCTCCTCTCGCCCCCGTGCTCCAGCTCCGCCGGCCGCCGCGCGCCCTCCTCCGCTGCCGCACGGCCCTCGCGGCCCTCACCCTCGGCGCGGCGGTCGGGGCCTGCGGGGGGAGCGACGGCCCCACGGAGAGCGGCGGAGGCGCCCCCGCGGCGGGCGTCGCCTCCGTGGTGGTGACCGGCGCGCCGCTGACCACGACGCTGGTCGGCGACTCGGTGCGCCTGGTGGCGACCGCGGTGAACGCGACCGGCGGCGTCGTCTCCAACCAGAGCGTGACCTGGCGCTCGAGTGCGCCCACCGTCGCGGCGGTGGGCGCGAACGGGACGGTGGTCGCCCTCGGCGCGGGGCAGGCGATCATCACCGCGTCGGTCGGCGCGCGCGAGGGGACGGCGACGCTGGACGTCGCCGACGGCGCGACGCTCGGCGTGCAGGGCGGGACGCTGACGGCCGCCGGCGGCGCGCTGTCGCTCGTGCTGCCCGCGGGCGCGCTGTCGCAGTCGACGCTGCTGCTCGTCCGACCCGTCGCGAGCGCGGTCGGCGCGCGCCTGGTGCCGGGCACCGCGTACGATATCGCGCCCGAGGGGGTCGCCCTCGCGCGCGCCGGCACGCTCGCCCTGCGCTACGACCCGGCGCGCCTCCCGTCGGGCGTCACCGCGGCGAGCCTGCAGCTCTACGTCGCCTCGGGCACCCAGTGGCAGCAGGTGCCCGGGAGCACCGTCGACACGGTGGCGCGCCGGGTCACGGGCACGATGGCGCGCTCGGGCACCTACGCGGTCCTCGGCACGCCCGTGGGCCGGGTCGCGCTGACCGGGCCCGCGCTCGGCGGCGCGCTGTTCGTCGGCCAGTCCGCGCAGCTCGGCGCGACCGTGCACGATCCGGCGGGCGCCGTCGTCACCGGGCGCGTCGTGCGCTGGGAGAGCTCCGAGCCGTCCCGCGCGACGGTGGACGGCAGTGGACGCGTGACCGCCGTGGGCGCCGGCGCGGTGACCATCACCGCGACCGCGGAGGAGCGCAGCGCGAGCACGACGCTGACGATCCTCGCGCGCACGACGCCCGACTGGAGCCAGGCGACCGAGTGGACGACCTACCAGGGCAACGCCGCCCACACCGGCTACGTGCCGGTGACGGCGGACGCCGGCGCGTTCCGCGAGCTGTGGGTGGCGACGCCGTTCGGCAGCGTGGCGCTCAACCCCGTGACGGTGGGCGGCGGCCGCGTCTTCGCGTCGACGAACTCGTACTTCGGCGCGAACGCCCAGTGGGCCGGCGCGCTCGACGCGCAGACGGGCGCCGTGCAGTGGTCGCGGAGCTTCGGCGACATCCACGGCGTGCACCCGCCCGCCTACGGCGACGGCTCGGTGTACGTCACGACGAGCGGACACGAGAACTCGTTCCTCTGGCGGCTCGACGCGGCCACGGGCGCGGTGCGCTTCCGCAGCGCGTACGGCAACCAGTGGTCGCGCTACTACGCGCCGGTGGTCGCGGGCGGGACGGTCTACATGGCCGGCGGCTACTACGGCGGCGCCTACGGCTTCGGCACCGCCGACGGTGCGCAGCGCTGGTTCACGTCGCTCAACCAGTACGACCAGTGGTCGCCGGCGGTGCAGGGGGGCCTGGTCTACGCCTACACGGGGAGCTACGCGCCCAAGCTGAGCGTGCTGGAGGCGGCCACGGGGCGCGCGGCGTTCGAGATCGCCGATCCGCGCTTCAGCTGGGAGGGATGGAGCATGAACCTGGCGCCGGTGCTCGGCTTCTCGAACGACGTCCTCGTGACGAACGGCGGGCGCCTGCTCTCCTTCGACCTGCGGGCGCGCGCGATCCGCTGGGAGCAGCGGGGGCAGTTCACGGGCACGGTGACGGTCGCCGACAGCCTGCTCTACGTGGTGAACAACGGCCAGGTGGACATCCGCCGCGCGAGCGACGGCTCCCTCGTCGCACCCTGGGTGCCGCCCGAGGGGCGCGTGCAGCCGCCGATGATCGTGACGCGCAACCTGCTGTTCGCGAGCACGGGGGCGAACACCTACGCCGTCGATCTCGCGACCCGGCGGCAGGTGTGGAGCTATCCGGCGGCCGGCGCGCTCGCCCTCGGCGGACAGGGCATCCTGTTCATCGCGCAGGGCAACGGTCGCCTGGCGGCCATCGCGCTCCGCTGACGGGCGGCATCGGCCGCACGATCGGCAGTGCGTGGGCGGCCGCTATCGACTCGACCATGGTGCGGCGTCCGATCGCCGAGTAGCATGAGGCCATGCCCAACGCCGAGACGGTCCGCTACGAGGCCGACGGCCTCGCGATGGCCGGCGCGCTGTACCGGCCCGTGCACGCCGACGGCCCGCGTCCCGGCGTGCTGGTCTTCCCCGACGCCTCGGGGCTGAACGCCCACGCGCGCGAGCGCGCGTCGCGCCTGGCCACCCTCGGCTACGTCGCGCTCGCGTGCGACCTGCACGGCGGCGGCGAGCAGCTGGCCGACTTCGAGGCGGCGATGGCGATCGTGCGCGGGCTGCGCGCGGAGCCGGCACGCGCGCGGGCCCGCGCGTCGGCGGCGCTCGCCGCGCTCGTCGCGCGCCCCGAGGTCGACGCGGCGCGCGTGGGCGCGATCGGCTTCTGCTTCGGCGGCACGCTGGCGCTCGAGCTGGCGCGCAGCGGCGCGGCGGTGGTCGCCGTCGTCGGCTTCCACAGCGGGCTCGCCACCGCGCGGCCCGCGGACGCGGCGAACGTGCGCGCGCGCGTGCTGGCGTGCGTCGGCGCCGACGATCCGAGCATCCCGCCCGCGCAGCGCGCCGCGTTCGAGGAGGAGATGACGGCGGCGCGCGTCGACTGGCAGCTGCACGTCTACGGCGGCGTGGTGCACAGCTTCACGGAGCGCGACGTGGAGCTGCGCACCGGGCGGCCCGAGCGCACGCGCTACGACGCGAACGCCGACGCGCGCTCGTGGGCCGCGATGCGGCAGCTGTTCGCCGAGACGCTCGACGCGTAGCCGGCCACCGCTCGCGGCCCGTCCGGGCGTCAGCGCCGGGCGGCCGCGGCGGGCAGCGGCCGCTGCCCGTGCACGATGCTCGGCGTCGCGTTCACCGTGCCCTCGGGCGTGGTGGTGCCGTTGCCGAGCTGCCCGGCCGAGTTGACGCCCCAGCAGTAGGTCGTGAGGCGGTCGGCGGCGATGGCGCAGGTGTGCCCGCCGAGCCCCGTGGCGACGCCCGCGACGCGCACCTCCGCGGCCCGGAGCGCGCCGCCCGCGGGCACCGGCCGCGTGCTGCCGCCGGTCGTGCTCGTGCCGAGCTGCCCGTAGCGGTTCGCGCCCCAGCACCACACGCTGCCGCCGGTCGTGAGGCCGCAGCTGTGCGCGTTGCCCGTGTCGATGGTGCGGAAGGCGAGCTCGCCGCTCACGGGCGTCGGCGTCGGCACGTCGGCGCGCGGCGCGGGATCGAGGCCGAGCACCTCGGTGCCGACGCCCCAGCAGTAGCCCTGCCCCTCGACGCTCACGCCGCACGCCTGCTGGCTGCCGACCGAGACGCTGCGGAACGCGATGCCGCCCGCGACCGCCAGCGGCGTGGCCGAGAAGCGCACCGTGGCCGTCGACCCGACGCCGAGCTGCCCGGCGGCGTTCAACCCCCAGCAGAGCGCCGCGTTGCCCGACGTCACGCCGCACGTCGCGCTCGATCCGGCGTCGAGGCTGGCGAAGGCGTGGCCGCCCGTGACCGCGACCGGCGTGGACTGCGCGGCGGTCGCCCCGTCGCCCAGCTCCCCCGAGGCGCCGGCGCCCCAGCAGTACGCGCGGCCGTCGGCGGTGACGCCGCAGCTGTGGTCCGCGCCGACGGTGATGCTGCGGAAGCGCGGACCGCCGACGACGGGAGCGGGGGTGCTGAGCTGCGGGCCCGACGCGCCGAGCTGCCCCCAGCCGTTGTAGCCCCAGCAGTACGCCTCTCCGTCCGCGGTCAGGCCGCACGTGTGGCGCCCGTAGCTGGCGAGCTGCGCGAAGCGCACGGTGCCCGAGACGCGGACCGGCGCGTTGCTCAGCACCTCGTCACCCGCGCGGCCGTCGCCGAGGCGCCCCTCGCGTCCCGCGAGCCCCCAGCACCACGCGATGCCGCCGCTGGCGATGTCGCAGGCGTGCATCGCCCCGACGGCGAGCGAGCGATAGCGGATGACGACCACGCGCCGCATCGCGGCGACGACGCCCTCGCTCGTCGCCGTGATCGTGACCGTGCCGCGGTCGACGCCCACGAGCCGGCCGGTGAGGCTGTCGATCGTCGCGACCGCGGGATCGCTCGACGTCCAGCGCACCGTGCGGCCGGTGAGCACGTTGCCGGCGCTGTCGCGCGGCGTCGCCGTGAGCGCGACCGTCTCGAAGGCCTCGAGCGTGTCGAGCGCCGCGCCGATGCCGAGCGTCGCGACCGCCGCCGGCCGCGCCGTCACCGTGACGGTCGCCTCGCCCGTGCGCCCCTCGCTCGTCGCGGTGATGGTGGCGGTGCCCGCGGCGACGCCGCGCACCACGCCGCGCTCCGCGTCGACCGTGGCCACCGCGGGCGCGCTCGACGTCCACCGGATCGTGCGGCCGGCGAGCGCGGCGCCCTGCGCGTCGCGCGCGGTCGCCGCCAGCGCGAGCGTGTCGCCCGCGCGCAGCGATCCGGTCGCGGGCGTCACGACGACGCTCGCCACCGCCGCGGGCGTGGGCGCCGACACCGTGACCACCGACTGCCCCGAGCGGCCCTCGCTCGTCGCCGTGATGGTCGCCGTGCCCGACGCGACGCCGGTCACCACGCCCGACGCGTCGACGAACGCGATCGCGCGGTCCGACGAGCTCCACGTCATGGAGCGGCCGGCGAGCGGCGCGCCGGCCGCGTCGCGCGCGACCACCGTGAGCGGCGTCGTCGCGCCGACGGCGACCGTGACCGTCGCCGGCTGCACCTGCACCGAGGCGACGGCGGCCGGACCGACGACACCCGGTCCGTCGTCATCGCCGCCGCCGCCGCACGCCGCGAGCGTCGCGCCGGCGATCGCCAGCATGATCGTGCGTGCGGTCGTACGTGCAGCCGTACGTGCGATCCCGTCTGTGGTCGTGCGTGCGAACGTTCGCGCGGTCGTCCGCGCGCTCGCGCGGCGCCGACCGCCCATGGCCTGCCACATCGTGCACTCCTCCTCGCGCCCATGATCCACGCGTCGCCGATCCGCACGGCCGGAGGCGCCGGCCGCGCCGCGACGCTGCCCGCGCGCACTCGCACGCGGGAGCGGCCAGCATAGGCAGTCGGGGAGTGCACGGCGTGGTGCAGGTGCACCCATCCGCCGGCGCCGCGCCGCGCGACCGTGCGCGCGGCGCGTCGTGCTCGCGTCAGCGCGGCGCGTCGTGCTCGCGTCAGCGCGGCGCGTCGGCGCCCGCGCGGCGCAGGTAGTCGCCGAGAATGAGGAACGTCGGCGCCCACAGCCCCACGAAGATCCCGAACCGCTCGGCGTGCGCGGTCTCCTCGGGCGTCTCGCCGCGCGCGGTGGCCCACGTGACGATGGACGCGACGATCGAGGCGCCGCCGAGCGCGACGCAGGCGAGGCTCAGCCGATCGGTGGTGCGGGCGGGGAGTGCGGACATGCGGGGCTCCGGACGACGGGGGAAGGGCGATGCGCGTGCGTGCCGGGGGAAGTGTCCGCCGTCGCGCGGCGTTCCCGGCCCAGCTCGATGGCGCGCGCGGCTCGTCGCGCGGTCGCGCGGTGCGCCCACCCGCGGGGTTAGCTTGCAGGCTCGCACCACCATGCACGTTCATGCAGGACCGGAGGGAATGATGGCCGAGCGCATCGTGAAGGACGCGAACGGGCGGGAGTGGACGTGCACGTCGCAGCCGGACGCCGACGGCGGCACCGGATCGACGCAGGGGCGCGACGTGGTGCTCCGCTGCGAGACGTCCTCGGTCGACGGGCCCGTGAACGTGAAGGTCGGCTGGCAGTGGGAGTCGATGGCGCCCAACGGGCTCGCCCGCCTCGTCAGCCACGCGTCGCCGGTCCCGAAGCACTGATCGGCGCGACGTGCGCAAGGTGCGCGAGGTGCGGGGGCGGCAGGCGGCCGTGACATGGCTGCCCACCGCCCCCGCGGGTCGTTCGTCGACGTGGCGCCGCGATGCGTGGCCGCGATGCGCGGCGACGCGCGCGCGTCAGCCCGCCGGCGCGATCCAGCCGCGGCCGGCGCGCAGGTCGAGCGTCACGACCCACGCGCGCAGGAACGGCATCCCGAGGTTGCCGTCCATGATCATGTCGGGCGTGTAGGCGTGCTCGGTGCGCACGCGCACGCCCGCGGCCACCGCGAAGTCGGCCGTCTGCCGCTCCTTCACCGCGGAGTCGAGGCCGAGCGCCCGCGCGACGGGCCGCGAGACGAGCACCGTCCCGCCGTTGCCCGAGTCGAGCTCCATCCAGAGCGTGCCCTGCGCGCTCGGCACGCCCGCGAACACCGACAGCGCGCGGCCCGCGACCTCGCGGTTCACGCGGATCGGCAGCGGCGTCGCGCCGCGCGTGCGCGCCGCGAGGCTCGCGTCGCTCTCCAGCACGAGGCGCCCGCGCGCGAGGTCGAGCGTGATCGCGCGCCCGGCGAACAGGTCCAGGCCGACGATGCCATCGAGGTCGGCGTCGCTCGCCGACAGCGCGGCCATCGCCACGACGCCGGCGACCGGCGCCCGCAGCCGCACGCCGCCCGCGTCGAAGGCGACGTCGTCGCAGCGCGGCGCGTCGATGCGCGTGCCGAACATGTTGAAGCCGCTCAGCCGCCCCCACGGCGTGCAGCCCGCCGCGCGCGCCGTCTCCGGCGACACGAACGAGAGCCCCGCGCCGGTGTCGAACAGGTAGCGGCGCGGCTGCCCGCCGACGACGGCCCGCAGCGCCCAGCGCGTGCGGTACGGCTCGAGCGCGAGCACGGCGTCGGGCGCGTCGGCGGACGCCTGCGCGCGCGGCGCGCGCGGCAGGAGGAGCAGGAGCGAGAGCAGCACCACCGCGACGGCGACGAGGAGCGCGCGGTACGGAAGCGGGCGCATGACGGGAGGCGAGGGCGGGGCGCCGCGACGCGGAGCGCATCGCGGTCGGCGACTTCGACACCGCGAGCGGCGCGACGGTTGGCTGCCGCCGCGCGCCGCGTCCTCGCTACCATTCGCGCATGAAGCCCACCGAGAAGCTCGGCGAGGCCGTCGCGCCCGACGGCACCGTGCTCGCCCTCTACCGCCACGACGGCGCCTACGGCATCCGCGTGCACGGCGTGGAGCTGATGTCCACGCGCCGCCACCACTCCGAGGATCGGCTCGCGGAGCTCGTGTGCGCGCCGCTGCGCGACGCGGCGGGCGCGCGCGTCCTCATCGGCGGCCTCGGGCTCGGCTTCACGCTGAAGGCGGCGCTGCGCGTGCTGCCCGCCGACGCGCACGTCGTCGTGGCGGAGCTGGTCGAGGAGGTCATCGCCTGGAACCGCAACCCCGACTGGCCGCTGGCCGCCGACGCGCTGCGCGATCCGCGCGTCGAGCTGCGGCACGCCGACGTCGCGGACCTGCTGCGCGAGGGGCGCGGCGCCTACGACGGCATCATGCTCGACGTCGACAACGGCGCCGAGGCGATGACCACCGCCGGCAACGCGGGGCTGTACGGGCGCGCCGGCATCCGCCTCGCCGCCGACGCGCTGCGCCGCGGCGGCCGCGTGGCGTGGTGGTCGGCCGGCGACGACCGCGCGTTCGAGGACCTGCTGCGGCGCGCGAAGCTGGTGGTCGAGGTGGAGCGCGCGCGCGCGCACGCGACGTCGGGCGGGCGGCACACGATCTTCGTCGCGCGCGTGCCCTGACGCGGCGCGGCGCGCGCCTCCGCTGCGGTTGCCGTGTGCCGGCCGGCTCCGCATGTTCCCCGCGCCGCTGCCCGATCCCTCCCCACCGTGAGGCAACGATGAAGGCACTCGCCCCCGCCCTGCTCCTGCTGGCGGCGTGCACGCAGGCGCCGGCGCCCGTTCCCAGCCAGTCGTCCGCCGCGCCCGCGACCTCCGCCACGCCGTCCGCGGCCGTCGTCCGCCCCGGCATCGAGACCTTCCTCGCCGACGTGCCGCAGCGCCTGCGCGGCAAGCGCGTGGGGCTGATCACCAACCAGACGGCGGTGGACCGACAGCGCCGCACGGACATCGACCTGATCGCCGCGCACCCGCAGCTCAAGCTCGTCGCGCTGCTCGCGGCGGAGCACGGGATCCGCGGCACCGTCGCGCCGGGCGAGTACATCCAGGACACGGTCGACGCGAAGACGGGCATCCCCATCTACTCGCTCTACACGACCGAGGACCGGGGCCCGTCGGACGAGATGCTGAAGGACGTCGACGTGCTCGTCTACGACCTGCAGGAGGTCGGCGGGCGCACGTGGACCTACGTCTCGACCATGGCGCTCTGCATGCAGGCGGCGAAGCGGAAGGGGATCCCGTTCGTCGTGCTCGACCGGCCCAACCCCATCGGCGGCGAGATCGTCGAGGGGGGCGTGCTCGACCCGAAGTTCAAGTCGTTCGTCGGGATGTACCCGATCCCCGCGCGCCACGGGCTGACCGTGGGCGAGCTGGCGACGCTGTTCAACACGACGCACGGCATCGGGGCCGACCTGATCGTCGCCCGCGCCGAGAACTGGCGGCGCTCGCAGTGGCAGGACCAGACCGGGCTGCCGTGGGTGAACCCGTCGCCCAACCTGCGCTCGCTCGCCGCGCTGACGAGCTACCCGGGCTCCGTGTACTTCGAGGGGACGAACCTCACCGAGGGGCGCGGCGGCTCCCCGCGCCCGTACGAGGAGATCGGCGCGCCCTGGCTCGACTCGCCCGCGATCGTGGCGACGATGAACGCGCGCGCGCTCCCCGGCGTCCGCTTCGACACGACGACGTTCACGATGCAGCCGAAGGCCGGGAAGCACCCCGGGCAGACGATCCGCGGGGTCCGCTTCGTCGTCACCGACCGCCAGGCGTACCGCCCGGTGCGGACGTCGCTGCTGCTCATCGAGGAGATCCGGCGGCAGCACCCGAAGGAGTTCGCGTGGGGGCCGTCGATCGACCGGCTGGCGGGCACGGACCAGGTGCGCCTCGCGATCGACGGCGGTCGGCTCCAGCCGCTGCTCGAGCAGTGGGACCGCGAGGCCGCGGCGTTCAAGGCCAGCAGCCGCGCGCTCTGGCTCTATCCCGAGGGCTGAGCGCGCGCGGCGGCGCGACCTCCGGCGCGCCGCGCGGGTATCAGGACGGATGATGTCGTCCCGTCTTCCGCTCCTCCTGGGCGCCGGCGCCGCGCTGGCGCTCGGCACCCTCGCCGTGCGCGCGCAGCCCCCGCTCGGCACCGCCGCGGCCGCCCTCGCCGCCGCGGCCCACGGCCACGCGCACCCCGCGCCGGCCGACTCGCTCACCGCGCGGGCGCGCGCGCAGCTCGACGCGGCGCGCCGCGCGACCGCCGCGCTGTCCACGCCCGAGGCCGCCCGCGCCGCCGGCTTCCGCCCGATGTTCGGGCAGGTGCCGCTGCAGGGCGAGCACTACGTGCGCGTCGACCGCGTGCTCTCGGGCCGCTTCGACGTCGCCGAGCCGTCGGTGCTGATGTTCGCGCCGGTGGCGGGGAAGCCGACGCTGGTCGGCGTCGCGTACGCCTTCCTGCACCCCAAGGACTCGGTCCCGCCCGCGGGCTTCGACGGGGCGGGCGACGTGTGGCACGCGCACGAGCGCCTCGCGCCGATGCCCGGCCGGCAGCTCGTGATGATGCACGCCTGGTTCGTCGACGCGCCCGAGGGGCCGTTCGCGCGCTACAACCCGTGGCTGCCCTACCTCGCCACCGGGCTGACGCCGCCCAGCGCGGCCACGCTCGCCGACTCCGCGGCCGGCGAGCGGGCGCGCCGCCTCGGGCTCGCGCTCGCCGGCGCGACCACGCCGCCGCTCCTGTTCGAGTACGTGGCGCGCCAGGGCGGCGACTCGCTGCGCGCGCGCGTGGCGCCGCACCGCGACGCGATCACCGCGCTCGTGCCGCGCCTCGCGGCCGCCGAGCGCGCGGGCGACGCCGCGGCGCGCACCCGGCTGGCGGACGAGGCCATCCGCCACGGCGACGCGCTCGTCGCGGCGTACCGGGACGCCATCCCCGCGCGCCCGCTGGTCCGCCGCCTGGTCGACCGCACCGTCGACGAGTTCCTCGGCCGCGGCCACGGCATCGAGGAGGAGCTGGGCGCGCTGTTCTCCGGGCGCGCGGGCGAGGCGGTGCCGTCCACCCCGCCCGCGCACCACGGGCATCCCTGAGCGGCCGCTCAGTCGTCGCGCCGGTCGTCCAGCCGCGCCGCCACGGCGTCGGACGTGATGTCGTAGTGCGCGGCGTGCCACACCGGGCGGCCGTCGCGCAGCACGAACACCTGCGGGCTCTCGTGCGGCTGGCCCATCCGGTCGGCCACGAGGTTCGACAGCTCGCGGCGGCCGGTGACCTCGACGCCGTAGACGGGCACGTCGGGGTGGTCGGCCGTGAAGTCCTTCATGGCGGCGCGCGCCGCCGCGCTGATGGGGCACATGGCGCCGTGCTTCAGCAGCACCGCGCTCGGCGCGCGCAGCGCCGCCTCCAGGTCGTCCGCGCTCGTCAGGTCCTGCATCGTCTCCTGCGCTCCGGTTCGGGGAAGGCGGCCCAGGGTCAACTTCCGGGCCCGCGTCCTGCCCGTCTGCCGCCCATCCGACCGTCGCCCGCGCACACCGCCGCCCCCGCATCGCCGTGACCGCCTCCCTCGCCTTCGACAACCGCTTCGTCACCGAGCTGCCCGGCGACCCCGAGCAGTCGCCCCGCCGCCGCCAGGTGGTCGGCGCCGCCTGGAGCGCCGTCGCGCCCACGCCGGTGGCCGCGCCGCGGCTGCTGGCGCACGCCCGCGAGGTCGCCGCGCTCGTCGGCTTCGGCGAGGAGGACGTCCGCGCGCCCTGGTTCGCCGAGGTGTTCGCGGGGAACGCGCTGCTGCCGGGGATGCAGCCGTACGCCGCCGTCTACGGCGGCCACCAGTTCGGCCACTGGGCCGGGCAGCTCGGCGACGGGCGCGCGATCACGCTCGGCGAGGTCGTCAACGCGGCCGGCGAGCGGTGGGAGCTGCAGCTCAAGGGCGCGGGCCCCACGCCCTACTCGCGCACCGCCGACGGGCGCGCCGTGCTGCGCTCGTCGATCCGCGAGTTCCTGTGCAGCGAGGCGATGCACCATCTCGGCGTGCCGACGACGCGCGCGCTCTCGGTGGTGACGACGGGCGAGTCGGTGATCCGCGACATGTTCTACGACGGCAACGCGCGCCCGGAGCCGGGCGCGGTGGTCTGCCGCGTGGCGCCGTCGTTCATCCGCTTCGGCAACTTCCAGATCTTCGCCGCGCGCGGCGACCGCGAGAACCTGGAGCGCCTGGTGGACTTCACGATCGCCCGCGACTATCCGCACCTGCAGGGCGACGCGGCCGACGTGCGCGCCCGCTGGTTCGTGGAGATCTGCGAGCGCACCGCGCGCATGATCGTGCACTGGATGCGCGTCGGCTTCGTGCACGGCGTCATGAACACCGACAACATGTCGATCCTCGGGCTGACGATCGACTACGGTCCGTACGGATGGCTGGACGACTTCGACCCGACGTGGACGCCCAACACGACCGACGCGGGCGGACGCCGCTACCGCTACGAGCAGCAGCCGGCGATCGCGCAGTGGAACCTCGTGCGGCTCGCCGAGGCGATCGCGCCGCTGTTCGCGTCGGTCGAGCCGCTGCAGGCGGGCGTCGACCGCTACGCGGCCGTGGTCACCGCGGAGTACGACGCGATGCTGGCCGCGAAGTTCGGGCTCCCCGCGTTCGAGGGGCCCGAGGCGCCGGGGCGCACGCTCGCCGGCGAGGCGCTCGCGCTCCTCTACGAGGCGGAGGTCGACTACACGCTGTTCTTCCGCGCGCTCGGCGAGATCGAGGCCGTGCCGGAGGACGACGCGGCCGCGCTCGCGCTGCTCGGCGACGTCTTCTACGACGAGGCCAAGCGCGACGCGCACGCCGCCGCGCTGGCCGACTGGCTGCGCCGCTGGCACGCGGCGGTCACGGCGGCGGGCGTGCCGTTCGCCGAGCGGCGGGCGCGCATGCACGCGGTCAACCCGCGCTACGTGCTGCGCAACTACCTCGCGCAGCAGGCCATCGACGCCGCCGAGTCGGGCGACGGCTCGCTCGTGGAGACGCTGCTGGAGGTCATGCGGCGCCCGTACGACGACCAGCCGGAGCACGCGCGGTTCGCGGCGCGGCGACCGGAGTGGGCGCGCGACCGCGCGGGGTGCTCGATGCTGTCGTGCAGCTCGTGAGAGGGAGCGATCAGCGGTCAGCGATCAGCGGTCAGCGATCAGCGATCAGCGATCAGCGATCAGCGGCCCCGCGACCGATGCGCGTCGCCGCCGCCGACGCGGTGCCTGATCGCTGATCGCTGATCGCTGACCGCTCGGGGAGGTGGCCTGTGGCGCGGCTGTGCGCGCCCGCCTATGATGCGCGCCGCGCCGGCCGCGATCGTGCCGGCGCGCGTCACGCCCACGCCGGAGTTCCGCATCCCATGCATCGCGCGCTCTTCGCATTCCTCGTCGCCGTGCTGCCCGCCGTCGCACGCGCGCAGGTCGTGATGGGTCGCGTCGTGGACGCACAGACCGGGCAGCCGCTGCCCGTCGCGGGCGTGGGCGTGCGGATCTCGCCGGACAGCGTGGTGCGCACGCGCACCGGCGCGGACGGCGTGTTCGCGCTGGAGCTGGGCGCGCCCGGGCGGTACGTCGTCCACATCCAGGCGTCGCTCGAGGCCTTCGCGTCCAGCGACACGATCGACGTGCCGAAGGACTCGGTCGTGCAGCGCGAGTTCCGCGTGCCGATGCCCGCCGATCCGGTGTTCTTCGAGTATCAGGTCGACAAGCCCGTGGCGCCGATCCCGACGCCGAACACCGGTCCGCGCTACCCGACGCAGCTGCGGGCGCAGAAGGTCGACGGCGAGGTGTTCGCCAGCTTCGAGGTGGACACGGCCGGCCGCGTCGACACGGCCACCTTCCGCGTGATCCGCCAGACGCACGCGGAGTTCGCGGCGTCGGTGCGCGAGGCGCTGCCGGGCCTGCGCTTTCGGCCGGCCGAGCGACAGGGCCGGCCGGTCCGTCAGCTGGTCGAGCAGCCGTTCGGCTTCTGCGTATCCGACCGGCCGCGCAAGGACGGCCCGTGCGGTGGGCGGCCGCTGCAGATCCTCCCGTCGCTCCGGCAGCTCGGCATCACGCCGCCGGACGAGTGAGCGCGCGTCGGCGCGGCGGTCAGGAGCAGCTCCCCGCCGTCGTCGCCGGCGCGGGCGGCGCCTCGCCCCCGCGCAGCCACGCCTCGCGCAGCCGCAGCTGCTCGGGCGTCGCGTCCGCCCGCGGCACGAAGCGCGTGGGGATTCCCTGCGCGTCGGTCTCGACGGCGATCCCGAGCCGCGCGTAGTACTCGCGCAGCGGCAGCGGCTCGGCGCGCGCCACGTACCGGGCGAAGAAGTCGCCGATCTCCGGGTGCGTGCGGGCCACGATCTGCGGGATCAGCGAGTCCTCCGCGAACGGCCGCGCCTTGCCGTACTCGCGCGCCAGGTCGCCGACGAGCGCGCGCAGCCCGCGCCGCCCCTCGGAGAGCTGCAGCAGCCGGATGTCGAGCAGCCCCGCGACCAGCGCGCCGCGCATGTAGATGTTGCCGTACTGCCGCGCGCCCTCGGCCGTGTACGACGTGCGCGCGAGGTCGGTGAGCGAGTACGTCGTGTCGTAGCGCGTGCGGTCGACGCGCGCCTTGCCCGCGAGCATGCGCAGGTACTCGTCGAGCGTCGCCAGTCCGCCCTCCTGCCGCATCTTCTGCGCGGCCCACTCGGTCACCCCCTCGTACAGCCAGAGGTGGCGCGAGGGCACGGGGCGCTGGTAGTCGAAGCGCGCGACGATCTCGGAGTGGATGTTGAGCGGCGTGACGATGTGGAAGAACTCGTGCGCCGCGATCCCCGTGATCCCCGCGCCCACCTCGGGCGTGTACGGCGTCTCGTCCAGCGTGTAGGCCGAGCTGTACGAGTGCTCCCACGCGCCGCGCGCCGCGCCCTTGCCGACGTCGGCGAAGTCGAAGAGGAAGACGTAGCGGTCGACCGGGAGCGTGCCGAGGAACTTCCCGGCCGCCTCCAGCGTCCCGTGCATCGCCCCCTTGAGCTGCTCGGCGGTGATCTGTCCCGTGGGCGAGTGCACGGCCACGTCCACCGGGACGCCCGTGACGCAGGTGCGCGCCGTCGTCAGCCGCCCGGTCAGCACCGGCGAGTCCACGAGGTGGTCGAAGCTGTCGGCGCGGAACACGCCGCCCTCCTCGCGCAGCGCGGTCGCCACCTGCCAGTCGCGCGGGCGCAGCAGCCGGACCGTGATCGGCGACGCCTGCTGCGTGGCCGGGAAGCCGACGATCGCGTGGAAGTTGAGCAGCGCGTGGTCGCGCTCGCGCGAGCTGCCGGCCATCGGGTAGACCGGAAACTCGGTGATCGGCGCGTGCCAGGTGTCGAGCACGCGCCAGCGGATCGTGCGCACGCGCGCGGGCGACGCGATGCGCCACTGGTTCGTCGAGACGCGCGCGACGGGGACCGGGCGGCCGCGCGCGTCGGTGGCGCGCAGCTCGCGCACGAACCGGCCGATGTCCATCGTCTGGTAGGTGCCCGGCGCGGTCGCGGCGAACTGGAAGATGGTGTCGCCGGGCGCGAGCGAGTCGACGCGCAGCGTGACGCCGATGGCGTGGCTCGCGGGGGTGGCCACGTCCACGGTGTAACGCAGCGGCGCGTCGCCGGCGGCGGCGTCCTTGGTCACGCGCTGCGCGCCGGCCGGCGCGGCGAGCGGCGCGAGCAGGAAGGTCAGCGCGGGGAGGACGCCGGATCGGACGGGCGACGGCATGGGGCGGGACGCATGGGGGGCGGCCGCGGCGCCCGTCGCCGCGGCGAGTGGGCGGAATCTCGCGCCGGCGGCCCGCGCGTCCACCGCGGCGCGCGCGGGCGGCGCGACATTTCACGGATCGTGGACGCGCGGTGCGCGCGCGGTAGCTTCCAGGGTGCGCCGCCGCACGACCCGCGTGCCCGCCGCCCTGCCTCCACGTTCCGGGAAGACCGCGCCCATGCGCCATCTGCGTCACGTGCGTTCCACGCGTCCCACGCGCGCCCTCCGACACCCGCTCGTCCCCGCGCTCGCCGCCGCCGTGCTGCTCGCGCCGCTCGCCGCGCCGATCGGCGCGCAGGCTCCGGCGCCGGGCAGCGCGCAGGAGCGCGCCCGCCGCGAGGCGCGCGCCCAGCGGGTCACCATCGTCCGCGACACGTGGGGCGTGCCGCACGTGTACGGGAAGTCGGACGCCGACGCGGTGTTCGGCCTGGTGTACGCGCAGGCGGAGGACGACTTCAACCGCGTCGAGACGAACTTCATCAACGCGATGGGGCGGCTCGCCGAGGTCGAGGGCGAGGCCGAGGTGTGGCGCGACCTGCGGATGAAGCTCTTCATCGATCCCGCGGACATGCGCGCGAAGTACGCCGCCAGCCCGGCGTGGCTGCGGCAGCTGATGGACGCGTGGGCCGATGGCCTCAACCACTACCTCGCGACGCACCCCGAGGTGAAGCCGCGCCTCCTCACGCGCTTCGAGCCGTGGATGGCGCTCAGCTTCAGCGAGGGGAGCATCGGCGGCGACATCGAGAGCATCTCGCTGCGGGAGCTGGAGCGGTTCTACGGGCCGCGCGCGGCGTCGAACGGCGGGATCCCCGTGCAGAAGGAGGCGGAGCCCGAGACGGCGCCGGCGGTGCAGGAGCCGGGCGGCTCGAACGGCTTCGCGATCGCGCCGAAGAACACGGCGTCGGGGCATGCGATGCTGCTCATCAACCCGCACACGTCGTTCTACTTCCGCCCCGAGGTGCACGTCGTCAGCGAGGAGGGGCTGAACGCGTACGGCGCGGTGACGTGGGGGCAGTTCTTCGTCTACCAGGGCTTCAACGACCGGCTGGGGTGGATGCACACCTCGGGCGGCGGCGACGTCATCGACGAGTACCTCGAGACGGTGACGGAGCGCGACGGGCGGTTCTTCTACCGGTACGGCACGGGCGAGCGCGAGCTGCGCGCGAAGCGCATCGAGCTGCCCTACCGGCTGCCCTCGGGCGGGATGGGGCGCCGGGTCGTCACGGCCTACTTCAGCCACCACGGCCCGGTGGTGCGCGCCGAGGACGGCAAGTGGATCGCCGTGCGGCTGATGCAGGAGGAGGTGAAGGCGCTCCAGCAGTCGTACCTGCGCACCAAGGCGCGCACCTACTCGCAGTTCGCGCAGGTGATGGAGCTGCGCACCAACTCGTCGAACAACACGGTCTACGCCGACGCCGACGGCAACATCGCGTACTGGCACGGCAACTTCGTGCCGAAGCGCGACGCGTCGGTCGACTTCACCAAGCCCGTCGACGGCAGCGATCCGCGCACCGACTGGCAGGGGCTGCACGCCGTCTCCGACCTGATCTCGCTCAAGAACCCGGCGTCGGGGTTCCTCTACAACGCGAACGACTGGCCGTGGCGGGCGGCGGGGACGACGGGCGCGAGCCCCGACTCGACGCGCTTCCCGCGCTACATGAACGCGAGCGGCTTCCAGTGGCGCGGCCCGCACGCGCTGCGCGTGCTGGAGGGGAAGACCGGCTTCACGCTCGACGGGCTGATCGCCGCGGCCTACGACTCGTACCTGCCGGCGTTCGAGGCGTTCGTGCCGGCGCTCGTGCGCGACTGGGAGGCGCTGCCGGCGTCCGACACGCTGCGCACGCAGCTGGCCGAGCAGGTGGCGGCGCTGCGCGCGTGGGACCGGCGCTTCGGCCTGGAGTCGGTGCCCACCGCGCTCGCGCACTTCTGGGGCGAGGAGATGCTGGCGCGCACCACCCCCACGCCGGCGCCGACGCCGGCGCTCCCCGACTCCGCGAAGTCGCCGGCGGGGGCGCCGGCGGCCGGGCAGGCGCAGGCGCGCGCGGGCGGCACGGCGCGGCCGGCGCAGTCGATCCACGAGTACCTCGCGTCGCCCGAGGCATCGCAGGTGCGGCTGCAGGCGCTGGCGCGCGCGTCGGCGCGGCTGACGCGCGACTTCGGCACGTGGAAGACGCCGTGGGGCGAGATCAACCGCTTCCAGCGCCTGACGGGCGACATCGTGCAGCCGCACGACGACGCCAAGCCGAGCCTCCCGGTGCCGTTCGGGTCGGCGACGTGGGGCTCGCTCGCGGCGTACGGACAGACCGGCCCGCGCACCACGAAGCGCATCTACGGCAACCGCGGGAACAGCTTCGTCGCGGCGGTCGAGTTCGGGCCGCGCGTGCGGGCGAAGAGCGTGCTGGCCGGCGGCGTGAGCGGCGATCCGGCGTCGCCCTTCTTCACCAATCAGGCGGCGATGTACGCGCGCGGCGAGTTCAAGAACGTCCTGTTCTACCGCGAGGACGTGGAGCGGGGCAAGACGCGGAGCTACCGGCCGGGCGAGCGGTAGCGCGCGCGCGGCGGCGCTCGCGGCGGGGCTCGCCGCGGCGCTCGCCGCCCCTTGCCGGAACGCACCGCGGCGACGATGCTGGCCGCATCCGCCGCGGCGCGTCCGCCGGGAGCGCCGCACGGCGGCCTTCGCCGAGGTCGTCCCATGACCGATGCGCCCCACACCGCGCCCCCGACCGCCGGAGCGGCGCCCGCCGGGCTCGCGCCCGCGCTCGCGCCCGCCCTCGCCTACGACCGCCGGTCGTCGACCGTCGACACCGCGCTCGCGCAGGAGCTGCTGAAGACGGCCTACGCCTCGCACTTCGCGCTCTGCCAGCACTACTCGTCGGTCGTGCTGCAGGTGCGCATCGCCATCATGACGCTCGTGGTGGCGGCGGTGGCGATGGCCGCCGGCGTCTTCCCCGGCGTCGACGCCTCGCGGATGGTGTTCGGCGGCCTCACCGACCGGTCGCTGCTGGCGTACGTGGCGGTCGTGCTGCTCAACCTCCTGCACGCGATGGAGGTCGGCTACATGAAGCGCTACCTGCAGGTCGTGCGCAGCGGGCGCGACATGGAGCGGCGCGGCGGCATCGAGGCCTTCTTCTCGCGCTACGACCGCACCGAGGCCTGGCCGCTGCACGTCGCCTACCTGCTGGCGATGATCGTGCTGATGGCCGTCTTCCTCGGCGCCGCCTGGTCGCCGCGCGACCCCGCCGGACGGCGCGCGGCGGTGGCCGTGCTCGCGGTGGCGCCGTTCGCGTCGTACCTCGTCTCGAACCTGCGCCGGCGGGCGATGGCGCGCGAGCTCCTCGCGCCGCCCGTGGCGCGCACGGCGTCGTGACCCGAGATTGCGCGCGCGTCACGTTCACCCGTCCCTCCGACTCCTGAACGAGCCCCATGCCGCGTCCGCGCACCAAGCTCTTCGTCTGCACCGACTGCCGCGTCCCCTTCCGCGCGAAGTCGGCGCTCCCGTGCCCCAACTGCGGCAGCGCGAAGACGGAGCGCGTCCTGGGGAAGCTCGACACCACGCCCGACGAGCCGGAGCCGACACCGGTGCCCGCGCCGACCGCGCAGGCGCCGGTGCCGCCCGTCATCCCGAACGCGCCCGCGCCGCCGGTGATGAAGGCGCACGCCGCGCAGCCCAACACCCGCGGCGGGATCACGCCCGAGATGCTCAAGGGCGTGCGGCTGAACCACGTCGTCCGCCAGGCGAAGCCGCTCCCCGGCCCGGCCCAGTCGCCGATCCCGCTCGGCGTGCGCGTGCTCGCCAACTCGGTGAAGAACCCGCGCCTCGCCCGCGTGCGCCTCGGCCGGCCGTTCCCGAAGACGGGGCCGATGTACTACCTCCCCGACCTGCTCAACAAGTCGCTGGAGAACGAGCTGCGCGCGATCGCGTCGGGGAGCGTCAACCCCGCGCACGGGCACTTCAACACGCAGTACTACAACAACTCGCGCGACCTGCCGACGCGCAACAACCCGTTCGACCGCGTGCGCGCGAAGTACTACGAGTACGGATGGCTGACGACGGTCCCGGCGAACCTGCAGAAGGAGTGGCGCACCGCCGCCGGCCTGCCCGCCCCGCAGCACATCCGCAACACGCTCGGCAACTTCGTCGCGCAGGACGGCGGCAAGGTGAACCTCGAGCGGCTGCTGTTCGCCGAGACGGGCGAGATCTTCTACACGCCCGACCACTACCTGACGTTCTTCCGCTACAGCCCGATCCTCATGGAGTGGACCCAGTACCTCGCGCCCGAGAAGCGCTACGGCACCTCCGAGCCGGACTGGGACGCGTCGATCTACTACGCGTGAGCGGACGTCCGTCCGGCGCGGCGCGCCCGTCGCGCGGTCCGGCGTGACCGTCGACGTCGCGCGCCGCGTGGTGGCCGGCGTGCCGGTGCTCCTCGCGCGCGACGCCGGGGAGCATCCCGGGCCGCGGCCCGTCGTGCTCTGGCTGCACGGCTTCCGCGCCGCCGCCGAGGACAACCGGGACGAGCTGGTGCGGATCGCCGCGGCGGGATTCCTCGCCGTCGGCGTCGACGCGGTGGGGCACGGCGCGCGGCGCGACCCCGCGCTGTCCGAGCGCATCGCCGCCAGCCCGGGCGGCGCGCTGCCCGTCATGCTGGCGCTCGCGGACGCCACCGCGCGCGAGCTGCCGGCGCTCGTCGCGGCGCTCGTCGAGACCGAGGGCGCCGATCCGGCGCGCGTCGCGCTCGTCGGCGTCTCGATGGGCGGATTTCTCGTCTACCGTGCCGTGCCCGCGCTCCCCGCGCTGGCCGCCGCCGTCGCGCTCCTCGGCTCGCCCGAGTGGCCGGGGCCCGACAGCCCGCACGCGCGGCCGCACGCCTTCCACCACGTCGCGCTGCTGTCGATCACGGCCGAGCGCGACGTGAACGTGCCGCCCGACGCGGCGCGGCGCTTCCACGCGGCGCTCGCGGCGGACCATCCGCGCCCGGAGCGCGCGCGCCACCTGGAGCTGCGCGACGCCGAGCACCTGATGACCGGCGCGCAGTGGCACGCGGCGATGGAGGCGACGCTCGACTGGCTGCGCACGCACGCGCGCTGAGCCGCCCGGATCGCGCGAGCGTCGATCGCTCGCGCGATCCGGGCGGCCCGACGTGCGCGGGCGCGCCTCGCGACCGGGTCAGCCGTTCCGGTCGTTCCCGCCGCCCGTGCCGCCGTCACCGAGCGCGCGGTCGTCGGCCTCACCCGTCTCGGCCGAGAGCGGCGCCTCGGTCGAGTCGGCGGCCGTCATGCCGCGCCCGAGCGGCACGTCGCTGCCGTCGCGCGCGCGCTGCGCCTCGCGGCGGCTCTCCTCGCTCCCGCTCTGCCGCATCGCGTCGCGCGCGCGGCGATCGTCGTCGTTCCGGTCTGCCATGGGATCCTCCCGAAGATTGGGATCCCGGGCTTCGGCAGGCGGCGTGCCCGGTGGCGGCGCGCCGCCCGGGCGCACGAGGTCAGGCCGCGGGGCGCGTGAGGCGCAGGACGTCGCGCTCGAAGTCGAGCGTGACGTGGAAGCTCTTGAGGAAGTTGAGGCCGAGCAGCCCGCGCACCTGCGGGCCGACCGCGCGCAGCGTGCGCAGGTCGAGCGCGCAGACGGTGAGGTCGCGCGCGCTCGCCGCGCCGACGCGCAGCGAGTCGACCGCGTGGAGCTGCACCCCGCCCGCGCCGCCGATCCCGACCACGCCGCCGACGACGCCGCGCCGCACGGGGAGCGAGAGTTCGCGCGCGAGCGTCGTGTCCACGCACGTGTAGGTCGCCCCCGTGTCGAGGATCAGCTCGTAGGGGCCGCGGCCGTTCACGTGCACCGGCACCACGAGCGCGGCCCCGCCGGGGCCGGCCAGGCGGAAGGCGAGCTCGCCGGCGGTGCTGTCGGCGGGCGCGGATGCGGAGGCGGGCGTGCCCGGCACCGTGCACGCGAGCAGGCCCGCGACGAGCGGCAGCGAGAGGAGCAGCAGGGCGCACGACGCCCACGGGCGGCGGCGCGCGGACGACGGCGGTAGCGGGCGGCGCATCGGATCTCCGGGTGGCCCGCCCAGCCAAGCAAGACCCGCGCTTCCCCCGCGGCGCGCGGTCCGGCGCGCCACGCGCGCCATCCGCACGCCACACGCGCGCGCCACGCGTGCACCATGATGGGTCGTTCGTCCCTGGGTGCGGCCGCCCGGCCGCCCGACCTTCCATGCGCGTGCCGCGCCGCTCCCGCGCGCGTCGCGCACCTCCACCCACGGAAGGGAGTCTCCCATGTCCCGCTCGCCACTCGCCCGCGCGCTGCGCGTGGGTGCGCTGCTCGTCCTGCCCGGCCTCGCGGCCGCTCCCACGTCGGCCGCGTCGGCCGCGCCCGCCGCCGCCACGACCCTCGCCGGCGCCGCGCAGGCGCCCGTCGCCTTCACCGCGGCCGAGCTGGCGGCCTACGAGCGCGGCATCGCGCGCGAGGCCGCGCTGGTGCAGGAGGCCCGCGCCCGCGGCCGCGCCGCCCGGACGCCCGCCGAGCGGAGCGCCGCGGCGCAGGCGGAGTGGGACGCCGCGACCATTCCCGGCGGTGCCCAGGCCGCCGGCCTCTCCGTGGCGCGCTACCGCCAGGTGCGCGCGACGCTCCACCGCGTGCTCTCGACGCTCGACTTCCAGGGGAAGATCGACGGCCCGCAGGAGATCGACCCCTCGGCCGCGAGCCCCGAGATGAAGCGCCGGCTGGCCGCCGATCCGATCGCCGAGCTCGCGCCCGCCTCGGCGGCGGCGCTGCGCGCGCGGATGGACGGCGTGGCGCGGGCGTACATTGCCTACATGACGCTCGTCGCGGTCAACGGCTGAGCGGTGGGGTGATCGGCGGCCGACCCCCGGCTGCTCCACCGCTGTCCCACGGCCAGCCGTCGCGCGGCGAGGCCCGTACCGTGCGGACGGTGCGGACCATCGTCGCTCCACACTCTCCAGCCCCGCGCATCCATGCCCGCCTCCCGCGTCCAGATCGAAGTCGAAGAGGGCGTTCCCGACCTCTACTGCCCGGCGTGCGCCGCGCCCGTCTACACCCAGGAGGACGGGGCGGCCGAGCAGACGTGCGAGCACGTCCGCTTCTTCATCGACTGGGAGGGCGAGCTGTCGCTCGCCGAGCCGGACTCGTTCGCCGGCGAGGACGCCGAGCGTCAGCAGCGCATCATCGACCTCGTCGAGCAGACCGACAGCTGGGACGAGTTCCTCGACAAGGTCGTGACCGTGCTCCCCGCCTCGGCGATGGTGCTCGAGCTGTCGCAGCCCGACCGCGCCGGCGGCAACGGCGGCGAGGACGACGAGGAGGAGGGGGGCGGCACCGCGGTCGTCGCCATCGACTTCGCCTCGCCCGAGATCGCGGACGAGTAGCAGGCGCGCCGTCGGCGCCCGCCGCGTGCGCGGCGCCGACGGCCCGGCCCGCCGGCGTGCGCGCGATTTGCACTCGCGCGCCGCCATGTCGTCATTCCGCATCGGCACCGCCGGCTGGTCGCTGCCCAAGGCCGAGCAGCACGCCTTCCCCGAGGAGGGCACGCACCTGGAGCGGTACGCGGCGCGCTTTCCGGCCGTCGAGATCAACTCCAGCTTCTACCGCCCGCACCGCCCGGCGACGTACGCGCGCTGGGCGGCGAGCGTGCCGGCGGGCTTCCGCTTCGCGGTGAAGGTGCCGCGCGCGATCACGCACGAGCGCCGCCTGCGCGACGTCGACGCCCTGCTCGACGCCTTCCTCGGCGAGGCGACCGCGCTCGGGCCCGCGCTCGGCTGCCTGCTCGTGCAGCTGCCGCCGAGCCTCCGGCACGATCCGCCCGTCGCCGACGCGTTCCTCGCCGCGCTGCGCGCGCGCCACGACGGCGCGGTCGCGCTGGAGCCGCGGCATCCGAGCTGGTTCACGCCCGAGGCGGAGCGCCCGCTGCACGCGCACGGCGTCGCGCGCGTGGCCGCCGATCCCGCGCCGGTCCCCGCGGCCGCCGAGCCAGCCGGCGACCCGCGCGTCGCGTACGTGCGGCTGCACGGATCGCCGCGCATCTACTACTCCGACTACGACGCCGCGTACCTCGCCGCGCTCGCGGTGCGGCTGCGCGCGCTCGCGGACCGCGCGGCCGACGTGTGGTGCATCTTCGACAACACCGCGGCGGGCTGCGCGACGGCCAACGCGCGCGCGCTGCAGGAGCGGCTCGCGCGCTGACGCGTGCCGACGTGTGCCGACGCGTGCCGACGCGTGCCGACGCGTGCCGACGCGCGTGTCGCGTCGCGCGAGCGCCCGCATCACGTCCGCCGACGCTTGCCGCGCGCGGACGCGGCACGCATCCTCCCGCGGTCCGTCACGCCAGCCCCAGCGCCCATGTCCATCGCCGACCTGCTGCTCCCCGAGCTCGATCAGGAGCTCGCCGTCACGCGCCGTGTGCTCGAGCGCGTCCCCGACGACCGCGGCGAGTGGAGGCCGCACCCCAAGGCGTTCCCGATGGCGCACCTCGCGCAGCTCGTCACGCGGCTGCCCGGGTGGCTGCCGATGATCCTCGCGCGCCCGGAGCTCGACATCCGCCCGGTGGACGGCCCGGAGCTCCCCGGCTACTCGGTCGAGCCGACGGCGGCGCTGATCGCGGAGTTCGACCGCAACGCCGCGCAGGCGCATGAGGCGCTCGCGCGCGCGACCGACGACGACCTCGCACAGCCGTGGACGCTCAAGGCCGCGGGCCGGACGGTGATGACGAACAGCCGCTACCACATGCTGCGCTACATGGTGCTCAACCACCTCGTGCACCACCGCGCGCAGCTCGGCGTCTACCTGCGCATCGTCGACCGGCAGGTGCCGCAGATGTACGGCCCCACGGCCGACGACCGGTCGTAGTGCCGCGCGCATTTGACGGGCGCCGAACGGCGCCCGCACACGCCGCCGTGACGCCGCCGGCGCGCGCGCGAGTCCATCGGGCATGGCGGGCGACGCGCGCCCGCCGCCACGCCCCACGGCTCCGCCCATGCGCACGCTCCGGCTGCTCCTCGTCGCGACGCTCGCCCTCGCGTGCCTCGGCGCGGGCGAACCCGTCGTCCCGTCGCCGCCCGGCGGACATCGCGTGCTGTTCGTCGGCAACAGCCTGACGTACACCAACGACCTGCCGCGCACGCTCGCCGACCTCGCGACGCTCGGCGGCGACACGATCCACACCGCCACCGTCGCGCTGCCGAACGTCGCCCTCGTCGACCATGCGGCGGGCCAGAGCGACGCGCTGCCGACGATCGCGCGCGGCGCCTGGACGTGGGTGGTGATGCAGCAGGGCCCCTCGTCGCGCGGCGCCAACCGCGACACGCTGACGATCGGCGCGCGCGCGCTCGCGACCGCGATCCGCCGCGTCGGCGCGCGACCGGCGCTCTACATGGTGTGGCCCGCGCGCGCCAACCTCGCCGACTTCGACGGCGTGCGCGACGCCTACCGCGCCGCGGCCTGCGCGGTCGACGGCGTCTTCCTGCCCGCGGGCGAGGCGTGGCGCATCGCCTGGCGCGCCGACGCCGCGCTCCCGCTCTACGGCCCCGACGCCTTCCATCCGGCGCCGCTCGGCACCTGGCTCGCCGCGCTCGTGATGTACGAGCGCATCACCGGCCGCGACGCGCGCCGGCTCCCACCCATCGTCACCGTCGCCGGCGCGCGCATCGACGTGCCCGCGGCGACCGCGCGCCTGCTGCAGCAGGCCGCGCACGAGGCGAATGGGGCGGCGGGGGCGTGTGGGGGGTGAGCGATCAACGTGCAGCGATCAGCGATCAGCGATCAGCGATCAGCGATCAGCGATCAGCGATCAGCGATCAGCGATCAGCGATCAGCGTGCGGCGATCGGCGTGCAGCGATCGGCGTGCAGCGATCGGCGATGAGTGTCGCGTGATCGGCGTGGTGCATGCGCTCCGCCGCGCGTGTCGAGCGGGCGCGCGTCGCCCTCGCGGGACGGTGCGCGCCGACGCGTGCGCGCCGCGCGCGATGCGTGCATGCATGCTGAACGACGACGCCTGAAGGCGCGGGTGTCGGGGGCGCACGCCGAGCGACCTCGAATCGGCGGCTGAGGAGACGCGCGCGAAGCGCGGCGGCTCCACGCCGCCGATTCGCGAGCCGGCGCGCGCCCCCGACACCCGCGCCGCGCGCGAAGACGCCAGCCGAGCAACGCATCGCCGCAACCACCGCAGCGCCCGCTAGGTCAGCTGCACCATGTCGAGTGCACCTCGCGCGTCGACATTCTCGGCGTCGTGAGCGGCGCCGCGTGCGCGCTCCGCGACGACTGCACTGGACGTAGGCAGAGCTCCGCATCGGTGAGGACGCCGGCCGTGCCGGCTGCGCAGGGATCGCGCCGCATCGACGCGCGCACGTCACGCACGTGCGCGCCGATGCGTGTCATCGTCGTCGATGTCCGCGTCGCCGCGGACACGACGCGCGTGCGAGCCCCTGCCTGCCCATCACGCCACCTCGCCTCGTGGGATCCTCATGCGCACGTCCTGCTTCCGCACCATCCTGGCCGCCGGCGCGATGACGCTGGCCGCCCTCGCTCCCCGCTCGCTCGCCGCGCAGCAGCCGCTGTCCTTCGGCACGTGGACGCGCTTCGAGTGGTTCGAGGGCGTCGGCGCGGTCGACGGCGACGGCTTCTCGTTCGAGTCGCTGCTCGAGACGCGCATCCGCGTCACCGACGCGTTCTTCGGCGGCGACGCGTTCGACATCCTCGTCAACGGCACGCCCTTCACCGGCACGCCGAGCGTCGCGTTCGGCGGCACGGGCGACGCGGCGGACGGCGAGCGCGCGTGGATGGATGCCGCGCTCGGCAAGGCCGAGTTCGTGCTCGCGCCCGGCCGCTACACCATCACGCTCGCGGTGCGCGAGGACGCGGGCTTCGGCGCCGGCGAGGGCTTCCTGCGCGCCGACGAGCTCCCGCCGACGAGCACCGTCCCCGAGCCCGCGACGCTGCTGCTGACCGCGAGCGGCCTCGCCGCCGTCGGCGCCGTCGCCCGCCGCCGCGCGCGCGTGACGCGCGCATGACCGTACCCGCCGCACTCCGCCCTCGCACACCCGAGACTTCGATGCGCACCGTTCTCCGACGGCTCGCGGGGGCGTGGTCCCCCGCCGCCGTGCTCCTCGCCACCGCCCTCGCCGCGTGCGGGGGCGAGGGCGCCGACCCGCTCGCGCCCGACGCCGCGCCGCGCCGCGAGATCCGCGACGCCGCGCGCAACGGCGGCACGCCCGGCTTCTACTTCCTCTCGCCCGTCGCGCCGACGCTGCCGACGTATCCCGGCACGTTCGATCCCGCGCGCTTCACCGCGGTCGAGATCTGCGTCTGGTCGGGCACCGCGTGCACCGGCCCCCTCGTCGCGCGCTACGCCGGCACCGACGTGCAGCTCAACGTCGCGGGCCAGCACTACCGCGTCGACTGGCCGACCACCGGGCTGTCGAGCGCGCACGTGTATCGCATCCGCGTGCTGGAGGGCGCGAGGGAGCTCGGGCACGCCGACGCGAAGATCCCCGCCGCGGGCGAGACGCCCACGAGCCTCGCCGCGCGGGGGATCGTGCCGCTCGGCAACTCGAGCCGGCTCACGATCCGCTATCGCCTCGAGGTCCCGCCGCCGAACGCGGCGCCCGTCGTCGCGATCGTCGCGCCCGCGGACGGCGCGGTGATCCCCGTCGGCCAGCCGATCACGCTCACCGGCACCGCGAGCGACGCCGAGGACGGCGACCTGTCGCCGCAGCTCGTGTGGCGCTCGCACCGCCTCGTGGAGCCCATCGGCAGCGGCGCCAGCATCCCCGCGCCGCTCCCCGGCGGCCGCCACACCATCAGCGCGTCGGCCACCGACGCCGGCGGCGCGACCGGCACCGCGAGCCGGCAGCTCGTCGTCAGCATCGTGACCGTCGCCGCGACGCTCAACGTCGGCTACGGCGCGACCGCCGCGCTCCCGATCACGCTCACCGAGCCGGCGCCCGCGGGCGGGCTCGCGCTCACGGTCACGAGCAGCGCGCCCGGTCGCGTCGGCATCGAGACGGCGACCGTCACGATCCCCGCCGGCGCGCAGAGCGCCAGCGCGACCGTGCGCGGCGTCGCGCCGGGCAACGCCACCGTCACGGTGTCGCACCCCGACTACGGCGCCGCGTCGGCGCAGGTCGCGACCACCGCGCAGCTCGAGATCGCGCAGGCGTCGATCGCCTTCCCGCAGGGCCGCACCGAGCCGCTGACGGTCGCGCTGCGCAGCGGCGGCGTGAACGTCGCCGCGCCCGCCGGCGGGCTGACCGTGCACCTCGCGTCGTCCAACGCGGGCTGCGCCGCGGTCGCGCAGACGGTCACCATCCCCGAGGGGCTCGTCAACGTCACGACGCCCGTGAGCCACGGCGGCTCGGCGGCCACGCCGTGCACCGCGACCATCACCGCGAGCGCCGCCGGCCTCCCCGAGATCACGACCGACGACGTGGGCGTGAGCGTCGCCCCGGCGCCCGTCATCACGCTCGGCGCCGTCGGCCGCGTCGGGTCCGGGCTGCGCAGCACGAGCACCGCCGTGTCGCTCGGCGCGCCCGCGCCGGCGGGCGGCGTGACGGTCACCCTCGCCAGCGCCGATCCGTCGACGCTGCTCCTGTCGGAGGACGCCGGCGCGGTCGGCACGCCGACCGTGAGCCTCACGATCGCGGCCGGCAACTCGGGCGCGAGCTTCCACGCGCACGCCATCGCCGGGCGGACCGGCACCGTCGCGATCACCGCCACCGCGCCCGGCTACGCGTCCGGCACGGGCTCGGCGAACGTCGTCGCGCCGGCCATCGACATCCAGGACCTCGACGCATCCACCACGTCGCTGGCGACGAACGATCCGTTCACGGTGCGCGTCGGCCCGGTCGACGCCGCCGGCACGGCGATCGCCGCCGCGCAGGTGATCCGTCCGGGCGGCACCGCGATCACCGTCACGGTCGCGAACGCGAACGCCGCCGTCGCGCAGCTCGTCACGAGCGCCGGCGCCGCGCAGTCGCGCACCGTCACGATCCCCGTCGGCGCGAGCAGCTCGGCGAGCACCGTGAGCGCGGGCGGCATCGCGCTCGACCCGCTCGGCGGCGGCACGACGACGCTCACGGCGAGCGCGCCGGGGCACGTGTCGGTCGCGCACGCGACGCGCGCGGTCACGGTGAGCGCGTCCACGCTCACCGTCGGGGGCGGCGGCGCGCGCATCGGCGCGGGGCTCCGCGCGGCCCAGGCGTCGGTCTCCATCAGCTCCGCGGCGCCCGCGGGCGGCACCACGGTGACGCTCACCAGCGCCGATCCGTCCCGGCTCCTCCTGTCCGACGCGAGCACGGGCGCGGAGGGCGCGCCGTCGGTCACGCTCACCATCTCCGGCGGCAGCACGGCCGCCAGCTATGTCGCGCACGCCGTCGCCGGGCAGAGCGGCCAGGTGACGGTGACCGCGACCGCGGCGGGCTACACGAGCGCCAGCGCCACGCTGTCGATCGTGCCGGTGGCGGTGGAGATCATCGAGGTCGATCCGACCACGACGTCGCAGTCGCCGAACGACGTCTTCCGCGTGCGGATCGGCGCGGTGAACGGCACGAACGACGGCATCGCGGCGTACCAGGACGTGCGGCCCGGCGGCAGCCCGATCGCCATCACCGTCACGAACTCCAACGCCGCCGTCGCGCAGCTGGTGACGAGCGCCGGCGCCAGCCAGACGCGCACGGTGACCATCGCCCCGGGCGAGGGGCTCTCGCCCAGCTCGGTGGCGGCGGGCGGCATCGCGCTCGACCCGATCGCGGGCGGCACCACCACCGTCTCGGCGGGCGCGCCGGGCGTGGTCAGCACCACCAGCGCCACGCGCACCGTCACCGTCACCGCGCCCAAGCTCACGGTGAACGCGAACGCCGTGCGCGTCGGCGCGGGGCTGCGCACGAACGCCGCGCAGGTGAGCATCAGCCTCGACGCGCCGGCGCCCGCGGGCGGGCTCGCGGTGACGATCACCAGCGGCGACCCGTCCAAGCTGCTCCTGTCGACGGGCAGTGCGAGCGCCGTGGGCGCCGCGTCGGTGACCGCCACGGTTCCCGCCGGCTCGCAGAGCCTCGGCTTCTACGCGCACGGGCTGGAAGGCCAGACCGGCGCGGTGACCGTCACCGCGACGGCGCCCGGCTTCACGAGCGACGCCGGCACGATCTCGGTCGTGAAGCCCGCGCTCCAGATCATCTCGCTGCAGAGCACCGCGACGACGCTCGACGCGAACCGGGCGTTCTCCGTCCGCACCGGGTCGTCGAACGCGGGCGGGACGGCCGTCAACGACATCCAGGACGTGCGGCCGGGCGGCACGCCGGTCGTGGTGACGCTGGGCAACGGCAACGCCGCCGTCGCGCAGCTCGTCACGAGCGCGGGCGCCGCGCAGTCGCGCACCGTCACGATCGCGACCGAGTCGAACAACTCGCCGGGCACGGTGTCGGCGGGCGGTGTCGCGTTCGATCCGCTCGGCAGCGGCACGACGACGGTCACGGCCAGCGCGACGGGCTACGTCTCCGACGCGGTGTCGGTCACCGTGAGTCCGCCGCGGATCTCGATCAACCTCGGCGTCACGCGCGTCGGCGCCGGGCTGCGCTCGTCGTCGCAGAGCATCCAGATCAACACCGACGCGCCGGCGGGCGGGCTGCCGGTGACGCTCACCAGCTCCAGCCCGGGCGTGCTGGTCGTGTCGGACAACGGCGCGACGTCGGTCGGTGCGGGGTCGGTGACGCTCGTCATCCCGGCGGGCCAGTCGACGGTCGCCTTCTACGCGCACGGCGTGGAGAGCCAGACGGGCACCGTGACGCTGACCGCCAGCGCCGCGGGGCTCACCAACGGCACGGGCTCGATCACGGTGGCGCCGATCGGCATCGAGTTGGTCAACGAGCCGACGACGACCAGCGCGACGGCGGCGAGCACGCCGTTCCGGGCGCGCGTCGGGGTGCTCAACACCGCCGGCACGTCGCTCTTCAACCCGCAGGACGTGCGGCCGGGCGGCACGCCGATCGTCGTGACGGTCACGAACTCGAACGCCACGGTCGCGCAGCTCGTCACGACCGCCGGCGCGGCGCAGACGCGCACCGTCACGATCCCCACGGGCGCCGACACCTCGCCGACGACCGTCGCGGCCGGCGGCATCGCGTTCGACCCGCTCGCCGCGGGCACCACGACGCTCTCGGCGACCGCCCCGGGCACCACCGCGACCACGGCGGCGACGAAGACGGTGACCGTGACCCAGTGAGGACGGCGCTGCGGGCTGCGGGCTGCGGGTTCCGAGCCCGCAGCCCGCAGCCCGCAGTCCGCAGCGCCGCGGCCGTCGCATCACGACCGCGAAGTGCGAACGGGTCGAGGGGATCCGCCTCTCGTGGCGCATGGAGCCGTCACGCCACGCGGAGCGCCGAATCCTCCCGATCCTGTCGGTCGGTCGCCGTTCGGGTCCGGCGCACCGCAACCGGCAGGGAAGAGCAGCAGGGATGAACTTCGGATGACATCTGATGAAGATCTGATGGCTCCGCGTGGCGGCGACGATCGTCGCACCACGCGGAGCCATCGGACTTTCATCAGATCTTCTCAGACTCTCATCCCTGCTGCTCTTGGCAGTTGAGGGTCCGGCGCGCGAACGCAGGAACCAGGACCCGCAGCGCCCTTCCCGGAGCGCTCAGCTCCGCGCCTTCGGCGTCGTCCCGGCGCGCAGCAGCGAGTCCGCCACCAGGTACTGCCGGTCGTCCGACAGCGCGCGGCGGCGCGCCTCCGCGCGCCCGAACGCGAACTCCGCGACGCGGCTCTCCAGCAGCCGCGTCACGTACGGCGTCGCGCCCGCCCAGTCGGTCGAGTCCACGCGCACGCCCGCGGTCGCGAGGTCGCGGTGGAAGCGCGCGCGCCACGCCGGCGTCACGCGGAACCCGCTGTCCGCGCTCTGCGCCAGCTCGTACGTCAGCCGCTGCAGCACGTCGCCGGAGCGCGCGCCGCGCGCGAGCTGCCGCGCCACGCGCTGCTCGACCGTCGTCAGCGTGTCGCCCTCCACCACGACGTCGGGCACGATGCCGCCGCCGCCGCCCAGCAGCGGGCGTCCGCCGAGGCTGCGGTGCAGCGAGTCGCCCGCCACCTGGCCGCCGGCGCTCGCGAGGCGCCACGCCGAGTCGGAGGCCGTGCGGTCGCGGTGGATCGAGCGGCCGCTCGGCGTGTGCCAGCGCGCGGTCGTGAGCTTGAGCGCGTAGCCGCCCTGCACCGGGAAGACGCCCTGCGCGAGCCCCTTCCCGAACGACCGCGTGCCGACGACGAGCGCGCGATCGTGGTCCTGCAGCGCGCCCGCGATGATCTCCGCCGCCGACGCGCTGCGCCCGTCCTGCAGCACGACCACCGGCAGGTCGCGCTGCGCGCCCGTCCCGCGCGTGCGGATCGTCGAGACGCCGGTGCGCTCGCGCACCGCGAGCGCCGGGCTCCCCGGCGGCAGGAACTCGCCGACGATGCGCACCGCCTCGGGCACCGCCCCGCCGGGGTTGCCGCGCACGTCGAGTACGACGCTCCGCGCCCCCGCGCGCCGCAGTCGCGCGATGGCGTCGGCGACGTCCTGCCCCGCCGTGCCGGTGACGCTCGGCAGCGGCACGTAGCCGACGCCGCGGTCGACGAACGCGTAGGGCACCGCCGGCACGTGCACGACGGCGCGCGTCAGCTGCATCTCCACCGGCTCGGCGGCGCCGCGCGCGATCGCCACGCGCACCGACGTTCCCGGCGTGCCGCGGATGCGCGCCACGACGCTGTCGAGCGAGAAGCCGATCACCGACTCCCCCTCGACGCGCACGATGCGGTCGCCGCGCCGCAGCCCCGCCGTCGCGCTCGGCCCGCCCGCGTACACCTCGCCGACGATCGTGCGGTCGCCGATCGCGTTCACCTCGACGCCGATGCCCGCGTACTGCCCGAGCGTGCTGCGGTTGAACGACTCGAGGTCCTTCGGCGCGAGCAGCACGCTGTACGGGTCCTGCAGCTCGCGCACGAGCCCGCGCGCCGTCGCCTCGTAGACGTCGAGCGCCGCCGTGTCCGCGCGCAGGTGGCGGTCGGCGACGAGCTGCATCACCTGCTCGAGCATCGCGCCCTCGGGCGCGGGGGCGCGCCAGGCGGTCGCGGTGAGCGCGGCGCCGGCGAGGCCGGCGGCGCCGACGGCGACGGCCGCGGCGCGGCGGCGGCGCACCGTGCGCCGGGCGGGCGGGGGAGGGACGGGTGTGGACACGGGCGGGGGCGCGAGGGAGCGCGGGAGCGCGCGGCGGGGTGGGCCGGCCGGCCCGTCCGACCGGACGACCCGTCGGTCGGTCCGGTCAGCCCGAGGCGAGCCGCAAGGGAGCTTCGTCGGCGACGTCGTCCTGCGGAAGTACCAGCAGGAGCCGCGCGCCGCCACCCGGGGCGTCCTGGACCTCCACCCGGCCCCCGTGGCGCCGGGCCAGGTCCCGCACGACGCTCAGCCCCAGGCCGCTGCCGCCGGTCGCCCCGCCGCGGTCCTCCAGCCGCACGAACGGCGACCAGATGCGGCGCCGGTCGCGCGCCGGGATGCCGCGCCCCTGGTCGTCGACCGTGATCGACAGCGCCGGGTCGCGCGGCGTCGGCGGGCTGAGGGTGATCGTCACCGTCTGCCCGTCCGGCCCGTACTTGATCGCGTTGTCGAGCAGGTTGAGCAGGATCTGCCGCAGCGCGTCCGGGTCGACGTACACCGAGCAGCGCGCCGGCGTCACCCCGCACAGCCGCGCGCCGCGCGCCGACGCCGCGGGCCCCATGTGCCCCACCACCTCGTCGACGACGTCGCACGCGTCCACCCAGCGCCGCTCCAGCGGCAGCTCGTGGTGCTCGCCGCGCGCGTGCAGCAGCACGTTGTCCACCAGCCGCGCCAGGCGCATGCTCTCGCGGTGGATCACGTGCAGCCAGCGGTGCCGCTGCTCCGTCGTCTGCGCGACGGGGCCCAGCATCGTCTCGCTCAGCAGCACCATGTGCGCGAGCGGCGTGCGCAGCTCGTGCGAGACCGCCGACACGAAGTTGCGCCGCTCCTCCGCCAGCTGGTGCTGCCGGCGCAGCTCGAGGATCGTCGCGGCGATGAACAGCGCGCCCAGCACCGCGATGCCCGCCACCAGCCACTGCTCGGCGCCGATCGGCACCGTCGCGTCCACCAGGCGATCGCCGTGCGTCGAGTCGATCGCGACGTCGAGCATGAACTGGCCGTGCACGATCCGCGTGTGGTACGGCGAGCGCCAGGCGCCGTCGTGCGCGCTCGGCGAGCGATACAGCACGCGCGTGCCCGACGAGTCGCGCAGCCGGATCGCGAGGATGCGGTTGTGCACCGTGTCGGACTGGCCGACCTTCACGCGCGTCAGGCCGTCGGCGGACCTGGAGGAGTCCGTGGCGGCGACGGGCTGCGCGGTCACCCAGTCGATCCCGTTGAACGACGGCAGGAGCTGCGGCATGTCGCGCACGGAGTGCGCGAGCGTCTGCGCCCACCAGTACTCCGACGAGTACAGCACGCCGAAGACCGCGAGCGCGCGCCCGTTGGCGCCGCGCTCCACGCCGTAGATCACCTCGCCGCGCCGGTCGCCGAAGCGCAGCCGCGTGCGGAACACGTTGCGCCCGAGCGCCTCGACGCGCGCGCGCCGCCGCTCGATGTGCTGGAGGATGGCGGGCGCCCACTCGCGCGCGGCGCCCCGCGCCTCGAACGTCTCCGGCGTCGGCCACGCGCCCCGCAGGTCGATCCGGAAGACGCCGTGCAGCGAGTCCCCGGCCACCATCATGTCCTCGAGGTGCCCCTCCACGAAGCGCTCGAAGCTCTCCAGCTCCAGCTGCGGCGTCAGCGACCGGCTCTCCATCCCGTGGACCGGCGCGATCACCATCATCTCGGTCGTGTACGTGAACGACCCGAGGTGGTTGATCAGCCCCGTCACCACGTCGCACACCTTGTCCTGCAGGTCGCGCGTGGCCGCCAGGCGCTCGTCGCGCCAGCGGTTGCGGATGGACAGCATCGCCACCGTCACCAGCAGCACGGTCGCGGCGATGGCGGCGAAGAACAGCACGTCGCGCCCGCGCGCCGCGAGCACGTGCTGCACGCTGCGCCGCGCGCGCGTGATCGGTCCGCGTCGCGTGTGTGGGCTCACGCCGCGCCCGCGCCGCGCCTCGCCGCGCGCCTCACGCCGCCGAGGTCTGGTCGGCGTCGTACGCCGCGCGCAGCGCCGCCGCCACGCGTCCGCGGCTCACGACGCCGAGCTTCGCCAGCACCTGCTCCGCGTGGTTGCGCGCGGTGAAGCGGCTGATCGCCAGCGTCTCGGCGATCTCCGGGTTGGTGAGCCCGCGCGCCAGCAGCCGCGCGACCGCCGCCTGCCGCAGCGTGAGCCCGAAGCGCGCGACCAGCTCCTCGTCCGTGTAGCCGATGACGTCCGGCGTCTCGCCCGGCGCACTCGCGCCCGACGCGCCGGCCGCGGGCGCCGACGCCGCCTCGGCCGCGCGCGCGGCCGCCGAGCGGCGCAGCAGCGCGCTCACGCGCCCCAGCAGCTCGCCCACCGAGAACGGCTTGGTGACGTAGTCGTCGGCGCCCAGGCGGAAGCCCTCGACCTTGTCGGCCGACGCGCCGCGCGCCGAGAGGATCAGCACCGGCATCCACACGCCGTCGTTGCGCAGCCGATCGAGCACGCTGAACCCGTCCATGCGCGGGAGGTTCAGGTCGAGCAGGATCAGGTCGGGCATGCGGGCCCGCACGGACATGAGCGCCTCGCGGCCGTCGCGAACGCGCTCGACGTCGTGGCCGGCGTGCGAGAGGTTGATGGCGAGCGCCTCGGCCAGGTCGTCGTGATCCTCGACGATCAGGATGCGGGCGCGCGCGGAGGCGCGATCGGACACGGTCGCGGACGTCCTGCGGCGGGTGGGGGGAGACGTGGGCCCTTGAGCCTACAGTCCCAGGACGCGCGAGGGATAGTGCAGGTGACCCATCTCCCCCGCGCGGCCCGCGTCCCCGTGACAGCTGACCCATGGTCGCCGCGCCCGGTCCGCCCGACCGTGTCGGCCATGGCCAACACCCCGACGACCATGCTGCGCGCGCTCCACGAGACGGCGGAGGCGCTCGCGCCCGGCGCCCCCATCCTGTACCGCTGGGCGGCCGAGGAGCTCCAGGCGCGCGGCGCGCCGCACGCCGGCTGGGCGTCGCACGCGCTCGCCCTCGTGCTGCACGCGACCGTCGCCCTCCCCGACGCGGCGCGCTTCGCCCCCGAGATCCTCGGCCTGCTGCGGGCCATGGCGCCGCATCCGCAGGTCGCCTGGCTCGCCACCTCGGCGCTGCGCGACTACCTGCTGCCCGGCGACCGCTGGGCGGTGCCCGTGCTCGTCGACGCGGTGCGCGGCCGCGGCCCGCTCGCCCCCGCGCCCGCGATCGAGGCGCTCGGCGTCGTCGGCGACCCGGCCGCGATCCCGCCGCTGCTGGACGTCGTGGGGCGTCCGGGCCACCTGCTCGCGCCCGTGGCCGCCCTCGCGCTGGGCCGCCTGGGCGCGCACGAGGCGGTGCCGGCGCTGCTCGCGCTGCTCGGCCGCGCGCGCGAGTCGGCGGTGGTGACGGCGCTCGGGCTGCTGCGCGCGTCGGAGGCCGCGCCCGTGCTGCGCGCCATGCTCCCCGCGTTGCTCGGCGGGGTGGGCGCGCGCTACCTGGGGCGCGGCGGCGCCGACGACGCGCTGCTCGTCGCCGTCGCGCAGGCGATCGGCCGCATCGGGGGCGAGGATGCCGCGGCGGTGCTGCGGCCGCTGCTGGCGCGCGGGCACAGCCCCGTCGCCGTCGCCGCGGCCGACGCGCTCACCCGGCTCGGCGACGCGGGCGGCGTCGCGCTGCTGCGCGCGCACGCGCACGAGTGGGAGGCCGCGCGGCGGCTCGCGCAGCTCGACCTGCCCGACGGCGCCGCCGCGATGCGCACGTGCTATCGCGCCGATCCGCGCTTCTGGCCGCGCGGCGCGACGCGCGACGTGCGCGGACGCCAGCAGCTGCTGCGCGCGCTCGGCTACGCGGGCGAGGAGGACGACCTGCTCTTCCTCGCGTGGGTCGCCGCGCACGACGACGAGCGCACGGAGCTGGGCTGGACGCTCGCCGAGGAGGCGCGGCGCGCGGCGCGCCGCATCGCGCTGCGCGGCGCGCCGCGCGCGACGCCGCACGCGCCGCACGCGGCCCCGCGAGGCGACGCGCCCACGGTGGTACATCTGACCCACGCGTGGACGGCGCCGTCGGGATAGCGTGCGCGCTCCCCCACTCCAGCCCGCCTTCACCCCGCCACGCCCGATGTCGTCGTCGTACGCTCCGCTCCCGCCGACACGTCCCGCCGAGCCGGCACGCGCCGCGGACGGCGCGGAGGAGCACGCGTCGCGCGCGGCCGCCGAGCGCGCGCGCGACGCCGCCCTCGTCACGCGCGTGCTGGGCGGCGACGACGCGGCGTTCGGCGAGCTGGTGGCGCGCCACCGCGAGTGGTGCCTGCGCGTCGCGACGCGCCTGCTCGGCTGCGAGGACGACGCGGAGGACGTCGTGCAGGTGAGCCTCGCGCGCGCCTACCGCGCGATCCACCAGTGCACCGCGCGCGACCAGTTCGCGCCCTGGCTGCGCAAGATCGTGCTGCGCCGCTGCTACTCCGTGCACGAGCGCCGCGTGCGGCGCGCGCGCTGGGTGCGGCCGATCGAGTCGGGCGACGAGCAGGTGGGCGTGGAGTCCGACGTGCGCCGCGTGGAGCTGCGCCTCGACATCGCGCGCGCGATGGCGGCGCTGCCCGAGTACTACCGCGACGCGGTGACGATGCGCTACCTCGTGGGCCTCGACTACCGCGAGATGACGGCGGCGACCGGCGTCGGCTGCTCGGCGCTCAAGATGCGCGTGCAGCGCGGGTGCGCGCGCCTGCGCGACGCGATGCCGCCGCTGCGCCACGACGCCGCCTGAGGGCCGCGCCGCGCGTCGCGACGCGCCGGCGCGGGTGATGGGTCAGGTGCCCGATGGTCGCGCCGCGCCGTGCGCCGTACGGTCGTCGCATGACTTCCCACTCCATTCCTGCGCGCGTCACGCAGCGGGCGCTCGCTCGTCTCGCGCTCCTGCCCCTCGCGCTCGCGGCGGCCGCGCCGCGCTCCGCCGCCGCGCAGCCCGCGGCCACGCCCGTCGCGCAGCCGGCCTCGCGCGCCGTCGGGCCCACGCGCATCGAGCCGATGCGCATCCCCGCGCTCTACACGGCGCGCGCGCCGGGGGCGACGCTCGCCTGCGCGCCCGCCGAATCGCGCGACCTCGACGCGCTGAGCGACGAGTTCGGCGATGCGTCGACCTTCCAGGGCGCGAGCGCGCGCTGGCGCTGGTTCCACGAGCAGAACGGCTGGCCGACGATGCTGCGCCGCACCGCGCGCGTCGACGCGCAGCGCGGGCAGCTCTACCTGGAGCCCGCGCTGAGCGGCTGGTTCGCCGACTTCCACGCGCCGCTGCTGTACCAGACGGTCAGCGGCGACTTCGACGTCACGGCGCGCGTGCTCGCGTCGTCGGCGCAGCACGCCGACTCGGTGCCGCGCGCGCTCTGGTCGCTCGTGGGGCTGATGGCGCGCGTGCCGCGCGCGGTGTCGCCCGAGAGCTGGGCGCCGCGCGGCGAGAACTGGCTGTTCATCACCACCGGCACCGCCGAGGCGCCGGGCGTGCCCGTGATCGAGACCAAGTCGACCGTCAACAGTGGCTCGAACCTCAAGCTGCGCCCCGCGCGCGCCGGCTGGCACGAGCTGCGGATCGTGCGCCTGCGCGAGACCTTCCTGCTGCTCTCGCGCGCCGAGGGCGAGTCGTGGCGCCTGCGCGAGCGCGTGATGCGCCGCGACGTGCCGAACACGCTGCAGGTCGGGCTGATCGCGTACAGCGACGGCACGAACGCGCCGCCCGCCTGGCGCGATCCGCGCGCGCACAACACCGCCGACTCCACCGCGCGCGCGGGCGTCGGCGCGCCGGACCTCGGCGCGCACGTCGACTGGGTGCGCTTCCGCCGGCCGCCGGTGCTGCGCGACGTCGCCCCCGACTGGCTCACCGACCACGCGGTGCCCGAGGCGACGATCCTGCGCTTCCTCGACTGCGGCGCGGCCGCGCGCTGAGCGCGCGCCTCCGCTGACCACCAGGTGACGACGCGGGCGCCCGTTCCTTCACGGAACGGGCGCCCGCGTGGCGTCGGCCCGCGTGCGCCGCGTGCGGCGTGCGGGCGGCGGCCTCAGTCCTCCATGTTCAGCCGGCGCACGTACTGCACGACGAGCAGCGCGATGCCGAGCGGCACCAGCGCGTGGTACAGCCCCTCGTGCCATCCCAGCACGGCCCAGCCGAACAGCCAGAAGGCGAGGACGAGCACTCCCATCGCGCCGAGGATCCCGAAGCTGTGGCGTGACAACATGGCGTCTCCTCGTGAGGTTGCACCTACACTCGGCCGCCCGCGGAGCCGAGGCAAGCACGACCGCACGTCTCCGGAGACGACTCCATGCCGCTCGCGCCCTCGCCCGTGCCCGCTCCCGTTCCGTCGCGCGCTCCCACGTCGCCCGCGCGGGGAGCGGCCGTTTCGCGCCGCGCCGCCGCGCGCCTGCTGCTCGCGCTCGCGCTGGGCGGGTGCGCGGGGCTGTTCGGCCGGTCGCCCGAGGACCGCCAGATCGCCATCGACCTTCCCATCTCGCGCAACGAGGCGATCCGTCGCACGCTGGAGACCTTCCGCCTGCAGGGCTACGCGGTGAAGGAGACGCTGACCTCCGGCACGGCGCCCGAGACCGAGCCGTTCGTCCACGAGGGGCAGGACGGCGACGCGGAGGCCGTGTTCCGCGCCGAGATCACGGGCTCGGCGCGCGAGTCCCGCGTGGTGCTCACGGGGACGTATCGCCGGCGCCAGCTCGCGGGCATCGTGCGCGGCCGCGAGCGCGAGGTGCGCCGCTCGGACGATCCGCTCGAGCGCGAGCTGTGGGACCGGCTCGCGAACCTGGGGCTCGTCATCCGTCGCCCGGGGCGCTGACGCGCGGCGTACGCGACGGGATGCGGTATTGCTGAGGCCGTTTGGGGGCGCTACATAGCGCCACCGCTTCCCCGGCCTCCCGCGTCCCCCGATCCCGTCGCCGTGCGCTCGCTCTCCGCCCTCACGCTCGCCGCCACGCTCGCCGGCGGCCTCCTGCTCGCCGCGTGCGGCGGCGAGACCGCGCCGTCCACGCCGAGCGCGATCGCCGGCGTCGGCGGGTCGACCGTGACGGCGCGCGCGGGGGACGCCGTGCCCGTGGCCGTGCGCATCACCGCCGCGAACGGGCGCGCGCTGGCCGGCCAGCGCGTCGCCTTCACGGTGGTGGGCGGCGGCACGGTCGATCCGGCCGCCGCGCAGACCGACGCCGACGGCCAGGCGCGGACGACGTGGACGCTCGGGCCGGCGATCGGCGTGCAGGCGCTGAACGCCAGCGTCGCGGCGCTGACGCCGCTCACCGTCATGGCGAACGTCTCGGCGGGCCGCCCGGCGTCGATGGTCGCGCATGCGGGCGCCGACCAGCGGGCGGCGGTGCACGCCGTGCTGGCGACGCCGCCGGCCGTGCGCGTGCGCGACGCGGCGGGCAACGCGGTCGCGGGCGTGCGCGTGCTCTTCGCCGTGCAGACGGGCGGCGGGCGCGTGACCGGCGAGTCCGCGACGACCGACGCCGCCGGCGTCGCCACCGCCGGCGCGTGGCAGCTGGGCGCGACGGCGGGGCCGCAGGCGCTGATCGCGCGCCTCGCCGACGGCGACGCCGCGTCGCTGCCGGGCGTCGCGTTCGCGGCGACGGCGGTCGCCGGGGCGCCGGCGCGCGTCGAGGCGGTCGCGGGGCTCGCGACCGTGGCCGTCGCGGGCACGACGATCGCCGCGGCCGACGCGCCGGCGGTCCTCGTCACCGACGCGGACCGCAACCCGGTGGTGGGCGCGCCGGTGACCTTCACCGTCGCGAGCGAGGGCGGGACGCAGGACGTGGCCGTCGTCACCGACGCGCAGGGGCGCGCCACGCTCGGCGCGCTCGCGCTGCCGACGACGGTCGGCACCACCACGGTGACCGCGCGGCACGGCACCGCCGGGAGCGTCGTCTTCGGGATCACGCGGCGCGCCGACGCGCCCGCGCGCCTGGAGGTCGTGCGCGGCGACGGCCAGTCGGTCGCCGCGGGCGCGGTGCTCGCGACGCTGCCGACGGTGCGCGTGACCGACCGCCACGGCAATCCGGTGGCCGGCGTGACGGTCAGCTTCGTCGGCACCGGCGGCGCGCTGACGATCGACGGCGGCGAGCGCACGACCGGGGCGGACGGCCTCGCGTCGCCGCGCGGCGTGAGCGTCGGCGGCACGCCGGGGGCGCGCACGATCGAGGCGCGCGCGGCGGGGATCCCGTCGGCGGTGTTCACCCTGTCCGTGCTGTCCGGCGCGCCCGCGAGCATCGCGCGCGTCGGCGCGACCGGCGCGCTCGCGGTGACGGCCTACCAGCGCTCGGCGCCCCTCACGTTCGTCGTGCGCGACGCGGCGGGCTTCCCGGTGCGCGACGCCGTCGTCGGCTTCACGCTGACGCCGTCGACGCTCGGCACGCTGTCGGCCGCGTCGGCGGTGACGGACGCGCAGGGGCAGGCGGGCGTGACGCTGCAGGCCGGTCCCGTCGCGGGCGAGGCGACGCTCCGCCTGACGGCCGGCGCGCTCGCCGCGACCGTCCCGGTCACGATCGCGCAGAACCGCCCCTACTCCGTGCGCGAGATCCAGGGGAACGGCCAGCGGTCGACCGGCGCGGTGCCGCTCGTGCCGACGGTCGAGGTCCGCGACTCGCTCGGCAACCCGGTGGCCGGCGTGCCGGTGCGCTTCATGCCCTGGTCGTTCGGGTTCGTGGTCAACGGCGTCGACACGACCGACGTGGCCGGGCGCGCCGACGCGGGCCTGTGGGTGCTCGCGGGACCGGAGACGCGCATGTCCGCGACGGTGCTCGTCGGAAGCGTCATCGGCAATCCGATCGAGTTCATCGGGACGGGCGTGCCGCAGAGCGGTCCGCTGCGGCTCACCTACTTCCGCGGCGACGAGCAGGAGGCCAGGCGCTCGACGCCGGTGTACGTCTGGCCGCAGGTGCGGGTGTTCACGGCGGCGGGCACGCCGGTGGCGGGCGTCGTCGTGCACTTCGTCGCCGGCGAGGGCGGGAGCGTCGGGCAGTCGACCGTGACGACCGACGCCGACGGCCTCGCGCTGCTGAAGGTGTGGCACCTCGGCAGCAAGCTGGGCGTGCAGACGCTGCGCGCGTTCGTGCCGGGCACCGACATGATCCACATCTTCAGGGCGTGGGCGTACTAGCGATCGCGGGCGGCCCGCCCTTCCACTTCGAACGACGGAGGCAGGGCACGTGACGACACCGCGCGAGGTGACCGACGAGGAAGGGACGACCTGGAGCTGCGTGCAGGCGTTCGCGGGGCTCGGCGACTCCGACGCCGCGCAGGAGGCGGCCGAGCGGGCCGCCGACGGGGCGGGGAAGGTCGCCGTCGTGTGCACGCCGCGCGGGGGCGCGCAGTCGGTGCGCGTCGAGCTGCCGACGGACTGGGAGGAGATGCCCGAGCCCGCGCTCCTCGCCGCCATCGCCGCCGCGCGCTAGCATGACGGGGTGACGCCCTCGCTCCGTCCCCGCCGGTCCAGGCTCGCGCGCCCGGCCGCCCTCCTCGTCGCGGCGTCCGCCCCGACCACGCTCCGCGCGCAGCAGCAGGCGCCGGCCGACACGGCGCCCGCGCCCTTCGTCTGCGAGGACCAGGGGCTGCGCGACGGCGCCGAGTTCGGGTGCCAGCTGCTCGCGCGGCCGACGGTGACGCGCTTCCCGGCGGGGCCGCTGTACTGGCATCTGGCGCGCTTCGCGACGCGCGAGGCGGCGCAGGTCGCGGCGCGCTTCACCGACGTCGTGACCGAGGTCGCGACCGCCGACGGCAGCGAGGCCTGGCTGCACCGCTTCGGCGTCGAGGGGGACGCGCCGCGCGGGGGCACGCAGGCCGCGCGCGTGGGGCCGCTGCCGCTGCCGCGCGCCGCGGCGTACCGCGTCGACGTGCTGTACGCGGTGATGCCCGCCGGCGCGCGCACCGCGGTGCACGCGCACCCGGGGCCCGAGGCGTGGTACGTGCTCGCCGGCGCGCAGTGCGTGGAGACGCGCGAGGGCGCCGCGCGCGCGGCGGCGGGCGAGGGCGGGGTCGTCGGGCGCGCCAACGCGCCCCTGCGGCACGCGAGCACGGGGGCGGAGCCGCTGCGCGCGCTCTACGTGGTGATCCGCGACCCGGCCCGCCCGCGCACCGCGCCGGCGCGGTGGCGTCCGACGGGCGCGTGCGACGCGCCGGCCGCCGACGCGACGCGCGCCGATTCCGTGCGTGCGGACACCGTGCGTGCCGACACCGCGGCCGGCGCGGGCGTCCGCGTCAGGGCGCCGGCGGCGGGTCGACGACGAGCACGCCCGTGAGCGGCGTCGCCTCGCGCGCGCTGCCGATCCCGCGCGCGCGCGGCGCGGTGGTCGTGCCCCAGTACCAGTAGCTCCCCGGCGCCTCCAGCCGCATCGCGAGCGTGCGCGTGGCGCCGGGCGCGAGGCGCACGCCCCCGCGCGGCACGCGCGCGGCGCCGCGCGTCGGGCGGTCGTGCAGCCCGTGCACGGCGAGCGTGTCGGGGAGCGCGTTGCGCAGCCGCACGACGACCAGCGTGCCGGCGGGCACGCGGACCATCGGGCCGGGGATCTCCGCCGCGTGGCCGACCTCCGCGAACGCCGGCACCACCGCGCCGGGCGCGTCGTCGCCGGCCGGGTGCCAGTCCGCGGGGCGCGCCTCCAGCTGCACCGTCACGGTATCGCCGTGCCGCGTCCCGGTCGCCGCGCGCCGGGTCGTCGCGTGCGCGTGCTCCGGCGCCAGTGGGGCGGGGTCGGCGGCGACGAGCGCGCCGCCGACGACGGCGAGGACGAGCAGGGGAGGGACGACGGAGCGCATGAGCCTCGCATCGGGTGGCGCGCGCGATCGGTCGCCCCTATGTCCGTCCCGCCGTCGTACGTGTCAAGCTGGAGCGCGCGGGGCCGATCGCCCCGTCGCGTCCGCCGTCCGCGCCTCAGAACACGCGGATCGGGATGTGCCGCACCAGGTCGACGATCTCCTTCTGCGACGGGTTCGCCTGCACGCGCTGGAACCACGCCGCGTCCTTCGCGACGCCGCCCTCCTCCATCGCCTGCCGCGCGAGCTGCACGATCGCGTCGTTGTTCATGCGGATCGAGCCGTGCGACACCGCCTTGCCGATCGACGCCGGCTCGTTGGTGCCGTGGATGGTGCGCGGCGGATCGTAGATCAGCTGCGCGCGGCCGAGCGGGTTCTTCGGATCGCCCGGCGCGCGGCGCTCGCGCTGCTCGGCCCACGACTCGTCGGGCGGGATCCACTCGGGGTTGAAGACGACCTGCGTCACGCGCCACTCGCCCGTCTTCGTCGGCCACTCGGGCGAGCCGACCGCCACCGGGTGCGACGCGATGCGCCGGTCGCCCTCGAGCACGTGGAGCTGCCGCGCGGCGAGGTCGACCTCGATCCGGATGTCGGCGAGCGGCACCGTGGTCGCGCCGCCGGCGGTCAGCGCCATCGCCGCCGACTCCGCGGCCGTCGTGGGCGTCGCCGGCGTCGCGGTGGCGGGCGCCGCGCCGGTCGTCGCGGGCGCCTGCTGCTGCGCCGCCGCGGCGGCCGAATCGGCCGTGTCGCTGCGGTCGCTCACCGTGCACGCCGCGAGCAGGAGCGCCGCGGCGGCGACCGCCGAGCGCCAGGGTCCGTGGAACGTCACGCGCATCACACCGTCCTGTCTGCTGGAGGAGGCTCCTCGGACGAGCAAGAGGCGTGCGTGGCAGGCGCTGCGGACGGCGGGCTGCGGATCTTCACCGACGCTGCCGGGCTGCGGGGCTGCGGAACGACCTCGGGACGTGCCGAGGTGCAGTTCCGCAGCCCCGCAGCCCCGCAGCGCAGTCCAGGATCCGCAGTCCGCAGCCCGCAGCCCCCTTAGGTTTGAGCCCTCCCCCACGACCGACACCCCGCACCGCAGTCATGGCTCTCCTCGGCCTCCAGGACGTCTCCATCGCCTTCGGCGGTCCCCCGGTGCTCGACCACGCCGACCTCTGGATCGAGCGCGGCGAGCGCGTCTGCCTCCTGGGCCGCAACGGCGCCGGCAAGAGCACGCTGATGCAGCTGCTCGACGGCTCGCTCGCGCCCGACGCCGGCGAGATCGTGCGGCAGACCGGCGTCACGGTCGCGCGGCTGGAGCAGGAGGTGCCCGAGGCGATCGCCGGCACGACCTACGACGTCGTCGCCGCGGGGCTCGGCGAGGCGGGGCGGCTGCTCGCGCGCTATCACGAGGCGAGCGTGCGCGTCGCCCGCGACCCCGACGAGCGTGCGCTGAAGGAGCTGGAGCGCGTGCACCAGGCGCTCGACAGCGCCGGCGCGTGGGAGGTCCAGAGCCGCGTCGACACCGTGCTGCTGCACCTCGGCCTCGACGCCGACGCCGAGTTCGCGTCGCTCTCGGGCGGGCGCAAGCGCCAGGCGATGCTCGCGCGCGCGCTCGTGCGGCAGCCCGACGTGCTGCTGCTCGACGAGCCCACGAACCACCTCGACGTCGACGCGATCGCGTGGATGGAGCAGTTCCTCATCGAGCGCCAGATGACGCTGCTGTTCGTGACGCACGATCGCGCCTTCCTGCGCCGCGTCGCCACGCGCATCGTGGAGCTCGACCGCGGGCAGCTCGTCGACTGGGGGCGCGACTACGACGGCTACGTCGAGCGCAAGGAGGCGGCGCTGGAGCAGGAGGCGCGCGAGCGCGAGGAGTTCGACAAGCGCATCGCCCGCGAGACGGTGCGGCTGCGCTCCTCGATCACCGCGCGTCGCACGCTGAACGAGGGCCGCGCGCGCGCGCTCGACGCGATGCGCCGCGAGCGGGCCGCGTGGCGCGAGCGCGCGGGCACGGTGAAGCTGCAGGCGCACGAGGCCGAGCGGTCCGGGCGCGTCGTGATCGAGGCCAAGGGAGTCGACTTCGCGTACGAGGGGCGGCCCATCGTGCGCGGCCTGACGACGACGATCATGCGCGGCGACCGCGTGGGGCTCGTCGGCCCCAACGGCTCCGGCAAGACGACGATCATCCGCCTCCTGCTCGGCGAGCTGGCCCCCGACGCGGGCGCCGTGCGCCTCGGCACGGGGCTGGAGCTCGCGTACTTCGACCAGCTGCGCGAGCAGCTCGACCCCGACGCGAGCGTCTTCGACAGCATCGCCGACGGCGGCGAGTGGGTGCGCGTCGGCGGCGAGCAGCGCCACGTGCACGGCTACCTGCAGGACTTCCTCTTCCCGCCCGAGCGGGCGCGCACGCCGGTCCGCGCGCTCTCCGGCGGGGAGCGCAACCGCCTCCTGCTCGCGCGGCTGTTCACGCGCTCGTTCAACCTGCTCGTGCTCGACGAGCCGACGAACGACCTCGACATCGAGACGCTCGACCTGCTGGAGCAGCTGCTGCTCGACTTCCAGGGCACGCTGCTGCTGGTGAGCCACGACCGCGAGTTCCTCGACAACGTCGTCACGAGCACGCTCGTGCTGGAGGGCGGCGGGCGCGTGGGCGAGTACGCGGGCGGCTACACCGACTGGCTGCGCCAGCGCCCCGCCCCCGCCGCGGCGGCGACGCCCGCGCCGAGGAAGCCCGCCCCCGCCGCGGCGCCGGCCGCGAAGCCGGAGCGGAAGCGCAGGCTGTCGTTCAAGGAGACGCACGAGCTGGCGGCGCTCCCCGATCGCATCGACGCGTGCGAGCGCGAGCGCGAGGCGCTGTACGCGTCGCTCGCCGACCCGGCGCTGCTGCGCGACGGCGCGGCGACCGCGCAGGCGACCGCGCGGCTGGCGGCGCTCGACGGGGAGATCGCGACGCTGACGGCGCGCTGGGAGGAGCTGGAGACGATCGCCGCCGAGCAGTAGCGGCGCGACCGGAGGGGGGCGGCGAGCCGCGCACCATGGGTCGAGTTGCGGATGCGCCGCGCTCCCGGGCGCCGGTAGCTTCGGCCGCTCCGAGCCCGTTCCGCCCTCACCCTCCTCGCTCATGCTCGACGGCTCCTCCGCGCGCCGAGTCGCGCTGCCGCTCGCGGCCCTCGTCGCCGCGTCCACCGCCGCACGCCCCGCGCGGGCGCAGGCCGCCGCGCCGGCGAAGGCCGCGCCGGCCATCGCGCCCGCCGCCCGCGCGTATCTCTCCGCCGCGCTCGACACGCTGGAGCGCCTCGCGATGCGCCGCGCGACGACCGACTGGCGCGCCGTGCGCGACGGGGCGTTCGCGCGCGCCGCCGGCGCGCAGACGCCGGCCGACACGTACGGCGCGATCGAGTGGGCGCTGCGCCGCGTCGACAAGCACAGCTTCCTGCAGCCGCGCCGCGGCGACGTGCGCGCCACGCTCGTGGACGGCCGCTTCGGCTACTTCCGCGTGCCGTCGTACAGTGGCCCCGGCATGGCGCCGCTCGCCGACAGCCTGCAGGCGGCCATCCGCACGCTCGAGGGGCAGGGCGCGTGCGGCTGGATCGTCGACCTGCGGGGCAACGGCGGCGGCAACGTCTGGCCGATGCAGGCCGGCATCGGGCCGCTCCTCGGCGACTCGGTCATCAGCGCCGCCGCGCCCGGCGACCCGCCCGGGCGGTCGGTGTACGTCGACGGCGCCGCCATCGAGGTCGGCCCCGACGGCACGCGCCAGGTGATCTCGCGCGTGCAGCAGCCGTACGTGGTGCGCCGCCCCGGCGCGCCGGTGGCCCTCCTCCTCGACCGCCACACCGCCAGCTCGGCGGAGGGGATCGCGATCGCCTTCCGGCCGCGCCCCGACACGCGCACCTTCGGCGAGCCCACGGCCGGCTACTCGACGGTGAACCGCGGCTCGGCACTGCCCGACGGCGCGAACATGGTCATCACCGTCCGCGCGATGACCGACCGCACGGGCCGGCGCTACGGCGAGGCGCTCGTGCCCGACGAGCGCGTGGCGACGCCCGAGGACCACTGGCCGACGTCGTCGGACGTCGTGGCGCGGCGCGCCGCGCAGTGGCTCGCCGCACACCCCGGGTGCGCGGCCGGCGTGCGCCCGTAGCACGGGCCATCGGCGCCGCGCCATGGCGCGGCGCCGATGCGCCGGACGGCGATCGTCCGGCGATTGCGCGGCGGCGTGCACGGGTGTCCTCTTCCGCATCCCGTCTCCAACCCGACCGCATGCGCCCACTCGCCCTCCTCCTCGCGCTGTCGCTCGCCCTCCCCGCCGCGGCGCAGCGCCCCCGCCGGGTCTTCGTCTCCGTCGACATGGAGGGGATCGGCGGGATCGGCACGCCGGCCATGACCACCGCGACGGGCAAGGACTACGCGACCGGCCGCCGCCTCATGACCGACGAGGTGAACGCGATCGTCGCCGCCGTGCTGCGCGCCGGCCCCGCGCAGGTGCTGGTCAACGACTCGCATGGCGACATGCAGAACCTGCTGCACGCGGAGCTCGATCCGCGCGTGCAGTACGTGCAGGGCTCCGTGAAGCCGCTCGGCATGGTCGAGGGGCTCGACGCGAGCTTCGACGCGGCGATCTTCGTCGGCTACCACGCGCGCGCCGGCACCGCGAACGGCTTCCTCGCGCACACCGGCACCGGCGCCGTGAAGGGGCTCTGGCTCAACGACGTCGAGGTGGGCGAGGGAGAGCTCAACGCCGCCTACGCCGGATCGCTCGGCGTGCCGGTGGTGATGGCGAGCGGCGACTCGGCGTTCGTCGCGCAGTTCACCGCCAGCGCCGGCGCGCTGCGCGCCTCCGCGCCCGCGACCGTGGTGACGAAGGTCGCCGTCACGCCGCAGTCGGCGCGGCTGACGCACCCGTCCGCGGTGCGCGACAGTCTCGCCGCCGCCGTGGCGCGCGCGCTCGCCGCGCCCGCGCGCCCGTTCGCCATCGGCGCCGCCAACGCGCCCGTGCGCGTGCGCCTCCGCCTGGCCGACGTCACGACGCCGCAGATCCTCGAGGCGATCCCCGGCGTCCGCCGCGTCGACGGCTACACGGTGACGTTCACCGCGCCGACGATGGCCGACGCGTACCGGCTGATCCGGCTGATGTACAAGTTCGTCGTCGTGTGAGCGCCCCGTCGCGGCGCGTCGGGCGCGCGCTGGTCGGGCGCGCGCTGGCGCTCGCGCTGGTCGCCGGCGTCGGCGTGGGCGCCTGCTCGCCGCGCCGGGCCGCGGAGGCGCTGCTCGCCGGCGACCACTTCGCGCGCGTCGCCGACGTGCGCTACGGCCCGGGCGCGCGTCAGCGCCTCGACGTGTACCGTCCGCGCGATGCGCGCGCCGGCGCGCCGGTGGTGGTGTTCTTCCACGGCGGCGGCTGGCGGGATGGCTCGAAGGACGAGTACGGCCTGGTGGGCAGCGCGCTCGCGCGGCGTGGCTTCGTGGTAGTCGTGCCCGACACGCGCCTCGCGCCCGCCGCGGAGTTCCCGGCGTGGGTCGAGGACGGTGCGCGGGCCGTGCGCTGGACGGCCGACCACGTCGCCGCGCACGGCGGCGATCCGGCGCGCGTCACGCTCGTCGGCCACTCGTCGGGCGCACACACGGTCGCGCTGCTGGTACTCGACGCGCGCTGGCTGCGCGCGGCCGGCGTGCCCGCGGGCACGGTGCGCGGCGGCGTGAGCCTCGCCGGGCCGGTCGACACTACGTGGACCGACCCGGACGTGCAGGCGCTCATGGGCCCGCGCGCCGGCTGGCCGGCGACCCATCCGCGCACGCACGTCGACGGCGCCGCGCCGCCGCTGCTCCTGCTGCACGGCGGCGCCGATGAGACGGTGCGCCCGAGCGGGTCGCGCCGGCTGGCGGCGCGCATCACCGCCGCCGGCGGGTGCGCGCCGCTGCGGATCTACGAGGGCGTCGGGCACGTGCGCATCGTCGTCGCGCTCGCCGCGCCCGCGCTGCGCCTCGCGCCGGTGCTGGACGACGTCGCCGCCTTCGCGCGGGCGCCCGCGGCCGCCTGCCCCGCGGCGAGCACCGCGCCGTCGACGCGCTGATCGCCGCGCAGGGCGAGCGCGGCGCACAGCGTCATGATGAGGAGCGCGAGGCGGCGGGCGAGGCGATGCGACATGGCGGCGGGGATGGGCGTGATGGTCGGCACCATGGTGCGGCCGCCGGCCGCCCGCGCCAATGCGCGCCGCCCCTTCCGGACGGTTTCCGGACGGCGGGACGCGAGCGGGCCGGAGCGGGATCTCTCCGCCGATCGGCTTGGTTGACCCGCGGCGCGCGACCCGCGAGCATGCGGGCCTCGCAGGCGATCCGTCCACCCGACGCACCGACACCGACCTCATGATTCCCGCCCTCGGCTACGCCGCGCACGACGCCTCCTCCCCCATGGCTCCCTGGCGCTTCGAGCGCCGCGACCCGGGCCCGGGCGACGTCCGCATCGAGATCCTCTACTGCGGCGTGTGCCACTCGGACCTCCACTTCGTCCGCGGCGAGTGGGGCCCCATCAAGTACCCGCAGGTGCCGGGGCACGAGATCGTCGGGCGCGTGGTCGCCGTCGGCGACGCCGTCTCGAAGTACAAGGTCGGCGACACCGTCGGCGTCGGCTGCCTCGTCGACAGCTGCCGCAGCTGCGGCTCGTGCGACGAGGGGCTGGAGCAGTACTGCGAGCGCGGCAACGTGCAGACCTACGGCGGCGTCGAGAAGGAGACCGGGCGCCCCACGCAGGGCGGCTACTCCAGCGAGATCGTCGTCGACGAGCGCTTCGTGCTGCGCATCCCCGACGGGATGGACCTCGCGTCCGCCGCGCCGCTGCTCTGCGCCGGCATCACGACCTACTCGCCGCTGCGCGAGTGGAAGGTCGGCCCGGGGAGCCGCGTCGGCGTCGTCGGCCTCGGGGGCCTCGGCCACATGGCCGTGAAGATCGCCAAGGCCATGGGCGCGCACGTCGCGCTCTTCACGACGTCGCCCGACAAGGCCGCCGACGCGCAGCGCCTCGGCGCGAGCGAGGTGATCGTCTCGCGCGACAAGGCCGCCATGCGCGCCGCGCGCAGCTCGCTCGACGTCATCATCGACACGGTCTCGGTGGCGCACGACCTCGAGGCGCTGCTCGCGACGCTCAAGCGCGACGGCACGCTCGTGCTGCTCGGCGGCGCGCCCACGCCGCACTCCTCGCCGAGCGCCTTCTCGTTCATCATGGGGCGCAAGCGCATGGCCGGCTCGCTCATCGGCGGGCTGCCCGAGACGCAGGAGATGCTCGACTTCTGCGCGCAGCACGGCATCGGCGCCGACATCGAGCTGATCCCCGTGCAGCGCATCGACGAGGCGTACGAGCGCATGCTGAAGAGCGACGTGAAGTACCGCTTCGTGCTCGACATGGCGACGCTGCAGGGCTGACCCGCGCCGCGGCCCGCGCGGCCGCGACGGCGTCGCCGCGTGCGGGCGTGACCGGACGGGATGTGATGGAACGGATGCGGGGGGCGCGTCCGTTCCCACCGCATCCCGTTCGCGCGTCCCGGGTCGCGCCTGCCGCGCAGGGTACGCTCTCTGCGTGAGGGCCGACCGCCATCGAGCGGAGGCTCATCCCATGTCGCCCACTGCCGTGCGTGCGCGCGGCGTCGTGTTCGTGCTCGCGTGCTGTGGAGCCGCGCTCCTCGGCGGCTGCGAGTACGTCCGGCTGCTGCGTCCCAGTGTGCTGAAGCAGCTCAACCCGCGCGTCGTCCGGCTGGTCAACGAGCTCCCCGCCACCGACCAGGTGAACGAGGCGCTCATCGGGCGCCTGTTCGCGCACGGCGGCGCGGGCGACGCCCGCCTCGATCGCGACGGCGTGATGCGGATCCAGGTGAACGTGCCGCCCGACAAGTACCTCTGGGAGCCGGCCGTCATCATCATGCCGCAGGGCGGGGAGCTCGAGATCGACTTCACCAACCCGGACCGCGTGCTGCACGCCGCCTTCCTGCCGAGCAACGGCGGGCGGCAGATGCTCTGGCTCCCCGAGAAGCAGGGCGGGCGCGCGCGCATCACGCTCGACCAGCCGGGCTACTACTTCTTCGGCTGTCCCGTCCAGAACCACGCGGGCCGCGGCATGATCGGGCTGATCCTCGTGAAGGGCGACGTGCCCGCCGAGGCGAAGCTCGACCGCCCGCCGCAGCGGAGGCCCTGACCGTGCGCCGACTGCTCACCGCCGGCGCGGCCGGCCTGCTCGCTCTCGCGGCGTGCGCGCGGCGCCCGCCCAACCTGCCCATCACCGAGCGCGCGGTGCCGCTCGCGTCGCTCAACGAGTCGATGCCGGGGAGCGCGCCGCCGGTGGCCGACGCGGTGACGTTCGAGCGGCTGCGCAACGCGCGCGCCGAGCCGCAGAACTGGCTCACCTACTACGGCACGTACGACGGCCAGCGCTTCAGCGCCCTCGACCAGATCACCACGGCGAACGTGCGCAGCCTGCGCCCCGCCTGGATCTTCAACTACCACCTGCTCGGGCTCTATCCGTCGGCCGTGACGCCGGCGTTCGAGGCGGCGCCGCTCGTCGTCGACGGCGTGATGTACGTGACGGGCCCGCACGGCTACCTGTGGGCGCTCGACGCCGAGACGGGGAAGAAGCTCTGGCAGTACCAGCACCAGATCCCGATCGACGTCGCGCTGTGCTGCGGCAACGTGAACCGCGGCGCCGCGGTGGCGCGCGGCAAGGTCTACATGGCGACGCTCAACGGCTACCTCGTCGCGCTCGACGCGCGCACGGGGAAGCGGCTCTGGCAGACGGCGTTCGCCGACGTGCGCGCGGCGGAGAGCGCGACGCTCGCGCCGCTGGTCGTGAAGAACCTCGTGCTCGTCGGCAACTCGGGGGCGGAGTACGGGGTGCGCGGCCACATCGACGCGATCGACGCCGAGACGGGGCGCCGCGTGTGGCGCCGCTACACCGTGCCGCGCCCCGGCGAGCCGGGAAGCGAGACCTGGCCCGCCGAGCACGCGCAGGACCGCGCGCGCGGCGGCGCGTGGGCGCGCGGCGGCGGCACGGCGTGGATCACCGGCACGTACGATCCGGAGCTCGACCTCGTCTACTGGGGCACGGGCAACCCCTCGCCGGTGTTCGACGGCGACGGGCGGCCGGGCGCCAACCTGTACACGAGCTCCGTCATCGCGCTCGATCCGGACGACGGCGCGATCCGCTGGCACTACCAGCTCACGCCGCACGACGTGTGGGACTACGACGCGGTCGGCGAGTCGATCCTGTTCGAGCAGGACGGCCGGCGGCTGCTCGGCCACTTCGATCGCAACGGCTACCTGTTCGTGCTCGATCGCACGAACGGGCAGTTCGTGCGGGCCACGCGCTTCGCGCGCGCCGACTGGGCCGACATCGACGAGCGCACGGGGCGCGTGACGGTGCGCCGCGTGCCGAGCGACACCGGGACGCGCATCTGCCCGGGGCCCGCGGGCGCGAAGGTGTGGAACCACGGCACGTACAGCCGCCAGACGGGGCTCCTCTACGTCCCCGTGATCGAGCTGTGCGCGACGTTCAAACGCGAGCCCGAGGAGTTCAAGGAGGGGCTGCCGTACCTCGGCTCGGGCTTCCAGAACCGCGACGAGGAGGACTGGGGGCACGTCAAGGCGTTCGATCCGGCGACCGGGCGCGAGGTCTGGTCGTGGCGCGGCGAGGCGCCGATCGTGACCTCGCTGCTCTCGACGGCCGGGGGGCTCGTGTTCTCGGGCGAGCCGTCGGGGATGTTCAACGCGCACGACGCACGCACCGGCGCGGTGCTCTGGCAGTTCCAGACGGGGAGCGGCATCCACTCGAACCCCGTCACGTACAGCGTGCGCGGCAAGCAGTACGTCGCCGTACCGGTGGGCTGGGGCGGATGGCTCGAGGGCTTCGCGCCGAAGAACTACGGCGTGCAGCGCGCCGTGTCGCTGGTGGTGTTCGCGCTGCCGTAGCGCGCTGCCGTAGCGCGCTGCCGTAGCGCGCTGCCGTAGCGCGGGGGAGGCGGGACGGGAAGGGCGCGGGCGTGGGTCAATTGTCTCATGCCCGCGGCGCGCGAAACGCGCACGCTTCCGTCGTGCGATTCGCGCACGCCTGCGACGTACCCACGCCTCTGATCCCATGTCCCGACACGTCATCGCCGCGGCGGCCCTCGCGCTGCTCGCCGGCGCGCTTCCCGCTGCCGCCCAGTCGCCCGCGCCCGCCGGCCCGCGCTCCAACACGCAGGGCTTCATGGTCGGCGCGCACCTCAGCGGCACCTCGCTCTCGTTCGAGGGCGAGGACTCCGAGACCGGCGGCGGCGCCGGGCTCGCGCTCGGCTACGGCTTCTCGCCGCGCTGGATGCTGATCGCGAACCTCGACCTCGCGAAGGTCGACGTCGGCGATCCCGAGATCGGCGGCAGCTACGGCCTCGGGCACTTCGACCTCGGCGTGCGCTACTCGTTCGCCAACCCGGCGCGCAGCTACGTCCCCTGGCTGAGCGCCTCGGTCGGCGCGCGCACCGCCAGCGGCGAGGTCGAGGACGGCGCCGACACGTTCGACGTCTCGCTGTCGGGCGCCTCGTTCACCGGCGGCGCGGGCGTGCAGTTCCACTTCACGCCGAAGGTCGCGCTCGACCTCGGGCTGCTCGTCAGCGGCGGCAAGTTCAGCACGCTCAAGATCGACGACACGTCGCTCGACATCGACGACGCGAGCAACTCGACGTCCGCGCGCCTCAACATCGGCATCAAGTTCTTCCCGCAGGGCCCGCGCGGCCGCTGACGCGCATCCGCCGGGCGGCGCCGCGCCGTCGACGCGCCACGGGGCGCGAGGGAGGAGCGCTCCTCCCTCGCGCCCCGTGGCGCGTCGCGCGCGCTCAGAAGCCGGGGCCGTACGCCGTGTGCTGGTCGGTGATCCCGGTGACGAGGAAGAACGGGTTGTGGTACGCGGTGCCGTCGTTCTCCCCGGTGTAGTGCGTGGGGGTGTAGTAGAACACCGCCGTCTTCGTCTCGTCGTGCACGATGCGCTCGGCGCCCGAGTCGAACACCGGCCAGCTGCCCGCGCCGACGTCGACCGCCTCGCGCCCCGCCTTGCGCTTGTTCTTGTTCGCGCTCCCCGGCAGCGTCGACATCGTGCTGTAGTCCATCGTGTACGACGCCGTCACCTGCAGCACCGTGTACTCGCGGTACACGGAGCCGGCGGGCAGGTCGTTCCCCTTGTTCTCGAACTGCGTGCTGCCGTCGCGCAGCGGGTTCCAGAAGTTCTCCTTCTTGGGCCCCTGCCGGCGGATCATCGCGATGACGTAGCGCGCGTGCGGCGGGATCTCGTGGAAGTCCAGCGACTTGATCGGGGAGCCGTTCGCGCCGAAGAGCTTCGGGTCGCTGGCCTTGCCGAGGGTCTGCAGGATGCCCATGGGAGCGGGAGCAGCGGGGTGGGGTGGCGACGCGTCCGGACGCGCGGTCGGACGCCGCGGCCGGCGCGAAGCTACGCCCCGCCGGATGTCCCCGACAGATCGCCGGCCGCGCGCGGGCGCCGGCCGACGCTCCGCCACCACGGCTCCACCGCGCGCGGCGCGCACGGCTCCACCCCCTCGCCCGGACGCGGCATCACGAGCGCCACCCCCGCGGCCTCGGCGGCCGCGAGCACGCGCTCGGCCGGCTCGTCCCAGGCGTGGAACGCGAGGTTGAACGTCCCCCAGTGGATCGGCAGCAGCAGCGCGCCGCGCAGCGCGACGTGCGCCGCCACCGCCTGCTCCGGATCGAGGTGGATGTCCGGCCACGTCGGCCCGTAGGCGCCGATCTTCACCATCGTCAGCGCGAACGGCCCGTGGCGCGCGCCGATCTCCGCGAAGCCGTCCCACGGCCCCGAGTCGCCGCTGTGGAAGACGCGGTGCGTCGGCCCGTCGATCACCCACGACGCCCACAGCGTGCGGTCGCCGTCGCGCAGCCCGCGCCCCGAGAAGTGTCGCGCGGGCGTCGCCGTCAGCGTCAGCGCGCCGACGTCGGTCGACTCGTGCCAGTCGAGCTCCGTGATGCGCTCGGGTGGCACGCCCCACCGCTCCAGGTGCGCGCCCACGCCCAGCGGGGCGACGAACCGCGCCCGCGCCTGCGCGCGGCTCGTCGCGAGCGTGCGCACCGCCGCCATGTCGAGGTGGTCGTAGTGGTCGTGCGTCAGCAGCACGACGTCGAGCGGCGGCAGCCCGGCGAGCGTCACCGGCACGCGGTGGAAGCGCCGCGGCCCCACCCGTTGCGACGGCGACGCGCGCTCCGCCCACACGGGGTCGACGAGCAGGCGGTGCCCGTCGATCTCGATCACGACCGTCGAGTGGCCGAGCCAGGTCGCGCGCAGCCCCGAGCGCGGGAGCACGGCCAGCATCTCGCGCACGCGGTCGGCGATCGGCAGGGGGGCGGGGGGCACCCGCTGCTCCGGTCCGCCGAGCTGCCGGCGGAGCGTCTCGCCCATCGTGCCGGGGAGCGTCTTGCGCGTCGGCACGGGGTTCCGGAACGCGCCGTCGCGCCAGTGCGGCGAGCGCTGGATGCGCGCCAGCCGCTCGCCGTCGGGGGCGGCGCCCAGCACGGGCAGCCAGTCGGACAGGGCCATGCGTGACTAGAGTACGGCGTGCACCTCCCCGCGTCCATTCGCCGCACGCCGCCGTCGCGCGACCGTCGCTCGCGTGCGTGGCGCTCGCGTGCGCGGCGCTCGCGACGTGCGCGCGGCCGGCCGGCACCACGCTTGCCGCGCCGACCACGCCGACGGGGCTCGCCGTCGGCTGGACGGCGGCCGACTGCGCGGGCGCGGCCGGCGACGGTGCGGCCGATCGCGACGGCGACGCCCTGCGCGACGACTGCGAGCTGGCGCTCGCTCGCGCCTTCGCGCCCGAGCTGCGCGTCGACCGGCGCGACTGTCTCTGGACCGCGCCGCCCGAAGGCGCGCGCCTCGCCGGCGGCTACCTGGCCGGCGGCTACCTTTACGCCGCGCGGCCGACCGCGGCCGGCGTCCGCCTCGCCTACCTGCCGGCCTACGCCCGCGACTGCGGCTGGGACGGCATCCAGTGCCTCAAGCCGGGCGGCTGCGGCGCGCACGCGGGCGACTCGGAGCTGATCCTCGTCGACGTCGCCTTCCTCGCCGACGGCGCGCGCTGGCGCACGGACGGCGTCTTCCTCTCCGCGCACTGCGGCGGGCGCTCGGCCGGGCGGTGCCGCTGGTTCCGCGGCGACGAGCTGTCCGCCCTCGCCTGGACCGATGCCGGCGCGCGCGGCGCCCCGCGGGTCTGGGTCGCGCGCGGCAAGCACGCCCACTACCCGTCGCGCCGCGACTGCGACCGCGGGCACTGGGGCTACGACTCGTGCGACGGCGCCGACGCGGCGTATCGCTTCCCGGTCGTGAGCGGCGCCCAGAACGTCGGCGCGGCCGACCGCCCGCTCCCCGCGCCCGACGGCTGTCGTGTCGGGGCGGCGCTGCCGCTCGTCCTCCCCGGCGCGGCCCCCGCCGCCGTCGAGTGCCTCTGGGACCCCCGCCGCCCCTTCCGCGGCTGGCAGCCCGACTCGGCCGGCGCGGGGCCCACCTCGTACGGACGCGCCCTGCGCACGATCGGCGGCTTCTAGCGCCGCCGGACGTCGTCCGCCCCCTCCCGTCGCCCGCCTCCGCACTTCTCCGGAGCGGGCGACAACCATCCGCGCCGCCCGCGGGTCCAACCCCGAGCGCCCCGCCGGCCTCCCTGGCCCCGGGCGGCGCTTCGTCGTGCCGGTCGTCCCTCTTCCTCCGCGTCGAACCGTCGTGAGCCCCCGACCCTCCCATCTGCTGCCCCCGCTCGCCGCGGCCGTCCTCGCCGTCGCGCCCTCCGCCGTCCGCGCGCAGCAGGTCGACGTCATCCGCGGCCGCATCACGGGACCGGACAGCGCCGCGATCCAGGGCGCCGTCGTCTCGGCCACCTCCATCAGCGGCAACGTCACGCGCAACGCGCGCACCGACCGCGAGGGCCGCTTCACGATCACGTTCCCCGGCGGCGACGGGGACTACATGATCAGCATCGCCGCCGTCGGCTACGCGGCGCGCCGCTTCGAGGTCAAGCGCACCGCCGACCAGGAGATCCTCGTCGCCGACGCGCGCCTCGCCCGCGTGAGCACGGTGCTCGACGCGATGCGCGTCACCGCGCCGCGCGACCGCGTCTCGCGCAACGACCAGCTGCAGCCCGACATCGGCGGCTCCGAGCGCGCGATCGCCAACGCCGCCGCCACCGTGCCCGCCGACCAGCTGGGCGACCTCGCCGCGATGGCCGCCTCGCTCCCCGGCGTGCAGCTCGTCCCCGGCGCCGACGGCGGCGCCAACGGCTTCTCGATCCTCGGCCTCGGCGCCGACCAGAACCAGACGACGCTCAACGGCATGAACTTCGGCGGCGGCAACCTGCCGCGCGACGCCGCGGTCTCGTCGTCGCTCGCCAGCTCGCCGTACGACGTCTCGCGCGGCGGCTTCTCCGGGGGGCAGTTCGCGCTCCGCACGCGCGGCGGCTCGAACTTCGTCACGCGCGGCATGAGCCTCAACCTCGACGCGCCGCAGATGCAGTGGACCGACCGCGCCGCGCGCGCGCTCGGCCAGCCGTACACCAACGTGTCGCTCGGCGGCCTGGTGTCCGGCCCGATCCGGCCCGACCAGGCGTTCTACTCGCTGTCGTATCAGCTCGGACGCCGCGCCAACGACTTCCAGAACCTCTTCAACACCGGCGCGCTCGGCCTGCAGGCGGCCGGCGTCGCCGCCGACTCGGCCACGCGCCTCGCCTCGCTGCTCCGCGCGGCCAGCGTGCCCACGAGCGTCGGCGGCCTCCCGTCCGACCGCCTGAGCGACAACGGCTCCGTCTTCGGCAGCATCGACCTCGCGCCGCCGTCGTCCACGCGCGGCCAGTCGATGACGCTCTCCTTCAACGGCAACTGGAACCGCCAGCGCCCGCTCGGCGGCTCCGTCGTCGACGTCCCCGCCTTCAGCGGCGAGCGCTCCGGCTGGAACGGCGGGCTGCAGGCGCGGCACAGCACCTACGCCACGATCTTCGGCGTCGGCGTGCTCACCGAGACGACCGTCGGCGTGAGCGCGAACCGCAGCGAGATCTCGCCCTTCCTCGACCTGCCGTCGGGGCGCGTGCGCGTCAACTCGAGCTTCGGCGACGGCACCACGGGCGTGCAGACGCTCGGCTTCGGCGGGCAGCAGGGGCTCAACTCGACGCAGTCGGGCAGCACCCTCGGTTACATGAACCAGCTCTCCTGGTTCAGCGCCGACAACAAGCACCGCCTCAAGTTCACGAGCGAGCTGCGGCGCGACGCATATGAGCAGGACCAGCGCGGCAACCTGCTCGGCTCCTTCTCGTACAACTCGCTCGCCGATCTCGCCGCCGGACGGCCAGCGGCGTACAGCCGCCAGCTCGGCCCGCGCTCCAGCGGCGCCAGCCAGGTCGTCGGCGCGCTCTCGCTCGGCGACGCGTTCCGCTACAGCCCCAACCTGCAGCTGCAGTACGGCCTGCGCCTCGACGGCAGCGCCTTCCTCGCGGAGCCCGACGCGAACCCCGAGGTCCGGCGCCTCTTCGGCACGCCCAACGACCGCGTCCCCAACCGCCTCTACGTCAGCCCCCGCCTCGGCTTCTCGTACAGCTACGGCGAGGCGCCGCAGATCGCCGGCTTCGAGGGCGCGGCGCGCGGCCCGCGCGCCGTCGTGCGCGGCGGCGTCGGCGTTTTCCAGGGGCTGCCCGGCACGCAGAGCATCGCGGGCGCGATGGAGAACACCGGCCTCGCGAGCGCCGTGCAGCAGATCAGCTGCACCGGCGCCGCCACGCCCGTCCCCGACTGGGCCGCGTACGCCGCCAGCGCCGCCAACATCCCCACGCGCTGCGCCGACGGCAGCACGGGCTCGCTGTTCGCCAACTCGGCGCCGAGCGTCACGCTCTTCGACGAGCAGTTCCGGTCGCCGCGCTCGCTCCGCTCCAACCTGCAGTGGAGCGGCCCGGTGCTCGACAATCGCTTCGCGCTGACCGCCGAGGCGACGTACTCGTGGAACATGAACCAGCCCGGGTCGATCGATCTCAACTTCGATCCGACGCAGCGGTTCGTCCTCGCCGACGAGGGCAACCGCCCCGTGTACGTGCAGCCGACGAGCATCTTCCCGGCGACCGGCGCCATCGCCTCGCGCGACTCGCGCGTGTCGCAGCAGTTCGCGCGCGTCGGCGAGCTGCGCTCGGACCTCGCCTCCGAGAGCCGCCAGCTGCAGCTGCGCCTCGCGCCCACCGGGATCAACACGAAGTACAGCTGGAACCTCGCCTACGTGTACTCCAACGTGCGCGAGCAGGTGCGCGGCTTCACCAGCACCGTCGGCAACCCGTTCGACATCGAGTGGGCGCGCTCGGGCTTCGACTCGCGCCACCAGATCCAGTACACGCTCGGCTACAACTTCTGGGACGCCGTGCGCGTCAACTGGTTCGGGTCGTTCCGCTCGGGCGCGCCCTTCACCCCCACCATCGCCGGCGACGTGAACGGCGACGGCTACGCCAACGACCGCGCCTTCGTCTTCGATCCGGCCAGCGCCACCGACCCGACGCTCGGCGCCGCGATGCGGCAGCTGCTCGCGAGCGGCCCGGACGCGGCGCGCGACTGCCTGCGCTCGCAGCTCGGCGCCCTCGCGAAGCGCAACAGCTGCCAGGGGCCGTGGACGTCGTCGGCGATCCTCTCGCTGACGTTCAACCCGGTGAAGTTCCGCATGCCGCAGCGCGCCTCGGTGTCGCTGCAGGTCAGCAACCCGCTCGGCGCGGCCGACATGCTGATCAACGGCGAGAACTCGCTCAAGGGCTGGGGCCAGCAGGTGTTCCCCGACCAGGCGCTCCTCTACGTGCGCGGCTTCGACCCGCGGACGCAGCGCTACCGCTACGAGGTCAACCAGCGCTTCGGCGAGACCAGCCCGTCGCGCAGCGTCAATCGCGCGCCCGTCACGCTCACGGCGCTCATGCGCTTCGACATCGGGCCCACGCGCGAGCGCCAGCTCCTCACGCAGCAGCTCGACCGCGGCCGCACGCGCGCCGGCGACCGCGCGCCCGAGCAGTTCCTGCGCGCGATCTACGCCGGCGGCGGGCTGCCCAACCCGATGGCCCAGATCCTCCGCCAGCAGGACAGCCTCAAGCTCACCGGCCCGCAGGCCGACAGCATCGCCACGCTGAACCGGCGGTACACGATCGCGAGCGACTCGATCTGGGCGCCGGTCGTCAAGCACCTCGGCGCGCTGCCCGATCGCTACGACCACGACGACGCCTACGACCGCTGGATGCAGGCGCGCCGGGCGTCCATCGACCTGCTCACGCAGCTCGCGCCGCACGTCCGCGGCCTGCTGACCGCCGAGCAGCACCGCAAGCTCCCCGCGTTCATCGCGGGCTATCTGGAGCCGCGCTACCTCGCCTCCATCCGCTCCGGCACCGCGAGCTTCACCGGCGGCGGCATGATGATGGGCGGCATGGGTGGCGGCGGTCAGGTCATGATCGGCGGCGGTGGCGGCGCCGGCGTGACGGAGCGCATCATCATCCGGCAGTAGAAGGGCGCTGCGGACTGCGGACGGCGGATTCACGGCGATCATCGCTCCCGGAGTCCGCAGCCCGCAGTCCGCAGCACGTCGAGTCCGCAGCACGCAGTCCGCAGCTCCTTCCCACACCCATCATGCGACGTCTCGTTCTCCTCGCCGTAGCCGCGGCCCCCGCCGCGCACGCGCAGACCCGCCCCGCCGTCCGCCCGCTGGGCCCCGTGGTCGCGCGCACCACCGCGCCCATCGGCCTCGTGACCTCGGTGCGCGCGCTGCCCGGCGGACGCGTGCTGCTCAACGACGCCCTGCAGCGCCGCGTCGTGCTGCTCGACTCGACGCTCTCCTCGGCGACCGTCGTCGCCGACACCACGGCGGCCACGGGCAACGCGTACGGCGGCCGCATCGGCGGGCTGATCCCGTTCCGCGGCGACTCGACGCTCTTCGTCGACGCGGCGTCGATGTCGATGCTCGTCATCGACCCGAACGGGAAGATCGGCCGCACGCTGTCGGTGCCGCGCGCGGAGGACGCGAACGCGCTCGTGAGCGCGGCGTTCGGCACGCCGGGCTTCGACGCCAAGGGGCGCCTCGTCTACCGCTCGATGCCGCGGTTCAGCATCGGCCGGCCGCCCGGCGCGCCGCCGGCCGGCGGCAGCGCCGGCAGCGGCGCCGCGGCGTTCGCGCTGCCCGAGATGCCGGACTCCGCGGCGCTCGTGCGCGTCGACCTCGCGACGCGCGTCGTCGACACGGTGGGCTTCGTGAAGACGCCGCGCATCCGCATGAACATGACCGACGACGGCAACGGCCGCCGCACCATGCAGTCGGTGTACAACCCGCTCCCGCAGGCCGACGACTGGGCGGTGCTGAGCGACGGCTCGGTCGCCATCGTGCGCGGCCGCGACTACCACGTCGACCTCGTGACGCCCGACGGCACGACGAAGAGCGCGCCCAAGGTGCCGTTCGACTGGCAGCGGCTCACCGACGAGCAGAAGGCCGCCTTCATGGACTCGGTGAAGGCGCAGCGCGCGCGCATGGGCGCCGTGGGCGGCATGGACATGGGCGGCGGGCCGCGCATCGTGATGCAGATGACCGACGGCGGCCCGGGCGGCGGCGCGCCCCGCGGCGGCGGCGAGCGCCGCACGCAGGTCGAGGGCGCGTCGATCAACATCGGCAGCGGCGCACCGCCCGCCGGCGCCGCGGGCGCCGCGGCCGCGCCGCCGCCGCTCGCGTTCGTCGAGCCGAGCGAGCTGCCGGACTACCGCCCGCCCTTCCTCGCCAACTCCGCGCGCGCCGACGCGCAGGGCCGCCTCTGGGTGCGCACCACCGCGACGGCCTCCAAGCCGGGCGCGCTCGTCTACGACGTGCTCGACGCCCAGGGCACGCTCGTCGACCGCGTGGAGGTCCCCGCCGGCCGCCAGATCATGGGCTTCGGGGCCGACGGCTCGGTGTACCTGATGGCGCGCGAGGGCACCGGCCCCACCGCGACCACGACGCTGGAGCGCGCGCGCGTGCGCTGAGCGCGTCGCGCGCACGTCGCGCGCGCACGTCCCTCTCGCACGTCTCGCGGACGACGCGGACCGGGCCTACCTTCGCCCGGTCCGCGTCGTTCGTCGTTCCACCGCCGATTCGCGCATGCCCACGATCCAGGTGCTCTATCCCACGCCCGACGACGTCGCGACGTTCGAGCGCCGCTACTGGGACGAGCACGTGCCGCTCGCCCGCGCGCACCTCGGCATGGCGCGCTTCCGGGCGTGGCGCGCGGGCGGCGTGCCCGGCGGCGGTCCGGCGCCGTATCACCTCGTCGTGCACCTCGAGTTCGACTCCGAGGAGGCCATGCGCGCCGCGCTCGCGTCGGCGGGCGGACGGGCGACCGCCGCGCACGCGATCGAGATCTCGACCGGCGGCGCGCCGGTGTTCCTCCTCTCCGAGCGCGCATGACGCCCGCGCCGCTGCGCACGCCGCGGCTGCGGCTCGTGCCCGCGACGGCGGCGCACGTGCGCGCCGAGCTGGCCGAGCCGCCGCGGCTGCACGCGCTGCTCGACGCCGAGGTGCCGGCGAGCTGGCCGCCCGGCGAGTACGACCGCGGCGCGCAGGAGTTCTTCCTCGCGCAGCTGGAGGCGGGCGGCGACGCGGTGGTCGGCTGGTACGGCTGGTACGCCGTGCGCGCCGCCGACGCCGACGGCCCCGCCGCCGTGGTGGGCGCGGGCGGCTACTTCGGTCCGCCGACCGCCGACGGCGTGGTGGAGATCGGCTACTCGATGACGCCCGAGTGGCGCGGGCGCGGCTACGCGACGGAGCTCGCGCGCGCGCTCGCCGCGCGCGCCGCCGCGTTCCCGGGCGTGCGCACCGTGATCGCGCACACCACCGACGCGAACGCGGCCTCGGTGGCGGTGCTCGCGCGCAGCGGCTTCGTGCGCGTCGGCGCCGGCGCGGAGCCGGACAGCGTGCGCTTCGTGTACCGCGGCCACGCCGCCGACGCATCCTGACGCATCCTGACGCATCCTGACGCACGCCGAGGCGCCGCATACATGGACGTCCACGATCCCGCGCGCTTCCTGGAGTACCTCGATCGCGTGCACGCGCGCACGCGGCGCGTCGTCGCGCTCGTGCCGCCGGCCGACGTCGAGTGGGCGCCGCGGGACGGCTGGTTCACCTTCGGGGGGCTCGTGCGCCATCTCGCCGGGATCGAGCGCTGGATGTACGGCGAGACGGTGCAGGGGCGCCCGAGCCGCTATCCCGGCCACGACGCGTCGCTCGCCGACGGCTGGGGCGCGACGCTCGCGTACTACGATCGGCTCCACGCCGAGTCGCGCGCGATCTTCGCCGCGCTCACGCCGGCCCGCCTGCAGGAGCGCTGCGAGACGCCGGCCGGCACGCCGATCACCGTCGGCAAGTGGCTGCGCGCGATGGTCGAGCACGAGGCGCATCACCGCGGGCAGCTGTACCTGATGCTCGCGCTGCGCGACGTTCCCACCCCGCCGATCTACGGCCTCACCTCCGAGGAGGTGCAGGCGCGCACGTCCGCCCCGCCGTCCGCGTTCCCGGCCTGACGATTGCCACCCTGCCGCGCATGCCCGCCGTGACGCCCTCCGCGATGTCCGCCCCGATGTCCACCACGACGCCCGCCTCGCTCGTCGCCGCGCCCGGCGCCGGCACCGACGCCAGCATCCGCCGCTTCCGCACCACCGTGCGCGTGCGCGGCGACGCGAGCGACGGCGCCGCCGCCGTGCTGGAGCACGCGCTCGCGCCGGGGTGCGTCGCCATGCCGGTGCACCGCCACGCGGGCGCGTGCGAGGTGCTGCACGTGCTCGACGGCACCCTCTGGCTCTGGCTCGACGGCGTGGAGCACCGCCTCGCGCCCGGCACGGTCGCCGTGATCCCGCCGGGCGCGCGCCACACGTTCTGGGTCGACGTCGACGCGGGCGCGCCGACGCGCTTCCTCGCCGTCGTCACGCCCGGCGGGATGGAGCGCTACTACGAGGACGTCGCGGCGCACGTCCCCGCCGACGCGCGGCGCGGCCCCGACATGGCCGGCGTGCTCGCCGCGAGCGCGCGCCACGACGTGGAGCCCGACATGATGAGCCTCTACGACCTCATCGCGCGCCACGGCCTGTCGCTGGCCTGACGTCCGGTGGACGCCGCCGATCCCGCGCCGCGCTTCCTCGCCGACGCGATGCTCGTGCGGCTCGCGCGCTGGCTGCGCGCCATCGGGCACGACGTGCTGCTGGCCGCGCCGGGCGAGCCCGATGCGGAGGTCGCGCGCCGCGCCCACGCCGACGGGCGGTGGCTGCTGACGTGCGACCGCGCGCTGGCGGAGGACCCCCCGCCGGGCGCGCGCCATCTCCTGCTGCGCTCGGGCGCGCCGCTCGCGCAGCTGCTCGCGACGCGCGACGCGCTCGGCCTGCCCGACCTCGCGCTGCGCTTCACGCGCTGCCTGCTCTGCAACGCCCCGCTCGTGCCGCTGGCGGCCGACGCGCGCGCCGAGGCGATCGCCGCCGGCGCGTTGCCCGCGACGCTCGCCGGCCGCCCGGCCGCCGACGCGCCCGCGTGGCGCTGCGCCGGCTGCGCGCGGCTCTACTGGGAGGGGAGCCACACCCGCCGCATGCGCGCCGCGCTCGCCCGCGCCGTGGGGCACGGCGACTGAGGCGCGGCCTCCCGCCACGCGCCGGCGCGTGGGACGCCGGCGCGCTGGCATGCCCCCGGCACTGCATCCCGGCGTGCGCCCACGCCCGATCCACCCCCGCGCCTTCTCGACCGCCACCACCCACGATCCGCTCGCGTCGCCGGCCGGCCGCCGGCTGCCGCTCGCGCTCGCCGGGGCGTACGCGATCGTGTGGGGCGTGACCGCCGTCGGCCCCGCGTCGCGCGAGACGTGGTGGCTGGAGAACCTGCTGCCGCTCTCCCTGGTCGCGCTGCTGGCGGGGATGTACCGGCGCTGGCACCTCTCCGACGTCTCGTGCTGCTGCGTGGCGCTCCTGCTCGCGCTGCACGCGGTGGGGGCGCACTACGGCTACGACGCGGTGCCGGCCGGCGAGTGGCTGCGCGAGGTCTTTCGCGGCGTCGGCTGGGGGCGCCGCAATCCGTACGACCGCGTGGTGCACCTCGCCTTCGGACTGCTGCTGGCGTATCCGCTGCGCGAGGTGCTGCGCCACCAGCTGCGGCGCCCGGCGCTCGCGTCGCCGGGCGCGGTGGCCGCGGTGCTCGCGCTGAGCGGCGCGTACGAGGTGCTGGAGTGGGCCGCCGCGCGGCTGGCCGCGCCGGAGACGGCCGCGCGCTTCGTCGGCGCGCAGGGTGATGTCTGGGACGCGCAGCAGGACGTCGCGCTGGCGTGGGGCGGGAGCGTGGTGAGCGTCGCCGCCGCCGCGCTCGCGCACCGCGCGCGCCGCGCCCGGGCGCATGCGGGGGCGGGCCGCGCCGCGCCCCGCGCGGCGGCGTAGCGCTCGCGTCGCCGCCGCGGCGTCGATGATCCCCGCCCCGCCGACGCGCGGCGTGCGCGCGTGCGCTATCCTGCCCGCATGATCACGCCGCTCGCGCCCGTCGCCACGCTCGATGCGCAGGCCATCCTCGGCCTGCTCGCGCACCGCTATCCGCTGCTGCTGGTCGACCGCATCGACGTGCTGGTGCGCGGACAGCGCGTCGTCGGCCACCGGCGCATCACGGGCGGCGAGTGGGCCACCGGCGGCCCCGCCGGCGTCGGCGCGACGGGGTGGGAGCCCGGCCTCCCCGGCCTGCTCGCGGTCGAGGCGCTGGCGCAGACGAGCGCCGCGCTGCTCATGGACGTCATCGACGCGCCGGAGGGCGTGGTCGGCTACTTCGCCGGCTTCGAGCGCGTGCGGCTGCGCGGCCGCGCCGGCGTCGGCGAGGCGCTCGCGCTCGAGGTGACGCTGCGCGCCTTCAAGCGCGGCGTCGCCAAGCTGCGCGGCGAGGCGCGCGTGGTGGGCGACGGCCGCCTCGTCGCGCGCGCCGACTTCACGACCGTCGTGCGGCCGCGCCCGCCGGTCTGAGCCCGTGCGTCGCGCCGCGTCGCGATTCGTGGTTGACGGCGTCGGGCGTCGGTCGCACCGTGGGGCCGAGCGCACGGCACGATCGCACGCCACGCGAGGGAGGGCGCCATGAAGCGACTCGTCGTCTGCACGGACGGTACGTGGAACTCGCGCGACGCCGCCAAGGAGGACGGCGCGGGCCTGACGAACGTCGCGAAGCTGGAGCGCGCGGTCGCGCCCCGCGACGCCGACGGCAACCCGCAGCACACCTTCTACCACGCCGGCGTCGGCGTCGGCCCCTGGTACGAGCGGATGCTCGGCGGCGCCTTCGGCGTCGGGCTCTCGCGCAACGTGCAGGCGTGCTACGCCTGGCTCGTCGAGCTCTACGACCCCGGCGACCAGATCTTCCTCTTCGGCTTCAGTCGCGGCGCCTACACCGCGCGCAGCCTCGGGGGGCTGATCCGCAACTGCGGGCTGCTCCGGCGCGAGCATCGCGGCCGCGTCGAGGAGGCGTATACGCTCTACCGCGACCGCAAGCCGGACACGCACCCGAGCGCCGACCGGGCGATCGCCTTCCGCACCGCGTACGCGCACGCGCCGCGCATCCACTGCATCGGCGTCTGGGACACGGTGGGCGCGCTCGGCGTCCCCACGAGCGGGCCGGTGGGGTGGTTCACGCGCCAGAAGTACGGCTTCCACGACGTGACGCTCAGCGCGCAGGTCGACCACGCGTTCCACGCGCTCGCCATCGACGAGCGCCGCAAGCCGTTCGCGCCGACGCTCTGGGAGGTCCCCGACGCCGACGTGCGCGATCCCGCGCGGACGCAGCGCGTCGAGCAGGTCTGGTTCGCCGGCGTGCACTCGAACGTGGGCGGCGGCTATCCCGACTGCGGCCTCTCCGACGCCGCGCTCGCCTGGATGCTCGACCGCGCGCGCTCGGCGGGGCTGGCGATCAAGCCGGAGGCCGAGCGGGCGCTCGCCGCGCGGTGCGACGCGACGCTGCACGACTCGATGTCGGCGTTCTACCGCGCCATGGGCGAGCACCGCCGCGCGGTCTGCGTCGAGCGGAAGGGAAAGGACGGCCGCCCGGTGCACACCTTCGAGGACGTGCACCCCAGCGTGCTCGACCGGCGCCGTGCGGTGAAGCCGCCCTACGAGCCGGACAATCTGCGCGCGTGGCTCGCCCGCATGGCCGATCGCGCGACCGGCGGCGAGGCGGCCGACGCGTCGGCGGCCGACGCGATCCCCAGCTTCCCGATCCGCGTCGGCGACTCGGCGGTTCCGCCGGCAACTGGGCCGCAGGCAGCGGGGCCGCAGGCGTCGGGCTCGACGGTGGGCGATGCACGCGCGTCCGACGTCGCGCCGGTGCTCCCGGACGTGACGTCGGACGCGGTGGACGTGCGGGGCCCCGATCGCTCGGCGCCCCCGCCCGCCTGACGACGGGCGGTCGGAGGCCGGTCAGCGACGCTCGGCGTCGCTCTCGAACTCCTGGTCGGCCTCGTCGACCTGCTCCTCGTGCTGGCAGTCGCAGTCGCCGGGCTGCGGGATGTCGCGCGGAGCCAGCGAGGGCAGGAGCCACTCGCGCGCCTCGTCGGTGAGGTCGTCCACCGGGATGCGCATCGGCTTCATGGCGACGAACCGCAAGACGACCGTGTTGCCCTTGAGAAGGACGGCCAGCACCTCGTCGCGGTGCAGGCGGAGACGGGGAGTCACGGTCACGAGCACGGATAGACCCTCGAGTGAAACGTCCTACGGACAGCGAGAGCGGGGTCGCCGAGGTCCCGAGACCCCGCTCCCGCCGCTCGGCCGCCTTCCTTGGCGGCGCCCTCGCAAGATACCGAAAACACGCCGAAGCGACAGCGGCCGGTGTGATCCGGTCGACTCCGGGGCCGCCGCGCCGGAGCGGCGCAGGCGAGCGTCTGTCCTACCCAGCCGGCCGGGGCGCGATCCCCCGAATTCGCGGGCTCGGCCGCAATTTCTTCGGGCGAGCCGGACCGTGTGTGGGTCCTGCGGCCCGAGCGACGGACCAGCCCGCGGCCGACGACCGGCGGGGTGCCGGTTCGACGATTCGCGCCCCCGGGCGAGTGGTCGTGGCGTGGCGAGCGGTGTATCCTGCGAACCCGATCCCGCCGCCCGCCGGGGGGTCGCCGCGCAATCGCCGTTCCCGACCGCCGTCCGATGCCCGCCGATCAGCAGCCTGTCGTAGATCCGTCCGCCGTCCCCAACTGTCCCAAGTGCGAGGGGGCGATGTGGGACAACCGCGTCAACAAGCGCAACCCGAAGGCGCCCGACTTCAAGTGCAAGGACGCCGCGTGCGGCGGGGTCATCTGGCCCCCGCGCGATCCCGGCGCTCCCGACGCGGGCCCGCGTCCCCCCTCGGGCGAGGAGGGCGACCCGGCCTGCCCCGTCTGTGGCGGCCGCATGTGGGACGACCGCACGAGCAAGCGCAACCCGCGCGCGCCCGACTTCAAGTGCCGGAACAAGCCCAAGTACCAGGGCGGTCCCGGCTGCCCGGGCGTGATCTGGCCCCCGCGCGAGGGCGAGGCGCCCCGCCGCGCGGCCGCGCCGGCCGGCGGGTCCCCCGCGCCGCGTCCGAGCGCCCCGCGCTCCAGCGCGCCGGCCAGCGCGCCCCCGCCGATGCCCTGGCGCCCGATCGACGACGCCGAGGTGCCGGACGACGACGACGACCTGCCGTTCTGAGGACGGCACGCCGGCGTCGCACGACGGGGGCGCCGGCTCCCGCGTGCGGCGTCGCCGAAGCGCCGCGCCTCACGTCCCGGACGTCGTGAAGAGCGAAGGCCCCGCCATCCGGCGGGGCCTTCGTGCGTCAGGTGGATGGGCTCGGCCCGCCGCGCGGCGTCGGCCGGCGCCTGCTCAGGGCAGGTTGATGCCGCAGCTCCACGCGTGATCGCCGCGCTGCGTGATGTCGATCTGCGCGGTGCGGACGTTCCGCCGGAACGTGGCGCGCTCCGGACGCATCGCCGCCAGCGGACCGCTCACCCAGCGGATGGCTCCGGTGGAGGGGGCGTACTCGTACCGGCCGTTCGCGCCGTTGTCGAGGTAGCGGTACGTCCCGTCGGCCCGGAGCAGGAGCGCCCCCTTGGGATTGGGCACCCGCTGCCGCGCGCTCGGCGGGCCGGCCCAGTAGTCCGCGTCGCACGCGTAGGTGCCGAGGACCAGCGCCGTCGGCGCTGCGGGCGCCGGCGCGGGACGCCCGGCCGGCGCGCCGCGCGCGGCGCGGATGTCGTTGGGCCAGATGCGCGACGTCGTTGCCGTGCTCCGGTCGCCGGGGACGAGCTCGCGCCGGACCTGATAGAGGTAGAGCGAGCCGTCGCCGCGGTCGTCCTCGACGCGCACGACCACGCCGCGCTCCCAGTCGCTCCCCGACGCGCGCACCTCGACCGCGTCGCCGACCTGGAAGAGGGCGGCGGGACGCGGCGGCGCCGTGGCGGGGCCGGTTGGGACCGCGGCCGGAGCGCCGGCCGCCCCGGCAGCCCCGGTCGCGCCGGGCTGCGCGGGCTGCGGCGCGGACGCGGCGGGCCCGGCGCCGAGCAGCGCCTCGATCCGGGTGCGGAGCTCGGGGCGCTCGGCGAGGCGCGGCGCGAGCCGCTGCATCACCGTCGGGTCGAGCGCGAGCGCGCGGCGCAGCGCGATGCGCGCGCTGTCGGCCTGCCCGTACCCCAGCTGCGCGGCACCGAGCAGGAAGTGCGCGACCGCGTTTCCCGGCTCGGCCATCGCGGCGTTGCGGAAGCGCCCGATGGCGGAGAAGTACTGCGGCGGGTTCGACCGGAAGATCGAGCCGCAGCCGTAGTAGACCTCGTTCGCCGCCGACGTGAACGACGGCGTGGGACCGTCGGGGTCGCACCCGGCCAGCCCGCCGCCCTGGGCGAGGGCGGGGACGGCCGTCAGCGCGGTGGCCGCGAGGAGCGCGGCGGCGGTGGTCGCGAGGAGGCGAGGAGCGGTCATGCGGCGGGGGATGGCTGCGCGGCCGGGCGGCGACGTCCACCGGGCCATCTCAAGCATACGCGCCCGCGCCGGCACCGTCACGGCGCCGCCGGGGCGATCCCCCGGGCCGCAACGAGGGCACGCTCGTCCGCCGCCGTGGTCCCTGCCGCCAGGAGGGCTAGAAGTCGCCGCCTCCCGCGCCGCTCCAGGGCGGACGGATGCCGTTGGTCCGGGCGTAGGCGATCGCCTGCCCGAGGTGCTCGTGCGCGTGGGTCGCCATGAGCACGAGGACGTTCCGCTTGGTCGAGGGCCGCCCGAAGAGCTGCACCGAGGCGTCCAGCTCGCCGTCGGGCACCCCCGCCACCGCCTGCCTGGCGTAGGCGAACGACTGGCGCAGGTGGTTCACGATCGCCGCCTTGTCCGTGACGGTGCGCTCGCTCTCCTGCGTCAGCGTCACCCCAGTGGGGCGCGCGGCGCCCGCGATCGGCGGGATCATGTAGTTGGCGCCGACCATGTGCATGAACACCTCGCTGATCGAGCGCACTCCCGGCGCCGGCCGCCAGGCGTACTTGTCCTGCGGCGTCGCCTCCGCGAGCTGCACGAGCTTGCTCTCCGCGTCCGCGAGCGACGCGATGATGTCCCGGCGCAGCCCGGTGGCCGCGGCGGGGTCGGTGCCGGCGGCGGCCGGGGGCTGGGCGGAGGCCGCGGCGAGCGGCGCGAGCGCGAGCGGCGCGGCGAGCAGCGCGGCGCCGACGAGGGCGGTGCGGAGGCGGGAGCGCATGGTCGGGTGGGGTGAGAGGGATCGGACGCGTGCCCGACGACTCGACGGGCCGACGATAGGCCGCCCCGCCGCGCGCGTCCAGCCGCCGAGCCCCGCCCGGCCATCGGGGTTCGTTGCGCCCTCGCGCGTCGCGCGCCAGACTCCGACCCCATGCGCGCCCATCACTCCCTCGCTCTCCTCCCGGCCCTCGCGCTGGCGGCGCCCCTGGCGGCCACGGCCCTCGCGGCCGGACCGCTGGCCGCGCAGCCGCGCTGGCAGGAGATCGGCAAGACCGTCGTCGGCAACCCGGTCTACCTGGACCGGCGGACGCTCTCCACGAAGGGCGGGATCACGACCGCCACCCTGCGCGTCGTCTTCGTGAAGCCCGTGCGCACCGCGCGCGGCGAGCTGACCAGCTCGCGCACGATCGTCCTCGTGAACTGCGCCAAGCGCGAGCTCGCCGTGAAGGAGAACTGGTACTACCACGACGAGAAGGCGAACCGCGTCTACGAGCACAAGGTCATCGCCGCCCCCGGCTTCGGGAAGGCGTTCGAGGGCTCGATGCAGGGAGTGGCGGTCGCGCATCTGTGCAGGGGCGGATGAGGCGGGTCGGGTGGGGCGGGGGCGGGTGAGGCGGGGACAGGTACGGCGGGGGCGGGTGAGGCGGGGACGGGTGGGGCGGATCGGGTACGGCGGGGGCGGAACGGCGGGGCGGGTACGGCGGAATCGGAAAGCGCGTGGCCGACCGCTCGACGCTCGGCGCGAGCGCCGGAGGCCGAGTCGAGCCGGGGCCACCGGCGGCACGGCGGCCCGCTAGCTTCGAGGTGAGGGGTGAGACCGTGCGTGGCCACGCCGCCGTATCCGACCCCCGCTGTACCCGATCCGCCTCACCCGCCCCCGCCGTACCCGATCCGCCCCACCCGTCCCCGCCCCACCCGTCCCCGCCCCACCCGCCCCCGCAGTACCCGACCCCGCCTCACCCGCCCCGTGTCCTACTCCCGTCTCTTCGTCGCGCTCGTCCCGATCCTGGTGCTGGTCACCGGCGCCTTCGCGCTCTATCAGCTCTGGGTCGCGGGCGTCGCGCTGCGCATGCAGAACTGGCCGTTCGCCGCGTTCTACGTCGTGTTCGGGCTGGCCGGGCTGGCGGTGAGCAACGGGCTCTGGCGCCTCCGGAAGGGCCTGCGCCGCCCGCCGGGCGCCTGACCTACGCGCCGGCCGCGCGGCCGGCGTCAACGTTTCGTTCAGGCCCGGCCCCGGCGCCCCGTGTGCGTGCCGGGGCCGTTGACGCATCCGGAGCCCGCTCGCATCTTCTCCCCTGAACGATTCAGGGAAGGGCCGCGCTCGCCGCCGGCTCTCCCTCAGCCTCCAGGGGTGCGCGTGGACCACGACCGGCTCAGCCTCCTTCCGGGCACGCTCGACGTGCTCGTGCTCAAGGCCCTCACCTGGGGCCCGCGCCACGGCTACGCCGTCGCCCGCTGGCTCGAGGACGCCACCCGCGGCGCGCTGCAGATCGAGGAGGGGGCCCTCTACCACGCGCTCCACCGCCTGGAGCAGCGGGGCTGGGTGACCGCCGAGTGGGGCGTCTCGGAGTCGAACCGCCGCGCCAAGTACTACACGCTCGCGCGAGACGGACGCCAACAGCTCGTCACTCAGACCGCCAGCTGGACGCGCTACGCCGAGGCGGTGTTCGCGGCCCTGCGGACCGCCTGACGATGAGCGCGTCCGCGCCGCGGCCGTCGCTGCCGCCCGGCATCCGACGCCTCTTCCGGCGCCCCGGCCGCGGCGCCCGCATCGACGAGGAGGTCGCCGACGAGGTGGCGTTCCACCTGGAGATGCGCGCCGCCGAGCTGGAGGCGATCGGCCACACCCCCGAGTCGGCGCGCGCCGAGGCGCTCCGCCGGTTCGGCGACCCCCAACGCTGGAGCATGGCCATGAGTGCGGTCGATCGCGAGCGGGCGGCCAGGGAGCGGCGGACGGAGTGGGGCGATGCCCTCCGCCAGGACCTGCGCTTCGGCCTCCGGGCGCTGCGGCGCACGCCGCGCTTCACCCTCCTCGCGGTGCTCACGCTCGCCCTCGGCATCGGGGCCAACGCGGCCGTGTTCGGGGTCGTGAAGTCCGTGCTGCTCGACGCGCTGCCGTACGCCGACGCCGACCGCGTCATGCAGGTCCACTCGCGGTGGCAGGACGGCACGAACGAGCGCGGCCCCGTCAGCGCGGCGGTCGTGCGGGACCTGCGCGAGCGCAGCCGGTCGTTCGAGCGCTTCGCGGCGTTCGAGGGGCTGCCGCGCGACGCCGTCCTGAGCGGGGACGAGGCGCCGCGCGTCGTGCGCGTGGCCTGGGTGGAGCCGGAGCTCTTCCGCACGCTCGGCGTCGGGGCCGCGCAGGGCCGCGCGCTCCGCGAGGACGACGCCGCCGCCGACACCGCCTGGAACGTCGTGGTCACGCACGCCGCCTGGCAGCAGCTCCTGGGGGGCGATCCGGGCGCGGTCGGGCGCGCGGTGCGCGTGAACGGGATCCCGCGCACCGTCGTCGGCGTCCTGCCGCGCGAGTTCGTCGGGCCGCTCGGGGCTGTCGACTTCTACTTCCCGCGCCACCTCCGCGGCGCCCTCGCGGACCCGGCCCGCGCGCGCGGCCGGCAGTTCCTGGGGCTGGTGGGGCGGCTCCGCCCCGGCGCGACCCCCGACGGGGCGGCGCGCGAGCTGGCCGCGATCGGCGCCGACCTGTCGCGCGCCCACCCCGACACCGACGGCCGGTTCGATCTCGTGGCGCTGCCGATCCGCGAGACGATGGCCGGCGACACGCGCACGCCGCTGCTGATGCTGCTGGCCAGCGCGGCGCTGGTCCTCGTCATCACGTGCGCGAACCTCGCCGGCGCGCTGCTCTCGCGCGCCATCTCGCGCCGCAAGGAGTTCGCGGTGCGCACCGCGCTTGGCGCCGGGCGCGGCCGGCTCGTGCGCCAGCTCCTGACCGAAGCCACCGTGCTGGCGGTCGCCGGCGGCGCGGCGGGGATCGCGCTGGCGGTGGTCGCGCTGCGCGCGCTGCGCGGGCTCGCCCTCCCGGCGCTCCCGCCCTACGCCGACCTCGCGCTCGACGGCGGCGCGCTCGCGGCGACCGGGCTGCTCGCGCTGGCCACCGGCCTCGCCTTCGGGCTCGCGCCGGCACTCTCGGTCGGGCGCGGCGACGTGCAGGGCACCCTCCGCGACGAATCGCGCGGCGCCAGCGAGGGGCGGCGCGCGCGCGGGCTGCGTGGCGTCCTCGTCGCGGGGCAGATCGCGCTCTGCGTCAGCCTGCTCGCCGGCGCGGGCCTCCTCGCCCGCAGCCTCCGGGCGATGGCGGCCACCCCGCTCGGCTTCGTGCCGGACCGCGTGCTCACCGCCGCCGTGCAGCTGCCCCCCGGCCCGGCCTTCGACGACCCCGCCGCGCGCGTGCGCTTCATCGAGGGGTTCGAGGCGCGCCTGCGCGCGCTGCCTGGCGTGCTCGCCGTCGCCACGACCGGCGAGCTCCCCACGCGCACCATGAACCGCAACGGATACGGCGTCGAGGGGGCGCCGACGGCCGACGGCTCGGGCGACGCGGCGCTCTTCCAGACGGTCACGGACGACTACTTCCGCACGCTCGGGATCCCGCTGCGCGCCGGGCGCGCGTTCGGCCCGCAGGACCGCCCCGACGGTCCGCCGGTGGTGATCGTCAGCGAGGGCCTCGCGCGGCGGCACTGGCCGGGCGGCGACGCGGTCGGAAAGCGGCTGCGCTTCGGGAGCGACGGACCGTGGCTCGAGGTCGTCGGCGTGGTGGGCGACGTCGCCGGCGACGCGGCGCGGCTGCAGCCGTATCCGGCGACCTACCTCCCCATGCGCCAGTCGCCCTGGATCGGTCCGGTCTTCCTGCTGCGCACGGCTGGCGACCCGGCGACGCTCGCAGGCCCGGTGCGCCGCGCGCTCGCCGCCGAGGATCCGCGCGTGCCGCTGCACGACGCGACGCCGATGGCGGCGCTCGTCGCCGACGGGCTGTCGGGGCGCCGGCTGCCCGTCCTGCTGATGACCGCGTTCGGCGCGCTGGCGCTGCTGCTCGCGTCGGTGGGCGTGTACGCGATGTTCGCGGCGATGGCCGCCGCCCGCGAGCGCGAGTTCGGGGTGCGCATCGCGCTCGGCGCCGGCCGCCGCGGGATCGCGGCGCTGGTGCTGCGGCAGGGTGGCGGGTGGATGCTGGCGGGCCTCGTCGGCGGGGGCGTCGGCGTGGTGGTGATGACGCGGCTCCTGCGCGGGCTGCTCTACGGCGTGGCGCCCTTCGACCCGCTGACGCTCGGCCTCACGCTCGCGCTGCTCCTGGCCTGCGCGGCGCTCGCCCTGCTCGGCCCCGTGCGCCGCGCCACGCGGGTCGACCCGATCCGGGCGCTCCGCTAGCGCGCCGCGCCGGGCCGTCGGGGACGCGCGCGCGTCGTGGGGGCATCGGCGCGCCGTTCAAACGCCGTTCACGGTCGGTGGCATGGGTCGACTCGGCCTTGCCGCCGACCGTGCGTCCGTCCAACGTGCGCGCGGTCGACGCCGTAGCCCCGGCGTCGTCCCGCCACCCTTCACCCACCGAGGCCCGCGCGTGTCCACCACCCGCCGCGACTTCCTCAAGACCGGCACCGTCCTCGGCGGCGCGCTCGGCGCCGGACTCGGCGGCGCCCTCGTGCCCGCCGTCGTCGGCGCCGGCGAGCCCGCCACGCCGCAGGCCGCGCTCGCGCGCGTCGTCGAGCGGGCGCCCAAGCCGCAGCGCATCCTCATCCTCGGCGGCACCGGCTTCATCGGGCCGCACCAGGTGCAGTACGCGCTCGACCGCGGGCACACGGTCACGCTGTTCAACCGCGGGCGCACCAACCCCGGGCTCTTCCCGAAGGTCGAGAAGCTGCAGGGCGACCGTGCCGCGGGCGACTACAAGGCGCTGGCGGGCCGCGAGTGGGACGTCGTCATCGACAACCCGACGACGCTGCCGCGCTGGGTGCGCGAGGCGGGCGCCGCGCTCCAGGGGCGCGCCAAGCAGTTCATCTTCGTCTCCACCATCTCGGTCTACGCGGCGAACGACACGCCGTGGGCCGACGAGACGGCGGCGACGGCGACGACCGACACGCCGAACGAGGAGGATCCGGCGAAGCGCGGGCAGCTCTACGGGCCGCTCAAGGCGCTCTCCGAGAAGGAGGCCGAGAAGGCGTTCCCCGGGAAGACGACGATCATCCGGCCGGGGCTCATCGTCGGCCCGGGCGATCTGTCCGACCGCTTCACCTACTGGCCCGTGCGCGTGCGGAAGGGCGGCGAGATCCTCGCGCCCGGCACGCCGCTCGACGTCGTGCAGGTGATCGACGCCCGCGACCTCGCCGAGTTCATCGTGCGCTGCGGCGAGGAGGGGGTGACCGGCACGTACAACGTCACCGGCCCGCGCTCCCCGCTCACCATGGGCGAGATGCTCGGCGCGATGCGCGCGCAGATCCCCAACAGCGACGCGCAGTTCCTGTGGGGCGACGCCGCGTTCCTGGCGGAGCAGAAGGTGCGCGGCTGGAGCGACATGCCGGTGTGGATCCCGCCGATCGGCCCGACGGCCGGCTTCACGCGCCGCAGCATCAAGCGGGCGCTCGACAAGGGGCTGACCTTCCGCCCGCTCGCCGACACGGTGCGCGACACGCTCGCGTTCTACGACCAGCAGACCGAGGAGCGGAAGGCCCAGCTGCGCGCCGGCATCGCCGCGGCGCGTGAGCAGGAAGTGCTCGCCGCGCTGCGCGCCCGGCAGAAGGCGTGACCGAGCCGGCAGGAGCGGGCAGCGCCGCGTACGGGCTTCCGTACGCGGCGCTGCGCCGCATGGTGGACGTGGCGCCGCACGAGGTCCGCGCCACGCTGCTCGCCTGCGCCTACTTCTTCTGCTCGCTCTCCAGCTGGTTCGTGCTGCGCCCGATCCGCGACGAGATGGCCGTCGCCGCGGGCGTGCGCAACCTGCCGTGGATGTTCGCCGGCACGCTCGTCGTCACGCTCGTCGCCAACGCGCTGTACTCGGTGCTCGTGGCGCGGCTGCCGGTGCGGCGCTTCCTCGTTGTCACCTACCAGGCGCTCGTCGTTTGCCTGGTGCTCTTCTGGCTCGCCTGGCGTGGGCCGGGCAACGACGCGCGCGCGGTCTGGACCGGGCGGTTCTTCTTCGCGTGGACGACCATGTACGCCGTCTTCGTGACGTCGCTGTTCTGGTCGGTCATGGCGGACGCCTTCCGCAGCGGCCAGGCGAAGCGGCTGTTCGGATTCATCGGCGTCGGCGGCACGCTCGGCTCCATCACGGGATCGGCGCTCACCGCGGCGCTCACGAGCGTCGTCGGGCCGACCAACCTGCTGCTCGTCTCGGTGCTGCTGCTCGAGGCGGCCGCGCTGCTGGCGATCGCCTTCTACGCCGCCGTGCCGCGCGAGGCGGCGCGCGCTGCGCCGGCACCGAGCGACGAGGACGCCGCGCCGCTGCCGGCGCGCGGCGCGCGCGGGCAGCACCAGATCGGCGGCAGCGTCTGGGCCGGCGCCACGCACGTCGTGCGCAACCGCTACCTGCTCGGCATCGCCGCCTTCATCCTGCTCTACAACGTCGGCGGGACGGTGCTCTACTTCGCGCAGACCGAGGTCGTCGGCGCGGCCTACGCGGGGCGCGAGGCGCGCACCGAGATCCTCGCCCGCGTCGAGTTCCTGACGCAGCTGCTCACCGCGCTGACGCAGGCGTTCCTCACGGGACGCATCATCCGCTGGTTCGGCCTCGCGGTGACGCTCGCGCTCATGCCCGCGCTGAGCATCGTCGGCTTCGCGGCGATCGGCGCGACGGCCTGGGGCGTGGTGCCCGCGCTGGGCGCGGTGCTCGCGTTCTCGGTGCTGCGTCGCGCGTCCAACTTCGCGCTCACGAACCCCGCCATGGAGGCACTGTTCACCGTCGTCAGCCGCGAGGACAAGTACAAGGCGAAGGTCTTCATCGAGACGTTCGTCTACCGCGCGGCCGACCAGGTGGCGGCGTGGGGCTACGCCGGGCTGGCGCTGCTCGGGCTCGGAATCGTGGGGATCTCCTGGATCACCGTCCCGCTCTCCGTGCTCTTCCTGGCGCTCGGGCTCTGGCTCGGCCGCCGGCACCGCGCGCTCGCGGCGCGCGAGGAGCCCGCCGCGCCGCCGGCCACCGCCATCACGCCGGCCGACCGCTCGGCGCACGCGCGCGCGATCGGCTGAGCACGAGTCCGCACGCACGCATGCGCCCATGCGCGCGCGTGGTGCGCGGACGACGCGCCGCAGACGTGCCGCAGACGGTGAACTGCTGCACTCGTGGCGCACCCGCGCGCGACAGCCACGCACCGCGCGCGGGTGCGACTCTGGCGCGCTCCGTCGATCGTCCCATTATTGGAGAGCCCGCCGGTCGACGCGACGATTGCCGACGCGGGCGGAGCACCGGACGGCCGACGCGTGAGGCGCGAGGGGACGGGCAGACGGCGCGCGAGGCGCGCCGCGCCGCCGTTCGGAGGGAGCGGGTGCGGCATCGTGGGCGAGCGCGGCTCGAGGGTCGGCGCCCGGGGCGTCGGGAGTTTTCTGACTCCCGCATGTGATGTCTGCACACATGTTGGCGCCGAGCCGGTCGCGACAGGGCGCGCGCGGCCGATCGAACGATCGCGCAACGTGGCGCGACGAGGTGCGATCATGGCGAGGCTGAACGGCGGCGCGACCCGTGAGGTTCGACGTATGGCATTCGACGATTCGCTGAGAGCCCGTTCCATCCCCGCGCGGGACGTTCCCGTTCCGCGCGGCGCGGCCGAGGAGCGCTCCAGGCTGACCGCGGTGGGCGGTGCGCGCGGCACGCCCGGGAGCACCCGCGCCATCCGCGTGCTGCTGATCGAGGACGCGCGCGTGTCGCACCCGGGCATGCGTCCCCTGCTTCGCGGCGCTCCCGACATCGAGATCGTCGGCGAGACGGTCGACTGGGTCGAGGGGCTAGCCATCGCCGAGCGCGTGCGCCCCGACGTCGTCATGCTCGACGCGGACCTCGCGCGGGTCGACGCGGTCGCCGCCGTGCGCTACCTCGTGGGGAGCCCGGTGCCGACGCGCGTCCTGCTCGTGACGACGCACATGGAGGACGATCGCCTGCGCTCGCTGCTCGCCGCCGGCGCCAGCGGCTGCCTCGTGCGCGGTACGCCCGCACGTCAGGCGGTCGAGACGGTGCGCGGGCTCCTCGCGCCGCCCGAGCCGAGCACGACGTCCGCCAGCGCGCGCGTCTCCGCGATGCAGGCCGAGCAGGATCGCAAGCTCGCGATCTTCAAGCAGCTGAGCGATCGGGAGCAGGCGGTCTTCCGCCTGACGGCCGAGGGGTTCAACGGGAGCGAGATCGGCCGCACGCTCGGCATCAGCCCGAAGACGGTCGACACCTACCGCTCGCGCATCGAGGAGAAGCTCGGCACGCGGCATCGCGTGGACTACGTGCGCTTCGCGCTCGACATCGAGCTGCTGCACCGGTAGCGGCGGCGCGCGGCACGCACGACACGCGCGGCGTCTCACGCGGCTCGCGGACCACGGTCCGCGGGCCGCGTCTCGCATCCGGGTGTGTCGCGCGACGCGACTCCGGCGCGATGAGCGTGCGGCGGCGGGCGTGTCGGCCCTGCACAAGACGGGTGATTCCTGACAGTGAACATCCGATGGCGCGTGATCTGGAGCACCCCGATGTTCGACCCGCCAACGCGCTGCTGCGTACGCACTTCCCTGCATCGGCGCGCCGCACGACCCCCCTCCTCTCACGGCACCCGTGGCACCGTCCACTGGATTCCGCGTGCAGTGTGGCTGTGCCCCGAGCCCCGCGGGTGCGCGCGCGCTGCTGATCGCGGAGGTCGCTCAGGCACACGACGGCAGTCTCGGTCTGGCGCACGCGTTCATCGACGCGGCCGCCGGCGCCGGCGCCGACGCCATCAAGTTCCAGACGCACATCGCGGACGCCGAGGGCACCGCCGACGAGCCGTGGCGCGTGCGCTTCAGTCGACAGGACGCGACGCGCGCCGACTACTGGCGTCGCACCGCTTTCACTGAGGAGCAGTGGATCGGCCTGCGCGCGCACGCCGACGAGCGCGGGCTGCGCTTCCTCAGCTCCCCGTTCTCGATCGCCGCCGTCGAGCTGCTGCAGCGCGTGGGCGTCGCCGCGTGGAAGATCCCGTCGGGCGAGGTGACGACGCCGGCGCTGCTCGACCGCGTGGCGCGCGATGGCCGCCCCGTGCTGCTCTCCAGCGGCATGAGCCGCTTCGCGGAGCTGGACGCCGCGGTCGCGCGGGTGCGCGCGCACGGGGCGCCGCACGCCGTCATGCAGGCCACGTCGGCGTATCCGTGCCCGCCCGAGGACGTGGGCCTGAATCTCATCGCCGAGTACCGCGCGCGGTACGCGTGCCCCGTGGGGCTGTCCGACCACTCGGGCACCATCTATCCCGCGCTCGCGGCGGCGATGCTGGGCGCCGAGGTGATCGAGGTGCACCTGACGATGAGCCGCGAGCAGTTCGGGCCCGACGTCGGCGCGTCGGTGACCACGGTGGAGTTCCGGCAGCTCGTCGAGGGCGTGCGCTTCATCGAGCGCGCGCTCGCGCATCCGGTGGACAAGGACGCGATGGCCGCGCGGCTGGCGCCCGTGCGCGCGGCGTTCACCAAGAGCGTCGTGGCGCGCGTCCCGCTGCGCGCCGGCACGCGCCTGACGCCCGAGCACCTGGACACGAAGAAGCCGGGGACCGGGCTGCCGGCCGCCTCGCTGCCGCAGCTCCTGGGGGCGCGGCTGCTGCGCGACCTCGAGGCCGACGCGCTGCTCGCGATGACCGACGTCGCCTTCGAGGAGGCCCGCCCGTGACCCGCCGCCGCGTCTGCGTGGTCGTGACCGCGCGCCCGAGCTACAGCCGCATCCGCACCGCGCTGCGCGCCCTGCGGGACCGGCCCGACGTCGAGCTGCAGCTGGTGCTCGCCGCGTCGTCGCTGCTGGAGCGCTACGGCACCGTCGAGCGTCACGTCGCGGCCGACGACTTCCACGTCTCCGCGCGCGTGCACATGGTCGTCGAGGGGGGCAGCCCGACGGTGATGGCGAAGACGACCGGGCTCGGGATGCTGGAGCTGGCGACGGTCTTCGAGCACCTGCGTCCCGACGTCGTCGTCACGATCGCCGACCGCTTCGAGACGATGGCCACGGCCGTCTCGGCGGCGTACATGAACATCCCGGTCGCGCACGTGCAGGGCGGCGAGATCACCGGCTCGATCGACGAGAAGGTGCGCCACGCGATCACCAAGCTCGCCGACGTGCACCTGGTGGCGAGCTGCCGCGCCGCGGAGCGCGTGCGCGGCATGGGCGAGGTGCCGGGCTCGATCTTCGTGACCGGCTGCCCGTCCATCGACCTGGCCGCCGAGGTGCTGGCGTCGCCGGAGCTCGACTTCGATCCGATCGCGCGGTACGGCGGCGTCGGCGCGCCGATCGACATGGACGAGGACTACGTCGTCGTGCTGCAGCATCCCGTGACGACGGAGCACGAGCAGGCGCGCCGCCACGTGACCGAGACGCTGCACGCGGTGCACGCGACCGGCGTGCAGGCGCTCTGGTTCTGGCCGAACGTCGACGCCGGCGGCGACGGCACCTCGAACGGCATCCGCGCCTTCCGCGAGCGCACCGGCGCGCCGCGCATGCGCTTCTTCAAGAGCATGGCGCCGACCGACTTCCTGCGCGTGCTGTACCGCGCGCGCTGCGTCGTCGGCAACTCCAGCGTCGGCATCCGCGAGTGCAGCTTCCTCGGCGTCCCGACGGTGAACGTCGGCACCCGGCAGGACGGCCGCGACCGCGGGGCGAACGTCCTCGACGTCGGCTACGCGCGCGAGGAGATCGGCGACGCGATGCGCCGCCACCTGGCCAACGGCCGGTTCGCGAGCGACGGGCTGTACGGCGACGGCAACGCGGGCGAGCGCATCGCCGCCGTCCTCGCCGAGACGGAGATGCACGTGGAGAAGCGGCTGTGCTGCTGATGCGCCGACGCCCCAACCGCAGCACGCGCCGCAACGCCTCCAAGCGGCGCGGCACGCCCCCCGCGACCGGCATGCGCGGCCGCGGACGCGGCGCGCCGACGGCCGATGCGGCGACGTCGAGCATCGATCTCGACATCGGGCGCGTGCTGCGCTGCGCGGGCGACTGCGTGACGCTCGAGGAGGTCATGGACGTACTCGCGCGGTGGCTGGGCGGTCGCGCGCCGGCCGCCGGGCCGAGCGCCCCGCCGACTCCGTTCGCGGTGCCGTCCGACCTGCGCCGCCGCGCGACCCTCGCGGGCACCGCGCTCGCGCACTGCCGCGCGCGCTTCGTCTCGCTCTGGCGCCCCGCATCGATCGGTTCGCGTCCGGGAGCGCTGGCCTGATGCGCGTGCTCGCTCGGCACCCAGGGCGCGTCGCGTCTCCGTTCGCGCCGACCGGCACCGGTCGGCTGGTCGCCGTGAACTTCCACTACGTGCGCCCGTCGTTCGACGACCCGTATCCGGGCGTCCACGGCTGCACGCCGGCGGCCTTCGAGGCGCAGCTGCGCGCGCTCGGCGCGGCGGGCGACTTCGTCTCGCTCGACGACCTCCTCGCGGCGGTCGACGGACGCGCGCCGCTGCCCGCGCGCGCGCTGCTCGTGACCTTCGACGACGGGCTGCGCGAGCAGGCGGAGCACGCGCTCCCCGTGCTCGACCGGCTGGGCGTGCCGGCGGCGTTCTTCGTGAACACCGCGCCGCTCGCCGAGGGACGCCTCTGTACGGTGCACAAGATCCACCTGCTGCGCGCACGCGTCGCGCCGCCCCGGCTGCTGACGGCGCTGCAGGAGCGCGCGGCGCGCATGGGCGTGGCGTTCGACCCGAGCGCCGCGGCCGCGGGCGCCGCCGCGCAGTACCGCTACGACGCGGCCGAGACGGCGCAGCTCAAGTTCGCGCTCAACTTCACGCTCGCGCGCATGGACCGCGACGCGCTCGTGGACGGGTGCTTCCGCGATCTCTTCTGCGACGACGAGCGCGCGCTGGCGGACGACCTGTACATGGGCGTCGACGCGCTGCGCGAGCTCGCGGCGCGCGGCTGGCTCGGCTCGCACGGGCACGCGCACCTGCCGCTCGCGACCGTCTCGGCGGACGACGCCCGCCGGGACCTCGCGCGCGCGCTCGACTGCCTGGAGCGGTGGACCGGCGTGCGGCCGCGCGCGATGAGCTATCCGTACGGCTCGCGCGCCGCGTGCACGCCGGCCGTCGCCGAGGTCGCGCGCGCGCTCGGGGCGCGGGTCGCATTCACGATGGAGCGCGCCGGCAACGCCGACCTGCGCACGCCGCTGCTGCTCGCGCGCCTCGACGGCAACGACGCGCCGGGCGGCGCCGCGCCGCTGGCGGGCGCGACGGAGCTGTTCGAGCGGCTGCCCGCCGCCGCGTGGTGGCGCGCATGACGATCGTCGACGCGCGCACGCCGCCCGTCGCGCTGCGCACCGTGCTGCTCACCGGCGACGCGCGGCGCCACCGCGCCGCCGCGCACTGGCTCGCGGCGGGCACGCAGCTGGTCGGCGTCGTCAGCGAGCCGAAGCGCCCCGTTGTCGCCGCGCCCGAGCGGCTGCCCGAGGCCGACCGGACGGTGCTCGACGACCACCTCGCGGAGCGCGACGCGGCCGAGCGGCGCGCGCTGGCCGGGTGCGACGACTGGCCGGGCGCCGACGTGCTGTCGATCGGGACGGGGACGCTCGCGGCGCCCGCCGTCGCGGCGTGGATCGCCGATCGTCGCCCCGACGTCGTCGTGAGCTTCGGGTGCGGCATCCTGCGCGCGCCGCTCCTCGACGCGTTCGACGGGCGGCTCGTCAACGTGCACCTCGGGCTGTCGCCCTACTATCGGGGCGCCGCCACGAACTTCTGGGCGCTCGTGCACCGCGAGCCCGAGTGCGTGGGCGCGACCATCCACGTCACGACCGCGGCGATCGACGGCGGGCCGGTGCTGGCGCAGGTGCGTCCGGCCGCCGCGCCCGCCGACGACGCGCACACGCTCGGCGTGAAGACCGTCGCCGCCGCGTTCCAGGCGCTCCCGCGCACCCTCGCCGCGTACGCGCGCGGGCGGCTGACGCCGCGGCCGCAGCCCACCGGCGTGGGCCGGATGTGCCGGCGCGCCGACTTCGGCGCCGACGCCGTCGCGCGTCTCCGGCAGCACCTGCGCACCGGCATGCTGCCGGAATACCTGGCCGACGCCGATCGCCGGCGCGCCGCCTACCCCATCGTCGAGGTGTCCGCGTGATGCGCGTGCTCGGCCTCATCCCCGCCCGCGGCGGCTCCAAGGGAATCCCGCGCAAGAACCTGCGCCCGCTCGGCGGGCGCCCGCTGCTCGCGTGGACCGCCGAGACGGCGCTCGCGGCCCGTGGACTGGCGCGCGTCGTCCTGAGCACCGAGGACGCGGAGATCGCCACCGAGGGCCGTAGGCTCGGCCTCGACGTGTCCTTCGCGCGCCCCGCCGCGCTGGCCGGCGACCGCACGCCGATGCGCGACGTGGTGCGCCATGCGCTGCGCGCGCTCGACGAAGCGGGGGAGGCGTACGACGCCGTCTGCCTGCTGCAGCCCACGGTGCCGTTCCGCACGCCCGAGCTGGTGGACGCCTGCATCGCGCGGCTGGAGCAGGTCAACGCGGACGCGGTGATCACCGTGCGGCGCGTGCCCGAGCGCTACAACCCGCACTGGGTCTACCTCGAGGACGAGGAGGAGCTGCTCGCGATCAGCACCGGCGCCGAGTCGCCGATCGCGCGCCGCCAGGACCTGCCGCCGGCCTATCATCGCGACGGCTCCGTCTACGTGATCCACCGCCGCGTGATCATCGACGGCGCGACGTTCCTCGGGCGGCGCGTGGCGGGGCTGGTGAACGACGACGCCGTGGCCGTGAACATCGACGAGCCGAGCGACTGGATGCTGGCCGAGCGCGTGCTGGCCGAGCGCGGGCTCGCGGAGCGGCGCGCCGTCGCCATGCCGGCCGGCGAGGTGCTGCCGCTTCGAGACCGCGCCGCCGCGTGGAGCACGCGATGAGCCGGCGCGACCTGCACCACGTCCCGGCGGTGCGTGCCGTGTCCGACATCCGGCTCGCGATCGTGGCGGGCGCGCGGGTGCTCGCCGCGCACCCCGCGGGCGCCGCGCTGCTGATCGCCGCCACCCTCAGCCAGGGCGCGCTGCAGGCGGCCGTGATCTGGAGCGTGAAGGGCGTGCTCGGGACCTTCACGGAGATCGGCGCCGACGTGTCGTGGGGCGCGCTGCTGCTCGGGGCCGCGGCCGTGTACGCGCTCTGGCTCGCGCGCGCGGCCACCGGCGCGCTGGGCGAGCTGATGTCGTCGCGCCTCGCGCGTCGCGCGGAGCTGGACACCATGCACCGCGTGCTGGAGAAGCTGCTCACGCTCGGGCTGCGGCACTTCGACAAGCGGAGCCCCGGCGACATCGTGATGGCCGCGTACCACGACCTGAAGAGCGTGCGCACGGTGGCGACGGACCTGTGCTCGGTGCTGCTGCACGGCTCGCGGCTCGTCGGCCTCGTGGTGGTGGCGTGGATCATGAGCCCCACGCTCGCCCTGCTCGGCTTCCTGCTGGTGCCGCTCGCGCTGCTGCCCGCGCAGCGGGTGGGGCGGCGGCTGACCGACGCCGCGCAGCGCGAGCGCGAGTCGCTCACCGGCATCTTCGACCGCTTCCTGGAGATCGCGGCGGGCTTCCGGATGATCGCCGTCAACCGCGCCGAGTCGCGCGTGCTGGGCAGCGCGCGCGCCGCCAGCGAGCGGCTGCTGAAGGCGGTCGTGCGGCAGGAGCGTGGCAAGGCGCAGGCGCGCGTGCTGTTCGAGGGCGTGAGCGGGCTGGGGCTCGCGCTGGTGCTCGCCGTCGGCGGGCGCGAGGTCGCGACGGGGAAGCTGTCGTGGCAGGCGCTGCTCAGCCTCCTGGTGGCGATGATCGCGGTCTACGCGCCGCTCCTCGGGCTGCTGCAGGTCTACTCGGGGATGCGGCTCGCGCTCCCCGGCCTGGAGCGGCTGCACGCGCTCCTGGCGCAGGCACCCGACGTGCACGAGTCGCCCGACGCGCGCCCGCTGCACGCGCCCCCGCGCACGATCACGCTCGAGCGCGTGTCGTTCGCGTACGACCACGGCCCGCCGGTGCTGCAGGACGTCTCGGTGACGTTCCACGCCGGCGAGACGATCGGCATCGTCGGTCCGTCGGGCGCCGGCAAGTCGACGCTGCTCTCGCTCCTGCTGCGGCTCTACGACCCGACCGCCGGTCGCATCCTCGTCGACGGCGTGGACCTGCGCGACGTGCGGCGCGACGATTATCTGGCGATGTGCGCCCTGGTGCCGCAGGAGCCCTTCCTGCTGCTCGAGTCGGTGAGCGACAACATCCGCGCCGCGCGCCCCGACGCGACGATGGACGAGGTGATCGCCGCCGCGACGGCGGCCAACCTGCACCAGGAGATCCTGCGGATGCCCGGCGGCTACGACGGGGTCCTCGGGCGGCGCGAGGACGCGCACGGCGTGTCGACGGGGCAGAAGCAGCGCATCGCGATCGCCGGCGCCCTGCTCAAGAACGCGCCCTTCCTCTTCCTCGACGAGGCGACGAGCAACCTCGACTCGGTGTCCGAGCGCCTGGTGCAGGGCGCGCTCGCGCGCCTCATGGCGGGCCGCACCACGTTCGTCGTCGCGCACCGGCTGTCGACGCTCCGCACGGCCGACCGCATCCTCGTGCTCGACCACGGGCGGCTGACGGCGGTCGGCACGCACGACCAGCTGATGGACGACTGCGAGGTCTACCGGCGGCTCTGGAGCTCGCAGCAGCTCGGCGAGCAGGAGCCGCGCCTCCGCACGCCGTCGCGCGGCGTCGCGCACGCGGGGCTCGCATGAGCGCCGGGCGCACCGATCCCGCCTCGCGGCTGCTGGCCGTGGTGCCCGCGCGCGGCGGCTCGCGCCGCGTGCCGCGCAAGAACGTGCGGCCGCTGCACGGCCGGCCGGCGATCGCGTACAGCATCGACGCCGCGCTGGAGAGCGGGCTGTTCGCGCGCGTGGTCGTGAGCACCGACGACGCCGAGATCGCGGCGATCGCCGAGGCGTGCGGCGCCGAGGTGCCCTTCCTGCGCCCCGCCGAGCTGGCCGACGACGTCACCCCCGTGTCGGCCGCGACGGCGGACGCCCTGGAGCGCCTCGATCCCGACGGCACGCGCTACGACGCGGTGGCGCAGCTGATGGCGAGCTGCCCGCTGCGCACCGCCGAGGACGTGCGCGCGAGCCATGCCGCCTTCGCGGCGTCGGGGGCGGTGTCGCAGCTGTCGGTCGCGCCCTACGCGGTGCAGACGCCGTGGTGGGCGATGCGCCGCGCCGACGACGGCACGCTGTCGCCGCTCTTCCCCGACGCGGTCGTGCGCCGCAGCCAGGACCTCCCGACGCTCGTGTGCCCCACCGGCGCCGTGTGGTGGATGCGCGCGCGCGCGCTGCGCGTGTCGCGCACCTACCACCTGCCCGGGCGCACCGGGTGGGCGATGCCCTGGGAACGCGCGCTCGACATCGACACCGAGGAGGACTGGCAGCTCGCCAGCCGCCTCCTCGCCGGCCGGCCTCCCGTCGCCGCGCCGGCCTCGCTCGCCACCCTCCCGGTCGGGAGCGCCCATGTACCCTGAGCGACTGGCGCTGTACACGACGATCCACCCGGTGGCGATGCCGTTCGTCGCCGCCTGGTACCGCTCCGTGCGCGCGCAGACGGACCGCCGGTTCGACCTGTGGATCGCCATCGACGGCGTGACGCCGGACGACGTGGCGCGCGCGGTGGGCGAGGCGCCCGACGCGACGTGGGTCGCCGCCGCGCCGGGCGACACGCCGGCCACGCTGCGCAGCGAGGCGATGCGGCGCATGGTCGACCGCTACGACGCCGTCGTGTTCACCGACGCCGACGACGAGCTCACCCCCGATCGGGTCGCGGCGGCGCGCGAGGCGCTCGGCTGGTGCGACGTCGTGGCCTGCGCGCTCCGGCTGGTGGACCAGGAGGGCGCCGACCTGGGCGCCGTGCTCGCGCCGCCGCCGCGCCGGCTGCCGGCCGCGATGCTGCCGCGCTGGAACGTCTTCGGCCTGTCCAACACCGCGTACCGCACGGCCACGCTGCGCCGCTGCCTGCCGATCCCGCGCGAGACGGTGCTGATCGACTGGTATCTCGCGACGATGGCGTGGTCGCAGGGGGCGCGGCTCTCGTTCGACCCGCAGGTGCACATGCTCTACCGGCGCCACGGCGCGAACGCCGCGCCCATCCTGCCGCCCTACGCCGCGGCCGACGTGCGCACCGCGACCGACCTCACGCTCGGCCACTTCGAGGTCGTGCTGCGCACGATCGAGGCGCCCACCGAGCGGCGCGCGCGCCTGGCCGCGGCGCGCGAGCGCGTCCGCACCTTCCGCGACGCGGTGCTCCGCTCGCCGACGGCGCTGGACGCCTACACCCAGGCACTCAACGACGTGCGCCCGCCGGTGTTCGCCTGGTGGGCCTGCGTCGCCCATCCCGAACTGGAGGCCATGTGGACTGCGTCGAACTGAACGGGCGCCGCATCGCGCCCGGCGAGCCGCCGTACGTGATCGCCGAGATCGGCGCGAACCACAACGGCGACATGGACCTGTGCGCGCGGCTCATCGAGTCGGCCGCGGAGTGCGGCGCCGACGCGGTGAAGTTCCAGTCCTGGTCGCGCCGCACGCTCTTCTCCGAGGGGCAGTACCGGCGCGACGCGCAGCGCGTGCGCTCGAACGGCGGCGGGCCGACGCTGCAGGAGTCGGTCGAGCAGTACCAGCTCTCGCACGAGCAGCATCGCCTGGCGGCGCGGTGGTGCCGCGAGGCGGGCGTCACCTTCCTGTCGAGCGCCTTCGCGCCGGCGGAGGTCGACATGCTCGTCGACCTCGACGTGCCGGCGATCAAGCTGGCGTCGATGGACGTGACGCACCTGCCGCTGCTGGAGTACGTGGCCGGCACGGGGCTGCCCGTGCTGCTCTCGACCGGCATGGCGACGCTCGGCGAGGTGGAGCGCGCGCTCGACACGCTGCGACGGCACGGCTCGGGACCCGTCGTGCTGCTGCACTGCGTCTCGGTGTACCCGACGCCGCCCGAGCAGGTGCACCTGCGCACGATGGCCACCTGGTCGCAGGCGTTCGACGTGCCGGTCGGCTACAGCGACCACACGCTGGGCGTGGCGGTGCCGCTCGCGGCGGTGGCGCTGGGCGCGTGCGTCCTCGAGAAGCACTACACGCTCGACAAGTCGCTGCCGGGGTGGGACCACGCGATCTCCGCCGACCCGGCCGAGCTGCGCGCGCTGACGGCGGGCGCGCGCGAGGTCCACGCGGCGCTCGGCCACACGCGGCGCATCGTGGGCGACGCGGAGCTGCAGAAGCGGCTCGCCTTCCGCCGCTGCATGGTGGCGCGCCGCCCGCTGCGCCGCGGCGAGCGGCTGACGCACGCCGACGTCGACTTCAAGCGCCCGGGCAACGGCATCCAGCCCGACGAGCTGTCCTACGTGCTGGGGCGCGCGCTGCTGCGCGACATCGACGCCGAGACCGAGCTGTCGTGGGGGGACCTCCAGTGACCGCGCAGGCCCGCAGCAGCCATCCGCTCCACGGGATGGCGGCGTCCGCGCCCGAGCCGCCGGTGGCGACCGCGCGCGTGGTGCTGTTCGGGGACGGCACGTGGGCCGCGGAGACGCTGCGGCGGCTCGTGCAGGACGGCCACGAGGTCGTCGCCGTCGTGCTGCGGGCGCGCCCGTCCAACGCGTCGCTCGCGGAGGTCGCGCGCGAGTCCGGCGTGCCGACGCTGCAGTTCCCGAAGGCCGACACGCCCGAGACGCGCGAGGCCGTCGGCGCGCTGTCGCCGGACATCCTGCTGTCGGTCGCGTTCAACGAGATCCTGCGCGCGCCGATGCTGCGCACCGCGCGACTCGGCTCGCTCAACGTGCACGCCGGGCGGCTGCCGCAGTATCGCGGCCGCAACGTCATCAACTGGGCGCTGATCAACGGCGAGACGCACATCGGCGTGACCGCGCACCTGATGGACGAGGGCATCGACACCGGCGACATCCTCGTGCAGCGGCTGCTGCCCGTGGGGTGGACGGACGGCTACGGCGACGTGCTCGCGCGCGTGATCGCCGTCGTGCCCGAGGTCGCGGCGGAGGCGGTGCGGCTGCTGGTGCGTGGCGAGGCGACGCCGATGCGGCAGGCGCACGAGCAGAGCACCTACTTCGGCGGCCGCGGCCCGGACGACGAGTGGCTCGACTGGACGGCGAGCAGCCGCCTGCTGCACGACAAGGTGCGCGCGATCACGCGGCCGGGCCCCGGCGCGCGCACGCTGCTCGGCCGCACGCCCGTGGTGGTGTGGCGCGCGCTCTGGGAGCCCGACTGGCCCCGCTACATCGCGACGCCCGGCCAGGTCGTGGGCCGACGACCCGAGGGCGTGCTGGTGAAGACCGGCGACTCCACCCTGCTGCTGCAGGAGGTGCAGCTCCCCGGCCAGCCGCCCGGTCCCCCGCCATGGCCCGTCGGCACGCGGCTCGGACTCGACCCGCTCGCCACGCTCGTCTCGCTCGTCGAACGCGTGCACGCGCTGGAGGCGCGCCTTCCATGATCACGGCACAACGGCTCATGGCGCTGGCCGCGGAGCGGCTGCCCCAGGTCCTCCTCGACGCCGGCGTCACGCTCGGCGCGGCGCTCGCGCAGATCGAGCGCGCGGGCACCGGCGCGCTGCTGCTGGCCGACGGCGAGCGTCGCCTCGTCGGCATGGTCACCGACGGCGACCTGCGGCGCGCGCTGCTCGCCGGCACGTCGATGCAGGCGCCGTGCCTCACCTTCGCGACGCGCACGCCGCTGGCGCTGCCGCCCGGCTCGACGGGCCGCGACGCGCTCGCGCTGATGGACCACGGCCGCGACTACCCGGTGCACGCGCTCCCGGTGCTCAACGTCGACGGCGGCATCGTGGGGCTCGTGCTGCGCGGGGACCTGATGCGCGCCGACGAGGCGTCGGACCTGTCGGCGGTCATCATGGCGGGCGGCTACGGCACGCGCCTCATGCCGCTCACCGCGCGGACGCCCAAGCCGATGCTCCCCGTCGGCGACCGCCCGCTGCTCGAGCTGACGATCGCGCGGCTGCGCGCGGCCGGCGTGCGGCGCGTGCAGGTGGCCACGCACCATCTCGCCGAGCAGATCGCGGAGTACTTCGGCGACGGCAGCGGGTTCGGGGTCGACATCTCGTACCTCAGCGAGCGCGAGCCGATGGGGACCGCCGGCGCGCTGGCCTCCGTCCAGGCGACCGAGGGCACGCTGCTCGTGATCAACGGCGACGTGCTGACGGGGCTCAACTTCGACGAGATGCTCCGCTTCCACCGTCGCGAGCGCGCGGAGCTGACGGTCGGGCTGCGCGCCTACTCGGTGGACGTGCCGTACGGCGTCGTGGACTGCGACGGCGCGCGCGTGCGCGGCATCCGCGAGAAGCCGAGCCACGGCGTGCTGGTGAACGCCGGCGTGTACCTGCTCGAACCGTCCGTCTGCCGCGCCGTGCCCGAGTCCCGGCGGTGCGACATGACCGACGTGATCCAGCTCCTGCTCGATGCCGGCCGCGTCGTGGCGGGCTTCCCCATCGTCGAGTACTGGCTCGACATCGGGCGCCCCGGCGACTACGCCCGTGCACAGGACGACGTCCGCCTCGCGAGGATCTGACCATGCGCGTACTCGTGACCGGAGGGGCCGGCTACGTCGGCTCCCCGCTGGTGTCGCACCTGCTGGCCCGCGGCCACGCGGTGCACGTCCTCGACTCGCTGCTGCACGGCGGCGAGTCGCTCCTGCCCATGTGGGCCCACCCGCAGTTCGCCTTCACCAAGGCGGACGTGCGCGACCGCGCCGCCGTGCGCGCGGCCCTCGACGGCGTCGACGCGGTGGTGCACCTGGCCGCGATCGTCGGCGACCCGGCATGCGCCCGCCAGCCGGCGGAGGCCGAGGCGGTGAACCTGGAGGCGTCGCGCGCGCTGGTGGCCGACGCGTCGCGCGCAGGCGTGCAGCGCTTCGTGTTCGCCTCCACGTGCAGCAACTACGGGCGCATGCCCGACCCCGACCAGCTGGCCGACGAGGACACGGCGCTGCACCCGATCTCGCTCTACGCCGAGACGAAGGTCGCGGTGGAGCGGCTCCTCGCGGAGCACGGGGACGGGATGGCGACGACCGCGCTCCGCTTCGCCACCGTGTTCGGCGTCTCGCCGCGCATGCGCTTCGACCTGACGGTGAACGAGTTCACGCTCGCCGCGCTGACGCAGGGACGGCTGCAGGTGTACGGCGAGCAGTTCTGGCGCCCCTACGTGCACGTGGTGGACGTGGCGCGCGCCGTGGCCGCGGTGCTCGAGGCGCCGCGCGCGCGCGTGGCCGGGCAGGTGTTCAACGTCGGCGCCACCGCGCAGAACCACCGCAAGCAGGAGATCGCGGAGCTGGCCGCCGCCGCGGCGCCGCACGCGACGGTCGAGTACATCCGCCGCGACGAGGACCCGCGCGACTACCGCGTCTCCTTCACGCGCATCCAGGACGCGCTCGGCTTCCGCACGACGCGCTCGGTGCCCGACGGCGTCGCCGAGGTGGCGCGGCTGGTCCGGAGCGGCGCGCTGCGCGACACGAACGCCACCGTGTACCGGAACTGACGGATGACCGCCACCACGCTGCCGCGCCCGCGCGAGCCCCTCGCGCCCGGAGCTCCGGCGCCCGTCGGCACGGTGCCGCTCTGCGTCCCCGAGCTCGCGGGGAACGAGTGGGCCTACGTGAAGGAGTGCCTCGACACCGGGTGGGTGTCGTCGGTCGGCGCCTTCGTCGACCGGTTCGAGGCGGGGTTCGCCGCGCGCGTGGGCACGCGCCACGCCGTCGCGACCACGTGCGGAACGGCGGCGCTGCACGTCGCGCTGCAGCTCGCGGGGGTCGGGCCCGACGACGAGGTGCTGGTGCCCGCGCTGACATTCATCGCGCCCGCCAACGCGGTGCGCTATCTCGGCGCGTGGCCGGTGTTCGTCGACGTCGATCCGCGCCACTGGCAGATGGATCCCGAGCGCGTGGCCGACTTCCTCGCGCGCGGTTGCACGATGCGCGACGGCGCGCTGCGCAACCGCGTCACCGGCCGGCGCGTGGCGGCGATGCTCCCCGTGCACCTGCTCGGCCACCCGGTCGATGCGGCGCCGCTGCTGGCGCTCGCGGCCGAGCACGGGCTGCGCGTGGTGGAGGACGCGACCGAGAGCCTCGGGGCGCGCTACCGCGGGACGCCGGTCGGCCACCTCGGCGAGATGGCGTGCTTCAGCTTCAACGGCAACAAGCTGCTGACGACCGGCGGCGGCGGGATGCTCGTCACCGACGACGACCGGCTGGCCGCGCGCGCCCGCTACCTGACGACGCAGGCCAAGGACGACGCGGTGGAGTACGTGCATCGCGCGGTCGGGTACAACTACCGCCTCACGAACGTGCTCGCGGCGATGGGGCTCGCGCAGCTGGAGCGGATGGACGCGCACCTCGCCGCCAAGCGCCGCATCGCCGCGCGCTACGCGCAGGCGCTCGGCGACGTCCCCGGGCTCACGCCGATGGCGGAAGCCGCATGGGCCGAGAGCGCCTTCTGGATGTACACGCTCACCGTGGACCCCGACGCGTTCGGGATGACCGCGCGTGCGCTGATGGCCGAGCTGGGACGCGCGGGCGTACAGACGCGCCCCCTGTGGCAGCCGCTGCACCGCTCGCCCGCGCACGCGGGCGCGTACGCGCTGCCGTGCCCCGTCGCCGACGCCGTGCACGCGCGCGCGCTGAGCCTGCCGTGCTCCGTCGGGCTCACCCCGGCCGACCAGGACCGCGTCATCGCCGCCATCCGGGCGGCAGGGAAGGGTGCCGCATGACCGCGACCGGACAGCGCCTCGAGCGCGGCTTCGCGCCAACGCTCGCGGCGCCCCCGCGCGACCCCGCCGCCGAGCTGACGCGCGCGCTGCGCGCCCTGGGCGCGCGCGAGGGAGACACGGTGATGGCGCACGTCGACGTGGCGGCGCTCTACGGCCCCGACGACGCGACGCCCGCCGAGCGGCGGCACGCCGACGTGCTGGCCGCGCTGCTGGCCGTGGTCGGGCCGGCGGGGACGCTGCTCGTGCCGACGTACACGCACAGCTTCTGCCGCGGCGAGGCGTTCGATCCGCAGCGCACGCCCACGCGCGGCGGCCCGTGGTGTCCGAGCGGCGACTTCCTCGAGTACGTGCGCACGCGCCCGGGCGCCGTCCGCTCCGGGGATCCGATCCACTCCATCACCGGCATCGGCCCGGCCGCGCGGGCGCTGCTGCTCGACCTCGCGCCGACCTGCTTCGGGCCAGGCGGCGTGTTCGAGCGCCTGGTGCAGGCGGACGTGGTGTACGCGCTCGCGGGCGTGCCGATCGACGAGATCACGCAGCAGCACTACACCCAGGAGCTGCTCGGCGCGCCGTTCCGCTACCGGAAGCTGTTCACCGGCGAGGTGCGGGTCGACGGGCAGGTGGAGCGGCGCGGCTGGACCTACTCGGTGCACCTGCGCGCGGGCGACACCGGGGCGAGCGGGCCGGAGCTGATGCAGGCCGCGCGCTCGGCGGGCATCTGCGGGGAGGCGCGCGCCGGCGCGACGTACGTGCTGCTGACGCGCGCGGCGGCGCTGCACGAGGTCACGCGGGCGCTGCTGCAGGAGCAGCCCTGGGCCACGGCGCGCAGCCCGATGGGCGACCCGGAGGCGATGGAGGCCGAGCGCGTCGGCGTGACGGTCGCCGCGCCCGAGCTGCCGCCCGACGCGTCGATGATGCAGATGATCGACGCGCTCTGGCGGCTGCCGCGTGACATCCTCTCGCCCGGGTACGACGCGGCGCTGGCGGCGCTCCGCACGCAGCTGCCGATGACGGTGCACGCCTATCCCACCGGCACCGAGTGCTGGAGCTGGCTCGTGCCCGAGCGGTGGGTGTGCCACGAGGCCGTCCTCGAGACGCTCGACGGGCGGACGCTGCTCTCGTACGCGGACCATCCGCTGCACGTCGTGTCGTACTCGCTGCCGTTCGACGGCGTCGTGACGCGCGAGACGCTGCTGGAGCACGTGCACGTGCACCCGCACCTGCCGGACGCGGTGCCGTTCGTCTTCAAGTACTACGAGCGCGACTGGGGGCTCTGCTGCAGCCGCACGCTGCGCGACGCGCTCGACGCCTCGCACTACCGCGTGCGCATCCGCACGAGCGACGCCTTCGGCACGCTCAAGGTGGGCGAGGTCGTGGCGCCCGGCCGCAGCGACGAGTCGGTGATCCTGTGCGCGCACCTCTGCCACCCGGCGCAGGTGAACGACGACCTGTCGGGCGTGGTGGTGGGGATGGACGTCATGCGCGCGCTGCTGGACCGCTCGCGCCGCGGCGAGCTGCGGTACACCTACCGTTTCCTCATCCTCCCCGAGACGATCGGGTCGCTCGCCTGGCTCAGCCACCACGAGGCGCTGATCCCGCGCATCCGCGCGGGGCTGTTCCTGGAGATGCTGGGGCTCGACTACCCGCTCGCGCTGCAGCGCTCGTTCGCGGGGACGACCGAGGCCGACGTCTGCTTCGAGGGCGCGCTACGCGCCGCGGAGCCCGACGCCTGGACGAGCGCCTTCCGCACGCTCCCCGGCAACGACGAGCGGCAGTTCAACGCGCCCGGCGTGCGCGTGCCGATGCTGTCGCTCATGCGCGTGCTGCCGCCCGCGCATCCCCACTTCCCGTACCCGCAGTACCACTCCAGCCACGACACGCCGGCGGTCACGTCCGAGACGCGGCTGGCGGGCGCGCGCGACGCCGTGCTGCGCATGCTCGACCGGCTCGAGCGGAACGTCGTCCCCAGGCCGCGCTTCGCCGGCGAGCCGTTCTGCTCGCGCTACGGACTGCACGTCGATCCGTACCGCGATCCCGAGGGGCACCGCGCCCTCTTCGACGTGGTCTTCCTGCTCGACGGCACGCGCACGATCGCCGACATCGCGCGCGAGAGCGGTGCCTCGTTCGAGACGGTGGAGCGGCTGGTGCAGGCGATGGCGCGCCGCGGGCTGGTGACGCCATGAGCCGCCTCCCGCGCGCCGAGCGGCGTCCGCTGCGGGTGCTCGTGGAGCCCGGCAGCTATCGCTGCGAGAACATGGGCGACGTCGCGATGCTGCAGGTGGGCGTCGCGCGCCTGCGCCGCGTCTTCCCCGACAGCCAGGTGCACGTGGTGACGTCCGAGCCCACGCGCCTGCAGGCCTTCTGTCCCGACGCGCTGCCCGCGGCCGCGGACGGCCGCCAGCCGTGGATCGAGGAGGGGTATCTCACCCGCGACTACCGCCGCGTGCTGCCGACCGCGCTGTACCGCCGGATGGCGGCGAGCGAGGGCGCCGTGACGCGGCGCTGGCCGACGCTCTACGCCGCAGCCGCCGGCGCGCACCGCGGCCGCCGCGGCGTGGCGCGCGTGCGCGGCTTCCTCGACCTGATGCGCCGCACCGACCTGTTCGTCGTCGCGGGACAGGGCAGCATGGGCGACTGGACGAGCCAGCACGCGCACACGGTGCTCGGCACGCTCGCCCTCGCGCGGCGGCACGGGATCCCGACGGCGATGCTCGGCCAGGGCATCGGGCCGCTGACCGAGCCGGCGCTCGTGGAGCGCGCGCGCGCGGTGCTGCCGCAGGTCGGCCTGATCGCGCTGCGCGAGCGCGTCGCGTCGCCGACGCTGCTGACCGGGATCGGCGTGCCGGCCGCCCGCGTGCACGTCACGGGCGACGACGCGATCGAGCTGGCGCGCCTCGGGCGGGGCGAGCAGCGCGGCGGAGGGCTCGGGGTCAACGTGCGCGTCAGCGTCAACGCGGGGCTGACGGAGGATGCCGTCGCCCCGCTGCGCGAGATGCTGGCGAGCTTCGTCCGCGACCACGGCGGCCCGCCGCTCGTCGGGCTGCCGATCGCGCGCGGCGTGGCGCGCGACGCGGCGCTGATCCGCCAGCTGTGTGAGGGCGTGGGCGACGTGGGGGACGGCGGCGCGACGCTCGACACGCCGACGCAGGTGATCGACGCCGCGGCGCGCTGCCGGGTGGTGGTCACCGGCGCGTACCACGCCGCGGTGTTCGCGCTCTCGCAGGGGGTGCCCACCGTCTGCCTGTCGGGCTCTCCCTACTACGACGCGAAGTTCGTGGGCCTCGCGGAGCTGTTCGGCGAGGGGTGCCGCATGGTGCGCGTGCAGGAGGGGATGACGGCGGTGCGCGCGGCAGCCGACGCGCTCTGGCGCGACGCCGACCGGCTGCGCGGGCGCCTGCGCGACGCCGCGCTCTCCCAGATCGTCTGCGGGCGCGCCACCGCGGCGCGGCTCGCCGGGCTGCTTCCCGCTGGAGGATGACCGCGATGGAGGAACCACGCATCGCGCTCGTGGTCGACCACCCGCAGCGCGACCTGGGCGGGCTCGTGCTGACGGCGCTCGCGCTGTGCGCGCGCGGCGCGACGTGCCACCTGGTGCCGGCCAACATCGCCCCGCGCGAGATCTGGGCGCTCGCGCCCGACCTGGTGGTGCTCAACTACTTCCGCCGCAGCAACGAGGCGCTGGGGCGCGCGATGCGCGACGCCGGCATCCGCGTCGCGCTGCTCGACACCGAGGGCGCGGTGTGGGAGGACTTCGAGAGCTACCGCGAGCTGCTGTGGCGCGATGCCGACCTGCTGCGCGGCGCCACGCTCGCGTGCACGTGGGGCGAGTGGCTGGCGCGCCACGCGACCGCGCACGGCGTCTTCGCTCCCGCGCAGCTCCGCGTCACGGGATGCCCGCGCTTCGACCTGTACCATCCCGACTGGCGCGCGGTGGTCGCCGGCCCGGCGCCCGACGTCGCACCCGACGCGCGCCGGCCGCGCGTGCTGCTCAACACCAACTTCTCGACGGTCAACCCGCGCTTCGCGAGCGTCGCGGCGAAGATCGAGACGTCGCAGCGGAACTTCGGCTGGACGCCGGCGCGCATCGCCGAGATCCTCGAGGCCGAGCGCGAGGGGATGGCGGGGATGATCGCGCTCGTGCGCGCGCTGTCGCAGGACCTCGCGGCCGCCGAGATCGCGGTGCGGCCGCATCCGTTCGAGGACCCCGAGCCGTACCGCCGCGCGCTGGCCCACGCCGCCAACGTGCACGTCGTCGCCGAGGGATCGGTCGAGCCGCTGATCCTGAGCGCGGACGTGGTGGTGCAGCGCAGCTGCACGACCGCCGTCGAGTCGGGGCTCGCCGGCCGGCCCACGCTCTCGCCGCGCTGGGTCACCGCGGCCTTCGAGATGCCCGTCGCCGAGGCGGTGAGCATGCCGTGCGCGGACTACGGGACGCTGCGCGACGCGGCCCTCGCGATCCTCGACGGCCGGTTCGTCGTGCCCGCGGAGGTGGCGGAGACCATCGCGCGCACGACGCGCGAGTACTTCCACGTGCTCGACGGCGACGCGCACCAGCGCGTGGCCGACGCCCTCCTGTCGACGCTCGACGGGCCGCGCACGGTGGACGTTCCGGAGTGCACGCGCCTGCTCTACCACTTCGCGGGCGACCAGCCGCGCCCCGTGCCCGTCGTCGCGGCGGGGCACGTGCGCCGCGCGCTGCGCCTGACCCCCGACTTCTCCTTCCGGCGGCTGCGGCGCGTCCCGGAGCAGCGGTGGCCGCGCACCGCCAAGTACTTCGGCGCCGCCGACGTCCAGCGCCTGGCCGGCGCGATCGGTGCGCGGCCGCGCGCGCGCGCCGAGGGCTTCGGCGCGGTGGAGATCGGGTTGGCGCGCGAGCGCGGCGAATGCCGCGACGGGTATCACGGCCACTCCGTGACCGTCGCGCCGGCGGCCGTCGCGGCCGGGGTCGCGCGATGAGGGTCGCCTTCGTCTGCAACGAGTACCCGCCGGGCGCGCACGGCGGCATCGGGACGGTCGTGCGCACGCTCGGCCGCGCGCTGGTGGCGGCCGGCCACACGGTGCGCGTGGTCGGCACCTACGACGTCGGCTGGGCGGGGGCGGCGCGCGAGTGCGACCGGGGCGTCGACGTCTGGCGGCTGCGGCGCGCACCGGGGCGCCTGGGGTGGATCGCCGCGCGCCGGCAGCTGTTCGACGTCGTGCACGGATGGGCGCGCGCGGGCGAGATCGACGTCGTCGAGGTGCCCGACTGGGAGGGGATGGCGGCCGGTTGGCCGCGGCTCGACGTGCCCGTCGTGGCGCGGTGCAGCGGGTCGGCGACCTACTTCCAGGCGGAGCTGGGCGCGCCGGTGCGCGGCGGCACGCGGCTGCTCGAGGGGCGCTCGCTGCGGCGGGCGGACCGGTGGTGCGCGGTGAGCCGCTACACCGCGGACCGCACGCGCCGCTTGTTCGGGCTCCCGACGGCGGGCGCGGTGCTGCACAACGGGATCGAGCTGCCGCCGGCGCCCGCGGGCGCGGCGCGCGACGCGCGACGCGTGGTGTTCAGCGGGACGCTCGTCCGGAAGAAGGGCGTCGTGTCGCTGATGCGCGCCTGGAACGCCGTCGCGGCCCGTCGTCCCGACGCCGAGCTGCACGTGTACGGCAAGGAGGGGGAGATCGACGGCGTGCCCGCCGTCGCGGCGCTGCGGCGCGTGCTCACCGACGCGGCGCGCGCGCGCGTCGTCTTCCACGGCCACGTCGATCGCGACGCGCTGGGCGCGGCGCTCGACGGCGCGGGCATCGCCGTCTTCCCGTCGTACGCCGAGGCGTTCGCGATGGCGCCGCTGGAGGCGATGGCGCACGGCTGCGCGGTCGTCTACTCGCAGCGGGGAAGCGGGCCGGAGCTGATCGACGACGGACGCGACGGGATGCTGGTCGATCCCGATGCGCCGGCCGGCATCGCGGACGCCCTGCTCACGCTGCTCGACGATCCCGCGCGCGCCGCGCAGCTGGCCGCAGCCGGGCACGCGCGCGTGCGCACCGAGTTCTCGATCGACGTCGCCGCCGCGCGCACCGCGGCGTTCCACGCGTCGGCCGTCGAGGAGTTCCCGGCGCGACGGCCCGCGGGGCGGCGGGTCGCGACCCCGACCCGGCGGACGCCCGACGCGTCGCCTGCGCCGGTCGCGCTCCTCCTCCCCGACGGCGTGGGCGTGCGCAACTTCGTGCTCGGCGAGTTCGCGGAGCGGACCGCGGCGCGCGGCCCCGTGCTCGCGCTGCACGCGCTGTCCGACGACCTCGTGGCGCGCTACGCCGCGCTGGCGCCGGGCTTCGACTGGCGGCCGCTGCTCGCGCACCGCCCCGCGCGCCTGACCGAGCTGCTGGGCAGCGCGACGGGCTACGCGCACATGTACTGGCTGCGCACCGCCGCGATGCGCCGCCGGCTGGGGCAGCCCATCGTCGCCAAGACGCGCGGTCGCCTGGCGCTCATCCGCGCCGCGCGGGCACTCGGCCGCGCGGCGGCATCGCCCCGCGGCATCGCGACGCTCGAGCGCCTGTACCACGCCGCGGTGGAGCGCTCCCCCGCGTTCGCGCACTACCGCGCGCTGTTCGCGCGCACGCGGCCGGCGGTGCTCTTCTGCACGCAGCAGCGCGCGCCGCTCGCGGTGGCGCCGGTGCTGGCCGCGCGCGCGCTCGGCATCCCGACGGTGGCGTTCATCTTCAGCTGGGACAACCTGTCCAGCAAGCAGCGCATCGCCGCGCCGTTCGAGCACTACTGCGTCTGGAGCGACGCGATGCGCGACGAGCTGCGGCGTTACTACCCGGATGTGCCGTGCGAGGCGATCCACGTCGTGGGAGCGCCGCAGTTCGACGCGTACGCCGACGCGCGCGCGCTCTGGTCGCGCGAGGAGTTCTGCCGTCGCGTGGGCGCCGATCCGGCACGCCCGATCGTCTGCTACTCGGGCGGCGACACGGGCACCTGCCCCGACGACGCGCACCACGTGGCGATCCTGCTGCGCCTGATCCGCGAGGGGCGCATCCCCGGCGAGCCGCAGGTGCTGCTGCGCCCGAGCCCCGTCGACGACGGACGCCGCTACGCCGCCGTGCGCCGCGAGTTCCCGGAGCTCCTGTACGCGCCGCCGGCCTGGGTGCACACGGTGCCCGGCGACTGGTCGCGCGTGGCGCCGCTGCCGGAGGATCTGGCGATGCTCGCCAACGTGACCTTCCACTGCGCGGTGAACGTCAACGTCGCCTCGACCATGACGCTCGATTTCGCGCTGCGCGACCGGCCGGTGGTGAACGTCGCCTTCGACGCCTCGTCGCCGCCGCCGCTCGAGCGCCCGCTCCGCGACGTCTACTATCGCTACGAGCACTACGCGCCGGTGCTCACGCTCGGGGCCGCGCGCCTGGCGCACGACGCCGACGAGCTGGCGGCGCACGTGCGCGACTACCTCGCGGATCCGTCGCTCGATCGCGAGGGACGGGCGGCGCTCGCGGCGTACGAGGTCGCGTCGCCCGTCGGCGGCGCGGGCGCGCGCGTCGCGGACGTGCTGCACCGGCTGGCCCGCCGGTCGGTCGACGCGCGGCCGCCGCGCGTGGACGTGCCGGCCGGCGACGTGGACGCGCCCGGAGTCGGGGTCGAGATGCCGGCGACCGCGGTGGCCGCCCTCGTCGCCACCGGAGGCACGGCATGACGCCCGCCGAGACTCGCGCGCTGCGCGCGCCGTCGATGCTCGTCGCCGGGCCCGGGCATCCGGACGTCGTGGCGTTCGTGTACCGCACGCGCGCGGGCGAGCACGTCCCGCCGCTCGCGCCGCTCCCCGACGCGCTGCGTGCGGGGTGCTGCGTGGTCGTGTGCACGCGCAACCGCCCCGCGTCACTCGGCCGGCTGCTCGACACGCTGGTGGCGCGGCAGGCGCCGGTCGAGCAGCTGCTGGTGGTGGACGCGAGCGGCGACGACGCCTCCGAGCGCGTGGTGCGCGAGTGCCCGGGCATCGACCGGGCCGCGCGCGAGCTCGTGTACTTCCGCGTGCGCGGGTCGCTCGCCGGGCTCACGCGGCAGCGCAACGTCGCGCTGCGCTGGGCGGCGACGCGCCTGGTCGCCTTCTTCGACGACGACGTCGAGCTGCTGCCCGGCTGCCTGGCCGCGCTCACGGCCGCGTGCGACGCGCCGGAGCGACCGCTCGTCGGCGCGTGCGCGGTGAGCGTCAACGAGCTCACGTCGCCGCCCGCGCTCTGGCGCCTGCGGCGGCTGCTGGGGATCGTCCCGTCGCTGCAGCCCGGCTCGTACGCGCGCTCGGGGATGTCGGTGCCGTGGCACTTCCTGCCCGACGACGCGTCGGTGGTGCAGGTGGGCCACTGGATGCACGGCTGCGCGATGATCTGGCGCACCGAGGCCGCGCGCGCCGAAGGGTTCGACGAGCGGCTGGACGGCTACGCGACGGCGGAGGACCTGGAGTTCTCGCTCCGCATGCGCCGCCACGGGCGCATGGCCCGCGTGGGCGCCGCGCGGGTGCTGCACCTGCACGCGCCGAGCGGGCGGCCGGATCCGTACCGGCTCGGCTACATGGGCGTGCGCAACCTGCTCGACGTGCACCGCGCGCACCTGGAGGGGCGCACCCGGCGCGACGCGGCGTACTTCTACTACGCCTTCCTGGCCGACACGCTGCTGCGCACGCTGGCGCTGGCGGTGCGGCGCGGCCGCGTGCGGGAGCGCTGGGCGTTCCTGCGCGGCCGCACGGCCTTCCTGCGCGACGACCTGCTGGCGCTGCTGACCGACCGGCGCGGCGGCCGGTCGGAGGGGCACGCATGAGCAGCCTCGCCGCCTCCGTCCCCCTGGCGCGGTCGGCCACGCCGGCCGGCGCGCCCGCCTACGCGGACGCCGAGGCCCGCCGCTGGGCGCTGCTCCTCGGCGTGCTCGCCGCCGTGGCGTTCGCGGCGACGCCCGTCGTCGGCATGCGGCCCGCGCTCGGCCTGCTGGTCGCGATCGCGCTGCTGTGCGCGCTCGCCGGCATCCTGCGGCCCGTCCTCGGGCTGTATGCCGTGACGATCCTGTGCACGCTCGACGCGATGACGCGCGTCTTCCTGATCGGCGCCAACCCGATCCTGCGCTGGAACACGCTCAACTACCTGCTGGGCATCGTGGCGCTGCTCGGCGTGCCGTTCCTCGCGCGCTTCCGCACCGCCCCGCTGCGCTTCCTCGAGGCGCTGCTCGCGCTCCTCGTGTGCGGGCTGCTCATGTCGCCCGACCGATCGACGGGCATGCAGGACCTGCTCGGGATGAGCGCGGTGCTCGGGCTGGTCGTGTACGCCGCGCGCGGCAGCCAGTATCCGGGCGCGTGGTACTGGCTCGGCGTCGTCGCGGGCGTCACCGGCGCGATGGCGGGCATCGTGTACTTCGCGTACGCCTCGCGCCTGCCCAAGATCGACTACAACGCGTGGGCGCAGTCGTCGCTCACGGCGCTGTTCGCGACCGTCATCGCGCTGCTGCAGGCGTATCGCGAGCACCGGCCGCAGGCGCTGCTGGCGCTGCTGGCGGCGATCAACACCGCGTGCGTCTTCCTCAGCGGCAGCCGCGGCACCACGCTCGCCGCGCTGGTCGCCGTCGTGGTCGCGATGCTGTCGGCGCCGGGGCAGGGGCGGCGCATGGTGCTGCTCGTGACGATGGGCCTCGCCGCGCTGGCGACCACCGCGGTGTTCACCGAGTACCGCCGCGCCGCCGTCGCGCGCGCCTCGGCGCTCACCGACGCGGATCGCTCGCTGGCCAACCGCACCAGCCACCGCTGGTCGCTCGTGGTGGGCGGGCTGTACCTCTTCCAGCGGCATCCCATGACCGGCGTCGGCACCGGCGGCTTCGTCCCCGCCTGGCGCGCCGCCGCGGACGACCACGAGCTCGCGGCGCGGATCCCCAACTTCCGCTACGTCGCCCAGGGGCGCGACGCGCACGCGGGGTGGATCAAGGTCGCGGTGGAGAACGGGGTGCCCGGGCTCCTGCTCCTGGTCGGCTCGCTGGCGTCGTTCCTGGTCGTCGGCCGGCGCGCGGGGCGCACCGAGGTCGGCGCGCTCGTCGCCGTGACGATGGCCGTGCTGCTGCTCTCTACCGAGTATCGCAGCAAGAGCCTCTGGTTCCTCGCGGCGTGCGGGCTGTGCGTGATCCACGGCGACCGCATCGCCGCCTACGGGCGCGCGGTGCGCGGAGGGCGCCCGTGACGCGCCCGCGCTTCGACGACCGGCTGGTGGTGGTGAGCGGCGTGCTGCATCACCGCCACGGGGGACGCGTGCACGCCTACACCGCGTACGCCCGCGAGATGGTGCTGTGGGCCGACCTGTTCGCCGAGGTGCGGATCGCCGCGCCGTGCGTGGACGGCCCGCCGCCCGACGACTGCGCGCCCATCGACCGCGACAACGTGGTCGTGCTGCCGCAGCGCCTGATCGGCGGCACGACCTGGCGGGCGAAGCTCGAGCAGGCGGCGCGGCTGCCGCAGATGGCGTGGGAGCTGACGCGCGCGATGCGCAGCGGCGACGCCGTGCACGTGCGCTGCCCCGCGAACCTCGGCGGGCTGGCGGTGGCGCTGGCCCCGCTCGTGTCGAAGCGGCTCGTGGCCAAGTACGCGGGGCAGTGGACGGGCTTCGCGGGCGAGTCGCCGACCTACCGCGCGCAGCGCTGGCTGCTGGCGTCGCGCTGGTGGCGCGGGCCGGTGACGGTGTACGGCGAGTGGCCGGGCCAGCCGCCGCAGGTCGTGCCGTTCTTCACCTCGGTCATGTCGGGCGAGCACGTCGCGCAGGCGCGCGAGGTCTCGGCTGCGCGGCGCTTCGGCGCGGCGCCGCTGCGCGTGCTCTACGTCGGGCGCCTGTCGACGCTCAAGCGCGTGGACGCGGTGCTCGACGGCGTGGCCGGCGCGCGCCGCGCGGGGCTCGACGTCGTCTGCACGATCGTCGGCGACGGGCCGGCGCGCGCGGCGCTCGAAGCGCAGGCGGCGGCGCTCGGCCTGGGCGAGGCGGCGCGGTTCACGGGCGCGGTCGCGTACGACGACGTGCTCGCCGAGTACGCGCGCGCCGACGTGCTGGTGCTGATCTCGGAGTCGGAGGGGTGGCCCAAGGGCGTCGCCGAGGCGATGGCGTTCGGCCTCGTGTGCATCGGCGCGAACCACGGCTACGTCGCGCAGATGCTCGGCGAGGGGCGCGGGCGCACCATCGGCACCGGCGACGCCGCGGCGCTGACGCGCGAGCTGCGGCAGCTGGCGGCGGCGCCCGCGGAGTGCGCGGCCATCTCGGCGCGCGCGGCCGCGTGGGCGCAGCGGTTCACGCGCGAGGCGCTGCGCGACGCGATCGGCGACCTGCTGCAGCGCTGGTGGGCGGAGCGGCCGCGGTCGCGGCGCTCGGGCGTGGACGCCGCCGTGGACGCGGCGCTGGCGCGGGAGACGCGGTGAGCGAGGAGATCGCGGTCATGCACCTCGTCGCGACGCTGGACGCCGGCGGGGCCGAGCGGATGGCGGTGAACCTCGTCAACCACCTGCCGCGGCAGCGCTATCGCGTGCACCTGTGCTCGACGCGCGCCGACGGTCCGCTGGCGCCGCTGGTGCGCGACGACGTGACCTGGCTGCGGCTGGGACGCACGCGGCGCTGGGACCGGGCGGCGCTGGCGCGGCTGGTGGCGCACGTGCGCCGGCACCGCGTGCGCATCCTGCACGCCCACAGCGACGCGCTGTTCGCCGCCGTGCTGGCGTCGCTGCAGCCGCCGTATCCGCGCGTCGTGTGGCACGACCACTTCGGCGGGCTGCTGCCGCGGCGGCGCGTGCTTCCCTACTGGCTGGCCGCGCGGCGCGTGCAGGCCGTCATCGCGGTGAACGGCGCGCTCGCCACGTGGGCGCGGCGGCGGCTGCGCGTGCGCGAGGAGCGCGTGCGCTACGTGACGAACTTCGTCGAGCCGCACCCCGAGGCGCTGGGGACCGCCGCGCCCCGGCTGCCCGGCGTCGCGGGCAAGCGGGTGGCGTGCGTGGCGCACCTGCGCGAGCAGAAGGACCACGTCACGCTCGTGCGCGCGTTCGCGCGCGTGGTGGCGCGCGAGCCCCAGGCGCACCTGCTGCTCGTCGGTGCGGCGCCCGATCCGGCGCAGCTCGCGCGGGTGCAGGGCGAGATCGCCGCGCAGGGGCTGGTGGCGCACGTCAGCTGGCTCGGGGCGCGCGACGACGTGCCGGCGATCCTCGCGCAGTGCGCGGTGGGCGTTCTCGGGTCGCGCTCCGAGGGGCTGCCGCTGGCGCTGCTGGAGTACGGCGCCGCCGGGCTGGCGACCGTGGCGACGCACGTCGGCCAGTGCGCCGAGGTGCTCGACGGCGGGCGGTGCGGGACGCTGGTGCCGGCGGGCGATCCGGCCGCGCTGGGCGACGCGCTGCACGCGCTGCTGGCCGACGCCGACGCACGGCGCGCGCTCGGCGCGCGGCTGGGCGAGCGGGTGCGCACGACGTACGACATCGCGCGCGCGCTGCGGGCGGTGGAGGACGTCTACGACAGAGCGCTGGCCTGAGCGACGGATCGCTCGGGCCAGCGCGGGAGATCTCATGGTCGATCGTGGTGCCGTCGAACGTGCCGTCGAACGTGCTCGCGAAGGACTCGCGTGCCGAGCGCGGGGTGCGGGACCGCGATCCGGGGATCGCGGCCCGCATCACGCGGGGTCAGTTCGTCTTGATGACCACGAACGCCGCGAACTCGGGCGTCTGCGGGACGGGGTTCGCCGAGCCGCCGATGGGCTGCGTGGGCGAGACGCTCGTCGGGAGGCTGATCGCGCCGCCGCCGTAGGTGCCGCTGGCGACCGGCGTGCCGGTGAAGGCGATCGCGTTGCGGACCTCGTACCGGTCGCCCGCGCGCAGCACGCTGGAGAGGTCGACGCTCACGCTGCCGGCGCGATCCCAGTTGTAGACCGCGACGTTGGCGCGGCCGGCCTCGTACTTGTTCGGGCGGACGAAGACCTTCGTGCCCGTCGGCCGCGTGCCGGCGACGACGTCACCCGCGCCCAGGCCGGTGTTGCGGAAGCCCTGGAAGGTGGTCGAGTTCCAGACGCTCGCGCTGGCGTTGCCGTAGTACGTGTTGTTGGTCCAGCTGAAGCCCGCGAAGGACTCCATGATGTTCACGAGCTGCGACAGGCCGTAGATCGTGTTCCCGCTGACCGTGGCGCGCGAGAACTTCCAGACGCGCAGGGCCTGCGAGCCGCCGACGATGTAGTTGCCCGTCAGCGTGACGTCGCTGTTCGTCGGGCCCCAGCTGTAGCCGACCCAGACGTTGCCCGAGTTCGTGCCGTTCATGTAGGCCATGTTGTTCGTCACCTTGATCCCGCTGAGCGCGGAACCGGCGCCGACGAACAGGTTCGGCGCGTTGCCGTTCTCGCCGATCGAGCCGTTGCCGAACGTGATGTTGCCGTCGACCGAGTAGTTCTTGACGAGCGCCTGGTCCGAGCCGTAGGCGTGGATGCCGTACGCCCAGTTGTTGAAGACCAGGTTGTCCGCGAGCGTCTTCTCGGCCGTGTTGTTCTGGGTGTAGATGCCGTGGTCGAGATTGTAGTTCCGGCCGTTGTTGTAGATCACCGAGCCGTAGATCTCGCCGCCGTCCGCCGTCGCCCAGAAGCCGATGCCCGTGGCCGCCGCGTCGTGGATGGTGAGGTTGATGAACTTCAGGTAGTCGCCGAAGGCGTTGATCCCGAGCGGCCCCTCCTTGCGGGGCGCGGAGTTCATGACCTCGAAGCCCCAGAAGTGGGTGTACGAGCCGTTCGCGGTCAGCGCCGGGTCGTTGCAGCTGCCGTTGTCGAGGATCGCGCGCTCGCCCGGGTACTGGCGGACGACGATCGGGGCGCTGGCGGTGCCGTTCAGGTTGCTGGTGAAGCAGCCGCGGTAGGTGCCGCCGCGCAGCCAGACGGTCTCACCGGCGCGCACGGTGGAGCCGGCGAGCGCGGTGCGGAGGTCCCACGGACGCTCGAGCGAGCCGTCGTTGCCGGCCGAGCCGGTCGGCGAGACGAAGCGGCCGGTCGTCGGCGCGGTCGGGCTGGTCGGCGCCGGGGTGGGCGTCGGCGTGACCGGGACCGGGGTCGGCGTCGGGCTGACCGGGACCGGCGTGGGCGTCGGCGTGGCGACGGTGTCGGCGATCGTCTCGGTCACCTGCGTGCCGGTGACGGCGATCGTGTACATCCCCTTGCCGGACACGCGGTCCACGTTGCTGCCGAGCGTCACGCGGCCCGGCGCCACGAGGCGACGGTAGACCGTGAAGTTCTTGTTGTTGTCCGAGCTGCCGAGGACGACGCCCGCGCTCGTCCACTCCGCGCCCATCCAGGACGGGCGCGAGAGGCCGGGATCCATCGCGACGTAGACGACGGCGGCTTCGCTCACGTCGAACGATACCACCGACGCGCTGCCCGGCGCCAAGTCCTTGTCGTCGTTCGCCGTGCGGACGAGCGTCGCGCCGCTGAGGAGCGCGGGGACCGTGCGGAAGGTGTAGGTGCGATCCGTGTACTGCGTGCCGCCGACGACGACGCCGCGCGCGACCACCGGATACGTCCGTCCGCTGCTGACCTTCACGCCGCTGACGACGGGCGCGGTGGTGCGCGTGACCGTGGTGGCGGCCGAGGGGCGGGCGCTGGGGCCCAGGACGTCGCTCGGCGTGCGGGCGTCGTCGGAGCAGGCCGCGAGCACGGCGACTGCCGCCGCGCCCGTGAGGAGATGGGTGCGCTTCACTGGGGGTTCCGAATGGGAGTTCGCGGACGGCAACCCGGCCGGCATGGCGCACACCCTCGTGTGTGCACGGAAGCCCCGTGGCTTTGCGACCCCGGTTTTCACCGGGTGTGCCCTCGTCGCTTACCTCCGTCGGAGGACTGCGACCCTGCCAATCCAACAAAGTCATCCCGGCCGGCTGACGTCGCGGCCCCCAGGACAGGTCCGATGGTAAACGCGCCACGGTGTCGCATGGTACCGATCCCCTGTGATGCAGCACACGCGCGACGCGAGGTCGCGGGGCTTCGTAACTCGTTGCCGCGCAATCGTTACGGGAAGATCATGATGTGCTGCGTCATGTGCCGCGCTTCGCGTCGCACGCGCGTGACGGTGGTGTCATGATGCGGCTCGCCGTCTTCACGAACCAGTTCCCGAGCCGGCTCTCGACCTTCTTCGCGCGCGACATGCGCGCGCTGGCCGATGCCGGCGTGGAGCTCGACGTCTACGCGCTCTATCCGTGCGACGCGACGCTCTGGCCGTGCGTCCCGCCCCTGCTGGACGAGCGCGTGCTCCCCCGCGAGCGCGTGCACCATCTGCGCCCGTGGCGCGCGCTCGCCAGCCGCCCGCCGGAGCGCGGCGGCGCAAGCCGCTTCGCGCGCGACCTGTGGCGCGCGACGAGCGCCGCGGCGCGCTACGGCCCCGCGCCGGTCGCCAAGACGGCCTACGCCGCGCTCCTCGCCTGGGGGTGGAACGCCCGCCACCAGCTGCGCGCGCACGACCACGTGCTGGCCTACTGGGGCAATCACGCGGCGACCTGCGCCTACCTGCTGCACCGCATGGGCGGGCGCGACGTGCCGTTCTCGATGATCGTGCACGCGCGCATGGACCTCTACCGCCAGCCCGCGTTCCTGGCGGAGAAGATGTGCTACGCCGACAACGTCTTCACCGTCTGCGAGTACAACCGCGCCTACCTGCGCGAGCGGTTCGCCGCGGTCTACCCGCGCATCGCGGCGCGCGTGCGGATCCACCACCTCGGGCTCGACCTCGCGGAGCTGCCGTTCGTCGACGGGGACCGGCCGGCGCAGCACCTGGTCACCGTCGGGCGCCTCGAACATCTGAAGGGCGTGCACGTGCTGCTCGACGCGCTGGCGCGGCTCGACGCGCGCGGCGTGCGCCCCACGCTCGACGTCGTCGGCGGCGGCGAGGCGCTGCCCGCGCTGCGCGCGCGCGCCGAGCGGCTGGGGCTCGCGTCGCGCGTGCGCTTCCTCGGCTGGCAGTCGAGCGACGCCGTGGAGGCGGCGATGCGCGGCGCGACGCTGCTCGTGCACCCGTCGGTGGCGCCCGACGCGATGCCGACGGTGCTGAAGGAGGCGCTCGCCGTCGGCACGCCGGTCGTCGCGTCGCGGCTCGCGGGGATCCCCGAGATCCTCGACGACGGGCGGTGCGGCGTGATGGTCCCGCCGGCCGACGTCGACGCGCTGGCCGACGCCGTCGCCGCGCTGCTGGCCGATCCCGCGCGCCGCCGCACGCTGGCGGTGGCGGGGCGGCGGCACGCCGAGCGCCTGTTCGACATGCGGCGCAACGGCCAGCAGCTCGCCGACGTGCTGCGGGCGACCCGGCGCGGCGACGCGCGCGCGCGGGAGGTCGCATGACCGCCGCGACGACGGACGCGGACGCGACCGCGCCGGCGACCACGATGCCGCTGGCGTCGATCGTCGTGCCGTGCCGCAACGAGGCCGCGCACATCGCGCCCTGCGTCGAGTCGCTGCTCGGCGGCGGCTATCCGCGCGACCGGCTCGAGATCCTGGTCGTCGACGGGATGAGCGACGACGGCACGCGCGACGTGCTCGCCGCGCTCGCCGCGCGCCATCCCGAGGTGCGCGTGCTGGAGAACCGGCGCCGCGTCACGCCCGTCGCGCTCAACATGGGCGTGCAGCAGGCGAGCGGCGGCGCGGTGCTGATCTGCGGCGCGCACACGCGCTACCCGGCCGGCTACGTGGCGACGCTGGTGCGCTGGCTGGAGCGCAGCGGCGCCGACGCGGTGGGCGGCGTGTGCGAGACGACGCCGGCCGACGGCCGCCCGATGGCGCGCGCGATCGCGGCCGCGATGTCGCACCCGTTCGGGGTCGGCAACGCGCACTTCCGCACCGGCGTCTCGGAGCCGCGCTGGGTCGACACCGTGGCCTTCGGCTGCTACCGCCGCGACGTGTTCGCGCGCGTCGGCCCCTTCGACGAGGAGCTGGTGCGCAACCAGGACGACGAGTACAACGCGCGCCTGCTGCGCCGCGGCGGGCGGCTGCTGCTCGTCCCCGACGTGACGTCGCGCTACGCGGCGCGCGGCTCGCTGCGCGCGCTCTGGCGCATGTACTGGCAGTACGGGCGCTACAAGCCGCTCGTGATCCGCAAGGTCGGCCAGGTGGTCACGGTGCGGCAGCTGGTGCCGGCCGCCTTCGTCGCCGCGCTCGGCCTCGGCGTGCTCGCGCTGCCGCTGCTCGGCGCCGTCGCCGCGTGGGCGCTCGGCGCGCTCGGCGCGGCGTACCTCGTCGGCGCGCTCGCCAGCGGGCTGCAGCTCGCCCGGCGCGCCGGCGCGGCGGCCGGGCTGCTGGCGACGGTCGTGTTCCCCGTGCTGCACCTCAGCTACGGCGCGGGGTTCCTGACCGGCGCGTTCGCGCTGCTCCTCGGCCGCCGCGCCGTGCCGGGCGCGCCCATCCCCCTGTCCCGATGACCACGACCGTCGCCGAGGAGGAGCGGATCCGCGACGCGTACCACCGTCGCGACGCGCGCGTCAGCCAGCGCGCGCGCAGCGCGTGGTTCGACCCGTCGTACGTGCAGCTCGCGCAGGACGTCGAGCGCGCCATGCTGGCGATGCTGGCCCCGCACGTCGGCGCGCGACTCGGGGCGCTGCGCGTGCTCGAGGTGGGCTGCGGCGGCGGCGCGTGGCTGCAGGCGCTCGTGCGGTGGGGCGCGGACCCGGCGCGCCTCGTCGGCATCGACCTCATGCGCGAGCGGCTGGCGGGGGCGCGTCGCGTCTGCGCGCCCGGGGTGACGCTCGCCTGCGCCAGCGGCACGCGCCTGCCCATCGCCGACGCCTCGGTCGACCTCGTCCTGCAGGCGACGGTGTTCACCTCGATCCTCGATCCCGACGCGCGGCTCGAGGTCGCGCGCGAGATGCGCCGCGTGCTTTCGCCCGGCGGCGCGATCCTCTGGTACGACTTCCGAGTCGACAATCCGAAGAATCCCGACGTGCGCGGCGTCGGGCGGCGTGAGATCGTGCGTCTCTTCCCGGACTGCTCGATCCGCCTGCAGGCGGTCACGCTGGCGCCGCCGATCGGCCGCCTCGTGTCGCCGGTCTCCTGGACCCTCGCGCACGTCCTCGGCCGCGTGCCGTGGCTGCGCACGCACTACCTCGGCCTCGTGATCCCAGACGCACCGGCATCCCCGGCCGTGCGCCCGCGCCCACTCCCCTGACCGGAGCCGCACATGTCCAAGGTCGTGGACTATCCCAGCGCGCCGTCGTCCGTCCCGAGTGCGGCGATGCCGGAGGCAGTGCTCGCGCCTCCGCCCCTCGCGCCGCCGCCGGCCGCGGCGCCGCGGCGCCGCGCGACCTTCCTCCCCTTCTCGCCGCCGTCGGTGGGCGAGGAGGAGGTGGAGGCCGTGACGCAGGTGCTGCGGTCGGACTGGATCACCACGGGGCCGGTCGCGAAGCTGTTCGAGCGCCGCTTCGCCGCCGCCGTCGAGGCGCCCGAGGCGCTGGCGGTGAACTCGTGCACGGCGGCGCTGCACACCGCGCTCGCGGCGCTCGACATCGGGCGCGGCGACGAGGTCGTCACGACGACGATGACCTTCGCGGCGACCGCCAACGTCATCGAGCACGTGGGCGCGCGGCCGGTGCTCGTCGACGTCGAGCCCGACACGCTGAACCTCGACCCGGCGCGCGTGGAGGCGGCGATCTCGCCGCGCACGCGGGCGATCATCCCCGTGCACTTCGGCGGGCACCCCGCCGCGCTGGACGCGATCGACGCGATCGCCGGCGCGCGCGGCATCCCGGTGCTGGAGGACGCCGCGCACGCGGTGCCGGCGGCGTGGCGCGGCCGCCCCATCGGCGCCGACGGGCGCATGGTCGCGTTCAGCTTCTACGCGACGAAGAACCTGACGACCGCCGAGGGCGGGATGCTCACCGGCCCGTCGGACTTCCTCGCGAAGTGCCGCGTGCTCGCGCTCCACGGCATGAGCCGCGACGCGGCCGAGCGCTACCGCGTGGGCGGCAGCTGGTCGTACGAGGTGCACCGGCCCGGCTTCAAGTACAACATGCCCGACCTCCAGGCGGCGATCGGGCTCGCGCAGCTGCAGAAGCTCCAGGCCTTCGCCTGCCGGCGGCAGGCGATCGTGGCGCAGTACCACGCCGCCTTCGCCGACGAGGAGGCGCTGGAGACGCCGGTGACGCGCGACGGCGTGACGCACGCGTGGCACCTGTATCCGCTGCGCCTGCGCCTGGAGGCGCTGCGCATCGATCGCGCGCGGTTCATCCAGGAGCTGACCGAGCGCAACATCGGGACGTCGGTGCACTTCATCCCCGTGCACCTGCACCCGTTCTACAGCCGGACGTACGGCCTGGCCCCGCACGACTTCCCCGTCGCGTACGCGAACTACCTGCGGCTGGTGAGCCTCCCGCTGCACCCCCGGCTGACCGACGCCGAGGTCCACGACGTCATCGAGGCCGTCTACGATGTGGTCGCCCGATTCCGCCGCTGATCGCTTCGCCCGGCGCACGCTCGACGTGATCGTCTCCGCGCTGGCGCTGCTCGCGCTGGCGCCCGCGCTGCTCGTGGTGGCGCTGCTCGTGCGCCGCGCGGACGGCGGCCCCGCGCTCTTCCGCCAGGAGCGGATCGGGCGCGGCGGCCGGCCGTTCCGCATGCTGAAGTTCCGCACCATGACCGTCGACGCCGAGCGTCGGGGCGGGCTGCTGACCGCCGACGGCGACGCGCGCGTGACCGCGGTGGGGCGCGTGCTGCGCCGCGCGAAGCTCGACGAGCTGCCGCAGCTCTGGAACGTGCTGCGCGGCGACATGGCGCTCGTCGGGCCGCGGCCGGAGGTGGCGCGCTACGTGGCGCACTACGGCCCGGCCGAGCGCGCGCTGCTCGATCGGCGGCCCGGCATCACCGATCCGGCGTCGCTCGCCTACATCGACGAGGGGGCGGAGCTGGCCGCCGCCGCCGATCCGGAGCGCCACTACCTCGAGACGCTGCTCCCCGCGAAGCTGGCCATGAACCTCGCCTACGCGGCGCGCGCGACGGTCTGGTCGGACCTGCGGGTCCTCGCGCGCACGGCGGTCGCCGTCGCGCGCCGGCTGCTCCCGCGCGTGGTCGTCGCCTGGCCGCGGCTGCTCGACACGCGGCCGCTGGTGGTCGCGGACCTGCTGCGGCGCCGGCGGTGGGTGATCGCCGCGATCGTCGTCGTGCTCACGGTCGCCGGCTACGCGTCGGCGTACCTGCTGCGCTACGACTTCCTCGTGCCGGCGAGCGCGGCGCGCACGCTCTGGCGCACGGTCCCGCTGCTGCTCGCGGTGCGGCTGGCGGTCTACGCGCACTTCGGGCTGTTCCGCGGCTACTGGCAGCACTTCGGCTTCCAGGACCTGCTCTCGGTCGTCGCGGCCGCCACGTCCAGCAGCCTGCTCTTCGCGGTCGCGCTGCTCGGCGTCGAGGTGCTGCCCGACGTCGGGCGCGCCATCCTCGTGCTCGACTGGCTGATCGCGATCGCGATGACCGGGGGCGCGCACTTCGCCGCGCGCCTGGTGCGCGAGCGCTGGGTGCCGCTGCGCGGGCGCCCCGGGCGCCGCGCGCTGGTCGTGGGCGCGGGGGAGGCGGCCGAGCGGCTGCTGCGGCTCTGCCACCACGACGCGCGGCTGGACATCCGCCCCGTGTGCCTCGTCGACGACGCGCCGCAGCACGCCGAGCAGCGCCTGCACGGCGTGCCCGTGGTCGGGACGACCGACGACGTGGTCGCGGCGGCGGCGCGCCATCGCGCGGAGCTGGTCGTCATCGCCATCCCGTCGGCGCCGGCGGACCGGATGCGGGTGCTGGTCGAGAAGTGTATGGCGACCCGGCTCCCGCTCAAGATCATGCCGTCGCTGAGCGAGCTGCTCGACCGCCGCGCGTCGGTCGGCGCGCTGCGCGACGTGCAGGTCGAGGACCTGCTGGGGCGGCCGCCGGTGTCGCTCGACCTGCGCGACGCGCGGCGCGACGTCGCGGGCCGCACGGTGCTCGTCACCGGCGGCGCCGGGTCCATCGGCTCCGAGCTGGCCCGCCACCTGGCGCGGCTGGCGCCGCGCCGCCTGGTGATCGTGGACCAGGCGGAGAGCCCGCTGTACTTCGTGCACCTCGAGCTCGCGGGGCGCCATCCCGACCTCGACGTCGTCCCGATCGTCGCCGACGTGCGGAACGCCGCGCGCATCGACGAGATCTTCGAGGAGCACCGCCCGGAGTACGTGCTGCACGCCGCGGCGTACAAGCACGTGCCGCTCATGGAGCGCCACGTCGTCGAGGCGGTGCGCAACAACGTGCTCGGCACGCTCCACGTCGCGCGCGCGGCGGTGCGGTGGGGCGCGCGGCGCTTCGTGTTGCTCTCGACCGACAAGGCGGTGAACCCGGCCGGCGTCATGGGGGCGACCAAGCGCGTGGCCGAGCGGCTGGTGCTGGAGCTGCCCGAGCTGGCGCAGCCCGGCGGCACCGAGATGCGCACCGTGCGCTTCGGCAACGTGCTGGCGTCGGAGGGGAGCGTGGTGCCGCTCTTCCGACGACAGCTCGCGGCGGGCGGGCCGCTGACGGTCACGCATCCCGACGTCACGCGCTACTTCATGACGATCGACGAGGCCGTGCAGCTCGTGCTGCAGGCGGCGTCGCTGCCCGAGACGGGCGGGCGCATCGCCATGCTCGACATGGGGTCGCCGGTGCGGATCGCGACGCTCGCCGAGAACCTGATCCGGCTGAGCGGCCTCGAGCCGCACGTGGACGTGCAGATCGCGTACACGGGGCTGCGTCCCGCCGAGAAGCTGCACGAGGACCTGATGCACCAGTACGAGCACTGCCTGCCCACCGTGCTGCCGCGCGTGCGCACCTTCGCGCCCGCGGTGCCCGACGGCGCGCGGCTGCGCGAGCTGCTGACGCGGCTGGAGCAGGCGGTGGCCGAGGGCGACGCGGTGCTCGCACGGAGCGCACTGCGCGCCGCGGTGCCCGAGTGTCTCGCGCCGCTGCGCGACGCGCCGCCGCTGCCGGAGGCGCCGGTCGCGCTGCCCGTGCACGCCGAGCTCGCGCGGTCGCTCTCGGTGGTCGACGCGCTCGGGAGCCGCGCCGGCACCGGTGCGCCCAAGAGCACGCCCAAGAGCACGCCCAAGCGCAAATCCGGCGGCAACGGCGCGTCGGGCGGCGCGACCGCGCAGCGTCTGGAAGTCTGAACGAGGGTCGCGTCGGGGCGCCGCCGAGGATGCGGCGCCCCGACGCGGGGCCGTACCTCACAAGCCTGGAGCGCAGGATGTCGAACACGTCGCTGTCGTCCCCGCAGCATCCGGCGTCGTTGACGCCCGGTGACGGGACGCGCGGGCTGGTCGGCGGCGCGATGCCGCCGTCGCCGCCGCCGCTGCTCAACCTCGTGGACGTCGGGCGCGCGGTGCGCCGGCGCTGGCTGATCGCGCTGGTCTGCTTCGTCGTCACGACCGGGCTCGCCGTCGGCGTGACGATGCTGCGCGAGCCGAGCTACACGGCGACCGCGCTGGTGCGCGTGGTCGACCTGCGGCACGAGCTGGCGGGCGACCTGGTGAACCAGCAGCGCGTCGTCACCCTGCCGAACGCCGATCCGGTGCTGACGCAGACGCAGGTGCTCCTGAGCCGCGCCACGGCGCGGCGCGCGATCTCCGCGCCGGGGGGCGCGCTGCTGCGGCTGCGCACGACGGCGTTCCCGCTGGAGTGCGTGCACAACGCGGAGGCCGGCGTCGGGGGCGACTCGGTGGCGCTGCGCTTCGGGCCCGAGCGGGTGAGCGGGACGCGCGGCGCGTTGCAGGCGTCCGCGGCCTACGGTGCGCCGCTGCGCCTGGGCGACCTGACGCTCGTCGTCGGGTGCCGGCCGCCGGTGGACGGCGGCGTCCTGCACCTGCTGCCGCTCGAGTCGGCGATCGGGGCGGTCATGCAGAGCGTGGCCGCGCGGCCGCGTCAGGGCACCGACATCGTCGACGTCAGCTTCCGCTCGACGGACCCGAGCACCGCGCAGCGCGGCGTGAACCTGCTGGTCACGTCGTTCCAGGAGGCGAACCTGGAGAGCTCGCGGCGGCGCTCGCGGCAGCGGCTGGAGTTCGTGCAGCAGCAGCTGGTCATCAGCGAGGCCCGCTTCCGCGCGGCGCGCGACGAGCTCGCGGCCTTCCGCAGCCGCACGCCGCTCCTCGGCACGCTGCGCGGCGCCGGCGGGGCCCCGGCGGCGGGAACGCTGCCGGTGCTCGCCACCGACCGCCTGCAGTCGGAGCGCGAGGTCATCGCCGCCACCGCGCTGCTCGCGCGCCTGGAGGACGGACGCGAGCGCAGCGTGCCCGAGCTGGTCATCACGGTCGCCGACGGGGGCGCGCTCGGCCCGGCCGCGGGGCAGTTCGTCGACCAGCTGATGCGGCTCGCGCGCACGCGGGACTCGCTGATGAACGTCGGGATGGGGCTGACGACGTCGCACCGCACGATCGTCGCGCTGGACGCGCACCTGCGCGAGGTGCGCGAGCGGCTGGTTGCGGCGCTGCGCGACCGCGTGGCCTCGCAGCAGCGCCGGCTGGCCGCGCTCGAGGAGGAGCAGGCGCGCGAGATGCGCATCTCGAGCTCCGTGCCGTTCGCGCAGGCGGAGGAGTCGCGGCTGATGGCGCAGGAGATGGTGGAGCAGCGCCTGGTGGAGCAGCTCCGCGGCGAGCAGCAGCGCGCGCACATCGCCGTGGCCGCCGAGGGCGGGGAGATCGACGTCGTCGACCTCGCGACGCGCGCGTCGACCGCGTCGTGGCCGCTCGACTCGCACATCATCGTCTTCGGCGCGGGGCTCGGCCTGCTGCTGGGCACGGCCTCCGCCTACGGACGCGAGCAGCTGGACACCTCGGTGCGCCGCCGTCGCGACCTGGAAGACGTGCTCGCGGTGCCGGGGCTCGTCGTGGTGCCGCGCCTGGGCGCGACGAGCGAGCGGACCCGCGTCGCGCGCCTGGCCGACCGCGTGCGCCACGCGCCACGCCGCGTCGTCGATCGGACGCCGGCCGCGACGGCCGGAGCCACGGCGGGAGCCGCGGATGGAGGCGTGGAGGGAGGCGCGGACGCCACGCTGGCGGCGCTCGTCACGCTGACCGACCACCGGCGCACGGACGAGACGATGGCCATCCCCACGGGCCCGTGGCTGCGCGAGGCGCAGGCCCGCGACGCGCGCGGCACGGTGCGGGGCCCCAACGGCCCGCTCCCGACCGGCGCCGACGAGACGCGCACGGACGTGCGGTCCGAGACCACCGGCACGCTGCACACCGAGGCGTGGGGGCAGTCGACCGACGAGGCGTTCCGCCACCTGCGCACCGGACTGCTGTTCGCGGGCGTCGAGGGCGGGCCGCGCACGCTGGCGGTGACGAGCGCGCTCGCCGGCGAGGGCAAGACGACGGTCGCGGTGAACCTGGCGATCTCGCTCGCCGAGTCGTCGGCGCGCGTGCTGCTGATCGACGGCGACGTGCGCAGCCCGCAGATCCACAAGGAGCTCGGCGGGCCGATGACCCCCGGCTTGGTGGACGCGGTGCACGGCGACTGGCCGCTCGCCGGGATGATCCGCTCGACGGCGGTCCCGGGGCTGTCGATCCTGCCCGCGGGGCGTGCCCGCAGCGCGCGCGGCGAGCTGCTGCCCGGCGCGACGCTGCGCCGCCTGCTCGGCGAGCTGACGCAGCGCTTCGACGTCGTCATCATCGACGCGCCGCCGGTGCTGCCGAGTGCGACGGCGAGCGTCATCGGCGCGGTGTGCGACGGCGTGCTGTTCGTCGTGCGCGCCGGCCGCACCGAGCAGGCCGTCGGGCGCGATGCGCTCGACCAGCTGCGGCGCGTGGGCGCGCGCGTGGTGGGCGCGGTGCTGAACGATCCCGACCGCGCGGCGCTCGAGATGCCGCCGTCCTACTACGCGTACGCGTCGACGGCGGAGCGCCGCGCCGCCACCTGAGCGCGCCGGGCGTCCGCGCCGCGACGTGACGACGCCCCGCGCGAGAGGCTCTCGCGCGGGGCGTCGTCACGTCGCGGCGCGTCGATCAGCGGGGGTGGCGGCGGCGCTGCCAGGCGAGCGCGCCGACGATGCCCGTGGCGAGCAGCGCGAGCGACGTGGGCTCCGGGACCACCGCGACGGCGGTGATGTTGTCGACGCCCAGCTCGGAGACGATCGGCGGGCCGTTGTTGGCGAGCGTCGCGCCGGCCGGCAGGTGGAAGATGCGGATGGCCGTCGTGTTCGCGAGCAGCGTCGCCACGTCCGCGGGCGTCGCGCCGTTGATCCCGATCAGACCACCGGGGCCGAAGAGCGGGAAGACCAGCGACTGCCATCCGCTGCCGCCCGGCAGCACGATCGGGATCGCGGAGATCGCCTCGATCGTCGGCGGGCCCGGCGTCGGCGGGAGCGCCGGGTTCTCGAACAGGAGGCGCAGGGCGAGGTCGGTCTGCCCGAAGTTGCGCGCGTCGAGCCGGATCGCGCCGATCCCCGCATCGAGGTAGTTCCCGACCCACTGGCCGGCGTAGTTGATCGAGGCGAGCCGGCTGCCCGCGCCGATCCCGCCCGCGGAGGCGAGGCGCAGGTAGTTGTCGCCGGCGCCCGCGGGCCCGCCGGTCGCGACGTTGCTCGGCAGCGTCCCCGGGGGCGGCGAGCCCATGCCGAGCAGGTTGATCACCCAGTTCTGCGTCGTGCCGCTCTCGAAGTCGTCCACCTGACCGGCCGTGACCTGCGCGGCGGCGAGGGTGGGGAGCGTGGCCAGCCCAGCGATCAGCGCTGCGACGAGCGATCTCGAGCCGCGACCCATGATCTCCTCCGGCGTGAGGCCGCGCCGACGGATGCCGGGCGGCCGTCGATGAGGTGATACGGAGCTGCTAGGGGGCTGGCCCAGCGCGGCAAGGAGCGAGCCGGATCCGCTCAGCGCTGGTCGCCACGCCCGGCGCGCCGCAGCACCCGGCCGGCGCGCGCGCCGGTGGGCACGCCGCCGTCGACCGCGACCACGCCGTTGACGATCACGGTGGGGATGCCGACCGGATACTGGTGCGGCGCCTCGAACGTCGCCTGGTCGCGCACGGTCGCGCCGTCGAACACCACGACGTCGGCCATCGCGCCGGCGCGCAGCACGCCGCGGTCGCGCAGCCCGAGCCGCGCCGCGGGCAGGCCGGTCATCTTGTGCACGGCGAGCGGCAGCGGGAGCAGCCGCTGCTCGCGCACGTAGCGCCCGAGCACGCGCGGGAAGGTGCCGTACGCGCGCGGGTGCGGATGTCCGTCCCCGGGGCGCGACAGGCGGCCGTCGGAGGCGATCATCGTCTGCGGGTGCTGCATGATGCGCGCGACGTCGCCCTCGTCGAGGACGTGGTAGATCGCGTTCGCGCCGCCGCGCCGCACCGCCTCCAGCACGAGCGCGGCGCCGTTCTCCGGCGTGGGCGCGAGGCTGCGGCGATCCGCCCAGTCCTTCAGCGTCTTCCCCTCCAGCGTGCGGTCGAAGCCCACGCGCGAGAACTGCACGCGCGACAGGTCGCCGCCGCCGCGGTCGTTGAGGATGTTGAAGACGATGCCGCGCACGATCGAGTCCTTCAGCGCGGGCTGCGCGAGCCGCTGCTCGAACGCCGCGGTGCCGCCGGCCATCGCCCACGACGGCACGAGCACGCCGATGCCGGTGTGCGTCGCCGTGTACGGGTACTGGTCGATCATCACGTCGGTGCCGGCGCGGCGCGCGCTGTCGACCATCGCGAGCGTGCGCACGCTCTGCCCCCACATCGCGCGGCCGACGGCCTTGTGGTGCGTGAGCACGATCGGGATGCGCGCGCGGCGCCCGATCTCGAGCGCCTCGCCGACGCCCTCGAACAGGCCGAGGCCCTCCTTGCGCAGGTGCGACGTGTAGATGCCGCCCGAGTCGGCGGCGGTGCGCGCGAGCGCGACCACCTCGTCGGTCGTGGCGTAGGTGCCGGGGAGGTAGAGCAGCCCGGTCGACAGGCCGAACGCGCCCTCGCCCATCGCCCGCGCGACGAGCCCCTGCATGCGCGCCAGCTCGTCGGCCGTCGGCGCGCGGTCGCTCATGCCGAGCACCGCGCGGCGCACGTCGTTGTGCCCGACGAGATGGGCGACGTTGATGCCCGGGCGCGCCGCGGTCACCGAGTCGAGGTAGGGCGCGAGCGGCAGCGGCGAGCCGCCGTCCGGCCCACCGAGGACGGTGGTGACGCCCTGGCGCAGCGCGCTCTCCATGAGCGGCAGCTGCAGCAGCGGCTCGAGGTGCGCGTGCAGGTCGACGAAGCCCGGCGCGACGACGCGCCCGGTGGCGTCGATCACGCGACGCGCCCCGTCGCTCGCGAGCGGCGCGGTCGACACGGCGACGACGCGATCGCCGCGCACGGCGACGTCCGCGCGCACGCCGGGCGCACCCGTCCCGTCGAGCACCGTGCCGCCGACGATCAGGAGGTCGTAGGACTCGGACGCGCGGGGCGCGTCGAGCGGCGCGCGCTGGGCGGGCGTCGCGCCGCCGCACGCGGTGGCGAGGAGGGCGAGCGCGGTCGCGGCAGCGAGCGTGCGCGGAGCGCGGAGACGACGCGGCATGGGGCGGAGCGCGAGGAGGAGGGGACTGCCCGGCGGGACCGTCCTCTTACGCTGGGTCGCGCGCCTCCGCTGGCCCGGCCATCCAGCCGTCGCTCGCGCCGCTAGCGCCGCCCGCGCCGGCTGCGCGCGAGCAGCGCCTCGAACGCCGCGCGGGCGCGCGACTCGGCGCCCGCGTCGTCGAGCAGCTTGCGCGCGTGCTTGAACGACATCGCCACGCCCATGAACTCGAAGGCGAACTGCGCGGGATCGAGGTCGGCGCGGAAGTGCCCCTCGTCGATCGCGATGCGGGCGCTGCGCTCGATGGTGGCGCGCCAGGCGCGCTGGGCGCGCACGAGGGCGTCGCGGATCTCGCCGGGGCGGTCGTCGTACTCCTCGGAGAGCGCCATGAAGATGCAGCGGTTGCCGCCGAAGGGGGCCGCCAGCCCGTCGTCGCCGGGCATCCCCTGGATCCAGACGAGGAAGCGCTCGAACAGGCCGACGACGCGCGGCTCGCCCCGCGCGGCGGCGAGCGCCGGCACGACGACGGTGCTCGTGAACCGCTCGACCGCCTCGGCGACCACGGCGAGCTGCAGCGTCTCCTTGGAGCGGAAGTGCGCGAACAGCCCGCTCTTGGAGAGCTGGAGGTCGGTGGCGAGGGTGCCGAGGGTGACGCCCTCGAGCCCGACGTCGGCGGCCATGGCGAGGGCGCGGTCGACGATCTCGCGGCGGGTGCGGAGGCCCTTGCTCATGGCGGCAAAATAGGACGACCGGTCGGATCGATCAACACGGGCGCGCCGGGCGCCATGCGCCGCGTCGTCGTCGGCAAGCGGTTGTCGCGTAGGAGGATGAGGTGCGCCGGCCGCCGCCGGGGACGAGCGGGGTGCCCGGCCGTGCTTGCAAAATAGCACGATCGGTCGTATTTAAGTGCCACCGCGTCGGGGTCGTCCGGCGCGCGCACCTGCCACCCCGAGGTCCCTCCATGCCCGTCGACGTCGCCTGGACCACGAGCGAGCCGCCGGCGCCCGTGCCGCCCCCCGCCAGCCGCCCGACCGCCCCCCGGCCGCAGCGCCCCGCCGGCGCGCCGCCGCTCGGCGTCCGCCTCCTGCGGCTCGGCCTCGCGGCCGCCAACCGCGTGGCGCCCGGCATCGCGGAATGGCAGGCGGCCCGCCTGTTCTTCACGCCGCGCCGCCGCTCGGTGCGCGACCCGGTGGTGCCGGGCGTGCCCGCCGATCCGCGCGCCTTCGTCGCCGCCGGCTTCCCGATCGTCGGCTGGAGCTGGGGCGACGGCCCGACGGTGCTGCTGGTGCACGGCTGGAACGGCCGCGCCGCCGACATGGCGCCGCTCGCCGAGGGGCTGGTGCGGGCCGGCTTCCGGGCCGTGGCGGTGGACCTGCCCGCGCACGGACGCTCGCCCGGCCGCCGTACCTCGCTCGCCGACTGGATGCGCGTGCTCCCCGCGCTCGCCGCGCAGCTGGGCGGCGTGCACGCGACCGTCGGGCACTCGCTCGGCGGCGCCGCCGTGACGCTCGCGCTGGAGGCGGGGATGGAGACGCGTGGCGCGGTGCTCCTCGCCCCCGCGCGCGGCCCGCGGCGCTTCGTGACGCAGATGCGCCGCTCGCTCGGGCTGCCCGAGGCGCGCGCGGCCGGCATCGAGCGGCAGCTCTCGGCGTACGTCGGGCGCGACCTCGCGTTCTTCGACGCCGCGCGCGCCGCCGCGCAGCTCCCCGACGCGCCGCCCGCGCTCGTGCTGCACGATCCCGCCGACGAGGTGGTGCCCTGGACCCACGGTGCGGCGATCGCGGACGCGTGGCCGCGCAGCACGCTCGTGCCGGCGGTCGGCGACGGCCACTTCCGCATCCTCGCCTCGCCGGAGGTGGTGGCGCGGACGGTGGAGTTCGTGGAGGGGCTGAGCGCTGAGCGGTCAGCGCTCAGCGCTCAGCGTTCAGCGAACTCCCCGCGCCCTGCGGCCTTCTCTCGGGGGTCGGGATCGGAGGTACGCCCCGTCCGGATCGCAGGTCGCGAAGACCGTGAGGCGAGGGCGCCCGCGAGCGACGCGGGGCCCCGCCCGAAGGCGGAGCCCCGCTGATCGCTGAGCGCTGAGCGCTGAGCGCTGAGCGCTGATCCCTCGCTACCTCGCTCCCGCCAGCGCCGCCACCAGCACCGCCGCCCACTGCGGCCCGACGTAGCCGCGCGGCGTGTCGTCGTAGCTCTCGCTCAGCGAGTGCGCGCCGCGCCCGCGGCCGCCGCCGTCGATCGTCACCGCGGGGATGCCCATGCCGATCGGCACGTTGCTGTCCGTGCTCGACGCGCTGAGCTCCGACGTCTCGCCGAGCACGCGCGCCGCGGCCACCGCCGTGCGCACGATGGGGGCGTCGTCGCGCTGCGCGCCCGCCGGACGGATGCCGATCGTGTCGTACGTGGCGGCCAGCGCCGCGGTCGACCGCGGATAGCGCGCCTTCTCCTCCGCGACCGCCGCGTCGACCGCCGCGCGCACGCGCCGATCGAGATCCGCCAGCGCCTCCGCCGACTCCGAGCGCATGTCGATGTCCATCGACACCTCGGCCGGGATCGAGTTCACCGACTGGCCGCCGCGCAGCACGCTGACGCTGTACGTCGTGCGCGGATCGGCGGGCGTCTGCAGGTCGGCGATCTTCGCCACCGCGCGGCCGAGCGCGTGCGCGGGGTTCGGCATGCCGAAGGCGCCGAAGCTGTGCCCGCCCGGGCCCTTGAAGCTGATCTTGTACCGGTTGCTGCCGACCGCCTTGTGCGTGACGCCGAAGCCGGTGCCGTCGACCGAGATGAAGTAGTCGACCTGGCCCTTGAGCGTCTCGTCGAACAGCCGGCGCACGCCGCGCAGATTGCCCTCGCCCTCCTCGCCGACGGTGCCGACGAAGAGGATGGTGCCCGGCGTGCGCACGTTGTTCTGCTGGAACGCGCGCGCCACCGAGAGCAGCACCGCGAGCCCGCGGCAGTCGTCGCCGATGCCGGGCGCGGTGAGGCGCGCCGAGCCGTCGGGCGCCTTGTCGCGCTTCACCTTCACGTCGGTCCCCTCGGGGAACACCGTGTCGAGGTGGCCCGAGACGACGACCGTCGGGCCGTCCTGCGCGGTGCCCGGCCGCTCGCCGATGACGTTCCCCTCGGCGTCGATGCGCACGGAGCGCAGCCCGAGCTGCTCGAAGCGGCGCTTCAGCTCCTGCGCGCGCGCCTGCTCCTTGAACGGCGGCGCGGGGATCTCGCAGATGGACGCCTGCTGGTCGAGCGTCCACGCGTTGGTGACGCGCAGCGAGTCGAGCGCGCGGCGCATGGCCGGCAGCGCCGCGACCTTCGCGGGATCGGACGGCGGCGCGACGTCCTTGCGGACGGCCTGCGCGCCGAGCGGCGCGATGGCGGGCAGGGTGACGAGCAGGGCGGCGGCGAGACGGCGCATGGGGCGGGAGTGCGGGAAGCGGAACGCGGACGGCGGGCGCGCGATCGTGCAACGATACAACGCGGCGCGGCCCCGGGGCGCTGGCGGCGCGGCGCGTCGCGCGCCAAGCTTGCCGCCCCATGCGATCGCTCCCTCCCGCCCTCGTCCTCGCGGCGCTCCTCGCCGGCGCCGCCCGCGCGCAGAATCCGTCGGCGGCGCTCGCGGCGCGCGCCGTGCCCGCCGCCGACCTGCGCCACCGCTACGGCGCCGACTCGCTGCGCGAGGGGGAGCTCTGGCTCCCGTCCGGCGCCGGCCCGCATCCGGTCGCGATCGTGATCCACGGCGGGTGCTGGCTCGCGCCGTTCGCCGACCACCGCTACATGCGCCCGCTCGCGGTCGCGCTGCGCGACGCGGGCTACGCCACCTGGAACGTGCGCTACCGCCGCGCCGACGAGGCGGGGGGCGGCTGGCCGGGGACGTTCGACGACGTGGCCGCCGGGGCCGACGCCCTGCGCGCGCTGGCCCGCCGCGCGCCGCTCGACACCACCCGCGTGGTCGCCGTGGGTCACTCGGCGGGGGCGCACCTCGCGCTCTGGCTGGCGGCGCGCCCGCGCCTGCAGGCGGCCGGCCCGACGGCGGCGCCCGGGCTCGCGCCGGCCGCGCCCCTCCGCGTGGCCGGGGTGGTGGCGATCGACGGGCCGGGCGACCTGGTGGCCTCCGCGCCGGCGGTCCCGCGCATCTGCGGCGGGCCGGTGTTCGACCGGCTGATGGGCGGGACGGCCGAGGCGGAGCCCGTGCGGTGGCGGGCCGGCTCGCCCGCCGCGTGGCTGCCGCTGGGCGTCCCGCAGGCGATGGTGATCGGGGGGCTCGAGCGCCCGCTCGCCCGCTTCGGCGCGCCGGAGGGCACGCAGGCGGCCTACGCGCGCCGCGCCCGCGCCGCCGGCGACTCCGCGTGGACGGTGGCCGCCGACTCGACGCACCACTTCAACATGCTCGACCCCGCGCACGCGATGTGGAGCGCCACGCGGCAGGCGGTGCGCGACGTGTTCGCGGTGCGCCGCCAGCCGGCCGGCGGGCGCTGAGCGCCCCGACGGAGCGCTACTGCGGCTGCAGCACCATGAGCGAGCGTCCCCCGTTGAGGTAGGTCTCCGCGGGGCCCCACGTCAGCTCCACGCTGGCCGAGCGGTCGTGGCCGAGCTGCAGCGCCGTCTCGCGCCCCGCCGCGGCGACGCTCGCCGTCACGCGGTACCGCCCGGGGCCCGGCAGCAGCAGCGTGGCCGTCTCGTCGAGCGGCACGCGGTGGCTGGGGGCCGGCGACGTCAGGAGCTGCCGCGTCGTGCGGCGCAGGACGAACGGCGCCCCGCCGGCCGGCGTGATCGTGAACGAGAACACCGCGTCGCCGGGCAACCCGTCCGTGGAGGCCGCGATTTCGAGGTGCACCGGGTAGGCGAACTTGTTGAACGGGTCGCCGCCCGGGCGCGGCACCGGACGCCCGGTGGCCGCGGGCACCGCCGGTGCGGCGGGAGACGGTGCCGCAGCGCCGGCCGCGCCCGCGCGGTAGCAGACCTCGCCGGCCCGCGTGCGCTCGGCGACCTGCTCGACCAGCCGCTCGGCCGACCCGCCGTCACCCGGCGGGCTCCAGCGCAGCGTGTGCAGCAGGGCGCCGCCGGCGGAGTGCAGGCGAAGCGTCCCCGTCGCCGGCGCGTACGCGTAGCGCGCGCGGATGGCCGGGCGCGTGGTGTGGTCGATCCACACGCCGCCCGGGCGCACGTCGAAGGTGAGCATGCGCTGCGACGGATCGCCGGTGGCGACGCTGCGCATGCACTGCCACGCGCCGTGCAGGTCGGCGGGCGGACGCGGCTGCGCGATCAGCGCGGCGGGCAGCGCGCCGCCGAGCAGCAGTGCGGCGAGTCGTCGGGACGTCGCGAGCGGGAGGCGCATGCGGAACGGGAAGCGGGGCACGGATCGGCCTAGCGGCGCGGCGCGTCCGCGCGTGCCGGCACGACGGTCAGCGTCACGATGGGCGAGTTCTCGGCGAGCTGGAAGCCCGAGCGCGCGCCGCGCCGCTCGACGCGCTGCGGGAGCGAGCCCTGCGCCTCGTACGCGCCGGGCGTCAGCGGGCGCAGCGAGTCCTCGCTGAAGGCGACCCACACGTGCCGGGCGCGCCACGTCCCACGCGGCGGGATCACGGCGCGCATCGAGTCGCCCCGGATCCACGCGCACCGGTCGGGGATCGGGTGCACCGCGCGCCGGTCCGCGACGCGGCGCACGAGGAAGCGCGCCGCGCAGGGCGGCTCGAAGGCGAGGTGCAGCGTGTCGTCGCGCGGGTTGGCGACGGTGAGCGTCATGCGCACCGTGTCGCCGGGCGCGAACGCGCGCGGCGCGACGTCGAGCGACAGCACGGTCGTCGGGTACGGGCGGCACGCGCCGGCGACGAGCGTCGCCGCCAGCGCGAGGCCGACGTCACGGCGCATCGGCGCGGCCGCACGCCCACTTCCGCGGGCGCTCCGGGTCGTTCGTCGGCAGCTCCAGGCGGATGCGCGGGCTGTCCTCCAGGCGCACGGCACGCGCGCGGTCGAAGGTGCCGCCCGTGAAGACGACGGCCGACTGCGCGGCGTCCCAGCGCCAGCGGCCGCGCGACTGCATGCCCGTGTACTCGTACGTGCCGTCGGCGTGCAGCGTGAACGTGCCGCGCATCTCGAAGTCGTACGTCCCCTTGGTGATGCGCCAGTAGCTCTCGGAGCACCCCCACTTGCTCGCGCCGATCGGCGCCGTCCTCGCGGGCGGCATGGCGGCGGCCGTCGCCGCCAGCTCGGCGGCCGAGCGCCTGGGCGGGACGTAGCCGGGCTGGTAGCCGAGCAGCTTCGCGGGCGCCGCGTACGACTTCCAGGAGGCCGACTGCCCGTCGTAGTGGATCTCGTAGCGCGTCCCCTGCACGGCGATGACGTGCGCGCGGTAGCGCTTCCCGTCGTCGTCGACGATCACCGCGTCGCCGACGTGATAGCGGCCGTCCGCGGGCTTCGCGAGCGTGCGCCCGGCGATCGCCTCGGCGGTCTCGCGCGCGGCGGCGCCCCACGAGTCGTACGGCAGCTTCGGATCGCGCAGCGTCGGGGCGTCCTGCGCCCGCGCGACGGCGGGCAGGAGGGCGAGCAGGGCGAGGCCGGGGAGGAGACGGGAGCGCGACATGGGGCGTGGAGAGGGCGGGGCGGGGAGCATCTGTCGACGACGGCCGCGGGGGCGGGGTCACGGGGAGCGATCAGCGATCAGCGATCAGCGATCAGCGATCAGCGATCAGCGATCAGCGATCAGCGATCAGCGATCAGCGATCAGCGATCAGCGATCAGCGTGAACGCGACGCGGGGCCCCGCCCGAAGACGGAGCCCCGCTGATCGCCGAGCGCTGAGCGCCGATCGCTGCGCGGCACACCGCGCCGCGCCGCGCCTCACTCCATCGCGCTCTTCCGCTCGAACCGCACCTCCAGCCCGAGGTTCTTCGCCGTGAACCCGAGGATGTCCGCCTGCTCCGCGATCGATTTGTCGAGCGGCCGGTAGCCGTGCGAGCCCTGCGCCTCGATGCGGATCAGCACCGGGTTGTCGCACCCCTGCGCCGCCTGCAGCGCGCTCGCCCACTTGAACGAGTGGCTCGGGACCACGCGGTCGTCGTGGTCGGCCGTCGTCGTCAGCGTGGCCGGGTAGCACGCGCCCGGCTTGAGGTTGTGCAGCGGCGAGTACTTGCGCAGCGTCTCGAACTGCTTCGGGTCGTCGGCCGAGCCGTACTCCGGCACCCAGAAGACGCCCGCGCTGAACTTGTGGTAGCGCAGCATGTCCATCACGCCGACCGCCGGCAGCGCGACGCCGAACAGCTCCGGGCGCTGCGTCATCGCCGCGCCCACCAGCAGCCCGCCGTTCGAGCCGCCGCGGATCGCGAGCTTCTTGGGCGACGTGTACTTCTCCTGGATGAGGTACTCCGCCGCGCCGATGAAGTCGTCGAAGACGTTCTGCTTCTTCTCCAGCTTCCCGGCCTGGTGCCACGCCTCGCCGTACTCGCCGCCGCCGCGCAGGTTGGGCACCGCGTACACGCCGCCCATCTCCAGCCACGTCGCGACCGACGCCGAGAACGCGGGCACCTGGTTCACGTTGAACCCGCCGTACGCGTAGAGCATCGTCGGGTTCGTGCCGTCGAGCGCCATCCCCTTCTTGTGCGTCACGAACATGGGGATGCGCGTCCCGTCCCTGCTCGGGAAGAAGACCTGCTTCGTCTCGTACTGCGACGCGTCGAACGGCACGTTGGGCGTGAAGAACGGCTCGGTCGCGCCCGTGTTCACGTCGTAGCGGTAGATGCTCGACGGCACGAGGTACGACGTGAAGCCGAAGAACAGCTCCGGCTCGTCCTCGCGCCCCGACAGCCCCGCCAGCGTGCCGATGCCCGGCAGCGGCAGCGTGCCGGTCTGCTTCCCCGTCAGGTCGTGGATCGTGACCTGGCTCTTCACGTCCGCGAGGTACTGCGCGAACAGCTTCCCGCCCACGAGCGCCACGCCCTCGAGCGTGTGCGCCGACTCGGGGATGACCGTCTTCCAGTTCGCGCGCGCCGGCTTGGTGAGGTCGATGGCGATCAGCCGGTACTTCGGCGCGCCGAGGTTCGTGTGCACGTACGCCGTCGTGCCGACGACGCCGACCGGCGTGAACGACGCCTCGAGCGACGTGTCGATCGGCTTCAGCGCCGCCTTCACGTTCGGCGCCTTCGCGCTGCCGAGGTCCGCGACGTAGAGGTGGTTCTCCGGGTCGGTGCCGCGGTTCACGTACGCGAACAGCCAGCGCCCGTCCTCGCTCACCCCCGCGCCGACGCCCCACGTGGGCTCCTTGGCGTAGCGGAAGATCTCGACGTCGGCGCTCTGCGGCGTGCCGATCGCGTGGTAGTAGACCTTCGGGTCGCGCGACGCGTTCGAGAGCGTCTTCCCGGCCTCCTTCGGCGGCTCGGGGTAGCGCGTGTAGAAGAAGCCCTTGCCGTCCTCGGTCCAGCTGACGCCCGAGTAGCGCAGCCAGTCGACCGTGTCGTCGGTGTCCTTCCCGTCGGCGATGCGCTTCACCTTCATCGTCACCCAGTCGGCGCCGCCCTTCGACAGCCCGTAGGCGACGTAGGTGCCCGTCGGGTCGGGGCTGAAGCGCGAGAGCTGGGTCGTGCCGTCCTTCGAGATCTCGTTCGGGTCGAGGATCAGCGTCGCGCGCTCGGCGGCGCCCTTGGCCGCGCCGGTCGCGGTGTAGTACGGCGACTGGCGCTGCAGCCCCGTGTTCTTGGTGAACCAGAGGCGCCCGCCCTGGCGGTACGGCAGCGAGACGCGCGGGTAGTTCCACATCTCGGTCAGCCGCTGCTTGATGACGTCGCGGCCGGCGAGCCCGTTCAGGTAGCCGAAGGTGAGGCCGTTCTGCGCCTCGATCCAGGCCTTCGTGTCGGGGCCGTCGAGGTCCTCGAGCCAGCGATACGGGTCGGCGACCCGGGTGCCGTGGTAGTCGTCGACGTGCGCGACGGCCTTGGTCTGCGGATACTGCACGCGCGATCGGGAAGTGGGCGCAGCGTTGGGGGCGGCGGACGTCGGCGCGGCCGGCGTCTGGGCCGCCGCGGGCGACGGGGGCGCGAGCGTGACGGCGCCCAGCGTGCTCAGGGCCGCCGCGGCGAGCGCGCGGGGGAGGTGGGCCATGCGTCGGATCTCCACCGATGGGACGGAGCGCCGGGCGGGGTGGCCCGGCGGGGGAACGACGCAAGCTACGCCCGGAGCCCGCGCCGCGCCGGGGCGCCCGCCGCCCGGCCCACGTCGCCCGGCCGACGCAGGGGGGCGCCCCCTCAGGGTGTGACCACCCGCGCCCCCGCCTCGGCCACGGTCGCGTCGTTCGCCGACGCCGAGCCGCTGACGCCGACCGCGCCGACCGTGGCGCCGTTCACGGTGATCGGGATCCCGCCCTCGACGGCGAGCATGTCGGGCAGCGCGAGGATCGCGTTGCCGCCGCGCGAGATGGTCTCGCCCCACACCTTCGACGGCCGCGCGTAGCGCGCCGCCGTGCGCGCCTTCCGCTCGGCGACCTCGCACAGCACCGGCAGCGCGCCGTCCATGCGCGACATCGACATCGCGTCGCCCGCCGCGTCGACGACGACGATGCACATGTTCCAGTTGTTGCGGCGCGCCTCGGCCTCGGACGCCGCGAGCGCGCGCTGCGCGCCGGCGAGGGTGAGCGCGGGGACGCTGCGCGTCTGCGCGCCGGCGGGCGTGGCGATGGCGGTGGCGGCGAGCAGCAGCGCCGGGAGCGCGAGGCGTGGGAGCGACATGACGTGGAGTGCGGGCGGTGTGCGGTCGGTGTGCGGAAGCGTGCGGCGCAGCGCGGCGTGCGACACGCGGAGGCGAGGACCTCGCGACGATACCCGGACGTCCGGGCGGCCATCGTGGGTCACGTGCCCTATGCGTGCGCGCCGGGTTCGTCAGACATTGTCCGCGCGGCCGCGAGCAGTCCCGGCGCGCCGCCCCGACTCCTCTCCACGACGACCTTCATGCGCGCGCTTCGCTCCCTTCTTCAGCTCACGCTCGTCGGCGTGCTCGCGGCGCCCGCCGCGCACGCGCAGACCGACGCGATCACGGCCGGCTTCGCGGGCAACCAGACCTTCGCCGGCACCCTGTCGCAGGAGTTCACGGTCTACGGAGGCCCGATCCGCATCACGCGCCTCGGCGCGTTCGACGGCGACGGCAACGGGTTCCTGAACGCCATCACCGTGCGCCTGTACGACGTGCAGTCGGAGCAGGCCGTGTCCGGCGCGTCGTACACGTTCTCCGGCAGCGTCGGCACGCGCGTCGGCTCGTTCGCCTTCGTCGACCTCGCGACGCCGATCGAGCTCCCGGTGGGCTTCGTCGGGCGCATCGCCGCCGTCGGCTACGGCTCGACGACGGAGCAGTACTACAACGCGTTCTACAACGGCGGCGCCTCCGGGGCGCGCGTGACCACGAACGGCGGCGACCGCATCGCGTTCGGCAGCGTCTACTACCAGAACGGCGACACGTTCCCCGACACCCCGTCGGGCGACGGCGGCGCGGGCTGGTACGGCGCGGCGAGCTTCACCTTCGAGCCGGCCATCGCGACCACCACGGCGCCCGAGCCGGGCACGTGGGCGCTGCTCGGCACGGGGCTGCTCGCGCTCGGCGCGGTCGCGGCGCGTCGGCGCGCGTCGGCCTAGCGCCTAGGTCATACTACTCATGCGGCACCGCGTGGACGATGCGAGACTACTCCCACGCGGCGGACGTCATCCGGCGCACGGCAGCAACATAGATGGCATATCACATCGTCGTCCCATGCGTCCCACGGTCTTCGCTCCCTCGACCCGCCGCGCGCACGCGCGCCTGACCACCGCGATCGCCCTCGCCTGCCCGGCGGGCGCGACCCCGCGCGAGTCGGTGCAGCGCAGCAGCGTGCCGGACGCGGTGAGCGCCGGCGGGACCACCTCCGAGTACCGGATCGTCCATCTCGCGACCGCCCACGGGCCGGCGCGCGCGCGGCGACACCGGCGCAGCACATACAGCACTCTCGCACCGCGCAGCTGATCGCACGGTCGGGATACCGTCGTTCGAGTCGCGCGACCTCGGGGGGAGGGGACGCGGCAAAGGGCGGCGGGACACGCGGGCGGGTCCGGACCTCGGTCCGGCCCGCCCGTCGTGCGTCCGGGCACCCGGGTCGCGCGGGCGGCGGCCGGCGTCGACGCCGGCCGGCGGATCACGCCTCCGCGAGGCGCGCCGCGACGTCGGTGCGCTTGGCCACGCGCAGCTTCCGCCGCACGCGCTCCACGTGGGTGCGGGCGGTGTGCGGGCTGATGCCCAGCTGCGCGGCGATCTCCGCGTCGCTGCGCCGCTCGGCCAGCAGCCGTGCGACCGCGACCTCGCTGGCGGTGAGCCCGAAGCGCGCGCGCAGCGCCGCGTCGCTCGCGACCACCGCGTCGCGCGCCACCGTGTCGACGTCGAGCATCACCGCGAGCCGGCCGAGCGACGCGTGCGGCGCCAGCGTGCCGCGCACCAGGTAGCGCGCGCGGCGCGTGTCCACGGTGCGCGAGGCGGCCTGCGGCGCGCCGGGCGCGCAGGCGCCGCGCGCGGTCGCCGCGCTCGCGACCTCGCGCGCGGCCGCCGTCAGCGCCGCCTCCAGCCGCGCGCGCTCCGGCTCCTCGGCCAGCAGCGCCGCCAGCGCCGCGGTGCGGTGCACGGCGCGTCCGCTCGCGTCGCTCAGCTGCACCGCGTGGTCGAGCGCGTCCATCGCCCGGTGCAGCGCGGCCGCGTCGTCGCCCATGCGGTCGAGCGCGCGCGTCCCCGCCTGGAAGGCCGGCTCCAGCAGCTGCAGCAGCGTCAGCACGCGGTCGCGCGCCGCCCCGTCCTGCACCGCGTCGAAGTTGAGGAAGACGCGGTGGCGCGGCGTCGTGCCGTCGTACGTGTTGAGCCAGAACGCGTCGGCGAGCCGGCGCGGGCGCAGCCACTCCTCCAGGAAGGCGGAGCCGCGCATCTCGTCGGGCGAGGTCAGCGACCACCGGTGGCCGACCGCCTGCCGCCGCTCCGCCTGCCGCGCCGACGCGAGGTCGAGCCGCGCGTAGTGCCGCACGTACAGCACCTGGTCGTCGAGCGGCAGCGGCGTGTGCGTGTACGGCCCGTCGGGCGTCACGCGCAGCAGCCCCACCATGCCGTCGGGGATGAGCGCCGCGAGCGAGGTGCAGAGCGCGTCGCCCCACGCCCGCGCGTCCCCGAACTCGTGGGGGGCGAGCATGGTGCCGAGCACCGCCTGCAGGCGGGTGAGGTCGCGGTCGGAGAGGGGGGCGGACATCGGGGGGAGGGGCTGCGGCCGTGGCTGCCTCGCACGGTGCGACCGCGCGGCCCGCGACGCCAGGGGGGCGGCTCCTGTTCGAGCTCCGTCACGGCGTTGTCGGCGAGATGTGGCGCCCCGACGGGCCATCCCACCGGCGGGTGGGACGAGCCGCGCGCTTCCGCGTGCGCGGCGTCCGGGCGGGCGTGCACGGCGCGTGGGACGGGCGCGCGCTCGCCCTCCGGTCACCCGGCCGTGCCTGGTGACTGCGGCGCCGCGCCTCCGAGTCCACCCGGACAGGAGGACCCCGCGCCGCCCGATGCGTCCGGCGTCGACGCATGCCCGTGCGCCCGAAGTCCCCGACCCGGAGGAGCCGCCCGTCCGCACGACGGGCCCGCGACGCCCCACGCGATCCGCACGCGTCCAGCTCTCGAAGGTGGGCCCCATCATGAGACGATCCCTCTGCCACGGACTCGTCGCCGCGGCGCTCGCGCTCGCGTCCCCCGCAGCGTCCCCGCTCGCGGCGCAGCAGGCGGCGACGATCACCGGCCGGGTGCTCGCGGAGGGCGACCGCCCGGTCGCCGCCGCCAGCGTGTTCATCCCGACGATGAACCTCGGCACGACCACGAGCGCGAACGGCACCTACACGTTCACCGTGCCGGCCTCGCGCGTCACCGGCCAGACCGTCGCCCTGACCGCGCGCCTCGTCGGCTACCGCGCGCAGACCGTGCAGGTCACGCTGCGCCCCGGCACCATCACGCAGGACTTCACGCTCGTCTCCGCGCCCGCGACGCTGAGCGCGGTCGTCGTCACCGGCGCCGGCACCGTGTCGACGCGCGAGCGCCTGGGCAACGTCATCAACTCGGTCGACAGCAGCGTCCTGCAGCGCGCGACGCAGCCGCAGAACGTCGTGTCGGCGCTCAGCGGCACCGCGCCCAACGTCGTCGTCCGCACCTCGTCGGGCGAGCCGGGCGCGTCGGCGTCGATCCAGATCCGCGGCGCGACGTCGGTGACCGGCACGAACCAGCCGCTGTTCGTGGTCGACGGGCAGCCGATCGACAACACGACCATCTCGACCGCGCAGGGGCCGTCGGACTTCGCGGGCACCGGGAGCACGGTGTCGCAGAACCGCGCCGCCGACATCAATCCCAACGACATCGAGTCGGTCGAGATCCTGAAGGGCGCGGCCGCCTCCGCCATCTACGGCGCGCGCGCCGCCAACGGCGTCGTGCTCATCACCACGAAGCGCGGGCGTCCGGGGCAGACGCGCTACACGCTGCAGTCGACCAACACGTTCGACCGCGTGTCGCAGACGATCCCGCTGCAGCGCCGCTTCGGGCTGGGCTCGGGCGGCACCCCCGGGGGCTGCTCGGATCCCGACTGCTCCGCGGGCATCCTCAGCTGGGGCCCGGCGCTCACCGGCACGCCGACCTTCGACCACGCCGACGAGATCTTCAAGACGGGCAGGACGCTCGACAACAACCTGTCGATCTCCGGCGGCAGCGAGCGCACGACCTTCTTCCTCTCGGGCGGGCTGACGGCGCAGGACGGCGTCATCATCGGACCGAACAACCGCTACAACCGCACGAGCGTGCGCCTCAAGGCGACGCACGCGCTGTCGTCGCGCGTGAACGTCGGCGGGAACCTCAGCTACATCGACACGCGCGGCCGCTTCGTGCAGAAGGGCTCCAACACCTCGGGGCTGCTGCTCGGCGCGCTGCGCACGCCGCCCGACTTCAACAACCAGCCGTACCTCGATCCCGTCTCCGGGATGCACCGGTCGTATCGCTTCCCCAATCCGTCGACCGTCAGCGCGACCGAGTCGCGCGGCTACGACAACCCGATCTTCGCGGCGTACAACCCCGGCAACCAGAGCGAGCTGGGTCGGTTTCTCGGCAACGTGAGCCTCGAGTGGACGCCGCTGCCGTGGCTGCGCATCCAGGAGCAGCTCGGCTCCGACTACTACGCCGACCAGCGGCTGGAGGCGCTGCCGCTCACGTCCTCCGCCAACCCGGTGGGGCAGGTGACGCGGCTCGATCTCAACAGCCTGATGATCGACAACAACCTCCTGATCACCGCGAACCGGGAGTTCTCGCCCAACTTCACGGGGCGCCTGTCGCTCGGCCAGAATCTCAACTCGCGGCGCTATCGCCAGATCTGGGCGCAGGGACAGAACCTGATCGCCGCGCAGCCGTTCGTCATGCAGAACACGGTCAATCCGGCCGTGCCGCAGGAGTACCGCACGCTCGTGCACATCGAGGGCTACTTCGGGCAGGCCGAGGTGGACCTGTGGAACCAGCTCTTCCTGACGGCGGGGCTGCGCAACGACGGCTTCTCGACCTTCGGGTCGGGCGAGCGGCGCGCGAACTACCCCAAGGCGAGCCTCGCCTGGACGTTCACCAACGCGCTCGGCAACACGGAGCAGCGCGGGCTCCTGAGCCTGGGCAAGCTGCGCGCGGCGTACGGCGAGACGGGCCGCGAGCCGCCGGTGTACGGCACCATCACCGCCTACTCGACGACGTCGGTGTTCGGCAGCGGCTTCGGCGACTATCTCAGCAGCATCCAGGGCGGTCAGGGCGGCGTGGTCACCTCGCTCCGCGGCGGCAACCCGGACCTCAAGCCGGAGCGCAACCGCGAGGTGGAGCTGGGCGCCGACTTCGGGTTCTTCGACCAGCGCGCGGACCTCGGCATCACGTACTTCGACAAGCGCTCGACGGACGTCATCCTGTTCGTCCCGGTGAACGCCTCGCAGACGGGCTTCCTGCAGCGGCTCGCCAACGGCGCCTCCATCCGCAACCGCGGCGTCGAGGTCACGTTCAACGCGCGGCCCTACACCACCGCGCGGACGTCGTGGGAGTTCGGCGCCAACTTCGGCCGGCTGCGCGGCCGGGTGAACAGCCTGCTCGGCGCGGAGTTCGTCTCGTACACGAACGAGGGGTTCAACGGCTCGATCGGCACCTCGTCGGTCGGCTTCGCGCCGGGCGTGATCCGCGGCGCCGACTTCGCGCGCTGCGGGCGCGGGCTGGTGATCGACGGCGTGGACATCGACGCCGCGTGCGGCCCCAACGCCAAGAAGGACGCGCTCTTCATCGCCGAGAACGGGCAGCCGATCTACGATCCGACGGACCGCGTCATCGCCGATCCGAACCCGCGCTGGAACATGGGCATCAACTCCTCGCTGCGCGTGCTCGGCGGCCTGCGCTTCTCGGGGCTGCTCGACGTCCGCCGCGGCGGCCAGGTGTGGAACGGCACGCGCGGCGCGCTCTATCGCTTCGGCACGCACCGCGACACCGAGATCCGCGAGGGCACCGCGGTCTTCGGGCAGAACTTCTACACGAAGGAGTATCCCGACGTCGCCGGCCCGGGCGTTGGCAAGCCGGTCGCCAGCACGCCCGCCGAGTGGCAGACGTGGTTCACCACGAAGGGCGGCAACGCCAGCCTGGCGCAGGCGCAGTTCGTGGAGGACGGCAGCTTCGTGAAGCTGCGCGAGGTGTCGGTGGCGTACACGCTCGGCCAGCAGTGGCTGCGCTCGCGCCTGGGCTTCTCGACCATCGACCTGCGGCTGGCGGGTCGCAACCTGGTGACGTGGACCGACTACCGCGGCCTCGACCCCGAGTCGAACCTCGGCGGCGCGGAGTACCTGACGCAGGGCGTCGACTACTTCAACAACCCGCAGACGCGGTCGTTCGTCCTGTCCGCCACCTTCAACCGCTGACCGGGAGGCTCGCGTGCTCAGACAGCTTCGACGCGCCGCCTCGGTGGCGGTGCTCGCCCTCGCGGGCGCGGCGGCGTGCAACGACTTCCTGACCGGCGGGGACCTCGACCGCGATCCGAACCGGCCGCTCACCGCCACGCCGGCGCAGCTGTTCGTCGGCGTGCAGAGCAACCTGTGGGCGCTGCAGGCCAGCGATCCGTCCCGCATCGCAGGGCTGTGGACGCAGCAGTTCGAGGGCGGCAACATCCAGTACATCGACATCTACAACTACGGCCGCGACGAGAGCACGACGAACGGCTTCTACCAGTCGCTGTACCTCGGCGGCGGCCTCGCCGACATCCGGGAGATGCAGCGGCTCTCGCGCGAGGTCGGGGACTCGCTGTTCGTCGGTATCGCGCAGATCCAGGAGGCGATGCTCATCGGCACGGGCGCCAGCATCTTCGGCGACATCGTGTACACGCAGGCGCTCGGCGATCCCAATCCCGCGCTCGACAACCAGCTCGCCGTGTACGACTCCGCGCTGTCGCTGCTGGCGAAGGGGATCGCCAACGTGTCGTCGACGAACCCGCGCAACGTCGGGCCGGGGGCGGCCGACCTGGTCTACGGCGGCGACGGCGAGAGCTGGGCGCGCCTCGCGCACACGCTCCGCGCGCGCTACTACCTGCACCTCGCCGAGGTGCGCGGGAACGGCGCGTACCAGAGCGCCCTCGCCGAGGCGCGGCAGGGGATCGTCGACGCCGCCGACAACTACACGGCGACGTTCAGCGGCGCGCCGCTCCAGCAGAACTTCTGGTACCAGTTCGCGGTCGTGAACCGGCCGGGCTACCTCGTGCCGGGCGAGACGTTCGTGAACCTGCTGGAGGCGCGCGACGATCCGCGGCTGGAGCGCTACTTCAACGAGGACCTCAGCGACCTGAACGAGGACCTGCTGCAGCCCGACGCGCCGCAGCCGCTCGTGACGGCCAACGAGAACCTGCTGATCTGGGCGGAGGCGGCGTACCGCACGGGCAACGAGGCGGAGGCGCGCACGCAGCTCGACCGCGCGCGCGCGCTCGCCGGGCTCGGGCCGGTCGCGGCGGGAACGTCGGGGCAGGCGCTGCTGCGCGAGATCCTCACCGAGAAGCACATCGCGCTGTTCCAGAGCCTCGAGGTCTGGAACGACTACAAGCGCACCTGCTTCCCGAACCTCACGCCGGCGGTGGCGGGGCAGCGCATCCCGGCCCGCCTGCTCTACGACGCCGGCGAGCGGCAGACCAACACGAGCATCCCCGACGCGGCGGCGCAGCCGTTCCGCAACCGGAACGACCCCGCGAACACGACGTCGGACGGGACGGGGGAAGCGTGCCGCGCGCAGTGACGACGGGCGGCGCCGGGTGCGGCGGGCGGGTAGGCGCCGCCCGCCGCACCCGGCGCGCGCGCGCCGCGCTGGCGACGCTGCTGCTCGCGACGACGCCGGCCGCGGGCTGCCGCAGCTACGCGCCCCTGCGCGCGGACGGGCTCCGTCCCGACGCGCACGCGGGGCGCGTGGTGCGCGTGCGCCTCACGCCGGAGGGGGGCGGCGCGCTCGCGTCGACCATCGGGCCGCGCGGCACGGCGCTCGAGGGAACGCTGGTCGCGGCCGACGACTCGTCGGTGACGATGGACGTGCGCGCGGTCACGCGCGCCGACGGCGACGACGAGCGGTGGCCGGGCGAGCGCGTGCGCGTGGAGCGGCGCGCGGTGGCCGGCGTGGAGACGGTGCGCACGTCGGTGCGGCGCACCGCGCTGCTGGTCGGCGGCGCGGTCGCCGCGCTGGTGCTGCTGCGCGGCGCGTTCGGCGGCGGTGAGGGGGTGGGGCGGCTGCCGGGCGGCGGGAGCCCGTCGGGCGGGCAGTGAGGGAGGGCAGCGATCAGCGTTCAGCGCTCAGCGTTCAGCGGGTCCGGTGCGAGGGAGGGCTCCCCGCCGCTGGACCCGCTGAACGCTGAACGCTGAGCGCTGAACGCCCTGCTCTCACCGCACCGCGATGCTCGACTGCCCGATGCGCGACGCGACGGTGAGCACGACGTCCTGCCCCTGCTGCAGCGTGAACCGCTCGCTGACGTAGGTCTCGCGCGCGCCGATCGGGTGCGCGAGCAGCACGAGCGACTGCGAGCCGGCCGCCAGCTCGGCGGAGAAGCGGAGCGTGCGCGTCGTGGCGCTCGACACGCTCCCGAGCCGGATGCGCCGGCCGCCCGCGCTCTGCAGCGTGACGACGACGTCGGACGAGTTCTGGTTCTCGACGACGACGTGCACGTCGGGCGCGGGGGCCGCCGTCGGCGCGGGCGTGTCCTGCGCACCGTCGACGCGCGCGGGGCGGGCGCAGCCGAGCGCGGTCACCGCGAGGGCGGCGAGGCACCACCGGCGGCACGGGCCGCGGCGAGGGCGAGGAGGACGGCGCATCTCGGTCGAGCGTACGGGCGCCCGCGGAGCGCGTCAAGCGGACTCGCCGGCGCCGCGTCAGCCCTCGTCGAGGCGCGCGGCGATCTCGGTGCGCCGCGAGACGCCGAGCTTGAGGCGCACCCGCCCGGCGTGCGTGCGCGCGGTGTGCGGGCTGATGCCGAGCGTGCGCGCGATCTCCGCGTCGGTGCGGCGCTCGGCGAGCAGCCGCGCCACCGCGCACTCCTGCGCGGTGAGCCCGAAGCGCGCGCGCAGCCGGCGGTCATCCGCGGCGTCGGCGGGCATGCGGTCGACCGCCACCCACACCAGCGGCTCGCCGCCGAGCGCGCCCTCGGCGGTGAAGCAGGCCCGCGCGCGCAGCCGCTGACCGCCGGCGCGCAGCTCCCGCACGGCGGCGGTGGGCGCGTCGCCGGCGCGCAGCGGCCCGCGCGCGCCGAGCAGGGCGCCGACGCCCGCCGCCAGGGCGCGCAGCTCCGCCTGCAGCGCGTCCTCGGCGGCGCGGCCGCCCTGCGCGCGCACCTCGGCCAGGAGCGCGCCGCAGGCGGGGTTCTGGTGCACCACCGTCCCGCGCCGGTCGCAGACGAGCGTCGGCTCGCCCAGGAGGTCGAGCACCCCCGCCAGCGCCCCCGGCGTCGCGGCCCGGCGGTCGAACGTCTCCATCCCCGCCGCGAAGGCGGGCGCGAACACCCGGAGCACCGCGTCGGCGCGCGTCCGCGTCTCCTCGTTCGGCCAGTGCGTGAAGCTGAGCATCAGCCGGTGCGAGACGCCGTCCGGCCGGAACGCGCTCACCCCGAAGTTGCAGGGGACGCGGTAGGCCAGGGAGAACTCGTGATAGAACTCGCTGCGCGCGAGCTCGTCGCGGGTGCAGACGTCCATCTCGTGCGCCACGGTCAGGCGCCGGGAGAGCATGCGCGCCTGCACCAGGTCGAGCGGCGCGAAGTGCGACACGTACACCCGGTCGACGTCGTCCGGCACCTCCGTGTAGAGCGACCGGTGCACGACCCCCGGGCTCATGGTCACGACGGAGCCGAGCGCGCCGTCACCGACGAGCGCGGACGTGGCCTCGCAGAGCGCGGCGCACCACGCCCGCGCCGACCCGTGGTCGTCGGGGGCGAGGGCGACGCGCAGGGCGCGCTCCAGCTGGCCGAGGTCGGTGGTGGAGAGGGGAAGGGTCATGCGGGCTCGAGCGGACGTTCCACGATACATGTGAATCGGGCCGTCCGCACCGGTCGGGGGCGTAGAAATACGCAGAAACGGCGTACGGAGCCCTCCACGGGGCGTCGTAAGGTGGGCGCACACCCGCCGTGGGCGGCGGCCGGCCCCCGCTGGCGCCCCCTCGGCGCGCGATCCTCACCGACTCACCGCACCCTGCCCGTGTCCACCCGATTCCGTTCCGCCGCCCCCGCGGCGTTCCCCGTCGCCCGTCGCGTCGTGCTCACCCTCGCGGCCGCGCTCGCGGTCGTCGCGGCCCTGCTCGTCCCCGCCGCGCCCGCGGGCGCGCAGCAGCACAGCAGCTACGTGCGCGCCCGGAGCACGCTCGTGGGCATCGCCCAGCCGTGCATCTCCGCCACGCAGACCGGCCGCGGCCAGGCGCTCGAGGCGGACTGCCAGACGCAGTCGACGACGCCCAACTGGTGCATCGGCGAGCACCCCAACTCCAACGTCAACTGCGCGACGTACGGCCCGCTCGAACAGCTCTGGAAGGAGGCGCCGGTCAGCCTCGACACCGTCCGCGCCTACGTCAGCGCGAGCAACGCGGACGGCCGGCTGCGCGCCGAGACGGGGCTCATCGTCGAGACGCGCTCGCGGGCGTCCAGCGCCCCCGGCTTCAACGACGGCTACACCGCCGACGCGTACGCCCAGTGGAACGACGTGCTCGATCTCGGGGTCGCGCCGGTCGGCGGATGGGCGCCGGGCACGAAGGTCCAGTTCAGCTTCTGGGTGCACGGCCTCATGGGCGTCGTCGGCAACCGGATCCTCACGCCGGCGAGCGTCGAGCACGACGTGCGCTCGCGCCTGCGCTGGAACTTCGACATCGGCGTCAACGACGGAAGCTCCCACGACGCGACGGGCACGATCGAGCTCCGGACCGACGGCACCGCCGGCAAGCGGGTGCAGGAGCGCTCGATCGACTCGCTGATCGTCATGGAGCGCGAGATCGGGCAGTTCGAGCGCTACCTCGGCTTCCAGTACTCGCTGCAGACCGATCTCAGCGTGCCGCCGGGCGGCGGCTACGACGCCATGCAGCAGGTCCTCTCGGCGCGCTCGTGGGGCTTCTTCGGCAACACCGCGGGGCTCACCGGCGTCCGCATCCTGGACGCGAACGACGAGGACATCACCGCGGCGACGCCGTACGCGTTCGTGAACGGCACGCAGTTCGTGACGCCCACGTCGACGGTGCCCGAGCCGGGCACGTGGGCGCTGCTCGGCACGGGGCTGCTCGGGCTGGCCGGCGTGGCCCGCCGGCGCACGGCGCGCGAGGCCCGGCGGTGACCACCGCCGTCCTGCCGCACCCGGTGCGCGCGTCCGCATCGCGCGCGCCGGCGGGCGTGCGGGTCCTGGGCGCGGTGGCGCTGCTCGGCAGCCCGATGATGCTGGTGCAGTACCTGTGGTGGCTCGCCGCCGGCGCCGCGGCGCCGGGGCCGCGCACCCCGATCGCGCTCGCGGGCTTCCTGCTCTACGTCACGGGCTTCGCGGCGGCGGCGCTGGGCCTCCGCCGGCTGCGCGCGACGGGACGCGGGAGGGGCGCGGCCGTCGTCACGGCGCTCCAGCTGGGCGGGCTCGCGCTCGCCGCCGGCCAGACGCTGCAGGACATCGCCGGCGTCCGCCCGTTCGGCGACGCGTTCTATCTGGCGACCGACATCGCCTGGCCGGCGAGCCACGTCTTCATGCTCGTCGTCGGCGTCGCGGTGCTGCGCGCGGGCGTGTGGCGCGGCTGGCGGCGCTGGACGCCGCTCGCCTGCGGGTTCGTCATCCCGCTGATGGCGATCGCCACGGCGATCGGCGGGCGGGCGGCGATGGGCGCGGCGTTCGCGCCCGCGACGGCGCTCGCCTTCGGCGCGCTCGCCGTCGCGCTCCTGACCGCCCCCGCCTCGCACGACGTGCGCTGAGTGCAGATCGCGCCGCATCGCGCGCGTCGCATCGCGCGCGTCGCATCGCACGTCGCGCGCGGTCGCTCACGAGGCGCGCCGCACCCGGACCGGGTGCGGCGCGCCTCGTCGTGCGCGTACGCGCACCGCGTGCACGGAGCCTGCGTCCGGAGCGCGCGCGAAAAGATACGTAGGAACTACGTACGGCAGGCCCGAAACGCGGTCGTAGGGTGAGGCGCTCGACGATTCCCCCCTGATACTCGTCTCCGAGGTCCTCTCGTGCGCTTTCCCGACCGTCTTCTCGATCGCGTGCGCGATCGCTCGCGCGGCGCCCTGCTGGCTGCCGCGCTGACCCTCGCCGCCGCGGCGCCCCTCTCCGCGGCGCGCGCGCAGCTCCCGCTCACCACCGGCAGCTGGCAGCCGTTCGCCTGGTACGACGGCGCCGGTCCCGTCGGCGATCCGTTCGGCGGCTACACCTTCACGATCACCGGCCCCGGCACGCTGCGCGTGGTCGACACGGACGTCATCGGCGACGTCTTCCAGCTCTTCCTCAATGGCACGCTGCGCCTCACCACGAGCGCGCCGCCGTCCGACTACGTCGGCATGGGCCTCGGCACGTACGACGGCGACATCGAGTGGACGTACCGCGACTACTGGAGCTTCGGCGAGCTGGCGCTCGATCCGGGCACGTACCAGCTCGACCTCGTGGTGCAGGAGACCGCGCCGGGGTGGGACTACGGGCAGGCCTGGATCCGCCTCGACGCCGAGGAGGCGCCGCCGACGTCCACCGTGCCCGAGCCGGCGAGCGTGACGCTGCTCGCCACCGGGCTGCTCGCCGCGGCGCTCGTCGGCCGCCGTCGCACGCGCGCCGCGCAGCGCGCGGCGCAGGAGGCGTGAGTCCGATGTCGCGCCGACTCCCTTCCTCCACGCGCGCGCTCGCCGCGCTGCTGCCACTGGGCACGCTGCTCGCCGCGTGCGGCGACGCGTCGCTCACCGGCACCCGCGCCGACGCGCGCGCGCCGCGCGAGCCCTCCACGCTGCGCCCGCTGGCCGCGATGGCCGCCGCCGAGGCGCCGACCTTCGCCTTCCTGCCGCCGCTCGCGCCGGCACGCGCGTTCGCCGGCCGCTTCGACGCCGCGAAGTCGCCGCTCGTCGAGCTGTGCGTGGTCGAGACCCTCGCCGCCGAGGCGTGCGCGGAGGCGCCGCTCGCGCGCTATCCGCTGAACGCCGCCGGCGAGGGGCCCGCGGCCGGCACCGCGCGCCTGACCGTCGACGCGGCCGCGCAGCAGTACAAGGTGGACTGGCCGGTGCCCGGCGGGCTCGCGGGCGGCACGCCGCTCCCCGTGGGGACGATCGTGCGCGTGCGCGTGCTGCTCGGCGCCACGCTCGTCGGCCAGGCGCACGCCAAGCTCCCCGCGCCCGGCGAGACGCCGACCGCCATCACCGCCGCGGGGATGACGCCCATCGGCAACGGCAGCCGCCTCCCCGTGCGCTTCCGCCTGGAGACGCCCGCCGAGTACGACGCGGGCACGCTGCCGGCCCTGCCCGGCGCGGCCACCGATCCCGCCGCCACCGCGACGCCGCGCCTCGTGTACGCGCCGCGCGCCGCCGACTACGCGGTGCCCAACGCCGCGATGCCGGGGCTCGGCGTGTCGCACACGACGGCGCTCGTGGCGCTCGCGCGCGGCGCGACGGTCGGCGCGGTGAACGCGCTGCTCGCCCAGACCGGCGCGACCGTCGTCGGCGCGATGCCGGGCCGCGCCGGCACGCGCGGCGCCGTGCTCGCGCTGCGCTTCACGACCACCACGCACGCCGAGCTGGCGGCGAAGCTGGCCACCTGGCGCGCGGCGACCGCGGTCGCGCAGCACGTCGCCCCCGACGCGCTGGTGGAGGGCGCGATGGTGCCGCACGTCGATCCCGCGGCGGTGCCCGCGTGGCACTGGGGCGTCGCGCCGGGCGGCTACAACTGGAACCTGGAGCTCGTGCGCGCGCCGCAGCTGTGGAACCTCAACGCGGCGATCGCCAAGCGGTACGCGCAGCCCAACGGGATGCAGGGCCGCCCGATCACGGCGGTGCTGGAGGCGGGCTTCGAGTGGCACCCCGCGCTCCCCGCGCTCACGCCCTCGGGCAGCGGCGCCGGCGCGCAGCACGGCACCATGGTCGCGGGCATCGTCGGCGCGGCGTGGAACAGCGGGCGCAGCAACCCGGGGCTCAACCCCTACACCGCGCTGCACGGCGTGCCCATGACGATGACGGGCGCGGGGCTGGAGCGCCGCGTGAGCGTCGGCCGCGCGCTGATCTTCGGCCTCGACTCGCTGCTCCGCTCGACCGCGGGCGTGAACACGCGCGTCGTCAACTCGAGCCTCGGCTACAACTGGGGGCGGCTCGGGCTCGACCCGCGCACCAACACGACGGTGCAGGAGCTCGTGCACGACCAGGGGCAGATCGCCTACAACACGCTCGCCATCCTCGCCGAGGAGCGCGGCGGCCGGCTGCCGGTGATCGTGAGCGCCGCGGGCAACGACTCGTATCCCGGCGTCGACGTGCCGGCGCGCTACGCGAGCCCGCTCAACCGCATCGCCGACGTGGTGCGCGCGATCGTCGTCGTCGAGGCGGTGAAGCTCGACGCGGCGGCGCCGGGCGGCGCGACGCGCGCGGCGTTCTCCAACACCGGCGGCATGCTCTCCGCCCCGGGGCAGGACGTCACGTCGACGGGCGCGGAGTTCGACATGCGCGGCAGCGGCACCTCGCTCGCCGCACCGCACGTCGCGGCGGTGGCGTCGTATCTGTACGCGCTGCTGCCCGACCTCGCCATGGCGTCGCTCACCACCAACCCGGCCGCCGACCTGATGGTGCTCGGCAGCGTGAGCGTCGGCGGTGGCGCCGCGCCGCGCGTCGACGCGTTCGGCGCCGCGATGGCGGCCGACCGCGGCGGCCAGACGCGCGTGCTGCGCATGCTGACCGACGTCGACGACGGCACGAGCGACGGCAACACGCGCGTGCGCCTCGGCCAGCCGGTCCTCGACGAGGACGCGGACGGCGACGGCGGCGCCGGCGACGGCGCGATCGACATGGCCGACTTCCGCCGCTGGCGCGACTGGCTGCTGGAGACGGAGCGCTACGGCATGCTGCGCCTGGACGGCGCGGCGACGCACCCCAAGCGCGACGTCAACGGCAACGGGACCGCGGACGCCGCGGGCGACGGCGAGAACGTCTTCCCGCGGGGCGACTTCAACGGCGACGGCCGGCTCTCGCGCTCCGCGAAGGCGGTGGTGGGCGGCGCGTTCGGCACGACGCCGGTGACCGACCTCGAGGTGCTGCAGCGGCTGTTCGCCGACGAGGAGGTGAACAAGCACGAGCTGCCGACGCTCCTCGAGACGGGCGACGTGACGGTCGACGCGAGCGCCTGCTTCACCTATCCCGGCGCGCGCGTCGTGCGCACCGACGTGATCGACCGCGAGACGGGGCTGCTGCTCGAGCGCCGCACGCACGACCTCGGACGGACGGAGCGCACGATCACGGTGCGCGTGAAGAAGGACGAGCCGTTCGGCACGCCGTTCACCGTGCGCACCGAGGTGTACGACATCCAGGACCGAATGGTGGCCGTCGACACGCGGCACCTGTCGCTGGGGCTCGGCGAGGACCGGCAGTTCGCGGCGCGGTGCATCGGCGTGCAGATCGTCCCGCGCGAGCTGACGGTGAAGGCCGGCGACGCGGCCGACCTGGAGGCGATCGTGCGCGGCCTCGGCCCGAACGACGACAAGGTGGTCGGCTGGACGGCGGCGAAGGGGCAGGTGACGCGCAGCACGGTCACGACCGGCGAGCACGCGACCTACCTCGCGCCCAACGAGATCACCACCGACACGGTGTGGGCGCGCTCGCAGCAGAACCCGGACGCCAAGGCGATGGCGATCGTCCACGTCGAGGGGCGGATGCCGGTGGCGATCACGGGCCACAACTACCAGATCGGCGCCTCGGCGCGCGACGTCCTCGTGAGCTACAACCGTCCCCAGGCGATCTTCGATGTCTACCGGTCGGCGGACATGGAGCCGGGGATGCGCGTCTACGCCAAGACGGCGAGCGCCAGCGGGAGCTGGGAGGGCCTCATGAGCTCGGGCAGCGCGTCGCACGACCTCGGCTACGTGGGCTTCCCCGAGGCGGTCGAGCGCATCCGCGCGTCGGCGACCGGCGGCGCTTCGGCCTCGGCGCCGCCCGACGCGCCCCTGAGCGCGCCCGAGATCCGCGGCGGTGGGGGCGGGGGGCACAACGTGTTCTTCCAGGTGGGGCAGACCGTCGCGTACGAGCTGATCGGCGCCTGCTTCTCGTCGGGGCTCGGCTACGAGAGCGCGCACGTGCGCCTGTTCGACCGGAGCACCGGCGTGGAGCTGGCGAGGTTCGTCCCGGGCTCCGGCACGCAGGCCCAGGGCACGATGCGCCCGGGGAGCTACGTGGTGCAGCTGTCGGTCAGCGCCAACGCCGCCTCGGCGCGCGGCTCGATCGGCACCACCGCGTCGTGCGAGTACCAGCTGAGCTTCCGGATGCCGCAGTGAGGCGGCGTCCGCGCCCCGCCCCGGCCCGCGCGACCGGGGCGGGGCGCGGGGGCGGAGGGGTGAACACAAGTCGCCGTCCGGGTTATACTTAGGTGCGGCGGGCGGGCCCGGCACGAGGCGCGGGCCCGCCCGCCGCGCGTCCGTCCCTTCCCGGTCCCAGCAGCGGTTCCATGAGCGCCCCCGTCGACCTGTCCGCCCCCGAGCTCTCCCCCGCCGCCGACGCGCCCGTCGCGCGAGTCGCGCAGGAGGCCGCCCGCCGGCGGACGTTCGCGATCATCAGTCACCCCGACGCGGGGAAGACGACCCTCACCGAGAAGCTCCTCCTCTACGGCGGCGCCATCCACCTCGCCGGCTCGGTGAAGGCGCGCCGCGCCGCGCGCCACGCGACGTCCGACTGGATGAAGCTGGAGCAGGAGCGCGGCATCTCCGTGACCAGCTCGGTGCTGCAGTTCGACTGGCAGGGCTACAAGGTCAACCTGCTCGACACGCCCGGCCACGCGGACTTCAGCGAGGACACCTACCGCACGCTGATCGCCGCCGACAGCGCCGTCATGCTGCTCGACAACCGCAAGGGCGTCGAGGAGCGCACGCGGCAGCTGTTCGAGGTCTGCCACAAGCGGCGCACGCCGATCTTCACGTTCGTCAACAAGTGCGACCGCGCCGGCGAGGATCCGCTCAAGCTCCTCGACGACGTCGAGAAGGACCTGGGCATCACCTGCGCGCCGGTGACCTGGCCGATCGTCGACGGCGACCGCTTCGTCGGCGTCTACGACCGCCTCACGCAGCACGTGTTGCTGTTCGAGCGCGGCGAGCACCACGGCTCGCAGCAGCTGGCGACGATCGAGGGCGGGCTGGACGCGCCGGAGATCGCCGAGCACTGCTCGCCGTACGCGCTCGACAAGCTGCGCGAGGACCTCGAGCTGCTCGACGTGGGCCTCGGCCAGTTCGACCCGGAGGCGTTCCGCGCCGGCCAGCTGTCGCCGACGTTCTTCGGCTCCGCGCTGACGAACTTCGGCGTCGAGCCCTTCCTGCGCGAGTTCGTCCAGCTCGCGCCGGGGCCGGGCCCGCGCGAGACGACCAAGGGGCCGATCGCGCCCGAGTCGCCGGGCTTCGCGGGCTTCGTGTTCAAGATCCAGGCGAACATGGACCCGAAGCACCGCGACCGCATGGCGTTCGTGCGCGTGGTGAGCGGGCGCTACGCGGCGGGCATGGAGACGACGCTGACGCGCACGGGGAAGACGCTGCGCCTGTCCGCGCCGCAGAGCGTCATGGCGCGCGAGCGCCAGGCGATCGACGAGGCGTGGCCGGGCGACGTCGTCGGCATCGTCGACAAGGGGACGCTGCGCATCGGCGACACGCTCCTCGAGCAGGCGCCGAAGGACGCGCCGCAGTTCAACGACATCCCGCGCTTCCCGCCCGAGCACTTCGTGCGCGTGCTCTCGGCCGACCCGATGCGCCGCAAGCAGCTCGACACGGGGCTCAAGCAGCTCTCCGAGGAGGGTGCGGCGCAGGTGTTCTTCGCCGAGGCCGACGCGAAGCTGGGCAGCGGCCCGTCGCCGATCGTGGGCGCCATCGGCCAGCTGCAGTTCGACGTGATGATGTTCCGCCTGGAGACCGAGTACGGCGCGCCGGCCAAGCTCGAGTCGCTCGGCTACGGCCACCCGCGCTGGGTCACCGGCGACCGCAAGGAGATCGAGCGCGTCGGCGCCGCGCACGGCCGCATCCTGCTCTACGACATCAAGGGCAACCCGATGATCCTCTTCGCGGACCGCTGGGCGATGCGCTCGGCCGTGGAGAAGGAGACGAAGGTGCAGTTCCACGAGTCGGCGCCGTAAGGGCGGCGATCAGCGATCAGCGATCAGCGATCAGCGGGGCTCCGTCTTCGGACGGGGCCCCGCGTCGCATGCGTGCCGAGCGCTGATCGCTCAGCGCTGATCGCTCAGCGCTGATCGCTCCCCCTCGCGCCCCGCACGTCCCGCAGCTGCAGCGACAGCGTCCCGAACTTCATGTGCGACTCCATCTTCAGCAGCACGCGCCGCGGGTCGTCCGAGAGCCAGACCTCGGTGCGCGCGCTCTCCGACAGCAGCCCCTTGGTCTTGATCGCGGGCTGCAGCACGATCGCGTCGAACTCGCCCGCGGGGACCTTCACGCGCTCGCGGCGCACGACGGTCACGCGCACCGGGTTGCGGTCGGGGCGGAAGTAGCGGTCGAACACGTACGTCTCGCCGACGCGCAGCGGCACGGTGCGCACGAAGTACAGGAACGAGCCGTCGTCGAGCGGGTGCGCGACGGTCGCCGCCGTGTCGCCGTCGGCCTCCGTGAACATCCCCCGCTCGGGGAAGATCTCGAAGGCGCGCTCGCGCTTCGTGCGCCCCTCCTGGTTGTCCTGCGTGTGCCGCAGGGAGCTGAAGGAGCGCGGATCGACCCAGCTGTCCAGCTGGTACCGCACGCGCCAGCCCAGCGCGCCACCCGAGACGTGCATCGCCAGGTGGAGCGTCTCGCGGCCGCGCACGTCCTCGACGGCGATGACCTCCATGTGCCCGCGGCCGGCGCGGAACGGGCCGACCTTGGCGTCGTACTCCAGCCGCTCGCCCACCGCGAACGGGAGCGCCGCGAGGACGTCGGCGAGGCCGGCGGCGTCGCCCCGGACCGGCCGCGCCGAGGCGGCGGACGGCTGGCGGGCGGCCGCCCCGGCCTGCGGGGCCTGCGCGCGCGCCAGCCCCGGCGCGGCGAGCAGCGCGAGCCCGAGGAGGCCCGCGCGCAGCGCCCGCGCGGCGCGCGGTCGGACGGTGTGGAGGGGAGACGCGAGCGACATTGGGACCTGCACTCCCCGACGAAGGACGCCGGGGTCGGATGGATCGGCTGATGTGCGGGGCGGGGACGCGCCCACCTGAAGGGGGAGATGCGGCGGTTCGCCCCGCGACCCGCCACCGGCGTCGACCGCGAGCGCGGCGCCCCCACCTACGTCTACTCCCCCATGGTGCCGCGGGTCATCGGCGCCCGCATGGGAAGGACGACCCAGTGCGTCCCCGGGTCGCGCGGGACCGGGCCGGAATGGGGGCCGCGAGCCCCGGCCCGGGCGCCGCCGCCGCGGCGGAGGGAGCGCGCCGCCCCCGACTGGTGTAGATCAGGGAGCCTCCCCCGCGCCCACCCATCGTGCTCCGCACCCTCGCCGTCGCCGCCCGCCTCGCCCCGCTCGTCGCCTCCCTCGTCCGCGACCACCGCCGCTGGCTCTGGTTCGGCGCGCCGATGCGGCGCACGCGCGCCTTCCACGAGGCCCGCGCCGCGCGCCTGGTGGCGACCATCGCCTCGCTCGGCCCGGCGTTCGTGAAGATGGCGCAGATCGTCGGCTCGCGCGCCGACCTGATCCCCGAGCCCTACCTCGGCGCGCTCGGCACGCTCCACGACCAGGTGCCTCCCGTCGCGGCCGACCAGGTGCGCGCGATCCTCGAGCGGGAGTACGGCGCGCCCGTCGAGTCGCTGTTCGAGACCTTCGACTGGACGCCGCTCGCCGCCGCCTCGCTCGGCCAGGTGCACCGCGCGCGCTGGGAGGGGCAGGACGTCGTCGTGAAGGTGCTGCGCCCGGGCGTCGAGTCGCTGATGGCCGAGGACCTGCGCGCGGCCGAGTCGATCTTCGCGTTCGCCGAGCGCCGCTGGGGGCAGGGGAGCGCGGCCGCGCACTTCCGGGGGCTGCGCAACGTGCTCCGCGAGTTCGGCGCGCGCGTGTGGGAGGAGATGGACTTCCGCCGCGAGGCCGAGTACGCGCAGGCGATGCGCGCGAACTTCGCCGGGCGCGCGGGGGTGAAGGTGCCGTACGTCGTGCCGTCGCTCGTGCGGCACCGCGCGCTGGTGCTCGAGTACATGCCGGGCGTGCGCATCGATCGGCTGCAGGACCGCGTGCGCGCGGGGCGGCTGGACGCGGCGGAGCTCGTGCGGCGCGTCATCGAGCTGTACATGCACATGATGCTCGTCGACGGGCTGTTCCACGCCGACCCGCACCCGGGCAACCTGCTCGTGCAGGAGGACGGCACGATCGTCGTGCTCGACTTCGGGATGGTGGTGCGCGTCGACCGCACGCTGCGGCGCCGGCTCGCGCGCACCGCGTTCGCCGGCATCCAGCGCGACGTCGACGGGCTGATCGACGGCTTCTACGAACTGGGCGTGCTGGAGCCGCAGGCCGACCGCGCCACCGCGCGCGCGCTCGTGGACGCGCTGCTCGACATCGCGCACACCGCCGACACGACCACGCTCGACCGCATGCAGCTCGTCGCCGACCGGGTGATGGCGACGCTCTACACCTTCCCCGTCACGCTGCCGAGCGACCTCGTGTACTTCGCGCGCACGGCGGCGCTGATCGAGGGGCTCGGCACGCGCTACGACGCGCGCTTCAACGCGGTGACGTTCGCGGCGCCCGTCGCGCTGCGGATGCGGGGCGCGATCGTGGCGTCGCTGCGCGATCCGGTCACGGGGGACACGGGGCTGCCGTCGGTCGACTGGGCGCAGCTGCTGGGCGCGGCCGCGGGGCAGGCGGCGGTCGTCGTGTCGCGCGTGGGGCGCGGGCTGTTCGCCCTCGTCGAGCAGGTGACGTCGGAGCTCGGCGCGCTGATCGAGGAGGTGCTGCCGCCCCCGCGCACCCCGCCGGCGCCCGTGGCGACCGCGCGCGTGCTGCCGAACGAGCCGGCGGCGCTGCCCGCGCTGCCCGCCCCGCCGCAGCGGGCGCTCCCGGCGGGCCGCGCGCCGGCGCAGGACCTCGCCGCCGACTGACGCCGGACGGCGCGCGAGCGCCGCGCTACGAGTTGCGCAGCGTCAGCGTGCGCTCGAAGCGGGCGAGGAGCTTGCCGTCGGGCGCGAGCAGCCGGACGACGAGCCCGTGCGGCCCGTCCGGGTAGCGCGCCAGCCCCGCCGAGTCCCGCTCGGCGGTCGGCACGGTGAAGCGCACCGCGCCGTCGGCGTCGAGCGCGCGGGTGGCGACCACGGCGCCGCCGAGCGACAGCTCGACCCGCGCGTCGGCGGGGAAGGCGGCGCGCACCGTCTGCACCCCGACGGCGATCGTGTCCTGCACGACGTCGGGCGCCGCCGCGCGGGCCGCGGCGCCGGTCGGCCGCACGTCGACGCGCAGCGCCGCGGCGCGCGGCGAGGGGCTGACGTCGAGCACGAGCGTGCCGCGCAGGAACGGATCGGCGGCGGCGGTGGCGGCGAGGACGGCGCGGCCGAGGGCGCGCGTACGCAGCGTGCCGTCGGCGTCGACGGTCGCGACCTCCGGATCGCTGGACGTCCAGCGCACCCCCGTGTCCGCCCCCGGACGCAGCCCGAAGACGCGGGCGTCGAGCGTCGCCGTCTGGCCGGGGGGGAGCAGCGCCGAGCCGCCGACGTCGCGGGCGCCGAGCTTGAGCCGGACGCCGCGGACGGTGACGGGGACCGTGTAGATGATCCCCTCGTTCAGGGCGAGCGCGGTGACGGCGCCGCTGCCCGGCGTGAGCGCGGTGACGAGCCCGCCCGCGGTGACGCTGGCGACCGTGCCGCGCGACAGGAACTGGATGTCGGCGGCGGGGCGGAGGTTCAGCTGCGGGCTCAGGCGCGCGGTGTCGCCGGGGGCGAGTGTCAGGATGCTCGGCAGGACGGCGAAGTCCGGCGCCCGGGGCACCATGATCCCGTCGCCGCCGCAGGCCGGCAGGGCGGCGAGCAACGAGGCGAGGAGGGCGGTGCGGAGGCGGCGCGGACGGATCACGGCGTGGGGCGCTGGCGGACGGCGGAGTCGGGCGCGGAGGCGATCGGCGGTCGAACGGGGGTCGGGCGTCGAACGGCTGCGGTCGGTCGGACCGGCGAGCGGCCCTGCACTACCCGCTCCCCAGGGGCAGGTTCGGCGCCAGCGGCGCGGGCAACCACATGTTCCCCGAGAGGTCGGTTCGGGCTGGCGCGATCCGGGCGCGACGCGCATCGTGTCGCCGCGCGCCGGGCCGGACCGTCCGTCGGCGCGCACCGCCTCCCGTGCCCCGCGTCGCATGCAGCGCCCCCGCCTCTCCCCGCACGTCCTCGCCCTCCCCCTCGCGACGCTGCTGCTGGCCCCGCTCGCCAGCCGGATGGAGGCCCAGGCCCGCCCGGTGGCGGCCTCCGCCGAGCGGCCGACCCTGGCCCAGGTGCTCACCGGGACGTGGGAGCTGGACGCGGCGCGGAGCGAGTTCGGGCCGATGCCGCGGCCGTCGGCGATGACGCGCCGACTGCAGGTCACGCGCGAGGCGCTCGACATGACCATCGCGCAGACGACCCCGCAGGGCGAGATCACCGGGACCTTCCGCTGCCCGATCGGCGGGGCGACCTGCCGCAACGCGCAGGGCTCGTCGCAGACGACCGGGAACGCCCGATGGGAGCGCGGCTCGCTGATCGTCGTGACGACGCTGAGCCGGCTCATCGGCCCCGACCTGACGACCGTCGATCGCTACCTCGTCTCGGAGGACGGCGCCACGCTCACGGTCGAGCGGACCTTCGAGGCGGGCGGCGTCGCCTCGGCGGCCAAGGGGCGGCTGGTCTTCCACCGGCGCTGAGCGGCGCCGGCCGGGCGGGCGCCGGCCGGGCCGGCGCCGATCAGCGCGGCGCGGCGCCGCGGGCGGCCGGCCGGCGCGCCGACTCGCTCACCACGCGCGCGGTGCGGATGTAGTCGAGCCGCGGGAAGTCGCGCTGCAGGTAGATGTTGCCCTGCGCGGCGAGGCGGTCCTGGTCGGGGCCCTTGCCGCGCGGCGGCCCCTCGCCGTAGCCCGAGTAGAGCGAGTCGACCACGCGGGCGAGCCCGTCGGTCACACGGCCGACCGGGGCGAAGCCCAGCCGGTCCAACCGGGCGTTCGCGCCGAGGTTGATGAAGAGCTGCGTCGTGCGCGTGTTCGGGCCCGCGGTCGCGAAGCTCACCGTCCCCCGGCCGTTGCTCTGCCGCACGGGATCGTCGGGGAAGGTGCGCGTCTCCCAGATCCGGTTGACGGCGGGGTCCCCGTGCGCCCCGAACTGGGCCACGAAGCGCGGCAGCACCCGGAAGAAGCGCGTGCTGTCGTAGAAGCCGCTCTTCACGAGGTAGTACGCGCGGTCGGCGCCGCGCGGCGCCCACGAGCGGATGAACTGCACCGTGAAGGCGCCCTGCGTGGTCTCGAAGCGCACCCCGAAGGTGTCCGGCGCCGTCTCGGTGACCGGGTCGGGCTGCAGGAGCGGGTCGCGGCGCGGGGCGGCGCGCGGCGCGCCGCACGCGGCGGCGACGGTGCCGAGGGCCAGCGTGAGGAGCGTCGCGGCGCGGCCGAGGCGGCGCCGGGCGCGGAAGGACGGGAAGGACACGTGCGGCATGCGAGTGAGGAGCGGGGCGCGGGCAATCTATGCGCTCCGGCGCTGCGCCCCGACACGCCGCCGGTGACGATGGTCACCCGACGGTCGGACCGCGGCACGGCGCGTGGGGCGGCGCGGCGGCCAGGCCCCGCCTCAGAGGAGCAGCAGCCCCTGCCTCGCGGCGGTGACGACGGCCTCGGCGCGGGTGCCGGTCCCGAGCTTCTCGAAGATGGCCGCGACGTGGGCCTTCACGGTGTGCTCGCTGATCCCGAGCCGGGGCGCGATGACCTTGTTCGGCAACCCCTCGGCCAGCAGGGCGAGCACCTCGCGCTCGCGGGCGCTCAGCGTCGGCCGGTGCGGGGGCGCGCCGTCCATCGGGGTGGGCGCGCTCCGCGCCCGCCGCTCGCCGCCGCCCAGCAGCACGCCCGCGAGCTCCGCGGGGACGGCCACCAGCCCGGCGGCCGCGGACTCGACGGCGAGGGCGAGCGCGGTCGCGTCGGCGTCGATGGGGAGGACGGCGCGGGCGCCCGCCCGGAGCGCGGCCAGCACGAGGGCGCGCGGCGGGGCGGGGTCGCCCGCCCGGTCGAGGAGGAGGACGACGGCGGGCGCCGACCGCCCCTCGCGCTCGGACGCCGACGCGCCCGGCCCTTCGCCACCCTCCCCGTCGCTCGCGCCCGCCGCGGCGACGCCGGCCCGCCGGAGGAGCTCCTCGACGGTGTCTTCGGTCGCCGACTCGACGGCCCACACCACGACGTCGGCGTCGAGCGCCGCCACCCGGTCGAACGCCGCCTCGACTCCCTCCCCGGCCGTTTCCGCCTCCTCCCCGACCGACTCGGCGCCGACCGACTCGGCGGCGACGAGCGCGAAGCCGGGCCGGTCCGCCAGCGCCGCCGCGAGCGTCGCGCGGAGGGCGGGGGAGGCGGCGAGGAGGGCGAGGCGGGGGAGCATGGGGCGGGTGAGGCGGGTCGGGTGGGGCGGATCGGGTGGGGCGGGGACGGATACGGCGGGGACGGATGGGGCGGGTCGGGTGAGGCGGGGGCGGGGACGGCGGAGGATACCGGCTGGTGCGGGCGGGCGCCTCCGGTGGGCGGGGCGGGTCCGCCTGCCGGCCTCGCGGTCCGCCGCCATGATGCAGGTTCTGTCGGAGGTGTGTGCGTGCAAATCTCTCATGCGTGGGCGCTTGGGGTGCGCCGGATCATCCGCCGTGTCGGGGTGTGTCCGCGCGCGGTTCGGGGGCTCGCTGGTAGCGCGTGGGCATGGTGTGGTGCCGGTCTGCGCCTGTCACGCCTTCCGGCGGGTGTGGCCGTCCGGGTTCTTCGATGGGCGGGCGCGTTGCCGCGGGCTGGAGGTTCTCCCTGGCCGCGCACCCGGCACCGACAGGTGGTGCGCGTCGGTGCTGTCATGCTGTCGGTGTGCTGTGCTTTCCTGTGCTGTCCAGCGTGGAGGGTCGCAGGAGGTGTCGGTCCCAGCGGTTCCGCCCTCGTTCACCTCGAAGGCGTGCGCGCGGGTTCGAGCCTCGGGCGGGCAGGGCAGCCAAGCTGGTGGCGCGGGATCGTGCGGCGTGGGAGCCTGGGCTTCGCCATCGACTCTCCTCGTGTCTTTGTGGCGTTCAGGTGGCGTGATGGCGGCAGACTGCATGGCTCGTGGAGCGGAGCTCTGGCGCGCCCGTCAGCGGCGGGGGGGCTGCTCCTCGACGGTGAGCATCACGATGCGCCGCTCGCCGGCGCGCAGCACCTGGGCGGGGAGGGTGGTCCCGACGGCGTCGGGGCCGAGGGCGGCGAGGATGTCGGTGACGTCCTCGGTCGGGGTGTCACCGAGCGACAGGAGGACGTCGCCGAGGAGGAGCCCGGCGCGGTCGGCGGGCGAGGCGGGTTCGACGGCGACGAGAATGAGGGCCTGCGTCTGCTCGCGGCCGGCGGTCGCCAGCTCGCGGCGGAGGGCGTCGGGGAGGCGGACGGCCTGGGCGCCGATGCCGAGCCAGCCGCGGCGGGTGGGGCCGCCGGCGAGGAGGCGGTCCACGACCCGCTCGACCGTGGCGGTCGGGATGGCGAGCGCGGCGGAGCGAGAGAGGGCGGAGGTGTTGATGCCGGCCACCCGGCCGGCGCCGTCGACGAGCGGGCTGCCGGAGAAGCCGTCCTGGATCGCGATGTCGAGGCGGACGAGCTGGTCGATCTGGCCGCCCTGCCAGGTCCGCCAGGCGGGCCCGACGGCCGAGACGAAGCCGAGCGCGGCCGTGGCCTCGGTGCCCGGCCGGCCGACGGCGAGGACCAGCTGGCCGAGCCGGATCGGGTCCGGGGCGATGGGCGCCGGGGTGGCGCCGCCCGCCGGCGCGCCCTCGTCGAGGCGCAGGACGCACAGGTCGGTGGACGGATCGCGGCCGACGACGGCGCCGCGCGCGCGGGTGCCGTCGGGCAGGGCGACGGCGACGTCCTCGTCCTTGTGCACCGTGTGGTGGGTCGCGACCACGAGGCCCGGGCGCCAGAGGATCCCGCTGGCCGGGATGCGGCGGCGGGCGTGCACCGCGACGACGCTGCGGGCGGCCCGGGCGGTGGCGTCCGCGAGGTCGACGGAGAGCTGCTCGAGGAGGGTGGGCATGGCGGAGGGGGCTGCGGACTGCGGGCAGCGGATCTACCAGCCGCTCCCGGTGTGTCTGCAGGGTGCCGGCGGCGGCGGGCGGGGGCCACTCGGACGAATGGGGGAGGGTGGGGACGGCGAGGGGGGACGAGGGGGTGGGGGCCGACTCGCGGGGGGCTGCGGACTGCGGGCTGCGGATTCTGACTGCGCTGCGGGGCTGCGGGGCTGCGGAACGGCCGATCGGCAGGTGCGGCACGCCGGACCCGAACGGCCAGGAGCAGCAGGGATGAACGTCCGAGAAGATCGGATGAGATCGGATGAGTCCCTCGCGGCGCACGGCAGGTCACGCGACGCGGAGCGAATCCGATGTTGTCCGATCTTCTCCGATTTTCATCCCTGCTGCTGTTTGCTCTTCGGCGGCACCGCGATGGCGACCGCGCGGCGCGCTGCGGGGCTGCGGGCCGGCCGTTCCGCAGCCCCGCAGCCCCGCAGCGCTTCTACATCCGCAGCCCGCACCCGCCCCTCCCCGAACGGGCGACCGCGCCCCCTCGCCGTGCGGGCTACCTTGGAGAGCACGCACGCGGCGGCGCCGGGGGCGTCGTGCGGCGGGGGCGTGCGGTCCCATCCCGCGAGGGCACGTGATCGGTCGGACGGACGGCAAGGTGGGCCCGCGCGCGCGACGCGCGGCGCTGGCGCGGGCGGCCCGCGAGGGCGCGGCGGCGGAGAAGGCGGGCGCGGGGAGCGCGCCGGGCGCCGCCGGCCCGGGTGCCAAGAAGAAGAAGGTCGACACCTCGGCGGCCTGGCGCGACGCGCGGGCGCTCATGTGGCAGCACCGCCGCGCGCTCACGATCGGCTTCAGCCTGATGCTGGTCAGCCGGTTCGCGGGGCTCGTGCTCCCGCTCAGCACCAAGGTCCTGATCGACGAGGTGATCGGGAAGTCGCGCCACGACCTGCTCTGGCCCCTCGCCCTCGGCGCCACGCTGGCGACCATGGTGCAGGCGGCGACCGGCTTCGCGCTGTCGCAGGTCATCAGCGTCGCCGCGCAGCGCGCGATCAGCGACATGCGCCGGCGGGTGCTGAACCACGTCTCGCGCCTGCCCGTCCGCTACTTCGACGAGCACCAGACCGGCGTGCTGATCTCGCGCGTGATGAACGACGCCGAGGGGATCCGCAATCTCGTCGGGACCGGGATCGTGCAGCTCGTCGGCGGCGTCGTCACCGCGGTGCTCGCCCTCGGCGTGCTGCTCTGGCTCAACTGGGTGATGACGGTCGTCATCGTCGTCATCCTCGCGGCGTTCGGCGGCGGGATGGCGGTCGCCTTCGGGCGGCTGCGCCCGATCTTCCGCGAGCGCGGCAAGATCCAGGCGGAGGTCACGGGCCGTCTCAACGAGACGCTCGGCGGCATCCGCGTGGTGAAGGCGTACGGCACCGAGCGGCGCGAGCAGGCGACGTTCGCCAAGGGCGTGCACCGCCTCTTCCGCAACATCGCCAGCTCGATCACGGGCGTGTCGGCGACGACGTCGGCGAGCACGGTCGTCATCGGCCTCGTCGGCCTGCTGATCCTCGGCGTCGGCGGCCCGGCGGTCATCGCCGGCACGATGACGCTCGGCGACCTGATGACGTTCGTCTTCTTCGTCGGCCTGCTGGCGGCGCCGGTGGTCGGCATCGCGTCGATCGGCACGCAGATCAGCGAGGCGATCGCGGGGCTCGACCGCATCCGCGAGATCCGGCAGATGCCGACCGAGATCGACGAGGACGCGCGCCGCGACCCGCTGCCGACGCTGCGCGGCGACGTCGCGTTCGAGGACGTCTGGTTCGAGTACCGCGAGGGGCTGCCGGTGCTCAAGGACGTCCGCTTCGAGGCGCCGGCCGGCTCGACGACGGCGCTCGTCGGCTCCAGCGGCAGCGGCAAGAGCACGCTCGTGTCGCTCGTCATGGCGTTCAACCGCCCGACGCGCGGACGCGTGCTGATCGACGGTCGCGACCTCGACGGGCTGCGCCTCACCGACTACCGCGCGAAGCTCGGTGTCGTGCTGCAGGACAACTTCCTGTTCGACGGCACGGTGGCCGAGAACATCGCCTTCTCGCGGCCGAGCGCGGCGCGCGAGGAGATCGAGGCGGTGGCGCGGCTGGCGAACTGCGACGAGTTCGTGCGCGGCTTCCCGCAGGGCTACGACACGGTCGTGGGCGAGCGCGGGGTGAAGCTCTCGGGTGGCCAGCGGCAGCGCATCGCGATCGCGCGCGCGCTGCTCGCCGACCCGTCGATCCTGATCCTCGACGAGGCGACGTCGTCGCTCGACTCGGAGAGCGAGGCGCTGATCCAGGAGGCGCTGGCGCGGCTGCGCGGCGGGCGCACGACGTTCGTGATCGCACACCGGCTGTCGACGATCCGCAGCGCCGACCAGATCCTCGTGCTGGAGCAGGGCGAGATCGCGGAGCGGGGCACGCACGCCGAGCTGATGGCGCTCGGCGGCCGCTATCGCACGCTGCACGACAAGCAGTACGCGTGGGAGCAGAACCGCTTCACGAACCCGGGCGAGGACTTCACGACGCCGACGGCGAAGCCGGCCAAGAAGCCGGCCGCCGCCGGACGGTGAGCGGGCGCTGCGGGCTGCGGCCTGCGGGTCGCTGATCCGCAGTCCGCAGCCCGCAGCGCCACGATCGACGATGCTCGCTCAGCGTCGGTCGCTCAGCTCCCGCGCCAGCCACGCCTGCGCGAACCGCACGTCGCGCATCGCCGTGGGCGCCGAGATGCCGAGCGCCTCGCCGACCTCCTCGAGCGTGAGGCCGCCGAAGTAGCGCAGCTCGACGGCCTTCGCCTGGCGCGGGCTCACCGCCTCGAGCTTGGCGAGCGCCGCGTCGAGCGCGAGCAGCGCGTCGGGGTCGGCCTCCTCGGCCACCAGCAGGTCGCCCAGCCGCTCGGCGTCGAACTCGACGCGCGCGTACGCGCCGCCGCGCTTCTGCGCCTGCCGCTCCTTCGCGTGGTCGACCAGGACGCGGCGCATCGCGGTCGACGCGACGGCGAAGAAGTGCGCGCGGTCCTGCCAGTCCACCGGGCCGCCGCGCACCAGGCGGATGTACGCCTCGTGCACCAGCGCCGCGGTGTCGAGCGTGTGGTCCGGGCGCTCGCGCCGCAGCCGGCCGCGCGCGAGCTGCCGCAGCTGGTCGTACACGCGCGGCAGCATCGCGTCGAACGCGCCCGCGTCGCCGGCGCGCCACCGGCGCAGGTGGCCCGTGAGGTCGTCGGGAGGCGGAGCGTCGGTGGGCACGGGGACGGACGGCGTGTGCGCGCGGGGCGCGTGAAACGGCGACGGGGCGTTCGTCGCTACTCGATCGGGAGCGCCGGACGTGGCGCCCCGTCGCACCGTACTCGCGACCTCCGCGCCCCGCCACCCCGCCGCCGTCATGTCCTCGCCGTCCACGCCATCACCGAACGCCGCCGCCCACGCGGAGGACGACGCGCGCGCGGCGCCGGTGCTCGCATGGCTCGCGGCGCTGCTGGACGGGAGCGCGGACGGCGCGGCGCGCGAGGGCGACGCCCCCGAGGTGCCCGGCGACGACGCGCGCGACGCTCCGGCCGCCGTGGGCGAGGCGGCGTCGGTGGTGCGGCGGCTCCGGCGCGCGGTGCCGCACGCGGCGTGGACGATCGAGACGGTGACGCGGCGCGACGACCTGCTGCTCTGCCACGCGCTGATGACGGGCGCGCCGGCGCCGCTGCGCGCGGTGTTCGTGGCGCGGCTGCACGCGCTGGCCGACGCGCACGCGGTGCCGGCATGCTGGTGCGCGATCGACGAGGGCGCGCTGCGCCGGGCGCAGGAGGGCGCGCCGCCGAGCTAGGATCGCGGCGCGCGTCAGGAGGTCTCGACCGCCGCGAGCACCGCGCGCGCGAGGGCGACCATCGCGTCGGCCGCCAGCGGCGCGCCGACCGGTCCCGCACCGAGCGAGGCGCGCTGCCGCGCGTGCTCCGCGGCGAGCCGCGGCGGGCGCGGCGCGCCGATCCGCGCCCGCTCGGCGTCGGCCGCCGCGAGCAGCCGCGCCGCGCCGGCGTCGTCGCCGCGCGCGTGCGCGAGCGCCGCGATGCCCTCCGCGCACTCCGCGAGGCCGATCGCCTCGCCCATCGCCACACGCCGGTCGAGGCACGCGCGCCAGCGCGCGGCCGCCGCGCGCAGGTCGCCCGCGCGCGCGTGCACCTCCGCCAGCAGCGCCTCCGAGTCCGCGGTGCTGGAGCGGTCGCCCATCCCCGCGCGCAGCGCCAGCGACTCCTCGAGCGCGGCGCGCGCGGCGTCGAGCGCGCCGGCGTGCAGGTGCACGCGGCCGAGCACCGCGAGCGCGAAGCCCGTGGACCAGGGATGGCCGATGGCGCGCAGCGGCGGCAGCACGTCGCACTCCAGCACCGCCGCGGTGGCGCCGGGAAGGCCGCCGTCGAGGCACGCGTGCACCGCCCGCGCGCGGCCGATGGACTGCAGGATGGGATCGGCGAGCGGCTCCGCGAGCGCCGCCACCTCGTCGAGCTGCGCGACGGCGCGCGCGTGCTCGCCGCGCCGGTGCGCGAGCGTCGCGAGGTGCGTCAGCGCGTACGCGGTGGCGCGGCGGTCGCCGGTCGCGCGGTAGGTCGCGAGCGCGGTCTCGAAGTGGCGCGCCGCGTCGTCCAGCTCCCCGCGCGAGAGCGCGACCCAGCCGAGGTTCACGCACGCCGTCGCGACGCCGATCGCGTCGCCGGCCGCGGTGTGGCGCGCGAGCGCCTCGTCGGAGAAGGCGCGCGACTCGTCGTAGTCCCCGAGCAGGAAGGACGACCAGCCGAGGTGGTTGAGCGTCGTCGCGACGCTCCCGACGTCGCCGACCGCGCGGTGCGCCGCGAGCGCGGCCTCGAAGTAGCGGCGCGAGGTCGCCAGGTCGCTGCGCACGCCGGTGAGCAGCCCGAGCGCGGTGAGGAGCTGCGCCCGCTGCGACGCCGGCACGCGCGCCTCGGGCACGGCGTGCAGCCGCGCCTCGAGCGCCTGCAGCCGCTGCGTCGACTCGCCGAGATAGCTGCGCGTGACGAGCCAGAAGCGGTGCAGCGCGATCGCGAGCCGCGTCGCCGACCCGACGTCGTCGGTCGCGAGCGCGTCGTCGAGCGCGCCGCGCAGGTTGTCGTGCTCCTGCTCCAGCCGCGCGAGCCACGCGACCTGCTGCGGGCCGCGCAGGTGGCGCGCGCCCTCCTCGGCCATCGCGAGGAAGTGCGCGCGGTGCGCGGCGCGCGCGGCCGCCTCGCCGCCCGACTCGCGCAGGCGCGCCAGCCCGTGGTCGCGCACCGTCTCGAGCATGTCGAAGCGGGGCTCGCCGTCGGGCTGCTCGCGGCGCACGAGCAGGCTCTTGTCGGCCAGCGACGCGACGCGCTCCAGCGTGTCGGCCGGTCCCGCGGTGGCCACCGCGGCCGCGGCCTCGAGCGTGAAGCCGCCGACGAAGACGGCCAGCTCGCCGAAGAGCGCCTGCTCGTCGGGGGCGAGCAGCCCGTAGCTCCAGTCGATCACGTCGCGCAGCGTGCGGTGCCGCGGCTCGGCGTCGCGCGCGTCGGAGCGCAGCAGGTCGAGCCGCTGGTCGCGCTGCTGGAGCCGGGCGAGGAGCGCGCGCGGGGCGAAGAGCTTCACGCGCGCGGCCGCCAGCTCGAGCGCCAGCGGCAGCCCGTCGAGCCGGCGGCAGATCGCCGCGACGTCGGCCGCGTTGGCGTCGGTGAGCGCGAAGTCGGGCCGTCCGGCGCGCGCGCGCTGCACGAAGAGCCGCACGGCCTCCGCGGCGCCCACCGCGCGGGCGTCGGCGGCGTGGGCGGCGGGCACGCCGAGCGGCGGCACGGGCAGCTCCTGCTCGCCGCGCACGCGCAGCGGCTCGCGACTGGTGACGAGCACGGTGAGGCGCGGGGCGGCCGCGAGCAGCGCGGCGACGAACGGCGCCGCCTCCAGCACGTGCTCGAAGTTGTCCAGCACCAGCAGCGCCTGTCGCCCGGCGAAGTGCACCATCGCCTGCTCGTCGGGGCGCAGGCTGCCGACCTGCCGCAGCCCGACCGCCTGCGCGACCGCCGTCGGCACGAGCGCGGCCGACGCGACCGGCGCGAGCGCCACCACGTGCACGCCGTCGGCGTAGCGCGACGCGGTGAGGCGCGACAGCTCCAGCGCGAGGCGCGTCTTGCCGGTGCCGCCCGGACCGGTGAGCGTCACCAGCCGCGCGCCGTCGAGCAGCGCGGCGGCCTGCGCCAGCTCGCGCTCGCGTCCCACGAGCGTGGTGAGCGGCGCGGCGGGGGCCGCGTCGGGCGTGCGGGCGCGGTGCGCGTCGGGCAGCGGCGGCGCCGTGCCCCGCGCGGACGCGTCGAGCGCGCGCACCACCGCGTCGGCATCGGCGGGGCGCGCGTCGGGCGACTTCCGCAGCAGCGCGTCGACGACCGCGACGAGGCCCGGCGGCGCGCCCGGCGCGACCCGCGCGAGCGGCTCGGGCTCGGTCGACACGATCGCGTGCAGCACGGCGGCGGGCGACGGGCCCGCGAACGGGCGCCGTCCGGCGAGCATCTCGTACAGCGTGACGCCGAGCGCCCACAGGTCCGCGCGATGGTCCACGCGCTCGCCCGCGACCTGCTCCGGCGCGAGGTACGCCGCGGTGCCGAGCACGATGCCGGAGCGCGTGACGTCGCTCTCGGCGACCTTCGCGATGCCGAAGTCCGCGAGGCGCACCGCGCCCGCCGCGTCGAACAGCACGTTGGCCGGCTTCACGTCGCGGTGCACGATGCCGCGCGCGTGCGCCGCGCCGAGCGCGGTCGCGAGCTGCCGCGCGATGCGGCGCGCGTCGTCGGGCGCGAGCGGACCCGCGCGCAGCCGCTCGGCGAGCGAGCCGCCCTCGCAGTACGCCATCGCGATGTAGAGCCGACCGTCGGGCGACTCGCCGACGTCGAACACGCTGGCGACGTGCGGATGGTCGAGCCGCGCCGCCGCGCGCGCCTCCGCGAGCAGCCGCAGGCGCGCGCCCGCCGCCGGCGCGCCGTTGGCGTCGCCGTGCCGCTCCTCGTGCAGGAACTTGAGCGCGACGGGGCGGTCGAGCCGCTCGTCGTGCGCCAGCCACACGGTCGCCATGCCGCCCTGCCCGAGGCGCCGCAGCACGCGATACGGCCCCACGCGCGCGCCGGTGACGAGTGCGCCCGCCGCGTGCGGCGCCGCGGCCGCCGGCGATGCGGGCCGCACGGACGCCTGCGCGCGCGGCGCGTCCGCCGACAGCACGCCGAGGAAGTCGCCCGCCGACTGGTCGGCCGCCAGCAGCGCGCGCAGCTCGCGCGCGAGCGCCGGATCGTCGCGGTCGATCGCCGCCAGCCGCGCCTCGCGCTCGGCGCGCGGCAGCTCCGCCAGCTCGCCGAAGAGCGCCGCGACGAGGGCCCCGGGGGTGGACGACATGCCGCGGAATATGGAAGCGGACCGGGAGGCGAACCAGCGCGCGACGATCCACGACGGGCGATGAAATGCCGGGCGGGGATTCCTCGCTACCTGGATGAAGCCGACGCGATGCCCGCGCCGGCGCCCCCCGTCACCCGGATCTCCCGATGTCCACGCACGCCGCTCCGACCACCGCTCCCGCCGTCCGCTACGCGCCGCCCGCCGCGCCGACGGCCGCCGTCATCGTCCCGCCGCGCGGCGGCGACACGCGGCACGCCTTCGGCGACACGATCCAGTTCAAGCTCGGCGCCACCGAGACGGGCGGATCGCTGGCGCTCGGCTTCTGCACGACGCCGCCCGCCGGCGGCCCGCCGCCGCACCGCCACCTCGCCGAGGACGAGCTGTTCATCGTCGTCAGCGGGCAGCTGGAGTTCCTCGTCGACGGCGCGTGGACGGCGGTGGAGCCGGGCACGGTCGTGTTCCTCCCGCGCGGCGTCGTGCACACGTTCCGCAACGCCGGCGACGTGCCGAGCCAGCACTGGGTCCTGACGACGCCGAGCGGCTTCGAGTCGTTCTTCGGCAAGTGCGCCGACGTGTTCGCCGACGCCGCGGCCGCCGGCGCGGCGCCCGACATGGGGCGCATCCTCGCGATCTTCGCCGAGCACCGCCTCGAGCTCGCGTCCTGACCGACCGCCGTCCCCCCGCGTCCGCCGGCCTCCGTCATGTCCACGATCCTCGATCTCCCGCGCGGCGCGCACCGCGCCGCGCCGCCCGCCGCCCGCGACACCGCCGCGCCGTCGCTCGACGCGCTGGGGCGCGCGCTGCAGACGCTGCTCGGCCCGCTGGACTATCCCGACTGGCAGACGTGGCAGGTCGCCGTGCACGGGCGGCTGCTGGAGCTGACGGGAGCCGACGCGCTGTGCCTCTACACGCCGCTCGCGCAGGGCGTCGCCGCGTGGTACGGCCCGCACCTGAGCGACGAGGCCCACCGCCGCTACGTCGCGCGCGTGACCGCGGACCCGACGTGGGACGTGATCGAGACGCGCTTCCGCGCGCTCGGCCGCGACGTCGCGCACGAGGACGAGCTGTGCGACCGCGCGACGCTCGAGGCGTCGCCGTTCTTCCACGAGTTCCTGCGGCCGCACCGCATCCTCGACCTCACGGTGGTGGAGGTGGACTTCGGCGGCGCGCAGCCGGCGCGGCTGCACTTCTCGCACACGGCACGGCGCGGCGGCGAGTGGCAGCGCACGCGCGGCGCGCTGCTGCGCGCGGTGCTGCCCGCGCTGCGCTCGGCGCTGGCGCTCTGGCGCGAGCTGGGCGCGCGGCGCGCGGAGGTGGCGCGGCTGGTGGACGCGCTGCCGCAGGCGGTGCTCTTCTACGACGCGGCGGGCGCGCTGCTGCACGCCAATTCGGGCGCGACGCGGCAGCTGGCCGGCGGCGCCGACGCCGAGCGGCTGCGCGCCGAGGCGCAGCGGGTGGCGTGGGCGGTGGGCGCGCAGGCGCGGCGCGCGGGCGCGGTGGCGACGGCCGAGCGCGACGTGCGGGTGGACGGCGCGACGGTGCGGCTGCGCGGGTCGGTCGCGCCCGCGTGGCTCCTAGGGCGCGAGCCCGGCGTGCTCGTGACGCTGGAGGCGACCGCCGCGCGCCCGCTGACCGACGCGGAGTTGCGCGAGCGCTTCGCCCTCACGCGGCGCGAGCTCGAGGTGGCGCGGCTGCTGGCCGACGGGCTGTCGAACCAGGCGCTCGCCGAGCGGATGGGGGTGAGCTTCTTCACCGCGCGCAACCACGTCGAGCGGCTGCTGGCCAAGCTCGGGCTGCGGAGCCGGGCGGCGGTCGGAGCGCTGCTGCGGGGCGGCGCGTAGCTCGGCACGCGCCCGGCCGGCGCCGTCACGCCGGGTGCCGCGCGCGGTGACCGGCGCCGGCGGCGGGCGTCGGGAGGGCATGCCGCATCCGTCCCGCCATCTCCAGGTGTCCCCCTCGCCGGCCCCCGCCCGTGGCGCCGTCGCCATCCTCGTCGCGTGCGTCGCGCTCGGGGGCTGCGACGGCCCGACGGTCGCGTCCCGGCCACCGTGCGCGCCCGTGCTGTCGATCCAGGGCGCGGGGCGCGGCGACGGCCGCGTGACCTCGTCGCCGGCGGGCATCGACTGCGCGGTGCGGGACGGGGTCGCGAGCGGCGCGTGCACGCTGCCGTTCGACAGCGGGTCCGTCGTCACGCTCGCGGCGACGGTCGCGGAGCCGAGCGAGTTCGCCGGCTGGTCGGGCCCGTGCGCGGGGGCCGCCAGCTGCGTGCTGACGATGGCCGGGGACCACGCCGCCACGGCGACGTTCGACGGGCCGACGCTGCGCGTCCTCGCCGGCGCGCCGCCGAGCGGCGGCACCGTGGGCGCGGGCCGGGGCGACGCGATCATCCGCTTCGCGCCCGGCGGCGCGAGCTGCCGCGTCGTGACCGGCGCCCTCGCGGAGCCCTGCCGGGTCACCACCCGCCCGGGCGAGCTGCTGTCGATGACCGTGGAGCCCGACTCGGGCGAGGCGGGCGTGATCCAGTGGGGCGGCCCGTCGCCCCTGCCGCTCCCCTGCACCCCGTTCCCGAGCGGCCCGGGCGTCGCGCCCGGCCGCCTCGCGTGCGCCGGGGCGCTGCCGCGCAGCGGCGAGCTGCGCGTCAACGTGTTCCGCCGCTACCTCTCGGTGAGCCGCGCCGCCGGGGCGTCCGGGTCCGGGCGCGTGACCGACCGCGCGCTCGGCATCGACTGCGTCGTCGCCACGGCGCTCGTCAGCGGCACCTGCGGCGTCGAGGTGGAGGCGGGGGCGTCGGTGTCGCTCGTCTACGCGCCGGACGCCGCCACCCTGTTCCAGGGGTGGACGGGGCCGTGCGCGGCGCCCGCCACGTCGCGCACGTGCGCGTTCGCGATGCAGGGCGCGCGGCAGACGGCGCTCGTGGGGACGCGGTCGCTGCTGCCGTAGCCGCGCCGCAGCGCTGCACGGTGCCCGGTGGGGCGGGCGCGTCCGCGTCGACCGTTCGGCCTGCCGGCGGGTAAGAGGACGGTGAAGCGCCCGCGCACGGTTGGTGTCCCTCTGGTCGGGGGAGCGGCCGTGCCGCAGTTTGCGGGGCTTCCGTCGTGTCCGCGCGACCGCCTTCCGGCTGGTCGCGCCGTCCGTCCACGTGCCCTGCCCCATGTCCGCACCCACGCTCGCCCTCCTGGCGCTGCTCCAGCAGCCGGCCGCCGGCCAGCCGGCCACCCCCTCCGCGGCGCCGTCGCCCGTGGCCCGCATCGTCGTCTCCCCGGCCGATCCGGTCGTGGCGGCGATGGACACGATCCGCCTGACGGCGCGCGCGCTCGACGCCCAGGGCAACCCGGTGCCGAACGCGCGCATCCGCTTCCAGCAGGCCGGCGGCTGGTTCGAGGGCGCGGTCGACTCGACCGGCCTCGTGAAGTCCGGCGCCACCGGCACGCTCCCCCTCGGGGTGATCGCGCTCGTGCCGGGCGCCCGCCCGTTCGTCGAGCGCGTGTCGGTGCGCATGCAGGCCGGCCCGGCCGCCCGCATCGACGTCGAGGGGCTGCCCACGACGCTCGTCGCCGGCCAGCGCGTCGCGCCGCACGCGACCGCCTACTCGGCGCAGAACGACCGCCGCGACGACCGCGTGCGCTGGACCAGCTCCGCGCCCGGCGTCGTGACGATCCGCGACGGGATGGTGGTCGCCGCGGCGCCCGGCCGCGCGGTGCTGACCGCCGAGGCGGGGAGCGCGAAGACCACCGTGCCGGTGACCGTCGTCGCCACGCGCGTGGCCTCGCTCCAGGTGACGCCGAGCGGCGCCGCGAACGCCACGCACCGCACGGGCGACGTGATCCGCTTCTCCGCCGTCGCCAAGGACGCGCAGGGGCGCACGATCCCCGGCGTGGCCGCGACGTGGAGCTTCAGCCCCGGGCAGGGGCAGATCGATCCGGACGGCGCCTTCGTCGGCTACGAGGCGCGCCCGTACACCATCACCGCCACGCTCGGCGACCGCTCCGCGACGACCGTCGTGACGCTCGCCCCGCGCGACGTGCGCCGCCCGGCGCAGGTCGTCGGCCGCCTGCCGCGCACGCGCTTCACGACGGAAGAGGTGTGGCTGCACCCGACCGCGAAGATCGCGTACCTCGGCTCGGGCTCGGGCGGCGACGTGATGTACACGATCGACATCTCGAACCCCGCCGCGCCGGTGGTGACCGACTCCATCGTGTCGAACACGCGCCGCGTGAACGACGTGATGACGACCGCCGACGGCAAGTACCTCGTCTTCACGCGCGAGGGCGCGAGCGACCGCCGCAACGGCATCGTCGTCGCGTCGCTGGAGGATCCGCTCCACCCGAAGGTGCTGAGCGAGTACACCGAGACGGTGACCGCCGGCGTGCACTCGGCGTTCGTGTACACGCAGCCGAAGCACGGCACGCACGTGTACCTCACGAACGACGGCACGGGCGCGTTCCACATCCTCGACCTGAACGACCCGAAGAACCCGAAGGAGGTCGCGGTCTGGAAGACGCCGCGCCCCGAGTTCGCCGGCGACGCCGGCCGCTCGCTGCACGACGTGGACGTGCAGGACGGCCTCGCGTACCTGAGCTACTGGAACGACGGCCTCGTGATCCTCGACGTCGGCAACGGCATCAAGGGCGGCTCGCCGTCGAACCCGGTGCTCGTCAGCCAGCACAAGTACGACCTGAACGACCTCTATCGGCAGGTCGAGGCGGCGGGCGGCCCGGGCTTCATCCGCGGCACGCACACCGCGTGGCGCCACAAGAACTACGTCTTCATCGCCGACGAGGTGTTCCCGGCGAGCGGCGTGGAGGGCGCGAAGGACGCCGCGCAGGGCCGCGCCTACGGCCGCCTGCAGGTGATCGACATCTCCGACCTGACCAAGCCGAAGAGCGTCGCGTTCTACGAGCCGGAGCACGGCGGCGTGCACAACATCTGGGTCGCCGGCGACACGCTCTACATGGGCGCGTACAACGCGGGCTTCCGCGCCTTCGACATCTCGGGCGAGCTGCGCGGCGACCTGCGCGCGCAGGCCCGCGAGATGGTGCACGTGCACACGGCCGACATGGACGGCCGCCAGCGCAACACGCCGATGACGTGGGGCGTGGTGGTGCGCGACGGGCTGGCGTACGTGAACGACATGTACAACGGCCTGTGGATCGTCCGCATGGGCCCGTCCAAGGCCATCCAGCCGAAGGTGATGCAGTGACGGGACGCGTGCACCGCGCGATGCTGGGCCTCGGCGCGGCGGCCATCGCCGCCGTGCCGGGAGCGGTGCGCGCGCAGGGGCCGTCGGCCGCGGCGGCGAAGGCGGCCGCCGCGCCCGCGGCCGGCGAGTACGTCGTCTACGTCGCCTCCGAGGCGACGGACCAGATCGCGGTCGTGCGCTTCGGCGCGCGGCTCGGGCCCAACGGGACGCCGCTGGCGCGCGTCGAGGAGTCGCGCGCCGTCGGCATGAACCCGATGGACCCCGACGGCCCGCACGGCCTCGCGTTCGCGCCCGACGGGCAGTCCTACTTCGTGTCGACGGCGCACGGCGCGCCCTACGGCTCGCTCTGGCGCTTCGACGCCGCGAGCGGGCGCACGCTGGGCCGCGTGGAGCTCGGGCTCTTCCCGGCGACGCTGCAGGTGAGCCCCGACGGCGCCACGGCGTACGTCGTGAACTTCAACCTGCACGGCGACATGGTGCCGTCGAGCGTCAGCGTCGTGGGCCTAGCGGCGTCGGCGGCCGGCGCGTCGGCCGAGGAGCTGGTGGAGATCGCGCGCATCCCGACGTGCGCGATGCCGCACGGCTCGCGCCTCACCGCCGACGGCACGCGCCACTACTCGGCGTGCATGATGGACGACCTGCTCGTCGAGATCGACACGCGCACGCTCGGCGTGTCGCGCCACTTCCTGCTGACGAAGGGGAAGGAGCGCGGGATGACCGGCGCGCCGATGGTGCGCCGCGGCGAGCACGCGGGGCACGACATGGGCGGGCACGGGATGGACGCGCCCAAGCCGGGCGAGACGGTCTGCTCGCCGACGTGGGCGCAGCCGTCGGCCGACGGGCGCTCGGTGTTCGTGGCGTGCAACAAGACGAGCGAGATCGTAGAGATCGACGCGACGTCGTGGACGCTCAAGCGGCGCATCCCGGCGGGCGCGGGCGTCTACAACCTCGCCGTGACGCGCGACGGGAAGCTGCTCGTCGGCACGAACAAGCGCGGGCAGAGCGTCTCGATCCTCGACGCGGCGACGGGCAAGGAGCTGGCGCGCGTCCCGACGCTGCGGAAGGTCGTGCACGGCGTGGCGATCAGCCCCGACGACCGGTACGCGTTCGTCAGCGTCGAGGGCATCGGCTCGGAGCCCGGCACGCTGGAGGTGATCGACCTCGCGACGCGGCAGAAGGTGGCGAGCGCCGACGTCGGGCAGATGGCGGGCGGGGTGGACGTCAGGCCGATGGGTCGGCCGTAGGGCGTGGCTCCACGCCGCCGGACGCTGCGGGCTGCGGGCTGCGGATCCTCGCCTCCACATGCCTGCGTCGTCGCGCCGGGCCCGAACGGCGAACTGCGAACGGCGGGAGCAGGGATGAAAGTCTGATAACATCGGATGAAGATCTGATGGCTCCGCGTGGTGCGACGTTTCTCGCCGCCACGCGGAGCCATCGGACTTTCATCAGATGTTATCCGAAGTTCATCCCTGCTTCCGTTGTCACTTCCGGGTCCGGCGCGCGACTGCCAGGTGGTACGAGGTCCGCGGGCCGAGGATCCGCGATCCGCCCCGCTGCCTACCGCACGCGCCGCCGCGCCACGCCGCCGATCACCACGAGCCCCGTCGCGAGCAGCGCGAGCGTCGCCGGCTCGGGGACGGTGCTCTGGTTCAGCAGGTCGACGCGACCCGTCCACGCCACATTGCTGCCGACGTCGGTCTGCGTGTACGTCACCAGCGCCTCCAGATTGTCGAAGAACGTCGGCGCGAACGCGGCGCTGCCCGGGCCGTAGCTGCACGTGCTCGTCGTGGTCGCGGTGCACGGCGTCGTGCCGATGTCCACCCCGAGGTTCGTCATCATGGCGCCGGCCGTCCCGTACCCGGAGACGAAGCTCGGGTAGATGGCGCTCACGCCCGCCGTGGCGTTGTTCGCCGCCCCGGCCGTGACGCTGACGCCGGCGGAGCTGGTCGCGGCGTTGTACAGGCCGGGGACGATCGGCGTGCCGAAGAAGAAGGAGTACGTCGTCGGCCCCGCGACGATCTGGCTGCTCGCGATGGAGAAGCTGATGAACGGGTCGCCGTCGAACGTCGCCGCCAGGTTGATGGTGCCGACGGACGTCATCACGCTGCCGCGCGCCGTCCAGAGCATCGGGTTGGCCGTCGACGGCGTGATCGACAGCTGCTGCGCGATGTCGACGCACTGCCCGTTGAGCAGCACGGCGATGAACGGCCCGGCGAGCGTGCCCGTCGCGGGCGCGCACGAGAACGGGGTGCGTGGGGCGGTGCTCTGCGCGTCGCCGATCGATGGGGCGAGCAGCAGCCCCGCGACGGCCAGGGCGCGCAGCACGACGCCTCGCGCGCCCGTGGTGGCGGTGCGGCGCGGGGGAGCAGCGGGGACGGCGGGAGCGGCGGGAGCTGTCATGCGGCCTCGCGGGAAGCGGTGACCTCCACCGGCCTGGCGTGCCGCGCCATGGCGGCTGCAGCCCTCCGCACGCCCCGTGTCCGGCCCGGCGAGGCGACGCCTTCGAGCGGCGCCAACATCGGGGGGCCGGGACGTGGTGTCAAACCGCCGGGCGACCTCCCGCCGCTCAGGGTGTGACGCGGCGCACGGGCACGCGCGCCTCGTGCACCCGGAAGCGCGGCGAGCCCGGGTAGTAGCGCGTCTCGACCAGCAGCGCGGCGGCGCGCGCCGCGTCGTCGGGCGCGATCTCGACGTCGTACGTCTCGCCCACGCCGAACAGCAGCGTGGCCTCGCGCGCGGTGGCGCGCTGGTGCGCGGGCGGCGTCCAGCCGTCCTTGCCGACGACGCGCCAGCGCAGCGGCGCGCCCGCCGCGTCGACGAGCCGCACGAACTTGAGGTCGCTGCCGGCGATGTTGATCAGGCGCAGCCGGTTCGTGCCCGCCGCGAGCGCGAGCGGCGTCACGCCCGTGTCCGCGTTCACGAACGGCACCGGCGGCTGCCGCGGCGCGGCCGCCAGCACGCCGGAGCCGAGCACCACGACGTGGTCGCGCGCGGGATCGGGGCGCGCGCCGGGGGCGTGCACCACGAGCGCGCCGTAGAGCCCCATCGCCAGCTCGTTGCCGCTCTCGTCGTGCGTGTGGTAGATGAACGTTCCCGCGCGCGGCGGCGTGAAGCGCACCACGAAGCTGTCGCCCGGTGCGATCGGCGGCGTCACGCTGCCGGGCGTGCCGCTCCACCCGCCGACGCCGTCGTAGCGGCTCTCGAGCTCCATGCCGTGCCAGTGCACGGCGACCGGCACGCGGCGCGTGTTGCGCACCGTGATCGCGACCGGCTCGCCCCGCGCGACGGCGATCGTCGTCCCCGGGCGCTGCACCGAGTCGCGGGCGGGCGGCCGCGCGCCGTCCTGCAGCACGTATCCCACGCCCGCGGGGCGGCCGTCGCGCGCGGCGCGCTCGGTGACCCAGAGCGTCAGCGCGCGCGCCGGCGTCCGGGCCGGAGCGGTGCCGGCCGCGGAGGCGCGCCGCGCGCGCGCCGGCGGGTCGACGTGGATGCCGAGCACGAGCCCCGCCATGTGGTCGCGCGGCAGGGCGTACGGATCGGCGTCCGAGGACGCGGGGCCGCCGTGCGCGTGCGCGGCGGGCGTGGCGCGCGCCGTCGTGTCGGGGACGACGCCGAGCGCGCGCGCCGTGGCGAGGTTGCCCGCCGTCGGGCGCAGCGGCGCCATGTGGCGCAGCAGGTGGCAGTGGAAGAGCCAGTTCCCCTCGCGCTCGGGCACCCACGTCAGGCGCGCGGTGGTGAAGCCGTCCATCAGCTCCGTGACGGCCATCCGCCGGTCGCGCGCCGCGTACACGGTGTCGCGCCGCGCGTCGCCGCGCGCGTCCACGCGGAAGTAGAAGCCGTGCAGGTGCATGGGGTGCGGCAGGAACGCCGTGTTGACGATCCGCCAGCGCACCGTATCGCCCACCGCGTAGCGCAGCCGCTCGGTGGCGGGCCACGACGTGCCGTTCACGTAGAGCTGGTTGTCGGAGACCGCGCCGCGGCGCACGAGGTTGGTGACCAGCGCCGCGCTGCCGGCCGAGTCGGTGCCGCCGGTGTGGATGACGAACACGCGCTCGCGCCGCGCGACGTCGGCCGGCGCGTCCGCCTCGTCGACGATGAGCGCGCCCACGAGCGACTCGTCGCGGCCGTCGTGCTTGTCGGGGAAGGGCGAGGCGCGCGGCGGCGGATCGTCGGGGTGCGTGGTGGTCGCGTCGTACCAGAACGAGCCGGCGCGCGCGAGCGGGATGGTGAGCTCGCGCGACGCGCCCGGCGCGACGACCACCGTGTCGTCGGCCGCGTCCGGGCGCGCGCGATCGGCCAGGCCGGTGACGCGGAGCGTGCGCGCGAGCGGGTTGCGCAGCGTGACGCGCAGCGTGTCGCCCACGCGCGCGCGCACGAGCGGTCCGGGGACCTGCGCGGCGCCGCCTACCTCCGCCCACGCGTGCACGGGGCGATCGAGCCCGGCGTCCGCCGTGGGCGACCAGCGCACCAGGCGCGGCTCGAGCGCCAGCGCGACGACGCGCCCCGCGCGCCGCCCCGCGACTGCTCGCTGATCGTTGGCGCGCGCCCGCTCGGCGGCGCCGGTCTGGGCGTGCAGGAGCGAGACGAGCGGAGCGAGCGCCAGGAGGGCGACCGCGAGGCGGACGGCGGGCATGAGGATCGGCGGGGGCGGGACGACGCGCGTGGCGCCCCGGCAGCCTCCTCGCCGCCGGCCGGGCGCCACGCGCGGCCGCCAATGTCGGGCGGTCGGAGGCGTCGCGCCAGCGCGGGGCGGCGGATCGTCTTGCCGCCGCGATCGCCCGTCGGTAAGCTCGCGCCCGGCCGCCGACCGGCGGGCCGCACGCCCGACCTCCACCACGCCCGCATGCGCCGACGGCTCCCGCTCCTCGCCCTCCTGCTCGGCGTCCTCCCGACGGCGCTCGGCGCGCAGGAGGGACGGGCGGGGGCGGCGGTGCCGCGCGACTCGATCGTCGCCATCACCGGCGTGACCGTGGTCGACGTGGAGCGGGGACGGCACCTGCGCGACCGGACGGTGCTCGTGCGGGGCGGCCGCATCGCGAGCGTCGGGCCCGCGGGCGCGGCGCGCGTGCCTGCCGCCGCGCGCCGCGTCGACGGGCGTGGGCGCTACCTGATGCCCGGGCTGTGGGACATGCACGTGCACGTCAGCGGCATCCCCGACCGCTACCTGCCGCTGCTGCTCGCGCACGGCGTGACGGGCGCGCGCGAGATGCACGAGCCGATGGGGCTCGACTCGCTGCGCGCGTGGCGGCGCGCGATCGCCGACGGCACGCGTCCGGGGCCGCGGCTCGTCTTCGCGGGGCCGCTCGTCGACGGGGAAGGGTCGCGCTGGCCCGGCGCCGCCATCGCCGCGACGCCCGAGGCGGGGCGCCGCATCGTCGACTCGCTGCGCGCGGCGGGGGCGGACTACATCAAGGTCTACAACCTGCTGCGCCCCGAGGTGCACGCCGCGATCGCCGCCCGCGCGCGCGAGCTGGGCCTCCCGTTCGACGGGCACGCGCCGCAGCTGGTGGGGATGGCCGCCGCGAGCGACGCGGGGCAGCGCACGCTGGAGCACCTCCCGCCCGACGACGTGCGGCTGGAGTGCTCGCCCCGCGGCGCCGAGCTGCGGGCGGCGCGCGGCGCGACGACGGTGCGTCCGCCCGCCGAGTGGGGGCGCGCGCTCGAGGCGAGCCAGGACTCCACGCGATGCGCGGCGTTCTGGGCGCGGCTGGCGCGCAACGGCACCTGGGTGACGCCGACCATCGTGAACGACCTGATGCGGCAGCTGCCGGCGCTCGCCCGCGCGCGGTCGGATCGGTGGCGCTGGTTGCCCGACGGGGTGCGCGCGACGTTCGACTCGCTCACCCGCGGCGCGCCGCCCGGCGACACCGTGCTCGCCGCGAACGCGCGCATGCGCTGGGGATTGGCGACGCTGCCGCGGATGCGGGCGGCGGGCGTGCGCCTGCTCGCCGGCACCGACTGCACGACCGCGCGCGTGAACGTCTGCGGCCCCGCGCTGCACGACGAGCTGGCGCTGCTCGTGGCGCACGGGCTGACCCCGGCCGAGGCGCTGCGCGCGGCGACGCTGGATCCGGCGCGCGTCTTCGGCGCGGTGGACACGCTGGGGACGGTCGCCGCGGGGCGGGTGGCGGACCTGCTGCTGCTCGACGCCGACCCGCTGGCCGACGTGCGCAACACGACGCGCATCCGCGCGGTGGTCGCCGCCGGGCGCCTGTACGACCGCCGGGCGCTCGACGCGCTGCTGGCGGCCGCGGCCGCCGTGGCGCCGCGCTGACGAGGGCGCGGGGCCGGACGGGGCGCGCGAAACCCGCTATTGCTAAAAAATCAGCATGGTGCTAGAAGTTTAGCAGCAACCGCCCCCCGATCCTCGCCGTACCCGCAGACTCGCATGGCCGACTCCCTCGCCAACCGGCTCTCCCGTCGGGAGCGTCAGATCATGGACGTCCTCTACCAGCTCGGCGAGGCCACCGCCGCCGACGTGCAGGAGCGGCTCCCCGACCCGCCGAGCTACTCGGCGGTGCGCGCGATGCTGCGCATCCTCGAGGACAAGGGGCACGTCCGCCACCACGAGGACGGGCCGCGCTACGTCTTCACGCCGACGGTCGCCCGCGACACCGCGCAGCGCTCGGCGGTGAAGCACCTGCTCCGCACCTTCTTCGACGGATCGGTGGAGGACGCGATGGCGGCGCTGCTGGACGGGGCGGAGCGGAAGCTCTCGCGCGACGAGATCGATCGCCTGTCGCAGCTCATCGAGCAGCGCAAACGGGAGGGGCGCTAGCATGGTCGCCTTGGACGGCATCCTCGGGACGATGGGCGAGCTGGCCGCGCGCTGCCTCCCCGCGCTGATCGACGTGACGCTGAAGGGGACGCTCATCCTCGCCGCCGCGGGGCTCGCGACCGGCTGGGGGATGCGCCGCGCCGCGGCCGCCACGCGCCACCTGGTGTGGAGCGCCGCCGTCGTCGCGGTGCTCGCCCTGCCGCTGCTGGCCGTGGTCGTGCCGCACTGGTCGGCGCCCGTCGTGCCGGCCGCGCTCGTGCGCGCCGCCGCGGCGCTGCGCGACGCGCCGCCCGCGACCGACGGCACGGACGCGACGGCGACGCGCCCGCGCTTCCGCGTCGAGGGGGCGGCCGGCGCGCCCACGCCGTCGCTGCCGGATTACGAGGCGGGCATCGGCGCCGCGCTCGAGGCGGTCCCGCCGACGCCCGCCGGCGCCGAGCCGGCGCGCGTGACGGTCGAGCCGCACGCGCTCACCGTGCGGGTGCCGCGCGCCGCCGACGCGGCCGCGACCTCCTCCGCGACGCCGGCCGCGACGGCCGGTGCGACGTCCGATGCGCCGCCGCGCGCCGCCGCGGCCCCGGGCTGGCTGGTCGCGCTCTTCGCGGTGTGGGCCGCGGGCGTGCTGGTCGCGCTGCTGCGCCTCGCGCTCGGCACCGTGGGGCTCGCGCGGCTCGTGCGCCGCGCGCAGCCCGCCGACGACCCGACGTGGGTGATGCCGCTGCAGCGCCTCGCGCGCGAGCTCGGGATCCGTCGCCCGGTCTCGCTCTACGTCGGGCGCACGGGCACCGTGCCGGTGACGTGGGGCGTCGTCTATCCCGTCGTGCTGCTCCCCGCCGACGCGGCCTCGTGGAGCGAGGAGCGGCGCCGCGCCGTGCTGCTGCACGAGCTGGCGCACGTCGAGCGGCTGGACGCGCTGACGCAGGTGCTCGCGCAGCTCGCCGCGGCGCTCTTCTGGTTCAACCCGCTCGTCGTGCTCGCCGGGCGCCGCCTGCGCGCGGAGCGCGAGCGCGCGTGCGACGACCTGGTGCTCGCCGCCGGCGGCGTCCCCGCCACGCGCTACGCCGACGACCTGCTCGACCTCGTGCGCACGCTCGGCGAGGCCTCGCCCGCGGCGGCCGCGCTCGCGATGGCGCGCCGCTCCGAGTTCGAGGGGCGGCTGCTCGCGATCCTCGATCCGGCGGCGCCGCGCGCGCGCACCGATCGGCGTCGCGCGCTGGCCGCCGCCGCGCTGGTCGGGATGGCCGCCGTGCCGCTGGCGGGGATGCGCGCCGTGCCGTCGCCGCAGCAGACGGAGGAGGAGCCGCGGCTCCGCGCGATCGCGTCGGCGTCGGTCCCGTCGTCGGCCGTGCGCACCCCACCGGCGGCGCCGGCCGCGCCGACCGCCCCGGCGGCGCCCGCCGCTCCAGCCGCGCCGTCGGCGCCGGCCGCACCGTCCGCGCCCGAGGCCCCGTCCGAGCTGGTCGTGCCGCTCGAGTCGATCCTGCCGGCGGAGTCGCTCGCCGGCGCGATGGCGACGCTCGGCCGCATGCGCGGCGAGATCGCGCGCATCACCGGAACTGCGCCCGCGCCGACGCGCTGCGCCGCGACGCCGGCCGAGCTGGCGCGCTTCAAGTGGGTCTACGACGCGGGGAGCAACGACGCCTGCCTGCAGGCGCGCATCGCCGGCACGGTGGCGTTCACCGCCGAGCATGCCGACGTGCGCCTCGTCTCCGAGGACGGCGCGCTGGTGGTGATCGAGTCGCGCGACGGCGTCACGCGCCGCATGGAGATCACCTCGCGCGACGGGCGCCTCGTGCGCCGCTACACGGTGAACGGCGTCGAGCGCCCCGCCGCCGACGGCGAGGCGTGGTTCCGCGCCACGCTGCGCCGCGTCGCGCAGCGCGCGGGGCTCGACGTCGACGAGCGCGTCGCCCGCGTGCGCGCGGGCACGACCGGCTTCGCCGACGCGATCGCCGAGGTGCGGCGCACCACGAGCGACGGCACCAAGCGCCGCCTCCTGCTCGCGCTGCTGGAGAGCGAGCTCACCGCCGACGAGCTGCAGCAGGTGACGCTCGCCGCGCGCGCGATCACCTCGGACGGCGACAAGTCGGCGGTGCTGCGCGCGGTCGCGGCGCAGGGCGCGCGCACGGCCGCGGTGTCGGCGGCGGTCGTGGGCGCCTCGCGCGGCATCACGTCGGACGGCGACCGCCGCCGCGTGCTGGAGCGCACGGTCGCCCCCGACCTGCCGCCGGCGGTCGTCGCGGACCTCGTGAAGGCGGTCGGCGGCATGACCTCCGACGGCGACAAGGCGGCGGTGCTGACGAAGCTCGTGCCGCGCGCCGCCGAGACGGCCGAGATCCGCACGGCCTTCTTCTCGGCGCTCGGCGGCTTCACGAGCGACGGCGATCGCAAGCGCGTGCTGCTCGCGACGCTGGAACGCTGGAGCGACGACAGCACGCTCGCCGCCGCGGTGGCGTCGCTGCGCGGGATGACGTCGGACGGCGACCGCGCGGAGGTGCTGCGCGCCGTCGCGCGCAAGGCGCGCATGGAGAGCGCGCCGGTGCGCGAGCGCTTCTTCAAGGCGGTCGACGGCACCGTGTCCGAGTCCGCGCGCGAGTCGGTGCTGCTGGCGGCGCTGCACGCGCAGCCGAGCTGCGTCGACACGCAGCGCGGCGTCATCGCCGCGACGAGGCACATGGTCTCCGACTCGCGCCGCGCGAACGTGCTGCTGGAGGTGGCGAAGGTCACGGGCGCGCTGCGCGATCCCGCGATCCGTGCGCAGTTCCTCGACGCCCTCAAGGTGATGACGTCGAGCAGCGAGTATCGCCGCGTGATGGACGCGGTCGTGGTGCCCTGACGCCGTGCGGTGGGGCGACGGCCGTCGCCCCACCGCGTCCTCGTTGTCCCGTAGTGCTAAAATTCTAGCATGCAATCGGAGGCCGTCGTGTCCCGTCCCGTCTCGTCGCCGCGCGCGTTCGTCGCCCTGGGCGCGCTGCCGCTCCTCGCCGTCCTGCTCCTCCTCCTGCTGGCCGCGCTCCCCGCGCAGGCGCAGACGGGGTGCCCCGTGCGCCGCGGCACCCACATCTCGATCCACGAGAGCAACGAGCGCCGCACGCTGCTCATCGCCGACGCCGAGCGGTGCCTGGAGGTGCGCAGCGTCGGCGCCGTGGAGTTCACCGACGACGACGCCGACGTGCGGCGCCTCGCGCCGGGCGGCACGCTGTCGATCGAGGAGACGCGCGCCGGCGTCACGCGCCGCGTGGAGTTCGCGGAGCGCGACGGGCGCGTGACGCGCCGCTACTTCGAGGGCGGCCGAGCGCGCGACGAGGCCGACGGCGCCGCCTGGACGCGCGCGATCCTCGCGCAGGTCGCGCGCGAGAGCCACGTCGGCGCCGAGGCGCGCGCCGCGCGCGTGCTGCGCCAGGGCGGCCCGGCGGGCGTGCTCGCCGAGGTGCGCCAGATCGCGAGCGACGGCGTGAAGCGCATCTATCTCACCACGCTGCTGGAGCACGACCGCCTGTCGGCCGACGACCTGCGCGCCGTCGTGCGCACCGCGGAGCGCAGCCTGTCGTCGGACTCGGACAAGGGGCGCATCCTGCGCGCGGTCGCCGAGCGGCGCGGGACCGACGCCGCCACGCTGGCGGCGATCGTCGAGGCGTCGCGCTCGATCTCGTCCGACTCGGAGAAGGCGCGCGTGCTGGCGTCGGCGCTCGCCGCGCCGGGCTCGGGCCCCGAGGTGCGGACGGCGGCGGTCGCGGTGACGCGCACCATCTCGTCCGACCGCGCGAAGGGCGCGCTGCTCGTCACGCTCGTGCCGGACGCCGGCGCGACCGACGCGCTGTTCCAGGCGGTCGACGGCATCTCGTCGGATCGCGAGCGCGGCGCGGTGCTGCGCGCCGTGCTGCGGCAGGAGCGCCTGTCGCGCCCCGCGCTGCTCGCCACGCTCCGCTCCGCGGGCCGCATCTCGTCGGACAGCGAGAAGGCCGAGGTGCTGCTCGCCGCCGCCGCGCACCGCGACGCGCTGTCGGACGACGCGGTGCGGCGCGTCTTCCTCGACACGACGCGCACGATCTCCTCCAGCAGCCAGTACCGCCGCGTCATGGACGCGGTGGTGCGCTGAGAAGGCCGGAGCCCCCGCCATGCGCGCGCTCCGTCCGCTGCTCGCCGCCGCGCTGCTGCTCGCGGGCGTCGCGCGTCCCGCCCGCGCGGCGCAGCCGGGTGCCGCGCCCGACTCCCTGCGCGTCGCGCGCTCGGTGCGCGCCGACCGCGCGCCCGCGATCGACGGGCGCGACGACGACGCGGGGTGGCGGCTGGCGCCCCCGATCGACGCCTTCCGCACCTTCGATCCGGTGGAGGACGGCGCGCCGCGCTTCCGCACCGAGGCGCGCGTGCTGCACGACGCGCGCAACCTGTACGTCTTCGTGCGCGCCTTCGATCCGCGCCCGGACAGCATCGTCGCGCTGCTCAGCCGCCGCGACGTGCGCACGCCGAGCGACCACGTGAAGCTGATGATCGACAGCTTCCACGACCGGCGCACCGGCTACGAGTTCGCGGTGAATCCGGCGGGCGTGAAGCGCGACTACTACACCTACGACGACGCGCGCGAGGACGGCTCGTGGGACGCGGTGTGGGACGTCGCCACGCGCATCGACTCGCTCGGCTGGACGGCGGAGTTCCGCATCCCGCTGTCGCAGCTGCGCTTCGCCGCGCGCGACGAGCACACCTTCGGGCTGATGATCATGCGCGACATCGGCCGGCTGAACGAGCGGCTGGCGTGGCCCACGTACCGCCGCTCGCGCCCGGGCATCGCGTCGCAGTTCGGCGACCTGGTGGGGCTCGTCGACCTCGGCGCGCCGCAGCGCCTGGAGGTCGCGCCCTACGTGCTGACGCGCAACGTCTCGGCGCGCACCGCCGGCGGCTTCGCGCGCGCGCAGCAGCAGGCGGTGGGCGGGGACCTCAAGTACGGCGTGACGCCGAACCTCACGCTCGACCTCAGCGTCAACCCCGACTTCGGGCAGGTCGAGGCCGACCCCGCGGTGCTCAACCTCACCGCGTTCGAGGTGTTCCAGAGCGAGCGGCGCCCCTTCTTCCTGGAGGGCACCGGGATCTTCCAGGCCGGCACCGACCCGACGCGCCTCTTCTACTCGCGGCGCATCGGGCGCGCACCGCAGCTCGCGGGGCTCGTCGTCGACCCGACCGCGCGCATCCCCGGGCAGAGCACGATCCTCGGCGCGGCGAAGCTCACGGGGCGGCTCGCGCGCGGCACGTCGATCGGCGTGCTCTCCGCCGTGACGCAGGAGGAGCAGGTGCGCGCGGCCGTCATCGAGCCGCGCACCGCGTTCGGCGTCGTGCGCGTGGCGCAGGACTTCCGCCGCGGCGAGACGGGGCTCGGCGTGATGGTGAGCGGGATGCAGCGCGACCTCGGCGACCGCGCGGCGGCGGCCCGGCTGCGGCGCGACGGGCTCGCGGGCGGCGTCGACCTGCGGCACCGCTTCCCGGGCGGCGGCTACCAGCTGAACGCGTCGCTGCAGGGAAGCCGCGTCGGCGGCTCGCCGGAGGCGATCGCGCGCACGCAGCGCGGCGGCGTGCACTACTACCAGCGCCCCGACGACGCCCTCGCGTTCGACTCGACGCGCACCGCGCTCACGGGCACCGCGGCGTCGGTCGGGGTCAACAAGGTGAGCGGCACCTTCCGCTTCAACAGCCTGTACGAGCGCATCTCCCCGGGCTTCGAGACGAACGACGTCGGCTTCCTGAGCCGCGCCGACCTGCAGCGCACCTACCTCGAGATGCTCTGGACGTCGCGCCGGCCGCGCGCCTTCTGGCGCAACGCGACGGCGACGATCTTCACCTCGCACCAGTGGACGGCGGCGGGGATGCCGCTCTACCACAACATTGACGCCTGGACCGACATCCAGTTCAAGAACCAGAAGGGGCTGTTCGTCGAGGCGTGGCTCGACCAGTGGGGCGGCTCGATGTGTGATCGGTGCGCGTTCGGCGGGCCGGCGCTGCGCCACTCCGCGGACCAGAACTACTTCCTCCAGCTCACCGACGATCCGCGCAAGGCGCTCTCGCCGCTGGTGGCGTTCTTCGCCGTGCGCGGCGACGAGGGGCGCTCGCTGCTCTGGCGCGTGCGGCCGCTGGTGCGGCTGCGCGCGGGCGCGCAGGTCAGCGGCGAGCTGGGCGCGCGCTACGAGCGCAACCGCGACGCGACGCAGTGGGTCGCCAACGTCGGCAGCGGCGCGGCGATGCGCAGCCTGTTCGCGCACCTCGACCAGCACACGCTCGGCTTCCAGGCGCGGCTCGACTACACCATCCGCCCGACGCTCTCGCTGCAGCTGTACGCCGAGCCGTTCGTGAGCGTGGGCGCCTACTCCGACGTGCGCGAGGCCGTCGCGCCGCGCGCGCCGCGCTACGCGGACCGCTTCCGCCCCGTCGATCGCGAGGTCGAGGGGTTCAACGCGAAGCAGTTCCGCTCCAACGCGGTGGTGCGCTGGGAGTATCGCCCCGGCTCGGCGCTCTTCGTGGTGTGGCAGCAGGGGCGCGACCAGGGCGACCGCGATCCGGGCCGCTTCGAGGCGTGGCGCGACTACCGCAACCTCTTCGGCGCGCGCCCCGACAACACGCTGCTCGTGAAGGCGTCCTACTGGTTCGGCCGGTGATCGGGCGCGGCCGGCGGTGCGAGGGGGAGCGTGAGCGTGAACGTCGTCCCGACGCCGCGCGTGCTCTCGACCGCGATGTCGCCGCCCATGCGCCGCGCGAGGTCCCGGCTGATCGTCAGCCCCAGCCCCGTGCCCTGGTGGTCGGACGAGAAGCTGCGGTCGACCTGCACGAAGGGCTCGAAGATCGCGTCCAGCTGCTGCGGCGGGATGCCGATGCCGCTGTCGACGACCTGCACGTACGCCGAGCCGTTGCCCCTGCCGCAGCGCACGACGATCGAGCCGTGCGGCGGCGTGAACTTGATCGCGTTCGAGAGGAGGTTGAGCAGCACCTGCCGCACCTTCTCGGGGTCTGCGAGGACGACGGCGTCGCACGCCGCGCCGTCGTCGGTGTAGCGCTGCGCCTTGGCCTGCAGCTGCGGCGCCACGAGCGGCTCGACGGTCGCCAGCACCTCGGCCAGCGGCACGGGGCGGGCCGCGATCTCGACGTGGCCCGCCTCGATCTTCGCGAAGTTCAGGATGTCGTTGATGAGCGACAGCAGGTGGCGCTGGCTGCGGTCGATGCGCGCGAGGTCCGCGCGCTGCTCCGGCGTCACGGGGCCGCGCAGCCCGAGCTCCAGCAGCTGCGCGTAGCCGGCGATCGCGTTGAGCGGCGTGCGCAGCTCGTGGCTCATCATGGCCAGGAACTGCGCCTTGGCGGCGTTGGCCTGCTCCGCCTCGGTGCGGGCGGCGCGCGCGCGCTCCTCGCTCGCGCGCAGGGTGCGCTCGGCGCGCTCGCGCTCGGCCAGGTGGTCGCGCACGTCGAGCTGCCGGCGGCGCGCGCGCAGCGCGGCCGAGAGCGTGGTGGCGAGCGTCGCGACGCGCACGGGGCGCTCGAGCAGGGTGACGTTCGCGCGGCCGGCCAGCGCGCCCGCCGCCGCCGGCACGCCGTGCGACAGCGCCCCCTCGCCGGTCAGCAGCACCACCGGCAGGTCGGACCACGACGGCTGCGCGGAGAGCGCGTCCAGCAGCGCGTCGCGCGCGTCGCGGCGCAGCGCCTCCTCCGCGATCAGCAGCGCGCCCAGCTCGTCGGCGCGGTCGTCGGCCGCCACGCCGCGCGAGATCGCGGCACACAGCGCGGCGGCGTCGGCGAAGGTGCGCACCGCGAAGCCGGCGCGCGTCAGCACCCGCTCGGTCACCGCGGCGTCGCGCCCCGTGGGCGCGAGCACCGCGACGATCCCCGCGGCGCGCGTGGTCGGCGTCATCGCCCGTTCCGCGGTGGCCGACCCCACGGCCATCAGCGCGTGGCGTCCCGCGGGGACGGCACGTGCTGGCCGGGCTGCATCAGCGGGCCCACATCGCCGGTGTACCGCGGCACGCCCGTCAGCACGCCCTGGAACTCGCTCAGCGGCGCGCCCACGTGCAGCCCGCCGCGCCCCACGCGGCACTCGCGGATGCTGCGCTCGTGGTTGCCCGTCCGCTTCTTCACCACCGAGATCGCCTGCCGCACCGCGCCATGCACCTCGAAGTAGCGCAGCAGCAGCACCGTGTCCGCGAGGTAGCTCACCTCGGCCGCATTGTCCACGGGGTTCCCGAAGATGCCGCGCTGCACGAGCGTCATGATCGTCGTCACGCCGCGCGTCGCGAGGTAGCTCAGCAGCTCGTGCACCTGGATCGGCAGCAGCCGCTCCTCGGGCATCGACTGCAGGTAGCCGTTGAGCGAGTCGATGACGATCAGCCGCACGCCGTCGCGCTCCACCGCGTCGGTCACCTGGCTGGCGAACTCGCCCGGCGAGAGCTGCGTCGGCTCGACCTGCTGCAGCCGCAGGCGCCCGTCGGCGATCGCCTCCTCGAGGTCCATGCCCAGCCCGAGGCCGCGCATGCGGAAGGTGCTCAGCCGCTCGTCGAACAGGAAGAAGAGGGCGCGCACGCCGCGCGTCACCGCCTCGCACGTGTACTGCGCGCACAGCACCGACTTGCCGGTGCCGGCCGGCCCGGTGACGACGACGCTCGTCCCCTCCTGCAGCCCGCCGCCGAGCAGGGCGTCCAGCTCGTCCGACCCGCTCGACCACGGGCGCGGCTCGGCGGGGCCCTCGGGCTGGTGCTCCGGGATGCGGATGCGCGGGAAGACCGCGATGCCGCCGGTGTTGATGCGGAAGTCGTGGAAGCCGCCCTGGAACCGCAGCCCGCGCAGCTTGGCCACCTGCAGCCGCCGCCGCTCGGCGCCGTACTCCAGCGCCACGTGCTCCAGCTGGATGACGCCGTGCGCGAGGCTGTGCAGCTGCAGGTCGCCCTCGGGCGCCGTCTTGTCGTCCAGCAGCAGCACGGTGCAGCGCCGCCCGGCGAAGAAGTGCTTGAGCGCGAGGATCTGCCGGCGGAAGCGCAGCGGGTCGCGCGCGAGCAGCCGCATCTCCGACAGCGAGTCGAACACCACGAGCGTCGAGTCGTGCCGCTCGACCGCGGCGAGCACCGCGTCCACCGTCTGCTGCAGCTCGACCTCGGCGGGGTGGAAGATCGTGTACCCCTCCTCGAGCGCGACGGCGTCCTGCGTGGCCAGCTCGAAGACCTCGATCCCGTCGAGCGGCCAGCCGTGCGACGCGGCCACCTCCTCCAGCTCGGAGCGCGACTCGGAGAGCGTCACGTACAGCCCGCGCTCCCCCCGCTCGCGACCGGCCAGGAGGAACTGCAGCGCGAGGGTCGTCTTCCCGGTGCCCGGCTCCCCGTCCAGCAGGTACAGGTGGTTGGTGGGCAGCCCGCCCCCCAGGATCTGGTCCAGTCCCGCGATGCCGGTCGAGGCGCGCGCGCTGGTCGGAGGCGGCGCGTCGGGCGTGCCGGGCATGCGGGACATCGGGGACCGGGATCGGGAAATCGGGCGGGGCGCGGCGCACCGTCGGCTCCGGCGCGAACCAATCGTGCGTAGGCAGAAAGTAGACCGTGGGCGCGCCGCTGTCGCCCCACCTTCGCCCCGCGCCCGTGCGAGCAAACGCTCGCGAGCCGGCGCGTGTCTGAACCGGGACGCCGCCGAGGCGTCGCCTCCTTCCGACTCACCCCCCGTCGAGCCGATGCCACGCTGCATGCTGGTCTCCCCGCCGCACGCCCGTGACGCCCGCGCGTGCCGCCGCGCCGCGTGGCGCCCGACCCGCGGCCTCCTCGCGCTGGCCGTGGCCACCCTGGCGACCGCGCTCTTGGGCGCGGCGCCGGCGCTGGCGCAAAGCACCGCCGAGGTGGTGCGCGGCCGCGTGACCGACGACTCGGCGCGCGCCGTGTTCGCCGCCGCCGTCACCGTCACGCGCGGCCCCGACCGGCTGGTGCAGACGACGACCACCGACTCGGCGGGGCGCTACAGCGTGCGCTTCGATCCCGGCACGGGCGACTACCTCGTGCACGTCGCCGCGCCCGGCTTCCGCGCCGCGCGCCGCCGCGTCGAGCGGCAGGGCGCCGAGCGCGAGCTCGTCGCCGACTTCGCCCTCGGCCGCGACCTGGCGATGCTCGCCGCCGTGCAGATCCGCGGCGAGCGCCCCGTGCGCGCCTCCAACCCCATCCGCCCCACCACGCTGGAGACCGGCGCGTCGGAGAAGTGGGTGGACGGCGTCGAGGGGCAGCTCCCGCCCACGGTGGCGGGCGACCTGAACGCGCTCGCCGGCACGACGCCGGGCGTCACGCTCACGCCCTCGGGGCCGACGATGCTCGGCTCGGGCGTCGAGTCCAACCTGACGACGCTCAACGGGCTCGCGCTGCCGGGCGGCGCGATCCCGCGCGCGGCGCGCACCGAGACGCGCGTCACCGGCGCGACCTTCGACCCGACGCGCGGCGGCTTCTCGGGCGCGAACGTCGACGTGCGCCTCGGCCCCGGCGACCGCTTCTACCAGCGCCGCACCGGCTTCCTCACGCTCGACGCGCCGCAGCTGCAGTTCACCGACGCGGTGGGGCGCGCCAGCGGCGCCGCGAGCGGCGGCTTCCGCGGCTCCCTCGGCGCCGACGGCGAGCTGATTCGGCAGACGATGACGTACAACGTCTCGCTCGACGTCGCGCGCAACACGAGCGATCCGTCCACCCTCGTCGACGCGGAGGCGGAGACGCTGCTGCGCGCCGGCGTCGCGCCCGACTCGGTCCGGCGGCTGCTGCAGCTGACCGGGCCGCTCGGCCTCCCGCTCTCGGGCGGCGGCATCCCGACGGCGCGCAACCGCGACGCGTTCACCTGGCTCGGGCGCCTGGACGACACGCGCGACACGCTGAAGACGCGCACCCTCACCAGCTACGCCGGCTACACCAAGGAGGGGGCGCTCGGCTTCGGCCCGCTCACCGCGCCCTCCGTCGGCGGGGAGCGCCGCGAGCGCACGCTCGGCGCGCAGGTCGTCGTCGGCGACTTCGTGGGCCCCGGCCGCCGCGTGCTGACCGAGACGCGGCTGGGCGCGAGCGCGGTGCGCAACGAGGCGACGCCGTACCGCGCGCTCCCCGGCGCGACGGTGCTCGTGCGCTCCGACCTCGGCGCCGCGCTCGACGACGCGGCCGCGGGCGGCATCGACGTCGCGGGGCTCACCCTCGGCGGCGGGCCGTTCGTCGCCAGCGACGAGTCGCGCTGGACCGTCGAGGGCGCGAACGAGACGATCTGGAACGCGCGCGGGCGCCGCCACCGCTTCAAGGCGCTCGCCTGGATGCGCGGCGACGGCCTGCGGCAGAACGCCGTCGGCAACGCGCTCGGCAACTACACCTTCAACTCGATCGACGACTTCGCCGCCAACCGGCCCGCGAGCTACACGCGCACGCTCGCGCAGCCCGAGCGCCGCGGCACGGCGTGGAACGGCGCGGCCGCGCTGGCGCACCAGTGGACGCCGTCGCGCTGGTTCAACGTGCTGTACGGCGCGCGCGTCGAGGCCAGCGGCTTCGGCGACGCGCCCCCCGAGAACCCGGCGCTGGAGCGCGCGCTCGGCGTGCGCACCGGCGTCGCGCCCACGCGCCTGCACGTCAGCCCGCGCGCCGGCTTCTCGTTCACCTACAACCGCGACCGCGAGAACGGATCCGGCACCAACCAGAGCCGCGTCGGGCGCTACTATCGCACGACGGCGGGCGTGATCCGCGGCGGCATCGGCGAGTTCCGCGACCTGCTGCGCCCCAACCTGCTGGCCGACGCGTCGGCGAGCACGGGGCTGCCGGGGAGCACGGCGCTGCTCTCGTGCATCGGCGCCGCGGTGCCGACCGCCGACTGGTCGCTCTTCGCCTCCGACGCGTCGCGCATCCCGACCGAGTGCGCGGGCGGCGGCGGCGTGCTCGCCGAGCGCGCGCCGTCGGTGACGCTGATCGACCCGTCGTACGACGTGCCGCGCTCGTGGCGCGCCTCGCTCGACTGGAACACGAGCGTGCGGCGCCTCATGCTGCGCGTCAGCGCGCTCGGCTCCTACGACCTGTCGCAGCCGGGCGTGGTCGACGCGAACTTCGCCGGCACGCCGCGCTTCACGCTCGCCGGCGAGGGCAACCGCCCCGTGTTCGTCACGCCGGCCGCGATCGACCCCGGCAGCGGCGCCGTCTCGGCCGCCGAGGCGCGCCGCGCGCCGGAGTTCGGCCGCGTGAGCATGCGCACGAGCGACCTGCGCGGCTACGGCGGGCAGCTGACCTTCTCGGTCTCGCCCGACGTCTTCAAGTTCCGCACGCGCTACTCGTTCTTCTCGTCGCTCGCCTACACGCTGCAGGGCACGAAGCGGCAGTACCGCGGCTTCGACGGCGCGGCGTTCGGCGACCCGGGCGCGCGCGAGTGGGCCGCGGGGCCGAACGACGCGCGCCACCAGTTCGTGATGCAGGGCGGGTTCAGCGCGCGCAAGGTCGGCACGATCACGATGTTCGGGCGCGCGCAGTCGGGGCTCCCGTTCACCCCGATCGTGCAGGGCGACGTGAACGGCGACGGCCGCTCGGGCGACCGCGCGTTCGTGCCGGCGGTGGCCGGCGCCGGCGTCGACCCGCGGCTCGCCACGCAGCTGCAGGCGCTGCTCGCCGACGGCGCGCCGGGCGCGCGCGCGTGCCTCGCCGCGTACGCGGGACAGGTCGCGGCGCGCAACGGCTGCCGCGGCCCGTGGACGCAGACGCTCAACCTGCAGTGGCGGCCGCCCATCCCGCCGCGCTGGGCGCGCCGCCTGACGACCAACGTCTACCTGCAGAACGTCCTCGGCGGCATCGACCAGCTGCTGCACGACGACGCGTCGCTGCGCGGCTGGGGCTCGTCGGCGATGCCGGACCCCGTGCTGCTCGTGCCGCGCGGCTTCGACGCCGCGGCGCAGCGCTTCCGCTACGACGTGAACCCGCGCTTCGGCGACACGCGCGGCCGCCGCACGCTGCTGCGCGAGCCGTTCCGCCTCAGCATCGACTTCTCGGTCAACCTCGCGGTCGACTACCCGGTGCAGCAGCTGCGCCGCGCGCTCGAGCCGGTGCGCGTGCCCGGCGGCGGATGGCAGCGCCGCTCGGCCGACTCGCTGGCCGCGTTCTACCTGTCGCGCACCTCGAACATCCACCGCATGCTGCTCGCGGAGAGCGACTCGCTCTTCCTCTCGCGCGCGCAGGTGGCGGCGCTGCAGCGCAGCGACTCGGCGTACTCCGCCGAGGTGCGCGGGATGTACGTCGCGCTCGGCGAGTTCCTCGCCGGCCGTCCGGCGGGCGAGCCGGGCAAGGTGGAGCTGGACAGCGTCTCGAACGTCGAGAAGGCGTACTGGAAGGTGTTCTGGCGCCAGCCGGAGATCGCCGACTCGGTGCTCACGCCGACGCAGCGCGAGCTGATCCCGATGCTCAAGAACATGGTCGCCGTGCCGCAGCGCGACCGCGAGAACTCGCAGTGGCAGTTCGGCTACCCGGTGCCCTTCGATGCGAAGGCCCACCAGCGGCCGGTGCCGCGCCGCGGCGACTGACCGTCGTCGCGCACGGTGCCGGAGCAGGACGCCTGCGGGCGGTGACGGGGGCCTCCGTTGCCGCCCGCAGGCGCGTCCGGCCCTCCCGTCGGGCGCTCGGCGCGGAGCGTGGCGCGCCGCCGCGGCGGTCAGCGCGACGAGACGACGAACGTGTTGCCGTCCGGGTCGCGGAAGAGCAGCGACGTGCCCCACTCCTCCTTCCGGGGCGGGCCGAGCGTCTCCACGCCCGCGGCGGCGAGCCGCGCGTGCGTCGCGTCGAGGTCGTCGCTCCAGAACGCGAGCGAGGTGAAGCCGCCGATGCGGTCCTCGTGACCGGTGGGCGTGAACAGCACGAAGCGCGTGTCGGCGCCGGGGATGCGCAGCTCGATCCAGCGCTGCTTGTCGTCGAACGGCTGGTCGGTGGCGATCTGGAAGCCGACCTGCCCGGTCCAGAAGGCGAGCGCGCGGTCCTGGTCGCGCGTGGGGATGCTGACGAACTTGATGCCGCGGATCATGTCGGGATCGGTGAGGGGTGGGCGGCCAATCTCGACGGGCGGGAGACGCGCGTCCAGCCGCGCACCCGCTGCCATGGCACGCGATGCCATGGCATTGCGTGCCATAGCGCCCGCGCGCAGCTTGCGGCGTGCCCGCGCTCTCGCTCGATCCCTACGTCGTCGACGTGCTGCTCCCCGACCTCGTCGGCCACGACCGCCATCCGTCGGCGTTCCTGGTCTACCTGCTGCTGTGGCATCGCACGGCGGGCGGGCGGCGCACGGCCGACCTCAGCCTGCGCGAGCTCGCCGAGGCGTCGGGCCTCTCGAAGCGCGCGGTGCAGGGCGCGCTGACGACGCTCGCGCGGCGGCGCCTGGTGGCGATCGACCGCGCGGGGCCCACCGCCGTGCCGAGCTACCGCGTGCTGCGGCCGTGGGACCGCGGCGCCCGCTGATCGCCCACCCCGAGGACCTCGCATGTCCGACCGCCGCTTGCTGCTCCTCTCCAACTCGCGCGACGCGGAGGGGCGCTACCTGCACCACTGCCGCGACGCCCTCGCCGCGCATCTGGCGGGCGTGCGCGAGCTCGCGTTCGTGCCCTACGCGGGCGTCACGGTCGAGTGGGAGGCGTACACGATCCGCGTGCGCGAGGCGCTGGCGCCGCTCGGCGTCGCGGTGACCGGCGTGCACGCCGTCGCCGATCCGGCGGCGCTGGTGCGCGACGCGGCGGCGATCGCGGTCGGCGGGGGCAACACCTTCCACCTGCTCGCGACGCTGCAGCGCACGGGCGTGCTGGACGCGGTGCGCGAGCGCGCGGCGGCGGGCGTGCCCTACGTCGGCTGGAGCGCGGGCTCGGTCGTCGCGTGCCCCACGCTCGGCACGACGAACGACATGCCCATCGTGCAGCCTCCAAACGGGTTCGTGGCGCTCGGAGTGGTGCGCTTCCAGATCAACGCGCACTTCACCGACGCGCACCCGCCGGGCTTCCAGGGCGAGACGCGCCGCGAGCGGCTCGCCGAGTATCTGGCGGCGAACCGCGCGGCGCGCGTGATCGGGCTGCCCGAGGGCGACTGGCTCGAGGTGCGCGGCGCCGACGTCGCGCTGCGCGGCGCGCATCCGGCCGCGCTGTTCGTCGCGGGGCGGGGGCCCGCGTGGGCCGAGCCCGGCGCCGCGCTCGCGTCGGTGCTGGAGGGCGCCGGCGCGTGAGCGCCCGCCGCGCGTGACGCGGCGCCGCGCCGGGCGCTCTGCCGCGCGCTATGCCGCGCGCTATGCCGCGCGCGGCGTCGCGGCGCCCCGGCCGGCCGCGCGTCCCGTCGTCCACGCCCACAGGAAGTTGTAGCCGCCGATCGGCCCGAAGGCGTCGAGCACCTCGCCGCAGAGGAAGAGCCCCGGGCGCAGGCGGCTCTCCATCGTGCGCGGATCGATCTCGGCGAGCCGCACGCCGCCGCCGGTGACCTCGGCCTTCTTGTAGCCCTCGTCGCCCGACCAGGGCAGCTCGCCGCGCACGAGCGTCTCGATCAGCCGCCGGCGCTCGTCGCGCGTCAGCTCGCCGAGCAGGCGCGTCGGCTCCACGCCCGCGACGTCGAGCAGCGTCGCCGCGAGGCGGTCGGGGAGCTCGGCGCGCACGACGGAGGCGACCGCGCGCGCGCCCTGCGGTTTTAGCAGCGCCTCCCACGCGGCGTCGTCGTGCGGCGTCCAGCGCACGGTGAGGCGCGCCGGCGGCGTCGCCCCGTCGGCGCGCGAGCGCACGACGACGTGCGAGACGTCGAGCACCGACGGGCCGCTGTAGCCGCGGTGCGTGAACAGGAAGCCGCCGCTCGCCGACGCGGTGCGGCCGTCCCCGCGCGCGGTGAGCGCGACGCGCAGCGAGATGCCCGACAGCTCCGTGAACGCCGCCGCCTCCGCGGTCACCGGCGTCAGCGCGGCGTAGGTCGGATGCAGCGTGTGCCCCAGCCGCTCGAGGAGGCGCAGCCCCGTGCCGTCGCTGCCGGTGTTCGGCACCGAGAGCCCGCCCGTCGCGACGATCACCGCGTCGCAGGCGATCGGCGGCGCGCCGTCGACCGCGACCTCCCAGCCGCTCGCGGTGGGGACGACGTCGGTGACGCGCGTCTCCATGCGCAGGCGCACGCCGCGCCGCTGCGCCAGCGCGAGCAGCCCGTCGCGCACGTCGCGCGCGCGGTGCGAGGCGGGGAAGAGCTTCGCGGACTCGGTCTCCTCCTCCAGCGCGATGCCGACCTCGCGCTCGAAGAACGCGATCTGCTCGGGGAGCGGCCACGCGCGCACGATCTTGCGCAGCGTGTTGGGCGACGAGTCGGTGACGAAGCGCGTCTCGTCGAGGCGTGCGGGGAGCACGTTGCAGCGTCCGCCGCCGCTGATGAGGATCTTGCGCCCGCCGTCGCGCGTGCGCTCCACGAGCAGCGTCTCCGCGCCCGACTCGGCGGCGAAGATCGCCGCCATCGTTCCCGCCGCGCCCGCTCCGATCACCACGACCCGCCGCATCCGACCATCCACCGAAAGAGATCGGCGCCGCACGTGGGGCGCGGCGCCGGACTCTCAAGATCGCGCCTGTCGGGGGGCGCGTGGAATGGGTGGGCCGGGATTCGTGGCGGGGATGCTGCGGACGGCGGGCCGCGGATCCCGGGGCGTGCTCCCGTGCGCGCGAGCCGAGGAGTGGCCGGATGTGATGCGCCGCGCGTCGCGACGGCTGCGTGCGCTGCCGCGAAGTCGTGGATCGGGTCCGGAGCCGTTCGCCCTGCGGGTCCGGCGGAACTGCGACGGCATCGGCAGGGATGAAGATCCGATAACGTCGGATGAAGATCGGATGGCTCCGTGTGGTGTGACGTTCCTCGCCGCCACGCGGAGCCATCCGATCTTCATCGGATCTCATCCGAAGTTCATCCCTGCTGCTCTCCGCCGTTCGGGTCCAGCGCGACGATGCGGATCGCGACTCGGGATCCGCAGCCCGCGTTCCGCAGCTACAGGGGCAGGGAGAGCTGCTCCGCGCGCGGAGCCTCTCGCGGAGCGACGGGCCGCGCCCCGCGACGGTACTCGCGCACCCGCAACCCGTGGCGCTCGCAGAGGCGCGTCACGTAGTCGTGCAGCCCCTGGCGATACGCGTCGCCGGCGTAGTGGCCGCGCGCGTACGTGGCGCGGTAGCGCGCGGCGAGCGCGGGGAACTCCTCCGCGAGCCAGGGGAGGTAGCGGTCGCGCGCCGCCGGCTGCAGCCGCAGCGCGCCGGCCGCGACGTGCGAGGCGCCCGCCTCCGCCGCCCGGCGCACGAGCGCCGCGAGATCGCGCGGCCGGTCCGTGATCCCGGGGAGCACCGGCATGCAGTTGATGCCGACGTCGACGCCCGCGGCGGCGAGCTGCGCGACGGCGCGCAGGCGCGCCTCGGGGGTCGGCGAGCGCGGCTCGATGCGGCGCGCGAGCGCGCGGTCCAGCGTGATGAGCGAGACGTGCACGCTCAGCGTCGCGTGCGCCGCGATGCGCGCCAGCACGTCGACGTCGCGCGCCACGAGCGGGCTCTTCGTGATGATCACCACGCGCAGCCCGGCATGCTCGGCGAGCGCCTCCAGCACGCCGCGCGTGACGCGGAAGCGCCGCTCGGCGGGCTGGTACGGGTCGGTCGCCGTGCCGACGATCAGCGCCTGCTCGCCCGAGAGCAGGCGGCGGTAGCGCGCGCCCCGCGACGCGAGCGCGCGTCGTACGAGCGCGGGGGCGTCGCGCTTCACCATCACGCGGCGCTCGAAGGCGAGCCAGGGGGGCAGCGGCGCGTCGTCGGCCGCCGGGTCCTCCGCCGGCCCGTCCGGACGCGCGCCCGCGCGCTCGGTCGCGTAGCGGTGCGCGTAGCGCGCGTAGCAGTACGCGCAGCCGAAGGCGCACCCCACGTACGGGTTCAGCGACCAGCAGCCGATCCCCGTCGACTCGGGCGGGTTGAGCACCGAGCGCGCGGCCACCTCGCGATAGACGATGTCCTTCTGCGTCGCGAGCGGGCCGTCGACCACCGGCAGCGCGCGGCGCGGCGGCGGCGGGTCGTCGAGGGCGAGGCGCGGCGCGAGGTCGGCCGGTGCGGATCGCATGCGCGGGAGCGGATCGGGTCGGGAGCGTGCCCGAATATACGCCGAAGCAGGATCGGCGCCGGCCGCGCGCGCCCGTGCCGCGCCCTCCGGGCTCCCGTCGGCGAGATATTTAGATGATCGCCTATTGATCGAAGCGTTCCCCGGTCCTACCTTGCCCGCATGGACCAGGAGCAGTTCACGCGCGTCGCCAAGGCGCTCGCCGATCCCCGCCGCTTCGAGATCCTCGAGATGATCGCCGGGGACCGCGAGGTCGCGTGCAAGCGGATGGTCGAGTGCTTCCCGGTGTCGCAGGCGACCATCTCGCACCACCTGAAGGAGCTCGCCACCGCCGGGCTGATCGAGGCGCGGCGCGAGGGGCAGCACGGCCACTACCGGCTGCGCCCCGGGGTCCTCGAGGCCTACCGCGCCGAGCTGGAGCGTCGCCTCCGCCTGACCGTCCCGGTCGGCTGAGCGCCGGGGCGGCCCCGATCCGCCTCCGCCTCCGCCGGTTCTTAGACATTTGTACAATCACGGCAGCTCGCGAGCCGGCGTCCCCGACGCGGATCGCCCGGGCGCCCGCACCAGGTGCACGCCATGGACACGATGACGCACGATGCTCCGCGGCCGGTGGCGCCGCTCGCGCGCGACGGCGCGCGGACCGCCTCCCCGGCGCCCCAGCCCGGAGTCTCGGCGCCGGTCGGTCGGTGGTACGGGCCCGCCGACGCCCCGGCGACGCTGGTGGTCTACGCGACCTACGAGTGCCTGCACTGCCGCCGCGCCTGGCCCGCCCTGCGCGCCCTCGCCGACGAGGGGCGCGCGCGCCTGGAGTGGCGCCACTTCGCGCCGCCGGGCGCCTTCCCCAACGCGCCCGCCGCGGCCGCGGCCGCCGAGGCGGCCGGTGCGCAGGACGCGTTCTGGCTGATGCACGAGGCGCTGCTCGCCGCGCCCGCCCCGCTCTGGCCCGAGGCGCTCCCGACGCACGCCGCCGCCCTCGGCCTCGACGCGGTCGCGCTCGAGCACGAGCTCCGCTCCGCGCGGGTGCGCGAGCGGCTGCGCGCGCAGGAGGACGCGGCGGTGGCGCACGGCGTGCGCGGCACGCCGACGGTGCTGCTGCTGCGCCCCGACGCCGATCCGGTGCGCCTCGACGCGCGCGATCCCGACGCGATCGGCGCCGCCCTCGCCGACGCCCTGCGCGACGCGCCGCACGCGGCCGCCGAGCGCTGACCCGCCCACGTCTCCACCCACGCGCCCGACCATGGATCTCTCGACCGCGCACGTCCTCGTCACCGGCGGCGGCACCGGCATCGGCCGCGCGACCGCCGAGCTGCTCGCGCGCCGCGGCGCCCGCGTCGCCATCAGCGGCCGCCGCGCCGAGGTGCTGGAGCGCGCCGCGCGCGAGCTCTCCGAGGCGACCGGCGCCACCGTCGTCCCGATCCGTGGCGACGTCGCGCAGGAGGCCGACGCGGCGCGCATGGTCGCCGAGACGCGCGACGCCCTCGGCGGCTACGACACGCTGGTCAACAACGCGGGCATCGGGGCGTTCGCGCCGCTGCTCGACGTCACGGTCGAGGACATGCGCCGCCTGTGGGAGACGAACGTGCTCGGCGCGACGCTCATGGCGCGCGAGAGCGCGCGCGTCTTCGTGCCGCAGCGGCGCGGCCACATCGTCAACGTCGCGTCGACGGCGGGGCGCCGTGCCGGCGCGGGCAGCTCGGCCTACGCCTCCACCAAGTACGCGCTCAGCGGCCTCACCGAGGTCTGGCGCACCGAGCTCCGGCCGCACGGCATCCGCGTGATGCAGATCAACCCGAGCGAGGTGCTGACGCCCTTCTTCGAGAGCGCGGGCGCCGGGCCCCGCGCCGACAACCCGACCAAGCTGCACGCCGAGGACATCGCGCACGTGATCGCGAGCATGCTGGCGCTCGACGATCGCGGGTTCGTGACCGAGGCGTCCGTGTGGGCGACGAATCCGGTCGGGTGAGGCGGGGTCGGGTACGGCGGGTCGGGTACGGCGGGGACGACGACGGCGGGATCGGATACGGCGAGCGTCGCTCGGCCTGACCTTCCGGCCTGACCTTCCGGCCTGACCTTCCGGCCTGACCTTCCGGCCTGACCTTCCGGCCTGACCTTCCGGCCTGACCTTCCGGCCTGACCTTACGGCTTGACCGCTCGGCCGGATCACTCGGCCTGACCGCTCGGCCTGATCGCGACGCTCCAGGAAGCGAAACGGCGAGGCCGCGTGTGGTGCGCTGGCCTCGCCGTGCTGCATGCCGCCGTGGGGTTTCGCCGTGGGGTTTCGCTCGAGGCTCGGAGCTCAGCGCTCCGCAGTGATCGTCCCCGCCGTCTCCGCCCCCGCTGTTCTCGTCCCCGCCGTCCCCGATCCGTCTCACCGCCCCCGCATCATCCGCCCCCGATCCATCCGCCGGATGATCGCCGCGATCTCGTCGGCGTTGGTGGTGCCGTAGTCCGCGTGGCAGTTGTTGAACAGCACGTGCACGCCCTGCACCTGCCGCGCGACGTCGACGATGGGCGCGACGAGGTCCGTCAGCTCGGCGATCGAGTAGCGGTAGCGATAGCGTTCGCTGACGACCGACACCGGCGTCTCCCACGTCTCGCTCCGCCGGCCGTGCAGGCGCACGATCGCGAGCCGCTCGTGCGTGGCGACGGGCACCAGCGGCACCGTGCTCTCGTGCCCCGGCGGCGCGTCGACGACGACGTGCACGAGGTCCAGCGACTCGAGCAGCGCGAGCGTGCGCGCGCGCAGGCGCGGCGCGAACCAGTCGCGGTGGCGGAACTCGACCGCCGCGAGATGGCCGGCCGCGTACCAGTCGTGCAGCCGCTCGCGCGCCGCGCGCAGCCGGTCCGCCGACGCGGCGCTCGGCGTGAACCAGCGCGGGAACTGCAGGAGCAGCGTGCCCAGCCTCCCCGAGGCGGCGAGCGGCGCGAGCGCGCTCAGGAACATGCGCCACGCCGCGTCCTGCACCGCGGTCGGCAGCTCGTCGGCGCGCAGCCGCATGGCGCCCGACAGCGACGGCGGGAGCAGGTCGCGGAGCGCGCGCGGCAGCCGCGCCGTCTCGACGGGATGGCCGGTCATGATCGCGTGCGCCTTCACGTCGAACACGAAGCCGTCGGGCGCGCGCTCGCCCCACAGCGCCGCGACCTTCGCCGACGGCAGCGCGTAGTACGTGCTGTCGATCTCGACGAGCGGGAAGCGGCTCGCGTAGTACCGCAGCCGCGCCTCCGGCGTCGTGACGTCCTCGGGATAGAAGAGCCCCGGCGTCAGCAGCGTGGGGTCGGTCCAACTCGCCGTGCCCACTCGCACCGCGCACCCGTCCACGTCGAGCGGCTCCGGTGCGCGTTCGACGCTCCGTTCCACGGGACGCTGCGGACTGCGGACTGCGGATTCCGCGCGACGGAGCGTCCCGGGGTCCGATCCGCCGTCCGCAGCCCGCAGCTCCCGGGGCGCCGCCGCCCGCGCCCGCTCGATCATCTCGCGCACGCGACCGGGTGCCTCGCGCAGCAGCCCGGGGATGAGCGCCGCCTCGGGCAGGTTGCGCCAGTAGCGCAGCGGCATCTCGGCGCGCATCGCGGCGACCTTCACGCGCGCGGGGTTGAAGACGTGCGCGTAGTACGTGCGCCACAGCGCCTCGGCGTCGTCGCCGTCGACGTCGGGGCGCGGCGCGCCGGGGCCGAGCGAGAGCTCCGCGCCGTCCCAGTGCGCGGTCGCCGTGGGCGTGAGGATCGCCCAGCGCATCGCGGCGAAGCGTCGCACGAACAGCGGCGCCGCCAGCGCGAGCACGTCGTGCGCCGGTTCGAACCAGGCGACGTACGTCGGGCCGCCGTCGCCCTCCACCACGCGGAAGCGCACGAACGCGTGCAGCTTGTGCACCTCGCGGTCGACCGCCTTCGCCATCTCGGCCAGTGGGCGCACGTCGGGATCGGTGCGCACCTCGAGCAGGTGCGGCTCGCCATGCGTCAGGCGCCACAGCGCGCGATACAGCCGATGCCACCGCTCGGCGTCGCGATGGCAGGCCACGCGCTCCACGATCGCGAGGAAGCGGCGCGGCACGCGCGACGCGTCGGCCTCCGTCGCCGGCGCGTCGCGCGGCGGCGCGGCCTCCGCGAGCGCGAGCGCGCCCTGCGCGTCGCCGGCGATGCGCCACGCCACGCGCTCGGGCGGCACCGCGTCGGCGAGCAGCGCGCGCGCGGCCGCGCGCCAGCCGGCCGCGCTGCCGTCGATCACCACCTCGCGCACGCGCTACAGCTCCCCGCCGACCACCGAGCGTGCCGACACGAGCGGCGGCGCGAACAGGTCGAGCTGCGTGCGGCGGCCGAGCAGGCGCGCGCGCAGGTCGCTCGCCTCGAGCATGCGCGAGGCGCCGGGGCCGTCCGCGGTCACGAGGAAGGGGAGCGCGCGCCGCAGCGCCACGCGCAGCGCCGCGAGGTCGGCCACGCGCACGCGGCGCCACCGGCGCACCTGCAGCAGCCGGTCGACGCTGCGCGCGCCCACGCCGGGCACGCGCAGCAGCAGCTCGCGCGGCGCGGCGTTCACGTCGACCGGGAACAGCTCGCGATGCCGCAGCGCCCACGCGGTCTTCGGGTCCAGCTCCAGGTCGAGGTTCGGCGCCGCGGCGGTCGTCAGCTCGCGCGCGTCGAAGCCGTAGAAGCGCACGAGCCAGTCGGCCTGGTACAGCCGGTGCTCGCGCACGAGCGGCGGCGCCACCGGCGGCAGCGCGTCCGACGCGTCGGGAATCGGCGAGAACGCCGAGTAGTACACGCGCCGCAGCCGGTGCGCCTGGTAGAGCGTGCTCGCGGTGTCGAGGATCGTCGCGTCGCTCGCGTCGGTGGCGCCGACGATGAGCTGCGTGCTCTGCCCCGCGGGCGCGAACGGCGCGGGCGCGCCCGACGTCTCCGCCGTCCGGGGCGCGCGGCGCGGCGTCACCAGCTCCGCCTTCGGCAGCGCGCGCCGCTCGGCGCGGTCCTCGTCGATGCGCGCGCGGATGGTGGTCATCGCGCCGCGGATAACGCCGAGGTCCTTCTCGGGCGCGAGTCGCCGCAGCGCGTCGGCGGTCGGCAGCTCGACGTTGATGCTCAGGCGATCGGCCCAGCGCCCCGCCTCCGCGACGAGCGCGGGATCGGCGTGCGGGATCGTCTTGAGGTGGATGTAGCCCTGGAAGTCGTGCGCGACGCGCAGCGTGCGCGCGACGAGCGCGAGCTGCTCCATCGTGTAGTCCGGCGAGCGGATGATGCCCGACGAGAGGAAGAGCCCCTCGATGTAGTTGCGCCGGTAGAAGTCGAGCGTGAGGCGCACCACCTCGGCCGGCGCGAAGCGCGCGCGCGGCACGTCGCTCGACCGCCGGTTCACGCAGTACAGGCAGTCGTACAGGCAGTAGTTGGTGAGGAGGAGCTTGAGGAGCGACACGCACCGCCCGTCGGGCGTGTAGCTGTGGCAGATCCCCATCCCCTCGGTCGATCCGACGCCGTGCGCCGACGTCGCCTGCCGCCCCTTCGACCCGCTGCTCGCGCACGACGCGTCGTACTTCGCCGCATCGGCCAGCACCATCAGCTTCCGCTCCAGCTCCACCCCACACCCCCTCTCACCCGAAGACGAACCGAATGTAACGGGTGCGGCGGGTCGGATGGGGCGGGTCGGGAAGGGCGGGGACGGGCGGGGCGGGAACGGAGACGGCGGGTCGGGTACCGCGGGGACGGGTGGGGCGGGGCGGAGACGGCGTGCCCCCGCTCCATCCGATCCCGCCGTCTCCGCCCCCGCCGTACCCGCCCCGCCTCACCCGCCTCCGCCTCACCCGTTCCCGCCGTACCCGTCCCCGCCGTATCCGCCCCCGCCTCACCCGATCCGCCGTACCCGACCCCGCCCCACCCGCCCCATTACATTTCCGCCCGCGCGCGCCCTCCCGGCTCGACGCCCGACTCACGCTTCATCCGCCATCCCGATGCACGTCCAGTACGTCGCCGTGTGCGACCACGTCCTCGTCGGCGCCGACGGCAAGCCGTCGCTCATCGGCGTCTTCAGCGACATCCAGGCGATGCAGGTCCCGGTCACGCTGCCGCGCCTCGCCTTCGCCGCGCGCATCCTCCTCACCGCCGAGGAGACCGGGAAGACCTACAAGGTCGACCTCGTCATCACCGATCCGAAGGGCAACGAGATCGCGCGCCCCTCGGGCGAGATCGGCGTCCCGCCCGCCCCGGCCGGCATCGACTCGCTCGCGATCGACCTGCCGATGCTGCTCGACATGTTCGGCCTCCCGGAGTTCGGCCGCTACACCTTCATGCTCGAGGTGGACGGCGAGCCGAAGGCGGGCGTGCAGATCGCCGTGCGGCAGGGGAACGGCCAGCTCGCGTAAGAGCGCTCGGCGATCAGCGTTCAGCGATCAGCGGGTCCGGCGGCGGGAAATCTTCCCTCGCACCGGACCCGCTGAACGCTGAACGCTGATCGCTCATCGCTGCCCGAAGAGCCTCCCCGCCTCCTCCCGCAGCCGCGCCAGCTCGCGCGCCACCGCCGCCGCCACCCGCTCGGCCGCCGCGGCGCCCGTGAGCCCCACCATCGCCTTCGGGTGCAGCGCATCGCGCTCCCCGCGCGGCACCAGGCGCTCCACGCGCCCCCAGTCGCGCGCGCTCACCACGTCCAGCGCCGCCAGCGCCTCGCCGCGGTCGGCCAGCCGCCGCAGCGTGCGCAGCAGGGGGCCGGTCCGCATCCCCCAGCTCGCGTCGGCGATGCGGCGCGGCGGCTCCTCGCGGGCCGCGTCCCCCGTCAGCAGCGTCCCCATCGGCCGCACCGCGTAGCGCAGCGTCCCGTCCGTCGGCGCCTCCAGCGCGTAGCGCACGCCGCTCGCCGGGTCCGCCGGATCCGGCGCGGCGACGAACACGGTCGCCCCCGCGGAGAGCGCCAGGTCGCGCGCCGCCGCCAGTTCCGTGGGCGGGATCGTCGCCGGGTCCCGCACGAGCGCCGCGCCCGCGGGCGGCGCGGGCGGACGGCCCGCCGGTCCGTAGCGCACGCGCCCCCGGTGGTCGACCGCGTACGCCACCTCGGTCAGGTCGTCGGGCGGCTCCTGCGCCAGCCGGCGCCCGCCCTCGGTGAGCACGGCGAACACGGGGCGCCCCAGCCGCCGCGCCACGGCGCGCGCGACCGCCAGCTCGGCGTCGGGGACCGGGGAGGGGCCCGTCGGGGCGGGACCGGAGGAGGCGGGCGACTCGGGCGGCTGGGACGGCATGGCGGGAATGGGCAAACCCTGGTCGGACGGATCGGGGGACCCGGCGTTAACGCGGGGGCGACTCGCGCGTCCACCCGCCAGCGATGCCCACCGGCGGCGCGTACGGGGGCAGCGCGCCCACGCCGCACGTCGGGTCCGGGCGCGCTCCTCCCATCGCCGTTCCGTCCTCGCTGAATATGTCCTCCGCTCCCCGCCGCGTCGCGGCGGTCCTCCTCACCCGCGCCGTCGGCCGGGCGCTCGCCCCCGCCCTCGGCGCATCCGGCATCGCGCTCGGCGCGGCCGCCGCGCGGCCCGCCGTCGCCGCCGCGCAGGTCGGCAGCACGACCGACATCGTCACCGGCCGCGTCACCGGCGCCAACGGCCAGCCCATCGAGGGCGCGCAGGTCACCGTCACGTCGGTCGAGACGGGCGTCAACCGCACGCGCGCGACCAACGCCAAGGGTCAGTACACGGTGCTGTTCCCCGACGGCGGCGGACGCTACACGATCACCGTGCGCGCCATCGGGCAGCTGCCGCGGACCGTCAACGTGCAGCGCGAGTCCGACGAGGACCGGCTGGTCGCCAACGTGGCGCTGGGCGCCGCGCCGACGCAGCTCACCACGGTGCGCGTGCAGGCGAACCGCGCCCCCGCCGGGCCGCCGGGCGGGCAGCGCCCCGAGCCGGGCAACACGGAGCGCAACATCACCACCGAGCAGGCGCTGCGCCTGCCCGTCGACGCGAGCGACCCGAACGCGATCGCCGCGCTGACCGCCGGCGTCCTCGCCGCGCCGGGAAGCGACTCGACGCAGGCCGGCTTCAACGTCGCCGGCCAGAGCGCGGCGCAGAACAACACGACGCTCGACGGCATCAGCTTCGGCGGCGCCAGCTTCCCGCAGGAGGCCGTGCGCTCCACGCGCGTCATCACCAACACCTTCGACGTCGCGCGCGGGCAGTTCAGCGGCGGCCAGGTGGCGAGCACCACGCGCAGCGGCACCAACCGCCTCTACGTCGGCAGCACGTACAACCTGCGCGATCCCAACCTGCAGTGGCGCCCCGAGTTCGAGGGCGCCTTCGGCCAGGGCTTCACGCAGAACTCGCTCTCGCTCGGCGTCGGCGGGCCGTTCGTGAAGGACCGCGCCTTCTACTTCGTGTCGGGCTCCGTGCAGCGCCGCAGCAACCCGCTGCAGAGCCTCCTCGGCGCCGATCCGTCGGCGCTGCGGCTCGTGGGCGCCAGCCCCGACTCGGTGAGCCGCTTCCTCTCGCAGCTGCAGGCGCTCGGCGTCGCGTCGACGCGCGGCGGGATCCCCGGCAGTCAGCTGAACGACAACGTCTCGGGCATCGCGCGCTTCGACCTCAACCTCACCGAGCAGCACACGCTCTCGCTGCGCGGCGACTACCGCGTGAGCCAGCAGGACGCGACGCGCATCGGCGCGCTCTCGGTGCCGACCTTCGGCGGCGACGCGCGCACGCGCGCCGGCGGCGTGATGCTCACGCTCTCGTCGCGCCTCGACCGCGAGGTGTTCGGCGGCACCGTCATCAACGAGGCCAAGGTCTACGCGACCGGCGAGCAGCGCGACGCGTCGCCGTACGTCGACCTCCCCGCGAGCCGCGTGCGCGTCACGAGCGACCTCGGCGACGGCACGAGCGGGCTCTCGACGCTCTCGTTCGGCGGCAACCCGGGGCTCAACAGCGACGACCAGACCGACTACGTCGAGGCCACCGAGGAGCTGTCGTGGGCGTCGATGGGCGGCGGCCACCGCGTGAAGCTCGGCGGGCTGCTGAACGCGAGCCGCTACGACCAGCGCACCGCGTTCAACCCGTACGGCACCTACACGTTCAACTCGCTGCAGGACTTCCTCGAGGGGCGGCCGGCGCTGTTCACGCGCTCGCTCGCGCCGCGCACCAACGCCGGCGGCGCGATCAACGCGGCCGGCTACGTCGGCGACACCTGGCGGAAGAGCCGCAGCTTCCAGCTCACCTACGGCGCGCGCGTCGAGGGCTCGTCGTACTCCGGCGCGCCGGCGCTCAACGCCGACGTGCAGCAGCGCTTCGGCCTGCGCACCGACCGCTTCCCGAGCGAGCTGCACGTCAGCCCGCGCATCGGCTTCAGCTACACCTTCTTCCCCGACACCGGCACCGGGCGCGGCAACGCCACGCGCCAGCAGCGGCAGGCGGGGCGCGCGCAGGGGCAGCCGGCGCCGTTCGCGCGCGGCGGCCCGACGCTGTTCGTGCGCGGCGGCATCGGCGAGTTCCGCGGGCGCGCGTCGTCGGCGCTCTTCTCCGCCGCGCAGCAGGGCTCCGGCCTCGCGGGCGCGGAGACGCAGCTCGTCTGCGCCGGCGCCGCGGTCCCGGTGCCCGACTACGCGGCGTACGTCGCGCAGGGCGTGGCGGCGATCCCGACGCAGTGCCTCGCCGTCGACGGCGCGCCGGGCGTCCCCGCGACCTCGCGGCAGGCATCGCCCGCGGTGACGGCGATCGCCGACGACTTCCGCGCGCCGCGCACCTGGCGCGCGAACCTCGGCGTCACGCGCCGCTTCTGGGAGCGCTACACCGCGTCGCTCGACGGCTCGTACACGATCGGCCTCTCGCAGTACGCGGTGCGCGACCTCAACCTCGACACGAGCGCGCCCGAGTTCACGCTCGGCGCCGAGGGCGGCCGGCCGGTGTGGGTGCCCACGTCGGCGATCGTGCCGACGACCGGCGCCAGCGCGATCGCCGCCAGCCGCGTCGACCCGCGCTTCGCGCAGGTGTTCGAGGTCGGCTCGCGCTTCGGCTCGCGCAACCTGCAGGCGACGGCCGCGCTCAACGGGTTCACGAGCCGCGGCGTCAACTTCAACCTGTCGTACACGATCGCGCGCACGCGCGACCAGGCGTCGACGGGCTTCGGCAACCCGGCCGGCAGCTTCGGCCAGACGCCGACCGCCGGCGACCCGAACGCGCGCTTCTTCTCGCCGTCCGACCAGGACGTGCGGCACAACCTGATCGGCACGATCACCTATCCGCTCAACCCGTCGCTCGAGGTCACCGCGGTGACGCGCGCGACGTCGGGGCGGCCGTACACGCCCATCGTCTCGGGTGACGTCAACGGCGACGGCTCGCGCAACGACGCCGCCTTCGTCTTCGACCCCGCGCAGCTCGCGGGCGACCCGGCGCTCCAGGCCGGGCTGCAGCGCGTGCTCGCCACGACGTCCGAGGGCGCGCGCGAGTGCCTCGAGGCGCAGATGGGGCGCGTCGCGGCGCGCAACAGCTGCCGCGGCCCGTGGACGCCGTCGCTCGACCTGCAGCTGAACTACAAGCCCGACCGCTTCGGCCTCAAGCGGCGCCTCACGATCAGCACGCTGTTCGTGAACCCGCTCGCGGGGCTCGACCAGGCGCTGCACGGCGCCGACGACCTGCGCGGCTGGGGCCAGCCCGCGCGCCCCGATCCGACGCTCCTCGCCGTGCGCGGCTTCGACGCGGTGAACCGGCGCTACGTCTACGAGGTCAACGAGCGCTTCGGCACCACGCGCCAGGCGGCGTCGGCGTTCCGGCAGACGTTCCAGATCGGCATCCAGGCGCGCTACGTCTACGGCCAGGGCGGCGGCTTCTTCGGCGGCGGGCAGGGCGGCGGCCGCGGTGGGCAGGGCGGCCCGGGTGGCGGCGGCCCCGGCGGCGGGATCGCGGCGCTCCTCGGCGGCGCCCAGGGCGACGAGGCGGCGGCCGCCGCGGCGGCGGCCAACCCGATCGCCCGCATCATCGACCTGCGCGACTCGCTCGGGCTCGACAGCGCCCAGGTGGCGCGCCTGGCGCCGGTGCGCGACTCGCTCGCGGCGCGCAACACGCGCTGGGCGACCGAGGTGCGCGCGCTGATCGCGCGGCAGGGCAACAACCCCGATCAGGCGACGCTCTTCGCCGCCGTCCGCCCGAAGCTCGGCGAGCGCGGCCAGATCCTGCAGGAGGGGCTACGCGAGGCGCAGGCGATCCTGACCGCCGAGCAGTGGGCGAAGGTGCCCGAGGGCGTGAAGAACCCGTTCCGCGGCTTCGGCGGCGGACAGGGCGCAGGGCAGGGAGGCCGACGCCCGCAGCCCTGACCCCTGCACGTGGCGTGTCGCGGGCCGCGGGTCGCGGGCTCGCGTGGCGGCATCGTGGCGGCGGACCCGGCACGGCGAACAGCAGCAGGGATTGAAGTCGGATTGAGAAGCCGGACAAGATCGGATTGGCTCCGCGTGGCGCGACGTCCCAGGCGCCGGAGCGGAGCTAATCCGATCTTGTCCGATCTTCTCCGATTTTCCTCCCTGCTGCTCCTGGCCGTTCGGGTCCGCCACGCCGGCACGTCCCGAGCGGCCGTTCCGCAGCCCCGCAGCCCCGCAGCTGTATGGAATCCGCCGCCCGCAGTCCGCAGCTCACCCCGCGCGGTCCCGATCCACCGCGTCGATCCGCGCCGCCGCCACCCGCCAGTCGATCGCCGGCGCGACGTCCGCGTCCGCCATCTGCAGCGTCGCCAGCGCGCGCTCGATCACCGGCGCGCCCAGCGCGGGCGGCAGCGCCTCCCCGAACGCCAGCTCCGCGCGACGGCAGAGGCGCTCCTCGCGCGCCAGGTCGCCCGCGTCGCGCCGGACCACGCCCATCGCGTGCACGCGCGCGTGCATCCCCTCGTGCAGGATCGACGCGGCCACCGGCGCCGCGGTGATGTCGCGCCGCGCGAGGAAGGTCAGCTCCGTCAGGCAGGTGCGGTCGTCGGGGAAGAAGGCGCCGCGGCAGGCGAAGCGCGCCACGCGGAAGCGCCGCAGGTCGCGCCGCATGTGCGCCAGCCGCCACGGCTGGTGCGCCGCGATCAGCGCCAGCGCCTCGTCCAGCCGCGCCAGCACGTCGGCGGTGGCGATGTCGGGGCGCCCGTTCTCGACGTCGACCACGAAGCCGCGGACGACGTGCCGCTCGGCTGGCGGCGCGGGCGGGTCGGCCGGGACCCCGCCGAACCAGTGCAGGATGCGATCGAGCATGCGGAAGCAGGGCGGTGAGGGTGGAGACGTGCGCTCCTACCCGCCAGCGGCGCGAACGTGCGCCGGGCTCGCTGCGGGCGGTGGCACGGGCTCGTCGGCGGGGATCGGCGGCGGTGGAACGCGACCGGCAATGGCGGACCTCCCGTTCGTCCCGCACGCGTTCACCAGGAGCTGCCACCGATGCGTCACCCGATCACTCCGCGCCTGCACGGCGTCCTCGACTACACGACCTCCGCCGCGGTCGCCGTCGCGCCGCCGCTGTTCGACATGCCGAAGCCCGCGCGCGCGCTGTTCGAGGGGCTCGCCGCCACGTACACCGGGCTGTCGTCGGTCACGAACTACCCGATGAGCGTCAGGCGCGTGGTGCCGTTCAAGGCGCATGGCGCCGCCGAGCTGGCGATCGCCGCCGTGCTCCCCGCCATGCCGTGGCTCCTCGGCTTCTCCGAGCACCGCGCCGCGCGCAACCTGTGCTTCGGGCTCACCGCGCTGACGCTGGTCGTCGCCGCGCTCACCGACTGGAAGGCGGAGCGCTGAGCGGATCCATGTCGGCGTCGGCGATCGGGAAGGTGAAGAAGCGCAGCGGCACGCCGCGGTACGTGGCGCGCGCCACCTCGACGAAGCCGCACCGCACGTAGAAGTCGCCGGCGCCGGCGGGCGCGTCGTACGCGTCCAGGCGCAGCGCGTCCGCCGGCCACGCGCGCGCCGCCGCGATCGCCGTCGCGAGGCAGCGCCGTCCCACGCCACGGCGCTGCCACGCCGGCACCACCGCCATGTCGGTCAGGTAGAGCGGGCGCGCGCACGCGGGAAAGCGCGAGCGGTCGATCGACCACGGCTTGCGCGTACTGAGGCGGAAGGTCGCCACCGGCTCGCCGCGATGGCGCGCGAGCCAGACCTTCGCGTGCAGCATCCCCACGACGACCCCCGCGCGTGTGGCCTCGCCCGACCAGTGGCCGTGGCCGTGCGCCGCGGTCAGCGCGCGGGCGGCGGCCACCCGCACCCGCGCGACCGCCTCCGCGTCCTCGCGCGCGGCGACCGCGAAGGCGAGGGCGTCGGCGGCATCGTCGGCGGGCGCGTGGATGGGGGCGTCGGCAGGCATCGTCAAGAATCCGTCAGCACGGGCGCGGACGCGACGCGACGCACGAACGACGCCCGTAGGATGGGGCGCGACGCACGATGCCGCCGGACGGCGCGCGCCGTCGCCCGTCCGCTCCCGCCCCCTGCACCGGAGACCTCCGCCATGATCCGTCGCACCGCGCGCGCGCTCACCCATCCGGTCGCGTCCCCGCTCGCGCTGGCCGCCCTCGCTGCCGCGCCGCTCGCCGCGCAGACGCATCGCGACCACGCCGCGTCCGCCGCCGCGTCGTCGTCCACGTCGTCGACTGCCTCGTCGGCGCGCGACCCGGAAGAGCCGGCGATCCGTGCGGCGCTGGAGCACTACCTCGCGGGCCACGCCACGGGCGACGCCGCGCACCACCGCGCCGCCTTCCACAAGGTCGCGAACCTCTACTTCGTGCGCGGCGACACGGTCGCGACGCGCACCGGCGCCGACTACATCGCGGCCTCCCCGGGCAGGCCCGCCCCGGACGAGGCGCAGCGCCGTCGTCGCATCGTGATGATCGACCGCACCGGCGACGCCGCCGTCGCCAAGATCGAGCTCGACTACCCGAGCGCGGTGCTCACCGACTACATGACGCTACTCAAGTCCGGCGGCGAGTGGCGCATCGTCAACAAGATCTTCCACACGGCGCCCAAGAAGTGAACGGCGCGGCGGGCGGCAGGCTGCAAATCCTCGCCTCCTGATTCCCGCGCTCTCGCGCCGGACCCCGAACTGCGAACGGCAGCAGGGATGAACTTCGGAGAACGTCCGATGAAAGTCCGATGGATCCGCACGGTGCGACATTCGTCACCGCCACGCGGAGCCATCCGATCTTCATCGGATCTCATCCGAAGTTCATCCCTGCTCCCGCCGTTCGCTCTTCCGTGGTTTCGCGACGGAGGCTGGTCGGCGGCGTACGGGCTGCGGGTCGAGGATCCGCAGCCCGCAGTCCGCAGCGCCGTTCACTCCTGCCGCAGCGCGATCGACGGCGCGATGCGGCTCGCCCGCCGCGCCGGCAGCCAGGCCGCGGCCGCGGCGACCGTCGTCAGCACGGCGATCACCGACGCCAGCACGAGCGGGTCGTGGCCGCTCACCCCCTGCAGCAGCGCGCCGAGCACGCGCCCGAGCGCCAGCGCGCCGAGCGTGCCGAGCACGACCCCCGCGAGCGCGACGCGCAGCCCCTGGCCCACGACCTGTCGCACGACCTGCGCGCGCGCCGCGCCGAGCGCGAGCCGCACGCCGATCTCGCGCGTGCGCTGCGCGACCGTGTACGCGAGGATGCCGTAGATCCCGATCGCCGCGAGCAGCAGCGCCGCGCCCGCGAACAGCGACAGCAGCGAGGCGTTGAAGCGCGGCTCGGCGAGCGCGCGGCCCAGCAGCGTCGGGAGCGCGGTGACCTCCTCGACCGGCAGCGTCGGATCGAGGCGCCAGATGCGCTCGCGCAGCAGCGGCGCCAGCGTCGCGGCCTCGCGCTCCGCGTGCACGACCAGCCACATGTCCTGCATCGGGAACTGCGCGTGCGGATAGTACGTCGCCGGGTCGGCCGCGCGGCCCACGCCGAGGAACGGCTCGTCGGCCACGACGCCCACGATCGTGAACGTCGTCGGCTGGCCGGGCCACCACGGCGACTGGCGGTCGATCGTGCGGCCGATCGGGTCGCGCCCCGCGAAGTGGCGCCGCGCGAACGCCTCGTTCACGACGACGACGCCGGGCGTGTCCATGCGGTCGTCCGGGCCGAAGTCGCGCCCCCGGCGCAGCGCGAGCCCCACGGCGCGGAAGTAGCCCGGCGACACCGGCCGCACGCGCGCCTCCGGACGCTCGCCCTCCGACGGCCGCGGCTCGCCGACGATCGCGTAGCTCGACGTCCACCCCTCGCTCAGCGGATGCTCGTACGCCACCGCGGCCGCGCGCACGCCGGGGAGCGCCGCCGCCTCGTCGCGCAGCCGCGCGTAGAAGCGCGCGACCTTGGCCGCCGAGTCGTAGGACGTCGTCGGCAGCTGCAGCCGCGTCACCGACACGCCCTCGGCGCGCACCGGGAGCGGCGCGCCGTGCAGCTGCCAGAAGCTCTTGAGCAGCAGCGCCGCGCCCACCACGAGCACCGTCGCGAGCGTCATCTCGCCGACGACGAGCGCCTGGCGCAGCCGCGCGCGCGAGCGGCCCGCGCCGATGGTGCGCCCCGCGCCGTGCAGCGCGCCCGACGCGCTCGCGCCGCGTCGCAGCTGCAGCGCCGGCAGCGCGCCGAACACCACGCCCGCGACGACGCTCACGCAGAGCAGGAAGCCGAGCACCGGCAGGTCGAGCGTCACCTCCGCGGCGCGGGGGATGGAGCGCGGCACGAAGGTCAGCAGCGCGCGCATGCCGAGCCACGCCACCACGAGCCCCGCGAGCCCGCCGCCGAGCGTGAGCATCAGGCTCTCCGTCATCCACTGGCGCAGCAGTCGGCCTCGCCCCGCGCCGAGCGCCGCGCGCACCGCCATCTCGCGCTCGCGGCTCGCGCCGCGCGCGAGGAAGAGGCTCGCGAGGTTCGCGCAGCCCACCAGCAGCACGAGCGTCACCGCGCCGAACAGCAGCAGCAGCGCGGGACGCGCGTCGCCGACGACCGAGTCGTGCAGCGGGCGCACGGTCGCGCTGCGCTTCACGTTGTCGCGCGGATACGCGAGCTCCAGCCGCCGCGCGATCGCGCGCAGCTCGACGCGCGCCTGCTCGGGCGTGGCGTCGGGCCGCAGGCGGCCGATCAGCGACAGGCGGTGCACGCCGCGCTCGCGCTCCATCGGGCCCGGCACGATCGGCTGCCACAGCTGCGCCTCGGCGCGGTCGAGGTGCGCGTCGCGCGGGAGCACGCCGACGATCGTCGTCGGCACGCCGTCGAGCGTCATCGCGCGCCCGATCACGCGCGGATCGCCGCCGTAGCGCCGCTGCCAGAGATCGTGCCCGAGCACCACCACGGGCGCCGCGCCCGGCTGCTCGTCGGCGGGGAGCAGCGCGCGGCCCAGCAGCGGGCGCACGCCGAGCGTCGGGAACCAGCTCGCCGTCGCGTACAGCACGTCCAGGCGCGCGGGCTCGCGCTCGGGCGCGGTGAGCGTCACCGTCCACGTGCGGAACGCCGCCAGGTGCGCGAAGCGCGTCGACTGCGCGCGGAAGTCGAGGTAGTCGGGATACGACGCGCCCGGTCCCACGCGCTCGACGTCGCCGTCGGTGGGCTCGCCGCGGATCTCGACCAGCTGCTCGGCCTGCGGGAAGTGGAGCGGGCGCAGGAGCACGCCGTTCACGACCGAGAAGAGCGCCGTCGTCGCGCCGATGCCGAGGGCCAGCGTCAGCACGACCACCGCGACGAAGCCGGGGCGGCGCCGCAGCGCGCGCGCGGCGTACCGCACGTCCTGTCCGAGCACGTCGTGTCCTCCGAGGTGGCGACGCCGCAGCCAGAGCGCGTCGGTGAGCGCGCCGAGCGCGCGCCAGCGCAGGCGGAGCGCGACGAGGGGCGGCGACTCGCCGCGGCGCGCCGCCTCGTGCGCGCCCCATGCCAGCTCCCCGCGCCATTCGGCCAGCCAGTCGTCGCGGCGCGCGCGCGGGACCAGCGGCGCGAGCGCGCGCACGATGTCGAGGCCGGGCGCGTCGTCGTGGGCGCTCATGCGGGGTGCGGCGCGCCGCCGGGCGAGAAGGCCGCGACCGCGTCGGGGTGGCGCTGCCGCGCCTCGCGCACCGCGTCGGCGCCGAGGCCGGTGAGCTCGTAGTAGCGGCGCGGCGGGCGTCCGGCGTCGCGCGCCTCGCGCACCGGCTCCCAGCGCGAGCGCACGTAGCCGCCGTCCTCCAGTCGCCGCAGGATCGGGTAGACGGTGCCGCTCTCCAGCCCCGTCGCGTCGAGGACGTCGAAGCCGTGGCGCAGCCCGCGCGCGAGCGCGAGCAGGACGAGCGCGGTGGGGCGCGTGAGCCGGAGCATGCGCGGTGCGTGAGGGAGAAACTCTACCTATGTAGAGTTTGACGGCGCATGCCCCGCATGGCAACCGGCGTGATCGCGGCGGGGTGTCAACGATCCGTTCGGCGGGGGCGTCTCCGCGGCAGGGCGGGGCGTCGCGCGCCGCGCGGGTCGGTGCCGCGCTGGTCGGTGCCGCGCTCCGACGACGACAGCGGCGGGGATCGAAGTCGGTCGAGAAGCCGGACAGGATCGGATCATCTCCGACCCGGTGCGTGGGACGTCGCGCCACGCGGAGCCAATCCGATCTCGTCCGATCTTCTCAGCTTTTCATCCCTGCTGCTCTTCGGCCGTTCGGGTCCGCCGCGAGGATCCAGCACCGCTCGGGATCACGGCCGCCGCCCCCGGGTACCGGGCGCGATGCAGCCTCGACGCGGGCCCACCGTCGCACTCCTCGTCCTCCTCGCCGCCTGCGCGCCCGCCGCGCGCGAGCCGGACACGGCGGACGGAGCGGCCGCACCCGCGGTCACGCCGCCGGTCGACACCGCGATGCCGCCCGACTGGGAGACCGCGCGCCGGCAGGGCGTCGACTTCCGCGCCGTCGGCCAGGAGCCGGGCTGGCTCCTCGACGTCGACGAGGGGCGCACGCTGCGCTACGTCGGCGACTACGGCGAGACGCGGGTCGCCGCGCACGCCCCGCCGCCCGGGATCGGGACCGACGGCACGCGGACCTGGCGCGCCCGGGCCGCGTCGCGCGAGCTGGTCGTCGTCGCCCGCCCGACCCCCTGCCACGACGCCATGAGCGGCGCCGCCTTCACCCACACGGTCACCGTGCGGCTGGACGGCCGCGAGGTGCGCGGCTGCGGGCAGGCGACCGCGCTCGGCGCGCCGGTCGTCCCGCCGTGAGGGCGCTGCGGGCTTCGGACTCGCCCGCGCTGCGGGGCTGCGGGGCTGCGGAATGGCCGCGTGGGACGTCCCGACGTGCAGTTCCGCAGCCCCGCAGCCCGCCGCGCCGTTTCCGGGAAACGCCCCGCCCGCCCCGCCCGTATGGGTCAATCGTCCGTTGCGGGCGCCCTCCGGAGCCTGCACGTTGGAGGGCGCCCCGCCGTGGCCTCGCCGCGTGGGGCCCGTCGTCGTCGTTCCCGTTCCCGTCCGTCCCGTCGCTGGAGCCGTCCCGATGCGTCCCCCGTCGTTCCTCCGTCGCCTCGCCGCGGCCGCCGCGCTCCTCGTCGCCCTCCCCGTCGCGGGGCAGGCGCAGGGGCTCGGCCGCACGCCGCGCGAGGCCGCACCAAAGACGGTCGCCGTCCTCTACTTCGACAACAACACCGGCAGCGCCGAGTACGACGCGATGGGTCGCGGCGTCGCCGCGATGCTCATCACCGACCTCTCGGGCGTGCCCGAGATCAAGCTCGTCGAGCGCGACAAGCTCCAGGCGGTGCTCGCCGAGCAGAAGATGCAGCAGTCCGGCTTCTTCGATCCCGAGACCGCGGTCAAGGCCGGTAAGCTGCTCGGCGCCGAGTACCTGCTGACCGGCAACTTCACCGCGCGCAGCCCCGAGATCCGCATCGACACGCGCGTCGTGCGCGTCGAGACGGGCGAGATCGTGCGCACGGCCAAGGTGCAGGGGAAGGAGGACAAGTTCTTCGACCTGCAGCAGAAGCTCGCCAAGGAGCTCGTGAAGGGGCTCCCCATCGCGGTGTCGCCCGAGGCGATGGCCGAGATGGAGGAGCGGCAGGCGAAGAACCGCATCGACGACGCGACGACGATGGTCGCCTTCTCGCAGGGGCTGCAGCGCCTCGACTACGGCGACCACATCGGCGCGATCGAGAAGCTCGGGCCCGTGATGCTCAAGGCGCCCGAGTCGGCGATCGTCGCGGCCGCCTACGCCGAGGCCAAGCGGCGCTCCGGCAACGCGGCGAAGAAGCAGGTCCGCGAGGGGCTCAAGGGGATGATCCGGAAGTGGCCCTGAGCCGGGCGAGACGCGGGACGTGACGTGTGGCATGCGAGACGGGGGAGTCGGCGATCGCCGGCTCCCCCGTTGCTCACGTCCTGCGTATGTCGGGGCTCGTCAGCGCGCCGGCTCGAAGCCGTCGCAGCCGCTGAGCGGCGTGACCTTCAGGTGCAGCGGCGCGTGCCGCGGATGGCCGCACTCGTCCAGCATCGTCTCGGGCGCCTCGTGGCTCCGGCGGATCTGCACCTGCTGCGGCGTGGCGGGGTGATGCTCGCCGAAGTGGGCGCAGAGTCCACACTGTCCATCCTGAACCTGTTGCATGCGCTCCTCCTGATGGCTCGGGTCGGTAGAGGCGGGTGACCGTAGCGCGACACACCGGCTCCGGGTCGCCGCCCCATGGTGCAACATCCGGGCGCATCGCGCGAGGGCGCGCGGGTGTGGGGCGCGCGGACGGGGCGTACGGACGGGGGGCGCGGACGGGCGGCGGTCAGGCACGTGCCCTGCCCTGTACGGTAGCGCGCGGTCGCCCGGCGTCGGGCGTCGATCGCGCACGACCTCGACCGCCAGAGCCATGCACAGCGAAGAAGGCGCGCGCCCGTCCGTCTGGGACGTGACGGCCGACATCCCCGCGTTCCCACCGCTCGCCGAGGACCTCGATGCCGACGTGTGTGTCATCGGCGCCGGCATCGCCGGGCTGACCACCGCATACCACCTGGCGCGCGCCGGCCGCGCGGTCGTCGTGCTCGACGACGGGCCGGTCGGCGGCGGCGAGACGGGGCGCACCACGGCGCACGTGGCGACCGCGTTCGACGACACCTACCACGAGGTCGAGCGCATGCACGGCGCGCGCGCCGCGCGCCTGCTGGCCGAGAGCTTCGTCGCCGGCGTGGACGCGGTCGAGCGCATCGTGCGCGAGGAGGGGATCGCGTGCGACTTCCTGCGCCTGGACGGCTGGTGGTTCCCGGCCGTGCGCGACGGCGGCGAGGAGCGCGACCTGCTGGAGCAGGAGTGCGAGGCCGCGCGCCGCGCCGGGCTCGCCGACGTCGAGATCGTCGAGGCGTGGCCGCTCGCGGAGCCGCTCGGCGGGCCGGCGCTCCGCTTCCCGCGGCAGGCGCAGTTCCACATCCACAAGTACATGCGCGGGCTCGCGCAGGCGGTCGTGAAGCACGGCGGCCGCATCTTCACCGGCGCGCACGTGTCGGAGCTCGAGGACGCGGGGAGCGACGGCGCGCGCTGCACGGTGACGACCGACGCGGGGCGCACGGTGCGCGCGGGCGACGTCGTCGTCGCGACCAACGCGCCGATCAACGACCGCTTCGTGATCCAGACGAAGCAGGCGCCGTATCGCACCTACGTCATCGGCGCGCGCGTGCGGCGCGGCGCGGTGCCCACGGGGCTCTACTGGGACACGGCCGATCCGTACCACTACGTGCGGCTGCTCGATCCGCAGGGCGACGGCGAGCACGACGTCCTCATCGTCGGCGGCGAGGACCACAAGACGGGGCAGGGCGGCGACGACGAGGCCGCGCGCTTCGACGCGCTGGAGCGGTGGACGCGCCAGCGCTTCCCGATCGAGGCGGTCGAGCACCGGTGGAGCGGGCAGGTGATCGAGCCGGTCGACTACCTCGCCTTCATCGGCCGCAACCCGGGCGGGCGACGCGTCTGGGTCGTCACCGGCGACTCGGGGAACGGCATGACGCACGGCACGATCGCCGGCCTGCTCCTCCCCGCGCTCATCGCCGGCGAGGACCATCCGTGGGCCACGCTGTACGATCCGTCGCGCATCACGCTGCGCGCCGCGGGCGAGTGGCTCAAGGAGAACCTCAACGTCGCGGCGCAGTACCGCGAGTACGCCACGCGCGGCGACGTGGACGGCGTCGACGAGGTGCCCGCGGGCGAGGGGCGCGTGCTGCGGCGCGGCGCCACGCCGCTCGCCGTCTACCGCAGCCCCGACGGCGAGGTCGTGGTCCGCTCGGCGATCTGCCCGCACCTCTGGTGCGTCGTCGACTGGAACTCGGCCGAGAAGACCTGGGACTGTCCCTGCCACGGCTCGCGCTTCGCGCCCGACGGGAAGGTCATCAACGGCCCGTCGCGCGCCCCGCTCGGCGAGGCCACGCTCGACGACGAGGCCGGGTCGGGTCGCTGACGGCCACCGCCGGCGCCCGCGACGCCGCGCACCTGACGCGTCGGCGCCGCGGCGGGTGTGGCCGCGGCGCGACGCCCGTTCGGCGGCGCCGACGCGCCGGGCATCCGTCGGGCACGCCGAAGCGGCGCGCCGACAACGCCTTGGCTTCGCGCCGCCGCGCCGCGGTGGCGCGCGGCCTGCGCGGCGTGCATCCTGCCGACGTCGGCGGCGCGCTCCGTGCGCGCCCGCCCTCCCCGCTCCGCGTCCCCGCCATGTCGACCGCTCCCGAACCGCTCACGCCCGCCCAGGTGGACGACCTGCTCCGCCCCGATCCGCGCACCGCGGCGGCGGACCTGCTCGTGCTGCGCGACGCGCTGCACCGCCTGAGCGACGCCTGGACGCGCATCGCGCAGGCGGCCGGCGAGCTGTCGCGCGCGGCCGCCGCGCTCGAGCGCCGGGACGCCGCCGGCTCGCCCGCCACGGACGCGGAGCGTCCGCGCTCCACCCCGCCGCGCGCCGACTGAGCGCACCGACCGAGCGCGCCACCCGAGCACGCCGACCCGGACGCGCCGACCGGGCGCGCCGCGGTCTCCGTCGCACCCCGCTGCACCCGTCGCACCAGCTGCATGCCCGCCACGCTCGACGAGACGCCCGATCGCCACGTGCTGACGCTGCTCGACCACCGCGTCACGCAGTTCATCGTCGAGCTGGGGGCGGTGCGCGTGCTGACCTGGACGCTGCACGACGCGCTCGAGCTGCGCGTGGACGTGCCCTTCCTCCTGCGCCAGGCCGACGGGATCACGCGGCACGTGGATCCGGACGAGCCCGAGCAGCTCGCGCCGCTGCTGACGCTGGTGGGGCGCCGCGCCGAGTCGCTGGAGGTCGAGCGCGACGGGGCGCTGCTGGTCGCCTTCAGCGACGGGACGATGCTGAGCGTCGCGCCGCACCCGCGGCACGAGGCGTGGCGGCTGCAGGGCGCCGGCGGGCTGGAGGGGCTGGACTACCGCTGCCCCGCGGGCGGGGGCGCGCCCTGGACCGCGGCCGGCGGCTGAGCGCCCGGGGCGCCTAGGCGCTCACCGGGGCCGTGCCTAGGCCAGCGGCTCGGGCGTCTCGCCGCGCGCGCTCAGCTCCCGGAACCAGTTGGGCGTGCGGCCGCGCCCCTTCTCGTAGATCTGCGACGGGTTGGCGGGGTTGGCGTATCGCGTGCCGCCCTTACGCGCGGATGCCGCGTCGGCGCCGCCCGCCGCCGGCTTGCGGGCGCTGCCCGAGGCCTTCGTCCGCCCCACCCCGTCGAGCATGTCCTGCACGGACAGCCCGGCGCTGGCGAGGATCGCGCGCGCCTGCTCGATCGCGTCCCGCTGCCGCTGGCGTTCGCGCTCCTTGAGCAGCTCGCCCGCGCGGCGCATCAGGTCCTGCAGCTGTGCGTCGTCCAGCGTCTCGAGCGCCGGCAGCCCGGCGGCGTCTGCGGTCATCGCGTCCCCCTGGTGTGAGTTCGCCGCTAAGGAATCCCGCGGCACCGGCGGGCGCAAGCGAGACGGGGGCGCGTCCGCCTGGACGCGCCCCCGTCGGATCGCAGGGTCCTGCCGTTCCGGTCAGCGCTCGCCGACGGCGACCGGGCGCTCCGTCGTCCACTGCAGCCGCGGCGTCAGCATGGCCGAGTCCTCGCGGCGCGCCTTGCGGCTGTACACCTTCTTGACCGACTTCGCGGCGCGCTTGGCCTGCGCCTCGGTCTGCTTGCCCGCCTTGCGGACCGCCTTGCCCGTGCGGTTCGCGACGCGCTTCGACTCCGACTCCGTGTTCTTGGCGACCTGCTCCACGGTGACGGGCTTGTCCTGCTTCTGCTGGGCCTGCGCGGCCGCCGGCAGGGCGAGGGCGGCGATGGTGGCGAGCGTGGTGGCGATGCGGCGAGTGATCATGTGGTGTCTCCTGCTAGGGTGAAGCGGGGCGGCGCCAGGCCGAGGCCGTCGCGCGCCCCGCGGTCTCCCCTCCCAAGGCAACCCTCGGACCCGCCGCGCCTCCCACCCGTGCGCTCCGTCACACCCCCGACGTCCGTCAGCGTACGCTCCGCCCTCCCGGCGGACGCCGCCGCGCTGGCCGAGTTCGCCGCCCGCAGCTTCCGGGAGACGTACGCGCCGCCCCACGGGCCGTGCGATCCCGAGGACGTCGCCGCCTACGTCGCCGCCCACTTCGGCCCGGCCGTGCAGGGCGCCGAGCTCGCCGATCCACGCACCCGCGTGCTGCTGGCGGAGTGCGAGGGCGCCATCGCCGGCTACGCGTTCGTGCGGCTGGACTCGCGCCCGGCGGCGGTGGCAAACCACGTCCCCGATCCCGGCGCGGACCCGCTGCTGGTCGCCGGCGCGACGGCGGAGCTGGCCCGGCTCTACGTCGACCGCCGCTGGCACGGGAGCGGGCTCGCCGCGGTCCTGTACGACGCGGCGCGGGCGGAGGCGGCGGCGGATGGGGCGGGGGCGCTCTGGTGCGCGGTGTACCAGCGCAACCCGCGGGCGCTCGCGTTCTACCGGAAGCATGGCGCGCGGACGATCGCATCGGCGACCTTTCGCATGGGGCGCGAGGTGCAGGACGACTGGCTGCTCGCCGTCCCCGTCGGTCCGGCGTCGCGCTGACGCCCCGTCGTCGCCCCGCCCGACGCGCCGCTCCCCGCCTCCGCCTCTCCCCCCGCTCTCCCATGGATCGTCGCCGCTTCCTCGGCACGGGCGCATTCGGCGCCGCCGCGCTCGCCACCGGCACCTCGCTCCCCGCCCAGCCGCCCGCCGGTGCGGCGCCTGCCGCCGCGAACGCGGGCGCGGCCGCGGCGCAGGACTTCGCGTTCGCCGAGGCGACCGTCGCCGACCTGCAGGGCCACATGGCCGCCGGGCGCCACTCGGCGCGCGACATCGCGCAGGCGTACCTCGCGCGCATCGCGGCGCTCGACCATGCGGGGCCCACCCTGCGCAGCGTGATCGAGGTGAACCCCGACGCGCTCGAGATCGCGGAGCGGATGGACGCCGAGCGGCGCGGCGGGCGGGTGCGCGGCCCGCTGCACGGGATCCCGGTGCTGCTCAAGGACAACGTCGACACCGGCGACTGGATGATGACGAGCGCCGGCTCGCTGGCGCTGGCGACCGCGCCCGCGCCGCGCGACGCGTTCATCGCCGCGCGGCTGCGCGAGGCCGGCGCGGTCATCCTCGGGAAGACCAACCTGAGCGAGTGGGCCAACTTCCGGTCGACGCGCTCGTCGAGCGGGTGGAGCGGGCGCGGCGGGCAGACGCGCAACCCGTACGCGCTCGACCGGTCGCCGTGCGGCTCGAGCTCGGGGTCGGGCGTTGCCGTGGCCGCCAACCTCGCGGCGCTCGCCGTCGGCACGGAGACCGACGGATCGATCGTCTGCCCGTCGTCGGCCAACGGGCTGGTGGGGTTCAAGCCGACGCTCGGCCTGGTGAGCCGGAGCGGGATCATTCCCATCGCGCACTCGCAGGACACGGCGGGGCCGATGACGCGCACGGTCCGCGACGCCGCGCTCCTGCTGGGCGTGCTCGCCTCGGGCGGCGCCGACCCGCGCGACGCGGCGACGCAGGCCGCGCAGGCGCACGTCGTCGCCGACTACGCGGCCGGGCTGGAGGCGGGGGCCCTCAAGGGGGCGCGGATCGGTGTGGCGCGCGAGTTCTTCGGCTTCCACCCGCAGGTCGACCGCGTGATGGAGGACGCCGTCCGCGCCGTGCGCGAGGCCGGCGCGGTCCTCGTGGACGACGTGAAGCTGCCGACGCGCGGGCAGTTCGACGCCGGCGAGTTCCAGGTGCTGCTCTGGGAGTTCAAGGCGGACCTGAACGCCTACCTCGCCGAGCGGGGCGCCACGGCGCCGGTGCGCACGCTGGCCGACGTCATCGCCTTCAACGAGCGCGAGCGCGAGCGCGAGATGCCCTGGTTCGGCCAGGAGATCATGCTGCAGGCGCAGGCGAAGACGGCGCTCACCGATCCGAAGTACCGCACGACGCTGGCGCGGAACCGGCGCCTCGCCGGCGCCCAGGGGATCGACGCGATGCTCGCCAAGCACCGGCTGGACGCGGTGATCGCTCCCACCGGCGGCCCCGCCTGGACGATCGACCTGCTCAACGGCGACCACTTCGGTGGCGGCTACTCGTCCGCCTCGGCGGTCGCGGGGTATCCCCACGTGACGGTGCCGGCGGGCTTCGTCGGCGGGATGCCGGTGGGGCTGTCGTTCTTCGCCGGCGCCTGGTCGGACCACCGGCTGCTGCGCTTCGCCCACGCCTTCGAGCAGGCCACGCGGCACCGGCGCGCCCCGACCTTCCAGCCCGGGGCGGTGGCCGACGCCAGGCCGCGGCGCTGAGCGCGCTCCGGGCGTGACGCCGCTCACTCGGTCGGCGAGACTGTTGCCTCGGGAAGCCGTCAGGTGTCTGGCGCTTGCACTGGACGCCGTCCAGACTTTCTGGCCCCACCCCGCGGGGTAACGGAACCGGGGAGCAACCCGTAAGGGTTGTGTCACACGGGATCCGGGTGTAGCATCGCTGCAGAGCACCGCATCGCGCGGTGCCCTGGGTGCGGGGAAGCTCCCGCTCACGACCAGGAGTGCTCCATGATCGGCGACGTCACGTTGCGTCCGCCAGCCCTCTCCTCCATGCGCGCGGTCAGCACCATCGCGCCGGCGAACTGGAAGCGACGCACCATCGAGGTGCTCGTGTCGCTCCTGGCGTTCGCCGTGTGGGGGAAGCTCGCGTACATCGGCTTCTTCCGGCTGCTCGCGCGCTACGAGGAGGTGCCGATCAGCGGACACTGGCTGCTCGACGCCCTGAGCCTGCTGGTCGGCGTGTCGGGGAGCATCGCGGGCGCCAGCGCCCTCTGGGTGCTGACCATGCGCGCGCTCGGCCGCACGCCCAAGTCGCTCGTCGGCGCGCCCGACGATGGCCCGGACGACATGCCCACGGCGCCGCGGCCGTGAGCCGCGGCGCCGTGCCGGGTGCGGCGGGTCGGGTGCGGCGGATCGAGTAGGGCGGGGCGGAGACGGCGGGGGCGGGAAGTGCGTGGCTCTCAGCTCGACGCTCCGGGCGAGACCCTCCGCGACACCTCGCGGCGACATGCAGAACGGCGAGACCAGCGCGCACGCGCGGTCTCGCCGTTTCGCGTGCATGGCCGAGCGGCCGGAGGGTAAGGAGGTACAAGGGAGGTACAGAGTAGGCAGGGAGCGGGTACCGCCGTCTCCGATCCCGCCGTACCCGATCCGCCGCCCCCGTCCCCGCCGTACCCGTCCCCGCCGTACCCGTCCCCGCCGTACCCGTCCCCGCCGTACCCGTCTCGCCGTACCCGGCCCGTGCCCCACGACCCCTACGCCGCCCTCCGCATCGCGGCCTTCCGCCGCTACATCGGCGGGCTGCTGACGCTGATCCTCGCCACGCAGGTGCAGGGCGTGGTGGTCGCCTGGCAGGTCTACGCGGTGACGCGCGACCCGCTCTCGCTCGGCCTCATCGGGCTGGCCGAGGCGCTGCCGTTCATCGGCTTCGCGCTGTGGGCCGGGCACGTCGCCGACCGGGTGGACCGCCGCAAGCTGACGCTCGTGGCGACGGTGGTGCTGACGCTCTGCTCCGCGGCGCTGCTCGCGCTCTCGCTCGCGCCGCCGGCGCCGCGCACGCACGTGGCGCTGATCTACGCGATCATCGCCGTCAGCGGCGTCGCGCGCAGCTTCCTCAACCCGGCGCGCACGGCGCTCAGCACGGAGCTCGTGCCGCGCGCCGTGCTGGCGAACTCGCTGACCTGGCGCAGCACGACCTGGCAGACCGCCGCCGTCGGCGGACCCGCGCTCGGCGGCGTGCTGTACGCGTTCGCGGGCGCGCCGTTCGCCTACGCGCTCGACACCGCGCTGATGCTGATCGCCGTCGTGGCGTTCCTGCGCGTGCAGCACACCCCGCGGCCGCGACCGCCCGCCGCGGTGTCGGTCGGGCGCAGCCTGATGGAGGGGATCGCGTACGTGCGGCGGCAGCCGGTGCTCCTCGGCGCGATGACGCTCGACCTCTTCTCCGTGCTGTTCGGCGGCGCGACGGCGCTGCTGCCCATCTTCGCCGACGAGATCCTGCGCATCGGCCCGCAGGGGCTCGGCATCCTGCGGGCGTCGCCGGCGGTGGGCGCGGTGCTCGTGTCGCTCTGGCTGGCGCACCGTCCGCCCGTGTCGCGCACCGGGCCCGTGCTGCTCGGCGTGGTCGCCGCCTACGGGCTGACGATGATCGGCTTCGGGCTGTCGCGCAGCTTCCCGCTCTCGGTCGCGCTGCTCGTGGCCGCGGGCGGCGTCGACATGGTGAGCGTCAACATCCGCTCGATGCTGCTGCAGATGCTGGTGCCCGAGCACCTGCTGGGGCGCGTGTCGTCGGTGAACCAGATCTTCATCGGCTCGTCGAACGAGATCGGCGCGTTCGAGAGCGGCGTCGTCGCCCGCCTGATGGGCGCCGCGCCGTCGGTGGTGCTCGGCGGGGTGCTGACGCTCGGCGTCGTGGGCGCGACGGCGTGGGCGGTGCCGACGCTGCGGCGGCTGCGCGCGATCCCGCACGCCGACGATCGCGCCGCCGCCTGACGACGCGTCGGCTCACGTCCACTCGGTCAGCTTCTGCCCGTCGGCGTCGCGGAAGTTGCCGGTCACCAGCATGATGAGGTCGACGAGCACCCAGATCCCGAGCCCGCCGAGGGTGAAGATCATGAGGACGCCCGTGCCGACCTTGCCGACGTAGAACCGGTGCAGCCCGAGGGGGCCGAGCAGGAAGCAGAGCAGGAAGGCGATGAGGATGCGCTTCTCCGACTCGACCCCGTAGGCGACGCGCGGCTGCGGCACGCCGCACCGCGGGCAGATCGACGCGTGCACGTCGAGCAGGGTCGCGCAGCTCTGGCAGTACTTCGTGGTCGGCAGGGGCGCGTACGTGTCCATCGGCGGTTCCGGGTGAGGCGTGGAGCAGCGGCGCCAACGTACGCGGGCGTCCTGCAGGCGTCCAGCGCGGGCGACCGTCCGCATCCGGGGACGGGCTGGTGCGATCGCCGGCGCGATGCGCGAGATTGGAGGCGTCCGCGTCGTCTCCAGCGTCCCGTCGAGGCTCCTCGAGGCTCCCGCATGTCCGTCGCGCCCCATCGCTCCCGTCCGTCGCTCCGCGCCGGCGTCACCCTCGCCGCCGCGCTGACGCTGCTCGCGCTCGGCGCCTGCGCCCCCGCGGCCACCGTCGTGCCGGCGCCGAGGATCACCACCGCCGACGCCCTGCTCGAGGCGATGCGCCAGCGCTACGCGGACTCGTGGTACCGCACGCTGACCTTCGTGCAGCGCACGGTGCAGGTGCCGCCCACCGGCGGCCCGGAGCGCCGCAGCACGTGGTACGAGGCGATGTCCGCGCCCGGGCGCCTGCGCATCGACACCGACTCGACGCTGCGCAACGGCCAGCTGTTCGCGCGCGACAGCCAGTTCCTCGTGCTGAACGGCGAGGTGCGCCGCGCCGCCGCCGGCCACAACGTCCTGCAGGTGCTCGGCTTCGACGTGTACGTGCAGCCGGCCGCGCGCACGGCGTCGATCCTGCGCGGCCTCGGCTTCCCGAACGGCCCGCTGCGCGAGGACACGTGGCAGGGACGCCCCGTGTGGATCGTCGGCGGCCGCGGCCCGACCGACCTGCACACGCACCAGTACTGGATCGACCGCGAGCGGCTCGTGTTCGTGCGCCTGCTCCAGCCCTTCCCGGGCGACACGTCGCAGACGTTCGACGTGCGCTTCAACAAGTACCGTCCGCTCGCCGGCGGCTGGATCGCGCCCGAGGTCGAGGCGTACGTCGGCACGCGCCGCATCCTGTTCGAGGAGTACGAGGACGTGCGCGCGAACGTGGAGCTCGATCCCGCGCTGTTCGATCCGCGCCGGTGGACGACGGCGAAGCACTGGAGGCGGTGAGGCGGGTCGGGTGAGGCGGAGTCGGGTGGGGCGGGGACGGGTGCTGCGGGAACGGGGACGGCGGGGACGGGTACGGCGGAGTCGGGAACGACGGGGGCGGAGACGGCGGCCACCACATGACCTGACCGCTCGGCCTGACCGCTCGGCCTGACCACACTGCGAGACGAGCGAAACGGCGGGACAAGCGAAACGGCGAGGCCGCGCGTGCTGCGCGGGCCTCGCCGTTCTGCATGCGGCTGCCGGGGGTCGCGATCAGGTGTCGCGGTGAGGCTTCGCTCAGAGCCTGGAGCCGAGAGCGACGCCGTCGTCGGTCCCGCCGTACCCGTCCCCGCCGTCCCCGTCCCCGCCGTCCCCGTCCCCGCCCCACCCGACTCCGCCTCACTCGAGAAACGTCAGCGCCCGGCCGCGCGCCACCGCCGTGCGCAGCGCCGCGTACACCTGCGGATCGAGCAGCGTCCCCACCCGGCTCTGGAGGTAGTCGACCGCCGCGGCCGGCTCCATCGGCTGCTGGTAGCTGCGCTTCGACGTGATCGCCTCGTACGCGTCCGCCGCGGCGAGGATGCGGCCGCCGATCGAGATCTCCTCGCCCGCGAGGCCGCGCGGATAGCCCTTGCCGTCGAAGTGCTCGTGGTGGTCGGCGACGAAGCGCAGCGTCTGCGCCAGGTGCCGCAGCGGGGCGAGGATGTCGAGGCCGATGCGCACGTGCTCCTGGACGTGCGCGTACTCCTCGGGCGTGAGGCGCCCCGGCTTGTGCAGCACGCTCTCGCGGATGCCGATCATGCCCACGTCGTGCAGGCGGCCCGCCAGGCGCACCGCCTCGGTCGTGTCCTCGTCGAGGCCCAGCTCCACCGCCACCGACGACGCCAGGTCCGCCGTGCGCTGCGACGCGCCGCGGAGGAACGGGTCCTTCGCCTCCATCGCCGTCACCAGCGCCTCCGCCACCTCCACGCTCACCGCGTGCAGCGACGAGCGGTCGCGCGCCAGCTGGTCGGTGGCCGCGGCCACCTCGTCGCGGATCGCGCGCTCCACGTGGCGCTGCTTCACGAGCAGCGCGCGGCGGTGCAGCGCCTGCTCGACCGCCTGCAGCAGCACGGCCAGCTCCACCGGCTTGAGCAGGTAGTCCACCGCGCCGGCGACGAACGCCGCGCGCGCCGTCGCCGCGTCGTTCACGGCGCTCAGCATGACGATCGCGAGGTCGGGATCGAGCGCGTGCGCCTGCGCGACGACGTCCACCCCGCTGACGCCCGGCATGCGCACGTCGCACAGCATCAGCGCGAAGCGGCCCGGCGTGATCGCGGCCAGCGCGGCGGCGCCGGACGGCACGGCCTCGACCTCGTAGGCCCGTGCGCGCAGGAAGCGGCCGAGCGCGAGGCGGATCGTCTCCTCGTCGTCCACGACCAGGATGCGGACCGCGCCTCGCGCGTCGTCGGGGGCGCGCGGCGGCGCGACGGGAAGGGAGTCGATCATCACGAGCGGACGGCGGGGGTGGAGGCGAACGCCTCCACGGAAAGGTCGAAGAGGGACGGACCGGCGGGCGCGGGCGGCACGGCGGGGAGCGCGACCGCGAACGTGGTGCCCGCGCCCGGCGCGCTGCGCACCGTGATCTCGCCGCCGTGCGCCTGCACGATGCCGTAGCTGACGCTCAGCCCCAGCCCCGTGCCCTCGCCCGGCGGCTTCGTAGTGTAGAAGGGCTCGAAGATGCGCGCGAGCGCGTCGGGCGCGATGCCCATGCCCGTGTCGCTCACCTCGATCACGACGCCGTCGCCCGGCAGCGCGTCGGCCGCGCACGCGGCGCGCACGCGCACCGTGAGGCGCGGCGACGCCACGTCGCGCAGCGCGTACTCCGCGTTCAGCAGCAGGTTGAGGAAGACCTGCTGCAGCTTGGCCTCGTCGCCGCGCACCGGCGGCAGCCCGGGCGCGACGTCGAGCGTCACGGCGACGCCGCCGGCGCGCAGCGCGTAGCCGCGCATGCGCAGCACGTGCTCCAGCAGCGCGTCGAGCTGCAGCGGCAGGTGCTCGGGCTCCGTCTTGCGCGAGAACGCCAGCAGGTCGCGCACGACGCCCACCGCGCGGTCCGCCTCGCGCTTGATGAGCCGCGCGCTCTCGCGCTGGTCGGAGGTCAGCGCGTCCTCCAGCAGCAGCTCCGCGAACGCCGAGATGCCGGTGAGCGGGTTGTTGATCTCGTGCGCGACCCCGGCCACCAGCTCGCCGAGCGCCGCCAGCTTCTCCGCCTGGCGCAGCTGCTCGGCCCAGCGGCGCTCCTCCTCGTGCTGCCGCTGCGCGCGCTCGTCGAGCAGCAGCACGTCGACCGCCAGCGCCGCCGTCGGCGCGAGGAAGCGCAGCGTGTCGAGCGCCGCCGCGGCGAGCGTGCCGTCGGGCGGCGAGACCGCGCACACGTCGCCGATCACGCGGCCGTGCGCGACCAGCGGCACCAGCACCGCCGGCAGGTCGGCCGCGCCGCTCGCCGCCCACGCGGGGCGCACGTCGGCCAGGCGGCGCGGCGCCGCGTCGTGGATCGCCGGCGTCGCGTCGCGCGTCGCGCACGTCTCGGGCACCTCGCCGCCGCGCAGCGTCGTCAGCGCGCCGGTCGCGCCCAGGCAGCGCAGCGCGCCGCGCTCCGGATCGGCGACCGACACCGCGAGCCCCTCGCACGACACGAGCGGCGCGAGCGCGGCCAGGATCGCCGACGCGCCGTCGGCGGCGTCGGCGGCGAACAGCGCGGCCCGCGCGATCGCCGCGGCGCCCTCGGCGCGCGCGTGCGCGCGGCGCAGCGCGTCGAGCAGCGAGACGTTGCGCACCGCGACCGCGATCTGCGCGGCGAGGTCCAGCAGCAGCGCGCGCTCGTCGGTGTCGAACGGCCGCGTGTCGGGGAAGTGCAGCACGAGCAGCCCGCGCACCTCGCCGTCGACCGTCAGCGGCAGGAAGGCGACGCTGCGCACGCCCTCGGCGATCGCCGCGCCGGCGTACGCCGCGTCCTCCTCGCGCAGCCCGGTCGCCGCCAGGTTCGACGCGAACGCCGGCGCGCCGGCCAGCACCGCGCGTCCGCCGAGCGTCTCCCAGAACTTCGGGTCCGCGTAGCCCGGGAGCGCGCGCCCCGTGCCCCCCGCGTACAGGTGCTCGATCTGCCGCGTGCCGCGGTCGGCCAGCAGGATGCGGAAGCCGCACACCGCCAGCGCGTCGCCCACGAGCTGCGCGAGCGCGGGGAAGAACGAGTGCGGCGTGACGTGCTGCGCGAGCGCGCGCCCCGCGTCCGCGAGCAGCCGCGCGTGCCGCGCCGTCCGCTCGGCGCCGCGCACGAGATGCGCGTTGCGGAGCGCCAGCGCGCCCAGGTCGGCGAGCCGCTGCGCGAGCGCGCCGTCGCCCTCGCCGAAGGCGCCGCGCGCGGCGTTCACCGCGCACAGCACGGCCGACACCTCGCCCTCGATGGTGAGCGGCGCGACGAGCACCTGCCGCATCCCGAACGCGGCGCCGTAGCGCGGATCGACGCGCGGGTCGCGCGTGGCCGCGTTCGCGATCACCAGCCGGCGCTCGGTCACCGCCTCGGCGAAGAGCGACGGGGGCGCCATCAGCTCGGTCGTGTGACCGCGCAGCGGCGCGAGCGTCCCCGACGCCGCGCCGACGATGCCCGTGCCGCCCTCCAGCAGCACGACGCACGCGCCCTCCGCACCGAGCAGCGTGCGCGCGCCGGCGGCCAGCTGCTCGAGCGCCGCGGTGGCGTCGCCGCCCGCCTGCGCCAGCTCGCGCGCGACGGCGGCGAGCGTCTCGGCCTCGGGGCGCGGCACGGCGACGCTGGTCGGCTCGACGGCGGGCGCGGTGGCCAGCGAGCGCACGACGACGATCGTCGCCATCGCGCCGCGGTGGGCGCTGCCCGGACCCTCGTGCAGCGGCAGCGGGGCGGGCAGCCGTACGACGTGCCACGCCGTCCCGGGACGCCCCTGCGCGTCGTGCACGGTGAAGCGGCGGTTCGCGCCGGCGCCGGGCGGCAGCGCCGCGCCGAGGGCCTCGTGCAGCGCCAGGCTCGCGCTGCCCATGCGGGCCCCGTGCAGCACCGCCTGCAGCGCCTGCCCCACCAGCGCCTCCGCCGGCCGGTCGAGCAGCTGCTCGGCGGCCGGATTGGCCAGGACGATGCGGCCGTCGGCGCCGAGGCCGAACACCGCGTCGTCGAGCGCGCTGCCCAGCACGGCGAGCGCCGCCGCGGCTGCCGAGGGCAGCGCGCGGCGCGAGTCGGACAGGCTGGGCTGGAGGAGGGCGGACACGCGCGTGGCTGTGGAAGGGGGACGTCTGGAGACGCCCGGGCTCCGGCGCGGGTCACTCCTCGAACGACGCTGCGGGCTGCGGACTGCGGATCTGAGAGGCAGCGCCGTTCAGATCCGCAGTCCGCAGCCCGCAGCGTCCGGCACGTCGGAGCGTGGCGCCGGACCGGCGCTCAGTCCCCCACGAAGCTGACGTCCACCGCGTGCGGAATGATCCCCGCCTCGTGCCCGCGGCGCAGGAAGAGGCGGACGGCCTCGCGGCCGCGCGCGCCGTAGTCGAGCGTCCAGTCGTTCACGTACATCCCGACGAACGTGTCGGCCTTGGCCGGGTCGAGCCCGCGCGCGTACTGCATCGCGTGGTCGAGCGCCGCCTGGCGGTTGTTCAGGCTGTACGCGATGCTGGCGTGCAGGTGGCGCGAGATCGTACGCGTCAGCTCCTCGCCCAGGTCCTTGCGCACGACGTTGCCGCCCAGGGGGAGCGGCAGCCCCGTCTCCTCGAACCACCACACGCCCATGTCGGCGACGAGGTGCAGCCCGCGGTCGGCGTACGTCAGCTGGCCCTCGTGGATCAGCAGCCCGAGGTCGACCTCGCCCGCCTCGACGACGTCCTCGATCCGGTCGAACGGCGTCCAGACCGGCTCGAAGTCGGGCTCGTAGAGGCGCAGCGCGAGGTAGGCGCTGGTGAGCGGGCCGGGGACGGCGACGCGCTTCCCCTTCACGTCCGCGCGCGTCATCGGCGTGCGGGCGACGAGGCGCGGCCCGTACCGGTCGCCCATCGACGCGCCCGACGGGAGCAGCGCGTAGCGGTCGGCGAGGTAGGCGAAGGCGTGGATCGAGACGGCCGTGACCTCCAGCTCGCCGCGGCGGGCGCGCTGGTTCAGCGACTCGATGTCCTGCAGCTCGTGGACGTAGCGCAGCCCCTCGGTGTCGATCTTCCCCTCGGCGAGCGCGTAGAACATGAACGCGTCGTCCGAGTCGGGGCTGTGCGAGACGTGGATCGTGCGGGGCGTGACGGCGGTGGTCATTCCGGTGCTCACGGCGTGGCGGCCTGGCGGAGCGCGGTGTCGATGTCCGCGGCGTGGCGCTGGTACTCCTCGAGGTTCTTCGCGCGCTCGGCGGGCGCGGCGGCGACCAGCCGCTTGTTGAACGCCGCCACGGCGGCGGCGTCTCCGCGCATCAGCGCGGCCTTGCTGGCGAGCACGAGCCCGAGCAGGTGGTTGGGCTGCGCCTTGAGGATGGTGTCGGCCTGCGCGCGCGCGACGTCCTCTTTACCCGCGACCTCGGCGACGCGCCCCATGTCGTAGCGCAGGTCGGCGTCGAGCGACGGCATCTGCGCGTAGTTCTGGAGCGCCATCTCGGCGAAGAAGCCGACGCTGTCCGGCTTGCCCTCGCCGCTCAGCCGCATGATGCGGTCGAACAGGCGGTCGGCGATGTCGCGCGGCGACATCTGCGAGAGGTCGGGGGCGCGCCCCTCGCCGCCCGCGGCCCCGCCGGCGAACGGGCCGGCCGCGGGCGCGCCGCCGGGGCCGCCGGGCGCGCCCTGCGGGCCGCCGGCCGGCACCTCGCCGAGCGCGGCCTGCGGGAGGGCGTTGAGCGGGGCGTCGAGCGTGCCGCCGCGCGCCGCGCCGAAGTTGCGCCCCGCCGCCATGGCGGCGATGGCGAGGAGGGCGACGAAGGCGACGCCCCAGGGCAGCACGTTGGCGGCGCCGGAGGCCGCCGCGCGGGGGGCGGCCGCACCGGCCGGCGGCGCGCTGCCGGCGGCCAGGCCGCAGCGGTGGCAGAACTTGGCGCCCGGCGTCATCGGCGCCGCGCAGCCGGCGCAGGCGCTCGCGTCGAGGGGCGCGCCGCAGGTGGAGCAGAACCGGCCCGTGCCCGCGGTGCCGCACGCAGGGCAGGAGACGGGAGTGGTGGCGGAGGCAGAAGCTGAAGCAGGCATCCCGAAAGGTAATGAGGCGGGTGCGGCGGGTCGGGTGGGGCGGGAGCGGGTGGGGCGGGGACGGGTGAGGCGGGGACGGGTGAGGCGGGGACGGATACGGCGACGACCACACGGCCTGACCACACGGCCTGGTCTCACGGCCTGACCTCACACCGGCGTGCAAGCGAAACGGCGAGGCCGCGCCTGGGGCGCTGGCCTCGCCGTTCGCATCGCTGCCGGGCTTCGCGGTCAGGTCTCGCGGTGAGGTCTCGCTCGGAGCACGGAGCGGTCGGCGTCGCCGTTCTCGATCCCGCCGTACCCGTCCCCGCCCTTCCCGATCCGCGTCACCCGACCCGCCCCACTCGCCCCACCGCCTCAGCTCGGCTTCGAGATCGCCTCGACGGTCTTCTCGGCCCGCTTGTCGTCGGCCTCGCGCACGATGTCCGCCTGCGCCACGATGCCGACCACCGCGCCCGAGTCGTCGACGATCGGGATGCGGCGCACCTGCTCGCGCGCCATCAGGTCCATCACGTCCTTCATGTCGTCGTCCGGCTTCGCCGTGCGGACGCCGCTCGACATCGCCTCGCGCACTTGGGCCGAGCTCTTCCCCTCGGCCACCACGCGCAGCGCGAGGTCGCGGTCCGTGACGACCCCGACCAGGCGGCGCGACTGCTCCGACTCCACGACGGGGAGCACGCCCGTGTCCTCGCTCTGCATGAGGCGCGCGGCCTCCTGGGCGGTGGTCTCCGGCGTGACGACGCGCGGGTTCTGCGTCATGATGTCCTTGGCTTTCATTCCTCTGACCTCGCTGGTGGTTGGGCGCCGTTCGTCGACGCGCTCACGGGTGACGTGCGCAGCCCGTGGGAGGGGGCAATCGACGTGCCCTCGTGCGTACGGTCGAGGCGGCGGTACCCGCGCCGCACGCGAGTCGCTGGCGAGGCGAATCGCCCCCGTCGCGCGTCGCACCGCGCCGCACACGCGCGGGACGGGGAAGCCGACCGCCGTGGCGACCCGCTCCCCCGTCGCGTGCTCCGCCCCACCCCTCCACGTCCCATCGGCCCGTTCACGTCGACATCGACGGGGCCGGCCGTGGCCCGTGGGGGCGCGGCGGCAGCAGGGATGGTGCCGCGGGCGGGATCGAGCGGCGGTTCTCCGTCCGCAAGCGTACGGTCGTGTCGGCTCCGCTCCCCATTCCACGGCAGCCTCGTCACGGTCTAGCTTCCCCGCATGCCCGCCTCCTCCCCCGATCTCGCCGGCGCCACGCCGCAGGACGTGCTCGCGCTCTCGCGCGCCGAGCACGTGCGATTCCTCCGGCTGCAGTTCACCGACATCCTCGGCGTCAACAAGAACGTCGAGATCCCGGCGTCGCAGTTCGCCAAGGCGCTGGCCGGCGACATCATGTTCGACGGCAGCGCGATCGAGGGGTTCGTGCGCACCGAGGAGAGCGACATGCTCCTCCGCCCCGACCTCGCGACCTTCCGCCTGCTGCCCTGGGGCGACCCCGAGGCGCGCGTGGCGCGCGTCATCTGCGACATCACGATGCCCGACGGGACGCCCTTCGCCGGCGATCCGCGCGCGGTGCTCAAGCGGCAGATCGCGCGCGCCACCGAGCAGGGCTTCACGATGCAGGCGGGGATGGAGGCCGAGTTCTTCCTCTTCCGCCCCGCGGCCGACGGACGCCCGACGACGCAGACGCACGACGTCGGCGGCTACTTCGACCTCGCGCCCGTCGACCTCGGCGAGGACGCGCGGCGCGCGATGGTCGACCTGCTGCAGCGCATGGGCTTCGAGATCGAGGCCGCGCACCACGAGGTCGCCCACGGCCAGCACGAGATCGACTTCCGCTACGCCGACGCGCTCACGACGGCCGACAACCTCGCGACCTTCCGCTGGGTCGTGAAGCACGTCGCGCGGCAGTTCGGGCTGGTCGCGTCGTTCATGCCCAAGCCCATCTTCGGGCAGAACGGCAGCGGGATGCACACGCACCAGTCGCTGTTCCGCGATGGGCAGAACGCCTTCTTCGACGCCAAGGCGGAGTGGCAGCTCTCGCGCACCGCGCTGCACTACATCGGCGGGTTGCTCAAGCACGCCCGCGGCATGTGCGCGGTGACGAACCCGCTCGTCAACTCGTACAAGCGGCTGGTGCCCGGCTACGAGGCGCCGGTGAACGTCGCGTGGAGCATGCGCAACCGCTCGCCGATGATCCGCGTCCCCGACCGCCGCGGCGCCGGCACGCGCGTCGAGCTGCGCACGCCGGATCCGGCGGCGAACCCGTACCTCGCGCTCGCCGTCATGCTCGCCGCGGGGCTCGAGGGGATCGCGACGCAGGCCGACTGGCGCGAGCCCGTCAACCAGAACATCTGGGAGATGAGCTATCGCGAGCGGCGGCGCCTGCGCATCGACGACCTGCCGCACGACCTCAACGAGGCGTGCGACGAGCTGGAGAAGGACGACGTCGTGCAGGCCGCGCTCGGCGAGCACGTGACCGAGCACTACGTGGCGGCCAAGCGGCAGGAGTGGCGCGACTACGTGACGCAGGTCAGCCAGTGGGAGCTGGACGCCTACCTCGCGAAGTACTAGCCGCTCCTCGACCTTGCGCGGCGCGCGCACGCCCGCGCAGTCTGCGAGGGTCGCTCTCGAGGTGTCGCATGCACCGGTGCTCCGTCCGCTCCTCCGTCCGCCCCCGCTCGTGCCGCGCCTCGCTCGCGGCCGCGCTCCCGCTCCTCCTCGCCTGCGCGGGGGGCGCGTCGTCGGACGGGCCCTCCGCCACCGGGCCGGACGGCCCGGTGGCCCTCCCCGCGAGCGCCCCCGCCTTCCCGCCGCTCGCGCAGCCGGGGGACGTCTACACGGCCAGCGACTCGCTGTACCGGGTCAGCAGCGGGTACCACGGGGGGCCGCTCGCCTCGCGCGTCGTCCTGCAGGGCGGCGACCGCTTCGTGATGCAGTTCGTCAGCGCACGCTGGGGGCTGTACGAGTACGGTGGGCACGTGACGCGCACCGGCACCGGCTTCGTCTTCGACTTCACCGATGTCAGCGGGAGCGGGCCGCGGCGGGCGGTGGGCACCCTGCGCGGGCCGCTGCTGACCGTCGCGTTCGAGGATCGCCCGGGCATCGCCGACTACGTCGACGGCGTGTACGTCCGCACGTCGGCCGCGCGCTGACGGGGAGCGCGCGGCCGACGCCGGCTCAGCGGCGCGCCGTGGCGCGCGGCAGTCCCGGCGTGATGCGCTGCGCGTTGCCGTAGTACAGCTTCCGCAGCACCGCGTCGGGCAGGTCGATCCCGTACAGCTTCCAGAAGGCGTGGTACGGGCGGTAGTAGTCGAAGTAGTCGTCGCGCGTCTCGAACACGCGCCAGTAGTACGGATACTCCTCCGGCTGGAACGAGTCCTTGCCGAACAGGAGGCGGTCTTGGAAGCGCACGAAGAAGTCGTGCGCCGCGCGCGGCTGCCGCGCGATGTCGTAGAGCACCGCGCCGACCTCGGTGTGCACGTTGGGCATCTCGGTCAGCAGCTTGGTCAGCCGCGGCAGGTCGTTCGCGTGCCACCCCATGTGCGCGATCACGAACGTCGTCCGCGGGTTGCGGCGCAGCATCGCGTCGCGCTCCGTCATCAGCGCCTCGAAGCTCGGGTACTGCTCGGCGGGATAGCGCCGCCCCGGGAAGAGCGCCAGCTCGAGCCACCGCTCGTTCGTGTAGTCGATCGGCCGCCAGAACTCCTGCGGGTCGGCCGTGTGCAGGAACACCGGGAGCTTGAGGCGCGCGCATGCCTGCCAGATCGGATCGAGCGCCGGGTCGTCGATGCGCAGCCGCGTGCCGTCGGCCTTCCGGATCGACAGTCCGAGCGACTTGGAGATCTCGCCCACGCCCACCGCGCCCGCGGCGACGTCGGCCTCCAGCTGCGCGATCGCCTTCTCCGCCCACCCCGGACCGACGTTGCGGAAGTCGATGCCGGCGAGCACGCGCACGCGATCACGCGCGGCGGGCGACGCCTTGATCGCCGCCGTCGCGCGGCGCAGCGCGTCGCCGCTCATGTTGTTCGCCGCGACCATCACGCCGAGGTTGAGCGAGTCCATCTGCGCCACCAGCTGCGCGAGCCCCTCCGGCGTGTCGAGCGCGCCGCCGGTCGGATGGCCGTGGAAGTCCACCACCGGGTACTTCGCGCGCGGCACCGCGTGCGCGGCCGTCACCAGCGTCGAGCGCGGGCGGTAGTCCAGGATGCTCGGCGCCGGCAGCTCGGGCGCCTGGCAGCGACGCGGGCGGACCTCCGTCGTACCGGGCGGGCACGACGCGCCCGGCTCGATCGACGTGGCAGCGGAGGCGCCGCGCGGCTGCGCGACGAGCGGGGCGATGGGGGCGACGAGCGCGAACGCGAGCCGCGGCAGGAGTGATTCGAGGCGCATGATGTGGGCGAGGGACGTGAGGCCACAATCTGTGCGCCGGGCCGCCGTCGCGCTGCCGCGCGCCACGCAGGATGTCCCGGACGCCGTCCTGGCGGGTCCCGGGGCGATGGGATCCGTCGGCAGCCTCGCGGTCGCGCCCTCCGATCCCGACGTGGTGTACGTCGGCGTGGGCGGAGCTCGACCGTCTGGCGCACGAGGCCGGCGTGCGCGCCGTCGTCACCCGCCACGCCGGACACGTCGGCGGTGAAGTCCGCGCGGGCCCGCGTGCCCGCCCGCGTGGGTGCCTCGCGAACGGTCGGTGGCGCGAACCTTGTGTACGGCGTCCGGGTACGCGCCGGCGCGGGCACCGCGGTCTCGCTCCATCGCGTCACTCAATCACCGGCATGACGACGAGCTGACGAGCGGGGCCACGGCCGCGCGCCGTGCAGGCGGCGCTGCGCCTCCCCGCGATGCGATCGCGAGGCGAGGACGATGGAGAGCATCGACGAGGCGGCGCGTACGCGCGCCGCACGGCGGGCGTGGCCGCGGTGGTCGCGCGCGGGATGGGCGGGCTGCGCGCTCGCGGCGCTGTCCGGATGCGGGGGCGGGCTGCCGCCGATCCGCGCGAACCTCCTGCCGCCCGTCGCCACCGTCAGCGACGACTCGGTGACGCTCGGCGATCGGCGCTTCCATCGCGTGGCCGCGCCGACGCACGAGCTCTACGCGCAGTCGGCCGCGCAGCTGCCCGTGCTGCAGGGCCACCTCGTCGCCGCGTCGCGCGAGTTCGCGCGCCATTTCGGCCACGCGCCGCGCGTCGCCGTGCTGCTGTTCGACGCGCCGGCCGATCCGCGCCGCGACTTCGACTTCACGCCGTTCGTCGAGCGGCGCATGCAGGTGCTCGCCTTCGTGCGCGGGCGCGACGCGCAGAAGGACGGCTCGCTCGGCATCGACGAGCGGCTGCTCGCCGCGCGGCTGGCGGAGCTCTTCCTCGCCGCGTACGCGGACTCGGTCGCGCGCACGCACGCGCTCGCGCACGGCGGCGATCAGCCGACGACGCGCGCGATCGATCGGTTGCCGCACTGGTTCACCGAGGCCGTGGTGTCGCGCGTCGCGCGCCCCGACGCGGTCGAGACGGGCGTCACCTTCGTGCGGCAGAACCGGCCCCGCCTCATGCCGCTGCGGCGCTTGTTCGCGATGGCGCGCCTCGGCATGCCGTTCTGGAGCGAGCTCGCGCACCGCGAGGGTGTCGTGCGCACCTTCAGCGAGCCGAGCACGCAGACGCCGCCCACGCTGCTGGCCGCCGAGTCGACGGCGTTCGGCGAGTTCCTCGTGTCGCGCCACGGGCCGACGTACCTGCAGGCGCTCGCCGACGAGCTGCTCGCCGGCCGCAGCACCGAGGACGCGGTCGCCGCGCTGCCCGGTGGGGACGAGGGCGCGCCCCCGCTGGAGGAGGCGTGGCGGGAGTGGCTGGAGGGGAACTGACGGGGCGCTGCGGGCTGCGGATTTCCTGCTGCTGCGGGGCTGCGGAACGGCGGCTCGGGAGGCGTCATCCCGCCGGACCCGAACGGCCAGGAGCAGCAGGGATGAAAATCGGAGAAGAGCGGACAAGATCTGATTGGCTCCGAGCTGGCACGACGTCCCATGCGCCGCGAGGGACTAATCAGATCTTGTCCGGCATCTCAATCCGACTTCGATCCCTGCTGCTTTTCATCTCACCGATGCGCCGCGAAGGCGATCGCTCGGCGCCGTGAGGGCTGCGGGCATGTGGTTCCGCAGCCCCGCAGCCCCGCAGCCCCGCAGCCCCGCAGCGTCGGCAGAGACCCGCAGTCCGCAGTCCGCAGCCTCCCTACCTGACCGCCACCGTCAGCGTCGCGAAGTCGCTCTCCCAGTCCAGCCGCGGCGTGGCGACGTGGCGCAGGTGAGTGGCGCGCAGCAGCCAGCGCCCGGCGCGGGGGAGCGGGATCGTGACGCGCCCCTCGGCGTCGGTGCGGCGCGCCGGGAGCGTCTGGCCATCGGGAGCGACGGTGCCGACGACGGTGTGCGGGAGCGGACGGCCGCGCGCGAGCAGGCGCACGGTCACCGAGTCGCCGGCGTGCAGCGCGGTCGGGTCGCGCAGCGGGACCAGCTCGAGGGGCATGCCGGTGGGCGCGCTCCACGACGCGTCCTGCGACGGGCGGGGGCGCAGCGGGCTGCTCACGAGCACGTGCGTCGTGGCGTGCCGCGCGGCCCGCTCGCGCCAGTGGCGCACGCCGTCGATGGGCAGCTGGCGCAGGTAGGCGACGCGCACGCTGTCGGGCGCCTCGATCGCGTCCAGGTAGCGCAGCACCCCCGCCGAGTCGAGCGTGCGCGGGCGCGGGGCGAGCGAGACCCAGACGGTCGCGACCCCGGTGCGGCGCAGCGGCACCCGGAAGCGCAGCGCGCGGGCGCCCGTCGCCGGCGCGGGGAGCGCCTCGGTCCGGCCGGCCATCCGCACGCGCGCCGTCCGCACGTGGGCGGCGTCCACGGCCGTCTCGTTGGCGGGGAAGGCCGCCCCGCTCGTGAGGTCGAAGGTCGCGTCGACGCCCGGCGGGAGCGCGGCGCGTGCCGGGACCAGCCAGGTGTCGTGCGCGCCGCCGGCCGGATCGCCGGCCGTCAGGGCGACGCCCGAGACGAGGGCGGCGGAGAGCGCGAGGGGGCGCAGGGCGGGCATGCAGCCAACATGTGCCGGCGGCGTGCCGGGCGGCAGCGCCCGGGCGGCCGCGCTCCGTCACGCCGCCGGCCGAGCGGATGGCGGCGGGAGGGGCGAACGCGATGCGGGGGGCGCCGACGTCGGCGCCCCCCGCATCATCCCTGGCCGCGCGCGTGCGATCAGCGGCGCTGCGCGCGGGACACGATGACCCGCTGCAGGCGCGCGGCGCGGTCCATCGCGCGCTGCGCCGTCACGCCCATCGCCGACTGGCCGCTCGACGCCGACTGGCGCGAGAAGCTGCGGGCGGTCCCGGCGAACACGCCCGTCTTGTTCGCGATCTGGAGCGTCGTGCCCTCGGTGGGCGTCCCGCCGAGGAAGGCGATGAAGTTGCCGCCGAACGTCGACAGGCCCCAGTCGGTGCGCGTCGCGGGACGCAGCCCCCACGTCGCGTCGAAGCCCGCGCTAGAGAGATCGGGCATCGACAGGTCCCACGTGGCGGGCGCGCTGCCGGCGTACCCCGGGGTCACGCTCACGGTGGCGCTGCGCGTGGCCTGCGTGAAGCTCACCGAGGCGCCCGCGTTGTACGCGGCCTGCGACGGCGCCGTGGCGCGCAGGCGCAGGTACGGGGTGCTGGAGATCGCGGTCACGTTCGCCGCCGACGGGACCGGGCCGAGCGTCACGCTCCGGTCGACGATCGTGCGCACGAAGGACAGGACGCCGCGCGTGCTCGTGGAGTCGCCGCGCACGTTCGCGAACGCGATCACCGCGTGCATGTCGCCCGCCTGCAGGCGATCGGCCGGCAGGCCCGCGTACCGGAGCGGGCTCGAGCCGAAGTTGAGGAACGCCCCGCCCGTGCTGAAGCCGTTGAGGGCGAACGAGCCCGTGAAGAAGCTCGTCACCACGAACGCCGTGTCGGTGCCGGCGCCGTTGATCGTCAGGTTGGCCGTGGCTGGCGCGAACGCCTCGGAGCTGTTGAAGTCGAGCGCCGGGATCGCCGCGCCGTTCGCGTAGTTGACGTTCCGCCGCAGGATCAGCCGGCTCGGGATGAGGCTGAACGTGTTGAGATCGATGCTCGACCGCGAGGCCAGCAGGTTGAGCGGCCCCTCAGGCACGCTGTCGAGCGTGAACGACGTCTGCCCACCGACGAGGAGCTCGGACGACAGGCCGAGCGACACCGACGCGAAGTCGGTGAGGCCGACCCCCGACACCGTGCCCGTGAGCCGCTTGGTCCCGGCCCGCGGCGCGACGCAGCGGTTCTGACCGCCCGCGATCAGCTCGGCCGCCGTGCCGTAGACCACCGTGAGATCGTAGTTCGTGCCGCTCTGCGTGACGTACGCGATGCCGCCACGCGTCGGGACGTTGAACGCGAAGGTGTTGTTCGCGCCGGCCGTCACGCGGGTCCAGGCGCCGTTGTCGTTCTGGAAGGCGAACCAGATCGGGACGTCCGGCGAGCAGAAGGCGTACGACACGTTGCCGCCGCCGCCCGTGCTGGCCGCCGTCACGTTGACCGTGAAGGTCGTCGTCTGGTTCGCGAGCCCGGTCGACGCGCCCGTGAGCGTGACCGTCGCCGTGCCCGTCGTCGCGTTGTTGGCGGCGGCGACCGTCACGGTGGCCGTGTTGGCGGTCACCGGGTTCGGGTTGACCGTCACCGTGACGCCGTTCGGCGCGCCGGACTGCGTCACCTGCACCCCGCCCGCGAAGCCGCCGGTGCGCGTGACGTTCAGCGTCGTGGTCGCGCTCTGCCCCTGCTGGACCGTGACGTTGCCGCTGGTGCCGAGCGTGAAGTTCCCGACCGTGACGGCCGGCGTGACGGTGACGTTGAGCGTCGCCGTCTTGGTGCCCGTAACGCCGGCGCCGGTCGCGCTCACCGTGACCGGGTAGGTGCCGGGGGCCAGGTTCGAGGCCGCGGCGATCGTGAGCGTCGCCGTGTTCTCGGTGGTGGCCGCGGGCGCCGTCACCGTGAGGCCGGTCGGAGCGCCGGACGTCGTCAGCGTGACCGCGCCGGTGAAGCCGCCGGTGCGCGTGATCGTGACCGCCGAGGTGCCCGACGTGCCCGCCGCGACCGAGACCGCGGCCGGCGTGATGGTGAAGTCCTGCGTCGCCTGCGCCGCCGCGACGGTGACGTTGAGCGTCGTCGTCTGCGTGCCGGTGACGCCCGCGCCCGTCGCGTTGATCGTGATCGGGTAGGTGCCCGGCGCCACCGTGGTGTTCGCCGAGATGGCGACGGTGGCGGTGTTGCCGGTCGAGGCGGCGCCCGGCGTGACCGTCAGCCCGGCCGGGATGGTGCCGCTCGTGGTCAGCGTGACCGCGCCGGCGAAGCCGCCGGCGCGCGTGATGTTGATCGTCGCGTTCTGCGCCGCCGCTCCCTGCGTGACGGTGACCGCCGCCGCGGGCGCGATGGTGAAGCCGCTGGCCGGCGCCGCCGTGACGACGAGGCTGATCGGCGTCGTGGCGTTGGCGACGCCCGTGCCGGAGGCGGTGACGACGAGCGGGTAGGTGCCCGCGGCCGTCGCGCCGGTCGTCGCCAGCGTCAGCGTGCTGGTCGTCGCGCCGCTCGCCACCGAGGTGGGGTTGAACGTCGCCGTGACGCCGGCCGGCGCGCCGGTCACCGCCAGGTTGACGGCGCCCGTGTAGCCGCCGTTGCGCGTGATGGTGATGGCCGAGGTGCCGCTCTGGCCCGCGGTCACGTTCACCGTCGCCGTGCCGGCCGACACCGCGATCGACGGCGTCGGCGTCACGATGCCGTCGTCGTCGTCGTCGCCGCCGCACGCCGCGACGGACAGGACGAGCCCCATTCCCACACCCAACAGTTTCCACCGCACGAGCGGCGTACGCAGGTACGTCACGACTGCCTCCGAAGTCTGGAATCGAGGAACCACAACATGAGGTCCGGCGCGCGAACATATGATGACCGGATCATGGGCGCGAGAGTGAAACGTCCTATGCGTGCCCCACGCGGCAGGGCTACGCTCGGGCTCGCCATAACCGGTGATGCAGGCCCGCCGACGGGCCGGACGCGCGAACGGGCGGGCCTCCCGAAGGAAGCCCGCCCGTGCGTGTCGATCCGCGGTCGGAGCGCGGGCGGCCGGCGAGGCCCGCCCGCGCCGATCGTGGCTCAGGGCGTGCCGATCCGCGACTGGATCTGCAGCGCCTGCTCGAGGTGCGCGGCGACCGCCGGACGCACCACGTCCTGCAGGAAGGCGCGCAGCTCGGCGCGCTGCGCCCGCGGGATCGAGGCGTCGATCAGCGCCAGCGTGCGGCGGTGGGCGACGATCTGCTGCGAGATGTAGACGCGGTCGAACAGCGGGCCGGCCGGCGTGGCCGCCAGCGTCGCCATCTCCGCCTGCTGGATGCGCGGCAGCGTGCTGTCCGGCAGCACCGGCGAGACGCCGAGGCGCAGCGCCAGGTTCTGGCCGGCCGTGTCGGCCACGTTGTGCATCGCGATCATCATCTGCGCGAAGCTGCGGACCTCGGCGTTCAGCGCGCGCTGCAGCGCGATCGTGCCCGCCATGATCTCGCCCAGGTTGGACTCGTGCAGCAGGGCGAAGATGTTCGCGTCGTTCGCCGTCGCCGGGAGGATCTGGGTCGGCGTCGGGCCGGCGGTGACCTGCACGCGGTACGTCACCGGCGGGATGTTGCCGCGGACGGTCGCGCCCTGCACGGTGAACTGGTAGACGCCCGGGAGCGCCTCCGGCGACGCCAGGATGCGGACCCCGACCGTGCCCTCGGCCGAGCGCTCACGGTCGAGCGTCACGATCAGCCCGCGCGAGACGTTGCTGACGTTGAGGATGGCGTCCGGCGCCAGCGTCGAGATGCGGATCAGCTCGACCGACGTCGTCGTCGTGCCGCCCTGCACCACCGAGACCGGCGTGGTCGGCGCGGGCGCGAACTGGAAGCCGAACGACGGGTTGTTGCGGACGACCGTGACGTTGAACGTCGACGTCGCCGTGCCGCCGTTGGCGTCCGTGGCGTTCAGCGTGACCGGGTACGTGCCGGCCGGCACGTCCGCCTCGGCCGTCACGACGACCGCCGCCGCCGCGCCCGTGCTCGTGGTGGTGGAGCTGGTCGTGACCGTGAGGCCGGTCGGCAGGTCGTTCGCGACGATCGCGATGTTCGCGGAGACGGTCGCCGGGCGCGAGAGCGGCACGTTGATGATGTTCGACGTGCCCGCGAGGACGATCGGCTGGTTCGTCGGCTGGCCGATGGTGACGTTCGAGCCGCTGACCGTCAGGTTGATCGTGGTCGTCTGCGCGGCCAGGCCGGGCGTCGTCGCACGGACCGTGATCGGATAGGTGCCCGCGGCGAGGTTCGCGGGGAGCGTCAGGCGCAGCGTCGCCGTGCCGCCGGTGGTGCCGGTGGTGCCGGCCGTCGAATCGAAGGCGACGGTGACGCCGGTCGGCGCGCCCGTGGCTGTGAACGTCACCGGGCCGGTGAAGCCGCCCGCGCGCGTGATCGTGATCGGGATGCTGACCGTGCTGCCCGTCGTGCCGCTCGGCGCGGTGGTCGGGCCGGCGACGGTGAACGTGCCGACCGGCGCGACGGTGAGCGGGAGGGTGAGCGTCTGGGCGGTCACGCCCGTGCCCGTGCCGCGCAGCGTCACGTTGTAGGCGCCCGCCGCGGCCGTCGTGCCGGCGGCGATGTTCAGCGTCACCGTGTCGCCCGCGGTCGCGCCCTGCGTGATCGTCACGCCGCGCGGCAGCCCGGCCGTGTCGGCCGTGAAGGTCACCGGGCCCGTGAAGCCGCCGGTGCGGCGGAGCACGACGCGCACGGTGCCGGACTGGCCGACGACGACCGACGAGCCGGTGGTCGTGCCGGCGAAGCCGAAGGTGAAGCCCGGCGTCTGGTTCGCGACGATGACCTGCATCAGCAGCATCTGCGTCGTCACGCCGGTGCCGGACGCCATGATGCGGAAGGACGTCGGCGTCGTGCTGGCCGTGGCCGTCGTGTCGACGGTGATGGTCACGGCGCGCGCCGCCGTGTCGTTGGCGGCGATCGTCGCGTTGGCGATGCTCGCCCGGACGCCGCGCGCGACGCCCGCGGTGTCGACGGACAGCGTCACCGCGCCGGTGAAGCCGGCGACGCGTGCGACGCGCACGTTGACGGTGGCCGAGGTGCCGCGCGCGACGGTCACCGGGTTCGAGTCGGCGCCGATCGCGATGCCGGGAACGACGGCGGTCGACAGCCGTGCGTCGCCGGGCGCGGTGATCCCCGCGCCCCGATCGCTACAGGCAGCGGCCACGAGAACGGCCAGCACGGCCGTGCCTCGCATCCAACGAGTGTGCGGACGCATCCTTGTCCTCCGATTGGGAGACGTACGTGCGACCGTAGACGAGCCCGATGGACCCGTGTCCATGGACGCTACGGCATGATGACAGCCTCTCGCGACATGCGAGGGGGCGCGGCGCTCCGATGCAAACCGAGCGCCGCGGCCGCGCGAGCGGCCGTGCTCGGCCGTTCGACGGCCGTGCGAAAGCCCTTCCGCCGCCGCCCATCTCCACACGAGCTCGAGCATGTCGCTGCGCGCGCGTGAGGCGCACGCGCACGCGAAGAGGGGGAGCCGCGACGGTCGCGGCTCCCCCTCTTCACCCTGCGCGCTCGCCGCCTTCGCGGCGCCCGGTCACACCGGGAAGAGCATCTCGCGGTACTTCGGCAGCGGCCACTGGTCGTCCGGCACCAGCAGCTCGAGCGCGTCGCTCGCCGCGCGCACCGCCGCCATCGCGTCGGCGCCCTCGCCCGTCAGCAGGCGCGCGCACACCGACGGGTCGCCGTGCGTGTGCTCCGCCCGCTCGATGACGGCCAGCAGCGTCGCGCGCGCCGCGTCGAGCTCCATCAGCACCGCGCCCACGCGCTCGGCCGCGGCCAGCTGCGGCACCGTCGTGATCCCCGCCTGCTTGGCGTGCGCCGCCCCGCGCGCGAGCGCGTTGGCGTAGCCGTAGCCGGCCGGCAGCACGACCGTGTCGACCATCTGCGCCAGCGTGTGCAGCTCGATCAGCATGTCCTTCACGTAGCGCTCGACGCGCACGTGATAGCGGCTCTCGAGCTCGATCTCGGTCAGGATCCCCGTGCGGCGGAAGAGCTCCTTGGCCTGCTCGGTCATCAGCTGCTCGAGCGCCTCGGGCGTGCGGCGCAGGTTCAGCAGCCCGCGCCCCTCGGCCTCCTGCACCCACTCGTTCGAGTAGCCGTTCCCCTCGAAGCGCACCGCGCTCGACGCCTGGAACGACGCCCGCACCACGTTCAGCACCGCGTCGTCGACGGCGGGCGTGCGCGTCAGCTCGTCGCGCAGCTTCTCGGTCAGGTCCTCGATCGCCTCGGCGGCGGCGGCGTTGAGCAGCATCACCGGGAAGGCGATCGACTGCGACGAGCCGACCGCGCGGAACTCGAACTTGTTGCCCGTGAAGGCGAACGGCGACGTGCGGTTGCGGTCGGTGTTGTCCTTCTCGATCTCCGGCAGCTTGGCGACGCCGAGCTGGATGAGCTGCTGCTCGGCCTTCTGCCCGGCCGTCTTGCCCGAGACGATGTCCTCGATCATGCGGGTCAGCGTCTGCCCCATGAACGCGGAGATGATCGCCGGCGGCGCCTCGTTGGCGCCCAGGCGGTGCTCGTTCCCCGCGGTGCCGATGCCCGCACGCAGCAGCCCGGCGTGCTTGTGCACGGCCTGCAGCGCCGCCGCGAGGAACAGCAGGAAGCGCACGTTCTGGTGCGGCGTCTTGCCCGGCTTGAGCAGGTTGAACCCGTCGAGCTCCGGGTTGTCGGCCGCGATCGAGAGCGACCAGTTGCAGTGCTTGCCGCTGCCGTTGATGCCGGCGAACGGCTTCTCGTGCAGGATGGCCTGCAGCCCGTGGCGCAGCGCGACCTTCCGCAGCACGGCCATCACGAGCTGGTTGTGGTCGGTCGCGAGGTCGGCCTCGGTGAAGCGCGGCGCCATCTCGAACTGGCAGGGCGCGACCTCGTTGTGGCGCGTCACGATCGGCACGCCGAGCTTGTAGAGCTCGTGCTCGACCTCGGCGATGCACGCCTGGATGCGCTCCGGGATGCCGCCGAAGTAGTGGTCCTCGAGCTGCTGCCCGCGCGGCGGCGCCGCGCCGACGAGCGTGCGGCCGGCCATCACGAGGTCGGGGCGCAGCGCGAACTGCGCGCGGTCGACCAGGAAGTACTCCTGCTCGGCGCCGAGCGTGGTGACGACGCGCTGGATCCCCGTGTCGCCGAGCAGCTCGAGCAGCGCGATCGCCTTGGCGGAGAGGACGTCCGAGCTGCGGAGCAGCGGCGTCATCTCGTCGAGCGCCTCGCCGTTGTAGCCGATGAACACCGACGGGATGCACAGCGTGCGCGTCCCCGGCCCCTCGACGATGAACACCGGGCTGGCCGGGTTCCACGCCGTGTAGCCGCGGGCCTCCCACGTCGCGCGGAGGCCGCCCGACGGGAAGCTGGAGGCGTCCGGCTCGCTCTGGATGAGCTGCGCGGCGCTGAAGCTCTCGATCGGCTGCCCCTCGTCGTCGAACGAGAGGAAGGCGTCGTGCTTCTCGGCGGTCAGCCCGGTCTGCGGCTGGAACCAGTGCGTGAAGTGGGTCACCCCGCGCTCCATCGCCCAGTCCTTGATCGCCTCGGCGACGGCGGGGGCGATGTCGGAGTCGAGCTTCTTCCCGAGGCGGACGGTGGCCTGGAGCTTCTGGTAGACCTTCTTCGGCAGCTTGTCGCGCATCTGGCGCGCGCCGAAGGTGTTCACGCCGAAGTACTGCGAGGTGTGCGCCGGCGGGACGTGGTCGCCGTTCATGGCGACGCGCACGGTCGGGCGGGCGGACGCGAGCTCGCGCAGCGCGACCTTGCGCGGCGTGACGGGGGTCAGGGCCATCGGGAGAGAGCTCCGGGAGCGGGTTGGGCGGCGGGACGGCTGCCCGGAGGACTCCGCGGGCGCCGTGTGCGTAACGTACCGACGTCCGTGCAGAAAATGCAACGGATCGGGTGCGTTTCGCGCGAAAGCGCCCTTTGTTTGCAGCCGTGTCCTGCTGATCGTGCAGAAAATGCAGCGTTCCCGGAGCGGTGCGCGGCCGATGGCGCTGCGGGCGCCAGTTACCGCGGCGCCGGACCGGCCTCGGGCTGCGGGGGGCCCGCCTCCAGCGCGAGCTGCACGCGCTCGACCTGCCGGGCGTTCTCGGAGAGGAGCACGGCGATCATGTTGCCCGAGTGGACGAGGGTCGCCGGCGCCGGCCACGCATGGGTGCCGCCCCGGGGCGCGACGCGGATCGGGTCGAGCGCCAGCGCCTCGCGGTCGGCCTGGGCGGCGTCCTCGTACAGGAAGACGCGCAGCTCGACCCGGGCCACCGACCAGGTGCTCCCGACCGGCGTGAGGAAGGGCACGCGCGCCGAGTCGGGGAGCTGGCGCGGGACCAGCCCCGCGTCCTGCAGGCGCTTGGTGATGCTGCACGCCCGCCAGCGCCCGTCCTTCGGGCACTCGAGCAGCTCGCGCGGGGAGACGGCCGGCCCGACGGCGGCCGCGATGGCGGCGGAGTCGGCGCGGTCCTTCTCGGAGCGGCCGCAGGCGCCGGCGAGGGGGGCGGCGAGGGCGAGGGCCGCGAGGAGCGCCGGGCGGGCGCCGCGCGGGGCGCGACGGGCGGCGCCGGGCGCGTCAGCCGCCGACGTCGAGCGCGGGGCCGTCGGAGCCGCGGCGGTGGCTGCCGGGCGGCTCCGTGTAGGCGTCGGGCGAGCGGGCATGGACGGGCGAGTCGGAGAGGTCGTGCGCCGGATCCGCGGGGTGCGGCTCGGCCTCGCCCTCGGCGCGCGCGGCGGCGTCCGGGGCAGGCGTCGCGCGCGCGCCGTCCGACGGCGCCGCGGGATCCGGTGTGGAGGGCTTCGGGCTCATCACGGGCCTCCCGGAGTGGGGCGCGCGTCCGCGGGCGCGCCGAAGAGTAACGGGACCGGCGCGCCCGGATCGACGCGCCGGTGCGGTCGGGCGACCGCGTCGGACGCCGCGGAGGCGTCAGAAGCTGACGTAGATGCCGCCCTCGGCGAGGAAGTTCAGCTGCGTGTTCCCGTCCGAGAAGACGATCGGGGCGCGCAGGTCGCCGCGGAAGCCGATGCCGCTGAAGAAGGGGATGCGGGTGCCGGCGGCCGGGATGATCGTGAAGTCGGTGTTCGTCACCTCGACGTCGTTCAGGACCTCGGCCTTGCTGCGCAGGACGCCGGCGCCGAGCGAGATGAACGGGTCGAGGCGGCCCGCGGCGATGGCCATCGGGAAGAGCGGCACGTCGAGCTGCACGCCGAGGTTCTGCGTGGAGACGCGGTCCTGCTCGGCGGTGAAGGTCGCGTAGGCCCCGACGCTGGCGCGGCTGAAGAAGGTGCGGGCGACCTCGGCCGGGGTGCTGCGGTTGAACATCACGCGTGCGCCGTAGCCGCCGACGCTCGCGCGGTCGAGGTTCTCCCCGCGGTCGAGCCAGTAGTTGGCCAGGTAGCCCTCCACGGTGAAGCGGTAGGGCTGCACGCCGGTCGGCGTGTCCTGGGCGGCGGCCGCGGAGGCGCTCAGCAGGGTGGCGAGGGTCGCGGCGGCGAGGCGAGTCGTGCGCATGGGTCGAGCTCCTGTCGGTCCGTGGGCGCCGGCCGCCGCGGGTCGGCGACGGGCGCCGGGGACGCGCGGCGGCTCGATGCCCCCACCCCTCCCCGTGCCCCACCGAACGTTGCACCCCCCATGCCCGGTGCCCGGCCGGGGCGAACCTGCGTCGCGGCGGGGGGTATCAGATGCACGAAACCGATTGCCTGGATTGGACTTGAGAGAAGGGAACCCGATGATGACTGCCTGGATGACGCCCCCCGTGCTGCCCCCGCTGCCGGGGGAGACCCGCGCCCCCGCGGCGCTCGTGTTCGACCTCGGCGCCGCCGGCGGCGTGGACCTCGACCGCCTGGAGCGGGCCCTCGAGCTCGCCGCCGAGCGGGTGGGGCCGGGGCGCTACCGCGTGAAGGGGGGCGCGCAGGAGCACTGGGTCGACCTGTTCAGCGCCGCCCAGCCGCGCTGCGACTGCGGCGACCACCTGTGGCGCGAGGCCGTATGCAAGCACATCCTCGCCGCCCTCCTGCGCGAGGGCGACCCGCGCGTGGTCGCGGGCGTGGGGCAGGTGATGACGCGCCTGCGCGAGCGGCTGGCGGCGGCGACGCCGGTGCGGACGTCGCGGGCGGCCTGAGCGCCGGATCGAACCGAGAGAGCAGCAGGGATCGAAGTCGGATCGAGAAGCCGGACAAGATCTGATTGGCTCCGCGTGGCGCGACGTCCCGTGCACCGCGATAGACCAATCAGATCTTGTCCGCTTTTCCAATCCGATTCCAATCCTTGCTGCTCTTGGTCGTTCGGACCCGCCGCGACGATGCCGGAACGAGGAGGCGAGGATCCGCAGCCCGCCGTCCGCAGCGCCCGGCGCTCGGAGATCGGCACCGCGCGCGGATAGAATTCCGCCCATGACCACGCGCCTGTACTACCACGACGCCACGCTGCTCCACTTCTCCGCCCGGGTGGCCGACGTGGCCGACGCCGGGCGGCGCGTCTATCTGGATCGGACCGCCCTCTATCCCACGTCGGGCGGGCAGCCGCACGACCTGGGGACGCTGGCGGGCGTGCCGGTGGTCGACGTCGTCGACGAGGACGACCGCGTGGCGCACGTGCTGGCCGCGCCGATCCCGGCCGCCGTCGGCGACGAGGTCGCGGGCGTGGTGGACGCCGCGCGGCGCCTCGACCACATGCAGCAGCACACCGGGCAGCACCTGCTCTCGGCCGTGTTCGCGGACCTGTTCGGGCACGCGACGCTGAGCGTGCACTTCGGCGCCGAGACGTCGACGCTCGACCTGGACGCGGAGCGGCTGTCGCGCGAGACGCTGCTGGCGGCCGAGGCGCGCGCCAACGCGCTGGTCGCCGAGAACCGCCCCGTGTCCGTGTCGTTCGAGGACGCGGCCGCGGCGGCCGGGCTGCGGAAGCCCACCGGTCGCACGGGGACGATCCGCATCGTCGCCATCGAGGGCGTGGACCGCAGCGCGTGCGGCGGCACGCACGTGGGCGCGACGGGCGCGATCGGGGGCGTGCTGCTGCGGCGCGTGGAGCGGGTGCGGCAGGCGTCGCGCGTGGAGTTCGTGTGCGGCCTGCGCGCCGTGCGTCGCGCCCGCGCCGACTACGAGGCGCTGTCGGCGATCGCCGTCGACTTCTCGACCGCGCTGGACGAGGCGCCGGCCGCCGTGCGCCTGCAGGGCGAGCAGCTGCGCGCCGCCCGCGACCGCGCCGAGCGGCTGGGCGAGGAGGTCGCCGCGCACGCGGCGCGCGCGCTCCGGGAGGCCGCCGCGCCCGGCCCCGACGGCGTGCGGCGCGTCGTGCAGTGGGCCGCCGACGGCGCGGGCGTCGAGTCGCTGACGCCGGTCGCGCGCGCGATCACGGCGCTCCCCGGCACGCTCTACGTCGGGGCGGCGCGCACGCCCGCGCCGGCGCTCCTCGTCGCCACGTCCGCGGACGCCGCGCTCGACGCGGGGGCGCTGCTGCGCGCCGCGCTCGCCGCCCACGGCGGCCGCGGCGGCGGCTCCCCCCGCCTGGCGCAGGGCCGGATCGCGGACGTCGACGCCCTGGAGCGGGTGGTGAGGGCGCTGGCGACGGGCGTCGCGGACCCGGCGGCGCGCTGACCCGCGAAGTCGGACGGCGCCGCCGCCCCTGGTGGTTACCTTCCGCCGTACCCGCCCCGCCGCATCCGACCCCGCCGTCCCCGACCCGCAGCACCCGATCCCGCCGTACCCGTCCCATGTCCGTCACCTCCCTCGACAATCACCTCCATCGGTTCTGCGGTGGCCGGTATCAGCAGGCCGCCGAGACGGTCACCATCCGCCTGAGCGGGATGACCGCGGAGGTCGAGCGCGGGCTCTATCGCTGCAGCAAGTGCGGCGACGAGCAGCGCACGGTGGAGCAGCGCGAGGCGGCCGAGAAGGCGGCGCTGGAGAGCATCCGCGGCCAGCACGCGCTGCTGACGCCGAAGGAGATCCGCCAGCTGCGCGAGTCGCTCGGGCTGACGGCGGCGCAGGTGGGCGAGCTGCTGTACGGCGTGCCGAAGGGCGTCGTCGAGGGGTGGGAGCGCGGGCGCTACCTGCAGAACCGCGAGGCCGACGCGCTGCTCCGCAGCCTGCGCGACCGCCCGACGCTCGAGCGGCGGGCCGCGAAGGCCGGCGTGACGCTGCCCGACCCCGACCTGCTGAGCGCCCTGCCGGCGGGCGGCGCCGGCGGTCCCCCGTTCGGCCGCCCGCGCGCCGACGCGGCGGCGCGGGCGGACGCGGAGCCGCCGGCGGAGGCGCGCGCCGACGCGCCGGCGGCGGAGCCGCTGACGGAGCAGCCGGCGGAGCCGCCGACGGCGCACGCGCCGTCCTGATCGGCCGCGGCGCGGCGCGTCGACGCGGCCGCGCCTGCTCGTGCGCCGGGCACGCCATGTGTACAATGTCGAACGGCGACGCGAGGCCGGGTGCCGGTCTCGCGTCGCGCCGCGCCGGGGCCCGCCCGTGCTCGGCCGCCGGTCGCCGCGTCCGTCCCCCAGTCGCCGCCACATGCCGCTCGTCGCCCCGGAACCCGCCGCCGCGCCGCCGGATGCCTCACCCCTGCTGGCGCGCGACGGCCGGCCGGTCAGCGTGGTGCACCTCGCCGGCGAGCTCGCGCCCTACGCGCGCACCGGCGGGCTGGGCGAGGCGGTGGCGAGCCTCGCCGCGCACCAGGCGGCGTCCGGGCTGACGACGTCGATCGTCATGCCGCTCTACCGGCAGGCGCGCGCGCGCGTCCCCGAGCTGGTGGCGGTCGGCGAGCCGTTCGAGGTGCAGGTCGGCTACCGGCGCGAGCTCGCGCAGCTGTTCACGGTGCCGGCGATCAGCACGCGCGACGGCGCCGAGGAGCGCCGCACGCGCCCGCGGCCGCGCCACTACTTCATCGCCAACGACTACTATTTCGACCGCGCCGGCATCTACGGCGAGGGCGGCGGCGACTACGGCGACAACGCGCGGCGCTACGCCTTCTTCTGCGCCGCGGCGCTGGCCGCGCTGCCGCGCATCGCGAAGGGCCCGATCGTGCTGCACGCGCACGACTGGCACGCCGCGCTCGCGCCGACGTACCTGCGCACCTGGTACGCGACGCATCCGTTCTACCGCGACGTGTCGGCGGTGCTGTCGGTGCACAACGCCGGCTTCCAGGGGCACTTCGATCCCGGCACGGTGCCCGACCTCGGCCTCCCGTGGGAGGTGTTCAACTTCCAGCAGATGGAGTGGTACGGGAAGCTCAACCTGCTGAAGGGCGGCATGGCGTTCAGCGACGCCGTCGTGACGGTGAGCCCCACGCACGCCGCCGAGCTGCGCACCCCCGACGGCGGCTTCGGCCTGCACGACGCCTTCCGCGCGCTCGGCGACCGCTTCACGGGGATCGTGAACGGCATCGACCAGCACATCTGGGATCCGGAGCGCGACCCGCGCATCGCCGCCCGCTACTCGGCCGACGACCTCTCGGGGAAGCGCGAGTGCCGCGCCGCGCTGCAGCGCGGCTATGGGCTGCCCGAGCGCGCCGACGTGCCGATCTTCGTCATGAGCGCGCGCCTCGTGTGGCAGAAGGGGCTCGACCTCGTGCTCGCCGACACGGGCTTCTTCGACCTCGACGCGCAGTTCGTCTTCCTCGGCGCGGGCGAGCGGCGCTACGAGGACGCGCTGCGCGCGCGCGCCGCGCGGGCGCCCGACAAGGTGCGCGTGGACACCGCCTTCACCGACGTGAAGGAGCACCAGCTGATCGCCGGCGCCGACGTGCTGCTGATGCCCTGCCAGTACGAGCCCTGCGGGCTGACGCAGATGCGCGCGCAGCGCTACGGCACGCTGCCGCTCGTGCGCGCGGTCGGCGGGCTGGCGGACACCGTGGAGCACGGGGTGACGGGGTTCGTCTTCCGCGCGTACGACCCCGGGGCGTTCGTCGCGGGCGTGATCCGCGCGCTGCGCACCTTCCAGGATCGCCGCGCCTGGGAGGCGATGATGCGCGAGGCGATGGCGCGCGACTTCGGCTGGGAGCGCTCCGAGGAGCGCTACCTCGCCGTGTACCGGCGCGTCATGCACGACGCCGCGGCGTGAGCGCGACGGATCGGCCCGCGTTGCGCAGCGTCGTCGTCCACCTGCACCTGTACCAGCCGCCGCGCGAGGATCCGTGGCTGGGCGAGATCGAGCGCGAGCCCGAGGCGGCGCCCGACCACGACTGGACCGCGCGCGTCGAGCGCACGAGCTACCGCGCGCTCGCCGCGGCGCGCGTGCTCGACCCCGAGGGGCGCGTGCGGCGCGTGGTCGACACGTTCGCGCTCGCGAGCTTCGACGCCGCGCCGTCGCTGCTGGCGTGGATGGCCGACCAGGCGCCGGCGACCTACGCCGCGCTGATCGCCGCCGACCGCGCGAGCCGCGCGCGGCTCGGCCACGGCAACGCGCTCGCGCATCCGTACGACCACGCGATCCTGCCGCTGCTCTCGCGGCGCGACAAGGCGACCGAGGTGCGCTGGGGCATCGCCGACTTCCGCCGCCGCTTCGCGCGCGAGCCGGACGGCATGTGGTGCCCCGAGACCGCCGTCGACGACGAGACGCTCGACGTGCTGGCGGAGCACGGCATCCGCTTCACGATCGTCGCCCCGCACCAGCTCACCGCGCTGCCGCCCGACGGGCGTCCGGGGCGCTACCGCACCGCGAACGGGCGCGAGATCGCGCTGCTGGCGTACGACGACGCGCTCGCGCGCGCGGTGGCGTTCGGGCCGCTGCTGCGCGACGGGCGCACGTGGGCGCAGCGCATGGCGGGCGAGGCCCCGGCGGTCGACGCCGACGCGGCGGGCGCGGCGGAGCGCGTGACGTGCGTCGCCACCGCGGCCGAGACCTACGGGCACCACCATCCGTTCGGCGAGATGGCGCTCGCGGCCATGCTGGAGGCGGCAGGAGCGGAGCCGCACGTGCAGGTCGAGAACGTCGCGAGCCTGCTCGCGCGCCGGCCGGCGACGCACGACGTCGCGATCGTCGGCCCGAGCTCGTGGAGCTGCCCGCACGGCGTCGAGCGGTGGCGCCGCGACTGCGGCTGCCACGCGGACGCGACGACGTCGCAGGCGTGGCGGGCGCCGCTGCGCGCGGCCGTGACCGCGCTGCAGGCGACGCTCGACGAGCGCTTCGCGCGCGACGGCGCGCAGCTGTTCGGCGCGCGCGGCCTCGATCCGTGGGCGGTGCGCGACGGCTACCTCGCCGACGGCGTGGGCGCGGTGCCCGAGACGCACGACCCGGTGTGGGCGCGCGAGCTGCTCGAGATGGCGCGCGAGTCGCTGCGGCTGCACAGCTCCGGCGCCTGGTTCGGCGACGTGGTGGACCGGCCCGAGGTGCGCCTGATGCTCCGCCGCGCGGCGCGCGCGCTGGCGCTGGGCGGCCCGCACGGGCCGGCGATCGAGCGCGCCTTCCTGCAGGCGCTCGACGCGATCCCACTGGACGGCGCCGGCGCCGCCGCCGCCGCGGCGGGCGACACGGTGGGCGAGCTGTACGTGCGCCACGCGCGGCCGTCGCTACCGGCGGCGGTGCGCGTGGCGGCGGGCTGGGCCGCGGTCCGCGCGGTCGGGCTGGCCGGCGAGGCGGCGGTGCCCGACGCGTGGCGCGTGGCGCCGACGGGCGACGCCGACCCGGCGGCCGGCGAGTCGCACGTGGTCGTCTACGACCGGCGGCTCGGCGCGCCCGCGCAGCTCGCGGTGCGGGTGGACGTGCCGGGCCCCGCGGGCTCCCCGGCGGGCGCGCGCGAGCCCTCCGACTCGGGCGTCTCGGCCGGCGCGCCGTTCCGCATGGCCGACGTCGATCCGCGCGCGATCACGATTCTCGTGCGTCCCGAGGGCGGGCACGCGCTCGAGGTGCGCGGCATCCCGAGCGGGCTGGCGATCGCCGTGAAGCTGACCGACGTCCCCGAGCGGGCGCGGCGCGCGGTGGAGCTCGCGCTGCGCCGCGCGGTCGTGAACCGGCTGCTCGACCCGGACGAGCGCGCGCTGCTCGCCGCGGGCGAGGCGACGCTGGCCGAGCTGGTGGAGGCGGCGCTCGTGCGCGCGGTGCAGCGCCTGGCGCTCGACGCGTCGCCGGCGGCGCAGGCGCGGGTGCACGGGCTGGCCGACCTCGCCGAGTCGACGGGCGGCGTGCCGGCCGACGCGCAGACGATGCTCGCCCGCGTGCGCGGCGTCGTCGGGCTCGAGGTGCGCGAGCGGCTGGCGCCCGTGGCGTGGCGGCTCGGCTTCTCGACCCGCGCCTGGCTCGGGGACGCCGGACAGGTCGGCTAGCCGGGCGGCAGGGCGGCCATCCCCGCCGCGCCGGGCCGAGCATCGGCCCGGCGCATGCGTGTGTGGCATCGCGGCCCGTCGCACGCTCGAGCCCGCCTGGCGCGGGCGTGCGGTCGGCCGTGGCACCGGCCGGGCGCGTTACATTGGCTGGCCGTGCATCGGTGCGCGACGCGCGCGGGTGGAGGAGGCGCGCGTCGCATCGTGTCGCAGCGTCCCGCAGCGTCGTCATCCCGCACCCGCTCTCGTGCCCACGGTCCTGTTCGCCGCACCGATGTTCTCCGACGCCGCCTCGCGCATGATGCGCGCGATCGGCAGCCTGCCCGGCGTGCGGCTGGGCGTGGTCACGCAGGAGCCGGCCGAGCGCGCGGACGACGCGACGCGCGGCGCGCTCGCCGCCCACTGGCGCGTCGACGACGTGTGCGACCCCGCGCAGCTGCGCTGGGCGATCGACGCGCTGATGGGGCGCATGGGGCGTCCCGACGTGCTGTTCGGCGCCTACGAGCAGCTGCAGGTCCCGCTGGCCGAGGAGCGCGAGCGGCTGGGGCTGCGGGGCATCTCGAGCGAGGCGGCGCGCAACTTCCGCGACAAGGCGCGGATGAAGGAGGTGCTGCGCGCCGCGGGGCTGCCCTGCGCGCGGCACGGCCTGGCCGGCACCGCCGCCGAGGCGCACGCCTTCGCGGCGGCGACGGGCTTCCCGCTGGTGGCGAAGCCGCCCGCCGGCGCCGGCTCGGTCGCGACCTTCCGCGTGAACGACCCGCGCGAACTGGACGAGGCGCTCGCCGCCGCGCCGCCGACGCCAGACCGGCCGGTGCTGCTCGAGGAGTTCGTCGTCGGCGACGAGCACTCGCTGGAGACGATCTCGATCGACGGCCGCGCGATCTGGCACTCGCTGACGCGCTACCATCCGACGCCGCTCGAGGTGCTCCGCAATCCGTGGATCCAGTGGTGCGTCGTGCTGCCGCGCGAGGTCGACGATCCGCGCTTCGACGACATCCGGCGGGTGGGCGCCGACGCGCTGCGCGCGCTGGGGATGACGACGGGGCTCTCGCACATGGAGTGGTTCCGGCGGCGCGACGGCTCGCTGGCGATCGGCGAGGTGGGCGCGCGGCCGCCGGGGGCGCAGATCACGACGCTCGTCTCGCGCGCGACGGACACCGACTTCGTGCGCACGTGGGCGGAGCTGATGGTGTTCGGCACCTTCACCCCGCCCGAGCGGAAGTACGCGGCCGGCATCGCCTACCTGCGCGCGCAGGGCGACCCGCGGGGGCGCATCCGCGCGGTGCACGGGCTCGATCGCCTCTCCGACGAGACGAAGCGCCTGGCCACCGACTGGCAGCTCCCGCCCCTCGGCGCCGCGCCGCGTGCGACCTACGAGGGCGACGGCTGGGTGCTGGTGCGACATCCCGAGACGGCCGTGGTGAACCGGGCGCTGCGGGAGATCATCGAGACGGTGAGAGTCGAGGTCGGGTGAGGCGGATCGGGTGCTGCGGGAGCGGGTGCTGCGGGAGCGGGTGCTGCGGGATCGGGTGAGGCGGGGACGGGAGGGGCGGGAGCGGGTGGGGCGGGGACGGCGGGGCGGGAACGGCGGGCACGTACGGCTCCACACCTCGCACCCTCGCGCCACGCCCGGGCCGCCCCGGCATCACTCCAGGGCGCGCACCGCGCCATGCAAGGTTCAAGGTTTCGCCGCTGGTCAGCGCCCGAGGAGTTCCTCGCCACACCCGACGCCGCCGGACCCGATCTCGCAGTATCCGACCCGCCGTCTCCGCACCCGCAGCACCCGATCCCGCAGCACCCGATCCGCCGGACCCGAACCGCCTCACCCGCCCCATGACCACCGTCCTGTTCCTGGCTCCGGGCTATCCGGACGAGATGCCCCTCTTCGTGCGCGGGCTCGCGCGCGCCGGCGCCCACGTCTACGGCCTGAGCGACGTCGGCGCGCACGAGCTGCCCGAGACGACGCGGCGCCACCTCGCCGGCTACCTGCAGGCGTCGCTGCGCGACGAGGCCGGGACGGTCGCCGCGGTGCAGCAGTGGGTGCGCTCGGGGAACGCGCCGCGGACCTTCGACCGCGTGATCTGCCTCTGGGAGCCGGGCGTCATCCTCGCCGCGCGGCTGCGCGAGGCGCTCGGCGTCCCGGGGATGGGCGTGGAGCAGGCGCGCCGCTTCCGCGACAAGGACCTGATGAAGCAGGCGGTCGGCGAGGCGGGGCTGCGCGTGCCGTACCACCGGCGCGCGACGACGGCCGCCGAGGTCCGGGAGGGCGTCGAGGCGGTCGGCTATCCCGCGATCGTCAAGCCGATCGACGGCGCGGGCTCGATGGACACCTTCCGCGTCGACGACGCGCGCGAGCTCGAGGCGGCGCTCGCGCGCATGGGGCACGTCGCCGAGGTGAACGTCGAGGAGTTCATCGACGGCGAGGAGTTCACGTACGACACGATCTGCGCGGGCGGGCGCATCCTGTACGAGCACGTCGGCTACTACCGTCCGCGCCCGCTCATCGCCCGGCAGGAGGAGTGGATCTCGCCGCAGACGCTGTCGCTGCGCGACATCGACACGCCGTGGGTGAAGGACGGCGTGCGGCTCGGGCACGACGTGCTGCAGGCGCTCGGGTTCGACACCGGCTTCACGCACATGGAGTGGTACCGCAAGAGCGACGGCGAGGTGGTGTTCGGCGAGATCGGCGCGCGGCCGCCCGGCGCGCGCACGGTGGACCTCATGAACTTCAACGCCGACATCGACCTGTTCGCGGGCTACGCGGAGGCCGAGCTGCAGGGGACCTTCTCGCAGCCCGTGGAGCGGAAGTACTACGTGGCGAACGTCTTCAAGCGCGCGCAGGGGCAGGGGCGCATCCACCACATCGCGGGGCTCGACGAGCTGCGGCGGCGCTTCGGGCCGGCGATCGTGAACGTCGACCTGCTGCCGGTGGGCGCGATGCGCCGCGACTGGGTGCTGACGCTCATCTCCGACGGCTACGTGACCGTGCGGCATCCCGACAAGGACACGCTGTTCGCGATGGCCGACGCGGTGGGCACCGACCTGCAGCTCTACGCCGGGTGAACCCGCCGCGCGGACCCTCGCGGCGGACGCCCGCGCGCGGCGGCGCGGCGGTCGGCGCGGCCGACGCGTCGGCGCGCCCGGCGCGGCTGCGCCGCCGCACGATCTCGATGCCCGGCAGCCTCGCCGTGCTGCGCGACGTGCGCAGCCCGCAGCTGCACAACCGGCGCGACGTCTACGTCTACCTGCCGCCGTCGTACGGCGCGGCGGGCGACCGGCGCTATCCCGTGCTCTACATGCACGACGGGCAGAACCTGTTCGACCCGGCGCTCAGCTTCTCGGGCGCGTGGCGCGTCGACCTCGCGATGCAGACGGCCGCGCGGCTGGGCTTCGAGGCGATCGTCGTCGGCGTGTCGAACATGGGCGGCGCGCGGCTGGACGAGTACTCGCCCTTCTTCGACGAGAGCGTGGGCGGCGGCGGCGCGGCGGACCTGTACGTGGACTTCCTGCTGCACACGCTCAAGCCGATGATCGACGCCCAGTTCCGCACGCAGCCCGAGCCGGCGTCGACCGGGATCCTCGGCTCGTCGATGGGCGGGCTCGTGTCGCTGTACGCCTTCTTCCGCGAGCCGCACGCCTTCGGGGCGTGCGGGGTGCTGAGCCCCGCACTCTGGTTCGGCAAGCGCGCCATCCTCCCGTTCCTCGAGGCCGCCGCCGCGCCGCCGGGGCGGCTCTGGCTGGACGTCGGCACGGGCGAGGGGGCGCGCACGGTGATGAACGTGCGCCTGCTGCGCGACGTGCTGGTGCGGAAGGGCTACGTGGAGGGCGAGTCGCTGCGCGTGATGATCGCCGCCGGGGCCGCGCACAACGAGGCGGCGTGGGGCCGGCGGATCAAGAAGGCGATACCATTCCTGCTCGGGGCGTAGATGAGCGATCAGCGATCAGCGTGCTCCTCGCGATGTGGGCGTCTCCGTGCGGTGCCCCCGTTCTTGCGCGCTGAGCGCTGACCGCTGAGCGCTGATCGCTCGCTCCCGATTGCCAGCAGGTCCACCACCCTCGGTCTCACACCCATGCACTTCGAACGGCACCGCTGGCACAGCCCCAACCTCCACCGCGAGATGGAGACGCTCGTCTTCGGGCACGCGGGCGCGAAGCTGATCGTCTTCCCGACGTCGTACGGCACGTGCCACGAGTGGCCCGACCGGAAGATGCACCTCGTGCTGCGCGACCACCTGGAGAACGGCTGGCTGCAGATGTACTGCGTCGACCAGGTGCACACCGACGGCGGATGGTACAGCAAGGACGTGCACCCCGGCGCGCGCGCCTGGCGGCAGCTGCAGTACGACGCCTACCTGCGCGACGAGGTGGTGCCGCTCAGCTACCACCGCAACCCGAACGACTTCTTCATCACCGCGGGCGCGAGCTTCGGCGCCTACGACGCGATGACGTTCGGGCTGCGCAACCCGCACATCGTCAAGCGCATCATCGGCATGAGCGGGATGTACGACATCCGGAACCAGACCGGCGGGTTCAGCGACGGCACCGTCTATCAGGTGAACCCGATGGAGTTCATCCCCAACGAGCACGAGCCGGGACGGCTGGCGCTGCTGCGGCAGCAGGACATCATTCTCGCGATCGGCGAGACCGACTACCACATCGAGCAGAACCACGAGTTCTCGGGGATGCTCTGGAACAAGGGCATCGGCAACGCGCTCCGCGTCTGGAAGGGGTTCGCCCACGACTGGCCGTGGTGGGAGCGCATGATTCGCCAGTACGTCAAGGGCCACGATTGATCCCCGCGATCCCCGCACCGATCCCATGAGCGACAAGAAGAAGGGCCCCAAGAGCGCGGCCGGCACGCCCGGCGCGACGCCCGCGACGCCCGCGCCGCGCGAGCGCCGCAAGACCCCGCGCGCCCCGAAGGCGGGCGCCGCGCCCGCCGCCGTCCCCGAGGTGCCGCGCGACGCCGGCGACGGCGAGCCGCCGCACGGCGACCCGCTGCGCCCGGCCGTCGCCGCCGGCGAGGCGTTCACGGGCGCCGACCGCGAGGCGACGCGCCACGGCGAGCATCCGCCGCACGCCGGCACGATCGATTCGGCCGCGCCGGCGGCGGCCGCGAGCCAGTCGGGGGGCCAGGAGGCCGGCGGCTCGCAGGGGGCCGAGCCGGTCGCCACGGGCGGCGCGCCCGATCCGATGATGCCGGACGTGTGGGCGCCGGCGCAGCCCGACGGCCCGCCCGGCCAGGCGCCGGTGGAGGCGGGCACGAACGCCGTGAGCGGCGACGGCGCGCGCACCGACGACGGCGCGCGCGGCGTCGCCGAGTCGACCTACTCCGAGAGCGCGCTCACCGAGGGGGCGCCGGCCGTGTCGCGCAACACGCGCACGGCGCGCGTGGGGCTGTTCGTCGGCCGCGAGTGGTCGTTCCCGCCGGCGTTCATCCAGGCGGTCGAGCGGCGCGACGCGGGCGTGCAGGTCGAGCTGGCGAAGATCGGCGCGCCGCACTTCGACGAGCCGGGCGCCTACGACCTGTGCATCGACCGCATCTCGCACGAGGTGCCGGTCTACCGCAGCTACCTGAAGCACGCCGCGCTCACCGGGACGACGGTCGTCAACAACCCGTTCATGTGGACGGCCGACGACAAGTTCTTCGGCGCGTCGCTGGCCCACCGGCTGGGCGTGGCGAGCCCGAAGACCGTCGTGCTGCCGAACCGCGAGTACGTCCCCGGCATCGTGCCGAGCGAGAGCCTCCGCAACATGGAGTATCCGCTCGACTGGCAGGGGATCGCCGACTACGTCGGCATGCCGTGCGTGCTGAAGGACGCGCACGGCGGCGGGTGGAAGGAGGTCTACATCTGCCACTCGCTGCAGGAGCTCGTCCACCACTACAACCACTCGGGGCTCCTCACGATGATCGTGCAGGAGTTCATCGAGTTCGAGCACTTCGTGCGCTGCCTGGTGATCGGGCGCCAGGAGGTGCTGCCGATGAAGTACGACCCCAAGGGGCGGCGCTACGTCGTGGACCACGCGCACCTGACGCCGGAGCTGGGCGCGCGCATCGTCGGCGACGCGCGCACGCTGTGCGGCGCGCTGGGCTACGACATGAACTCGATGGAGTTCGCGATCCGCGACGGCGTGCCGTACGCGATCGACTTCATGAACCCGGCCCCCGACATGGACGTCAACTCGCTGACGCCGCTCTACTTCGAGTGGGCGGTGGAGACGATGGCCGACATGGCGGTGCGGCTGGCGACCGAGGCGCGCGACGGCGGCCGGGCGACGCGCGAGCCGTCGTGGGGCACGCTGTTCGGCGGCGCCGCGATGGGGCGGAGCGGGTCGTGAGCCGCCGGGAGGACGCGACCCCGGCCGCGCCGATCGACGCGTACCACGCGCTGCTCGACGGCAGCGCGGGCGAGCGGATGGCGGCGGACACGCACGAGGCGCTCGAGGCGCAGCTGACGCGCCGCGGGCTGGTGTTCGGCGACCGGGCGCTGTGCACGGTGCTGCGGCCGCGCTTCCTCTCGGTGGTGCAGCTGCGCGCGCTGGCGCGGCGCACGGAGGCGCTCATGCGCGCCTTCGGCGTCGCGCACCGCGCGGCCATGGCCGATCCGGCCGTGCGGGCGCAGTTCCGGATGCTGGAGTGGGAGGAGTCGCTGCTGCCGAGCGACGCGGGGTTCGCGGAGCCGAGCCCCACGTCGCGCGTCGACGCGTTCATCGTCGACAAGGGCGGCGACGGCGGGACGATGGCGCTCACCGAGTACAACGCCGAGACGCCGGCGGGCGCCGCGTACAACGACGCGCTGAGCGAGGCGTTCCTGGAGCTGCCGGCGATGCGCGAGTTCGCGCGCACCTGGCGCGTGGTGCCGCTGCCGTCGCGCCACGGCGTGACGGCGGCGCTCCTCGACGCGTGGCGGCAGTTCTCGGGCGGGCGCTCGGCCGACGGCCGCAACGCGCCGCGGATCGCGATCCTGGACTGGGACGACGTGCCGACGCGGCGCGAGTTCACGCTCTTCCAGGAGCACTTCCGGGCGCAGGGGCTGGAGTGCGTGATCGGCGACCCGGCGCGGTGCGAGTACGCGGGCGGTCGGCTGACGCTCGACGGCGCGCCGATCGACCTGGTGTACAAGCGCGTGCTGCTGCACGAGCTGGTGGAGCGGCTGGGGCTCGACACGCCGGTGCTGCGGGCGTGGCGCGACCGGGCCGTGTGCCTGGTCAACCCGCCGGCGAGCAAGATCCTGCACAAGAAGGCGAGCCTCGCGGTGCTCACCGACGAGCGCAACGCGCACCTGTTCGACGCCGACGCGCGGGCGACGATCGCGGCCTGCGTGCCGTGGACGCGCGTGGTCGAGGAGCGCCGCACCGTCACCGCGGGCGGGCAGGTGGACCTCGTGCCGTGGATCGTGAAGCACAAGGACCGCTTCGTCCTGAAGCCGAACGACGAGTACGGCGGGACGGGGATCGTGCTGGGCTGGACGGTGGAGCAGGGGGCGTGGGAGGCCGCCGTGGCGCACGCCCTCCGCGAACCGTACGTTGTGCAGGAACGGGTGGCGATCCCGAGCGAGCCGTACCCCGGGTGGGCCGACGGGGGGCTGCAGGTGCTCGACCGGATGATCGACACCGCGCCGTTCGTCACCTACGGCACCGCGGTGGACGGCCTGCTGACGCGGCTCTCGACGGCCGCGCTGCTGAACGTCACGGCGGGAGGCGGATCGCAGGTCCCCGCATTCGTCGTCGAGCCTCGCTGACCGGCGTCCGCGCCGGCGAGGCGCACACCCGCCGGACTCGGCTGCGGCCGGCACGGGGCGTGCGCCAGGAACAGATGGCGCGACGCGATGACCGGGGGTGTCGCGGGGAGCGCACCGGACCGGCCGGGCCACGAGGGGCCCGCCACACGCGGATCGAAGGAGCTCGCATGCAGCAGCCGTCGTTCACCCTCGGGGTCGAGGAAGAGTACCAGATCGTGGATCCGCAGACGCGCGCGCTGCGGAGCCACATCGGGCGCATGCTCGAGGACGAGGCCTTCGCCGAGATGGGGCTCAAGCCCGAGCTCCATCAGTCGATGGTCGAGCTCGCGACGCCCGTCTGCCGCACGCCCGCCGAGATCCGGCGCGAGCTGCTGCGCATGCGCGGGACGATGAACCGCCTGCTCGCCAAGGACGGGCTGGCCATCGCCTCGGCCGGCAGCCACCCGTTCTCGCACTGGTGGGAGCAGGAGATCACCCCGCTCGAGCGCTACGTGGGGGTGAAGCAGGACATGGGTGACCTCGCCCACCGCCTGCTGATCTTCGGGATGCACATCCACGTGGGGATCGAGGACAAGGAGCTGGCCATCGACCTGGTCAACTGCGTCCGCTACTTCCTCCCCCACCTGCTCTGCCTGTCGACGAGCTCGCCGTTCTGGATCGGGCGCAACACGGGGCTCAAGTCGTACCGCTCCTCGGTCTTCCGCGGCTTCCCGCGCACCGGCATCCCGACGCGCCTGTCGGGGTGGAGCGAGTTCGAGCAGTACGTCGAGACGCTGACCGAGACGGGGTGCATCCCGAACGGCTCGAAGATCTGGTGGGACGTGCGGCCGCACTTCACGTATCCCACGATCGAGTTCCGGATCTGCGACGCCTGCACCCGCGTCGACGAGGCGACCTGCATCGCGGCGATCGTCCAGGCGCTGGCCTACAAGCTCTGGAAGCTGCGCCGGGACAACCTGGCGTGGCGCGAGTACTCGTCACGGCTGATCGAGGAGAACAAGTGGCGCGCGATGCGCTTCGGGCTCTCCGGGAAGCTGATCGACTTCGGCCGGCGGCAGGAGCAGCCGGCGCCGGTGCTGATCCGCGAGCTGGTCGAGTGGTTCCTGGGTGACGTGGTCGACGAGCTGGGGACCCGGAAGGAGGTCGAGTACGTCTACCGGATCCTGGAGGAGGGCTCGAGCGCCGACCGGCAGCTCCGGACCTTCGAGGAGACGGGGAGCCTGGAGGCGGTGGTCGACCAGCTGATCGCCGAGACGGCCGAGGGTGTGACGGACGCGGCCGAGGATCGTCCCGTCCAGACGGACGCCTCGGCGGCCGGGCTCGCGACCTCCGCGGCGACCAACGCCGGCGGCGCCGACGGCGTACATGGCCGCGCGGTCCCGCTCGCGGTCGAGAAGGCCACGGTGGCGGCGGCGGCCTCGGCCGCCACGGGCACCCGGTCGGACGGCAACGGCGGGCACGGTGGGCCGGTGGCGCCGGCGGCACGCCCCGCCCCGGAGTCGCGCCCGCAGCCGTAGCACGGCGCGGGTGGGGCGGAGGCGGTGCCCCAGCGCGGACTTTCGGGTCGGCGCCGGGGTATCACCTCCGGGTCCCGGGACCCGGCGCGCCCCGCCGGCGCGTTCCGTGCCTGAGGATCCCCGGAAATTCGCGGCCGGCACCTCCGTGTCGGCCCGCTCTCTTATAGCGGTGCCCAGCAGTAATGCAGCTCATGACGCACGCCCCCACGCTTCCCTCCATGTACGACGCCCCCGCCCCGGGGATGGGAACGCCGGCCCTCCGGCGCCCCGTCATCGGCGTCACCACGCAGACCCTCCACGCGATCCAGGGGATCCCGGAGGGGCTGCCGGAGAGCTGGGTCATGAACCAGCGCTACTTCCGCGCGGTCACCGTGGTGGGCGGCGTCCCGCTCATGATCCCGCTGTTCTCGGACGACCTGGCCACGGTGCGCGCGCTCTACGAGCACCTGGACGGGCTGCTGATCCCGGGCGGCGTGGACATGGACCCGGAGACGTACGGCGAGGCGATGCGCCCCGAGGTCGGCCGGCTCGACGCCTCGCGCGACACGGTGGAGCTGCAGCTGGTACGCTGGGCGATCGCCGACGGGATGCCGGTGCTGGGGCTCTGCCGCGGCGCGCAGGTCATCAACGTCGCCGCCGGCGGCTCGCTCTACCAGGACATCCCGGCGCAGATCGGCACCACGCTGCAGCACGACTGCTACCCGACCAAGGGCTTCACCCGCACGCACCTCGCGCACCCGGTGCGCGTCGCCCCGGGGTCGCGGCTGGAGGCGGCTGTCGAGCAGTCCTCGATCGACGTCAACAGCATGCACCACCAGTCGGTGAAGACGGTCGGCGAGGGGCTGGTCGTGACCGCGGTCGCGCCCGACGGCGTCGTCGAGGCGGTCGAGGGCACCGGCGAGGCGTTCCTCGTGGGCGTGCAGTGGCACCCCGAGGTGTTCGACGCCGACGACCCCAACACGCGGCCGCTGTTCGAGGCGTTCGTGAAGGCGTGCAGCGAGTACGGGGAGAGCCGATAACGGCGGGTCGGGTGGGGCGGGTCGGGTGAGGCGGGGACGGATACGGCGGGGACGATAACGGCGTCACCCGAAGCTCGACGCTATACCTCACCGCGACACCTGATCGCGACACCCGGCAGCCGCATGCAGAACGGCGAGGCCAGCGCACCATGCGCGGCCTCGCCGTTTCGCTTGTCCCGCGGTTGGGCTTGTGGCGCAGTGTGGTCAGGCCGAGCAGTCAGGCCGAGGAGCGATCAGGCCGAGAGCGATCAGGCCGAGAGCGATCAGGCCGAGAGCGGTCAGGCTGAGAGCGGTCAGGCCGGGAGGGTCGTCGCCGTCTCCGCCCCGCCGTACCCGACCCGCTCCACCCGTTCCCGCTCCACCCGTCCCCGCCTCACCCGTTCCCGCCTCACCCGTTCCCGCCTCACCCGTTCCCGCCTCACCCGTTCCCGCCTCACCCGACCCGCCGTCTCCGCCTCATCGATGTTCCGTCACCCCCACCCGCGCGCACATGTCCAGCACCGGGCAGGTCGAGCACGTGGGGCGGACACCGGTGCACACGTGCTTCCCGAACGGCACCAGCAGGCGGTTGATCGCGATGTGGTGTCGCTCGGGGAGGACGCGCTCGAGCGCGGCGAGCGTGCGCTCCGGCGTGGAGGCGGCGACGTAGCCCCAGCGGTTGGTCACCCGGTGCACGTGGATGTCGACGCTGATGAGCGGGACGCCCGCCGCGACGCCGAGCGCGAGGTGCGCGCACTTCGGGCCCACGCCGGCGAAGCTGGTCAGCACCTCCGCGTCGGGCGGGAGCGTGCCCCCGAACTCCGACTCGGTGCGCTCGGCCAGCGCGTGGATCTGCCGCGCCTTCGCCTCGTGGAAGGTCGACTCGGCGATGAGGGCGTCGAGCTCCGCGAGCGGCAGCGCGGCGATCGCCGCCGGGGTGGCGGCGCGCGCGAACAGGCGCCGCGCGACCGGGAGGCTCACCTCGTCGCGCGTGCGGATCGACAGCATGCACGCGACCAGCTGCTGGAAGACCGTGCCGTAGGGCGGATGCTCGGCGTCGCCCTCCTTGAGCGCGAACATCGCCGCCGGCGCGTACGGGCGCACCGCGCGCGCGATGCGGCGGAGCGCGACGTCGACGTCGAACGGGACCTGCGCGGGCGGCGGCAGCGGGGGCTGCCGGCCGGCGCGGGGCGGTGGGGCGTCGGGGGTCGGGCGGGCGCGGGGCACGCGAGGGCGGGGTGCAGGACCGGTGCCCCGGGGGCCGGGCGCACGAGCGGCGCGCCCGGAGCGGTGCATCCGTCGCGATGCTGCAGCCGCGGGGCGGACCTGCCGACACTCGGCGGGAGTGCCCGGGCCACGCCGGGCCGCGATCCGTCGACGGATCGTCAAGAAGCGCGCGTGGCCCGTCGATACTGGCTCCCTGAGTCGGTCTCCCGCCCGTTCCTGCCCGTGCCCCCGCACGCGGTGTCGTCCGTCCCAGTCCCGTCCGGTCCCATGCGCTGGTTCCGCAACCTGCCCCTGGCGAGAAAGCTCGCCGCGTCGTTCGCCGTGCTGATCGTGCTCACCGGCGCGCTCGGCGCCCTCGCGCTGCGCGGCACGTCGCAAGTCAACGACGTCGCCGTCGATCTCGGCAAGCACTGGCTGCCGAGCGTGCGCTACTCGCTCGCGGTCAGCAAGGCGTCGGCGGACTACCGCGGCGCCGAGGCGCTGAGCGTCGCCTCCAACTCCGAGGTCGACATCGACGGCTACACCGCCGAGATGGGCGTGTACCAGGAGACCATCGACACGGAGCTGAAGAAGCTCGGGCCCACGCTGACGTCGAAGGACGACTCGGCGGCGTTCGCCGACTTCAAGTCCAGCTGGGCCGCGTACCGCGAGACGAGCGCGAAGGTCGTCGAGCTCGCGAAGCAGAACAACGACTCGGCGGCGCTCGAGCTGCTGAGCGGCGACTCGCAGTCGCAGTTCGACGGCGCGACGGCGGCGCTCGGCCGCATCGTGGACGCCGCGGAGGAGGGCTCGAAGAAGCAGGTCGCGGTCGGCGCGGCGACGTTCGGCGTGACGCAGCGCAGCGTGGTCGGCGCGCTCGTCTTCTGCGTCCTGTTCGGCGTCGCGGTCGCCGTCGGCCTGGCGCGCGACATCTCGCGTCCGATGCGCGAGATCACCGCGAAGATGCGCCTGCTCGCCCTCGGCGACACGAACCAGCAGGTGAAGATCAACACGAAGGACGAGGTCGGGCTGCTCGCCGAGTCGTTCCGCGAGATCGTCGCGGCGCAGGTGGGGCTGGCCGACGCGGCGCGGCGCGTGGCCGCGGGCGACGTGAGCGTGCCGATCACGCCGCGCAGCGACGCCGACGTGCTGGCGCAGAGCTTCGCGCAGGTGCAGCAGTCGCTGCAGGCGCTCATCGCGGAGGGCGGCGCGGTGGTCGCGGCGGCGCAGCGCGGCGAGCTGTCGGCGCGCGGCGACGCGGAGAAGTTCGAGGGCGCGTATCGCGAGCTGGTCGAGGGGATGAACGGCACGCTGGCCGCCGTCGCGGCGCCGGTGGCCGAGATCAACGACGTGCTGGAGCGCGTGGCCGAGCGCGACATGCGCGCCCGCATGGCCGGCACCTACGCGGGCGAGTTCGAGGCGCTGAAGGGCCGCCTCAATCGCACGGTCGCGAACCTGGACGAGGCGCTGGCGCAGGTGGCCGCGTCGGCCGAGCAGGTCGCGGGCGCGAGCGGCGAGATCGCCTCGGGCAGCGCGGCGCTGGCGCAGGGCTCGTCGCAGCAGGCCGGGTCGCTGGAGGAGGTGTCGGCGAGCCTGCACGAGCTGGCGTCGACGGCCAAGCAGAACGCGTCGAACGCGCAGCAGGCGCGCGGCATGGCGGAGAACGCGCGCAGCGGCGCCGCGGCCGGCGTGTCGAGCATGGAGAAGCTCAGCTCCGCGGTGACGCGCATCAAGCAGTCGAGCGACTCGACGGCGAAGATCGTGAAGACGATCGACGAGATCGCGTTCCAGACGAACCTGCTGGCGCTCAACGCCGCCGTCGAAGCCGCGCGCGCGGGCGACGCGGGGCGCGGGTTCGCGGTGGTCGCCGAGGAGGTGCGCGCGCTCGCGCTGCGCTCCGCCGAGGCGGCGCGCAACACCGGCGCGCTGATCGAGGAGAGCGTGCGCAACGCCGACGAGGGCGTGACGCTGAACGCCGAGGTGCTCCACCACCTGCAGCGCATCAACGCCGACGTCACGAAGGTGAGCGAGGTGATGGCGGAGATCGCGGCCGCCAGCGAGCAGCAGGACCAGGGCGTCGGCCAGATCAACGGCGGCCTGGAGGCGATGAACACGGTGACGCAGCAGGTCGCGGCGAACGCCGAGCAGTCGTCGAGCGCGGCGATCGAGCTCTCGAGCCAGTCCGAGGCGATGCGCGAGCTGGTCGCGACCTTCCAGCTCTCCGACGGCACGACGCGCCGGTCGACGCCGGTCGCGGAGCCGGCGTCGGGCGCGAAGCCCTCGGGGCAGCGGCGCCAGGCCGCCCGCCAGAGCGCGCCGCGTCGCTCGGCCGCGGGCCAGCCGACGCCGGTGCGCGCCTTCCCGGCGGTCGCCGGTGCGGCGGTGCCGACGGGCCGACTCGGCACCGATCCGTCGCGGCTGATCCCCTTCGACGACGACGAGGCGGACGACGCGCTGCAGGGCTTCTGAGCCCTGCGGGCGGGTGACGCGAGGCCCGGTCGGCGTGCTGCCGACCGGGCCTCGCGCACGTGCGGGCGTGGAGGTGGGTGCCGGACGGCACGCGGCGTGCGCGCGCAGCGCGGGAATCGGTGCAGGACCGCCGCGGGCGGCGGCACCGTGGCCATCTCTGGAGACCACAGGAGCCACGATGCGAAGGCATGGCGGAACGGCGTGGTGCGGCGTGCGGGCGCGCGCGGGGCGGACGGGCGGATGACCACACCCTTCCCCGATCCGGGGCACGCGTCCCGCCGGACCCTGCGGCGCGACCAGCCGGGGCGCGAGGGGCTGGAGGCGGAGCTGGTCGCGCGGCTGACGCGCGACGTCGGGCCCGAGTCGGCGCGGCGCACGCTGCTGCGCTGCCTGGACGGCGAGCTGTCGCCGCGCGCGACGCTGGCGATGCTGCTGCTGAACCAGGGCAGCGTGACCGCCGTGCGCGAGCTGGTCGACGAGATCACCGCGCGCACCGACGAGGACTCGCGCGCGGGCGACTCGCTGGTGCGGGACCGCGCCGACGCGCTGACCCGCCTGTTCGTGGAGAACGAGGCCGCGTGCGCGCGCGCGGTGTCGCGCTGGCGCGCCGATCCGGCGTGGCTGGAGGGCGAGGACGGGCGCGCGCCCGCGGCCGACGAGGCGACCTACTTCGAGCGCGTCTTCGACCGGGTGCTGTCGGCCGGCTGAGCGGGAGCGTCGTCGGCCGCCGCCCCGCCGGCTCGGCGGCGGCGCCCGCTCAGGAACTGGCCGGCCTCCAGCGCCGCGGTGCAGAACGCCGCCCACGCGAGCCCGACCAGCAGGCCGGCGGCGACGTCGGTGGGGTAGTGCACGCCGAGGTACACGCGGCTGGCCGCGACGACGACGATGATGAGCGCCGCGACGACGTGGATCGCGAGGCGCGCCCGCCGCGTCCGGGCGAGGCGCGCGGCGAGGAAGGCGACCGTGCCGTAGATCGCCGCGGCGCTCATCGCGTGGCCGGAGGGGAAGCTCGTCGTGCGCACGTGCGTCCCCCAGGTGAACAGCTCGGGACGCGGGCGGGAGAACGCCGCCTTGAGCACGTTGTTGAGCAGGATCGCGCCGATCGTGGACCAGAGCAGCAGCGCGGCGGCGGTGCGCTGGCGCGTGAGCGCGAGGAAGAGCGCCGCGACGCCCGCGATCGTGACGACGACCGTGCCGGTGCCGAGGAAGGTCAGCTCGAGCATCGTGCTCTCGAGCCACCCGATGCGGTGCGCCGCGACCCAGCGCAGCACGCCCTCGTCGAAGGCCTGCGTGCTGCCGGCGCGCACGCGGTGCGCGATCCAGGCGAAGCCGACGCCCAGCAGCGCCGCGAGCGCCGCGCCGGCGAGCACCACGATGCCGAGCGCGGCCCGCAGGTCGTGCAGGCGGGTGCGCACCAGGCGGAGCGCGCCCACGAGGACCGCGTCGAGCGGGCCACCGGGCGATCGGAGGGGACGCCGTCCGGGCGGCTCGCGTGGGGACGCCGGCTCGGCGGGTGGGGCGGGGTCGGTCATCGGGGGTGGGGAAGGCACGGGGAGTGCCACCCGCCTCGCGCTCGCCGGCGTCGGCGCGGGAGGGGTTCTCGGGAGGGGTTGTACGCGGGCGCGGGGGGAGCGATCTTCCGAGTCCGCCGCACGTGGCTGGCGACCCCGAGAGGGCGACCGAGCGCACGGCGACTCCGCGGCACCGTGGCCAAGTGGTAAGGCAGGAGACTGCAAATCTCCCATTCGTCGGTTCGATTCCGACCGGTGCCTCTGGTCGAGCGCAGCTCGACCGCACGACGAGATGGATGGCACGGGGCGGCGCCTGACGGGCGCCGCCCCGTGCGCGTTTCGGGGACCCCAGGCGAGCGCGCGGCGCACCCGCGCGGGGAGGCGCACGGCGCCGGCGGCGGGTAAGTTGGCGCCCAACCCGCACCGGAGGCGACGGCATGGCCCTGCGCTCCCCCTACCACACCGATGCCGCCGAGGGGATGCGCGCGCTCGGCGGCGTGCACGTGTACGTCGCGCGATCCGGGCTGCCGAAGCCGCTGCTCGACCTCGTGTACCTGCGCGCGTCGCAGATCAACGGCTGCGCGTACTGCATCGACCTGCACGCGCGCGACGCGCTGAAGGGGGGCGCCGCGGCCGACAAGCTGTTCCTGCTCTCCGCGTGGCGCGAGGCGGGGGCGACGTTCACGCCGCGCGAGCGCGCCGCGCTCGCCTGGACCGAGGTCGTCACCGACATCTCGCGGTCCCACGCGTCCGACGAGGACTATGCCGCGGCGGCGGCGGAGTTCAGCGGGAAGGAGTTGGCCGACCTGACGCTCGCGGTGTCGCTCATGAACGCCTACAACCGCATGGCGATCGCGTTCCGCCGTCCGCCGGAGCCGCCGAGCCGGGGCGCCTAGCGTCCGACGGCGCGGCGCGGCGCGCCGCTCGGATTCCTGACGACGGCTCCAGGGCATCGAGAACGGCCCGCGCCCCGGGATGGGAGCGCGGGCCGTTCGGTGGAGCGCGCGGCGCCGGTCAGGCGTCCGCGCCCGCCGCGTGCGCCGTCGTCCGGGTGCGCCGCGCCGCCGCGCCCACGAGGATGAGACCGGTCGCCATCAATGCGATCGAGGCCGGCTCGGGGACCACCGAGATCTCCGCGATCGTGATCCGCTGCGCGCTCCCCGGCAGCGTCACGAGGTCGCTCACGGGGAAGCTGCCGAGGAGGAAGGTCGGCGTCGCGGGCGCGCCCGTGAACAGCATGACGCCCTGCGTGGCCAGCAGGAGCGGCTGCCCCGTCTGCGCGAAGCTGAAGCCGCCCGCCGCGTCGAGCGTGAAGAAGCCGGTCATGCCGGTGACCTGCGTCGTGACCGCGCCCTGTCGGAACTCGGCGGCGAGGTCGGTCAGCTCGAACCAGTTCATCCCCACGTTGGTCGGCGTGGGCGAGCGCTGCGTGTCGAACCGCAGCTCGAACGGGCCCGTGGTCAGGCCGGCGATCGGGGACGCGCCGGGGAAGGTGCCCTCGATCGTGATGCGCACCGGCTGCGCACCGGCGGGCACCGCGAGCAGGACGACGGCGATCGACGAGACGAGGCTGCGCATGTGCATGGGGGCGCGGTCGAGGGACGTGTGCAGGCGTGGCCGCGGAGCGGGAGCCTCGCGGTCGTGCACCTGCGTGTGATGTGCGTCACACGTGCAGGGGGCGTGCCCCGCGCAGCACGCCCGAGTGCGCCACCCGAGCGCCGCGGACGCACCGCCGGACGACCCCGCGGCTGGCGGGCAGGGGCGGTGCTCGTCACCTTGGCACCTCCGTCCGTGCACGGCCCCGCCCGCGCGCCGCGTCCGCTTCCTCCGGTCCCCTCGCCCTCCGTCATGCGCCCGCTCGCGTCGATCCGGCTCGGCCTGTGCCTCGCCCTGCTCGCGCCCGCGCCCGCCGCGGCGCAGGTCATCATGGGGCGCCTCGTCGACGCGAAGAGCCGTGCCCCGCTGCCCGGCGTGGTGGTGCGCGTGCCGCTGTCGGCCGACAGCGCGGTGACGATGCGCAGCGCCGACGACGGCGCGTTCTCGCTGCTGCTGCCGGGCGCGGGGCGCTACCAGGTGCAGATCTTCGTGACCGCCGAGTCGCCGGTGGTGAGCGACACGATCGACCTGGCGGCGGACGCGGTGGTGCAGCGCGAGTTCCTCGTCGAGCGGCCGGCGGCGCCCGCGCTGTTCGAGTTCCAGGTGGACCGCCCGGTGCGCCCGATCTCCGGCGTGGTCGGCCCGCGCTATCCCGAGGCGCTGCGCGATCAGCGCGTGGAGGGCGAGGTGCTCGCGCAGTGGGTCGTCGACTCCACGGGGCGCGTGGAGCCGGGCAGCTTCAAGGTGCTGAAGGCGACGAGCCCCGAGTTCGTCGCCGCCGTGCGCGACGTGGTCTACGCGATGCGCTATCAGCCCGCGGAGATCGGCGGCCGGCGCGTGCGCCAGGTGGTGCACCAGCCCTTCCAGTTCCAGCTGACCGACGGGCCGCTGCCGCCGGGCTCGCGGCCGACCCGACTCATCCCGCCGCGTCCCTGACCGCGGCTCGGCCCACCGACGCGAGGCGCCGCGCACCCGGGCGCGCGTCGCGCGGCCCGCGGCCCTGAGGCCATGCGGGCGCGTCGCCCGCCGCGCCCGCGCCGCGCCGCGCGGTGTGCGTGAACTGGCCGACGAGCCGCTGCAGCGCCCCGGCCTCCGACGACAGCTCGGCCGCCGACGCCGCCGACTCCTCGGCGTTGGCCGCGGTCTGCTGCGTCACCGCGTTCACCTGCTCGACGGCGTGCGTGATCTGCGCGACGCCCTCCGACTGCTGCTCGCTCGCCGTCGCGATCTCGCGCATCGCGCTCGTGACGCCGCGCACCTGCGCGTCGATCTCGTCCAGCGCCGCCTGCACGCGCGCGCTGATCGCCACGCCCGACTCGGCGTGCCCCGACGACTCCTCGATCAGCGCCGCGGTGCGCTTGGCCGCGTCGGCGCTGCGCAGCGCGAGCGCGCGCACCTCCTCGGCGACCACCGCGAAGCCGCGCCCGGCGTCGCCCGCGCGCGCGGCTTCGACCGCGGCGTTGAGTGCCAGCAGGTTGGTCTGGAACGCGATCTCGTCGATCGTGCGCACGATGCCCGCGGTCGCGTCGCTCGACGTCTTGATGCGCGAGACGGCCTCGGACAGCGCGCGCGTCGCGGCGACGCCGGTCTCCGTGCGCGCGAGCGCGTCGTCGGCGCGCGCGCGGGCGTCGGCCGCGCCGGCGGCGCTGCGGCGCGCGGCGGCCATGAGGTCGTGCAGGCTCGCCGACACCTCCTCCAGCGTCGCGGCCTGCTCCGAGGCGCCGCCGGCGAGCGACTGGCCGCCGGCGGCGATCTGCGTGCCCGCGGCGCTCACGCGCTCCGCGCTCTCCGCCACCTGTCCCAGCGCCGCGTCCAGCGTCTCGGCGGCGGTATTCACCGCGTCGGCCATGCGCGCGAACTCGCCGGCGTAGCGGCCGTGGACGCGCGCCGACACGTCGTGCGCGGCGATGCGGTGCAGCGCGGCCGCGGCGTCGGCGATCGGCGTCGCGACGGCGTCGAGCAGGCCGTTCGCGCCGGCCACCAGCTCGCCGTAGCTGCCGCCGAAGCGCGTCGCGTCGGCGCGTCGATCGAGCTGGCCCGCGCGCGCGGCGCGCACCAGCCCGTCCGTCTCGGCCAGCACGCCGGACAGCGAGGCGCGCGCCGCGTCGAACGCGTGCACCGTGCCCTGCGTCTGCGCGATGATGCCGTTGAGCGTGCGGCCGATGCTCGCGACCTCGTCGGCGCCCACGATCGGGAGCGGCGCGATCGACGCGTCGACGACCGCCGTGAGGTCGCCGCGCCCCATGGCCTCGCTGGCCGCCCCGAGGTCCGTGATGGCGACCGCCCGCAGCCGCTCCGCGCGGTCCGCGACCTCCGCCAGCGGGCGCGTGATCGTGCGCGTGATGCGCCACGCCGCCGCGATCGCCAGCAGCAGCGCCGCGATCGTGCATCCGATCACGAGTCGGAGCCCCGACGCGACGCCCTCGCGCGCCTCGGCGGTCGCGCGCGCCGCGCGCTCGTTCTGCGCGGTGCGCAGCGTGTCGATCCGGGCGAGGTAGGCGCGCAGCGTCGGCATCACCTCGGCGACGACGTGATCGGCGGCATGCGCGCCCCGGCCCGCGGCGCGCAGCGTCGCCGCGCTGTCGAAGGAGGGTGCGTGCACCTTCCGCGCGGCCTTCACCGCCGCCAGCAGCGCGCTGTCCGGCCCCGTGCCGACGAGCGTGTCGAGCCGCGCGTACGCGGCGTTGATGCGCGTGCGCGCCGCGCTCACGCCGGCGGTCGCGGTCGCGACGTCCTCCGCATCCTGCACGACGAACAGCGCGAACTTCGCCTGCGCCGCGTCGTTCACCGCGTCGGCCAGCATCGCCACCGCCGCCACCGCCTCGCGCTGCTGGGCGACGCTCTCGGTCACGCCGCGCAGGGCGAGGAGGCGCACGACCGAGACGCCGGCCACGGCGAGCAGCAGCAGGGCGACGGAGCCGAAGCCGAGCGCGAGGCGGCGGCCGATCGGGAGCGAGCGGAGATGCATGTGCGGCGTGTGAGGCGAGTGAGACGGTGCCGTGCGGCGGTGCCGTGCGGCGGTGGTGCACCTGCCAGTGTCGCCGCGCCCCCGGGCCGTCTTGAGGGCGACCTGCGCGCGGTTCCGCTTCATGGCCGAAAATTCACGAAACCGGCGGTCCGGTACGCATCGCCGGCGCTGCAGAACGACGCGCGAGACGTCGACGCTCGAAGGCATCGCCGGGTGCGTCGGTCCATCGCGCCCATGCATCGCCGCTCGTGACACGCCGCTCATGTCGTACCGTCGTCTGCTCGTCCTCCTCGCCGCGCCGGGCACGCTCGCCGCGCAGGCCGCCGGCCCCGCCGGTGCGCGCGACAGCGCGCCCACACCACGCGTCCTCGAACTGTCCGGCGAGCTGCGCACGCGCTCGGAGCTCGATCGCCGCCCGGGCGCGTCGCCCGCCGACGGCTTCACGGCGCTGCGCTCGCGCATGGCCGCACGCGCCACGCTCGCGGCGGGGCTGCGCCTCGTCGTCGGCGTGCAGGGCAACCGCGTGCTCGCCGCCGACGGCGCGCCCGGCGAGGGGAGCGCGATCGACGTGTACGAGGGCTACCTGGAGGCGGCCGGCGCGTGGCGCGGCGCGCGCGTCGCGATGCGCTCGGGGCGGCAGGAGCTCGGCATCGGCAACGAGCGGCTCGTGGGACGCCGCAACTGGTCGGTGGGGCGCTTCAGCTTCGACGGCGTGCGCGTGCTCGTCGGCCCGTCGGACGTGGACGCGAAGCGCGCGGCGTCCGCGTGGTCCGCGACCGCGTTCGCGATCACGCCCGCGGTGCACGTGCCGGGGGCGCCGGTGGTGCCGGCGCACCGCATCGGCGGGCTGCACGCGGTGCGGCCGTTCGGCGTCGCGACGGCGGAGGCGACGCTCGTGCACGACCGCGGGCTGACGACGCGCGGGCGCACGATCACCGGCCGCACGACGGTCGCGGGCCGCGCGCGCAGCGCGCGCGTCGCCGGGCTCGCGCTCGACGTCGAGGGCGCGGTGCAGACGGGCGCGCAGCACGCGGGGACCGGATCGGCCGAGACGATCCGCGCCTGGATGCTCGGCGCGCGCGCGGGTACCGCGGCGCGGCCCGGTCGCCGGGTGACCGCGGGGCTCGGGCTCGACGTCATGTCGGGCGACGCGCCCGGCTCGCCCGCGCGCGACGGCGCGTTCGACACGCTGTACGGCTCGAACCACGGCTTCTACGGCCTGAGCGACGTCGCCGCGGGGAATCCCGCGAGCACGCTGCGCGGCCGCGGCCTGGTGGACGCGTTCGCGACCACGACGTTCTCGGCGACGCGGCGCGTGGCGCTGCGCACGGACGTGCACCGCATGGCGCCGGCGCAGGGCGGCGGCGTGTTCGGGTGGGAGCTGGACGTCGTGCCGACCGTGCGCGTGCGCCCGGGGCTGAACGTGGAGGGCGGCTACACGACCTTCCACGTCGCGGCCACCGGCGCCGCGGTGGGGCTGGGCGAGGTCGGGCGCCTGCGCGGCCGCAGCTACCTGCAGCTCACGGCGAGCTTCTGACGCCGCGCGATGGCGGCGCTCGGCGCATCGGGGCTCCGCGCGTCGGCGCTCAGCGCGTCGGCGCTCAGCGCGTCGGCGCTCAGCGCGTCGGCGCTCAGCGCGTCGGCGCGGGCCCGATCGCGACGCCCCACGACAGCTGGCCGACGGGCAGCGTGCGCACCACGCGCATCGCGGCCGGATCGGCGACGTCCACGACGCTGACGTCGTGCGACGGGCCGTTGGCGACGTAGAGCTTGCGCCCGTCGCGCGTGAGCGCGATGCCCCACGGCCGCGTGCCCACCTTCACCGTGCCGATCGGCTGGTGCGTGCGCGTGTCGACGGCGACGACGGTGCCGCCGCGCCCCGTGGCGACGAACAGGCGCGCGCCGTCGGGCGAGACGGCGAGTCCCATCGGCCGCGCGCCCTCGGGCAGCGCGACGGTCGCCGTCACCTGCCCGCGCGCCGCATCCACGAGCGAGACCGTGCCGCCCATCTCGTTCGAGACGTAGTACGCGCCGTCGGGGCGGAAGGTGATGTCGCGCGGGCGGCGGTCCACCTTCACGGAGCCGCGCACCTCGCCCGTCCGCGCGTCGACGGCCGTCACGACGTGGTCGGTCTCGGACGTGACGTAGAAGGTGCGCGCGTCGGGCGCGAGCTTCACGCCCTCGGGCTCCACGCCGACCTTCACCGAGCGCGCGACGGCGCCGCTCGCGACGTCGACGATCGTCGCCAGCCCGACGTCCTCGTTGGACACGAAGAGCCGCGTGCCGTCGGGCGTCACGTCGAACTGCTCGGGATCGGAGCCGCCGGGCAGCACGCGGCGCACGCGGCGCGTCGCGGCGTCGATCTCCGCGATGCCGTCCTTGCTCTTGTCGACCGCGAGCTTCTCGCACTCCTCGTCGGGCATCGTCGGCGGGCAGCGCGGGGAGCCCGAGAGCGCGACGAACACCGTGCGCCCGTCCGGCGTGACGCGCACGCCGCGCGGGCGCGTGCCGACGGCGATCGTCGCCACGACGCTGTCGGTCGCCACGTCGATCACGCTGACCTCGCCGGAGCCCTCGTTGGAGACGTACGCGAGCTCGGTCGGCGCGGCGGCCGCGCCCTGCGGGGCGGACGCGTCGCGGGCGCCGGCCATCGGCGAGTCGGCGGCGGTGTCGCCGCGCGCGCAGGCGGCGACCAGCAGCGTCGCCGCGCAGGGAAGGGCGCGGCGCCGGAGTCGGGCGGGCATCGTCATGCCGGTGGCGAGAGCAACGGTGGTGCCGCGCGCTCGGGCGGTCGATGACGAAATCGTCATGCGCGCCGGCTTTCGGGCCGGCGTGGCGAGCACGACACTCTGCTGCAGGGAGCCCCCCGCTCCCCGCGTCGCCGCGGCGGCGTGCCCACCCGCCGATCCCCCTCGGCACCCGACCGGCGTCCCCCCACCCACGCACCGGTCCCGCAGCAGCCCCCATGTCGCGTGTCGCTTCCGCCGGGCTCCCGGACGCCGGGACCGCGGCGTCGTTCGCATCGTACGACCCCACCCGCCGGCTCGACCCCGAGCGCCTCGCCGCCGTGCGGGCGACCGGGCTGCTCGAGACGCGCTCCGCCCCGACGCTCGACCGGCTGACGCGCCTCGCGGCCCGCATCCTCGGCGCGCCGGTCGTGCTGGTGACGCTGCTCGACGCCGAGCGGCAGGTGTTCGCGTCGCAGCAGGGGCTCGCCGGGCCGCTGGCGACGGCGCGCGAGACCCCGCTGTCCCACTCGTTCTGCCAGCACGTCGTCGCCCTCGGCGCGCCGCTGGCGATCGAGGAGGCGGCGACGCACCCGCTCGTCCGCGACAACCCGGCGGTCGGGGAGCTGGGGGTGGCCGCGTATCTGGGCACGCCGCTGGTGGACCGCCGCGGGCAGGTGCTGGGCAGCCTCTGCGCGATCGACCACGTGGCGCGCGGCTGGGCGCCCGAGGCGCTGGCGACGCTGCAGGACCTCGCCGAGGCGGTGCTCGCGGAGCTGGAGCTGCGGCGGACCGCGCGCACGCTGAGCGAGACGACGGCCGCGCTGGGCGAGCTGCTCGACACGTCGACGGAGCTCGTGTGCGCCGCCGACGGCGAGGGACGCGTCACCTACGCCAACCGCGCCTGGCTGCGCGCGCTGGGCTACACGCTCGACGAGGCGATCGGCCTGCGCGCGATCGACCTGGTGGCCGAGGAGCACCGCGGGCGCTACCGGAACGTCGCGCGACGGCTGTACGCCGGGGAGGCCATCGACGACTACGAGGCCGTGCTGCTGGCGCGCGACGGGCGGCGCGTCGTCTGCCGCGGCCACGCGAGCGCCACGATGGTGCCCGACGCGGCCGCGCCGGGCGGGCGCCGCTGCGCGGGGACGCGCGCCGTCTACCGCGACGTCACCGTGGAGCGCCAGGCGCAGGCGGCGCGCGCGCGGCTGGTCGCGACGCTGGAGGCGACGAGCGACTTCGTCGGGACGATGGGCCCGGACGGTCGCCTGGAGTACGTGAACCGCGCGGGGCTGCGGCTGCTCGGCCTCCCGCCCGACGCCGACGTGGCCGCGCTGCGCGCGACGGCGCTGCTCGCGCCCGAGACGCTCGCCCGGCTGCGCGACGAGGGGGCGCCCGCCGCGATCGCGACGGGCGCGTGGGCCGGCGAGGGCGCGCTGCGCGGCCCCGACGGCGCGTCGATCCCCGTGTCGATCTCGATGATCGCGCACCCGAGCCTCGTGCCCGGCGAGGCGCCGTACTTCTCGGCCATCATGCGCGACCTCCGCGAGCGAGTCGCCGCGGAGGCCGCGCTGCGCGAGAGCGAGGCGCGCTTCCGCGGCGTGCTCGAGACGGTGCGCGCGGTGGCGATGACGCTCGACGCGCGCGGCCGCGTGACGTTCGCGAACGACGCGCTGCTGCACCTCACCGGCTGGTCGCGCGAGGAGGCGGTCGGCAGCGACTGGTTCGAGCGCTTCATGCCGCCCGACGCGCCGCTGCGGGCGATGTTCCGCGCGGCAATCGCGGCGCAGGTGGCGTTCCCGCACTTCGAGAGCGAGCTGCTGACGCGCGACGGCGCGCGGCGCCTGATCGCGTGGGACAGCACGCTCCTGCGCGACGCGTCGGGCGCGGTGGTGGGCACGGCGAGCATCGGGCGCGACGTCACCGAGCAGCGCGCGCTCGAGCAGCGGCTCGCGGCGCTCTCCGAGCACGACGAGCTGACGGGCGTGTTCAACCGCCGCGGCTTCCGGCGGATGCTGGAGCACGGCGTGAAGTCGGCGGGGCGCACGGGCGCGCGCGACGCGCTGCTCTTCCTCGACCTCGACCGCTTCAAGGCGATCAACGACACGCACGGGCACCCCGCGGGCGACGCGGCGCTGCGCGGCGTGGCCGACGTGCTGCGCGCGACGATCCGCGACGCCGACTTCGCGGGGCGGCTGGGCGGCGACGAGTTCGCCGTGTACGCGGTGGGGCTGCGCGAGAGCGGCGAGGGGCAGGTGCTCGCGGCGCGCCTGCAGACCGCGCTGGCCGCGCACAACCGCGCGGCGGCCGAGGCGGGCCGGCCGTTCGCGATCGCGTTCAGCATCGGCGTGGCGGAGGTCGAGCCGGGCGACACGGCGGAGACGCTGCTCGCGCGCGCGGATGCGGCGCTCTACGCGCGGAAACTGGCGCGTCGCTGATGATGTAGCACCCGTCAGGCGCGTGTTCACGCGCGGCGTGCGCCACGGCGCAGCCTGTTGATCGGGGGCGCGACGCGGTACGTTCGCCTTCCCCCTCTCCGAGTTGCATCGCGACGATGTCGACCGAGATCCCGCCGTCGGAGCAGCTGCCGCCACGTCCGCAGCCCCTGCCGCAGCCTCCGACACCGCCCCTCCCCGCGGCGTCGAGCGTGCCGGGCGCGCCCGCGCCGCTCGACGTGGAGAGCGCGATCGCGCGCAGCGACGAGCGGTTCCGGCTCGCCACGCGGGCGATGGCGGGGTTCCTGTACGACTGGGACGCGCGCACCGATCGCGTGGACCGCATGGGCGGTCTGTACGAGGTGATCGGCTTCACGCCCGAGGAGGCCGAGCCGACGCGCGCGTGGTGGAGCGCGCGCGTGCATCCGGACGACGCCGCGCGCGTGGGCGTCGACGGGCGCAGCGATCCGTTCGACGACGTCACGCGCGCGACGTACGAGTTCGAGTACCGCGTGCGGCATCGCGACGGGCGCTGGGTGTGGGTCGCCGATCGCATGCACGTCGTGCGCGACGCGGAGGGGCGCGTGCTGCGCGCGGTGGGCGGCACGAGCGACGTGACCGCGCGGCGCGAGGCCGAGGCGGCGGGCGCGCGCCGCGCGCGACGCCTCGATCGGCTGCGCGAGCTGGGCGCCGCGCTCGCGCGCGCGCTCACGGTACAGGAGGTCGCGCGCGCGCTGCTGCCGCGCGCGGTCGACGCCGCGTCCGCGGAGGTCGCGGTGCTGCTGCTGCGCTGCGCGGACGATCCCGACACGCTGGAGGCGGTGGGCGGCGGCATCGCCGGCGCGCCGCGCCTGCCCGCGGGATGGCGCGTGCCGGTGTCGTCGGCGCTGCCGCTCGCGCGCGCGGTGCGCGACGGCACCCCCCAGTGGGCGGAGCCGCTCGGCGACGCGCCGGAGTCGCGCACGCTGCTGGAGGCGACGGGGCTCCCCGCCTGGCTCGTGCTGCCGCTGCGCGTCGATCGGCGCGTGCTCGGCGCGCTCGCGCTCGGCCATCCCGCCGCGCCCGCGGTGGACGCCGAGCGGCGCGAGTTCCTCATGGGCTTCGCGGACCAGTGCGCGCTCGCGGTCGCGCGCGGGCGGCTGGTGGAGGCCGAGCGGGCCGCGCGGGTGCGCGTGGAGCGCGCGCTCGCGCACGCGCAGCGGCTGCAGGCGCTCACCGCCGCGCTGGCGCGCGCGCTCACGCCGCAGGAGGTCGCCGAAGCCGTGCTGCGCGAGGGCACCGCGGCGGTGGGCGCGAGCACCGGATCCGTGAGCGCGCTCGCGCCAGACGGCGACACCGTGACCACCGTGGCGAGCGTCGGATGGGAGGGGCGCGGGCTGTTCGACCGCTACTCGCTCAAGTTCAGCGGCTCGCCGGGGCTGGAGGCGCTGCGCACGCGGGCGCCGGTGTTCCTGGCGTCGCTCGCCGAGTGGCGCGCGCGGCATCCCACGCTCGCCGACGCCGTGGCCGCGGCGGGGCTGGAGGCGAGCATCACGCTGCCGCTGGAGTTCGGCGGGCGCGTCCAGGGCTTCGTCGGGATGTCGTGGACGACGCCGCACACGCTGGAGGAGGAGGAGCGCGCGCTGCTCGCGTCGCTCGCCTCGCAGTGCGCGCAGGCGATGGAGCGCGCGCGGCTGCTGGAGGCGGAGCGCGTCGCGCGCGCGGAGGCCGACGCCGCGAGCCGCGCCAAGAGCGACTTCCTCGCCACCATGTCGCACGAGCTGCGCACGCCGATCAACGCCGCGCTGGGCTACGTCGAGCTGCTCGCGCTCGAGGTGCACGGGCCGGTGACGCCGGCGCAGGGCGACGCGCTGGCGCGCATCCGCCGCAGCCAGCTCACGCTCCTCGGCCGCATCAACGACGTCCTGAGCTTCGCGCGCCTGGAGTCCGGGCGCGTCACCTTCGCGCTGGAGCCGGTGGACGTCGCGCAGCTGCTGGCGGAGGTGGAGCCGCTCGTGGCGCCGCAGGTCGCGGCCAAGGCGCAGACGTACGTCTCGACGCCGCCCGAGCGCCCGATGCAGGTGCTCGCCGATGCCGAGCGCGTCTCGCAGATCCTGCTCAACCTCGCGTCGAACGCGATCAAGTTCACGCCGGTCGGCGGCCGCATCGCGCTCGACGCGACGCCGGTGGACGGCGGCGCGCGCATCGCGATCGCCGTGCGCGACACGGGGCAGGGGATCCCCGCCGACCGGCTGGACAGCGTGTTCGACCCGTTCGTGCAGGTCGACGCGACGCTCACGCGCGAGCACGGCGGCACGGGGCTCGGGCTCGCGATCAGCCGCGAGCTGGCGCGCGGCATGGGCGGCGACCTGACGGCCGAGAGCGTGGTGGGGCGGGGGAGCACCTTCACGCTCGTCCTCCCGCGCGCCGAGCGGCGCGCCCACGGCGCGTAGCGCCCACCGTCGGTCGTGCGGGCGGGGCGCGGAGCGCCACCTGGGCCCGCCTGCCGGGTATGACGGACCGGAGCGCGCGGCGTGCGTCACCGGACGCGCCCGGTCGCCGCTGTCGTCGGGTCGGTCGCGTGCCGATACTTCGCGTCTGCGACGCCTCCCTCCCGCGTTGCCGCGCCACCCCGGCGCATCCCCCGGCCCGCCCGGGCCCCGACGTCGATGCTCGTCTCCCTCCTCCAGTCCCCGGTCGTCCCCCTCGCGGGCGACGCCGACCGCCTGCTGCCGCTCGCCGGGCTCGCCGCCGCCGTCCTGGGCGCGGCGGCGCTGTGGCGCGTCGCGCGCCGGCGCGCGCCGGCGACCGTGGATCCGAGCCACGCGCTGCTGCGCGGGCTGTTCGAGACGTCGCCCGACCCGACGTTCGTGAAGGACGCCGCGGGGCGCTACCTGCTGTGCAACGCGGCGGCGGCGGAGGCGATGGGCCACCCGGTGGCCGCGGTCCTCGGCCGCACCGACGCCGAGCTGCTGCCCGCCGAGCAGGCGGCGGCCGTGCGCGCGGCCGACGCGCGCGTGCTCGCCTCGGGCGAGCGCGTGACCGTCGAGGAGGTCGTCGGCGCGGGCGCGTCGCGCCGCATCTTCCTGTCGACCAAGGGCGTGTACCGCGACGCCGGCGGAGCGGTCGTGGGCGTGTTCGGCTTCGCGCGCGACATCACGCAGCGCAAGGCCGACGAGCTGGCGCTGGCCGAGGCCAACCGCGTGCTGGAGGAGGCGCGCGAGCGCTCCGAGACGGCGAGCCGCGCCAAGACGGACTTCCTCGCCACCATGTCGCACGAGCTGCGCACGCCGCTCAACGCGATCCTCGGCTACGCCGACCTGCTGGCGATGGGGCTGCCGGGCGCGGTGAGCGAGGGGCAGCGCAAGTACTTCACGCGCATCGAGGCGAGCGGGCGCCACCTGCTCTCGCTCATCGACGACGTGCTGGACGTCTCGAAGATCGAGGCCGGCGAGCTGTCGGTCGACCGCCGCCCCTCGGAGCTGGCCGACGTCGTCGACGCCGCGCTGGCGCTCGTGCGCCCGCAGGCCGACGCGAAGGGCGTCGCGCTCGTCGCGCCGGCGCCCGAGACCGGCGGCGCGCTGCGCTACGTGGGCGATCCGGACCGCGTGCGGCAGGTGCTCGTGAACCTGCTCTCGAACGCCGTGAAGTTCACGCCCGAGGGCGGGCGCGTGGCGGTGACGTGCGGCGTGGAGCGCGACGGCGCGGCGTCGCAGGTGACCGTCGCGGTGCGGGACACGGGCATCGGCATCCCGGCCGGGGAGCACGCGCGCATCTTCGAGCCGTTCGTGCAGGTGAACGGAGGGCTGAGCCGCCGCGCGGGCGGCACGGGGCTGGGCCTCGCGATCAGCCGCCAGCTCGTGCACCTGATGGGCGGCGAGATCGGCGTCGAGAGCGCGCCGGGGGCGGGCAGCACGTTCACGCTGCGCCTTCCCGCGTCGTCGGCCGGGTGGGAGGCGCGCGTGCGCCTGGGCGAGCGGCTGCTGGCGCGCATGGCCGACGTGCTGACCGCGTACGTGGACGCGCTGCGCAACGACCCCGCGCTGCCCGGCGCCGCGCAGGCCGCGCGCTCGGCGCTGGAGGGACACGCGGGCGCGCTGCTGGCCGCGATGGCGCACGACTTCGCGGTGCTCGACGACGGGGCGGCCGACCGCGGCTCGCTGATCGCCGACGGCGGCGCGTTCAAGGCGCTGCTCGCGGAGCGGCACGGCGGCCAGCGCGGGCGCCTGGGGTGGGACGCGGCGCTGCTGGCGCGCGACTTCGCGCACCTCGGCGACGCCATCGAGCACGTGCTGCTCGGCGTCCCGCCGCGCAACCGCGACGCCGCGGCGCTCGGCGACCAGCTCGCGCTGCTGCGGGCCTTCCTCGCGGAGGCGGAGGCGCTGGCCGTCGACGGGCTGCAGCGCGGCGTGCACACCGGCACCTACCCGGTGCCCGGCGCCACGCCGGCGGCGGTGCGCGCGGTCTGACGCGCGCGGCGCGGGGCACGCGCGGCCGGTCATGGGCATCCAGCGGGCCACGTGAAGGGCGGTATCTTCTCCGCATGCCCGTCATCAGCCGCTTTCTCGGGATCGCCATCGCGATCCTCTATCGCGACCACGACCCGCCGCACTTCCACGCGACCTACGGGGAGTACGAGATCACCGTGGGCATCCGCGATGGGATCGTGACCGGGCGGTTCCCGAGGCGCGCGCTACTGCACGTGCTCGAGTGGCTCGATCTGCATCGCGACGAGCTGATGGCCAACTGGGAGCGGGCACGTGCCAGGGAGCCCCTCGTGGCCATCGCGCCCCTGGAGTAGTCCATTGCGCCCGGGAGGTCCCATGCTGCACGTCGACAGCGTTCGTCCGCTGGCGGACTATCGACTCTGGCTCCGGTTCAGCGACGGCACCGAGGGCGAGGTGGATCTCGCGTCGGAGCTCGAGGGAGCCGTGTTCGAGCCGCTGCGCGACCCGCTCCTGTTCGCGCAGGTGGCCATCGACCCGGAGTTGCGCACGGTCGCGTGGCCGAACGGCGCCGATCTCGCACCGGAGTTCCTCCGCGCGCTCGTCGCGCGGCGTACGGCCGCGTGACGCGATCCGCGCGTTCAGGAGCCACCGAGGACGCTCGGCTGACCCACGTCACCACGCCGGGGGCGCTGCGCGCGGCCTGACGCGCGCGACGCGGGGTGGTTCCGGCACGTGCGGTCGCGTGTTTTCTTGCGACGTGCCGCGCCGCGGCCCGCCCGACTCGCGACTCACCGTGCCCGCCGCCGCATGACCACCGCCGACCGCCCGACCGCCGCCGACGCCTGGGGATTCGTCCCCGGGGCCGCCGACGGCGTCGCGCAGGCCGAGACGGAGCGGCGGCTGATCGACGCGCTCACCGCGTCGGGCCGCTTCCAGGTCATCGAGAAGCTGGAGCCGCGGGCGCACTACCACCGCCCCGACGGCACGCCCACCAAGCGCGCGCTGCTCGTCGACGTCGAGACGACGGGGCTCTCGGACGACGACCGGATCATCCAGCTGGCGATGATCCCGTTCGACTTCGCGAAGGACGGCCGCATCTTCGGCGTCGGCGCGTGCCGCACCTGGTACGAGGATCCGGGCATCCCGATCACCGAGGAGATCACGCAGCTCACCGGGATCTCGCAGGCCGACGTCGCCGGGCAGCGCATCCCCGACGCGGAGGTCGAGGCGGTGCTCGCCGAGACGCAGCTCGTCATCGCGCACAACGCGCGCTTCGACCGGCCGCACCTGGAGCGCCGCATCCCCGCGTTCGCCGACAAGCACTGGGCGTGCAGCTGCGACGACGTCCCGTGGCGCGCCGAGGGGCTGGAGTCGTCGAAGCTCGGCTGGCTGGCGTACCGGATGTGCCGGATGTTCTACGAGGCGCACCGCGCCGACGCCGACTGCCTGATGGCGATCCACCTGCTCGCCAGCCGGCTGCCGTCGGGCAAGCTGGCGATGGAGGTGCTGCTCGACTGCGCGCGCGCGAAGACGGCGCGCGTCTGGGCGTGCGACAGCCCGTTCGAGACGAAGGACGTGCTGAAGCGTCGCGGCTATCGCTGGAGCGGCGGCGAGAACGGCCGCCTCAAGGCGTGGTGGCGCGACGTGCCCGAGTCGTCGCTGACGGCGGAGTCGCAGTGGCTCGCGGAGCACGTCTACGGCGGGCAGCCGAAGCACCGCGTGCAGGTCCTCGACGCGCGGCTGCGCTACTCGACGCGCGAGCCGCCCGCGCCGCCCCGTCCCTGGACGCCGCGCGCCTGAACGCACGCCCGGCGCGCGGCGTCGGCGCGCCCTCCCACGGTCCCCGCCCCACCCGCATGCCCGTCCGCACCGCCGCCCGTCCGCTCGCCCTCGCCCGCACCCTCGCGCTCCCGCTCGCCCTCACGCTCGGCGCGGCCGGCGCGCCGCTCCCCGCGCAGACGCCGGCACCCGCGCGCCGCACCGTCACCAACGAGCTGGCCTGGCTGCAGCTGCTCGGCGAGCACCGGCTGGACGCGCGCTGGGCGCTGAACGTCGAGGCGCAGCTGCGGCGCGCCGACCTCGCAGGGCGCACGCCGCAGCAGCTGCTGGTGCGGCCCGGGGTGCTGTACCGTCCGGGCGGCGGCGCGCTGTTCGGCGCGGGATACGCGTACGCGGGCACGTCGGAGTACGGCGACGCGCCGGCGGCGGCGCCGTTCCCCGAGCACCGCATCTGGCAGATGCTGCAGCTCAACGGGCGCACCGGCCCGATCGACTGGATGCAGCGCTTCCGCACCGAGCAGCGGTGGATCGGGCGCGTGCAGACGGTCAACGGCGTGGCGGCGCACGAGGGCTACACGTTCCGCCAGCGCGCGCGCACGATGGCGCGCGCGAGCGTCGACGCGCCGCGCCTCGGCATCCCGGTGCCGCAGGCGTTCCTCGTCGGCTGGGGGGAGGCGCTGCTGCACGTGGGCGAGAACCCGGACGGGCAGATCTTCGACCAGGGGCGTCTCGCGGCGCAGGTGGGGTGGCGCTTCACGCCGCGGCTGCGCGTGGAGGCCGGCTACCTGCAGCAGTTCATCCAGCGCGGCGGCTCGCGCGTGTCGGAGAACAACCACGCGCTGATCGTGTCGCTGTTCGCGACGACGGGCCACCGCTGAGGCGCGTCGCGCGGCCGGGTCCGTCCCGGGCGCGGTGGTGCGCTTCTTTCCGAGGGGGGCGGGGCTGTCCGCTCGAACGAGCGGTGAAGCGTCCCCCAGCCCTCGGAGTCGACTCGTGAGCCTTCTCGACCTCATCCAGCAGCAGCTCGGACCGCAGCAGGTCCAGCAGATCAGCCAGCAGGTCGGCGCCGATCCGGCACAGACGGAGCAGGCGGTCCACGCCGCGCTCCCCATGATGCTCGGCGGCATGGCGGCCGGCGCGCGCGAGCCGCAGGGGGCGAGCGCGCTCGGCGGGCTCCTGGGCGGGGGCGGCGGCGGGCTCGGGGGCCTCCTCGGCGGGCTCGGCGGGATGCTCGGCGGCGGCGCGGCCGCGGGCGGCATGGGCGGCGGGGGCGGCGGGGGCGGCATGGACATGGGCGGCATCCTCGGGAGCATCCTCGGCCGCTCGCAGCCCGCGGTGCAGGACGGGGTGCAGCAGGCGTCGGGGCTCAACTCCGACCAGACGAGGAAGCTGCTGATGATCCTCGCGCCGATCGTCCTGGCGGCGATCATGAAGAGCCGGCAGAACCGCACCGCCGACGGCGCGGCCGCCGCGGGCGGCATGGGCGGCGGCCTGGGCATCCCCGGCATGGGCGGCATGGGTGGGATGTCGGGCATGGGCGGCGCCCCGCGGGCCGACGCGGCGGTCGACAGCGACGGCGACGGGATCCCCGACTACCTGGAGCGCGAGGCGCGCGACGCGCACACGCGGACGCAGCAGCGCTCCCCCGCGATCGGCGGCATCGTCGGCAAGATCCTCGACATGGCGCAGCGCCCGCCGCGCTGACGCGACCGCGCGGGCGGCCCACCGGGGCGCGGTTGCCGAGGGGGGTGGGCACGGTTAGCGTGCCGCGTCCTCCCGCTGACCGTCGCCCCAGCCCCGGCGCCATGGCTCCCGATCCGTCGCCCTCGCCGACGCCCGCCGCGTCCGATCCGTCCCCGTTCGCGGCGGAGCGCCGGCTGATCTCCAGCGGCACCCCGTGGGAGCCGCGCGTCGGCTACAGCCGCGCGGTGCGCGTGGGCCCGTTCGTCCACGTCTCGGGGACGACCGCGACGGGGCCCGACGGGCGCCTCCTGCACCCCGGCGACGCGTACGGGCAGGCGCGCCAGGCGCTCGCCAACATCGCCAGCGCGCTCGCGCAGGCCGGCGCGTCGATGGAGCACGTGGTGCGCACGCGCATGTTCGTCACCGACATCTCGCGCTTCGACGAGTACGGGCGCGCGCACGCCGAGGCGTTCGGGCACGTGCGGCCGGCGACGGCGATGTACGGCATCAGCGCGCTCGTCGACCCCGAGATGCTGATCGAGATCGAGGCCGACGCGATCGTCGTCGGCGGCACGGACGCACCGCCCGGCGCGTGAGCGTCGCGCTCCCGCCGCGCGCCGAGCCCTCGCGCGCCGTGGCGGTCACCGTGCTGTTCGCGGTCGGCATCGCCGCGAACGCCGCGCTGCTGTTCGCCGTCGAGCCGCTCGTCAGCCGCCAGCTCTTGCCGCTGCTGGGCGGCACGCCCTCGGTGTGGAACAGCTGCCTGATGACGTTCCAGGCGCTGCTGCTCGTGGGCTACCTGTACGCGCACTTCGTCGCGCGGCGGTTCACGCCGCGCGGGCAGGCCGTGGTGCACCTCGGGCTGTTCGGGCTCTCGCTGCTCGCGCTGCCGGTGGCCGTGGGCGCCGCCTCGGGCGCGCCGCCGACGTCGTGGGGCCCGTCGGCGTGGGTGGTGCGCCTGCTGCTCGGCGCGGTCGGCGCGCCCTTCCTGGTGCTGAGCGCGGGCGCGCCGCTGCTGCAGCGGTGGTACGCGAGCTGGCGCGCGCACGCCGCGCCCGACCACGCCGGCGACGACGCGGCGACCTACGCGCTCTACGCCGCCAGCAACGCGGGCAGCCTGGTGGCGCTGCTCGGCTATCCGCTGCTGATCGAGCCGAACCTCGGCCTCGGCGCGCAGTCGCGCTGGTGGAGCCTCGCGTACGCGATGCTCGGCGCGCTGCTGCTGGGGTGCGCGGCCGTCGTCGCGCGGCGCGCGGGGCGCGGCCTCGTCGCGGCGCGCGGCGACGCGAGCGCGGCGGCGTCGGAGGCCCCGTCGGACACGTCGGGCGTGGCGCCGGCCCTCGCGCCGACGCACGTGCGCCGCGCGCAGTGGACGCTGCTCGCCTTCGTGCCGTCGGCGCTGCTGCTCGCCGTCACGCGCTACCTCACGACCGACGTCGCGCCGGTGCCGCTGCTGTGGGTGGTGCCGCTCGCGGTCTACCTGCTGACGTTCATCATCGCCTTCGCGCCCGCGCTGCGCCCGTCGTCGACGCTGCTGGACCGCGCGATGGCGTCGGCGCTGCCGGTGCTCGCGATCCTCGTCGTGCTGGGGGCCAACTCGCCGCTCGGCGTGGTCGCGAGCGCGCACCTGGTGGCGTTCGGCGTCGTCGCGCTCTGGTGCCACCAGGCGCTCGCGGAGTCGCGCCCCGACGTCGCGCACCTCACCGAGTACTACCTCTGGATCTCGTTCGGCGGGCTGCTGGGGGGCGTGTTCAACGCGCTCGTCGCGCCGGCGGTGTTCACCGGCCTCGCCGAGTATCCGATCAGCGTCGCGCTGGCGGCGATCGCCCGCGCGCTGGTGCCGCCGGCCGCGGTGCCGGCCCCGGTTCCCGCCACCACGCGGCTCGGCGCGCGCCTGCAGGAGATCGCGGGGCTCGTGGGCGCGAGCGCGACGCCGCGCGCCGGGTGGCTGCACGTCGTGCTGCGCCGCGTGCTCGCCCCGCTGGTGGTGGCGGAGTTCGCGTACGTCGCGGCGTCGAGGCTCTCGATCGTCCCGCTCCCCGCCGAGGTCAACGCGGCGGCGCTGTTCGGCGGCGCGGCGGCGCTGATCTGCCTCCTGCTGCGGGCCGACCGGCCGGCGTTCGCGCTCGCGGTGGCGGCGCTGCTCGCGGGCGGCGCGGTCGGGCAGCGCGCGCGGCAGGCGAGCGTGCTGCTGCGCGCGCGCAGCTTCTACGGCGCGTACACGGTGCGCGAGCAGTCGCCGCTGCACTACCTGCAGCACGGCACGACGCTGCACGGCACGCAGGACCGCTCGCCGTCGCGCCGCACGACGCCGCTCAGCTACTACCACCGCGAGGGGCCGCTCGGCGTGCTGCTCACGACCGCGCCGCGCCTCGCGGCCGGCGCGCCGCCGCGGCGCGTGGCGGCGGTGGGGCTGGGGACGGGCACGGTCGCCTGCCACGGGCGCGAGGGCGAGCGGTGGACGTTCTACGAGATCGACCCGCTGATGGAGCGCATCGCGCGCGACCCGGCGCTGTTCACCTACCTGCGCGACTGCCCGCCGACGGTCGACGTCGTGATCGGCGACGCGCGCCTGCAGCTGGCCGCGGCGCCGGCCGGCACGTACGACCTGATCGTGCTCGACGCGTTCAGCTCCGACGCGATCCCCACGCACCTGCTGACGCGCGAGGCGCTGGCCGCCTACGTGCGCGCGCTCGGGCCGCAGGGGATCCTCGCGGTGCACGTCAGCAACCGCTACCTCGACCTCGAGCCGATCGTCGCCGAGCTGGCGCGCGACGCGCGGCTGCAGGGCCTCGTGGGCCGCGACCTGAGCGGCGCCGCGACGCGCGAGGTGGCGGTGACGACGTCCAAGTGGATCGCCCTGGCGCGCGACTCGTCGGCGTTGGGCACGCTGGCGGGGCTGAAGGGGTGGGCGCCGCTGAAGGCGACCGGCGCGGTCCCGCTGTGGACGGACGACTACACGGACGTCCTCGCCGTCGTGCGGTGGCGGTGAGGCGGGCTGTGGGGCTGCGGTACGGCCGCTCGGCGGGCGTCGGCGTGGCGGACCCTGAACTGCCAACAGCAGCAGGGATGAAAGTCTGATAACGTCGGATGAAGATCTGATTAGTCCCTCGCGGCGCACGGCAGGTCGTGCCACGCGGAGCGAATCAGATCTTGTCCGGCTTCTCGATCCGACTTCGATCCCTGCCGCCGTTCGTGCCGCGGTGGCGCGACGACGGAGCCAGCTCGACACCGCGAGGGCTGCGGGCCGGCCGTTCCGCAGCCCCGCAGCCCCGCAGCGGCAGGAGATCCGCAGCCCGCAGCCCGCAGCGCCCCTTCCGTCAGAGCCCCGTCAGGCGCGCCGACGCCCCTCGGTGACACCTTGCGGCCGCGGACGCGCCGGCGTTCGCTACAGCATGCCCACCCGCCGGTCGCGCGGCGCGCTCGCCGGGGCACCGGACGCGCGCGCGCTCATCGCCCTGCTCCTCCTCACGCTGCTGCTCTCCGGGCTGCTCGCCTTCGAGGCGGAGCAGGAGGTCGGGGCGCATCGCGTGGCGAGCGCGCGCGTGCTGCGCGAGCACCTGGCGGCCACCGGGCGCGACGCGCTCGACGCCACGGCCACCGCGCTGCGTCAGGAGCTGGCGACGGCGCTCGGCCCCGCGGTCGACGCGCGTGCGGCCACGCCGTACGACGTGCTGCCGTCGCCGACCGCGCTCGCCGCGCGCCGCAGCACGCGCCTGGGCTGCGTCGTCCCCAGCCCGGCGTGGGTGCGGCTCGATCTGCGCGACGGCTCGCTGGCGACGGCCGGCGCCACGCTGCCGCACGCGGTGGAGCGCTGGGCCATCGACGCGGCGCGCGCGATCGCGCGCGGCGGCGCGACGGCCACCGACGGCGGCTACGCGATCGTCGCGGGGCGGGGCGCCATGGCGGGACGCGTGCTCGCACTGGGCGTGAAGCGCGCCCCGTTCGACGCGCCGCTCGCGGTCTACGGGCTGGTGACCTGCGACGACGTCTTCGGCGCGGCGCTGCTCGGCGCGGCGCGGCGCACCGGGATCGGCGGCGACGCGCTGTCGCTGGCGCTCGCCGACTCGCTGCTCGCCATCGAGGTGCGCGACGCGTCGGGCGTGCTGCTCGGGCGCGCGCCGGCGCGCGGCGGCGCGGCGCGGCCGGGCGCCCCCCTCGTCGCCGAGCGGCGGGTCGCGGGGCTGACGCTGCGCGCGCTCGAGGGGCCGGGGGCCGCGGGGCGCGTGCTGGTCCCCGCGCGCCGGCGCACGCGCGTGCTCGTCGTCGGCGCGCTGGCCGCGATCACCGGCGCGCTCGGCCTGCTGGCGCTGCGGCAGCTGCGGCGCGAGCAGGAGCTGGTGCGGCTGCGCGCCGACTTCACCTCCAGCGTGTCGCACGAGCTGCGCACGCCGCTCGCGCAGATCCTCCTCTACGGCGAGACGCTCGCGCTGGGGCGCGTGCACGACGACGCGCAGCGCCGCGCCGCGGCCGACACGATCGTGCGCGAGGCGCGGCGGCTGATGCACATGGTCGAGAACGTCCTCCACGCCGCGCGCGCCGAGCGGCGCGCGAACCCGGTGCGGACCGAGGCGATCGCGCTCGCCCCGCTGGTGCGGGACGTCGCGCACGGCTTCGCCCCGCTCGCCGCGACGGCGGGCATGCGCCTGGACGTCGACGTGCCGGCGTCGCTCGGCGTGCGCGCGGACGCGGGCGCGGTGCGGCAGATCCTGCTCAACCTGCTCGACAACGCGCTGCGCTACGGCGCGCGCGCGCAGACCATCCACGTCGCCGCGCGCGCGGAGGCCGGCGCGACGGTGCGCCTCTGGGTCGACGACGCGGGCCCGGGCATCGCGCCGCGCGACCGGCAGCGCGTGTGGCTCCCGTTCGTGCGGCTCGCGCGCGACCGCCAGGCGGGCGACCGCACGGGCAGTGGGCTCGGCCTCGCGGTGGTCGCGGACCTCGTGCGCGCGCTCGACGGCGAGGCGTGGATCGCAGACGCGCCGGGCGGCGGGACGCGCGTCTGCGTGCGCCTGCCGGCGGCCGCGCACCCCGACGCGCACGACCCGCTCGACGATGCGCCCGAAGCGCACCGCATCGCGGAGGCGATCGCATGACCGCATCCCTGACCGCATCGACGAACGGCGCGCCCGAGGGCGCGCGGCGCGTGCTGGTGATCGAGGACAACGCCGTGCTGGCCGAGGGGCTGCGGCACAACCTCGCGTTCGAGGGCTACGCGGTGCGCGTGGCCGGCGGCGCGCAGGACGGGCTGGCCGCGCTGCAGGCCGGGGACGCGGACCTCGTCATCCTCGACCTGATGCTGCCCGACGGCGACGGCTTCCACGTGCTGCGCACGCTGCGCGGCGCGGGCGACGCGACGCCGGTGCTCGTGCTCACCGCGCTCGGCGACGAGTCGGACAAGGTGCGCGGGCTGCGCCTGGGCGCTGACGACTACGTCACGAAGCCGTTCGGGCTGCTGGAGCTGCTGGCACGCGTCGACGCGCTGCTCCGTCGCACGGCGCGTCCGGCGGCCACGCGCGTGCGCTTCGGCGCGGTGGAGGTGTGCACGGCGACGCACGAGGTCACGCGCGCCGGCGCGCCGGTGGCGCTGCGCCCCAAGGAGTACGAGCTGCTGGTCGCGCTGCTGCGCCACGACGGCGCGGTGGTCACGCGCGACGAGCTGCTGCGCGAGGTGTGGCGCTACGACGCGAGCGTGACGAGCCGCACGGTCGACACGCACGTGCTGGAGCTGCGCCGCAAGCTGGAGGACGACCCGGCGTGCCCGCGGCACCTGCTGACGGTGCGGAAGACGGGATATCGGCTTCAGCGCTGATCGGGCACCCTCGTGTGGGGCGCGGCGGGCTGCGGGCTGCGGATCCTGACGCGGTATCCCTGCATGGTCGCGCCGGACCCTGAACTGCGAAGAGCAGCAGGGATGAACGTCGGATAACATCTGATGAAAGTCTGATGGCTCCGTGTGGGGCGACGTTCCTCGTCGCCACGCGGAGCCATCCGATTTCATCAGATCTTCTCGGATTTTCATCCCTGCTGCCGTTCGCGGTTCGGCGGCATCGCGAATGGGCATGCTCCGCGACGCGAGGGCTGCGGGCTCAGGATCCGCCATCCGCCGCCCGCAGCGTCGTTCAGCGCCTCCGCACCGTCACTCCGCCGTTCGTCGTCGAGACGCGCACCGGCGCGCCGCCGGCGCCGAGCTGCGTGCGGATCGTGCGATCGAGGCGGCCGCGGACGGTGATCGGCATGTCGATGTCGAAGCGGCCGTTCACGGTGCCCGTCTCGAGGTCCGCGTCGTAGCGCGCCGGGATCTCGAGCCGCACGCCGCCGTTCTGCGTGCGCACGTCCATGCCCGCGCCGCGCCACCGGTCGCCGGCGAGCGCCACCGTGACGCCGCCGTTCTCGGTCTCGCCGCGCACGTCGCCGGCGAGGTCGGTCAGCCGCACCCCGCCGTTGACCGCGCTGAAGCGCACCGCGCCCTCGACGTCCTCGATGCGGATGCCGCCGTTGTGCGTCTCGAGCGCGAGGTCCGAGCGGCGCGGCACGTACACGTCGAAGCTCACCGACCACCGGTTCGAGTCGCGCGGCCCCGTGGCGCGGATCTCGGACCCGGTGACGATGCGGATGTCGTCGAGGATCGCGCGCGCGTCGCCCTCGCGCCGCGCCTGCGCCTGGAGGCGCGCGACGACGCGGATCTCGTCGCGGTCCCACCCCGTGACCGTGATGCCGCCGTTCGTGCCGCCGTCGACGACCACGCGGCCGCGCGCGGGGATGGTCGTCTCGCGCACGTCGCAGGCACGCGCGTCGTCGCCCCAGCGGTTGCTGCGGCAGTCCTCGAGCCAGGCGGCCGCGTCGCGGGCCTGCGCGCCCGCGCGCGCGCCGAGGAGGAGGAGCAGGGCGGGCGCGGTGCGCGCGAACAGGGAGCGGAGGGCAGGCATGGCGGAGTGGGGCCGGGGTCCGTCGATCGGCTGTCCCGAGTGGGACAGGGGCCGGCGCCCGAGGGTTTGCACGCTCAACGGCGCTGCGGGCTGCGGGCTGCGGGCTGCGGGCTGCGGGCTGCGGGCTGCGGATCCTCGACCCGCACCCCACGCGTCGCGGAGCATGCCCATTCGCGATGCCGCCGACATGCCAAGAGCAGCAGGGAGGAAAATCTGAGAGGGTGTAGAGAAATCCGGTTCATGCGAGGCGCCGGACCATGAGGTGCGTCATCGCGGCGTAGATCCACGTTTCGCTGCTCTTGGGCCGCTCTTCGT